>JGI24508J20089_1000058_pt1 | contig 419190 bp, 448 predicted proteins | sample LinPmetageLP24_FD_20089 | JGI IMG/M metagenome (IMG submission 20089)
TGCACAGGACACCAGCAAATCAGAGCGCAGGCCTAGCCTAGGGAGGGAAATTTGAGGCGTGGTGCAGGTAACAGGGCCGGCTTGTGAGCCATGGGAGGATTGCGAAGGACTGACGGCGAGGGTGGCATGTGGCCAGCCCATTAGAAACTTGGTGAAGGACGAGAGAAGGTGAAGTTGGAAACAGCACTGGATTTATACACGAGGTGGGGTCTCAAGGGGAGCTAGTAGGGGTCGCGACCACTCGTTCCGGCCGTCCCAAAGCAGCACGAGCGCTAGAGCAGCCAGGCCTTTAGGCGAGAGATTCCCTGTTCAGGAAATCCTGGTTTCCTAATGCAGAATCACCGACACGCAGAATATTAATATAAAGCTTCCTTTGAAATCTATAAATCATTTGATTTAATTTGTAGAAGCATTTTTACTTTAGCTTCTCAATTTGTCGATATCAACATTCTTCTTTAACCTCTCAATCCTCCTTACTTAAACTAATCCCTCTTTTTACTTCAAAAAATAAAATCAATTACCTTACTTTTATCAATACATTCATCTTTAATTATTTGCTTAAGATTTATAACCTTTTAAAAGATATAATCTTATTTATACACATTCATAAAACTAAATAAAAAAACTAAACAATAATAAATAAAACTATTTATATTAAATAATAAAATTAACTATAATCAATTCCTTTACTTTTTTGCAATACTTTGAAGTTACACTTAAAAGATTTAAAAATCACATATCTCTTATTTATAAAAAAAGCTGCAAGAATATAAAGGGTCATTACCCTTAACTAAGTCAACCTTAGTCTAATGGCACATATGATACCTAGCCTAAACCTTTCATATTTTAACATTAATTATCAATTATAATCTTTCTTTAATTATCAATCATTAAATTATATTAATTATTAATTATTAAGTCTTTTCTAATTATTAATTATTAAACTATATTAATTATCAATTATAATTCGTTTTTAATTATTAATCATTAAACTATATAGAAACTACATTAATTATCAATTAAAATACAGTGTCTAATTACTAATTATAATAATGATTTTATAAATTATAAATATTAATTGTAACCTTTTAATTATAAATTTAAATAATGTATTTAATTACGAATTAAAAGGACTTTTATAATTATTAATTATATTATTTGTTTTTCAATTTGCAATTATTAGAATGTTTTTAATTAATAATTATTATAATTCCTGTAATTTTAAATTCTCTTAATATCTATAAATATTAATTATAATATATCATAGTCATCCGACCAAGCGTGGTAAGGTACACGCAATTGCTTTTCGGAGTCGTAATCCTAAGCAAACGTCAAGAGCTGGACACAAAATACAGGCTAGGTTAAAAGGGACAGCATGAGAAACTTACCAGCGGCTTTTTTTCTTATCATGAGTATGCTGAAGTACCGACTCAAAGCTTTTTCTTGATGATGCGAATAATGTCATGTTACCGGAAGATCGAGCATCTCGGGCCATCCGGTAAATGGATTCCAGTTTCCATCAAGACGCACTTTCACATGACCCAGCAAGCCTCGAATACTGCACAGATCATCGAATCCGATCGCATGAATAATTCTGAATATGACAGCCTGCCCGCCATCGTGCTTCATGTTCTTGGTAATGTACTTGTGGCGAGCTTTCATTGGGACCGACGGACTGAAAAACGTACTGAGATGTCTCAAGCTAGGTAGCGCCTGCAGACCAATAATAGCGTGTGCTGCAGTGACACACGTCTCCGAGCCTCCTCGCCAATTGAAGCAGACCGAACTGAGGTTGGCTTTCAGATAGACCTGATACTTGCAATCGAAGAAGCGCTTCATGAGCAGTATGCAGTCGAAGTGAAGATACATACCCTCGAGTGTGANTAGGTCCTGGAATTCGCGGAGGATCTGCTGGCAAAAGAGGAGGATAGGAAATGTGTGTCTATCCCGAAAATAGGACTTTTCGCCACAAGTGTAACAGCGGCTGTTTTTGGCATCGTCATGGATGAGGGAGGTGCCCTTTTGGCGGGTGAAGTGATCCCGGTAGATCTTGTCACGTAGCTCGCGGGGAAGGTCGAGAAACTCAATCCTCTTCTTTGAGGGAGTGTCGATGCCTTGGACAACCAGAAGCTGGAAACTGGGTTCGATATATGGAATTGGAACGTTGTACTTAGTGATGTCCACAGACTATGTTAGTCAATGAGCCATTTTTAGAACATGTGCTTGCTTACTTTCACCCGCGGCTGTTTGAGGATCGGCACTGGCTGCAACCATTTCGGGGTCGAGAAAATTGCCGCGACTATTATGGTGTACGGTTGCCAAAATGGGCGGTTTGTATGGGGTATGGAGAAAAATCTGCAAATCGAAATACGCAAAGCTTTATCTTGAAGAAGGGATGCTTGATGAGGGAAGTGAAATTTGATTTAGGCGGGGGAGGGAGCTGAGGGAAGGTGCGACTACTCCGCACCGTAACTTCAACTACTTTATTGATTCACTAGCCACCTGACTAAGCTACAAGATAGTATATAAGAAAAAGTATGTAGGTAATATCTTCACTCAACAACAGTATTTTGTACATTGGCGTGCTCACTCACCATTAGGAAAGTCTACCCAAGCAAGGTAGTCCAGCTCATCTGCTATGGTTGGTTATCCAGGTCACCGTAGCAGCCGAGCAAACCAAGCCTCGAACGACGACGACGACACTTCTCACATCACACTCTCACCGCAGAACAGCAGCTGAATACCACATCAAACACAATCTTTTATAGCCTAGCGCTGAAAAAGTCGCAGCTTCTTACCATTTCCTCATCTTGAGACTGGCTGAGGCAGCCTGAGTCCCAAGTGGAGGCTGATGAACTGCACTCGATCATCCAGACAAGGTCATTGCACAACAATCTTCGAGGTCCACCATGCTGCTCCCCTTGAATGTGATAGAAACTCAGGGACTCAGAAAGACAAGTTGGGTTTGTCAGGTTGGAGATCCTGTCAGATTCTCAGACAGTGTGCTGACCGAACCCTAACAGTGATGTAACACTGAGAACAATGGACCACCACGAGCCCAGAATTTTCAAATCTTGAAAGAACATCGGATCAGACATCCACGCGAATGATTGGCCCCCACCAGCCCTCGAAGTCTTGACCGGAATGGAGAACATAGGCCAGATGCCTCCCTTAATGTGATCTGAAGATGTTTACCTGAATATCCCACAAGATGCCCTCCCGGCACATCTGATCCACTGCGGATAGCTGCAGTACAAGACCACTTCTCGCCTTGAGACTCCGATCAACCTGTACTTTAATATCACCTAAATCCTTATAGATACATCGGAAGATATGAGAGAAGGCAGGTTGCAGATATTGGTATATGCAACTTAGACTTGCCCGCGGAAGGGTGGGCGGCTGCAGGGTCGAGTCAACTTCCGCCTTGGGTCCCTTCCCTTCTCCGTCTGTCTCTGGCCATAGCCAAAATGTCATGAAAGATTTGGCGACATTGTCGCGGAGATTGTCGGGTCCATGGAGGCCTGGTTGCCTGGGGGGTGTCTGGGCACTAGCGCTGTCCGGGCCCCCGCAACCCGATAAACAAGGTCAATCCGATTTCCCATGACCGCCGATAGCCTCATCTTCAACACCAATCTCGTCTTTCTACTACCCTCAAGAATTCAGACCAAATTGACCCAGCATCACTGTGACACCAACGGGCTACCTCCACGAGCACCATGGCGGCGATCCGGTCTCCAGAATCTAGATTCCTGGAGGACGTGTTCAACCATGTCGCCCTTCCGCCGCGTCTTCCTGGTCGGCAAGATGTTAATATCCCCTCGATAGAGCGTGCTCTGATCGACAGACTTCTCATAGCAACCTCGAAGGTGTTCTCTGGGGTAACAGATGGCGGAGCTGAATCTCTTCGCAGATCCTTGGAGATTGCTAAGCGCGTCAACCTCAATGGCCGTCTTACCAAGACCTCACTGCTTGCGGCATTTCGCGATCTCAACGACACCGATTTCATTCTCGTCCATGTAAGCCAGCAGAATGCAGCGCTCATCGTTCGGCGAGAGAAGAGGCAAGTACCGTCGACATTCTATGAGGATTCAATTTCAACTGACACGAAGCATAGTGCGCTTTCAGAAGAGGTGGTTTTCGAGGCATTCGAAGCTTCTCCATTGTCCGAGAATGTTCTTGCTGCCAAGGGTGCCCTCCAATGGGACTTCCCTGGGAACTCAGTTGCGATTCCTGTCTCTGATTTTAACAATCCGCAATTCCAAGAAGAGCTTGCGACATTTCTCGAGAAGGCAAGCACTGAGTAAATCAAATAATTCGCCGCACATATCTACAAAGCTGGCTCACTCACATATGAAAGTCGCGATACTGTCGATCCCGCGTTGATCACGTCAATGCTGATGACAGTTTTGGAAGTGATGGGCCGACGAATCGCTCCCAGACTGCTACGCAAAAATGTGAGAGACGATGTCTCGTGGAACAATGGAGCAGTACCATGGCGTCGATGCCCAATGTGGCTTGTGCTTCGGGTTGCCGTACAGCGACATCTCTGTCTGACAAATGGAGGTCACCTAGGACGAGCACAGTATAAAACTATGATGTGCTTTCTGCTTTCCCGCCTGCTCAACGACTGCATTTCCCAGATCCATCCAGAGCTTTCTTCCCACCTCAAGTCCAAGCTATGCCGCCGCATTGTCAAGCTCAAGCGCGAAAAGGAGACAGTCCCACTTCAACGCCTTGAAGAGTATGAAAAACTTCTTGTCGGAGCGAATCCAAGCCTGAAGCAATCTGTAAGTTTCGCTACGGAAAAAATTAAGGTCAAATGGGATGCAACGAAGAAAGCATTGCAACGTCCAGTTTTGCCTCTTCCACAACGCTGGCTCAACTCGTACCTTCATCTCCGGTGCAGTCGAGGATACCTGAAGCAATTTCTGGATAGCTGGCAATCGCAAAAGCTCGTTCGAAATAATCATATTCAATCTTTACCACAAGCATACCGCCATGCAGCTCGCTTTTCGAAGCCAACTGCAATTTTCGCTAACCACTACTTCCTGTTGTCTGACAAGGAAGTTGAAATTGAATACGAGTCAATCGAGACCATCGGAGAACTCACTGCGATGCAATGCAAAGAGAATTGCATGGGCATCTCGGAAGCCATCAATGACTACTTGGATCAAGTAGGATCTTCCTATGACTCCAATTCCGAGCAGAAAAGCTTGATGCTCTTGACTGTCATGGAACTCTGGATGGCCATGGACTCGACCGCGATCAAGGCATTCGGTATCTTGGGAGCTTTCAACACTGGATTCGCCGCCAATATCCTGGATGTCCTTCAACTTGCTCGACGAAAGGACATGCTGCGTCTAAAGAAGATCCGTGCATATATTCAACTGCGGGACAGCAATTCCAAATACCCTAAACTAACAATGTTCAGCAGTGTACAGAAAGGCTGCTTTGCGGAGCGATTCTATGACGAGTCACCGGATAGTCACGCCTTATTCGCACTGCACAAGCTCATTGAGGAGGATGCTTACCGTTCAAGAGAGGAAAAAGAGGAGGAGTTACAAACCAAGACGATGGAATTCGAGGAAATTGCTAGAGAATTGATGGTAGCTACGGTAAGTCACTGCACCCCGCCTTTGCTTAAGACCACTTTTCTGGTACACAATCGTGAAATTGCGCTGCACGCACGAATGAATGCTTATTGATTCTCCTATAGTGCACCCGTAGTACCATCGGACCTCATGGTAGGGCATCTTCTGACGAAGGGTGTCGCCACTGTCATCTGCTATTCCGAAAGTCTCATTGTGCAATTCGAGTTCACGAACATCCGCTGCCCGCTGATCCGGCTCAGGCGAAGGCAGCAGTCTTTGAAATGTCTGGCCCCGAGGCGCTACTTGCATACCGAGAGGCAACTTGGAGAATTCTGGGCACGCTTGGGTTGGTTCCCCAGTTTAGCTCCGATCCAGCTAAAGGACAGATACTAACATCTGGTGTGATAGACTGTCGAGCCCGCTTCCAGGAGAACACCCAAGAATGCTGCTTCGGAATTACAAGAGACTCGTGCCATACGCGACGCGATCAAGACGACAGAGCTTTTGTCTTGCTTCAACTTCAAAGTCATTCAAGATCACTCATTACACCATTGTCCCACTTCCGACCACTCTTGAAGCTGTATGCAAGCCCAATGGCCTGCATTTGAATTACTACGATATCCGACTCGAATTATGGCCCGGAGAATTGTATCAAAGACCTAGCTTCGCTCATCATTGCCGAATGGACATTCCTCAGACGTCCCCATTCACAATCTTCAACAACTCTCCCAATTTCGATGCCGCCTCAGTGGGCCCTTCTTCACACGAGATCACAGCGAGTCAAACTAGGTGCCCACAGGGTACAAATGTACATGAGTACTTGGCTTTTCAAACCCTCTTCGCCGGAAAGTCTCGCCGTTGGCCACAAATGCTTGTCGAACTTGGTTCGTCAAACGTCAACTTTAGCACTGACGCTGTTGCAAGCCTTGTCCAATTCCTCGCTCTTCAGGCCGGACCAGATCAAGAGGGCAATAGTCTTGGTATCATATATGCAGTCTTCGAAGATCCTAGTTTCTGCGAGAGATTGCTGAGTCAACTCGATCAACGCTTGACTGCAATCGCATCAAATTGGCGTGACACCAATACTATGGAGTCGCTCATCACGCTGGGTCTCCGAATTTTCGAGCTCAGTACTGAGGTTACTGATGCTGCTGTTATCTTTCTGAACAAGGCTCGCATTGTGACGAACAATTGGGTATTGACGCTACGAAATGAAACTCAGCAGGCCACGGACGCAGATACTGCTTTACGATGCTCGAAGTATGCCTTGGCGGCAGCTTTGCTTTGCAGACGAACTTTCGCCATTTATCTCGACGAAGAGCGTCATCTTGATGCCAATGCCCTCCAATGTTTTATACAGAGCTCAGTCACGCTTCAGGACAATATTGGGGAGAATCCCCATCATCTGACGCAGGTTGTCAAAAATTCCTTGGTTCGCGATCTTAAGATGGTGTCTCAGCTCAAGGAAGTGCTATTATCGGCCTTGAAATGTAATGAAGAGGCCTTGAAATGTAATGAAGAGACCTTGGTCACTTCAGTATCGAGCTTCTGGCACGGTGGTAAAGTAAGTGATTCGGGATCAGCCCCACGGGTCGAATATCTTTTGCACCCGGACGACCGTTGGATCCAGATCGAGATCAATACGAACTCATTTGTCCAGCAGCAGATTATCCACTTCAACTTTCTAGAAGGCCATCTTCTAGTCATGGGAAAGCCTGTTGGAAAGTTGCCATCAGAGTATGCCGAGTCTATGGTACGTAGAAGCGTGGTCTTTCCATCCTAGTTAAATTGCACGTCGCTGACATCATGTCGCAGGTGGTGCAGCGATTGTTTGGCACTCAGAACTTGCTGACATTTCCGTCACACCTCCCCGGTATGTCATACATGCTTGCTGTCTCAATGAATGGACATGAAATTCATCTGGGGCGCCGCAAAGACGAGTTAATCGTTAAGGCTTGCGCTTGGAATACAATATTAGAGCACATTCCTCCAGGCATCTTCGCCAATGAACAGGAGTTTGATTTGCCTGCGACCTTGGTTGATGACTGCGTGCATTGGCTGGATCTCAAGACTTGCATCATCGAGATACGCCCAATCCGGTCAATGTGGATATCAAAAGTAGGCAATTGGCGTCTTGATATCCGATCGTCTCAGGCGACAACACCAAAGCTCACCTTGGTTGATCCCTATTCTCATGCATTCAAACTTGTGGCTGACATATTCGCTGGGTTTGAATACCAACGCTATATCACGATGTATCAACCCAAGTCGATTGGCAGCCGCTTGACAGTTGAGCTCCGCCGCCTAGAACTTCTGTTCTTCGTCAACCGGCGAGGCTATCTTGAGTGCTCTCAGCTGAGAGCTGAAATAGACCCAGGCAAGTCTCCTTAGTGTTGTTACATCGGGTTTCAGGATGTCATCGTATCATACTAATCCATGGAGTAGATCAAGATGCTGGCACCTGGTATGGCTTGCGTGCCAGTTGTTTTGAGGGATGTCGCAAAACAGAGGGATCCGTTTACGGGTCATCTATTCTCGGTTCCACTGCGCCAGCGAAGTATTTTGGTTCCAATGGGGGATGTCAGAACCGAAATATTCGGTCCGCACATCTCAATGACTGTCAGCAATAACGGAGATTATGGAAGATATGTCATCAACGATACACTCGGACGTCTGGATTGTGCTGCGGAGCCTCGTCTGCTTTACCTGAAGGCAGCATATCACGCATACACTTCTTTTGTAGTCCCAGATCCCCTGACGGGTCGCACAGGAACCGAGGAAGCAATTCACTGCTTAAAGTCGGGTACTTTGCAGCCATGGATTCCCGTTACGCCTGGCCCCTATCGTGGACTACAGCTGATCTCAAGATCAACTCCATTGCGAGGATACTACCGAAGGAACTCCAAGGTCATGCAACAGACCACTTGGCAAGTGTAATTTTCATTGTTTCAGTCTCACTTGAATAGTTCCGCTCATTGAAACCTGACTGTCAGAAACTCACTTGCTAATATCTTCCTGCAGGGATGATAAACTCACGACGAATATTCAATATGATGGCTTCCGATGCTTGGTCGAAGACATCTTACGGAAGTCCGAGGAATTGTCCAAATTTGCCCTGACAAAGGTTGAACTTGAGCCGCTAAGCCCGTCTGGCCCTACCCATCTAGTCTTCCGCAGTCAGCTCCGACATCAATGCTACTCTCGGGCAACTTCCGCAGATCTCTTATCACCTATCGAGAAGGAGATTTACGTTGCCAGAGACGCGAAAATCACTCGAAGACGGGCTAACGTTGCAGAATGCGCCAGTCTGCTTCAAAAATGGCCCAGCTTACTGAAAACCACTCAAGATTTCGCTGGTATTCTACAGGATTGGTCCAACTTCCAGGGTTATACCGCTCCTTTTGATAAGGCGCTCTTGACTGATGCTCTAGAGGTCGATTGGCAAAATGACTGGGGATCATTGGCTACTTTTTGTCGCAACTCAACGTGTGATGATGTTTATCAACTGACTTTTCTGTTGGGCACAATGTCCTTTCGCTCAGATGCGAACATTGCTGCGCTCCGAACCTTAATTGCGTATTCGGTCATTCATGATCTCAAGCTACCTGATCCACCAGCACATCCAGCCTATTGTGCCTTTCGACCGGACCAAGTGCCAAATCTCGCATACGTTAAGCAGCTTCTGGAACCATGCCTGGTAAAGTACGGTGGCGATGAACGTACAACAGCCGAGTTCAACATCAGTCATAAGTGGCGAAAGAGACTCGAAGCAGCAGAGCTCGCCCACAACCAACAGCTCGAAAAGGATAAAAAGGTTCTCGCGGATTTCCTGCTGAGACAATGGCCTTGTGCTGAGCCTAATCTTGATGGTTTTACCACCCCTGTCCTCATCAACATGGGTGAGGCTATTGGGGTCATCCGTCAGGAGTGGCTGAGGCTATTTCGGAACTTGGAGCTTTCTGCCTACGTGTCCCAAGTACAGCTGATTCTAGACAAGCATCGTAGGAATGAGAAGGAGACTTGCGAACTCGTGGACTTTGATTCCCAACAGCTTGAAACCTTCTCAGTTATCAAACCAGCACCAATTCTACTCACTCTGCCTGAGATCTTACTAGAAGTCAGATCGGACACTTTTACCAATCTCAGTGATACGGGATTCGGAAGCCTACAAAAGCATACGCAGTATTCCGTCCATCAACAGGTCCTGCCCAACCGTCAAGGGCTTAAGTCGCTGCCTACGCTTCCTCTGAATGAGATCCAGCAGCTTCAGCATATTATGGCCATTACTAATCAATCAAGCTCGACTGTTGAAAGAAGATACGGAGAGGATCTTGGCAGAAGCTTGGCTGCATTAAAACAGTCCAACTTCAAGTCTTTATCACGGCCCTCAGCAATCAGCCCCCAACAACTTTTGGCAGCAATAGGCGAAGCCAAAGTGGACACGCAAAGCAAGTTGCAGGGTATCAATGCTATATTGGAGAGCAGCAACTATGAGGGTGTCTATTGGCTCAAGCATGGTGGGATGTGGCCGTCTGTCAAGCCAGTCACGATTCTAGAAACACTCCGTTCGACCTCGAAAATTCCATTTACCGATAGATTGCGGGACATTTTGGTGAAATATGCATTGTCTATTACGGCCTTGCAACGACTACTGCGACTAGAGGATGCTTCCAAGAAGGGTAATTTGCACCGTCTCGCCGAAGAACAAGAAAATACGGGCCATCATAATTGGAATCCGTCCCAGCATCCAGACTGGGTTCTTCTAGAGATCGATGCGAATGTCTTGATTCGTCCGGGCCAAATCGATGTGGCACTTGCAACTATCTCTCCTGCTTCTGATTCCAATTCGGTCCTGCAGATGAATATGGTAAGTGTGCCATTGCCCGACCCCCTCTTCTGAAGGATCGTTGTTTAGTATAACTCTAATTATTGCAGGGTCAAGGAAAAACTTCCTGCATCATACCTATGGCTGCTGCTGTACTGGCAGACTCTAAAGATCTTCTCCGAGTAATTGTTCCCAAATCATTGTTGCTACAGACGGGACAGCTACTCCATGCCAGACTTGGAGGGCTGATCGGCCGAGAATTACGGCATGTCCGATTCTCGCGCAAGACCTCCACCGATTTTGACACTATTGGAGTATTTCTGGACATACACCGAAATATGCAAGAGTCGTCAGGTGTGGTTATCGCACTACCAGAGCATTTACTTTCATTTAAGCTGTCGGGTCTTCAACGACTATCCGATGGTCGAATCCCAGAAGCGAAGTCGATGATTCAGGTCCAGAGCTGGCTATCTCAGCGGTCGCGGGACATCATTGATGAATGTGACAGTATTCTAGCATTGCGTACGCAGCTAATATACCCTTCTGTATGTCACTCCTCCCTTGGTTAGTCTTCGATTAGTCAGTGCTGATTTTCACCAATTCAGGGATCGCAGAAAACAGTAGATGGGCACCCCGTCCGCTGGGAAGTCATCGAAACCCTGCTCAGCAGAGTTGATGGCCACTTGTATGAGCTGCAGAAATCCTACCCACGCAGTATTGAAGTTGTCCGGCGAGAGCAAGGAGGCTTCCCTGTAATGTTCTTTCTGCGAAAGGATGTCGAGGACGAGCTGTGAGTATTGGAGAAATGCTCATCATTCCATTTCCCACCTGCACTTGCCAATCTCGACAGAGATATCTGCATGATGCACAGGCTAGCAATTATAATCGCTAACCTTTTCCTCAGTATCTCAAGACTTATCGACGATATATACCGTGGCCGATCTTCTATCTTCCCAGCAGATTGCACACAACGTGAGCGTCAAATCATTCGTGACTATATCTCTCAGCCAAAAGTCAAGAAACAAACATGGGAGCGTGTGAACAAGATGTTCAGAGACAAGCGTCCACTACGACAGTCGATGCATCTATTGCGAGGCCTGTTTGTCCATCGAATTCTGCTCATGACACTCAAAAAGCGCTGGAATGTTCAGTATGGGCTACACCCGACTCGCGATCCTATCGCTGTACCATACCATGCCAAAGGAACTGTAAGTTTGAATGTCCTGTTATAGGAGGTTAGAAATTGCCATCAACAGCTGACGAATGGACAGCCTAGCGACCAAGCAGAATGGGGCCACCCAGATGTTGCCATTCTATTCACGTGCTTAGCCTTTTACTACGATGGTCTCAGCATGGCACATCTAAGCCAGACACTTGAACATGTTCTGAAGTGCGACGACCCAAACCAAGTATATGACCGTTTTTCTCAAAAGTCAAGCCTTCCCGATGCCTTGAGAGAGTGGAGCGCGATCAATGTCGATGACGAGATTCAGCTTACGGAAGTTCTAAGTCATCTTCGATATAATGTCGTTGTGATTGACTACTTCTTGAATAATTTTGTATTTCCTCGACACGCGAAGCAGTTCCAAGTCAAGCTTCAGGCTGTACGTATTTCCGAGCTTTCACCCATTTCATGGGCTTTTGATTGGTGACTTCAGTTATTGGGGCTGACACAGCATGATGAAATGAGAGCAGTGCTGACAAATGTACAGTCCGGGTGGGATATACCTCTAGCTTCTACGACATCGAGCAAACGCTTGACCACAGGTTTCAGTGGTACCAATGATGGCAAGCGAATGCTTCCAATGACAATTCAACAGCACGATCTACAAGGTCTTGCACACACTAATGCTGAAGTCTTGACATATCTGCTTCGCAATCAAAGATATATCCTTGCTGCTGATAATTTTGGTAGACATATATCGGAGATTGCTCTGCTCCACAAAATTCATGCAGCGAAAGGCCCAAAAATCAGAGTGCTCATTGATGCTGGTGCTCAGATACTTGAAATGAGTAACATTGATCTGGTCAGAGCTTGGCTCGACATCGACCTTGAAGCACAAGCTGCAATTTATTTCAATGAAAGCAGCAAGCCGATGGTTATTTACCGCAACAATTATGCTCGACAAACTCCACTGATAGCCACGCCATTTGCAGATGACCTGAGTGGCTGCCTGGTATACATGGATGAAGCCCATACAAGAGGAACAGATCTGAAGATGCCAGCAGATGCTCGTGGAGCTCTGACCCTTGGAATTGGACAAACCAAGGATCACACTGTTCAAGGTCCGTGCACACCCTCCCTCTCCTATGCACCAAGAGTATTTGGTACGATGATTCTGCCAACCTCATTTTTCCAAGAAAGCCTGGCATCGAAATCAGGTAAGTTAAGCGTTTCAGAGTCGTTTACTAACCTATAGCAGCTGCTATGCGATTGAGGCAACTTGGCACTACCTAGTCAATTACCTTTTTTGCTCCACCGGAAGTCAATCAGAGCATTCTAGACCTCAGTCGTAAGATGACATGGGAAGATATCACCTCATACGATGTGGTCCGTTGGCTGCTAGAGCAAACATGTCGAGGAATTGAGCAGCTCCAGCCACTGTACTTCTCACAGGGTGCCGATTTTTGTCGAAGAGCACAAGCTGAATTAGATCACCCACCACATCTTAGTGATCCCAATCAGCGCGAGGTCTACCTCGGTTGCCTCAGACAGCTTGAACAGCAGACTCTAGAGCAGCTTTACGGGCCTAACATGAGAGCAAAGTCAGCCATCGACAAGTACGCGCCGGAACTGCGAGTTCTGGTCGAAAAGCTTCAAGAGGATCGTGATGGATACCAAGATAATGCTAATGCTGTGAATGGATCGGCACTTCAAGAAGTAGAGCAGGAGCGAGAAGTCGCGTATGAAGTGGAGGCTGTGCGTGAAGTACAAGTCCCAGTCCACTATGTCCCTTGGAAACCCACTCCAATGCACAGAGATCTCTTTACATTCGCCAGTACTGGGAGAATGGCTGCAGATTCGGCAGCTTATGAGCTTGCGTTTGCTACGATGCAGCGGTTCTCTATTGGCAAGAAATTTGGAGTCAGCAACCTCGGAACTTCCGGCAAGCCTTACGTTTCAACCGAATTCATGAGAACTGTGAAGGTGCAGCCAGGAGATACGGCATACGACAATTTCCAACGTCCAGTTCAATGGGTTCTCTTCAGCACTGTCGCGGACGTTGCAATAATCATCGTCCCGGAAGAAGCCGAGCAGCTATTGACCAGATTGCAAAACGTAACCTTCCCTGCTAGCCATATCCTGTCATACGCAGCTCCTATTACTCGAAAAATGCTCCACTTCAACGACCTCAAATATTACGCAGTTCCCGCCCTTCCATCAAATTGGGAGGCTCCAACTTGGCTTCATACCGAATTGGGAATCTACTCTGGACGACTGTACTTCAACTTCGCTGAATACAGCTCTATTCTTGCTTTTTTGGGCGTCAAGGAAACCACGAGCAGAATCGAGGAGGACGAAGATGTTGAAGATATCCAAACCAGCGAGGAGTCTGCGGCAAACGAGAGCAAAGAGAATGGCGGAGATGTGAAGACTCGGAAAAATTTCACCAGGAAGCCTCTTGCTTTTCTCCAAGAGTGGTTGGCAGTGAGACGTAAAGGACAGGATTTTGCAGAGACTCCAATGTAAGTTCAAATCTTCAGTGACTTGAGGATTCTCACTAACCTCACTGTTTTAGGGGATACATCTGCCAAGGCAAACAGTTGTCAGAGAACCATCCTTTCTTCCGTCAGCTTGAAGCTGAAGGCTGCTCCAAGAATGCACCTGTGGCGAAGGCACGAGTTGTAGCAGAGCAGTTGGATGATGATGATGATGATGATGATGATGATGATGAAGGTCACGACGAGTTTCATGATGCAGTCTATGACCCTGTTTGTGATGAGGATGATAAGTTCGACTATTCTGCTCACAATGAGGACGAGGGCTCGGAAGATGATGATGTCAGCGATTAAAAACAAATTTCTAGGCTTTGCAATGTTAGACTATGTAAATTTATAAGTCAACCAAATCGTTGCTGCATCGGCTTCAACTGTGACCTCAATAATGAGGTGATCCGGCGAGCTGCAGATAACACAATGGCTCGTGAAGGCGAAGAGTGGTGAAGGTATTTTGAACAGACTGAGACGCAGGACTGACGAAGTCGAGATGCTGATCACAGGCTTTGACTAAGTAATTGATTATTGAGGGCTGAGATAGAATAATAGAGCGGAAAGTGGTCAGAGATTCTTCTGGTCAGAGGTAGAGGGAGGCGCTGCGGGCCGTGAATTGAAGAGCGCTGGAAATGAGCCAAGGAGCAGTAATTTAGAACATGCGGATACATAAAGTGGCCAGTGTCTAGGAACTTCTCTACTACCTCATTACTGATTGTATTCACGGCTGATGGTGAAGTCAGGAGCTGTGGATGCTACATCTCTCAGAAGTCTGTTGAAATGCTTCCTCGCGCAATCACTCCAAGGCGGTGCAACTTGGTCTATACTAATCTTCTACATGTCAGCAAGGTCCTATATCATGATAAGAACATTGAATGATCTCCCATTCACCCTCGTCGTAAAGCAAATTGAAGTGCACAGGCCTGATTTCTGAGTAGTTCATATTAGGAAGGAACACTAGCGTCAGGCCAGCCCACAAATTAAGCGAGGAGGAGCAGGGAAGTCAACAGAAATCCTTCCGCCGCTTCTTATTCTCCTTCCCTCTACATCATTTTCAATAGATTTGAGATCGAGATGGAACCTCCTCCTCCACCATCGTCTTCAAGCGACCAGACCCGTGACAATGCGATCATCAGCGGTGAAATTACTGCGACAGAACTTGCTACCATCCGGCTGAGAGTACACCGGTGGCTAGATAGCATCCCAGACGAAGCACGAGAGCAGTCTGCAGCGAGACTCGATCCATCGGATCAACAAGATCACGACAGAATTCCATCTGCCGATGGAGAAGGTGAACACATTTCCGCCTCGAGTGTTGGAGACGTAGAGGATGGAGTTCCTGAAGCACGCAGAAGCAGACATCATAGAGTTATTGACGATAGCGTAGTCAATGCCCGACGACGAGATATCGAAGACAGCGTTGTTGAGGCGCGCCAACGTCGGCAGCAGCAGAGAGATATTGACGACAGCGTAGTTCTCGCGCGACGACTTGGAATCGATTACGCTTACTACCCTGACGGAGAACTTGAGGAGAGATACGAACACAACAAGCGACCATCGAATGGAGAATGCTTCATTTGCTACTCCCGAAACCACAGAGCCAGACAATGTCCACAAAATGCGAAGACTCGTATTCCAGCGCTGCGAGATGCTAACAGAGGTCAGTGTTTCATTTGCTACGGGTACCATTTGGCAATCCACTGCCCCAACAACTGGATCAATAGACCAGGAGGCGGCGGTGATGATAGTGGTGGGGTAGGGGACCTAGGCTCTCTATGTGCTTAAGTGAGCTCACGGGAGCAAAGCCTTTTTATGCTAGGGCTCACGGGAGCCCTTTTTGACTGAGCTCATGGGAGCTTTGTCATTGTTTTCTTGTTTATAGCTCAAGGGAGCTTCGTTTCTACTTCTCTTCTTTCGTGTTTCTTTCGAAGTATCTGAGGATGCTTGAGCATGTTACGAGCATATTTGTATTTCAGGGACATTGAGAAATGGAAGCGAACTCAAAGCGTCTCACGTCCTACACTAGTTCATCATAAAGGAATTTTTGAGATCTGGATTTGACGGCAGTAATATTTATGTGCAGCAACCAACTTGAACTGGACTCACATAATCAGGCTAATCTTACCTTCCTGTTCTGCGCTTCAGCCCCTGCCCGTCGTGTAATTTTCTCTCAATGATGCCCCCTGCGCCCTCTGTACGAAGTTTGACCTCCCCAAAGTCTTCAAAGACCGCGAGCGGTCCAAAACTGAAGCAGCGGGGATCATATTGACATATTCTCCAAGACTACAGAGTGGTATCGATAATGAGCAGGAAAATGTTCGCCAGTACAAACCACGATGTTAAAGGAGTGACGATGCCCCACTCCAAGTCGGATGTTCATTTTGAGAGACTTCTGATTTTCTTGTTCTATCGAGGTATTATCACAGGTGAAGAGAGTTCCCGAAGAGATAGGAAACATCATCACAAGTAAGATCAAATTTATTTATCAGTCGCCGTAGTCTGCATACTTGGCACTTCTTGCTGACCGAGTGGATTTCTTTCCAAAGCATACTCAGCTACTCAATATCACCGCCATCCACTCACGACGTCCGAGAGGTTGCAGCACGTCCCGCCAGCTTTACTGCAGGAAGGCCACCTTTCAAAGAAGTCTAGATTTCGAAAAGATTTTCCTGAGATCACAGTGGAGGCTGTTCTCAAACGCGACGTCATTAGTCAACTTCCAACCATGGTTCCCAGGAATGCTGCCAGAAGATCTACAACGTGGACAAACTCACAGCAGCAGATATGGTGCGTTGCAACGCTCAATGCCAACTGGAGTCGTATGACGAGACCAACCATTGGCCTTTGTCGCAGATCGCAGCTCAAGACAGCGCAAATTCAACATCGACTGCTCTTTTGCCAGATATACCGTCTAAAGGATATGTCACAAAGGGAGCAGAGAGCCATTCACAAGGCGGGACTTCTGCGAAGAAGATAGGCTTACACATTAACTTACCAGGGCACAATTACAAAAGGTGGACTGATGTGTCAAACCGTACCTTGGAGTTTCCATTGACCGATTTTTGAATCTTGGGTTTTGAGAAAGACTGGATTACAAGAGACCGGGATCTCAGCTCTTGGGTGGTCCCGCCTTCAATTATCACATCTATCCTACGAAGCTGCCATTTGGATTACTTCACACACTGATGACTCCAACTCCATCCCTTTTGGAACCCGCCTTTTCCAATTTCGCACGAGAAAATAGTTCAGATTTTTTTTTTTTTTTTTTTTTTTTTTGCAGAACACGGCATCACAGATCCAAACATGGCAGAGCTCCCGGAATGGGCAACAAGCATCTACAGCCTAGTTGTAGCAGAGGATGCAGTATCACGCGACGTGTATACTACCATGAGCAAACACGGAGTGCTAAATGCGCATAGGTGGAGACCGGATGGTGTTGAGGGCATGGGAACCGTTTTTCGTCGAATTGCCTTGCTTCATCATATCGCAGTTCATCGAACCCCAGTTCCTGTATTGGCTGTCACACACATCTTGGACGATGCATGTTGCATAACATACTTCTTGGAAAAGTATCCCGGGTTCTCCAGATTCCACGAATGCTTAGATCTTGTGAGAAAGATCCAGCAGGAGGTTCCTGAGAGGCAGAAATGGTTGTCCTTCCAAGCTTCTGCTGGATTAATCACTGAGTTGTGGGATATGACTTAGTGTTAGCTTCCCAGATCTTGACCAGAGCGATGAGCTATTTGTTTCGATGCTTAGACATTTGCCCAAGATAAACTAGAAGGAGAAAGAAAATGCAATGTTTCTTCCTGGTCTGCTATTCTCTTGCACTATTGTCAAGGCCAACAAAGTCGGACCAGCAATACTCGATCAAGACAGCTTCAACCAACTCACATGCATGATTCTCGCAGAATTCTCAATCAAATAGTGTACAGCCACAAGTATACACACAAGCAGAATACAATTGCTACACAAATAGATGCAGAGCACTTCTACAATCATTTTCCTATTCCAGCTCAAACACCCACAACACTTTTTCGCAATTTCTATTCTCCTTCATTCAATACTCCAAGACTGGGGGCTACAGAAGCTCCAAGCATCTCGACTGGACAATGAACTGTTGCGGCTGGAGTTGTACGTTATTCATCGCCATGCAGCACACCTGCAGTAGCCCATCTCGCTTGGCAGGGGGGCCAACCACATGCTGTGGGGTACAAAAACAAGCACAACTCAGGCTGTGCAGCTTATTTATAGGCGAAAGATAAGGTCTTCATGAGCCCCGGTGCGGCCCGTATGGGATAAGCGTGGGGGAGGAGAGCACAAGAGCCAATCCGACAAGCTTCCAGAAGAGAGCTTCTTTCTTCTTTGCTTGCAGCGCGGGTATGCAGAGTCAGCATATGAGAAGGCTCAGACTTATTGTGCTGCATAAGTTTGGCAACATTGCATGAGATGTCCTATTGTTGAGATTTTATCGATTGTGGTTGCTGACTGTGTTGTTTTGGATTGACGATGGGGGCAGTTTCAAGGCTCAGCTTTGGGGTCAGTCTGAATTCTGTGTTTCTCTGTGAGATGTCGAAGTATATATCCTCGACTGAATTCCTGTCGAAATGGAGTATCAGACAACAGCAGCTCCTTTGACAATCGCCCAGCATCAATATCGGTAGCAAATAGTCAACATGCCGGTCCACAACATCACAGTTCCGTACGTAGAGGTGAAAGACTTCGATTGGGGTTTTAATCGAACTGGTCCATTGCCATGGAATCAAACAGTCTGGCAAGTTCTCTGATCTCTGAAAAGAAGCAAAAACTTACACATCTAAGGTCTATCCTCGCTGTCTTCACAGCTGTTCCACTCTGGATGACAGTAGAACTCACCATCTGGGTCTTCTACGTCTTCCGTCGCTGGTCCGGCCTCTACTTTTGGAGCGTCTTGATCTGTACCTGGGGCGTAACTCTCCACGCCATCGGCTTCATCCTCAAATTCTGCGTCCCATCATGCAACTGGATTGTCAGCACCACACTCGCTGAAATTGGCTGGGTCTCCATGGTCACGGGCTTCTCCGTCGTCCTCTACTCACGCCTCCACCTCGTCGTCCGCTCTCAACGAATCCTCAAATTCGTTCTCATCATGGTCATAACAGACGCCTTCCTATTCCACGTCCCCACAATCGTCTTCCAATACGGCGTCTCGGCAAATAAGAAAACACACGCCTACTATCTCCCATTCATGGCACCCATGGAACGAGTCCAAGTCCTCGGGTTTTCCATCCAGGAAGTCCTCATCTCCGCAATCTACATCTGGGCAACCCTCCGCATGCTAAAAGGCTCATTCAACAAGAAGATCCGCAACACAATCATGTTCCTCATCCTGATCCAAGTCGTCGTCATCCTCGCAGACGTGATCGTCATCACGCTTGATTACTGCGAATACTTTACTCTGAAAGCAGTCCTCCACTCTTTCGTCTACGCATTCAAACTCCAACTCGAATTCGTTATCCTGAATCAATTCAAGGACGTGATTGCAAATGGTGGAATCGCGCCGAGAGGGCTGGAAGCCATGCAAGCTGAGCAGAATGATAATCTTTCTCCAACGCCTCCCAGTAAACCGGCTGCGTCGCAGAAGAAATGGGGGAGTTTTATTACGATTGGGAGGGTGGGAACTGTTGAGAGTGAGAGTAAGACTGAGGGAAGTGGAAGTGTTACGGTGAAGGGTGCACAGACGCCGCCGCAGCCGGAGATTCAGGGGATGAGGCTTGATCCGGATCAGATCTCGCCGTATGTGGCTGGGCATACGGATACGCTTGATACTGAGAGGCAGTATTTGGGTACTTGGGATAGAGCTGATGGGAAGGGTGCTGTGAATATGGTTTAGAATGTCCATGGAAGTGAACAGTGAGGATAAGACACAGGTGTAATGTAATGGAGGGATCTAAGAAGTAGCGAGGATGAGAGTAATGTCTGTATAGCTTCTAATTGATGACTCATGGGTGGGACTGTTTCAATTTGCCGTCTGCTCTTGGGATGAAGAGTCAAGATATTCTTTCAACGTCTGGACATGTATGGCTCGACAGCCGAAACCAGAGGTTCATCTCCACTGGGAATAAACAGTCTTCATGGTGTAATGCCTTTTGATATCTCATCTTCTTCACTGCTAAGCGCTTGCTTCTTGTTGTCGTGTTGAAGGTCTGCATCATATGATTTTCGTGGATGGAGCTGGTCTGGTAGTGAAGAATTGCTGGCCAGCTGGCGGAGCCAGTCGGAGAGCCAGCACTTGAGTGGTTCCATTCCTAAACGACTTGTCCAGACAATGTATTGCCATCATTGAAACCAGAGCAGCAGGATGTAGACTCAAGGATGTCAGGAAAGGACCATGAAAGTAGTGGCAAGGATGAATGACAAGATAGTATGCCTGAAAAGATCAATTTGATTACTCCTATGTAAATATCAGACCCATCCAGCCAACTCCATTCTGCCAATCAGACCTGCCAAACCCATTTTTGTGACCCGCAACCCGATAAAATCCTCTTGCGAGAAACGTCTATGCATAAAGCTTCTTCTCGTAACTCTCCATGTTGACACCACCCTCCAATTGAGCACTGGCAGTTCTCAACTCGAATCTGGTAGTACCATTTGCAACACTCTCGTGTAGCTCGGCCAGACTCTTTCTTCCACAGTCCTGGAGAGAGTGCTTCAATCCAGCGGCCAGATAAGGAACGAACTTGGTGACTGAGCCTCGGTGGGCAACAGCGCCAGAGACACCTTGAGCAACGAGAACGCTGTCACCCTCGGAGAAGTAACGAGCAGTTCCGGCATTGCTCTTCTGGCTGTCCTTGGCACCGGCACCAGCCTTCTTGTCTTGCATGGCATCGATACTGCCCATGCCACGATAGGCCTTGACAAGCTTACCTTCGCGGCTGACGAAGGAAGTTCCTGGAGACTCGGTTGTTCCGGCAAGAAGACCACCCATCATAATAGTGGTAGCACCCAATGCCAATCCCTTGACAATGTGACCTACGTTCTGAATACCACCGTCGGCCATGCAAGGCACGCCAAACCTGGCAGCGAAAGAGCTGACATTGTAGACGGCAGCGGCTTGAGGACGACCAACAGCCATGACTTCTTGCGTGATGCAAGCACTGCCACTACCCATTCCAATTCGGAGACCATCAACACCGGCTGCGATGAGAGATGCAGCTTGCTCGCGGGTGACAACGTTGCCTCCAATAACATCCAATCCTGGGTACTTCTCCTTGATGTACTTGATCATCTCGATCTGGTACATACTGTTTCCTTGACTGCTATCCAAAATAACAATATCCAATCCAGCATCGACCAGCTTCTGAAGGCGGATCTTATCCTCTGGCCGGGTGCCAATGGCAGCAGCGCAGATAAGTTGCTTGGAGTCCGGGAGCTTGGAGGCCAATGGGAAATGAAGGTTCTTGGTCAAATCTGATCGGGAGATCATAGAGACGAGGTTTCCTTGCGTATCAACAATTGGCAGCTTGCCTTTCTTGGACTTGGCCAAGATCTTATTGGCTTCGAGAAGAGTGGTACCAGAGGCAGCAGTGACCAGATCTGTGACCATGACGGCGGACACTGGTTGACTGTCTTCATCTTCAAATTGGATATCTCTGTTCGTAACAATTCCGACGAGCTTGGAACCCAATTTACCATTTTCTGTTTCTGGTCAGCATATGCCTTGCTAACAGTTCTTTGAATTTGAAGATTTGATGCGACTTTGTCATAAAGAGCATAGTTTATTCCCCATGACCTTGCGGTCAATACGGATGAACGAAAGTTATATGTATTTTGTAATAATCATGAAAGTCCGGTTTTCAGCAATGGAGGGGAGTTGTCTTACCAGTGACTGGGAAACCACCGAACCCCCACTTCTCCTTCAAGGCCTTCACCTCTCCGACAGTGGTGTTACGGCTGAGGACGACAGGATCGAGGATAAAGCCGTTCTCGAAACGCTTGACCTTCTGGACCATCTCGGCCTGCGCATCTGCAGAGCAGTTGTGGTGAATAACACCAAGACCTCCTTGCAATGCCATATGTGTAGCCATCTCGTGTTCCGTTACGGTATCCATAGGTGAGGAGACAAAGGGTGTTTTGAGCGAGATTCGCTTTGTGACGGGAGAATCGAGGACGACTTCTGAGGCAGCGAAGCCGATGTAACCTGGAAGGACGAGGAAATCATTGTAAGTCAAACCGCCATGCTTCTTTGAGTCAAGGAGGGACTCGATATCCAGACCATCGCGCTCCTCATACTGCTTGAGGACCTCGAGCGCCTTGGTGTGATCGAGGATCTCGCTGGCGGGGCCAAAGTGCGACTTCACGCCGTTTGTGTGAGGCATCTTGACAAGAGAAAAGTGATGATTGGGAGAGGAATGGAATGGACAAAGTAAGAAAGTCGACGCGTATTGAGCAAGGTGGAAATGTATAGTCGACGGGTCGAAGTTGCCTTCTCCCAAATAAGAAGAAAAAAGGAAGAAGGCATTCGAGAAAATTGATTTTTTGGCGGTGGGCGGTGGGGATTCTCGCGCTAGGGACTAATGTTCTTCCGGCCGAACTTCCTTCGGTGCAGCACAAGCTTTCCGTCCTGCCGTCCTCTCACGTAAAGCTTTTGATGCTCCGCTGTGTAGGTGGCAGCGTTAATTTCTACATTGAATTGAAATGAATGAAATAGCCTGATTGGCCTTACAATCACTAGGAATGATTGAATAGCAAGTATTGCCCAATGGATCGTGAATCCGTAATAGTAAAAGCAGACTATTTACTTTTCCCCTGTTCTTCACTTAGCGAGTTTGGAATTTCTTCTCTCCGTTCAAGGCATGCTTCATAATGCGTTACACCCTCTCTTATGTTGAAGAGTATCTTGATCTGCTGAGGGTACGAATTTGTAACTGATAGGCTAGGCAGGTTTGATTGAAATGTGTCAAACGACTTATATCTCCGCTGACAGGAGGTATCTTCTACTTCTGTGTCTCATTTTAGAGACTTAAGACTTGCACTTTTACCTTCAAAGACTTTCAGGAGAGTTGTGTATTTGATCGTTCTGCTGAAATTATACCCACTTAAAACCATCCTCTGAAGGTCTTAAAGATGATGATGGAGTTCTGCTCGGCGTGTGATACCTACAGTCTATCAAAGTTCAAAATGTCTGCCCAACGTCCAATCTATCCAAGAACGTTTGCCGCTGACTGTATGCACAAGAGGAGTCTCACGCATAGCTTGGTATTGGCATCATTCTACCATCTTCTGTGGAGTGGATGAGTTGTGGATTCAAACAAAGTTTCGTCAACGCGATTCCTGCATAAAGTGAACTAGAGGCGGCCGCATGCATGCATAAAGTCGGGTGAAAAGCGGGGCTGGGACTTGCAGGTGAGGCTGGGACCTCAGAGAAGTGGAATGAGAACAATTACACCAAGACAACCACAATCAATAAAAATATGTAACCGACTTCAGAAACACGACAAAAAACAAGACTCGTAACAAATCCATTTTCATCAAATTTGCAACGTTGAGTGACTCTGTGTTGTCGATACTTCCTACCGCTTGGATGTTCCTTCCACGCGCTACCCGTGCAACGCCATTTTTTTGTTGACTTTCGGGAAAGATAAACAAAACCCATCCTTGCCCAACACCCCTCCCCTCTTGTCCCACCACCACCACTCACACTTGCACTCGCACTTCTCTTCCGACCTCTCTAATCATAATAATAACCGTGGCTGAATTCGCATCCTCAATCTCTATCAATCGCTGTCCAGTCTCAGCATCCGTTTGAACCTGCGCTGCGCGCCTTATTTGAATCCGCTATCGATATCGAGGATCTTCCCGAGATATTCTCCGCGTCATTTCTCTCGCATCAAAGTTTTCGAACCCTCAGAGCATCTGCCCGGCCTGCCAGGCGGCCTCGACCATATGTACACGACATAGGCGCCGTTCTAACTTGACATCCGGCGAAGACATCAACAAGAACCACACCCAAACGCCGTGATGTCGTCCCGTCACCCTCTTCGACAAACACAGACGGCCGACTACTACTCTACTACGAAGCGTCAGCCTTCCAACGCTTCCACGGTGTCGTCAGCATATTCCAACTCCTCCGGAGCTTACGACCTTAGCAGGACAAGTACGATCTCATCAGCGGCGTCGAGCGGATACACAAGTCACAAACGAGGCGTGAGCGAGGCAACAGGCATGGCCCCATCTGCAATTGAAAGCAGGATGGCTCGAAGTATTGAATCGAGCCCGGACAGCGCATACAAGAGTGTCCGACAGTCTCTGCGACCTCTTCCTCAACCTCCAGCGCCGACCCCGCCATCCCATGTACGGAACGGACTTCATGCGCGAACACAAAGCGTCGATGTGTTGAAGAGCTCATTCGGAGAGCAGACGCCCACTCCAAGCTCGCGCGTCACTGCTATCCGGCCTAATTCAATGATTCTCAGTCGTGCGGATTCCGTAAATCGTCGTCCCACTAGCATTCGAAGCAATACATTGCAGCATCAACATAGCCCCTTGTCTGCCCCTGATCTGCAACAGCTCCAGCGGTCTTCTACAAGCCAATTGCGGACGCTGTCGAAGTTCGCCGAAGATGCCAACCCGGATGAGTTTACGATCACGAATCCCACACAAGAAGTTGTTGGTTTGCATGGGCGTAGACGACTACAACGGCACGATGCAGCGAAAGGGTCAAACAATAACGTAGCATTGAGCAGAGGAAATGCGTATGGGTGGGAGGGCCGGAACTGGATGGACAAGCAGAGGCAGTTCCTGCAAGCATACGAATACCTCTGTCATATTGGTGAAGCTAAGGAGTGGATCGAGGATATCTTGCAGCGCCCTATTCCGCCAATTGTTCAACTCGAGGAGGCCCTTCGAGATGGTGTTACCCTTGCGGAAATTGTGGAAGCATTGTACCCCGACAGGAAAATCCGCATCTTCCGGCACCCAAAACTACAATTCCGTCATTCCGACAATATTGCTACTTTCTTTAGGTTTCTTGCAGAAGTAGAATTACCTGACTTGTTTCGCTTCGAGTTGATCGACCTCTACGAAAAGAAAAATATCCCCAAGGTTATATACTGTATACATGCCTTGAGTTGGCTATTGTTTAGGAAAGGAATCGTAGATTTTCGTATTGGAAATCTCGTTGGACAACTGGAGTTTGAGCATCATGAGTTGGAGGAAATGCAGAAGGGGCTGGACAGAGCAGGTGTTAGCATGCCGAGTTTTGGGAATATGGGAGCCGACTTTGGAGTACCGGAGCCAGAGCCTGAGCCCGAACCAGTAGAAAGCGAAGAGGACCGGATCGATAGAGAACTGGGCGAGAATGAGATGGCAATTCTGGATTTACAAGCACAGATTCGTGGAGCAGCAGTTCGGATGCGTCTTGGCGACACAATGCAACGACTTTGGGATTCGGAAGAAATGCTAATCGACCTACAATCGATTATCCGCGGCGACTTTGCTCGACAAATCGCTGAGTACCGTCTCAACATGCGTAAATTCGCCGTCAACCTCCAAAGTCATGCCCGTGGGTTTATCATCCGTCGACGTCAATCCAATCAAGAATCATTCTGGAAAAGCCGAGAAGCAGATGTACTGAAGTTGCAGAATCTGATAAGGGCAAAGAAAGCTCGAGATGAGGTACGCATGATAAGATCTGAGTTGAAACGGGAAGACGTTGTTGTCAAGGAATTGCAGGCTGGCATTCGAGGTTTTCTTGTTCGAAAATCTATGGCAGCTCAGGAGAAAGAGACGAAGACCTTGGCTGGACCGGTGAAGGACTTGCAGGCTGCTATACGTGGGATGTTGTTGAGAAATCATGTTGCCGATGACCACGAATCTCTTTGGCGCGAAGAAAGCTCAATCAGTGCGATTCAGGCTTTCGCAAGAGCCATGCTGACAAGAAACCAGGTTTCTCGCCAAAGAGAAGCACTTCAAGCGTCAACGCCAATCTGGAGAGCTCTTCAAGCATGTGCGAGAGGACAATTACTCCGCAAGCAGATAGCATCGACGAATCAGGAACTCAAGACTCACTCGTCTCAAATCGCTACCATCCAAGCATTCGCGAGAGCCGCTGCTGCGAGAGGAGAAGTCGATGCAACTCTCTCCGCGTTACACAATGAAGAATCGTCCATTATCGATGTGCAGACACTCATCCGAGGAATGCTGCTTCGAATGAGAGTTGCTGCTGATTATGAAGCACTCTCTGCCCAGACTTCCAAGATCACCCAGCTTCAGGCCTTGGCTCGTGGATGTCTACAGCGACAAGAAACTGGTGCTCTCCTGGACAGCCTTCAAAACCATACTGCCGAGATCATCGAACTTCAAGCTCTGTCCCGCGCGGTTCTGCTCCGTAATGACATCGGTATGCTCTTGGCCGAGTTGGACAACGAGGAAGAGTCGATCATCGCTATTCAAGCCGCTGCGAAAGCGTCTCTTGTTCGTGCCAAATTTCGCGAGAAGCAGCGTTTCTTCAAGGAGAACATGGAAAAGGTCGTCAAGATCCAGAGCTTTGTTAGAGGTCGCCTGCAAGGAGAAGCATACAAGAGTCTCACAACCGGCAAGAATCCTCCTGTCAACACAGTCAAGAACTTTGTTCATCTGCTCAATGACAGTGACTTTGACTTCAATGAGGAAATCGAGTTCGAGCGTATGCGAAAGACGGTCGTTCAGCAAGTCCGACAGAACGAAATGGCTGAGCAGTACATTGATCAGCTGGATATCAAAATTGCACTGTTGGTCAAGAACAAGATTACTCTGGATGAAGTCGTCAAGCATCAGAAGAATTTTGGTGGCCACTCAGGAAATCTCTTGGTCAACACTTCTATGGTTTCTGGAAATCAATTCGATCTCAAGGCATTGAACAAGAACTCGAGGAAAAAGCTGGAGTCATACCAGCAACTCTTTTTCACTCTTCAAACCCAACCTCAATACCTCGCCCGACTCTTCAAACGCATTCGTGAGCAAGGCACCGCAGAGCGTGATGCCAAGCGCATCGAGACACTGATGATGGGCCTTTTCGGATATGCCCAGAAACGACGAGAAGAATACTATCTCCTCAAACTCATCGCCCGTTCCGTCAAGGAAGAGGTCGACGGAGTCCACACAATCCAGGAATATCTCAGAGGCAATTTCTTCTGGTGCAAACTTCTCGCCAACTACACTCGCTCGCCAAGAGACAGAAAATACCTTCGAGAACTCCTTGGTCCTCTGATACATGCCAACATCATCGAAGATCCTGCGCTTGACCTGGAGAGCGATCCCATGCAGATCTACCGCTCAGCCATCAATAATGAAGAGCTTCGAACAGGGCGACCCAGTCAACGCCCACTTGATATTCCTCGAGAGATTGCGATCAAGGATCCCGAGACCCGCGACATGTTCATTGATCATCTGCGTGATCTTCGAGAGATCTCTGATCAGTTCCTGCTCGCGCTAGAAGCCCTTCTCCACAAGATGCCATACGGCATCCGTTTCATCTGCCAGCAAACCTTCGAGTCGCTCTGCGAACATTTCCCACGGGAGCCTCAAAAGCATCTCCTTCAGATTGTTGGTCACTGGCTTTGGAGATTCTACCTCCAACCGGCTTTGACTGCGCCAGAGTCCATGGGCGTGGTAGAAAAGCAGTTGACACCACTTCAGAAACGAAATCTTGGTGAGGTTGCAAAAGTCCTTGGCCAAGTCGCATCCGGAAGACTCTTTGGCGGTGAGAACATCTATCTTCAACCGTTGAATGCATACGTCGGAGATGCTATCGAGAGAATCACCGACATCTACTCAAACATCATTTCGGTTCCAGATGCCGAGGATACCTTTGACATCGATGAATTCAACGACCTCTATGCACGAACAAAGCCAACTCTTTACATCAAGATGGCAGACATTTTCTCAATACATCACCTTATTGCTGCCGATCTTCCTCACATCTGTCCCAACCGCGACGACATGCTACGAGAAATTGTTCAGGAATTGGGAAGTGCTAAGAACAATGAGACTGAGATGTTGGGTGTGACTTCCACAGAAATTCAGATGAACTTGAACCCCAAGCTACATGACATTGAAGATCCCGAGGCGGAAGTCAAGGCACTTTTCATGGAAACCAAGCGATGCGTTCTGTACATCATTCGCGTTCAATCAGGACCTAACCTCATGGAAATCCTTGTCCGACCAATCAGCCGCGAAGACGACATGAAGTGGCACTCTCTCCTCCGCGAAGAATTCGCTGAGGGTAGCAAGACAAGAGGAGCATACTCCGACGCCAATACTCTCGTCGATATCAAATCAATGTCCTACAAGGAGCTGAAGCGGACAGCACTCGAAAATATCATGAGATTGGAGCAGTGGGGACGAATCTCCCGGACAAATTATTACCAGGACATCTTGAATGCCATAGCCTTGGATATTCGGACGAAGAGCAGAAGAAGAGTACAGAGACAACGCGAACTTGAAGGTGTTCGACTAACTCTAGCAAACTTGAGTGAAAAGGCGGAGTGGCTTGAGTCGCAAAGGAAGAGTTATGACAATTACATTGAGCAAGCCATGATGACATTGCAAAAGAAGGGGTATGTCTCACTATCAACTCGTTCGATCCACACTAACAATGTTCCAGTAAAAAGAGGTTCCTCATGCCTTTCTCCAAACAATACAACCACGAACGAGAGCTCGAAAGATCAGGTCGTAAGCCCAAGTTTGGATCCTTCAAATACTCCGCACGAACTTTGTCCGACAAGGGTGTTCTTGTCTCCTGGAAAGGATACGACAATCGCGAATGGGACAAGATCAATCTTACCATATCTTGTGATGAGGTCGGTGTCTTCTTCATCGAAGGTAGTAAGGGCAGCATTCAAATCCCAGGAGCCAGTGCCCAAGTACCAATGGACTCGCTCCTGGCTGCTCAGTTTGCCAATCACCAATATATGGATCTTTTCGAGGGTTGTATGCGGCTTAATGTTAATTTGTTCTTGCACTTGTTGTACAAGAAATTCTACCGGACAGATGGATAGGGTTGCGATGGTCTGTTTGTGCAGCCTTTTGGTGTTTTGCATTCGGCATGGGTATGGCGTTGCTTCATGCGAGAAGAGGGATCAGAAGGGGTTTGAGGAAACGGTGTTGAGTGTACATATGTTTCATTCAGGATGGAGCCGTGGAGTGGATATTGCTAGAAATATCATGATGAATCGAATGCCTTTACTACTTTAACTTGCTTGAAGGTGCGCTTCTAGGGAGGCAAGTGCTTTCATTCCTTTCGTGAGTTCTTGGAGTAAGAGCGACCGTCGGCTAGTACCTTCCCGCCTTAAATGATTATCGATGTCTTCAAATGCCTACCGCTGAACTCTGTCTCCCAGTCACCACTGCATCGAACACATTTCAGACATCAAGATCCAGCAAGCATCACGATCAGCCCATTTCAGCATCACCAAGAAACAAAGATAAGCATAGAGTACGCAGCTACAGCCACAATGCGCTTACACGACCCTCTTCTCCACCTCATCTTCACCATCCTCCATCTCCCATGTTCCTCGGCGCTCATTCTTCCAACTCCTCCCATCAAAATCCGGGGTCCGACCTTTCCCGAAGCAACTCCACCGCCATCTCAACAGCTCGCACAGAATCCGTCATGCTCACTCCTCTCACAAGCTCTCTCAATTTGCGCAGTTCTCACACCAGGCTTTGTCACGCTCCTCCCACCACAGCAAGCACATTGCCTCTGTTATTCCAGTACAGTCTGGGTGCCGAACGTCCTCGACGATGCAGTCAAGACATGCGCCGACTTCGCCAGCACTGCTGCGCCTGGAGCATTTGCCCCGCTGTTGAATCTTGAAGGATTCTGTCTCAGTGTGGGGGATGTGGATAAAGATGCGCCAGCGAGTGTGCAAGCGACTTCAACAGGCCGTATACCAGATGCTGGGATGGGTGGGACGCATGGGATCCCGAATGAGGTGATGACTTCGTTTGTCCCGCCTAGGCCAACTTATGGCGGTGGGACAAATGGCGGACAAGGCGGGATCAATAACGGATTAGATGGTTCGAATGAGTCTGGCAGTAATGGCATTGGTGGATCAAATGGTACTCGAGCTTCCGAATCTGGCTCAAGAGGGCAGAGTGGTGGATCAGCAGCGACAGGACCTACGCCAACTCCAACCATCAGCTCTGGCTCCATTGGTTTAGGCACGCTCACACCAACAACAAGCTTTTCAGATGTGACAATCACAGTCGTCAACGGAGGAGCAGAGGCTACAAAGACCGCAGACGGGGCGGTAAGGAATCAAGGAGAGGTGACAGAGACGGAGGTCGTGTTGGTCAGCTTGGCGATCTCGGCGCTGATTCTTTTTTTATAATTGCCGCCCTGCTGGGCGGGGCACTTCTTCAATTTCTTAGGTCGTAGACGGATCCAGGTAAGAGGAGGATAGGAAGCCTGAGGAGGCATCTTACTTTATACTTGATTTCGGAAGAGCATTAGTACATAATCGCGCCCTTTGTTAGCGCTCGGAAGGGAGGACATTGGAATAGACGCATTTCCTCTCGATACATTGCTCATGATATCTGTTATCGAGCCTACTACTCACTCTCCACCTAAGAAGTATGTTGACATGGTTTTGAATGAGAGAAAATACAAGAAATTGGGAAGTGGAGAAGTGGCTTGCGCCATGACCGAAGATCGTCCGCTAAGCGAAGCTCAATCGGGAGAGACCACAACAACAGAAGCCAGAATCCAAATCAGGTTATTTGGTTATAGAAGGGGCAATATGTGGGGTTTATGTTTGGGTGGTAGGCGGGAAGGAGAGTGGGATGGAAAGGGGATAAAGCGGAGGAAGGAGGTGGAATTGATTTAGGGCTGGGGGTGGAAGGAGAGATGGGCTGCGGCGAGGGGGTTGATAAGGTGCAATCTTGTTATTGCATTCTGTTCAATCTTTTATCTGAGAGTCTTTTCCATTGCCAATTTCTACGCACACCACCCTTTGCCCAGGCAGAAGTTCCATATGCGCCCTGTAAGATGTGCCGGTAAAGTAGCTCCGCGTCATCGATCATCGTTCTCATGTTGCAAGAGCCCCAATAGCAAATATGCCCTACATGAAAGACAATACCCGATGGCATCTGTCAGAACTTATCAATTCCGTCCCTGAGCCCTTCTCACAATCTTCAATTGTCTTCTTGCAGCATATACAGCTCCTCTTCCTCTCTGAACTCCTCCACTGCCACCACCGTTGCCATTGCTGCCTCCATGCTCCGGACCCCGTCCACTACTTCCAACAGGCTCCGAATTCAGGTTCTGTCTTGGTTCTCGATCTACAATACCTCTGCCTCTGGAAGGTCGATTATTGTACGCCTGTCCCATATTGATATAACGTGGTGATCCACCATTCGCGTTCTTTCCAGCCATACCACGGATCGAGAATTCATTGCGAAGTCCAGAGCCAGGGGGGGAGCCTTGATGATGATGTGTGAGTTGAGCGCGAGTTCCCGAACCCGTAGCGGGGCTGGATCCACCAGTATTGACAAATGGAGTTCGAGAAGGTCCTGGAATGTACACTGGTGGGTATGGGTTTGGGACTGGCGTGCTGTTCATGGCTCGTGGACCGGTGGGAGCTGGTGCTGGGTTGGAGGCCGAGATGAGCGTTGGGGCTGTGGTTGATGGAAAGGGAAATGGGAAGGGTTCATCGCCAACTAGAAAGTTTATCAGCTTCGCCCTCAGATACGACATGACGCAATCTCGACCGTTAATTCGAGGTGAAGAGCGTTGCGCGAAGTAAACAAATGACCAAAGACGTACAGTACTTCGACCAGGTATAGAACTCGACATGCCACAACTTCTCCAGCTCATTATACGCGCCGTACGCGCCATGTACTCTGACTTGGCTGTTGATCAGAGCGAAGTCAAGATCGAAGTTCTGGCTGGAGATGCCCCAGCTGCGAGCCTTCTGCTTGATATTGACGATACATGAGGCATAGAGGGGCTGGTTAGGGATGGCCTTAGTGGATGTATACTGCAGAGACATTCTTGATGTATTGTGTCGAGTTTGTCGAGACTGGAGTGGATTAAAGCAAAATCTCGAGATTGTGTTGTGTTGACTTCGTCGGGTGGAATATGAAGTCACTTTTGGCGAGCAGCAACGACTTCAGATCTGGCGGGGTCCCATGACCGGTATTAAAAGGACCTCTACCTCTAAACATTGATACTTACCTAGATAGCGACAGTCGCTCGCGCACACGCTAATACATCAAGAAGCTAGTCATAGACTGACATCCCTCCCGAACCGCGAGACGAATACTACAAACGTAGGAACAAGTTGAGTCAGCCGGTTTTTACATGTTTCTACACTGCGGAGAAGGAGAACGCCATCAGTCATGCATTTATGTGCTGGTAGTTGTCTAGTGACATCGCCCTTGTGAAGTCCCTTTCTCACCATTGAGAGTCTCGAAGCTGAGAAGCAGTACCCAAGCACCGGTGTCATTGAACAGATCCGTGTGGCTTATTCAGAAACAAATCATTCCCAGGTAACCTGGATTTCTTTTATTGGTAGCGCCAACGACCCTGAGCGTGTCCATCGGTACTCGATACTGTCAATGTCTGAAATTGCTGGTTTGTTTTGGCACTTTCATAGTATCATGTCTGTAAAGACCAATCACTGCTGTGGCGAGCTGTCTTCCCACCAGTCACTCTCAGAATAATACTCCATCTATCATATAGACCAATGTCCAAGATCCACAGATCTCGTTCTCGGCTCGAAGTCCGCGGGCGGTAGAGGTGTGGCACCAACTTGCCATTGCCTCGAGTCAATGCAGAACCGTCACAGAATCATTGCTGTGAGCAACCGTTTCCATCCCTATCGTTTGCTGATCTCGAAGGAGGAGAGAGTTGAAGAAAAGGGCTTGGTCGCCATTCATTTGGAATTCTATCAGACGGTGGAGGTATGTGACTAGAAGCACCAGGGTAAATTTGGTTTTGCGGATCAGAAGGTTGGGTAAATCTCCTAGAAGCGAGTTGACGAATAGACATATCGGCCGGGCTGAACTGATCTGAAGGTGGAGAAACGGCTCCAAAGTCCTGTGGAACCGACTGGGCAGCATGGCCCTGCGAATGTGTGCTTGTGAAGCTTTGTTGTGTGTTGCTGTGCTGTGGAGCTCCGAAACCTGTATTGTGATCAGGGAAGGGCCTGCTCAGTATAGGTTGTGTCGGACTGGCTCCCCATCTGCTTCTTCCTGGGGGCTTTTGTGGAGTCGAGAGCTGTAGTGGTGCTGAAGGGCAAGGAAATGGAAACTTTTTGACATTTGCTGTTGCGTAGGGAGACACTGATTATTCTGTTAGTCTTCTGCTAAGCCAAGGCTATAAATCAACTCACGATAAGCGTCATATAATGTAGCATCAATGTACCACAACTTTTGTGCCTCCGTGAAGTCGGAAAAGAATTCTTCTTCGCTCATCAAGTCTGTAAGTTGTTCACGGACAAGGTCGAATCTCTGCAAGTCCAACATCAACCTTCTCTCCCCATTGGAATTGTTGCACTTTACTTGACTGAGCATATGTCGCATTTTGTCCGTTTGCGGAATATAGGAAGAAGGTCCGGTAGTCGTCGAGGTAGCCATGATGTGGAAGCTCGGAGTTGGTGCGATATGGAAATATACGATCTCCAAAAGCTCAGAAACGAGCCAGGCTTTCGTAGCAGTTGAAGTTGGGATAAGACTGAAACTACTTGCGACAATAGGAAGGATGTTTAGACAAAGCAAAAAGACGTTGTGCTGCGGAGGGTCGATCGTGACTTCCTTATCCGACGCACATTTGAGGTCAGAGGCTCCAACATATGTGCCAAGTCCACAAGAAGATATTTATCTTATGAAGCAAGTCTCGAGTCAACATATGTCGTTCATTGTTGTTGTAATCATCATCCTTTCCGGCTCTTGACATCGATGCGGCATGATCAGGAATTCACCACATTTCTAGATTCACTGTCTTTGAGCTTTGGACGGAGAAACGGCAATTGTTTGGGTTGTGTAAAACAGCCATGATCCGTATTGATGGTTTACGTGACCTGCCCTGGCTTCCAGGCTTCGTTTTTACCGGTAGCAAAAAGTTTAGCACACTTGAACGTGTCGACCCAGAGAGATACTATCGCAAAAGCTAACATTTATCAGTAGCTTTACAGCTTCACAGAGAATCTTGAATTAGAGACTGATAGAGCCTACTTGTCAGTGCTGCTTGGGAAATTCTGGTAAGTTCCTCCTAGACTCGGGTCTTGGGCACTGATATAGGAGGCCTCTTTCAAAGCTGTAGCATGCCCAGGACACGGAGCCATGTCCCATTACTTTGAAGTGACTTCAGCTAAGCATAAGGAGTCTTGGAGTAAAGCATGACCCAGATGTCTTTATCACTCCGCCGCTGCCCAACGACAAAGTACCAGCAGGACATGCTGACCATTCTGGCAGAGGTTTCCACGCATCTACATCCTCTTCAGGTTCAATTCATGGCGCATCAACGCTGGAAACAGGAGCTGTAAACTTGTAATTAGAAGCAGTGCCACCTAAATAATTCGTTATCGAAGACCTCCTCGCATGTGTTGGTCTTGACTTTCTTTGTAAAGCGGATGATTCTCGGCTAGTGAGTCATCACGTATCTTTCTGACCTCTTTTTCGAGGCCAGCCATCCCTCGAAACTGCATAGCATAGATTTCAACAGATTTCGATGCAAGACTGGTCTTTCTTGTACTCTTACCTATCGTCATCAAACGAAAAGCTAAAAGCCCTACTACCCCGCAGAACTGTTGCCCAGCCAGCAGACATAATGTCATTGTATCATCGCCAGACCAAAACTCCAAGCTTACGGGACGGATTCACCTAGTCGAAGGGGGCCATGATCAGAAGTATCTAGAGGTTGTTCGAAGAATAAGGTTAGGGAGTGGTAAATTGAAGGTGGAAAGGAGTTTTGAAGTGTTCAGGATGTTTACTCATCGAGTATGGACTTCTGGTCAAAGACAGCCGTCGCCGCGCGCCGTAAAGTCTGCGAAGATGTTCTCCGCTACGAACTGTATATGTATCCTTTATACCACTTCTCAAACGACCAACATGAACCCCCACTCTTTACCCCACACAGAAGACGTCCTGTAGGCCCCTTTCTCTGCATCGCACCTCATTTCAAGCGTAAAACGATAAGACACGCCGACGGAACGGGATGATCGGCTTCAGTTCTGTCCGCAAGAAGGCAGTGTAGTGTAGTGGAGGTCGGCTGGAGGTGTTGCTAATCCCCGACTACCGAGGATTCTGATATCCGAACTTCTCGTCAACGTCAACACGACGTCTGATTCGCCAAGATAACCGAATGCCGACTTCTGTTGATAGACTAGTAATGGCGACGGAGATCTAAGTTCCAGTTGAAAATGGAATCAGTTGATGACTTTAAAATAGGAAAAAAAAGTAGTAGCCAGCTGGTGATTAACAAAAGCCGCAATAATTCTTCATCTTGCTAAGCCAAACTGTAAAGTCGCCAAATTATTTTTCCAGTTCGACACAGCCTTTTGAACGGGCCTTTAGCTGAGCTGCAGTGTATGAGTAGGAGCGGCGCTTCAAAAGCCGTCCGTTGTAGATCAACGGGGTAAACATGGACAGCAGCTCGAAATAGGCAGTAAAGTCCACATAGCACGCCCGTGCCGACCACCGACAGTGACGAGCAAAAGGGGCACGCCTATGGCATTGATATAAATTGAAAACACGTAACATTGCACGGACATGATTGGATGACCGAAGCACCGACGCATGATTGAGCGATATTGAATAGAGAATATAAAGCTTTCCATGGACGCCCCTTCTCTATGCTACAATTATCCATACTTCACTGCAACTCCCTGGAAGCAATTGATCAAGGCACCGAGAAAATCAGCAAAGAAAACAAACTCACCTTTAGCAACTTTTGAGTTCAAGTCACCAAATTTACTCACGAGTCAGCTTCTCTCACTTGAGCCAATGTATGTCAACATACGACTCCTGACAATCTTTCAAGCTGTATCGAGTACTGACCACAGATCAAGCAGAGACAACTACTTTATTCTGAATTACTCATAACTACTGGTGAATGTTAACGGCAAGAAGCTTTTTCGCCAAAGATGTCGCAAATTATCAATGTCGACTACCTCGTGATTGGCGCCGGTGCCATGGGAATGGCCTTCGTCGATACTTTGTTAACCGAGAACCCAAACGCCACCTTCGCACTTGTAGATCGCTACAACCGCCCCGGAGGTCATTGGAACAAGGCGTATCCATTCGTCCGTCTTCATCAGCCTTCCAAATTCTACGGAGTCAACTCAAAAGACTTGGGCGAAGACAGGCTTGACGAGGTGGGCTGGAACAAGGGCATGTATGAGCTCGCCACTGGTGACGAAGTTTTGGCCTACTACACCAAAGTCCTCACTCAGCGGTTCCTCCCATCAGGCCGGGTGTCGTACTATCCATTGTGCGAATATACCGACAATGGCGGGTTTCACTCTATCGTCACCGGGGATGCGTACTCTGCTGGCAAGGACACTCGGACCGTTGATGCAACCTTCATGCGCGTCAAGGTACCTTCCATGGGTCCACCCGCATACAGCGTCGCTGAAGATGTAAACTTGATCACACCTAACGCGCTCGTCAGCCTTTCACGACCCTATGCCAATTACACCGTCGTTGGTGCAGGCAAAACTGGTATTGATGCCTGCTTGTGGATGTTGAGCATGGGCATCAAGCCAACAAAGATCACTTGGATCATGCCCCGTGACTCTTGGTTTTTGGATCGAAGCAAACTCCAGCCCAAGGAGTCAACTCAACATAGTGCGCTGGCGAACTTCAAGCGCGATGCCGAATCGATCATGGAGGCCACGTCAGCAGACGACCTGTTGGCTCGACTAGGCGCAGCAGGGAGTCTGCTTCGCTTCTCGGAGCACGTCTAGCCCACGATGTATCGATGTGCGACTGTATCGCTTGCAGAGCTTGAGCAGGTTCGCAAGATCGAGAACGTAGTCCGTATGGGTCGTGTGAAACAGATCAGTGCCAGCGAGGTGTTACTGGACGGCGGCAAATACACTCCTGTAGCCGACACAATCTACATTGATTGTACGGCTGACGGTCTCAAGAGTTACCCACCAGAGCCAGTATTCAACGGGAACCATCTGACGCTCCAGGCAGTCCGAAGCTGTCAGCAAGTTTTCAGTGCCGCGTTCATCGCCCACGTCGAGACTGCTTACGACAACGACGAGAAAAGAAATCAGCTGTGTAGCCCAATCTCACACCCGAATCAAGCTTTTGATTGGCTCAAGATCAGACTGAAAGATTTCGAGAATGGTGCACTCTGGCAAGCGGAGCCAAAGACCGCTGCCTGGCTGCGTCAATGTCGACTCGATTTGCTTCGTGGTATACTGCCGCCGCTGCCAGAGGAGCCCGAGGAGAAGCAAAAAATCCTAGAGACAAAGGAGGCAGTGACTCAAGCGTGCATGGCCAAGGTGAAGAAGCTTCTTGACATCCATGATGCAGGCGTCGCGGCGGCGTAATGTATCAAAATCCATCATGATGCTGTGGAAACGGGGGTCGTCGGTCAATGCCACAGGTCTCCGGAAAGGAAATCACTGGTAACTGTGGAACTAGTCTTGGGTATTGGAGAAGCTGTAGCCAATAATTCCTAGCGCTGAGTCGCGAATTTGGCGAGCAACGTTGATCTTCTAACACTCGCACTCCACTGTTGCCAAGATATCAAAAGTCATGATCTGGACTCACAATTTAATCTTTGCACACTGACCTATACATATGATACCTATTGATCCCTCCTTGGGACCCGCATCAAGTGCGAGGATTAGTTCAAATACGTTGTCAGTGTCATAGACTGTCCCCGATATACGGTGGCGGATTTGGATGTTTTTGACAAGATCTAGCGACATGACGAACACGATTGTGTCGCGATAGCGTGAGATAGCTCAATCGGCACTAGGGATTGAAGCTTGTTGATTTGGAACTTTAGATCAACCAGTATCGTGGAAATCCGTTTACGGCATTTGGAATTGGTAAGTTTGTAGAGTCGCGTGGTCTAGGGAAGCACTACCGAGACGTTTGAGTTTGGTGCTCGGGTAGGACCTACACTGAAAAGGGTCGCTTACGGGGTGCGAATACGCTGTCATCGCTTCGCTTGGTGCGTCGCAGGGGCCATTTTCCGGGGACCTTCCGGGCTTCGAGATTCTCGCTTAGGCTTCAATGACTGCTGCAACTGGCAACAAAGAGGTTTCGCATCGACACTCTTCTCGACATGGACGAGATAAATTACCCGCTAATAGGGAGTCACGCTGTGATGGAACTTCACAGAGATAAGATCATGTCGATGAGCAGGAATGGGTGGGGTTGAAATGCTGTGCTGTATTTCTTCTATGATCGTCCCTTCTTGGACATGCGAGCCCTACATAATGAGAAAATGCTAAGCTTCTTTTATGATCCGTCTCCAATGCAAAAAAGTACTGGAATCCACTCTCATCATTTCCTCCACTCTTCTCTTCTCTCCTCTCATCCCCTTATCATCTCCATCTTTGATCGTCAATCCAGGCTCTGACCCTCATTGTTCGCTTAAGCACCGTTTCCGTTGTAGGCGATCAAGTTGGGGGATCCACTGCCTGGGCTGATGACCTTTCCAGACGTACCAAGAGCCTTGATGCGGGATTGAACAGCAGCTGGGGTGGAGAGACCCTCAAGAGCGATCAAGTAAGCAGCAAGACCAGCAACGTGAGGGCAAGCCATGGAGGTTCCGCTGATGGTGCGGGTAGCAGAGTTGGACCCGATCCAAGAAGAGAGAACGTTGACACCTGGAGCGAAGATATCGACAACAGATCCGTAGTTGGAGAAAGAAGCACGGTTGTCGTTGATGTCAATGGCACCGACGGTGATAGCGAGAGGCTCAGATGCTGGCGAGTAGTTGGCGGCGTTGGCTCCGTCATTGCCGGCTGCGACGACGACGGTGACACCCTTGGCAATGGTGTTGCGGACGGCAGTGTTCAAGGCTGATGAGGCACCTCCTCCAAGAGACATAGAGAGAACAGACTTGGCTGGGGCGTTGGTACCAACCCATTGAATACCGGAGATGACACCTGAAGTGGTTCCACCTCCATCAGCTCCAAGGACCTTGACAGCGACGAGCTTTGCGGCCTTAGCGACACCGTAGGTGGAGCCTGCAACGGTACCGGCGCAGTGAGTACCGTGTCCGTTGCCATCAGTGTTCTAAAAGTGTCAGCGAAGCTCATCGTCAAGCGAGCGAGTGACTTACCGAGCTGTCAACAAAGTTTGCTCCCCAAGTAGCACGTCCACCGAATTGAGAGTGCGAGATCAGGATACCGGTGTCAACAACGAAAACAGTGGTGCCAGAGCCGGCCGTGGAATCGTAGATGTATGTGGTAGAGTCCTGGTTTCGGTGAGAAATGCGGCCGAGACCCCATGTAGCACTGGATTGGGAAGTGAGAGCAGAGGCGTAAACCTTCTGGTCCTTCTCAATGTAGGCGACCTGAAAATTGTTAGTTGGGTCTCGTGTATCAAGTAGGAGAACTTACATCTGGTGATGCAGCAATCTGACCAAGAGTAGCAGCATCAGTGGTTATCTGGTACCCCTTGAAGGTGCCAATGTCATAAGTGGCTCCGATACCACCGACTTCACGCTTGGCAATCAAAGAGTTGACTTCCTCAATGTGGCTTGCAAGGACCTCTTTGGAGACGTCCTTCTGGTAGACAACAATGTAGGAGTCTTTGACAACATCGCGGGCATCAAGGTTGCGGATCTTGAGGTTTGCAGGGGCAGGAGCAGCAAAGACAGCTGGTGCAACGAGAGCAGCCAAAGCCGCGAGGCGACCAAGATATGAGACCATGACGGGCTAAAGAAGTACCGTGGAGACAAAGACGAGAGGAGTCTGATCGAATGAAGCTGAGAAGGTTGAGCTTAGGGATGAAGAACTGAAACTCCATGGGATATCATCTTGTATTTATACTTGTTGAAGCTATCCTTTTTGGCAGGTAGGCAGTGTAGTATCACTTCTTTCAAAGTCAAGAGAGCCGACAGACAGCCAAGACACCTGCAATCTGTGACACTTACCAATCTGAACCCTGGATTCCGTAGAAGCCCTTGAACACCTTCTCGAATAGTCATCATCATCGATGATCTGAAGGGGAGCGATTGTTGAAGAGGAAGCTCTAGAACGCCACACGCGCTGGCAGTGGGGGAGGCGTTCGCCGTCAACTTGGCCTCGTCGGACAACTCAGGGGCTAGAGTCGCTACTCGCTTGTGATAGGATTGTTGACGGAGATGGGGTCTCGCAAGAGGCTGCCCTAAGCCACAAGTCCGGACAAGGCACGGTAACAGGGAGCTAGATCAAGCCTGCCGATCGCAACCCTACATAAGTGCCGAGCCAACAGAAACATCAGATAACCTTTAAGCTTCGATGTGCCTGGTCACTGCACACCATCGCTAGTGTGGCATCTTGAGAGCGAAAGAGGCAAGTGACAAGACTTTGATACATGAGAAAATACCTGGTTGGCGAGATGTTTGGATTGACAAGGCTTCGAACCAAGCAATCAAACTTGACGGCACTGCAAGTGCTACCCCTCGCACATCGATAAGGATGCAGACAAAGTCCTGGGGTAGAATCTCGCCATCGATTCGACTCAACATCAACCTTCCCGAACAAGGCTGCCTCCGAAAGCAGCTCACATTATTGTGCTGAGGTTTTGGTCGAGGTACATGCTTGGCAGGTGCATGCGAGGGGCTCAAATTTCGGAATGGCACTGTAAAATGCCGTGCTCCGACGTGCAATTGTGGATTATGGATAGACCGCCCCCTGAAATGCTCATCCGATGTTGATGTTGTCCTCGGCTTCTGAGCTCTGATTGCACTACTTTCCTTCCAGCCCCGCTCCTTGTGTCACGGAGCTATGATAGTCGCGTGCATTATCGTGGTTGCTTATCATGACCGTTGACTTGGCATCTGCTGGACAGACCATTCAAGAAGTTCCATTCACGAGCAGTTCGGATGAAGGCTTGTTGCCAAGGAGAAACTTCAGTCGCATGATTCGACAGCCGGAGAAAGCTAGGACGAAATGGAAATGTCGTCAAGTGGACTCCGCGGCATGAAGGAGATTGTAGGGGTCAGCGATGACATGAAGGAGCTGGTGCATATTAGTAAGAACAACCGTAGCAGAGTTGCGCAGGCCTAAATAATTGAGTATAAGTAGTATTGTTGATTTAATGTATGTCTGGCGAGTCATTTCAGATACGGAATAATTATTTCGTGCAGATATCATTCGCTTGTTGTTACTGGACTCGCTCGCTTGATCTGTCTCCTCTTTTTAATCTTTAAAGTTGGGCTTTGTCTCCGTCCAGGACCCATTTTCATGTGCGCTCCCGCTTGAGACACCAGAGATTCAGGTGATATGGCATGCCGTGATATGGCACAGCCGTCCAAGTGCCGATGCCCCGACCTCCACATATCCTCAGCAATCCATCACACGATCGCGATGGCATCCGCATTATCTAAGTTTCCTCCTTCCATAAAGGGGTTCGTTGAAGCCACTTGTGCCTGCACTTGTAACTGACTTAGGATTGACTGATGGCTTGAGGTATCTGCAGATCATTTCTACCTTTCCTAGCTGCCTTTTTCTGTAAGTGTCCATGCTTTAGACGCTGCCGTTCTCAAGTCGCTGCTATTGGCTGTGTGGTATATCCCGTAGCTTTCTAGGCTTATGGGCTAGGTTGCTTGACTCAGTCAAAGGGGTCTTCTTCGATACAAAGTATTCACTGACTCAGATGCCAGATAGGCTTGCTGTGTGCTATGTCAGGAGACCTACTTCAACCTAGTAGCCAAATCAAAGCAAACAATGACCGCCATGAAAACCTGGGCATATGATTCCGAGTTTCTCACAGCTCTCTTGCTCTTGCCTTTCCACAGCTACAAATGCTGACAAGGTAGGTGTACTGGATGCATGCTGCAGCACACAGACAGGTCTAGTCCCCCAAGGAATCCTCCAACAAGGCACGTATCGGCTTTCCTATTTCTGATAATACTCCCTCTTTCCGTGCAGCCTTGCTCTGCACAAGGCTTCTAGTTCAATGTGCCGTGCTTCCATTGCATGTGTCTCTAGATCCCCAAGATATCAAGTCCACCCGCATCTTTTGACTTTCCTTTTTCGTTGCCTCCAACCTGTGTTCCTGACGGCTAGCAAAGGCAATCCTCCTCCAGCGTCTACATATGCCGCTCGCCCAGCACTGTAGGCTCTACTTCCTGTACTACAGGAAGGTGGAAAGTCGCTACCTTCCTCAAAGAGAGCTGCGTACCGGAGCCAAGCTGACTCTACCTTTCGTCAAAAGCCATGCCCAAAGTGCAAGAATGGCGCAAACGTTGAAGAAAGAGAAGACTAAAGAGCCGCCGAAAATAACCGAGTGGTATCTCCATGCGTTCGAAGGGGTCATACCGATTCTAGTGACGGCGATGGCCCATGGAAGCATCCAAAGAAGGTTGGAGCCAAGCGCTTGGATCAGATACCAGTTCGTTGTTGTGGCTAGCAGGATGGCGGAGATCTGATAGTTCAGAGCGTAGAAGATGTAACACCAGTCAATAGTCTGTTGACAAGTGTTAGCGGATATCGCCATTTGAGTTCAAGTCGGGCTTTGACTTACGCGCCACATCTTTTGTGTAATATTGGCAACTGGTTTGGATTGAGAGAGGTAGAAGGCAAAGCCGTCGATACCCCAGATGGAGAGGAAGATACAGAATGGGATCTCGATGGCGAGTGCGATGATGCAAGATATCCACGCGGGGCGGGTGATGACTGTTTCTTGTTAGCAAATGTTCGCTTTGTTAACCCGAATGTGAGTCGTACTGCTGAGGTCTCTTCTTGTTGCTTTGGCTCTCTTTCGTTCTGGTCCAACTTGTGCTCTCCACTTCCCCCAGGAATGTCCTACGAAGGTCAAGGTCGATGCTTCAAGGGCCTTCAGGACATGTCAGTTGTATCCAATTCACGATCATATCTCACAACATACCTGTACCGGAACCATCACGATCCCCCACCTGATGGTGTTGAACACACCCCAAGCAGTGGCATAATCCGAACCCATATCTACGATCCCATGAATCAACCAAAGATATATGGCATTCCTCATCGCCGACTCCAGAAATGTCGGAATACCTGGTCTGACCAACGTCTTCAGCGCTTTGTAACTCGGCTTGACTCTCTCCTCTTCTCCACGAGAGGATCGCTGCAACTTGAGAGCAATGAAGACAAAGTACACCAGTCCAGTCACCGCTGATGTCAAGTCACAAGCCATCCGTATCAGTGCCTGCCCATTGACTGTGGGCACTCTGCTGCCCACGTGAAATTTCGAGATGATGAGTAAGTCCAGGACGATATTCACGATGAACTTGACCGAGCTGATCACAAGCGGAACATCAGGATGATCCAGCGCTCTAGTTGCTGATGCCACCGCAACTTCAAGAGCAGATGACAACGCCTGTACAGACGAGATCCGCACATAATCCAGACTCGTCTCTCTGACTTCTCTTGGGACAAAAGCAGCTGCGAGTTCCTTTGAACTTCCGATAAAGACAAAAGTCAAGATGAGTCCCAAGATAGCTTGGACTGCGATGAGCGTGGATGACAAACTCAGACGCGAGCGAATCGTTCGTGTTGTCTTGTCCCCGATGACCGTATATGCCGTGCGGGGAAGTCCTTCGTTGAGAACCTCGACGACAACACCAATGTAAGTGTAGACGTCTGTGGTGACCACTTTGCTTGAGTCAATGTTCGCGACCCAGAGCTTGCTCAATGTTCCGTACAGAGCTGGGAGCATGTATGCTCCGAAGTTGAAGAGCAGTGAGCCATAGTATCTGGATTCTGTCAGCACGACTTTGAGGCTCATGCGACTCGAAGCTTACGTTTGTCGACTGGCGAGCTTCTTCAGCCTCGTCCTCGTGCCACTCCCATCTTCCACCTCTGCATGCTCATTGCCAATTTCATTCTCAGTCTCAACGGTCTGGATGTCTTTCGCAGCCAACATCTTGTAAATATTGCCGTCTTTAAACCTGAAATTGAATCTGTTCGCGAACAGCGACAGCGATGAGATCCTCATCTCTTCTGCTCCCCTCTCATCACTGTCCACTGTCCACGGTTCTTCTTCGCTTCAGGATGCCAGTGGCAACACCGTAAAGTGAGGGGTTGCAGCGCAGCGCCCAATCGTTCGCGACGCCGAGTTTAGATTGTTCTTGGAAGACCTAGATCCCGTAGTTTTGGGGACGGGCCGGATATCACAGCTGAGTTGGGCGATGTTGATTGCTCTTGGATGTGTGGCGATTGCTCGTTATGGTTGTTTGCAGATAAGGTGGTGGGTGGGTTTTTGTGACAATGCTGGGGTCAGCGTGGGGTTTCTTGTGTAACGTGAGCTCTGGTTGGGTCAGATTCATGGTTTCTTGATGTTGTTCACTATGATGCCTTGGAAAAAGATAGACGGTGAATAGTTGTAAAGCTTTGTTGCTCACACAGGGCCTCAAAAGTCTGTCCAGAAGATGTGATCTCTGAACATGCAACGGAAGGCTGAAGGAAGCCAGAATTTGATCGCAACATGGCTTGGAGATATTGTGAGAGAACAAATGTTATTTATATAAAGTATGATGGCTATTCCAAATCTAGATCGAGACCAAGAGAGTGTCTGAATACTTCTTGGGATAACTTCCTCCCACTTTTTTACAGATGAAGCGTAAACAGCTCGCTTCGAGCATTCGACAGTCAGCCTCGCGGTGACCGCAACGACTTCTACTATGGCAGGCGTGATGCTTGTTCCACTCCACCTTGGATCCCATTCATGCGCGGAGAACATGTTCCTCAGAGCCTGTTGATGCCGAGATATCGTGGCCGCATGGCCAGCCTCTGCGTTGTCTAGACTTCGTCACTCCGATGTTCGCCGATTCGATCAAGCCATATATCCAGGAAATTCCAGAACATCAGCACCTCATGGCCACATCGAAGCTGCAAACTCCTTGTGCGCACCAGTAGCTCCAATGAGCGTACTGAACGGATCCTTCGCGACATAATGCCCACTCAACCACGTTGCACCAGTACTTTTCTTGAGATATTCATGTCTCCTCAACGCCACACTCCAAGCGAAGCTGTCATAGCCCATACCGATGAATTCTGAAACCTTCGTCATGACGAGGAGATCAACCATAGCTTGCTGGTCGACCGTCAGTTCCAGTAGGCCCTCTAGGTCTTTGCCTTTGAGGAGATCGACTTTGGATGTTGCATCAATCTCGTCCGCGTTGGCATCCAAAATGAATCGTGAAATCTCCGAACCATGGGCAGAAGCCACATAAATGAGGGAGATGTTCTTCCGCATGGCATGCCCTAGGTAGAGTTTCGACTGTGCCTCGTAGTTGGCATTCTGGCGGTCTTCCTCAGATAGTATGTCCAGCTTGATCTCAGTACTTAGGTATACACCCAGAAGGACGTTCTGCAGCATGAGGTCCTTTAGATTGAGTGGCTCGTGATACATCTCAGCTAGATTCTGCAGAACCATAGTAGCAAACCTCCTCGCATCAGTGCGAGCTTTGAGTATCTTGCCGAAGTGCTGTTGAAATGCTTCTCCGTCAGTCGCTGTCGGGTATTTGAGGTATGAGTCGCCCAGCCGTACGATCGTTGGTCCTTTGCGCTCAAGTCCCTGTTGCGATAGCCATTTGTAGAAAGCAGCTCTCCAGTCTCCCGCGAAACGGTCCCCAACTTCCACAGTCTTGATAATGGCTTCTGGCTGCAGAGTTACAGGCTCATTGGCATTCTCTCCATCCTCAATGCCAAACCCAGTCTTATAGATGCGCATCTGTGGACAAGACAGTCCCATCGACGTGACAAAATGCTCCCGATCAAACATATATGCCAAATCCGTCGTATTTCCAGCAAGTATCCCTCCATGATCGTCCCTCACCACAATCCTGGGTACTACCAAACTCCCACCAGCAGCCATTGCCAGTCTCACGCATCCCAAGAGGGACGTTCGCACCTCTGCGAAGGTACCAGTCGGTTCCTGGCAGGTAAACACGACGCTGGTATTCCACTGCGTTTCTGCGCATAGCTTCTTGATTGAAGGCGCGTGGAGAGGAGGGTAATCGAAGATATCGGTCGCGCGATCGCTTTGAGGCGCATTCGAGTATATGTTCCATGGAATATGGGTCGGAAATGTGTAGGGACGATCGAAAGCTACCCAGATCCAGACAATTGCGAGGACGAAGATGGCGATGGACGCATATCTGCGATTGACGCCTGCTGGAAGCTCCATTGTCAGTCTGGCATATGCGGTTTGGAAAGGAGGGAGAATGGCATGGTCAAGAGATGGGTTTCCATGCTGGATAGTTATTTTAGAGCGGGTCGAGGATTGGAAGCAAGGAAATGGTGGAGACAAAAGTGGTCAAGCTTGAGTTCCCCAGATTTTCAGGGGAAGAAAGTTGCCCCTGGCTTGGCGGGCCCTTCCTGTTCTCCTGTTCGCGAGCTCTATACGAGCGAGGCAGTTGAAGCCATCTTCTATCGTCTTTCCCACGGGCTTAATCTCAACTCTTTACCTCTACTTATCTGGATGTGCTGATATCGTCAGAATGTTTCGTTGCAGCATAGATTAACAGTAGTTTCTCGATTATGGTGTACCTCCCAATCACTACCACTAGTACATGAGTATGTAAACTTTACGCCGTCATACGGCCCTCGAGCCTACCTGGCTCATCACATGTCCTGTGTGCAACTCCGATAAGACTCTCCTAGGGTATTTGGTTTACCTCCTTTGAATATGAGCAGTACTGACAGGAGATGTAGAGACACCACCACATCTTCTTATTGACTGTCTGGGGTCCATGTGGGAGGCACTGCCTCTAAAGTATCCTGTCCCAACCGGAAGCTTCATTGCGAACCTGAATGGCCATTCAACCTCCATTTCATTCATTCCTTCTCTATACTTGCAATGTGCAAAGCTGTCTGTCTGAGCAGTCCTCAAGAACTTCAGTCATCGTCGAGGAAGTCGCGACCGTTCAAGAACATGGCAAGAGGGCAGAAATTCCTGCCAGATGTCCTTCTTTCTCCTTCTTTCTCCGAACACCTCAAACTATCTTTGCTGTCCGAGAAGAATCCAAGTCCAGCTAAGGTAGCAGTACTCAGGAATTTGTCTCACGGGGCGTTGCACGGAGTTCTCACGGTTTGTTTGCTCAGGTTCTCACCATGTCATTTTGGCCCTCCAGCTTCGCCCGCTGTTCCCCAGCACTACAGCTAGATCCTCGTCTCAACTTCAAAGACAAGGAATGGTGGTAGTCCTTCTGAGCTCGGAGCTTCATTAATGTTTTCGTGCCAGATGCCGGCTACTGGCTTCTAACTTCCGATGTTGGTGGCTTTCCGAGTCGCGGCTCGTAGTGAGTGCCTCCTCTCGTAGCTGGCACTGTCTTTCCATCTGACTGACACGTCTAGCTTCGCCAAAACCCATGGCCTCGAGAATTGCATCAGCCTGAGAGTTTTGGCCGCTAATTTTCGTTCTTTACTGTCGTCAGATGCGAAAGCCTCTGGCCTACAGATTTGTCACCATGCCGAAGTCACCTACACGCCCTCTGGCCGAGGCCGTCTAAAGCACATTATTGTGTCAATCCAAAGTTGGAAGATAGAGTAGTCATACATCCACGAATGAGTGCGAGCAATGGGGTAAGGTCCCTCGGTGCATAGAAAAAAGGCAGCGCTGATATCATTCATCACAGCCTCGTTACATGCCTCCGAACTACAACCAATATCACCGTGGCCTTGCATTATAGAAGCCTTGACAGATATTTGTGCTGAATGCTTGCCGGTCTTTGCTCACAGGATATCCCCAAGTCCTAGGATAATTCAGACACTCATCATATTTGATATCCACGAAGGATGCTGACATTATTATTGAGTTGTCAGTCCGGTAACGAAGGAAGCATCATCGTGATCCAAGCAGGAATATATGGAAACAACCTTCCCTCATTGGGCACCGAAGGCTCCTCACAAGTTGTTCTGTCACAGACAAGCGACAACAGCCAACGCATCAAACCAATCAGCGGCGTCGCTCTTTCGGCTGTGGCTGCATGCCCAAAGCAGCCTCCACCGAGCCCAATCAATATACGTTGGGCCGCAACGACATCTTCCTGTGAGTTTGACGTGCTGTATCCGATTTGTTCCTGACGCGGGGCTGAAGTTAATCTTACTAGCTGTAGGGTGCATTGGGCATGAAAGGGCATTCAGTGTGCCAATCAGTGGGTAAATTACTTTCAGGTAAGGGCTACAACTACGTTGGCCTTCTAGGTTCGCATGAAACAGATAGGCAGATTCCCAACCCGAGACTCGGCGCTGTGTTTCTCATATGTCGAGGACAGCCTGCTGTCATCTCTCTGATTATTCCTTCGACTTTCCTATTTAGAAGTTCTATGCCATTTCACGTCGGGTGCTTCTGCAGTGCAGTCTTCACCGCAAGTTCAAGATATCCCACTTCTCAGCCCAACACATCTCAGAGCCCTAGAACTCATATTTGTTTATCATCTGTTTTGTTCAATATGGCATTACCAGATAGGTATCCATCACCCCACCGTGCTTCGTTCCTCCCTCCTGCCCATCCTCCCTCCAGCTACCCAGAGCGGAGTCCACGCTTTCGTGGGCCAGCTCTCGCGGATGTCGAAGCTGCAGTCCGCAGTAATGCACAGAGGCTCGACTCGCAGTGGCAAGACACGCAGAACCATCCTCCACGCTGGGTTCCAAACGATGATCACTACGAGAACGAATATCTGCCCGGACGAGTAAGCAGCAGCACCTTATCCCCATCAGAAAGACCGGAGCCCTCGCCACCGCTATCAAGTAACGCACCCTTCTATGTACCACGGAGTCCTGCCTCAGTGATGCCACATCCACAATACCAGGGGAGACCGGATCATAGAATGGATTTCGACCCTGCCGCTTCCTATGAATACGATTATCGAGCTCAATACAGCCCAGGATATCAGCCTCCTCTCCTCTCAGAACAGCATCTTCCTCCCTCATATCTCCAACCTCCGATGCCCGTTTATGACCAACAACCTCGCTGGTCAGCCTCAGGACCATCGGATCGTCTGCCGAGTCCTGAACGATATGGTCAAGGTCAACCACCCCGGGAACGTGAACGTCTCGCACCGCTGAGACCTCCACCTCCGCCTCAAGCTGTTGGTATGCAAAGAAGTTATTCTCAAGGAAGACATGCGCGAGCTCCGTCGAGTAGTAGACGCAACCCGTATCCGACAAATGACGGGAGAGGTAGGGTGAGTTCTAGCTCGAGGTATCATGGTGGTGGCAAGAGAAGGTTCGAGAAGAGGAGTGGGTATGGTCAGAGAAATTCTGGGTACTAGGATGGGTCGCCTGATCTTTGATTTCTTGCTTGCTTGTTTTGCGAATTGCTTTTGAGCGAGTGGATTACGGATCCGATGTCCTGGTACCAGCCAGCAGAACCTCGCTAGAGGTTGGATGTGTAACATGGATGGCACCTGCCGACCCTCATCCCCTGATGAGGATGGATGGACTGATACTCGGATTCCACTTTGGATATTGCTGAGGATGTTCCTATCCTCAAGCCATGGATGGAAAGTGCCTCCTCGCACTTATTGTTGTTGCTTCCACGCTAGACACTATACGAGTCTTTGTCTGATGGATGATCACCGCAGCATTGTAGGCTGCTACTATTCTATGGACAGATGACTCACTGCCCGAGTCTGAACAACATTTATGAAGGACGGAACCACAACCTTTCCTGTGCGTGGGCGCTCCACTGACTTGTCCATTCACTTGTCGTCCCCCAACAGCCAGGTGATCAAGCCCATGCCGTGGGGGTGTCCCTTTATACCCCAGATTGGATTGGAGTATTCATAATTGCCAGTCTGTTTTGCATTTGCTGTTTTACTTTGTGGCTGGCGTCAGAAGAGATTGAGATCATGCCATGTCTTGTTCTTGGAGTCATTTCTGGTCGGTGCATCGGGGAGTCTTCAACATAGATGCGAGCACTTTGGCAGTCGTAGGTAGCAGTGGAAGGCAGCATTCGCGCAGTCGTTTCATCCCTACTTCTGGACCTTGTGCTCGCTGTGAAATGAGATGTGCAGTACATCAAGTAACGAGTGCCTATTTCATTCTCGCACCGCTCATTTCATGTCTATCCATAGGGTATCAACCATGACTTCAAGGAACGTATTCACGGTTCTAGCATCACTAACATCATCCATAACTGTCGCAAATATCGAGTGAACAAAGTAGCAGTGTCGACTTCCCACTCGACGGCCTCAGGCTATAGCAGTCTTCATGATCACGCACGTCAACCAAACGTACTGTAGAAGAGAACGTGCTTTGCAGGCCAGCGGTCCCTGTCCGTATCAGGCATTCATAACTGCAAAACATTATTTTAAACCTAGACCTAGACAAGCTATCTTTTTGGCGATGAAGATTGATAGTATCAGTAGCCCAAAGTTAGGAAGTGAAGTATACTTCCCGTCGGCATGGAGACCTACTTTCTAGCTTCTATTTCTCACGATTTTGACTTTGGTAGATCGAATAATGCGAGGGATATCCAGGACAGTAGATATGGGTCAAAATATGCTACAGTGGCAAAGGACTCGAAACAAAATCGAAGGGTGATGGGTGGGAGATCGGAAGTTAGGCTACTTATCTTTGCCTTCCGCGGTGTGACACCTGACGAGATGATCGTCATGCTGGATTTCCCCGGTTGGTTGATTTATGAAGGCTCTGGGTGAAAGCTTAACTCACTATTCCAGATGGCCTGTTGGGGGTCTGTGACATCTGTTTTGTAGCTGACGAGTAGCAGGCTGGTCTTCAGACACCAGGAGGATAGTAGCAAGTGTACACTTATAGATTTGTTGCTGATCTACACGGGGCAGAGACCGAGTAACTTGCTGAGGAAGTAGAAGGACAGCCACTGAAGAGGGTTTAACTCGTCCATATGTTTATGGCGAAGCATGAATGTGGCACGTCGTTGCCTCGGAGTTTACGGGTCTTGCTAAAATCTTACAGGGACGGGAGAATCAGCCTGACTGACAGACCCACTTGGGCAAGACGAGTTTTGGGTAAGTCAAGATCGACGGGCATACACGCGGGAACGGAAGCATGCATTAGTTTATGGAACTTTGTAAATTTTGCATGTCTGGGGAAGAGCTAAATAGCTAGCTATCTCAAAGCCGACGGAATTTCGCCTTGGGGAAGCATCTACTCGGCAACCAGAACAGCCCTGAATCTAACCTTCCCAGAAGCCATATGCTCCAGTGCTTTCTGGGCGTCCTTCAAGGGGAACTTCTCGATCATGCACTTGATACCGTGGAGCTGCGTAAACGCGATAGCCTCCTCGGAGTCAAGAGCATGACCACTTGGGAAACCACAGACAGAAGCAGCTTTCATGATCAAATCGACTGAGTTGACCTCGACCCCTCCGCAAGGGGAGAGAATCAGAACCTTTCCGCCGGGCTCGAGACCACCAGTCAAAGGACTAATGGCTTTAGGATCTGGGCCCGTGCAGACGATGAGGCTTGCTCCTCCCATTTCCATGAGTTTCTTGGCTGCGTCGTCCTTGGATGTGTTGATGTACTCGTGAGCACCGAGCTTCTTTGCGAAGTCGCGCTTGCTGTCGCTGGTGGAGAGGGCAACGACCTTGTAGCCCATCTTGTTCGCATATTGAAGTGCTAGATGGCCGAGACCTCCGAGTCCTTGAACGGCAACAATGTCGCCAGGGGTGATCTGTAACTTTCGAATAGCATTGAAGACTGTGACGCCTGCGCAGAGGATTGGGGCATATTCAGCTGGGTCGACCTCTTTTGGGACTCTGACGGTAGCCTCGGTTCTCAAGAGAACGTATTCTGCGAATCCTCCATCCTTTGTTACGCCGTTGATAGCACCATTCTGGCACATCTGGAATTGTCCTCTGTTACATTGCTTGCATGTGCCATCGTGTCCCCCGTGCCATGGGCCTCCGACTCTGTCCCCCACTTGCCATTTCTTCTCGCCGTCCCCGACTGCCACAACATCTCCAATGATTTCATGACCTGGAACTATAGGAAACGCATTGCCAAACGCGCCAGCTTGTACATGACCATCACTCCCACAGACGCCAGATGCAAGGACCTTGACGAGGACTTGTCCTGCAGATGGGTGTTGGAGGGGAACGTCTTTAATCGTGAGGGGGTCGTTGACTTTTTCGAAGGAGGCAACTTTGTAGGTTTTTGGGAGCGACGGCATGGCTGCAATTGACGTCCGAAGCTTCTGTAGATTTTGTTGTCGTAGGAGAAGACGTTTGTGATTGTATTGTGATTAACTGGGTTATTTGGAAGTGAGGAATTGCTGGCAGATTGAAGTTAGTTCTTGGTGGGAGACCTACCTTTATATTTTCGTCTCGAAGACCCCACGTCAGTGCCGCATGCTTGAAGGCATAGCTGTCGACTACGTAGGAATGTACCAAGGAAAGCACCTTACATTCATGATCAGAGAACTCTCATTGGCTGCCCTGCAGTAGTAGTTGGGTGTAGTCCGAGTCCGATTCTCCGAATGAAGCCCCTCTCTTCAACCCCTCCAATCCATCTGACTTAGCTTCATTCGCTTCCAAAGCTCACCAAGCCCTTTGCGGTAGTGTGTTTTCCGTTTTGGTAAGCGTTTACGCTTTATGTCCGAAGCATCGAGTCGTGGCTGAAGTTGGTGAGGGGGCGCATCGGAATTAACATTTATAACTGCGGGGACCAAGAAAGCTGGCAACCGGATTGGGAAATACTCTCGCCGGACATAAGAGCTGACCCAGCTATGGGGTAGCCAGATCGAATAGGAGATAAGACCTATCAACGGTCTGCAGCCATGGACTTGTGATGCAGCGGTATGCACTACTGTATGGACCGGGGATTTGACTTTGTGTTGACATCATGGGATCCGCCGGCAGCTGATAGCCAGGGCGGTGAACCGCAGCAGAATTGCCGAAGGTCGATTACATAAGCTTCGATTCTTCTTTCGCCTTCCCATCCCCTGTCCTTCACACACTCACTCTGCTTTCTGTTGGACTTCTATTAGTAACTTTCTATTACTACAATGCAAATGTTCTTCTTGAAGCTCAAGATGGTTTTGCTGTCGCAGACACAATACAAAGCTTTCCCATTCCCTCGTCTCTGTATCGTTCACTGAGGCATTTGCCAAGTTCGTCACCATCGTTATTTGGCTGGTCTTGTCATGGTGCTCCAAGCTGGAGCAGACTCACGATGCAAATATTGATCAGAAAAGCTACATTCTGTATCTTCATTAAATGCGACTCGGCCATCGAGGACAAGAACCGAATACAGACGGCAGTCACCCGTGAGTGGTGAGTCTTTGTACGATGCTGTGCAACAGTAGAGAGCGATAAGCAGTGCGATACAGATGACCTGTCAATTGGATGGCCGGATGTCTGCATAATTCCGCATCGGCATCTTCGTCTTCTCGGCTCTATGTGACCAAGTCCTCTCTTCCGCATGCTCGGCCNCTCCCAGTAAGTTACGTCCCTTTCAGGGGCGCTTTTCGGTTCATACGCCGCCGTAATTGGAACGAGAGCGAGGGCGCTGCAACAATATATGGAGTTCGTCCCGACAGTCTGGTTACACCGGGCCTATCATCCAATATCTCTCATGATCTGCCAATCAGCAAGTCGAGTTTCCTGCTCCATGTCCTCTGTCATTCGCATATCATCTCCGACCTGTGGCGCCACCAACATTCGCATTTGGAACCAACAAATTGACCCTCTTTATCCAATTTCATTGGTTCCCCAGTCACGATCATACCTATCGATAGCTCGAATTTACGCACCGAATGACCAACGTGGGTGTGCGATCCGACAGAACGGTGTCCTTCCGATGTAGAAAGGTCACCGTTTCGTCCGCCAGGCCACATTTGATGGTCATCTCTTGTCACCATGTCTTCTAACAAACTCTAAACTCGCTTTTCAGTTGTACTAACCGTGGACTTCCACGACCAGAGCCACTTGTGTGGCGCTGCGGCCCGTCTTTAGTCAGTGGGCAGGTTTGACATGTGTTAAGAGGCAATGCAGCGTTCAACAATGTTCGATTGATTCTTGTACTTTCAAGACTTGTCATTAACGCATGAAAAGTCCTCGATCTGTCTTTACTTCCATCGAAGAATCTTCCCCGCCGCTGTCCGAATCCGGAATACCTGTAGTCTGGCAGGAACATATCTCTCTTCTCGGCTTACCACGAGGGGGACTCAAAGCGTTCAAGACGCTGGACGAATCCTGGCTGTACCAGGTGCACAGTTACTCTAACGTATCCCGTGGTCATACGATACTGAATCTGAACACAGAATTCGAACTGGCCACTAGGTGTTTCGAGACGATTACATCGCTATATGCACACGACAGATCTTTACGAGGTCACCCAATCCGAGGAGACAGGGTTCTCAAAGCTTGTGGATCTCTTCATCGCCGCCTCAAGCCTGCCTAAATCAAATGCGGCTCGACAAATACTTGCTGCAAAGTGTCAGTCTCTGGTCAACGAATCAAGTAAAGCTTGGGCTGAAGAGGGCGTGATTGAGCGGAAAGCTTGCGCGTGGAGAAAAAACGCACAGTTTCAAACGCTCTGGGATGCCGAAGTTGCGAAATTGGAACGTTCAAAAGCATTTGTTGAGCAAACATCATCTGACCTCGATCTTGGAGAATCTTTGGGGATGTCAAGGCGCAATTCTGCTTCAATCAATCGAGGCCTCTTGGAGGATAACATATCTGCAAAGGTTAAGTCACAAGGTTTACATCCGTCATTTGCTGACCATTGTGTAGAGAACTGCAGAAGAGGAACGCAAGTCCGGGGAGCCATCAAAGCGCGCACGACGGAGCTCTTCGCGCTTTGTACAGGATGATGCTGGAGACTTCATCATAGTGTCTTCGGCCGATCGCAAAAAGAGGGCCTCCGTTGATGTCAGCATAGAGGACGAGAATGCAATGTCAACATCGACTCATGATGGTTCCAGGTCGCCAATTGGGAGGATGCATCCGGACTGCGAGGTATCTAAAGAGGAAGCGCAGAAAGCTGAGGATGTTTGGAATTCGCTGCAATCATCTCCAAGAACCAACGAAGCGGCACGACCTTATACTTCTTGGTCGGATATCTCTCGAGAGAAGGATTTTTGCTCGCCTTCGCCCAGTGAAGAGTCTTCCTCGGTTGAAGTAATACCGTGTCGACGAGTCTCTGCTACAAGTCCAAGAGGCTTAGTAGGGTTTGCTGCCCCAGCTTCAGAGTGGTCTTCTCTTCATGGCGGTGGTCATGCAAAGACAGTTGCCGTCAGAACGCCAGGCTCCGAAAGTCATGCAGATCCAATTCCTTCCTCCCAACGCTCCACTCCTCAAGCTCAGGATTATGCGCACCACCAGCCTTGTACCATGTCACCATCGACTGGTCAACAGCGTACTCCCTTGCCATCTCGACGAGAGCAGAGCCCATCGCATAACGGCACTACTAGCCCCTTCGGTGCAATGGCGCGTCCATCGACTGAACTCTCACAACCTCCGCCTTCTATTTCTGAACAGTATCTGGCTCCAATGGACCAACAGCAAACAGATGAATCACAGGTCTCTGGCGCTGACGGTAATTCGCAAGAGATTTCTCTGAACTCATGGGGCGTGTCGAGTAGCATGCGAGAATCACAAGAGCTGAACAGCCAGAGACCAAGCTGGACGTATGGACATCGAGGTCCCGAGCCTCAAGCTCCTCAATCAGATGACCTCCCGAATGTAATTGGCTCTCCAGCTGCCAACACTGGCTACAATATGGCATGTACGGTGCCAAGTAACATGCCTTCGCGCGATTCTGGGCCTTTTAGTACCTTTCCTTCCAGCTTCTCGGTACTCACGACTGAGTCTGTACAGCAAAAATTTCAAGCAAAGTCTGGAAAGAAGCGTGGGAGAAAACCAGCAAATCAGAATGTTGAGCAGCCAGTTTCAGAGCCGGCCGTTGACAGATCAGCGGGTGTTGCACATGAATATGCCAGGCTAAGAGAAGCATCTAATACTTCACAAACAAACCACGAAACTATTTCTGCACAGAGTGGATTACCCGCAATTTCGGTTTCCCATGGCTTTTATCAGACAAAGTTGCCACCGAGGCCTACTCTGACGCCTCCTCCGAGGCCTTCGGCTCACCCTTCGGGAACCTATCGACCTCCTGCCATAGAGTTCACAATCAATAATGAAGCGCAAAGCGACCTGTCACCTAGTGACTTCCAATCCTGTGTGGACAAATTCAAGCGCAACGCCAGAGCTATTGTCACCCGTATCAATAACCCCAATAGCGTCCATGAGATCGATGTGATCATGTTTGAACCCATGCCTTGGTTCTTGAGGTGGTACTTGGACACTACTGGCATGGCAGAGGTCGGAACTTTGAAATTTGAGTTGATTGATGTCCACTGGTTGCAGGATAACTCAATAGTCGTCCCCGAGGGGGATCTTCTTCGATTTCGAGCTCTTAAGCAGCACATCTGGGACTTGTATTGGATCGCGATGGATATGAACAAGTCTCTGGGTCGATTTAGGGTTACCATATCACCATATCCACCACTCCCTGAAGGTGAAGCTGCTGCTGCTCACGAATGGAAGGCTGTGAACTCTGGCAAAGGAGCGGCAAATTATGTCTCGGCACCCCCTGCGCAGAGAATTTTGGTTGTTCCCACGGGAGTTCCCAAGAAGTTTCAGGCCCAGCCTCAATCTTCGCCTCCAAGCCAGGAATTCATGTTTTCGCCTCCGCCTCCGCCTCCGCCTCCACCATCGACTTCGACGCATCAAGTCTCCCCCCATAGCGACTCCCAAGCCTCCGCATACCACCTCCCTCGGCCATCTCCTCCGAATTTACCAGCCAAATTCCCGTCGCCCGATCAATCAACGTATCAACACGGTCCCTATTCCGGAGATCCCTTTTCCCCTCCCCCCAAAAACAATGCTGAAATTAGGGATGTCGGCATAAAGTCTCAACAACAGCAATCACTTTATAGCCCAGTAGAGTACAGGAGGTCAATTTATGATCAGCAGTTACTCCGAGAGTATGCTCTCTCCTTGGTAAGCGTAACTTATCAAGACTTGAAGGTATTTACAATCCAATACTGACTGCATAAGAATTTGCCCAATGCCGAACTCTTGCCCGAGGAATCGACTGTCAAAGACAAGTTGCCTTATAAAACAGGTTCCGAAGTCTGCGCTGTTGTGGTTGACAAGAGGAGTGGCAAAGGCCAAGTCACTGTGAGCGGCAAAGGATATGTGACTCTCGCCATTCCTACCGGGCCTAATGAGCCAGATGAACATTTCAAAAAAGTCATAATACAGCCGAAACAGACATGTATGCTTCATGGTGGTGCTGTCGTACTATACTTCAGGCGTTTGAATATTCCTCCACCTCCGACGTCCCGACCGATCATGCCTACTGCCGAATCAAACGATCGATACGCAAAAGATGGACGTCCTCCCAGCTCGTCAAACGATCAAGGATTGCGTAATGCTGCCTTCCGTGATGATCGCCCACCGCCACCTCCTCTCTCTCCACACCCTCATTATCTGCAAAATTTGCAAAGACAAGAGCGCATGTCAAGCAGTTCCAACGTCGATATCAAAATCCGCGTCCAAGTCGATGGAACTGGCAAATTCAGCATCCCCTTCGACAAATCCGTCCTTCGACCCAAAATCAACACCACCGAGTTCTTTTCGTGGTTTGCGAGCCAAAGCCGACAATCTCCTCCTCACCCTCCACGCCATCTAAAATTCACGTTCAAGGACGCGATGCCCATGCCTCAAGCCACCGAGATTTCTGCAGGCAACGAAGACCATTTCAACTATATGCGCAAAGATATCAAGGTGCAGTGTGAGAAGGCGAAGAGGTTCATGCCTGAACTGAAGGAGTTTGTTATTCTGGTCACGGTGCCCGGGTTGGTTTCGCCAAATGTTGAGGAGGAGGAGGAAGATTGGTAAGAGGGTGGTAAGGGTTAATATGCGAAAGACCATCGAATATGGAAATAGACTTGAACGAGCGAAGATAAAGCGAATCGCGGTCTATAGTCAGAGACAGACCAGACAATTCTTTTGCTGCCAAAGCAATCTACCTGCCAGGAGAAGCATCGATAAATCTGCTGGTTGTCATTGCTTGGCCCATTGCAAGCGAGCCGTGACGGTACGGTACGGTCACGACAATGGGGAGAACAGAAGTGCTGGTTTTGACTGGGCACGTCTTCGGAAATATAGAAACGAGGATTCATAATGTTACATATTCGAGATACCGGAGATCTCTGGTGTCAGCCTCGCCAACAGACAGGGCATTCCGAGAATCCTTTACATGGTAGATAAGGTGGGGCTGTTAAACTGGTACCCGCTGAATGCAATTTGTCATTCGATTGTTATATCTGGGTGGATAGTTCTCCGAATTGAAGAGCGGCATACGATTGAATCTTCGGGAAGCAGGTAGTATCACAAACCCCGGCTTCTACCAATATGATCAATGCTTCGTTCTTGCTGAATCTATCTTGTTGCTTGACCTAAGGACTTTTCCTAGAGACCCCAAGCTTTCCAATTACCTGCAGCGCCTATGCTTAAGCTCCCAGTCTTTGACCGAGTATCAAATTCAGCCCTATGCAGCCAAGCATCGACACATATTGTGGCGCAGATTGACTGGCGAGGCCGCCCTCCTGAATTCTGGGCTAAGCGAGGAGGATTGGAAAACGGTTCTCGTGATGAGTCAACCGGCCTCTCCTTTGTGCTTTGCAAATATGTAATGTTGGACTCTCAGCCTGGTGGCTTGGATTATCGTTTGATCATGCTTTCGTCTCGCTTTCTCAGCTTTGACTTCGAATCTCCTGGTATTGTTTTTCATTCGCTCAATCGCTCTTGCATTAGGTTGACGAGCCCAGCCTTCGTTGTGCATAGCGCTACTCTTTCCAATCGAAAGAATCACTCAGCCTTGTCCTCTAGCGAGGTAGGAAATAGGGACGATGAAGTTCGAAACCAATTTGCTACAACAACCTTCGAGCTTCAGGAACAGCGGAGAACAGGATCCACTTCACCAGTACCGAATCAACGAAGCACTTCGTCGTACAATCTCGAGTCTCTCGCTCCTAAACTCCGACTATCACATGCACTGCTGTTGGGCTCTGCTATTACAGCAGGAACCACCTACGCTTTGGTCAAGCATGTTCAACACCTCATTGCCAATGCTCAAGTCAGCTCAGATCCAGCTGTGTGGATACAGAAGGCGAGAGATGATGGATATGGGGCTTGTTGTAATGGATCTGACGACTGCCATGATGTGAGCTTTGCGTATAATGCTTGTGAGAAGACAGCACGAGCAATTGTTCCTGGCATCAGTTGTAATGGAACTTCGATGTGGAACTATAAGTGTAGCACTGCTTCCTCGTCCCACGAGATCTCCAATGGATATGGCACAAAGTTCATGACCGACTTCTTTTGTAATTACTCACCATTCCAGGGGCAGACAGATATCCCGCGGAGTGCCTCAAAGCTCTAGGCGTGATATACAAAGCCGAAGCTCTGACCAGGAGGAAGCAAACCTACCGTAATCAACTAGCAGTCATCATCTTGACAGTCCTCGCAGGCGTCATCGGAGCAATAATCATCTTCCGCCTCTGGGGCCGCTGGTTCCCAGCTCATCCCTCACCACAGCGATGGCCCTCCTACCCCCCACCATACACCGCCTTACCACGATCATCCCGCACCAAACCTCGCAGAAGATGGCCCTTCTTCTGGCGCACCGCAGCCCCTTCCTCCTTGCTCACACGCTCTAACGCTTACCCCTGCTGGGGCTTCAGCCCCTCCGCAGGCCAATACTTCACATCTACCAATACCACCATTTCTCCTCCCATATCCGGAGTCATCCACGGTTACACCTCCAGCTGCTACCAAGTAACCTACGTCTGCGGCTCGACCTGCACGAAAACAGGCTCCTCATCTTCCGGAGGCGGCACAAATACAATTTTCAGACCTGATTTCTGCTACCGAGATGAGGAGGATGAGAAGCCGGTGTTCTTCGTCAATTATACGACGAAGAGGGTGCAGGATTGTGGGTTTAGACTGGTGGAAGCAGAGGAGGTGGAGAGTGAGGTGGGGATGAGGGTGGCGCATCCGTTGATTGAGAGGAATTGGAGGGTGAGTATTAAGGTGGATAGGCTTGATGGGACGGGTGGTACGGAGGATGCGGTGTGGTGTCTTTGGGATATTGGGAATCATTGAGGGGGAGAGGGATGTGAGTTTGAATGTTGTATCATTGGGGATTGGTGGGTGAGAACTTGTAAGTCACGACGCAATTTGGACATTTCAATGTTTCGATCCTTTCAATTCGATCACTCTTTGGTTCTACTCCTGTTTGAAATATTCCTTGGCTTCATATCTCGCATCTTTTCATCAGAAGTCAATCGCAGATGTGTCCTCTAAATTACTAACTGTAAGCAAGAAGGACTAGAGTGGATTAATGGTCACCTCTAGCCAAACCCGTGGAATGCACATGGAATGGCATCGTCCTTCACATCCGCACCAAGGAAACCCATGCTGTAAGTTCTATATGATAGCCCGGACCACTCATGGGAGCCGGGATACTCAAATTATTCCTCGTAACCTGGAAAACGGCATCCGCGTACAGAGGTACTCCTGCAGTTCTGTGACTGGTCATTTAAGTATAGGCGAGCTCCCACATCTTCCGTAGATAGCAGGGTAACTCTACAGTGGGTCCATAGCCGATATTTGCAGATCGATCTGCCACTCAGTGAGTACGCGATCGAGAGTTCTAGATAGCGCCGGCAGACACTCGTAAATATCTGTTATCATGGTTATGTTGTGAAATCTGGAGTGAGTTGCCATGCTGTATCAAAGAAGCGGTGGCTAAATACTTTGTCTGGGTTAATCTCAAGGTGTGCTTCAAGCTTGCGAGTATCCGCCTAAGGAAACGCACTCTTAATCAGCTTCGATGCTTAAAAGGAATGCGGGTGGCAATAAAGAATCGTTAATATGCAATTCGGGGAAAAGAAGGCTCATCATGCTCCGTTAGTATCAATCATAATTGCCTATTCGTAACGGAATGATCCGCCACAGATCGGCTCCTTGTTTACATTATCTAGAAATCGATAGAAGAACTCGGATTGCATCTTCAACCCCTGTGGCTAGCAACCTGATTTTGATAGAACTTAAGATTAGCAAAGGTTCTGAAGGGTACTACTGGATGGTCCGTGACGGCGAAGTACTTCTTTTTGAGTCGGCAGAATGTCTGGGGACTTACGATATATCACACCGAAAGCATCGAATTGCGTATTTACATCTCCTACTCAAGGCAGTCGGAAAACGATTGGCGCTGGTGGTTGACTTTCAAACCCATCGTTGCCAGCAAAACCTATTGGCTAAAATGGTTTATTAGTAATGTTAATTTTAATACGGATTTTAGCAAGAAAATATGAAACACAAGATGTAATCGTAATCTTTGTTGGTCCGCAGGCCCTTTTAAGGAGTTTTCGGGTCAAAAAAAGGGGCCGGACCCTTTTCTAGTAGCGAACCGGTACTATTTTAAAAGGGTATATAATACCTCTTCCCTTACACTCTTTTAAAAATATACAGATTTTACAACTTATTATTAAAAACTCGATATATCGACACTTTGTGATACTATATACCGGTACTACACCGACAAATACAACGTAAAAAAGACATAAAAAGAAAAGGTTCGTAAAAAGCTAAGCTTAAGTAGACAAAAGGCAACCGCCCTGGATGAACTCATGCTCGATTTGCTTGTTGAATTTAGAAAGAAGTGTGAGACTGCAAACACAAGTAAGGTGCAATGAACTCTCCGAGCATCGCCTGGATTCGGTTTAAGCCCTCTGCGAATAGAAGCAGGATCTAATTGACCGGAGAAGCCGTAGATAAACAACACGTGACGTGACTCCCAATGCCTTTAACGTGCTAGCGAGTATCCACCTTTGCTATTGCTGATAAATCAACCGCCAGTCATCTTTTAGTCTGTGTCTATATCCTTCAAGTCTACTCGAACATCCGATAGACTGCCCTTCTGCTCCCGTTAATACCTGCCTTCCTCAACATGTTCCCACAACACGCTGAGAGATAACTATAATGGCTCGACATGGCGGACGTAGCAAAGGGTGTGCGAAATGTCGCCAAAAGAGAATTAAAGTAAGTTGTTGCACTTTCGGAGTGGAATTTCTTTCATCCTCCACGCAGCTGCTTACATCCTCTCTACAGTGCGACGAGAAGCTCCCTCACTGTTCGCAGTGCCTGTCATCTAAACTGATATGTCCAGGTGCTCTGGTGGGTAACGTGTTTCTGGACCAGCCATCAGAGACTGCCAAAAGACGAAAACACCGTAACCTGAACAAGCCCAATTCTAAGACAAGCAATGAAGGTCGGTGTTCAGATCCTGCATTAAGCACCGGCAGCAGCAATGCAGTATCCCGAGCACCCTGGAAACCAACATTAGCATTCCCTTTCGCATTTTCTAGGTTTCCTGAGTTGGAAAAGTCGGCCAGTCCCAAAAAGAACCCAGGGCGCCCTGAGAGAATCCCACCTGAGGTTTCACTGATACCAGCCTTGAAGGAACACCTGCTCGGCAACTTTATCTCCTCGCTTACGGAAACCCCTGGATCTCCATTGCTGAAAAAGTGGCTCCCACATGTCCCCTTTTTAGTATATCAGAATGCGTCACCGACGCTTCAGTTTGCGGCCTACGCAGCTTCCATGGTGCTGTATGGTAGCATCACAAAGAATTGCGCCGTTCGCCAGGAAGGCTATAGGTGGTACGGGATGGGATTGCAGGACCAGACATCCCAACTGGTGACATTTAACAAGAACCAAAGTCTAGAAGACATCAGCGATGCGAAAATCTGTGGTACGATGCTGCTCTCCTTCTTCGAGATGACGTGTGGCACGACGTCCACAGCTTGGAAGCATCATATTTGTGCTTCAGCGAGGTTCATCGAGCTCCGAGGAGCAGAAACATTCAAGAGCAGTTTACCGCACGAGCTATTTCGTGCAGTACGGCTTGCAATGGTGCGTTTAGACCTCTATCATCAAACTTGGAAATATCTGACTTATTCAATATAGGTATACCTCACAACAGAGAACAGACAGCCATCTTTCCTCTCCTCTCAACATTGGCTTACTATTCCATTCAGTCAAAATGAAAAGACATACTTTGATGAGCTTGTTGATATCTTGCTCAGGATCCCAACACTTCTAGCCATGGTTGACAAAGTTGCTCCTGGAGAGAGAAAGCTTGACGGGGTTCGAACTCAGAATCTTGGGCTCACATTCGAGAGATACTCTGTGGAGCTAAGTGAATGGGCGGCTCGTTATGAACTAAATCAGGACCACGGCGACGCTTCTCTCTGCAAGAGCTCCACCGATATGAGGAGATTTGATGACCCTTTCATGGCCGAAACAATTGCGCTTTACGACTCAAGCTGCATCTTGGTAGCAGCGGCGCGAGTATCATTACCGGTAACGCGCCAAAGGGCGTTTCTTGAAGAGGAGATCATCCAACACTCCGAGTCCATTCTATCGTCAGTCGACTCGGTGGAGCGTGAGAACGTATGGTGCAATGCGGGAGGGCCGTTTCGATTGGTACACCCATTAAAGGTAGTGGTGTGTTCCAGTCCCTGCAAGGAGCAAGTGGCAAGCGCGAGATCCGTCTTGGGCAGGTGGAGTGCACAGTACGGCATGGAAGGTATTTGTAACTTGAAAGAGACTAGCACGTTTCATTACTAACAAATAAAACACAATAAAAAATACAAGGATTATCATGTGCATCAATTCGTATCGCTTGTGGAACAATATGCGCCACGTCTATCTATGCACCGTTTAGAAACAAACACCTTGACCATGATGAATAGCAACCCCCAGACGTGTGATCATGTATGTGATCACGCTCACTTCGCAAATCTACTCTGTCCTCGGATCTTCTTTCCGTACTTGAAGAAGATATAACTGCATTTAACGTGAGGATGGATCCAAAGCAAGAAGGAGGCGTGCGTGGAAAGCTTACGGGAATGGAACCATAGCTAATGTGATGAAAGCTAGCAGCGCAGTCGCCCAATCGTATCCAAGCTTCTCATACACTGGTTTCCGTTAGCAGGCCACAAGACACCCTGTAGGGGTTTAGCTTACTCTGTATACCAAAGAGAGGGAAGATAGCGCCGAAGGTGCTCCTCGCAAAACTGTTGGCTGCGAGGGCGCTGGCTGCATATACTGGGTAGGCGTCGACCAAGAATGTCCAGGTCCCGGAGAAGGAGAAGAAGACACCCATGCCGAAGAAGCCGCTGCCGATGATGGGAACAATCCAGTGGATGTGCGAGTACGTAGTGAAGGCGAACCAGAACAAGCCCACGGGCACGAAGACCGATCCGACCATGACCTGAGGGAGGCGGTACTCAGGCTCGCTTCCCCCCTTCTCGCCCCCATTGGCCTCTCGCTGTTTGATCAGTCGCGTATAGTTCGCCTGCCAGATGGGGGTGGTGCATATGCCGCAGATGATCCCGATGGCCATGCTCAAGAAGGTCAAGCCAATTTGCCACAGGTTGAGGCCGTGGTTGGTGGCAAAGACGAGCGGGAAGGCTCCGAAGAAGAGGTACAGGATGCCGAGTAGGACGGCGGAGTGCAGGCAGAGATTCAAGCACATGGGCTCCAGTACGAGCATCTGGAGTGGGCGGACCAGGGACCACATGACGGTCTGGAGTACCCCGTCCTGGGGCTTGAGCCCGGTGGAGACGTGGTAGCGAAGCTCATTCTTCTGCTTCCGGAGCTTCGCGGCCTTCTTGGTCAGGAGCACAGGGCGGTAGGTTTCCGGGACAAAGAGCACCGTGGCGACGAGAGCTGAGCCGGTCCAGATGAGCATGAAGTAAAAAGTCCAATGCCTGGAATATGTGTCAGTAGGGTGCCATGCCCGGGGACCAACGCGAGAGCCGAGACGGGCCTGAAAACAAAACAACACATAGAGAGAGAGAGAGGGGGGGGGAATCGGAAAACCAACCACGATGCGTAATAGTTGATGAAGCCTCCCACGATGGGTCCCAGCTCGGGGCCCATAAACTGCGTTCCGGAGTAAATGATCATGGGGAATTGGAGCTCGCTGTGGTCGAAAAGATCGCCCACGCTGCCGCCCGCCACGCTCAAGAAGGCGGCCCCGGACAAGCCTCCGAGGAACCGGGCCACGATCATGGTCTCGACATTTTTGGACACCGCGCACACGACAAGCCAGATGATGCTGAACGTCAAGGAAATGAGGTAGATAGGTCGACGGCCGTAGAACTGAGGTGAGGTCCGTTAGCGGAACCAGCACGCGCCCACGCCGGAGCCAGCACCCACCTCTGATAAGGGGGACAAGAACAAGGGAGAGATGCCCATGCCCAAGATGAACATTGAGAGGCCAATCGTAGCCACGAGCTCCGAACATTCGAGCTCCTTCATAATTTGCTCATAGATTGTCGTGTACAGGGCCGAGTCGCAGGCGCTGATTCGGGCGTCTTCAGCACACTCGCCCTCCTCCAAGGCCTCCTTCCGGGGGACAACTTACACAGACGTGGAGCTCAACGAGAGAACCAGCACAATCACCCATTTTCGCGCCTTGCCAAAATTCCGCGGGTCAAACTTGTCCCCGGCCCCTTCCCAGACGACCTCGAACTCATCGGGGCCGTTTCCACCGGCGGAGGGAAGACTGTCGCGGGCGGTGATGGACGTCGCAGCGTCATCTACATGATCGCCCTCCGAATTGCGCTCGAGTGATGTACTCAAGGCCGAGCTCGTCGCGCCATTGTGGTCCGGATATTTCTCGGGGCCAGAGTTGGAAGCCGCCATCGTGAGCGGCCTAGGTCACCCAAACAAACCAACGGAAGAGGGAGACAGATGAAGAAGAGAGAAATAGATAAAACCTGCTTTGGGGCAGGGGAGTGCATTTCCTCTCGCCAAGTGTGCTTCAGGACTTATATACCTGCGAAATGGGGTTCGACAAAAGGGGTCTTTGTGCGACATTCCGGGGGACACAGTTGATTTGTAAATCGCGAAGAGAAAATCTAGGGTCGGGCTTAGCAATATGGTGGCAGCGACGTCGAGCAATACGATCGTGATACCAAATTGCCCATGGTTCACGCGCTGGGTGGGCGTGGTTGGAAAGCTTGTCCGTGTTCGCGCCTGCTTCTCATTGGGCCTCAAATATTGCCTAACTGGGACGGCAAACACCTCGCCCTTGCGTTCCCCTGTCTAGGAGGAGTGACGACACAACGAGGCACGAAGGGGGAAACCCGGAAGACAGAAACGTCGTGACTCGTCGCTTTCACAAACAGAGCTCGCATGCTTTATAATAACGATGGCCACGGCGTGGGCCGCACCCGCTCGCGTCGATCAAGGGCTATCAGTATATAAGTATAAGTATAGTAGAGGCCCACATAAGCACCCACGTCCTCAACAGCCACGGACACACTAGGTACCATTAGGGAAAATCCCAGATTCAGCTTAAGGTTCAGAAATTCCATGGAGAACAGCCAAGTCGTGAGTCTCCTCCCTTAGCCGCAGCCCTTAGCGCCCCTGGGATCGTGGTTCGCGAGGACGAGGAAACTAACATCGAAACTCGAACACAGGCACACAAGGACATTGCCAAATTCGTCGCCACCTACTTGCACGGCGCCGGCTACCTGATGACCGCTAAGGTGGAAGCGCTCACTCTGGAGCACTACAACGAGCTGGCGCCAAACGGGACAATTACTGGAGGCTCAACTGGCGGGGAACCGCCTCACGGATCAGGACGCTGGGCTGGAAATCGACGAGTCATCCCCTCCGGACTGCGTGGCAGACGTGGCGGAGATTGATATCAAGGCATTGAGGCTGCAGAAGTGATGCTCGCGGTATTGATCGATAGCACAGTGGAAGGACCCAGATATTATGTATGGCACTTAACAATGTGTTTGTATTTCGTGAATGGCATTAATCTGAGCACCATTTTGTATGACAGCTGTTGCTGCTGCTGCAGCCCCTCAAGTGCAATCTAGACAGTTCTGATGGCTTGCTCGTATTGCATTCTCAAATCTTGAAGAGGCTCTCTCTATACTGGAAGCGGAGTGGAGATGATATGTATTGAGATCTCAAACCATCATCCAGTGACATTGCGGACCTATAGATCCTATGGCCAATAAAAGTGTTAGAAGTCTGGCGATGAAGGTATGCTAGGGAGTAGCGGGAACTTATATTATAAATAAACACAGTGTAGTCGATAGTTTTCTCATGTCCACAGCCCAACAGTTGGAAGAAAATTACGGTAGCAAGTCAGTATTTGCTCGAGATGCTCAAGGCGCTCAAACTTCTCTATTCTATCACCTACAGCATGCCATTACTCAATTGCGAGGGAAGAAAGAAAATTTGAACCTTCGGTTCACTCTCTACGTTCCTTCCAGCACAAGGACCACCGACCCATCCGCAACCTTTGGCTCAGCTCAGGTTATATTCACATACATGCCAGATATTGCTCATACGCCGTCGAATTATGCACTAGAGAAGCGATGATGATGCGGCATCTTTGCTGTATCATCGACAGGTGCGAGTGCGATGCCCTCCTCGACGTTGAGGTTGTTGATGGTGGTGTACCTCAGTCGAGAATCGAGGGTGTTAAAATAACCCTGGAAACTGGAGCCCGGGTGGTACAGCACCAAAGCCGCGACCGCAATAACAATCATGCTACGAAATCAGGCAATCAGTAAGGTCCACCGAGAGAGTCCGTCACATCTAACATACCAGGACTCCAGGATTATGAATGGGAGCTCCTCCCGCATCAGCTTGTTGTTCCAGCCGCCGCCCAATTCAACAGCTCGGTACACGCATCGCGTGAAAATGGTGATGAACGACACGCCCATCGCCCAGAGGAATCCACGAAACTTCGCCGTGGATCGAAGCCTGCGGTAGAGCGGATCCTTCAAGGACGGGACCTTGCGCACGCGGAAAAAGAAATGGCCACAGGCACCGGCAAAGATTACCAGGGACACGATCTGAAAGATCAGACCAGCAAGCATGAGCTTGTTGCCGGTTTCCATGGTCGAGTCCCTGTTCGCGGATGCTGCCAGACCACCTCCGGCACCTTGTAGGGATAATGAAATCATGTCGCAAAAGATAAAGAAACGCGTGTACCACACAGGGGGAATCGCCGAGATTTTGTGTCCGTAGACGATCACACTAAATAGTTTGCTTAGCCAATGCGCCCTCTACTTCCTACTCGAGAGTACTTACATTCTAGAGAGACAAAGGTACAGTCCCGCTGAATAGAACGCTGGCCCAGTGGTCAGGCAGATTGTATTTATGAGGAATCTAGTCCAGAAGAAAAACAGGTGTCAATTGAGTCCAGTATTACGCGAGAAAGGTCATTCTTACGTTCCCAGTTTGTATGGATTCTTGTGCATTAATATCCTCCCAATATAGCCTAACACCTCCGTTTGGGACCCCAGACACATTGCCACCATGAAACCCCATGTTTTGAACTTCCAACTCTGAATTATGTGGCACGCAAAGAAGCCCGCGAATACGGCGGCAAAGACGATACTCGCGATATTGTTGGGGGGGTATCCCAGGGGAGAACCATCGGCCGGACAGTCACGGCCAATCTGCTTGCATTTTATGTCGGCCATGGTGGAAGGTGAAGCTGGAGTAGAGTGGTAGTAGATGGAGAACAAAGTAGGGGAATGGATCCATGAACAGCGTCCAGTTCGTTGATATAAAGAGACCGCTACATGCAGATCTATATATAATCTATGAAATGAATGCTATGTGTGCGAGGGGCTAAGCAATTTCAGCTGCGGTACAGTATATCAGGTTTCAGGTCTGGGTTTCTTCGAGCACTGAACTAAGTAAGTTTCGCGATGCGTCACCAACAGGCCGCTCACGTAATCACTACGATCTTGTTCCGCAGATCACACCCATTTTCTAGGAGGAGGGCCCTACAGACGACAAGACGTTCTCACCCAGCTCACAGAATCCTGCGCGACGAGTCCAGCATTGTGGCACGTGCCGTTTGACTGATGAGGGAGTGCACACTCCGTACCGACCTCAGGCGATCCCTCTCGTCCAGTACCACCGCGGCCGCTGTTGCCCCCAGCATCGTTTGTTACGCACTGACTCTTCCAATAATAGGTTCCCCTTTTATTGACCTCTAGCAGTATCGAGCAATCTTTGCGTTCGGTAGCACGTCGCCGTCCGCTTATATTACTTAGCGCCTTAGTATAGCATAAGTTGCGCCGGTTTATACTAACATAACCGTGCTACTGATCTTTCAACTTCGTAATATTTCTTATTTCTTTGGCCCCCCTTAGTTATCTCCGAGTACGATGTTGTACTCGTATCAAGGAATTTTCTCGAGTGAGCTTCTTCTCCCGGGTCTGTTGTTATATAATCTTTAAGCATGGGTAGTCCGTGCTAGCCCTCACGCCGTCTAACCTCTGGCAAGGAAGTAGTAAGTAAGGATCCTGACCTATGAAAGGCCAATCATAACCGTGTTGGCAAAGCGTGGGAGTGCAATGGGCGATGCGTAGCGGTTTGACATTCCCCGGCTACCAGGCAACTTAGGATGTCTCCTTTGATCATATTACGATTCTATTATACGCCCGTGGGAAGTCGTCAGTATACTGCAAAAGTGAGCAGAAGACTCAGACCATGATGAGAGACCACGATGAGAGAATTCAGAATGTGGGTCTGACGAGAATCGTCAAAGGTCTGCGCCGCCCTCCAATTAGCTCTGCACTTAGCCTGCCTGTGTCGCCGAGGCTAAGTGCAAAGCCACCGCAATGCTGAGGCATGGTATCGATGCAATGCCGTGTTTGCAATAATCATCTTCCGAAGTCGCAAAAATAGCTCGATCAGTCGTGTAGTCTAAGCCCGATTGGGGAGGATGTTGTGCCCCCATCCACTAGCGGCCGCCTTCGATTCTTGAAATGCCGCCAACCAACGCCCCACCAGATGATTTTGTACAAGGCAAAGTTGCGATAAAGAGCACTCGGAGATAATGGGATAGTATGGTTTCGAAAAAGTTCCCTAGATCGGGCTATGATCGTTGATTGCAGTATCTGACCATACGTTACCCGCTGTTGTGCTTCTCGCTTAATTCACGAATAGCAGTTGGCTAGTACTGTAGACAATACGTTGAAGGCCCAAGTCTAGGCTCTTGGAGCTTGACTCTCGATACTCAGGAAGAGCTACCAGACCGAAAGCTTCAGTTCTACAAAGTGCGTCTATCTTACCACTCCGTTCGGTCAGCGATTGCGACAGCAACCTGAATAGTTTGGGGCTGTTATACTTTTACACAGCGTCGAACCGATTCACGGTCAGTAATCTCCAGAAAAGGCAGCGGATCTGTCAGTATGTGGTCCCAAAGATCGCATTCTCCCACGACTTCCTCCTCTGCAGCATCTTTTGCTCTCTCGGCCATTCACCTTTCCCAGCTGCAGCGTCATAGGAGAGACAACGTGCAGTCGCTCTTACGTACGCTGACGGTGCACACGTATCTTTCTAACTAGCCATGTCCGATGTCACGGCGCAAAATTGCGATGCGTGTTTTGCGGCGTCATTTCCGATCGCCACTTATAGACGGCTGTCCTTCAACACCTCGCTGGATTCCTTCTCCACGGGTCCAGAGTTCCACTCGGTGATCGATGACACCATCGAGTGGCTAGGACTACTCCGGGGCGCCTCTTATTATTCCAAATCTTACTGTAAGCGATTAAGCAGTGAGCTGCTGAAGTTGCGTTTATATGGGAAAAGAGAGGCGACCGTTTTCTCACCTCTAGCAAGCCCCGATGATATTGACAAGATAGTCGCCTTGAGTATGCCTCGGAGTATAGCAGCGCTGTCGCCGAACCATGCAGGTTTTCACGTCCTTGAGAGGTCGCTGGAGTACCTCACCGAGGCATACGGGTTGTTATGCTCGTCACCGGATCAGAAACTCGACATTCTGTTGGAGGTCATTCTCTAGGCCATCCGAGTCCCCGAGGAGTACGTCTAGATGGTTGGTGACAGGAGGCTCGAAGCCTTGGTGTTATTTTCATGTTATTGCTTGCTCTTGAGACAGGTGGAGATCTTCTGGTGGATGCGTGGCATGAGTAGGAGTTTAATGAGGGCAATCGATGTGGCCGTTGCACGAGAATGGGAGAGTTGAATGGAGATTCCACTAATGGATCTCGTGCGGATCGAGTCTAGAGCCCAGTTTTGAAATGAATAGCCCCAAGGCATATCAAATACAGCTATCAGTATGAAGTAACGATTTTTTGGGGTAGCGCGGTTTAGCGCCCACCCTATAGCTGCTCGCCCGCTGTTCTAATATCGTGATCCCTGCAACACGTTCCACGAAAGTCTGAAACATCTAACTCCACACATAGGAAGAAGTCAGCGTTGCCTCCTTTGCCTGGAACTGCTATTACATCAGTGAGTACCAAGTTGTTTCGAAACAAGCGGTTAAAAACGATCTTAAACTGGTCAATATTGGCAGGGAAATTCAAGAGCTTTGCATAGACTTTTCGATAAAATGCTGGCAGCATCAGTCTATGCGTGTCCCCCACGCGGATCGCAAAAAGTTCGCTGCCACTGAACAAAATCTTGGCGAAGTCTTGATCCCACATTCCTTGTGTAGCTTGATTCCAGCCGACCTCACTCGACGCAATCAAAATGTCCTCTTGAGTCTTAGCAACAAGGGCACACAGCTTGTTGTCAATTCTCTCAGCTGCCTTCTTGTAGATTTCGTCCTCAATCATCGTGAAGCGTGGAGCTATCCATGGATTGGTAACATGGATCATGCATTCTCTGAAGAGCTCAGCATTACGCAATCTGGCGGCGGCGGTGATAATTGAGGTTACCTGGTCAGGGAGATCGCGCTTGGAGGCGTCGCTTCTGAAGACTGGCGAGAAGACAGTATTGGATACAACACACAGTGCCTGTTAGTAGTTGGAAAAGGTGTTAAGCAGAGGTAGCTCGTGGTGGGTATCGATGGTATATAGACGATTATAGATAGCTCGAAGGAAAGATCCGAAGGCTCTCTTCTGGAATTCTCATTCGTCAATGAGAATGTTCAAATTTTTGCCGTCATCGTCTTGCATCTGAGTTCATGTTAACTTTCTTAAGAACAGTGCACAGGAAAAGGTGACGCGTACTGCCGTAGGACAGCTGGTCAGTGCCCAAGTTCCAGTTTCATCGACAAAGGTGATCCAATTGTACCGGAAGCCGTGGCTATGGTGGTTCCCGTCCCGGTTCTCCGTATCAGCAGAGTCTAAGAAGGTTCGGAAGAATACTGAATGTAATTATAGAGCCGAGGAGTGGACAGAATAACTTGTCACTGAACCTATGCATCTTAAGACGATTTAATAGGAAGTGAGGCTTTTACAGATGCTTGCAGTAGACTGTTCTTGAGTTCAAGGAGATGCCTTTGACTCATTACCCACACTGTAAGCCACTGACCATTTGTAGATACACTAGAACTACTGACTATCTGGTCTCGTATGGGTCAAGGGCGACGATGGTGCTATTCACTTTTGTTTGTTGAAGTTGTTTCGGCCCAGTCATATTCGCCTAGGTAAAATCATCACTTTGGTAGTGTATCTTCCTTATCTCCTCAACTTACTGCGCTCGTCATCGACTGACGTCCCTGACTACCAGTTTGTCGCGCTGAGTGGTTAACAAGTCGCGAGTCATCATCAAGCGACCCATACCTTTCGATCTCCTCAAAAGTGGCTACCTAACAGGAGATCGTTGTTGAGAAGGCATCAGCAAATGAGAGTCTTCCTCATGGCGTCCGACACGAAATCCGAGTCACCTGTTGTTGAGTTCACCTTACCTGGCTTCACCCCAGAAACGCGTCTCAAGGTCTTCGTTTCTCAATGCTACTCCAGGCAATGTACAACGAGCCAATCGAGATCGGAACTTGTGATAATCTTCTTCAATTGACCGAGCTGGCGGATTACTACTGCGCACTCAAGGTTGAATCCTTTGCACTGGATGCCACCATTGGCCGCGGAGGCGTTCCATTCTCCCAACTCCAAAAACAACCATGCGAAATACTGCAAGTCGCTGCCAGACTCAGACACGTTAAAATATTCAGAGAGTGTCTAATCCTGTCCCTCGGACCATTCTCTAAGCCCAAATTACACAATATTGAGGACCCAGAACTCCAAAAGCTGGCCAAATATGCCAATGCGCAAGTTGGACTTCTGGCTGCGGAGGCTCAAATCGAGATCATCAACACCATGGAGCCCTACCGACAAAGCAATCCGAAGTTGAGAAACGAAATGCAGGCGCGCCTCGAAGATGCTGGAATTATGTGTCGCAAGGAAGCTAGGACCGCGGCCTACCTCCCCGCTTACTATCGAAAGCTATGGGATTTCAAGTACGATGGAATTGTGCCTCCGCACCCATTCAGAAAGCCTCTCAATGAAGTTATGGCAAACCAACTCACTTTCAACAAAGGCTATGAAGCTGGAGAGGGACCGTTTAGAGACTTCCTTTTCTGTGGTCAGGTCCTAGACGAGGATCTTCCATTGACTGAAGAGAGAAGGATTGATAGTGGCTTGGAAATCTCCTGTCGCATGAACTGGTTGTGGTTCGAGTCACCATGGACCTACTAGCTCTGGTACAAGACCAGACCTGATTGTCAGATTGTTTGATAACATTAAATCGAGCAAATGCGAACCAGCTTCATCGACAAGGCGGTCTGCCATAGAATTCATATATGTGACATGCCCAACTTCTGCACTTCTGAGCCAGTACACACACACATGTCCGGAATTCTCCTGACCACAAGCTGTGCTTGGAAAACTTCTGTTGCGTTAAGTAGAAGTGGTTCTGGCTCCGGCTCCGATTGAGCTCTTGTAAGGACATCATACCGAGCGCTCCACAAAACTGCTCGTCGGATGCTGATGCCAAACATTGGGGAAACATTTCGGACAAAAATCAAAGTTCGAGCAATCCTGGCACTTGAATCGAAGATCATGGAAATAAAACTTCCTCAAGTCAGCAAAGCAATTTTGACATTCGGGACACACGCAAACCTTTTTGTCACAACCGTCGCAGCGCCAATCCCAATCTTCCACTTTTCGGATTACAGGCGGAGGGCTTGGAGACAGTGACGAGACTGTTCTTTTCGGATCGTTGGGAGATGGACGTGGATACATGGCTTCCCTAATTATGGGCGAGAATGGGTCGGGTTGTGGAGAAGAAGAGTATGTTGACGATGGTCGATACTCCTCTTCTGCTTCTATGGAAGGCGGACGTCTGGATGCGGAGTATGTAAGCTCGTCCACATTGTCATCGAAGAACCACTGTTTCGGTCAGCAAAATAGACACAGCAAATAATTCCTGGAGATAAGAATAGAACGTGCCTCTGAGATCAGATCCCCAACATCCCGCTCAGCCTGCTTCTTCGATATCGGCTCAAAGTCCCGTCTTTCTTCCCTCTCTTCAACTTCCAATCTATCTTTCACCTCCGACTCTCTACTGTATTTCAGATCTTCCCTATACTCCATCCTAGTCCGCTCTTCCATTCTCACTATCTCCGCTCTCCTCCTCTCTTCTCCCTCAATCAAGATCCTGATTTTCTCTTCCTGCATCCCCAAAGCCGGATCGTCTGCAGTTCGCGAGTGCCTTGGGGGTTCCACTGGTCGCTTTAGCAGATCTAGAGAGAAATATGGACTCCTTCGCATATTCTCTAGGCTCTCTTTTCGCGTGTTTGGTATGGAGCCTTTCTCTCGCCTATGAGAAGTCCTCTCGCGTTCTGCCTTTAGAGGTCGACTGATGCCTTCAGGTTGTCGGATTGGGTTCAGAGTCAGAACAGCTTCGTAATCCTGGTTGCCGTGCATTCCACCAAAGCCCTTCAAGCTGAATTGCATTGGAGCTTGACTCGTCGGCGTCTGAAAAGCACCCGATGAAGTGGTGGAGCTCGGCAGAGAAGGAGGTAGTCTTGGGGTCGGCACTGTTTGAGCTGCCTGACCTGCTTGATGAGATGGAAGCTGATACATCCAGCATGTAGTCATGAACATGAACATATGCTGGACTTGCTTGAGCCGATCTTGCTGTTTAACGATCCTCTTCTCATCTCGAAAAGCAAATTTAAGCCGCTGTTGATAATCAGGCATCTTTGAGCCAGGAGGGATCATGTCATGAATCTCTTCGAGGATATTCTTACACTGTGCCAAAGTCAACAGGACTCTGAAAACTAAATGTTGATTCTATCACCTGTAAGACCAGAGCTGCAGCGTCCTGCTCAAACTTCTTCGGGAAGATCTGCCCCGCACCGTCAACGCTTTTTGCGAAAACATCGACAAGACCAGCGCAGAGTGTGACTTGGCCTGCGATCTCTATCATTTGTTTTGGTGCGGAACGGAAAGCTTGATAACGGTCTGTGAGGGTGCTCGCGAGTTTGTTGGCGACTTCTGTGAGGGCGACGGCGCCGACGACTATTGAGAAGGGGTCCATCCTTGGGAATGGTACATTGATCGAAAGTGAGGATTGTCATTAGTTTTGGGGAGGGCTTGGAAGGACCTTTATTCTCGTTCATGTGAGCAGTACTGTAGGATGCTCCAGGTTCGGTGCAGATGCCGAACTCAGCCGCAGGCCACAGCCACCACCAAGTCTGACGTGCATCTCGGCTTCATTTTGTACCAATTGGAACGGGTGAGTGGTCTGCTAGAACACAATAGGAGAAGAAGCTCATTGTAGAAGTCAATCATGTATATCCTTGCAAACTACTGTCTGCTCTGTATTCTGCCGGTACATACTGGCACAGATCAACCCTTGTTAATCACCATTACGATACTTAACTTCTTAACAACTGTAAGTGGATACTTTGCAGGACTGACAGAAACGATGCATTCGATGAATCGATTCTAGAACCTAGAATTTGCCAGTAAGCTGCAAAACAGAGCGATGTGGCATGGCCCTATGGTTCAGAGTCCGTAGATCTTGAGGGTGTCCAGTGGTGTATAACGCGTATATGTCGGAGGCCAGAGCTCTTTCTGAAGTTGAATTAGAGTCCAGTTCAGCTTACAGATCACCATGTCCTCCGACCTGCCTAACCCATACCCAGGTATTCGTCTTCGTCACATGTCGACGTTGATGCCCTAGAAATAAGTCGCCAGAACTCATTGGTTCTTGGACAACTCAGGATGTATGTATGTAGCAATTGATGCTGCGTCAAAGAGCTCAAAAATGGTTCCTAGCTGTAAATTAAATTAAAGGTCGATGAATGAAAGTATTTTTGGCAACAAACGTTCCAAATCGAGGTCATGGAATATGGATCTTGACAACCACCCATAGACTCACTTGAGCCCTGAAATCAGGCATCATAGTACGATCCTTCCGGGAAACCTATTTCGATGTCCAGTATGTCCGGCCCGTATCTGTGCTCCGACGAGATGCTCTAACGTCACAACTCTTCAGAAGGCTAGTGTATCAATCTCCGGCTCACTGCTATCGTAATAGCAGTCGTACTCCTCGAACAAAAAGGTCACCCTGGAGTGCGTAGGAGGAGTTTCGAAGAGCCGTTTTCGATCCGCGCGCGCAATCGTATCACAGAAACATCAGTCGAAATTGTGGAATGTTATCGTATTGTGATCACACCAGAAGAGTGACTATCTCAGCAAATGCCTCCAGCCCATTCCTTCGCCCAGGTGCAAATCCTTCCAATGCCAGGACATCCCATCCCGAAATCCGCAAATCTGTAGGCCCATTAGCACCTTGCCGTCCGTGTGTGCGCTGCGGTCGTATCGTACCAAAACGCCTCGACGATGCATTTATCTTTGCGAGCTTCCACTCCAGACGTTCTTGAGGAGTCCGTCGCGTTGTGCCAATCTGTTCAACGAATCGTCGCTCTCGCCCATTGCGCGGACGAAACCGCACAATGCGTACACTTGTGACTCTCCGGTGAAGCGGCCGTTCTCGTCAACCTTTCCGACCGAGATTTGGACAGATGCGTGATCCTTTGCCTTGATGATGCGGTTGGTGGCCGAGCACTTGCGAGGAACGTAGCTAAAAACAAAGTCAGTATAATCTCTCGAAATCATTTTTCTCCTCCATTTTGTGCCATTTCTCCTTCTGCGCTTCGTCGCAGTTCTCTCCTCCAATGTCGTCACCCCACCAATGTACGATTCCTCGCACAGCCATCCAATGTCTCTCGGAATCGGGCGCAAACTCACAGATCTACGAGCTCTCCCTTATCGTTCTCCATTTTGGCGGTAGTTGTGGAAGTGAGGTTATCGGTGGAGGTTGTGTGAGGTTGTCGTTGGCGTTGCGAAATTTCGAGATCCAAATGTTGGAAATTCTGTGCTTGAGCTAGCCCCACTTAGGGCGGATAAGCGAGCGATCTGGAGGTCACGATTTTGGCGTGTTTTTGGCGTTTAGCGGCAAGTGCCATGGGCCCGCGATTGTTTATCGGGGTATCAACATCATCACCAGATTTGAAAGAACAACCCGACTGCCAGTGCTGCATATCAAGAGGTTCATTGTCCCGAAACCTTGATTTCATTGGGATATGACTGCCCAATATATTGACCCTGTCGTGCCTTCTCTTCCAGTCCAATTGCGCCCGGCGCAAAGCCTATTTCGTTGCCACCAAAATGGTTAACGTCTACGTTCTTTCGTCCTCTCCACCAGCTCGGGACTTATCAATCTTCGACATGCCCTCATCCTCACCGCTGCCATCGGTCGGTGAGATCCTGAAGAAGAAACCTCAAACCTTGCGCACAGGCAGTCGCGCAGCCCCGATCCCTCAACATGCGGCAGCAACATTCACAAGTGCGGCGACTCTCCTACACAGCGCATTGTCGAAGGACCTTGATATAGACACCATCAAGGAGCCTGTCAAATCATCGAAGCCTATACGGCGCAAAGCCGTCGCGAAGACAGTCAATAAGGGGGAAGTGAAGGTGGCAAAACCAAAGAATGCTGCTGCGAAGAAAGCTCTACTGAACGGAGAGAAGGAATTGAAGAAGCCTCGAAAGCCAAGAACAAAACCCAGTGATACTGCTGAGAACGGAGATATCAGCACAAAAGCAATTGCTGCGCGGAAACCTCGACCAAAGAAGGCTGATAAGAAGATGGACGATGAAACTGCAAAAGACAAGCCGGCACGAAAGACAAAAGCCAGAAAGGACACTGAGTCTCAGACCAAACTTCCCAAGGGCAAAGTCACGAAGTTTTCGACTGCACCACTTGCAGATGCTGCTCCAAAGGCCATCCTGGATCCCTTTCAAGACTCTTTAGACATTGGACTTGTAGAAGCTGTTCGAAGAAGGACGACTTGGACTCCACCTCCGCAGTCGGCCAATCAAGCAGTCACAACACCATTAGATGTTGGGCTTCTCGATGGAAGCCTGTCTGCTGGTTCGTTATTTTCAGGAGAGAAGATTAAGGGGTTTGCCGATCTACTTGGCAATTATGGGTTTACAAAGCCAGAAAGCAATATAGTGAAGCCGACGTTAGCAGTGGATGGAGCCCGGAAGCGAAAGCTTATTGAATTGGTAAAGACAAGCGTTGCTATAGCTGCTGCGAAATCGCCGGAGAAGGCACCTAAGAAGAAACCAAGGACACTTACAGATTTGGCGACGTCTGCCTACGCAGAGGAAGTGCAAGCACCGCCAGCAGATCCCGCACCACTACTTCAATACTTTTCTCTTCATACCGCAGGCCAAACTACCTCCGATGGATTCAAGATTCCACCTAAGCCACGGTCCAGAAGTCCTGTCAAGGGAGGAAAGAAAGGGAAGAAAGGCACCGCACAAGCTCCGATACTTCTCTCCCCTGAATCGGCAATGAAACAAGTTGGTAGGCAAGACTTTGTGTTTGGTACATCGAGTCAACTGGCAAGAGAAGATTCGCCGACTCTTCTTCGTGACTTACACGAGGCAATGCAAGCTTCGAACGAGGCCGACGACGACCCATTCGCGGAGCAATTGACAGAGTCGATTTCGCAAACTCTATCCGGTCGAGGAATGTCAACTACATCTGCCAAACGCAATCTTTGGTCTGCTGCTTCACGCGACATTGCGGGGGATTTGCAAAGCGTTGAAATGGTGGATTTGATAGACACTCCTGTGAATACACGGACCTTAGAACCACAGTCCATGCTGGATCCACCTGTATCAATGCTTGACGAAACCGACGACGGGCTCTGGCAAGATGTTGAAAAGCTGAGTCAGTCATTGACTCAGAAGCCGCAGCCACCTAACGCACTTTCACAATCTGCTCCTCCGGAGGTTGAAGGGGAGAAAACGTCTCCAAGACCTGCTAAAAGGCCGGCATTGGATCATTCTCCACGTGACTCAAGCTTACCTCCATCGACACAGCCGCCAAAAAGCAGTCAAATAGCCCCTAAAGCTGCCAAAAAATCTAGAAAGACCAAGGATCTTGTGAAGCCAGATTTCTCTTCATACACAACAGCTCAATTGGCAAAGGAAATCGCATCTTATCGTTTCAAGCCTATCAAGAGCCGAGATCAGATGATTCTTCTCCTGGAGAAGTGCTGGGAAGGAAAGAACAGGGCTGCTCTGGCTGCTCTAGGCACAAACACTGCCCTAATTCAACGCGCGGAAACCTCCAAAACAGCCGCGCCAACACAGAGTCAAACGGAAGCAACCCCAAAACGAGCCCGCGGGCGCCCAAGGAAAGACAGCGCGACTCCATCGCCAGCAAAGCCTAAGGCAAAGACAGATCGGAAGAAGTCCCTGGATACTGTGGAATACTTGGAAATGGACAGTGATACGCCATTATCACAGCTTCGAACACTGACGAAATCGCATAAGAAGTCGAAAGAACCTGCTGAGGATATATTCGATCCTGATCCTGCTCTAACACCATCACCACCTCGGCGAGTTGGAACTTCCAAAAAGACCAAACCTCTCACTTTGAAGATATCAAGCTCACTTAGCGATGCCAGGCTCGAATTATCTGCAACATCATCCCAAAGACTTCTATTCAAGCATATAAGTTCCGCGGTGATTAACGCATCACCAGCCAAGGATGCCTCGAATCTTAGCTGGCACGAGAAAATACTTATGTACGATCCGATCATCCTGGAAGACTTGACTGTCTGGCTGAACACTGGTGCGTTGGAGAAAGCTGGCTGGGATGGAGAAGTGGATCCCAAAGAGGTCAAGAAGTGGTGCGAGAGTAAGAGTATTTGTTGTTTGTGGAAGGAGAACTTGAGAGGTGGCACGAGGAGTCGTTATTAATGATTCCCTCGAATGTATAGATATAACCCACCTTTGGGCTGCGCTGTCTTGAATACAAAATATAATTCGCCCACCCCACGCCCCGATTCAGTAATGCTCCCAAAAGCGCCAGTACGATTTGTGCAAGGCACGCCCAGTTTAATTTTTGTCTTCATTTTGGTTCTGTAATGTTTGCTTGCATGTTCTGTTCTCGTGTTGTACCGTGCTTGGATGTTATCAGCAAATGTCAATGACACCGGCACGCTTTCTTGGATCTCATACCTCTGTATGGACATCAAAGTTATATAGCGAGATAGTGACATCCGCATTGCGTTCGAATTTGTTCGCCACATGACGTAGGAATATCGTCAGCAAATTGTCGGTGACATTGGCACACTTTCTTGCATCCCATTTCTAGGCTTAAAAGTCTAAGTCGTGGAGGAGGTGGCGACTTTGACTGCTAGAGCATCTTCTGACCTTACTCTTCGACGTCTTTCCAGCTCAATTGCTATGAACTTTCGGTTTTATTTTGCGCAATCATCTTTCCAGCTGCCAGGAATTGCTTTGATCTTTTCTTCAATGGAAGGTGCCTCGACCCAGTCCCAGAAGTCTGCTGCCAGTGGCGTTGAAACATAGAGATCTTCGAACTCGATGTGTAAGTCCTCTGGATTTTCGCCTATACGGAGCTCCTTGAGTTCGAAGCAGCATTCATTCTTGTGTCTGTCGTTGTTCTCAGCATCGTACCAGAAAGTCCATTCTATTACTTGTGCATCGTGCATTTCGTTTTCGATTCGTCCGTATTCCACGAGATCTGCACCTGCGCGGTTGAGAAGCTCTAGCCACTTTTGGACAATACCAATATCGACAGGCTGTTTCTCAATCAAGTCTAGCAGGGACAATAACGGGGTGCACTCTCCGTACGCGACCGAGTGCAGATCTGCACCGGCATAAATTGTATCCATGATGAGATCTTCACAGCTAATCCGGGAGGGAGGCTCGTCTTGAGCATCCCAAAACCATCCAAATATCAGTGCATGAAGAAGAAATAGATTCCCCCATCTGGCATGTGCAATAGTCTGTAGAGTTTGTGTTGTGGCTAATTGGCGACATACTTCACCACTATTCGTTGTATAGTGGAAATTTTGGCAGGCAAGTATGCTCATATAATCATCATAGCTCAGTGACTTTATATCCCATTCGCTTTCTTGTGCAAGCCAGCTGAAAGAAGAGGCGGGTTCCGTATAAGCGTGGAACGCTGTCCGAGAGTACTGGTCTTCGAGCGCTACGTCACCGCCACTCGTAACAAGAACCTCGAGGGTCTTCTCGAGATCTTGGGTAATCGTGGTACAGCAGCCAAGCTGGCGATCTTCTCTATTCAAAGACTTCCTTCCATCTGTCGTCAAGACGTGTCCGATATTCACTAGTAGATGCAGGGGTGTTCTGGAGTTATGAGCGCAGAAAATTAGAGGTAATTGATATAATAACACTTACGAGTATGCGGTCCAACCGCGAAATAACTTGCCAGTTGATATGTCATCCTTGTCGTAGTATTCTCCCCCGCCCTCGAATGTATCCCAGATCGTCTGATTCAAGCTGCCGTACCAATCTGTTCGCATATTGACGTCTGCTCCGTGCCCAATCATGAACTCGCAAACCTCGGGACGCGCGTATAGAGCGGCGTACTGCCACGATCGTCAGTATGATGTGTCAAGATTTGGGGTGGCTCATATGAGCTTACATGCAGAGGAGTTCTTCCCTCCGGATCTTTCTCAAATGGCGAAGCTTGTCCACTTGCGAACAACTTTTGCAATCCAGCTACATCCCCTTCCATACAATAGTCGAAAACTTTCGCATCGTAAGATACCATTCGATACGAGCGAAAGCTTTGGTCCTATCTTTGCCGAGACTTCATCATCCTCAACTCGAATCTCCTGGCACATATCCATTTCGGCAGGGCAAAAGACACGGAAGCTGCTGTAACAAGTCCGTCGGCGGCAAGGGCATATGAAAGCAAACCGGACATCAAATTCATGCCGGCGAAGGTCTTGAGCTGGTGGCGCTGGCGGACAGCTTGACGTGGAGGAAAGCTACATGGCTTTTTTCGCACTTCGTTATCGTCTTCCTCGTTAACATTTTCATCAAGTTCAACGGCTTTGATACTTCCAAGCAGGCTTTGTGGGCAGTGTCCATCCGCACTCGGACTTGTCATCACGAAAGAGCGTATCTGCACTACCTCCCTCTCGATGATGCTATGGTGTCGCTCATGGCTCCTTCGCAAACCCATAACATCCTGCTCCAGGCTTTCCCACCTCTGATTTTGGACAGGTTGGTAGTATATTTGGTTCGCAAGTTGCATAGTCGTCTTAGCGCTTTCAATTTTGCTCCGAAAGCTTTGAATACCGGAGCGAGTCAGCTACTGTCATGCAGAAAACCGAGCCGAAGCATTTACTCATCCATTTCCCCTTTCTTCATCGCTACTCCTATTTTCGCTCTCATCTTCCCCCTCGCCCCACCCAAATTGTCCTCCAATTTCTCGACCAGCGCAACTAGTCCCTGCGTGGCCGTCTTGCACAACCTCCAACTCCGCATCACACCTAACTTAGCCTTTGGATCCAGGAACACCTGCTCCTGCACAGACCGATCTACATCCTCAAGTATCAAACTAAGCGTTTCCAGTTCCTTGATAGCGAAAAGGATATCGGCGGGGGCGGATTGCATCAGGCTGTAGAAATTCCTCATCTTATTGATGGTCTCGGCAACTTGGATCGCAAGCGAGACGACTGCGAAGCCGCTGGCCACAGCGCCGAGCGCTTCCGCCATGACTAGGGAGGTAAAAATGGGTTGAAAGACGATGATGAAGACAGGAGAAGAGAGGGGAAGGGAATGAGGAGACATGATGGTGTGCTTGTCGTAGGGATTGTGGCTTGGCTCAGCCTTGCGAGAAGCCTGTTTGGTGTTACGATGCAAGGATCGACGCCACTGACTGTGGCGATTGGCTACTTGGTGAGAGCTGCATGCCATTCTTATAGGTCAAAAAATCGGCTTCCTTTTGTGTATGACATTTTGGACAGTCATTATTGTTTGATAAGTGACCATGGGTTGTGGTTGATAAGGCTTGTTTACAAGTAAAGTTTGCCGAGATTTGAGCAGGGGTGGAATGTGGCTATATGTTTCACAAACCAAATTCTTGAGATGGAGCAGAAGCATCAGAATCACAGGTTCTGTTGTCCATGCAGCAGCTCGGGATCGGGATCTTGACAAAACTCGCAGTATCTCCGTCAAAACTTCTCACAGCTTCGGAGATGTTGTCACATGCCTTTCAGGTCTCCGTGCGTACTTCAAACATCCTCCCCTTAATTGGCCATCTTACCCAATCTTGTTTGTTGACTCACCTTGCGACTTTAGGAAAATTTGAGATAGCACAGAAGTCCATGTTCTGATCCTTTCAAGCTGATACAACCAATGTGCAGTGTCCGTGAAAGGACTGCACACAAAACTTGCTGTTCACTCTGGTTGATTCCTCAATTAAACTGGCGAGTCTATCGCTGAAAATCATGCGAGCTCCTAGACAATGACTTCCCAATACCGTTCTTCACTTGCAGCGTCCGAAATGGGTTTGAACATCCACCAGTAGAAGAAGCCTTAAGTGGCTGAAAAAGGCTGTCTTCTTGAGCTACACCAGTCTATCATCCCCTGGAGACCCCAGAGTCTATTGACAATTGTAGCAGATGAAAATAGCTTTCGACCAAACATGTAACGCCCAGCACAGATTTATTACACATGATTCACGGTACGGCAAATCAAGCCAATCCAAATCTGGGCAAGGAAAACACAGGCAATGTATTCAACAATAATTAGATTATAACATAGGATCCGCGAGCTACAGAGTGAAGGAGATTGTTTCAGAGAAGGTGTACTCAAACCACTGCGACGAGTGTCTCGGCACGACCTTCAACATTGCTAGATTGTTTTCTACTTCCTAGATCGATACCATAATGAATCTGGTCAACTACCTCGCATCTCAGCAACATTCATGCCCTTGCTACTAGAGCCCTAAAACACCAAGCGCCTGCCGACAATAATTGTCCAAGTTTTACAAGCCTGTAAATCGACTACAAAGGAATAGTTCCTTGCTGGAAGATGACAATTGAGACAAGTACTGACTCGTTCGATCCCTCAGTCAACGTCTCAACGAAATCTGCGAGAATCAGAGAGGTTCAGAGCAAGGTGTAGACGAACACAGATTCCCACTCAACAGCTCCCCACTACCAGCCTGATCTCACTCAATCTCTTCTACTTCTCGACTTCCTTCTTCTTCGAATATCCTGACGATCTCAATAAAGCCATTCTCTCTCGCCTTCTCAGTCAATTTCTCAATCCCAACTCGGTCCAAATCCGGACTAGTGTATCGTGGATATATCCCTTTTGCAATATTCACCAGATTCTGCTCGCAAGCTCTGTCCAAAGCCGTCCATCCTTTATCATCGGGTGTGTCGACATATTCCATGTCGTTGACGTAGTCTTCCTCGAACATCACAGTGGCGAATGGAACTTGGTCGTAGTCCAATGCGATAGAGATGATGTTACTTTCTTCTAGAAGAAGACTTTCTTTTAGACGAGGGGTCGTTACGCCCCTCACTCTATAGGAAATTGAAAACTGTCGCGCTCTTGCACCACTCTTTTGGATATCGTCTCTCCGAGTGAGAAATAGAGATGTGCTAGTGTGGTATTTCCTTGTCTAGCAGCTGAGTGAAAATATAACAAGTCTTCCTGTTTCCGAGGGTCCTGCATATACCAGCCAATTCCCCTTACAGTGGCAATGAGGCAGTCGAGCTTTTCCGATCCCCAGAACATCGTCATAATACTGATCAGATCACAGAACGTTGTTTTTCGATCGAAAGCAGTCGAAGGCGTTTTCAGATAATCCTTGGAAAACCACGTCTTCTTTCTTACTGGCTGTAAGGATGCGGGGAGTTGTCCGGATGCATTGGATGATGGTGTGAAATAAAAATCATTTTGTAACCAGAATGACCCGCTTTCGCTGAGTATAGCCAACAATGTATTGTGATCGGATTACACAACAGCTGATAGCAACAATGTAAAATATATTCTCGCAGCTATTATCGTTGGTCCCAACTCTTGTTCATGAGTGGGATTGGTGGCGTCCTGGAAGAAGTACCGATGCAAGCATACGTCTAATTTCGAAGGAAACATCGGCACTTTTAAGTCATCGAAAAGACGAACTGCAGAATTTAGGTTGGCAGTCTTCAATTGTTCTGTTTGGAGCTTTGGCCACGATTTGACGAGCAACGACCAGCTCGGATCAAAGGTAGCTACAAAATGGGCAACCTTCGTCGTTTGATCTTCCACAAGCTGCTCTCTGTCGACTGCCCGTAGTCGTGTGGTAATAAACTCTCGCGCAGTGGCATGGATAAACTCTAGTGAAGAGTCAGTCCAATGATTAACGTGGTTTAGAGCAGCAGAAGTGACGGCATATAAGGAACTGAAGCAATATACATGCCAATGAAAAGATAAAAAAGTATTGAGAAACCCACGGCAGAGTGACCCATTATATTTTGGTGTCCATTCCAAGAAGTTAACACACCGGCTGAAGACTCTCTTCTCTATTTCTGCGTGTCCTCCTAGCCGATTCCTGGTCAGTGTCGATGCAGTAAGCTCAGAGTGATCGCACGCCGCTATTGCGATGATGTCATTCATCAAGTCGTGGTACACTGTGCCCTTCGCTATCCAGGCAAGTATTGCTTCTGTTTCCTTCCTTTGTCGTGGTGTCTGTGATTCAATTTTCAGAAACATACGATCATACAACGTCGCTAGATCTGCGGGTATGCTGATAAGAATCTCCTCCATCTCACGCAAGCTACATCCTTCGTCGTGATACTTCCATTGCAATTCCAACATAACCAGTTTGACCCAGAGAAAAATGCCTTGGCACTTTCTCTGCAAAGTCTCTTGTATGATTGACAAATCATCATGTCGAAGTGAGGGGAGCTGCTCAGATAGTGAAGTCAACTCCTTTTCGATATAAATTCTGATATCCTGGTCTGTTTGAGACTCAAAATTCATCCGGATGCTTTTGTTACTGATAGCGTCGGTTGTAGGGTCGGGCGACTTGCAACAAGAACCTTGAATATGATAGGCCGGTCAGAAATCTTAGGCTGGTGTGTCGTAAGCTCTAGTAGAGACATTGCAATACGTCGCCGGTTGAGAAGCTCGGATTCGTCCATGGCATCAACAAGTACGTAGATCGTGATGGCTGAGCGTGTACTGTCACACTGGCTTACTGATTGCAGCAGCCATTGTAAGTTCTCATCGGAGAGCCAACTAGAGAACCAATTTGCTATTTTCTCCGGTTCGTCGGAAGCCTTCGATCGAGATTCCAGAGTGAAAAGCTGGAGTACGGCATCTGGCCATAAATATGGACATTGGGCAAGGATCTGCCAGAGAATAGATCTGAGCATCCAGATATGCTCTTGTTCGACGGTGTTGCCACGGACGCTGTAGAAGAAGTCTACGACAATGTACTTCTCGCCGGCAGGATGGGGACGATGTATCAGGCCTTGGCGTATAAATTTCATCATGGTCGACTTCGCACTAGCAGGCTTCCAATGAATCCAGAGCATCTTTGATCCACCGTCATACCACTCAACGAACCTGTCATTTGTCCAGATCCATTTAAAGGTGCCGTCACACGCCTTTGACAGAAGCAGACGCCGTTGTTGGAACTCGTCAAAGTACAGAACCTTTAAACATTCTTGATATATTCTCTTTGACGATTTCGAAACAATCAATTTTTGAATCATGCCGCGATCGCCAAAATCACAGGTCGGAATCGCGTATCGTCTGGACTGGAGACGCGACAGACAGCTCGATGATCGGTATCGACAGGAATGGCCATTTCGTTGGGCAGATTCAATAGTACAGACTCCCTACCGACAATGATTCCCGCTATTTTCGCAGAATCCAACGGCCGTGTTTCATAGACGGTAATAATCGCCAATGGCTGTAGTAGCTCTGGTACTAATTGGCCAATATCTGCGAGCTCCTCTGCAGTCCGCTTCAAGTTCTGAACCAAGTCAGAGCGCAGGGATGGATAGAAGACATGGCTAATGTCCAGCTAGGTCTTCGACAGGCTTGCACTGCCAGAGCCTCTATGAGGGGTCCCAAAGAAGGCCACACCGCGAATAGACTGGACGATAGAACCATACAATTCTTTCCGTTCATTGGCCATCAAAAGACACTTCTTGAACAGAATACCGCCAAGACTGTGACAGATGAAGAACATCGGGATCTTCGTAGTCTCTGTTGATAGCCGAAGAGTCTCGAGGGCACTCAGCAGGCTGAGTACGAAGTCCAACATCTGGCCTTTTACTCCCGATGAGACTATCTCTGAGGAGTAGCCATAGGTAGATATGCGCAGGGAGGCGCTTGGAACGAGGCCGGGAAGCAAATCTCGGACCCAGATCGTGTCGCCGTCTTTCCATGTGTTGAGAGCATGTCCGTTCAGGCCATGTAACGCAATGATGCTGGGAGGCTGTTATCTTGATTACTGTCCAGATATTTTGAAGGTTTATGTACTCAGCCTTGCTACTGCTCGTCTGAATCGGTGAAGTCTGTGAGAACAATAATGCCTTTCGGCCGCCCACTCAACTATGCTTTTGGCGTAGAACTAGATGAACCCTCTCGGTCGAAAGACTAAATTCATTAGTGAACACTGTATTTATGGGGCTCCAAGGATCCCATGCACTTGCCTCTTCAAGCCCGGCAGTGGAGGAGGAAGCAGAGCTTTTCGATCCTTGTGGTAGGCGCGAACGTAGTTTCCTGAGCGAGTCCATGGCTTTCTAGATTCCTGGGATTGATACTCGAAGAATTTCGGTAGCGAATTGGTCTCTCGCAGCTTTTCTTGCGACTCTGGAGGAGGGTATTCGAGATCATGTCGTCCCGCTTTCTCAGCCGCAGCCTGATATTAGGTCGTTGTATGCATACAAGTTCACGTGCCGGATATCGCACCCAATGCCACGAAAGAGTATCTGGAGGGATTGAGTGCCACCAAGCTTTGCGACCTATGCAAGTTATAGAAGATGCAAGAGTCACTCTGAAGATTTGGGGATCCTGACTGGAATATTATCCATTAATGTTGGCTGCACAGAGGCATCTCGTCTAGATCTATCCCACGAATCTCACTCTATAACTTCGCCTCCCCAACCTCCCTCTCCTCAGCCAAAACCTCCCCCCTCCCCCTAACCTCCACATCCCTCGGCCCCTCCTTCCTGAACCTCACCAGCACAACCCTCCCCTCATCCCCACCCCTCCCACTCCCCTTCAACTCCGGCCCGGGCTTATCCAGCGCCAACACACTCCTCCCATCACTCTTCCGCATCAGCAGGCCGATCGGACTCATGACTTTGTCCGCCCATTTAATACCTTTACCATCTCCGCCATCTCCTTTCAGGAACTCGAGGACGGCGTCTCGCTGGGATTGGAGTTGAGATTGGGAGGGTGAAGAAAGTGGAGTGAGGAATGGTGCGAGGAGGTACATAAGGTAGAATTGTGGGGGGAAGAGAATTATTTCGTTGGCGCGGGCTTGGGAGAGCCAGGTTGAGCAGGGGGCGAAGAGGGCGGCTGTGTGTTCTAGGCCGCCGTCGGATGTTGGGGCCGGGACCACAGATTGGGTGATGCTACTTGATGTTGATGTTGATGCTGGGGTTGGATTCTGGGTGAGAGGTAGGAAATAGATGTACATTTGCGTAGTGAAGCGTTTGGGGAGATTTGGAGGCGTGATCCAGCGTGTGAAGGGATGGAGTGAGTCTGTGTTCATCATTAGTAAGGGTGTTTACTTCGCTAATATGCTCGAAAGGAAAAGGGGTAGCGATATACCAGCAAGACAATGGCAGCAAAAGCAGAATTACAGATTTCCAGAGGAAGAAAGTTGTTACTCACCAACATCAACCACCCCACCAACACCCTCAACCCACTTCTCAAAGCCAATCTTTCCTTCATGTACATCTCTCCTCCCTTTCTCCCTCACACTATCCTCCACTTCCAGTAAACCCTCTCCTCCCTTCCTCCTAGCAAGTAAGATCCCACTCTCCTCAAAACATTCTCTTATAGCGCCAACTCTATAGCTCCTCCCATCTACATGTCTATCCTTGTCTTCTGGAGCTGGGATATGGCCATCACTGGACGAGAGGTTACCGCCTGGGAAGACGTGTGCGCTGGGGAAGGAGGATGATGTGCGGACGCGGTGGAGGAGGAGGATTTGATTTTGGGGGGAGATGAGGAGGATACTGTTCATATAAGTTAGCCTTTACGCTTTTCCTCATGTAGAGAGAACGCTGGTGACAAACCTGGCGCTTGGTCGTGGCTCCGCGACTTTCTTCTCGGCTTTCGTGGACATGTATTGCTTCTCGAGGTCCGGTCTTGGAGGTGTCATGATGTCTATCCTGTTCCTTCCAATAGGGCCCGTCGAAGATAGTCCCAATCTCGCGTTCGATCCCAGTATACGAGTTTTACTCGCCAATCGCGGGGTATAAATCCTAGTCTGGAATGTAAATGTTGAAAGTACGCGTCGAGCTTCAGGTGCTTTATGATTCCCCTTGAATATGGCTGGTGATGGTAAAGCTGGTCGTACAGACAATACTCTCGCGCGATAAGTATTCATTGAGTTCCGTCGCTGAGCGTGGTGCATCCATGATGGTGATTTTGTCATGGGATGTCGTCGCTGCGGGGGAAGCTTTGCCGAAATCTGGGGAGCCGAGGTCCGCTCGAGCTGGGATTTGGCCCCTGACTTTGGCGAGTTTGTTGACTTGTGCCATTGCGCTACCGAGCTTCTTCACATGCCTTGTTGTTTTGCAGCGGGGGTTCTCTTCTGGACAGTTTCTGTAAGGTTGAGGGATGAAAGTGAATGGTAAGAAAGATGCCTGTCATATATATCTGATTGACAGGGGTTCTGAGTGAGCGACTGTGCCCCTGGCTAAATTCTCACGTCCAGGAGATGCACACATAATCAGAGCCGGCTCTGCATTGCGAGAAGTGAATGCGTTCCATCAACTTTTGACCCTATCTTCTCTCCCTCTCTGTATTCCTGTACCATCTCTCAAATTCCATTCCATCTCGGATCCTCCTCACCCTCGTCCAAGAATTAATACAACCACGTCTCAAACCCCATCCCATCTCAAAATGGGATCCAACGACATTCCCCCCTCACACGTCCCATCCCACTACCTGCCAGTATCTAACCTCCTCCTTCTTTTCGGCGGCACCCTCTGGACGCTCTGCTACATCCTCTTCACCCAAGCCTCTCTCCAAGACCGCACCTATGGCATGCCCCTTCCCGCGCTCTCCCTCAACATCGCCTGGGAGTTCATCTTCTCTCTCTACGTCTCCGAGACTCTCCTCGAGAAAAGCGTCTTTTCAATCTGGCTTCTCATCGATCTAGGGCTCGTATATGGTATGTTGAAGTATGGGAGGGAAGAGTGGAAGGATAGGCCGTGGGTGGGGAGGTGGCTTGGGTCTGTGTTCTGGAGTGCGACGGCTTGGTGTACGATGGGGATGTGGGCGTTTTGTAGGTGGTGGATTGAGGAGAGGGTGGGTGGAGGGAGGATTGGGAAGGTTTATAGAGGGGTCAAGGGGGAGGTTGATACGACGGAGTTGGGGTATTGTGAGTTGCAGTATTGTATTCTCCGTGTATGGAGGGGCGGTTTCTAATTTTCTGATTTTCCCCAGGGACTGCTGTCGTAAGCCAGGTGTACTTGTCCGTGGCTAGTTTGGTGCAGTTGGCGATTCGGAGACATACTGGTGGTGTGACTTATAGCATTTGGTAAGTTCCTGCGTTGTTCCCCTTGGGCATTACTCTTTATACTACAAGAGGCGCTGGGATCTGGGTAGCTGACGGACCGGATAGGGCTACAAGAGCGCTAGGCTCGCTATTAGGTCTGCATGCTAATTATGGATGGATGTGGTATCATTGGAGGGAAGGACATGAATATTTCATGAACTCCTTCTCGGTCTTCCTTTGGGCTACTGCTCTCGTGGCTGATGCGATTTATCCGTTTGCCTTTGCGTACGTGAGGAAGATCGAGAAGGTTGGACCTGATGGAAGGAAGATGGCTGGAGATTTGGCTGGAGACAAGAGGAAGAAATCCCAGTAACAGAAAGCCCGGGAGACATTCGATTATAGAAGTCGACAGTTGTAATTCTTGTTATAGCCACTAAAGTTTCGTGCAGAAACCTTCCATGCGTTCGACCAGATTCCACCCTGTGATGCCTAACCATCTCGATACGCCAGACTCCAACGCCATGCAAATCAGTCCCTCCCCTTATCTCAAGGTCCTGTACCTCACTCCTCCTCCGGATAAAGCTCATCCACATTACTGAACTGCACATCAAACTCTCCCTTCTCTGCCCAGCACTCCTCGTCCGCAAACGCAAACGCCAACATCGCACCGTCCTTGATCCCAAGACTCTTGGGTGTCTCCTTCAGTCCCGCAGCACTAAGCGCCAACTCATCCCATCCCTTCTCCAAATCATAAGTATCCTTCGGGACACCAAGCACTACATCGATTCCGGATTTGGGGATCGTGAGGGGTAAGGGAGAGTTGCTGGATGGAAGGCCTTCTGGGTATCGCTCGTGGAGGGTGGCGAGTAGTTCTTTAAGGATAGCGGGAAAGGGTGTGAGGGGTTCGATGAAGAGGAGGATGGTGGTTTTGCCGTGCTTGAAGCGCAGGGTGTAGGCGGTAGACTTGATTTCTTCTGCGGACGTCTGTGATTTAATCAGCTTTGTATAGAAAAGTAGAAACATGGGTTGCGCACCATCTTGTCGGACTGGTCACTGCGCGGTGATTCGAGGTGGTTGTTCTGACATTCGAGCATGAGGAGAGATGAAAGAGTGCCCCTCACAGGCAGAGACAAAGAGCAATCGCGAAAAAGGTACGCTTCACGTGATACAGAACAAGGATTCGAAATTGGGACAAGGCAAGGCACGAGAAAGCAATCCTTCAGCCTCGCGCAACCATCAACGTCTATACAACAACACCTCATAATGTCCACTCCAATAGAAGAAGAAGAAGCCAAAAAGCGAGCAGAGTGGCGCGCCGAACAAATCCGCCAGCTGCGAATCGACTCCCGCTTTTCCTTTCCCTTCGGCATGCGTCTCCCCATCGCAACATCCATATCCTTCGTCTCGGGCCTCGTCCTAGGCATGTCACACGGTAGCCAGATGGCAGGCTTCCGATTCAGAGCAGAGAATGCGCATAGACTACCTACGACGCCTACGGGTTGGTATCTCTATCACAAGAGCAAGAATTATAATATGGCCCTTGGGGGTGTCAAGGAGGGATTGAAGATGGGTGCAAAAGTTAGCTTTTGGACGGCAGGGTTCTTCAGCATCGAGGAGATGTTTGATCGGTATAGAGGGACGAAGGATTTCTTGAATACGGTTATTGCAAGTTTGTCTATTGCTGGAGGGTTCTCGCTGTGGAGTATGCTGCCATTTCACCACTCTCTTCTGCTGTATCATGTACGGAGCTAATTGCCATAGACCGATTCCCTATCACTACAGCTGCGAGAACGGCAAAGACTTCATTGGCTATTGGATTGGCATATGGACTTGCGCAGGATGCAATAGGAGCAGCAAGAGGTAGACCATTAGGGTGGGTGGAGTTCATACGCCGAGGGGGAAGACGAAAAGAAGCAACAGCCGCCGCCGATAGTCAGAGTATCCGTACGAATGCCGGGACATCACAAATAGCATGATTGTTATGCCGCCGCAGCTCTCTGGTTCAAGCTCTTTCTGATGCAGTGTTGTCCAACCACAGCGCCCAATTACCCAATCGTCATTCCCGCCACACCCCACTTTCTCCGCCTGTCTCGACCCCTGACCTAACAAAGGTCGGCTATCGTCGGGCTGATTAGCGACATCATCGCGATACATGGCGATACCCCTCCATATGCAGATAAGTATGGTATGGTATGAGTGATCTTTGGGACCGAGTTCGGAGTTTCCTTTATTCAAATATCAATTCCTCCTTCCCTTGAGTCTCCTGTCACACAGTTCACCTATCAATCAATTCACTTGTCATTTCTCTCTACTTCGCCCAGCTCCTTGTTATCGGTAGCTGCGGACTATCACTCATCATGGCGATAACAAAGGCATTGAAGAGCAAGAATGCTTCACTACTTTCCACCAGATCTATTTCTTCCCAAACATTACCTCGACGATCATCCATTGCCTCAAATCATACAACTTCAGACAAATTTCCTCTATCACAGGCAATCACAGTCGAACCGCCACCAAAGATGTCCAAACCAACACCCTTATCAATTCTCCCATTAAGTTCTATACTGCGGTCATTGGCAACAATGTCAATCTCCTCATCACCAGTAAGACATTCTTTACTCCCCAGATGGCTCAATCTAACCATCCCCAGCTCCTCCGCCCCTCTCTAGCAATCATGGCCAGACTCGCACACTCACAATCCGCCCTCCTCTCCCCCGATTCCAACCCCCTCCTCCGCTTCTTCCTCAAACGAACCTTCTACAAACAATTCTGCGCCGGCGAAAACGCCCTCGAAGTAAAGCAAACAGTCGACGGTCTACGACACCTAGGATTCAGCGGCGTCATTCTCGCATACGCGAAGGAAGTCGTGCTCGACAAGAAACAAACAGACGCTTTGGCATCTTGTGGTAACAATGAGGCTGCAGAAGCTTGTATACGGAATGAAATCATACCGTGGGCAAACGGGACGCTGGAAACTGTACGGATGACGAGACCAGGAGATTATGTCGCGCTGAAGTTCACGGGTGCTGGGTCACAAGCTTTGTACGATTTATCGCGACAAGCGGATCCTTCGCCGGCGCTGAAGCAGGCAATTGATTCGGTGTGTGATCTCGCTGCGGAAAAGGGCGTCAAGTTGTTGTTTGATGCGGAGCAAGCTGCTTTGCAGCCGGGTATTGATGCTTGGACCTTGAAATACATGGAGAGGTATAACAAGACGGCAACTGGAGAGGCGGTCATATATGGCACATACCAGGCGTATTTGAAGGCTACTCCAGCAGTCGTTGCTAGTCATCTCGAGGCAGCTCAGAAAGGAGGCTTTACTTTAGGTGTTAAGTTGGTGCGAGGCGCATATCTGGGATCGGATCCGAGACACTTGATCCATGACACCAAGGCAGACACGGACGCTGCATACGATGGTATCGCTTCAGCACTGGTTCTCAAATCCTACAACTCGGTTCTCCAGCCTTCCTCAAAAACAAGTACCAATGCGCCATTCCCGAATATTGCTCTCGTCCTAGCAGGTCACAATATCCACTCCGTCCGGAAAGTCCAAGCCCTCTGCACGCAAGAGATCCGTCTCGGGAACAAGGCACCTGATGTCATCTACGCGCAATTGCAGGGTATGGCTGATGAAGTCAGCTGCGAGTTAGTAGTTGCTGCCAAGCAGGCTCTGGCTAAATCCGGAGCGGAGAAGAGTGTCGATGTGCCGAAAGCTTACAAGTATCTGGTATGGGGTACCACGGGCGAGTGTATGAAGTATCTATTCAGGAGAGCGCAGGAAAATAAGGATGCGGTGCAGAGGACGAGGGAGGGGAGAGACGCGATGGCTGGGGAGCTGTGGAGGAGATTCAAGACGAGCATTGGTGCGAGCGCGTGAGATTCGAGCTTCTGGCTTGGGGTATTCGGGCATTTGGAACGGAGTTTCGAGGGATGGTCAATACCTCATGGCGTGCAACGCAATGACTTATGATTTTATGATTTTGCATAGCGAGTATAGAGAGATTCAGGGAGTACATATTTGCGAGACGTATAAATGCAAGACTTTCCACACTAACCCCTCCATTTTCGTCTTGTTCTTATTATTCACTTCTTTCATATTCACCACATACCACTAGACAAGCAGGATACTAGGCGATCTTAAGCTTCCGCTTCTACTTCTACTTCTGCTTCCCTACCAATCTCACATCAAGAACGACTGGTATTCTTTCTGAACGTCAGTATCATGATCGGAAGACTCTAAGGATGATTAATATACAGTCTCCTTCTCTGTGTCCTTTATCTCCAGACATCCAGCTAACCTATTCAGTCCAGCAGGACCTCGATCTTCTTTCGGATTAGACAACTTTAAGAGAATTGTTTCATTTTGACTCAGTCTATGCATACATCTTATGAATTATAAGAGCGAGCATGGAAGGCAGACTCCATGGTCCGAAAACAGACGGCACGAAGTCCTTAAAGTTTGAGGTGAGCTAAAACTTTCCATTTGCATTAAAATTTACACTCTCGAGATATATTCTTTCCTGGACCTTCTACACTGAGGAAGTCATGAAACCTTTGGTCATAGAGTTTCTTCGCCTGAAATCATTTTCTTCAATTACTTTATCGATTCCCCGAGTGCTTTTCCTTTTGGCGCTTGCTCTGGCATTCCAAATGTGTCATATCTGGATTTGAGCAGCTCGAGCGTCCATTACTCGATTGCCTCAAAAGACATACATTCCATGGCTGCCTTTCACTGCTGGAGGGATCTTTCTTCCTTGCCGTACTGGAATTTACTATCCGTTCTTGAGCAATGTAGAGGTAGGAGGGCAAAGTCGTTGTTTCACACCATCAAAGTGTAAGTGCATATCTCCGGTTCTATTTGGGATATTCAGGGGTGTGGATGGACACCGTCCGGTCACGCCTCGCTCTCGCTTTCATTCACGGTGTGGTTCTCCATCACTTCTTGAATTTCTCACTTAGATATGTCAAGCTTTCTCCTCTTGAGGTTTGTTGGACACATTGCTACTTTTCCAACATCCTCAATACCTGTTTAGCAGATATAAATGAGAGCTGACACTTGGCCGAAGCAGCGAAAGGCATCTTCTCACCAAACATCACTCCGCGTGCGCGCTCTGCGCTGTCCTTTCTTCCGATCTATTGATTTTTCGCACGGCTCCTCTCTTGTGCTCTTCAACAATATCAGGGTCAAAGCTTTGTTCCTCCCTGCTCTGGACGATATCCAAAGATAACAAAGGGTTCGGTAAAGGAAGTCCAGAGATGATAGCCAACTCAAGCGCTACCGTTCCACTCCTTTCCCAAGAGATTTCACATCAACTTCGCTCTGCTTCTTTTCACGAGAATAGGTGCCCCTCTTCGATCCTGGGCCCGGTTCTGAGGATTCCGGGGAGTATCATTCCGCTGTTCTTCTCTTGAGGTTCGCTTGACTCATTTCTATTCGTTTACTGCCGTAGGGCGCTGCTAATCTCTGTTCATCAGATCAATCAAAGCTGACATGAGATTGAAGCTCCCCGTTCTCTCATGCACCACAGGCTGAACGGGTTTGGCAAGCTCCACCTGGTTGTGAAGGTCTTCTGCACCGCCGAGATACTAGAACTAGACCTGGTGCTTCTCTCGAAGGGTGTCTATACTTTCCAACACTTGCAAAAGCTGTTGATCTCGTTGGCTACGTGAACACGAGTTAGTGAAGGATAGACGGCAAGGTCTGTGCTTCAGACACACAGGTATAAAGGGGGCCTCTCCTCCCTCTCCTCTTCTCTACAAGCTTTGGGCAATTACCACTATCAGAGTATGCTTTTCTCGCACCCGCCTTCAAGAATTTTATATTCCTCGATTCGTACTCAATCAGCGAAATATCGCAGACACTCTGATAGTAATTTCGGCACTTTCGGGGAGCGGCCAAGTCGTGATTCGGGGACACGCAACTTTTCAGCCGTCTTCCAATGACATGTTCAAGATTGGAACTGAAGAATATTAGCAATTAAGGACGGCCTCCAACTTACCCTGGGAAAAGCAAATGCAACCTCACATTACAATTTCTCAACAATTCTTGCACGATGAGCTCTCGGATTGGTCCATTTGTTGGAAGATTCCACCGGATTTTGAAGAGTAAGCCTAGAGACAAACATGTGGTGAAAGGCCAACTGATCGGCTGAGAAGTGGATTACATCTTTGCGATCCTCACGGGTGATGGCATCATTCGACGGACGAGCTCACAGCGAGTCCTCATCCACCGACGAAAAACACGTCGATCTCAAACAATCCCCCCCACCACACAACGGCGTCCTCTCCAAACTCCCCAAGATGGACACATCTTCAGGGAATTTTCAGATCCAGATCCAGCAGAGAGCTTTGATTTCATCAATGCCGTGCATCCAGACAACTTACAGCGCGCCTCTGACCTCAAGGCGAAGCGGCACCTACCGCAACTAAAAGACCTGTCCTTGCCGAGCATTGGGTCCCGGAGAAATGCGCAAAGCTCGCTCAAGACAATTATGAACAAGATTAGCTTACCTTTCCCAGAGTATGCGAGGCCTAGCGCTTCCCTCGTGGGGGGCTTTGTATTGGGAGGCATATTGTCTTGAGTCAGAGACAAGCAGACCCCTGCGATGGTCCCCCACGCATCTATGCTGACGATTTGTGCAGATACCTTGTTGCAAAGTCCCAGAGATCTTTCAGGACATTCATGATGGTCTAGGCGCCTCGTCCACCTCCAAAGCAAACAAACTCCCACGTGGCTCGAGAGCAAACATTTCACGCTAGCGCCACGCTAAGCGAGATGTCAACAAACGAGCTCGCCCTCGAACGTCACCACAGCATAAAAGCAACCTCTTTCGAGCCGATCTCTCTCTTCAAGTACACTAACAAACAACAACGGCACAACGCATTGCGCGCCTTTCTCAGCAATCACAGGACTAGTCTCGCTTCTCCTACCTTCACAATGGCTTATCGCAATACTTCGCTCCGTGGCCAAGCTGTTTCCACCGAAGGCTTGAACATCTTGCAGCTTAATGAGATGGGAGAGTTTGTCAAATTCACTGAGTTGCCGGTTGAATTGCAGGATAAGGTTTGGGAGCAGTTTGTTCTTGAAGAAGTTCGTGGTATTCCATCAAGAGATGTCCACATCCAGTAAGTCTCCCTTATTCTATTCTTGTTCGCATGGCCTCTGACTTTAGAAAAGTTCTGATCTTTTTTATTATAGTATTGTTCTCATACCTCTCACCAACGAGTCCTTCTGGTTCAGGATCAAGTCCAAGATCAGCAAGAAGAATAACGAGAACGAGGATGTCACCCGCAAGTTCGCCATTTCTGTTGTTCACGACCCCCACAGCGCTCCACCACCTGCCGCATACCTGATGAGCACTCGAGCTCGTACTCTGGCCTTCAAACACTACCCTCACAAGCCATCAATTCCTCTCCCAAACTCCCTCAATGCCAGTACGATTACCAAAATCATCCCGATGTCATTTTTGCTCCACAATGACATTCTCACCGTCACATTCCCCTTCGGTTCTGAGATCTTCCTTGAATTCCTGTTCAACGGTCTCTGTCCAATGATCAACAAGTGGGCACTTCCACCAATGGAGCTCATGCCACCAAACTTTGTCTGCGTGTACCACACTACGGCTAACATGCATCTTCGGAGCGATGGCAGGATTCTGAAGGGCGCTGGTGTGATTCTGAAGCAGAGAAATTGGCTGAGAGGAGGCAAGAAGGAAGGAAGGAGTGTTTTGGCATTCAAGATGTGTGAGATTGAAGATAGATTTGATGTTGATGTTGAGGATGCTTTGGGAGGAAAGAAGAATGCTAAGGGATGGAAGCTTGAGCATCGGTTGGTGGGTGTTCCTGTGGGATATTGGGATGCGATGTGGTTGAGGCTTATGGATGCTTTGGAGCTGAAGGGAAAGGATGTTGGTATCGATGATCTGTGGGATTAAAGAATAAATGGGTGGTCTGCGAGTTTGTTTTCACTGACTCATGACATTAAAGTCTGATAGCATGGGATGGCGCGTTATACCCGGTCTGAATTTGGGAGGGATGCATACTGCAATAAAAATGCTTTTCAATTTGTTATGTTAAAGTGATTAAATGATCAAATCGCATTGAACTGTATAGTACCAGTATTTTGTTGTCCCTGTGAGTTGACGCTTGACGCGTTCACTTTTGTGTTTCTTTTCAAACGTCAAATTTCGCACCCTATGATCTATATAGTATAGACAATCAACACAATGAAACCCATTCGTGGACTTACCAGTTCGTCATCCTCGAAGCTGAACAGCTGAACAAGAACAAATGAAAATAGGCCGCAGCGAATCAGAATTGAAATTGTTTATTTTACACCCGTCTTCCGACGTCTAGCGTCTGACGAAAGCAAATAATTTATCGGCGCGCGCTCTTGAAAATAGCAATATTCTCTTCCTACTTACCTTCGATTCCATCTGACCTCAAAAAAGAGCCGCCAAAATCTACAACCTCGAGCCAGTTCCTTTCCACCAGGGTTAATCAAGACCACATACACTTCCAATCTGGCTCAAGATAACATCTCCTATCTCTACAACAATTGCATCACCAGAATCCATCAAGTCCACATATTGGGATCTTGGGGATGAAGAATCTAAGCCAAGACCGACAAGTACGGATTTCTCTACTCTGAATCTTCGACCCATCAACCAGAGACCTCAAACATCTGGCAATACCAATCAGGGCCAGATGCTACCTCACGAAAGTGACAAGCGTCTCAGACCATACTATCCATCCAGGAACCACGGTCTATACCAGCGCTCATCTCCACCTTCGCGCTTCACAGACGTCAACAGGCACACGATCCAGTACTTGTCCGATTCCGAGCGGGTAAAGTACGAAGCATACCTAATGAACAGCCTAGCCACCTTCCTCAGCCCACCAAGCCCCCGCTCCCAAAAGCCTTCCATCGCACCATCCCGCCACCTAAAGGCCCTCGCAGAGCCCCTCCCGCCAACCTTCCTCCGCCTACCCCTCGAGATCCGCCACCAGATCTACTCTTACACGGACTCCCCCTTCACTCCACGAGTCGTCCACGTCTGGCTCATCAGCGACCACTCCAGAAACTCGCCGAACTACAAGCTCTATTTCAAAGCAGTCAACACTCTCTCCGAAACTATTACATATCTCTCGAGAGACGCGAGATTACTGATTGAAGATTTATAAAGTGGCATTTACGAATTACTACGACGATTGGAGCGCCCATAGTCAGGTCTATGTGAACCCGAAGCTTGATGTGGTGGTTTTGGAGCTGCCGGTTGATGTTAAGCGGTATCCGAGGATTCAACAGGCATTGTTGGTGGATGATGTGAAGGTCCAAAATGACTGGAGTAATGAAACGCATACGCTGTACCGGTACAGTAGCTTCCTGTGGGCTCATACGGATGAGTGGGTTGTTGAGGAGGGCGGGGATCCGGACGATGGGTGGGGGTATGAGACGAGGTATAACGCGTACCTGGTTGTTGTACCCAAGATCAGGGAGAGTGTGGAGGAGTGGGAGGGGACGATTGAGATGAGAGGTTTGGATACTAAGAGGGAGTATGAGTGTAGGAGGGTTGGATCAGTCGTTTTGCCTCCTCATGTCGTTAGGGATGTGGTTCCGTTGCCGGGAGATTGTGAGGGGTATTTGAGGAGGCTTGTAAGAGCTTTGGAAGGCGATCCACGCGTACTGCAGAGACCTCTAGGAGAGACTCCGAATAGGTTCTGGGAGTAAGAGATTGGTAGAGTCTTCAAATCTGTGGTGAAAGTAAGACTAGGAGCTCCCGTAAGTATTGAAATGTGTAGACTTGGAACCTGGACTTCAATAAAAATAGGTTTCTGGAAATAACCTTTTGGACATTTGATTCTTTCTCCTATGATCTACAGAAAAGGGGAGTATTCAAGCTGAGGATTGTTGTTTCGAGTACTAGGATGTGGTGCCGTTGTCAAATGTCTCAAGTGATGCTGTGCAAGAAATGCCACAGCCGAAGTATACATCACGTGATATCCCGCCGAACGGCGATACCATCTTCGTCCACCTTTCCAAACGCATGAAGCAGTGCCATACCACCGCGCCTCTCTTGAAGCTATGTCTCACTTATTTCAAAGGCCTTATACCGCTTGATCTCGCTTTCATCCCATGCCCGTGGAGTAATGAGACGCAACCAGCCAGCATCCATGCCACGATCTGACGATAAATTTCTTGGTTGTGTATGACAAGACTCAGGAGGACTGGATTGCTGGGACGATTGATGTGAATACTGGGATCTAGAATTTTCAAGACGTCCAAATACCGGCGTGCTGGAAAGTTTTGGACCGCGTTTTGCAATGACTTGGAGGTTGTTTCTCCAAATTTGAGAGATGAGGATAAATGTACTGGCTGTGTGAAGCAAACCCAGCTTCCAGATTTTGACCGTTGTGTCTAGAAGGTCATGAGCATCTCTGCTGATGAACCTGCAGAGATACCTTGCTGGGTGCGAAGGAAGCGAAGGATTGAGACTTGGGGATAAGCATAACTCAAAATACGGAGCATTTCGAGGGCTAAGTATTCATAGGGATGGAACATCGCTGAAAAAGAGAGGGCAAAAGGGGTTTGCAAGGGCTCTCCACTTGTCAGAAGTTCTTTGCACATAACCTTTATGCTTAGATAGGGATCAAGTAGATCGTCAAAGATTCTGCTTTGGCGATTGTGAAGAGGGGCAGCAAACAATGAAAGAATGACATGTTTTCAAAGTACCTTATGGAACTGCTGCCATCCAATCAAAGACATGAGAATCATGCAGTAAACCATTCCAAGGCAGAAGGAAACATGATTGTCTCAGCTTGAGAGTGAATTTCCGGTCCCGAGTGACTACCACAACATCCTCCTCAACAATTGGGTTAGTTGTGGTACATCGTATTTCCATTGCAAACTTCAACCAACGAAACAGTCTCCTTAGAAAGAAAGCGAAGCGTCGCAGAGATGTGAGCACTTATAAATATGGCTTCGACGTCGTTTGTTGATGTTGACCTGCTAGCGTCATTCGAAGTCTAGACTTCCCTCCCGAACGCGCTTATTACGACGCGCCCACGCTCTTCCCAAGAGTTCTCCTTTAACCTCTACCGACACGCAGTGAACATCGAAAGAACATTGAGGAAGAAACTCAGAACAAACAGACCAAACTGCTACCGTGCAGATCAGACTATTGCTTCTTGAACAAATTGCTTCTCGGACAAGAATAGCCGATTCAAAAGATGGATTACATTTGGAAATTCAAGGTCTCACCTTCGCCTCCTGCTGCCCGATACAACGAACTCTTTGGTGGAAAGCATGTTGAGGGTGACGACGTCTGGATCACGGAGGGAGATCTCAAGGTGTTGAAGCACATTCCCGGTGTTCCTGCGGCGTATTCTGCTGAAGAGCGCGCTGGTCTGGTGCTCTACGTCAGAGGTGTACCATTCGGTATCAAATCCAGTGTCTTCAGAGACATTTTTATGCCGTTCGGAAGGGTCATCAAGTCGCCCGTCCTCATCTCAGTGGGCAGCCAGGAAACCTTCAGATGGGTTGTTATGAAGCATGCCGATGATGCTCAGGATGCGAAGAGAGCTTTGCATGGAAGCACGCATGAGAGTGGCAGCCAATTGTTCATCAGCATGGGTTTGAAGCCTGGTGTGGTGTTTGGGTTGCTGGGAAAGGAGCTGCCAAAAGGCATTCGGCTGTCTCGAGAGAGCCCAATTCAGAATGGCATCAACGGCCATCGACATCCCTCTCCACCTGATCTCCAGTCATCTAAACTTTTGTTGCCTCCGATTCCAAGAGTCGCAGTCCCCGCTGTCGCGCACCCTGCCGCACGTTCCACAGCACAGCAGCCAATTGGACCTCCATCGCATGAAGCAACTACAACCAGTTCGATCCCAGAAATCGCAGACTCGAAAGAGATTACGAAGCACTCTTCTGAAGATGCCGCCGATAAGGGAAAATCATCTGCAATAAAGATTGCTGCAGAGCAAATCACCACCCATACTTCGTCGTGGGCAAACATTGCCAGCGCCTCAGATCCAGACACTCGTATCATCGATCTTCACCCAGAGCACAAGAGCAGCAATGCCGCACCACGTCTCAATCCAACCGGCCGCATCCCCAAGGTAGTCAACGTCATGGAAGAACCTGTTGAAGAGCAGCAACGCCTGATTTTCCTCCTGAATCTTCCGAACAACATCGGCTTACAGGAAATCACAAATGCTGTGAACGAAGGTCCCCTAGTCAGAATCCAGTTTGGCTTCGACAATGATAATCAAGCCCGTTTCGTTGGCATCATCTTCCAATATGCCACTCACGCCAATGAATTCTACAATGTCTTGATGAAGGAGCGCGAGAGATCCCGACCAGAGCGCTTTCGCTTCATCGTCGATGTCGTACGTGGTGAACCTTTGGCAGCAGACGACATCATTAGATCGATGAACGACCACCCCTGGGCAACTCGACGACTCACCATCGTCAAAGGCAAATTCTTCTTTATGTTTGGCGAGCGCCAGTTGACAGACTTGTGCTGCAAGATTGCCGGACAGGATAATGTGCAACTGGTCTGGCTTTACAATGGTGGAAATGCGACAGTCGTGTTTGCAGACGTGGAGAGTGCTATCAAGGTCAAGAAAGTGCTGGATAAGAGAGCAAATGCCAGTCACAACGGAGCCCAGTGTGCAGAGTCCATTGTTTGGAAGGGTCTGCAGACCACGTTCTCGAAGGATCCATGTATTCATCCGTTGGATTTGAAGACGGCTATACATGACTGACTGCGTTGTTAGCTTTGCTGGGCACATGTTTGCTGGTCTAGAGAGACCATGATTGGAACATAGTTTGGATCAGCAGCATGCATGTCAACGCTCCAATGCTTGCAAACGTCGTCTCTTGGAGGAAGTTACGCCTACGTGGCCTAGGATAGGAAGGGACGGTGGATATGACTATGTTGTTTTGAAGTTCTGTTACTTCGATCAGCCAGAGTCTGCATGTACTGGAAGAATTTGCATGGTGGCGTTTGTCATTGCTTTCCATGTTTTTCTTTCAGCCATGACTTCGAATTCATAGAAAGTCCTCAGCACAATGAAGAACTTGACAGTAGTTTCTTGTTACAAGTGACAGAAGAGAGGCTGACATACAAGACGCTACCCAAAGACCTTCCTCTTCAAATCTTGCTTTGGCCTGAAGCCAGGCATATGATTTACACATGCCATGGGGTGTTCTGATGTTCCCGATTTGCTATGGCTTTTCCCATTTCCCCACACATTAATTGGGAGAACGGAAAGTCCCCTCAAATCATCCTCGGACCCTTCTTTAATCTGCTCTCCCTCCATCCACAAGACCTCCTTCAGCCCTCTGAACTTCTTCCAAGTAACCCTCCTCTCCAAGCCCGCATCTCTGTCCCTCATTTCATGTTCCTCGGCCAATGCAGCACTTAATGTCTCAAGCACCACATCAGTGAACATCCCATTCCCACTGATCTCCCCGGTATAATCCACTCTGGCAGTGTACTTTTCCCTCCACGTCTCCTGCTCGAATGCAGCATGTATCCTCGCATGGCTGATGGTTCTCACGATCGCCTTCCTGAGTATGGGATCAAATCTCATCGGCGCCCACATAACAGCCTGTCCGAACCCGACACCTCTCGCCCACTTCCACTCCTTCAGCGTAGCATCGCTCAGGAACGACTCGTCGGCATCGATGCCCAACATCAGACTGACATCCTTCTGATTCGCCAGCACAGCAGCAATAGGCGGACAATCCCTCAACGCAACCCTATCCCACGTCTCGATCTCCGTCCAAAATCCTCCATGGTACCAAAGCAACAGATATCGCATCAAGTCATTCTGCACCACCGTATCCGTGATATTTGTAGTCATATCCGCAATCTCCCCAATGCCCTTGAAATGACCATACAATTCCGCAGGCGGCGAAGTAAACAGGTTGTAAAACCAATCCTTGTTATTGTCTCTCCACTGCGCCGTCCAAAGTGGCAGTGCATCAGCAGCTTCCTGCGTCGCCATCTGCCATATCGTCAGGTTCGTCGCGAAGCCATTCTTGTCTGCTGGGATCTTCTCGATCGTTTTGCGCTCCAGCGCTCGCAATTTCGCATCTAATGTTGCTTCGAACGCATGGTCGGCTTTCTGTCTGTACAAAGAAACATATTCGTATGTCGGATATGTATCAAAGGTGATCTTCTTGGGCGAATGCGCCAGGATTGGGAGAGGGATAGGCTCGTATGAGATGAGGAGGTAGAGGAGGATGAGGGCGATGATGATGTAAAGAAGCCGGCGCGATCGTCTACGTCGGATTGTCGGCCCTGGTTGTGGAAGCGCGACACGGCCATCCTCGTGTTGCCGTATCATGGCGCATTATGAGGGGAGGAAAGAGACTTTGCTTTTCTTTTCGATGGGCGTTGGGATAGGAGACGCGGCGTGCAATCCTCGGCCGTGTTTCGAGTGCAGGGGATGTGACCCCTGAAATTGGGGAAAAGGGGCCTCGGTTAGCTTTGTTTGGGACGGACTAGGCTGTTCTGGGAGCAGTAACAAGTTGGGAAGTTAGGTTGTAATAATCTATATTTGTTTGTTTCTTTCGTTTTTGGACTTCATCGAAAATATAGACAAAAGAGATACTGAGTGAAGAAGGGAGGAATGGGTTCATTGATGATTTCGGGGGTCGAGATGGTCACCTTCAATAGATACTCATCCGAAGTCCTCAGCGACTCTAGCTACATCTATTCGCAGACATTTTCACTTGTTCACGGGGTGGGATGGTATTCAGAACATGGTTTTATTGGACGTCTTGACACAATCCAGTATTGCTGTAGCCTGACAACACCAATTGACCTTCGCTGTACCAGTGGACGATCATCCATGCCTCGGGCCACAATCCCAGACGGCAGAATGGATCCTAATACTCTGACCAATCTCAAAGATCCAGCTCCAACGGTTATAATTGTTCCGCGTTCTATCTAGTTGTTCTTTGGTGGTGGTGGAGGAGTCTGCTCCTTGGGAGGTGGTGGTGGAGCATCAGCTCGCTCATCAAGTGTCGCATCCTCTCCAACCTCCACGACATTGTTCTTGGGAGGTGGTGGAGGAGTTTGATCTTTCGGTGGCGGGGGAGGTGTATCCGCTCGTGCATTGACAACAGCGGCATTGTTCTTTGGGGGAGGTGGGGGTGTCTGATCTTTTGGTGGTGGAGGAGGTGCATCAGCGCGCTCGCTGAGAGAAGCTTCTTCGCCAATCTCCACAATGTTGTTCTTCGGAGGCGGAGGCGGCGGGGTCTGATCTTTGGGTGGTGGAGGAGGTGTATCTGCCCGCTTAGTGGTATCGACGGCGTTGTTTCTTGGTGGCGGTCCAGCTGGTGCATTGTTGTTGTTGCCATTTCCATTGTTAGGTGGTGGAGGACGACCACCGCGTTGAGGCTCACGAGCGGTGAGGTCAATGATGTTGTTCCTGTTGGGTGGAGGAGCTCCGTTATTGGCGTTGTTGTTGGTATTGACGTTAGCGGCATTGTTGTTATTCGCAGCAGCCGCATTGTTATTGTTTGCTGTGGCGGCATTATTGTTGTTTGCAGGAGGAGCATTATTGTTATTGTTGTTGCCGTTATTAGGAGGACGGGGAGGACCGCCACGCTGAGGTTCTCGGATTTCAAGCCCAACAACCGAATCGGGCATTGGTGTTGGCATTGTGGATGCCATGCCAGCGAAGAAAAGCAGAATGAGAGAGGCGGTTCTGGTAGTGAGCTGCATTGTGATAGTCAAAGGGATGTGAGACCGGCTTGGCAGATATCGAAATAGTTTTGAGGGTAGTAGACAAGAGGATTATAGGAAAAATGTTACAGACCAGCTGATGGATGATTGAAAAGTGAAGAGGAAATTATGAGAATGTTGATGATGAGGAGTGATCAAAGGAGAGAATTGGCAAAGATTATATACTTCATAGCCTCTCCACTGCGTGTTCGCTCCGTGATACTTTGGCCGAAAACTTCTTCGCCAACCGGATTGCACGTACGCTAAGCTTCAGCATTTTTGTAACCCGGGCCTCCAAGCTTCCAGAAAATATCTGTGAAGATATCAAAACGACGTCGTACGTAATTATGTCTTGAACACAGACAACTGGCTGCGCAAGTTCAATACTTCTGTTTTAACAGGTGTGCGTGTACATCCAAGGTGCTGCACGATTTTCGTCAAGGATCAGATGCACTTGAGACAGAACAAGCAGCTCAAATCCAGCAGACAGAAGTCGTAAAAAGTTCCGATAGCTTGTTGTCTGTGCGACTCCCGAGCACTCGTCAGCCTTATGATACTTTCGTCTGAGGGTTGAAACCAACCGGGATCATCAAACAGAACCTCAAAACTTCGAAGCTGTTGAATTATGAAACTTCTCTGTTGCTCATCTCTCCACTTAAAGCTTCTAGTGCATAAGTTTAAAGTTATCTCCACAATCTGGGGTCTTGTACCTCTGATGCATATTATTAGGTGTTGTGGATGTATTCAGCAAACAATACATACTTGTCGCTTAATTCCTTAGTTGTTTATCCACTTTCTGACTATCGATGTTCAAATATTGGTGATGTTCTGAAAACCTCGACTGTGCCGAGCTATTCGAATGGGATGGAGTAAGCGAATCTAAGAGTTGCAGCATATGCTGTAGCTTTAAAAATAAAATCGGAAGGACCTCCTCTTGCAGTTTGAGCCTTCGAGACGAGCGAGAATCACAATTCAGATGAAGTCGAAACCTTGGCTGGCCACGAGTGAACGGGCAACACGCAACATCGGGCCAGCTCAGGTTCGAAGTATTATGGCAGTCAGAAAAGAACTCCATATCACACGAATACCTTCATCTACAACTCCGCCGAATCCAGGACATTACATCGAGTCAGCTTGACAAATCGCAGGTTCCAAGAACTTGTTGCGCAAAGTCCCAAGTGCCCTGTGACCTACGCTGCCAATACCATTTTTGGAAACATTTCTATCATCTCAAATTTCCAAGCTCATCATCATAAATCGCCGATTTACGAACGCACACATTCGCTGCACCAAGGCTACGTTTGGCGATGCGGTAGACATTACTGACAATCGAGCAAGTCACAAAAGCAGAAGGTTTCCGGAAACCATTCATCCGATCCAAAGAAAACATTTCCTCTGCTCTACACGCTTCGGCTTTGAGGTTTTCCACTTTAGGACTTGCGCCCTTCGTCCATACTTAGAACTTATTGCTTGGAACTAGCCTCGAGATGCCGAACGTCTTCCATGATGTGAAGCGGATGAGCTGACCTATCGAGTGGAGGCACAAACTTTCCTATTTTATTCACCGCGGGGCGTTGTTTTCCCACCGAAAGTTGTCTACAAGCAAGTGAGATCTATTAATGCTTGTCAAACTTTCACAAGCGAAAGCGAAAGTCAGAGTTTGCAGCCTTGCAAAAGATGTCAAGTGGTCGCCATGCATAAGCGATAAATGTATATAATACTGCCCAATATCCACCTGGCTCTAGAACCTAAGTCAAAGAATTTCCTATGGGCAATGTCCGGACTATGCAGCTAGATCGGGATGGTCACGTGGTGTTTTTATTGATACCCGAGTTCCTTCGTTATTATTTGAGGTCTCCATCATGTTTCGAGCTTCTATCATGTAACAAATATGTATGAAGATGTACTATACTTTAGATTCTGTCTTATTACTGATCACCTAAACTCCGAAGTCTAGTATCTGAAGTTGAGGATATTCAGTTTCGATCAAGATTTTTCTTAAGGATTCTTCTCATGCGTCTTGTTTGAAGTCACATCTATTTCTGGCAAATCTGGTGCTTATGCTATTCTCAATTTTGACCGATCAGATTCAGAGTTTCACATCTGGAGCTGAATTAATCTATTAATATTCCAACAATCACGGATGTTTTTCAAGTATCTTATTTGCTAGTCCATCTGTCCAAGAGTGAATCCAATTTATCATTGACCACCAAGACAAGATAATTCACACCTGAAAAAGCGACCAAACTCCATCTAGGCGTTCACAAAATGAATTTGTCGTTGTATCGTGTTGTTCATTCCCGTTTGTCAGTGAAAATGATTTTCAGGCAGGAAATTACGCTCCTCTGCAGGTCAGCCAAAAATATCAAAACCGTGAATAGGAATGCTTTGCCTCCGATGCCTTATTTGAAAATTAGATTTTGCCTCGCTAGTACCCATTTGAGTCTAGACTGGCTGAAGCTGGGCTGATTGACTGACCATTTGGGACTGCAATTTATTTTTTCCGGCCATTCATTGTTAAATTGAGTCCAAACGGGGACAAATGAATTCAGTAGAAGCAAACTTCAGGCAAACAAACCAGCGAATTTCTGAGTTTTTCGCTTGTGGGATTCTTCTCGAGTCTATATAAGAAAGGCCTCCTTCCACCTCGAGACACGCTTTCTTTCCTTCAAGCAACACAACAAACACAACTTGCCCCTCCCAGCGACATTTAGCACCTTCTCTCCCTTCTATCCACAACACAATACAACACAATACAACCACAACACTTTATCAAAACCTCATACATCATGGCTTCCAATGGTGATCTCTTCCCTGAAACCACCAACATGTCCTTGATGTTGTGTGGATATCTGGTCAATTTTCAAAAGATCAGAGACTATCAGCACCAGTTCCGCTATTATAATCCGACGCAAGCACAACAGATTAGCGTGCAGAATGCAATCATTGAACATGTCGACAAGCAATTCGCCTCGTTGAAGTCAATCTTCATCGAAAATGCGAAGTGCGAGAAGTGTAGAAAGTCCCCTTTCGTCGCTGGATCTGTTCACCAAAACTTCTCAAATACCGCTACCTAGGCGATCTGGGACGAGCTGGTTGATAAAGTCAATAATAAGTTCATATCTCTTGTTCTTCCGGATACACTTTTTGGTTGCTTGGGCCCATGCTAATTGTGTTTTCATGTCTTAGATATGAAGAACAATCCCTTCGAGATCGTCAACGACGACTTGCTCGACATGAAGAAGAAGTTTGAGCAACTGGAGACGGCTTACCTCAGTGAAAACGTTGCTGCCGCTGGTCTTTGCTGAATCTCAAGCTCGGCATTGACATTTGCTGGGGAAAATGGATTGATGAGGGCACAATTTCTGCTTTGGAATTGCGGAGGCGGGATTCTTGGAGTTTTGGGAGCAACCTCTGCCTCGTGAGCAAATCTAAAATGAAAATATTTTGCCCTCCACATTACTTCCCAATTACATATTCTTACCCCCGACTGGCCTGATCATGCTGTAAGCTGTAGATATTTCGTCTTTCCCACCCCATTTATTCAAATCCACATCCAGCACGTTGATTGTCTTCCATCCAAGTCTCTCATAAAGTCCTTTTCCCTCTGGACTAGCATCAATGTAAGTCTCCAATCCCTCGTCATCCACAAGCTTCAACCCCCACTCGAGCATCTGCTTCCCAAGACCTTGCCTCTGAAACTCCGGATCGATGACCAGAATATGCATGTACACATATTTCTTGCCCAGCATCTTCTCGTTCATAACTCGAGCAAACTCCCCGAAAAGCCATTTGCCAAGCTCGGGATTCCCCTCTGGCGGGAACTCGGTGGGAAAAGGATTCTGGGGGCCGGAATTGGAGAAGAAATTCCATTTGGCAAAGCCAACAATACGACCAGAGGGCAAAGTAGCTTTCATGAAACGAGTTTCTGGATCTGTCATCCCTATATGATAATGTTGAATTAGTAAGAGGAAAAGGTCTTGGGAGGGAAAACTCACAAACATGGCAAAGATGGGCAGCTGAAGCTTCGAGATTTGGAGGACCCACGACCAAATCCATGAGAGGGGATTTCATGAAGGCAAGGGCGTAGAGTGTTGCTATTTCGAGGAAGTCATCCTCGGACTCTACCAGCGAGAGGGAGATTTCCGGCGGGGAAGACATGGTGGGGTAAGTTAATAAACGCCTCTTTTTCTGTCTGACTCCGAATATGGGTTGGGAACAAATTGAACTCGATAATTTGCAAGACTGGTGGTTCTATGTGCAATTAGGGAACAATTAAGAGGTTGACATTTAATGAAGCCATCAAAGAGATACTAAGAAAAGGTATGGAGAGTGGGTGACTGCAGTCACACGGCACAGACATAACGGAGGCATTCCGAAAAGGGAGACTCGTCCATTTATATTGCCTACAACAGACCATCGACTGGAACCAAGAGGGTAAGCCATTTACCCTTTAGTTCAAGTGTCGTCGCTGTTCTTGGTATACTCGTTCCTAGGACTTCTTCCCCAAAAGTTGTCAAGTCCAGTCAAGCCAAGTCGGCATTTGGCTTTGCCCGCCAGGCTGGGGATCAGAACCCCACGCTGTCGATCATCCCACCATCTCACCCCACTCTCAGATTTTTCCCAAGCTTCAGAAGCTCCAGAAACCCCTAACGGAAGACTTCACAACGGTACGATAACAGCAAGCTCCCAATTGCTCCAACATAACCAGCGACAACTGGCTCAGATATCAAATATGTACGAACAAATTCAGCAATTCGATGGGAATATGCAGCATTCAAGTCGCACGACAGCTTACTCCGATCATCCAGGTAATGTAACCAGGCGAATGAACCGGTGTCCAATGCCCAACTCTCTGTACCATCCACCCTTCTTTCTCGTAATAGACGAGCAGAGTAGGAGATGGTACCCGGGTTGGGCTACGGTCTGAGAACATACGGTTACTACTTGATCCTGGATAATGCCAGCGAAAGAATCATGCAATCCGCCTCCCCTTGCTCCCCATACTCTGCTGCGCATGGCCGGATATACTAATTGTTGTACAGGATTGCTTCCAGTGACGAACCGATGACAGATATAGAGAAGGGACGAGGAAATGATACTTCCCAAACACAATCTCAACTGCAACTTCCCGCCGAGAAGGACCCCTCAGTCGAACTAGACCCGACTCTTCATATCGACGATCCAATTGCCTCATCTGATAATAAAGTACTACAATGGACTCAGCGGATTGAACGTATGCTTGGTGTAGAGGCCCGCGGCATTCATCGAGTCAAACATAATGAGCAGACGGCAAGGGCAACCCTCAGTTTCTCCCAGATTGTTATGATGTGGTTTTCGATCAACACGGCACCACAAAACATTACTCTTGGGAGCATTGGCCGAGAAGTGTATGGCCTGGGCTTTCGCGATGCTGTGCTATGCAGTGTGATGGGAGGAATAGTCGGATCCATTCCGGTTGCATACACCGCTGGCTGGGGACCATGGAGTGGTAATCGAACAATGGTTCATACAAGTCCGATTCTCCTTAATTTTGGATCAACCTAACTAGATCTCAGATTTGCGCCAGATTCACAATGGGATGGTGGCCTGTGAAAATCTGTGTCCTGCTCAATCTGGTGGTCTTGATTGGCTATGCCATGATAGATGCTGTTGTAGCAGGCCAAATGCTTTCTGCTGTTTCACGTAATGGCAGTCTGACAGTACAAGTTGGTATCATTATCACTGCTATCATTACGTGGGTAATCACCACCTTTGGGATTAAGCTGTTCCATTACTTCGAAAGGTAAGAATCTCCCATACACCTAAGTCAGCCTCATCTGACATTCTGCAGATACGCGTTCATTCCACAAACAATAGTCCTTCTGATCCTGGCTGGAACGGCAGGTCCAAAGTTTGATACGCAGTCTCCCTCAACCGTCGAAGGAGCCACACTTGCAGGCAACCGACTGAGCTTCTTCTCTATCTGCTTGAGTGCAGCTATTACTTACGCACCAGGAGCTGCCGATTTCCTCGTCTACTGCGATCCCAAAATTGCTTCACGCTGGAAGGTGTTTGCTGCCACCCTGGTAGGGCTCTCATTGTCATTTACATTTACCTTCACGCTTGGTGCAGGTCTTGCTTCTGGGCTGCAGAACGACCCAGCCTGGGAAGCTGCTGGTGCTGGAACCGGTGCTCTCGTAGTAGCTGGATACACTGGTCTTGGTGGATTTGGCAGATTCTGCGCAGTTGTATCAGCTCTTGGCCTCATTCCTAACATGGTCGCTCCTACCTACATCTCCGGTATCGATTTTCAGATTCTTGGGAGGGGCTTTGCCATGGTTCCGAGATTCATTTGGAATACGTTTGCAGTGGTTGTATTTGCTGTTTGTGCCCTCGCGGGGAGAAACAGTCTTTCCGCAATCTTTACGAACTTCTTGGCTTTGATGGGCTACTGTAAGTTGGCCATGCCTCGACGAAATTCTTGTGCTAATTGACCCTAGGGGTCGTAATATGGATCGCCATCACTCTCGAAGAAGAATTCATTTTCCGCCGGAGACGCAATCCTAGCTTTGCCTGGAGTAACTGGAACACCCCAGAGAAACTTCCGATCGGAATTGCAGCATTCTTTGCGTTCTGTGTCGGCTGGGTGGGTTCTGTGCTCTGTATGGCTCAATACTACTTCATAGGGCCCCTCGCTGCCTTGGTAGGAGATTACGGCGCTGATATGGGCAACTACGTCGGCTTTGGTTGGGCGCTACTTGTCTACCCGCCGCTCAGATACTGGGAGCTGAAGCATTTCGGCAGGTAGGGAGATCATCCTCTTCTAAGCCATATGTTGCGTTGGAGGCTACGCGACTGGTTTCTAAGTGAGTCTTGACTTGGATTCCTGGATGGATATGGCCTAGCTCGCTGCCGGGGCAATTACCTATCTCTCATCATAATCTCTACTCAATTATAACACAATCAATATTCCATACATGATCCGGCAATTATTTGTCTGAAACACACCTTGATAGGTATTTTGGCAGCCTTACTCAGTTTACTTTTTCAAGATGGAACTTGACCAGTACGCAGCAGCCCATCAACTCGAATTGCCCCTAAACTTAGCGAGGGGAGCTTGAGACAGCTTGTCTTCGAGGCTGCCGAGTCATGATTTCCTCTTGAAGACATGACTCAATCATTCGATGCTTCTGGCCACGTTGACATAAAAGTACGACATGCAACAGAATGATCATTTTGTTCTGGCGCGAGAATTTGTATGCCGCCACGTGCGAACTGCTTCCTCGATGATCCTTGCTATCGGGTCGTCTTGAATTCGGGTTCGGTGGAAACTCAAGATTTCACAATCCAAATGCAGTATACGGAACAGCCTCGCTTGACATTGTTTCTTAGCTGTGCTAGGTCTGGTTTGCAAAGAGGGTGCGTTGGCGCAGAAAGAACCAGACCAGATCATATCAGCTCCGCCTCGTCCCTTTCCAGCCCTCGGAACCCTTGAAACCCTTTAGCCCCAGCGAATCAAGCCGAAGGCCCTCCCGCTCCTCTCCTTTACAGCAATTTCAAGTGCATGTCATGCTCACTCTCTTTGCAACAAGTCCAGCAATAATTTCTCGACATGCCAACACTCTTTGAATACCAGTTCTTTGGACATTGCGGTTCTTTTGCTTGATGGCCGAAAGGACACCTCATTGGAAAGTCTACCGTTACGCACGTTGCCTTGTCTGTAGTGTCAAGTTCCCTTCTCGTGGTGACAGGCTCTTCTTCAGGACAACAAGTCCAGCATGGATAATCGCCGAAATCCATATCCTCTGCGTACCAACCATCGAAGCATTCTGGTTTCCCATGTTGCGTGCCGAGTGGGCAATGCAACGGCAATGCCCATGGTAGGCATTGGTCCTCTGGCTCATCGTGGGTTCATCTTGCGTGACACTTTGCTCATTTTCTGCGACAGCAGGTCCAGCAGTCAATGCCGTCTTCGCCAACGTTCTTCGATTTCCAGCCGTCGGGACATACCGGTGTCTTACTTTGCTGGCCGAATGGACAACGGAAAGGAAAGTTGGCAGAGATACACTGCTCCTCGAAGACAGAGCTCTTTACATTTTCCTCCACTTCGTTCTTCTCGTCTGTCTTATCTGCAGTAAACCTGCTGTCGCTTGCCTTGGTCCCTCTGCAGCAAGTCCAGCAATCACCACCGCACCTACCGACATTCTTGGGCCTCCAGCCAGCTGGACAATCGGGATCAGCTCGATAACCTTTGCCGCGGGGGCATGAATAGGGGAATTCAGCATGGGCACAGCTTTCCGTTGTTGAAGTTACCCGATAGTCATCCATTGGTTTTCCTTGTGAGAAATAGATAGGGTGATTGGCCCCGCGGGAGTGCTATCTACTAATTTCATCGTCAAAGGCCTTGTTGTTAAAGGGTTTTTCGATGGCTTCAACTGAGATATCGATGTGTGACGGGGCTGGAGAGGCTTTTGCTGCTGCTAGGAGACCGGCCATAATGGCCAAGTAGGTTGCTTGGGGCAAGTGCATTGTGCTCAGAAAGTCAGGAGTTGTGGGGTTTCCGAACCGTCTTGATAAAGGACCAGGAGCATAATGTTTCTGAGGTCGAGCGAGATCATATATCCCTTTGGTAGTACGGAAGGAGATGGAGATGAGCACGCCGGGCTTCTTCTGACATCATTCCCGAACATTTCAATTTATCATCCTATATTGTCCCACGTATGGGCAACACAGAGGTAGTATACAATATATCACGAGAACTTCGTCGAGATGTCAAGACTCCCGTTCTAGCTCCCATAACTCTGGAGAAAAGTATGGGTGACCTTTGTGCGTGGAATTTCCCACCAGAATAATATCGCGAATTGCGAAGCATTGATTTCAATTATCTGGCCATGTCAATCTCTCAAATAATGCATTAAGTACTAAAAGATACACTATGTTCACAGCCTTCTCATCTGAAGTCATTGTGTTTCCATGTAGAACTCGCAATCTCCGCGACCTACTCAGCGTCAGCTCGTGTCTTCTTCCATGAATTAAGCGAGACGCAACAGCAACACGATTAACATTGCACATTCGCTCTCTAGTCAAGCTACTACAATGCTGTGCTGACTGACTAATACTTCGTCTTCGGATCGAAGGACGTGATCGTCGTAGAGACAGCTCTTGGTTACATGGGCCAGCCTTGGCAGATTCCCGAATCCGGGGATGACCACGAGAACTGGTAAAAAAAGGTGCCCTGGTAGAAGGTGTATATTTTACGGTAGGACAATGAAACGTTATATCGTGTATGCGATACCAACCAGTTCTAGGTAAAGACATTATCGGAAATCTAGGACATCTGAATGCTAGAAAACTTCTCTTAGCATCACAGCTATGTATGTCCATTAAGCAAAGACACTTGCCCTCCAGAACCCTTCCTCTTCTCAACACTCTCCAGAAACTCCTCCACGATCCCCTCGTAGTCACTCGCCAAATAACTTCCAAACCACTCCTCACACCAAGCCTTCCATCCAAACCAACCTCGCCACCCACTCGGGATCCGCATGGTCTTCCTATCCGCTCTCAACTCCAGGTCTCGCATCACCATATCCTCGTATTCAGGAGCTTCGAATATAGCTAGGCGGTAGGGGTATGCGTTGAGGTATCTTTTCTTCCTAAATGCTTCGACGTGCGCGATATCTCTGTTCATGGCTTCTCGATCAGAGAGTATGGATTTCGTCGCGGGCGGCATGAGGTCTTCGAGGTAGGCAATGGCCCAAAGGGAGTTGATCTCAGAAGTCTGCTGTATGCGCCCGCCTGCGTAGTTTCCTAAGATCACGAGTGACCTGTCACCTTGTGCCGCCAGACTAGAGGGCACGATGGCACGAAATAGCCGGAAAGGAGTCTTGGTCGACTTGGGGATATGAATATTACTTGGTGGGTTCTTGAGCATCGGATTATCGTTGTCGATTTGTGCTTCGGCTCTGGCGTCGAGAGCTTTCCAGTATTCTCTATCTTTTGGAGAGAGGAGGGATGGATCGACGGGGATACCGAGCTCGTTGGCTAGCTCCGGTGAGAAGAGCGGAGGAAAAGCCAGCTCCCAGCCGGTACAGTAAACGATTGCGTCTGTTAAGATCTTGTCGCCGTTGGACAAGTTGATTGATTTCCCAATTGCTGATACCATCTTGTCTCGAGTGACATTGACAAGGTTTCCTTCGTCTACTAATTTGAATGTTTCGAGATCTCGCCCGTGTAACATAGTGCCCCCAGGTACAAACCAAAACAGGCTGGGAAACACGTTAGCAGTAGATACGATGACAAGTCTCCGGAGTTCTTTATAGATCCGCACATGCCTTGAGGGACTCGGTTCCAGCTTCCTCCCATTCTCACTTGCGTGGTATCGATTCTTCTTTGTGATCGCGTCTTTTTTAACCTGGGCCGTCATGAACCCCCAAAACCAGTTCAAGAACCATGTTCCGAACCACCACCTGCCACTGTGGAAGAACCGATTCAACCATCTTTCAGAATTATAAATACTGCTTGATAGGAAGCCCATGAAGCGCTTCGTGGAGAGTTTGGCTAAGGATGACCCATCTGGGTTCCGGGCTGGCATCATCCACGTCGGTCCGCCACCTTCCTGTCTGATAAGCCACTCGACCTTCTTCCCAGCTTGGGCGCAAGCTCCCACAGCTTCGAGGGCTGATTTGTGCCCACCGACGACAGTCACATGCTGAACTTTGTCATTGAGCAGCTCGTGTTGACGTTGGCCTACTTCGATGGCGTGGAAAGAAGTGCCTTCGAATCTGCTTAAATCCCAAGGTACTGGTTTTGGTTTCGATGTAATGCCAGTTGCTACGATGAGTTTGGTGCAGGTAATTTCCTCGATGGCGCTTGTTGATGACCCAGCTCGGCGAGTGATGACCTTCCAGCCAGGGCCGTTTCTTTCTACTCGCACCGCCTCGGTGTTGAATTGACAGCGTTTGGGTATGTCGTACTTCCGAGCATATTTGTTCTAACCTTATTAGAAAATCCTTTCGATGTACTCAGTAAACTCACTAGGAATTCGTTGACCTGATCTCCCGTAACATCGCCCCAGAGCTCAGCTCCTACTTCTCTCGTCATATCGAAGTCTGTGAAATTGGTCATGGGAGCGGGCATTTCGAAGATCAGGCCTGGGTAAATTCGCTCTGCTGACCAAACCCCGCCAATGGACTTCCCTCCATCTATGATGAGGATATCTATCGAGGGGTTGAACTGAAGATATGTCTTTGCTGCTACGATGCCATTGTGGCCAGCGCCTATGATGACTACATCATGGTGCTTGGAGGGTTTGGAGGAAGTCATTGAGGGACAGACAAGGCGAACCTATTATACGAAAATCGGAATGGAATGCAAGAAAACAGGAACCTTTTTATATCAAGGGCAAACAAAACGTTGCGACCATGGTTAATGACGATTTAACTTCGTTTTCGGACCCTTGCCAGATCTTGCTCACATCAGCTCTATCTGTGCATCCAATTAATTGTCGGATAGACCCGTAACAGGCTCTCTGATAGGTTGGCAGTACGATTTCGTGCCGTATAGTAAGCAAGAGCTGTGCCCTTCTCATGTAGAAGCTTTGACGTAAAGTACTTGATTCGCGGGATTCCATGGATAATGAGACTCTCCAACTGAGGCAATCAACTCACTGGCCAATACGGATCTCCGAGCTCTAGAAGGGTAAAATCTCGAGTGGTACCAATCTAATTTTCTTAGATGCAAACTAAGGACCAGTGAAAATCAGATGGTTTTCGCCGTGCTTGTTTGCACATAGTTTGGCGTTTCTGGTACCATTGGAGGTGAGGCTGAAAGGCTGCCCGTCGCGAAAAGTTCGCGCCAGGCCACTTCAAGCCCATCGCGAACCTCGAAATCCACTCACCTCCAGCAACACCTTCCCTCGAAACAACAAACTCTCTCTCTCCTTCCCACAACACACAAAACCGCAATCATGGCAGACACCGAGATGGATGTCGATGCGCCGCTCTCCCCGGAGCCAAAGCAAGACACCAAAAACGCCTCAATGGCCACCCATACGAATGCGACCGCCGTTCGCTCCATCGAAGGCTGGATCGTTATCGTCACCAACGTACACGAGGAGGCCAGTGAGGAGGATTTGAACGACTTGTTCGCAGACTTCGGAGAGATCAAGAACCTACACTTGAATCTGGATCGCAGAACTGGTTATGTGAAGGTGCGAATAATATACAAGGCTAGCAAGGGGACTAGCTAATGAAGAACGGAATAGGGCTATGCGCTGATCGAATACCCAACTCTGGACGAGGCACGCAAGGCGATTGATGGCGCGCACAATTCCAAGCTGTTGGACCAGACAATTGAGGTTGATTTCGCTTTCGTACGACCACCACCAGGCAAGGGCAGAGGAGGACGACCACCTGCGAAGGGAAGAGCTAGGAGTCGGAGTCGCAGCCCGGGTGTCAGGGATGAGGTTATTGAGTGAAGGGATGGCGAAGATACCTGCATTTCGAAAAGTTACAGCGCCTGCTTGGCCGATGTGTCCAATTTAAGAGGCATATCGGCGTGTGAGAGATGGCCTTAATGGTATGTTTGCAAATAACAAATTGGCATAGATGGACTAGACTAACATTTCTGAAGAGCCAAGAAATCAAAAATTTGATTCCTAATTCTTACAGTACATCCGGCGAGTTGTGACTCTACCGGGAGATATTGGAAGCAAGTAGGAATCCAATGCTAGTATAATCTCACTACGGATTGAGGCTCGATTCTCGAATGTCTCACATTACGAGAACAGAAGCCCATCGATTTGTGTGGTTGTCCAGTTGGTCGCACATCATCTCTACAGTGTTTCAAGATGCTCAGTGGCACACACCCCCTCTCTGACCTCCATTACTATACGAGACTCCCTCAGGTATGTCCAAACAAGACACTCATAGGAAACTGCCTGAAAAAAGAGTATTACCACGAAAGGCCGCATGCGTTGTACTTGCTGTAGCATCGACATCCCTTGGTCATTCCTCTGAAAGTCACAACCTCACAGTAGCATTTCGCCATGCCTTAGCTACTTCATCCCATCCCCACCACCGGTCCTTCGCTTTGGACTTCAATATAGGATGGCCTAGTGTATATTCCTTCTGCAGATGCAAAATTCGCCCCTTAATCTACTCGGACTGCACAGCAGATGACTCTGCCTTTGTCATTGCCAGAAGAGTTGGCGCCACGGCAACTGCCTCAAATTGCGCACCTCCAGCTTCCTATCAAGAAAACTGCCCAGAAGTCTATGGTGCTTTTACCAATACTCTCACCCCCAAACTGTCGTTGTTCACATTCTCAGTCACAAGATCTCGTACTATATCCACATCCTCTCGTGTTGTATTGAAAAGTTCCAGTGTCATCGACTTCTGCTCTCCAGTCCCATCCCAGACGTCAAATTTGCCGAAGAGGCCTGCAAGAATGATGTACATCTCTTGATACGCCAGATTGATCCCGAGACACATCCTGGTCCCGCGTGAGAATGTCAATTGGTACTGTTTGAGCTTTGGATTGTCTAGAAAGCGCTCGGGTCGAAACTCTCCCGGGCATGGATAGATATCAGGGAGCCGTGAAAGCAGCACTGGAGTCATGGAGATGCAAGTACCGGCAGGGATCTTGCAAGCAGTGCTTGTACTGCGATTCGTGTACATTATATCTTCGTCAGGTGCCACACGTTGTTGCCGAGACGAGACAGCAGGATGGAGGCGGAGACCCTCTTGGATGACAGCGCTGAGATATGGTAGGGTCTCGACTTGGGCAAATGCTGGAAGACGTCCTGCGGGGACAGCAATCTTCAGCTCGGCCCGCAGTCTTTGCAGCTTACTAGGGTTCGCAAGGAGGTGATATGTGATGGCGGATAGAGTATTGGCGGAGCTGTCTGTGCCTGCCGATAACAAGACGGCTGCCTCTTCTGCCAATCGTTCAGAGGTCTTTTCTGATTCCGGAAGATTGCTCTGGAGGAGACCGTGAAATATAGTTGTTTCTTCGGAAAGCGCTGCAGTCGATCTGATTCGGTTAATCCTTTCTATTGCGGCCTAGAGCATGATTAGCACAGTGGTACAAGGAATCATGGTGAGAACAAACCTCGATCATGTTGATAAATGGAAGGACCGTCGGCATCACTTTCTTAACAATGGAAGGTGGAAGTCTTCTGAATAGACGACCAACCCATGGAAAGTAAGTCCCAAAGTGCCAATTCATCACCATTTGGTGATATGCGTCAAAGTAAGGTTGGTTGAGGTCTGATCTGCTAAAACAGACAGAGCCTTGTCCAAAAGCATAATCGGCAATGAGATCGTGCGTGGCAGCGCGGTACAGAAGGTTCAAATTGACTGGCATATCTGCCCTGCGGTGTTCATCTAGCCTCTGGAAGATCTGGTTAAGTACCTCGTGAACCATTGGCTCGAGGCGTCGGATCTTTGCCGTTGAGAAGAATGGATTGAGAGCTGCTCGACGGCTTTTATGAAGACTATGGTCTCGTGTTCCAATAGCTGTTGGCGTCGTGCCTAGTCCATTCAATGTCAACTGGCCCTTCTCACGCCTCTTTCCCGATCCGGCAAATAACTGGTCTATGAACTCCGGATCATTCACATGTACCTCAGTAGGGCTTATCCTGACAATGGGACCTGTAGATGAATTAGCTGCGGTTCGTCGATTTGGTTCAAGTAGACTTACCAAACTGTTTATGCATCTCTTCAATCTCCCAGATATATTGCCCACCACGAACCGTGTCATGATAAAAAGCGTAAAGGTTCGACGCGGCTAACGAGATTCAGGTTCAGTTGAAGAAGAAAATAGGAAGGGTGCAGGAAATTGAGGTTCAGACAACTTGAGTTTGACGAGAGGAGCAGGTTGAATGTTGTTTGACATACCAGCAAGTTTCCGTCCTGGGATATGGGATAGAGGGCTCAGATACAGACGATAAAAAACTTTCCAGGTGTGGTAAATTATACAAAGGCCAACAGCGCACGCGACGTTTGTCCATCTCAGCAGAGATGTGGTCTGGAAGAGAGCAGGATCATTTTGTAAAGACATGACCCATCTATCGAGGAGGTTCGGGCAGCTATGATGCTCAGACCTTGTCTACAACGCAAGATGATATCAACTCAGGTCGAGCTCAAGAGCTGAGCGAAGTAAAGGGAACAGCAGCTCCGCGTAAGCGCTAGCAGATTGCTCAGCTTCCACGCAGGATTTGAACTACCTGCAATACATGCAAGGTACACCGGAGCGGCACAGCTACGACAAGCCGCAATCTCGTAAACAAGTCCAATAATCGGCCGCCGATTTCTATGCAAATCTGCAGTCAATGCGTTCACGATGCTGAAAGGACTAGTCGGGGATGAGGTCGCTTCTCTCGCGGCGGCGAAGCACGTTCCGTGGCCTGCTCACAGAACGCGTCTGCTCCGGGAATAGACAATCAAGACTTGAACCAGGCCTGTAGATTAGAGCACGTTGATATCGATCATTCAGGCCCACAATCAATTGCAGAAGTCCCTTACAAGGTAATAATGGCATCCTCTAAAGAGTGCTTGAGAATAAACCCATCGACGACCCTCAAATAAACATCTCGACAGCTCTGAATCGACCTTTATCCCATACACGGATACCTCTAGTATCCCCGTGAGCTGGACAGAAGTTAAATGATTCTTTTCAAATGTTCCGGCAGTCGCAAAGATTTGCGAAAATGGGACGAAATGTCCTATAAATTCTTTGGAACATAACTAGGGACAAGTCATGGCTACCCTCCGTTGACTGCCGGTCTTGTCATGACAACGCGTATTCGAGCACAGATTTTCTCACAAGTCTCCTCTGCTTGATCGCTTTGAGAACTCATCGTGTTTTCCAGATTTTGTAGACAAAATCTGAGCATGCCGTCTGCATATTGTAGTTATGTGTGTCACCTTGGCCGGCAGCATTCGTCCGGCAATGAAAGACTGCGCTCTCTTGGCCACTGTCAGGACGGAGTTTCATTTTTGTCTAGCAATCCATTGGATTCGGGCTGGATTGTCGGATGCCACACGTCGTCAGGTCAAGGATGATAGCTGAGGGCCTGTGTGATCAGTCCTAAGAAACAATCATATAATTCTAGCCCCTAAAAGTCGGATAGCTCCAGTACTTCCCGCTCCTGCATTCTGGATGTCCTAGGGCCCGATCTTAGGATTTCACCTTGGTATTGATTTCAATACCCCGAACAGGAACTGAGACTTATGGATATGCAAATATCTAAGCATCAAACGGTATCCAAGAGCATTTAGCTGAGTCCTCTTCGTACAGGCGGTAGACCTATGGTCAATGTCGTTCTGTCGATTCCACATTCAGCTGGTCTCAAAGTCCTTTCTTGATTATTGCTCGCTGGGATCCAAGTCGTAGCATCATGCGGATACCAAGACTTGCTTGACATCCTGCAGCTTAAATGCCTCTTCTGGGAGTGAGGTATCTGTGTGAAGCCCACTGCCCGGTTCCGTGACTCTGGCCGGGAAGATGCACCGCCTTCCCGGCATATATCATCAGTTGGAGTGAGGTAAGGCCAGATCGAGGCCATGCTGAGGCCATTTCGTGATGGTGGGAAGGAAGTGTAGGTTAAAGCTTCGAACTTGCTGTCAGGATCAAGCGTCTCTTTTCTATAGTATGCCTGAGCTTGGTGAGTTCTCAATGCCTCCTTCAAGCCCAAGTATTCGATCCTCATCAGCTGTAGATCACATACGGATCATCTCTGGTAATTTGTGTCGTGAAATCGTCATCTGGCTGAGATGTTTGACTTCAAGTTTTTCTCAAGTCGAAAATGTGATTTGGTCGCGCTAGACTTGAACGAGTTGACTTACAGGCGTTTGAGGTTGCTGCCTGTGGATCAAGATTTTCCTGGTTTTGGGGGGTGTGTAAACAAACCTCTCTCTCAGGCCATGCATCCATCGTGGCCAACAATTGCTAGCTGCTTACTCCCATATTGTGAAAATCGCGCTATCACTGCTTTCGATGGATTTCTGACAGCGTTTCGTGCTGTGCGTCTCTGAGATAGAATTATTAAGTGGCTTGTAGAACGATTCTGGTACGATACAGTAATTGGGCAGCTTTATGTTCCGCGCAACTAGATTAGTGATCTTCCTGAGAGAGCGGGGGTAGTTCTCCAGGAAATCTACAATAACCGAAATCGAGATGTGGCTTCCAGAGTAGCAAATCTACTTGGGTAACGTGCTTCTTGTGACTCAGCGTCTTGGGTGTGGTGGTACGGTTTTGTACCAAGCCAAAGCATATTTGGTCTCCGCCTATCGTACATTTGCGCTCTTGATCCAGTAGGTACACATAGAAGATGGTTTAAGGCCTGATATCCTATTTGATTGTAGCGGCAAAATGTTCCCGAAAATTCTGGTGCGTATTGAGGTATTGATGTACTGGCGGGAGCCTCGTTTTGGCCCCAAGATGACTTTCGCTTCCAGCCAAGCCACCTTTCGACGGCTGGAAGTCAGACACAGTCCTTTGTCTGACCAGACCCTTTGATGGATGGTCAGTGGTGGATGACAGCGTGAGCATAAGTTGAGATTGTACGGCTACTTCTGAAAGAGTTTTGAGCCACAAAAGAACAAACTCCTTTGTGGTCGGGGCAGTGAAGATGAAATGTCAAGACCCAGTGCGAAGAATTTCATGCTTTTGTTCGTGTAGACTCTTCAAGGATCCAAATCATAAATTACATTGAGCAGGCAATATCAAGACATCAGATCCTCGTTTTGAACCGTTTTCAAGGACTCCTTCACGCCCCCGCAGTCAGTGAGATAGACGTTCTCAGATGTACTGTGGGTGCGAACTCTTTTGGCCCGGTGCGAAACTAGCCAAGCATCATCATGGTGACGACTCGAACACCAGCAACTTATAATGTCACAAGTGACACCATTTGAGGTATACTCTTCTGCTACTCATGAAGTTACTTGAGAATATATGTTCCATGTTCTTCAAGCGGCAGTCGGTAAAAACCCTCCAAGACTTCTTGACCTTCCTCCGTTGCTTATACCAAAGTGGGGTGACACATGATCTGTCAGAAATACAGTGGGGCGATTGGGTGAGAATTTTCACACTCTTCTGATGCTCGTAAGTTATGAAATAGCAGGAATTGAGCCAATAAAAAGACTTCGGCGACTTGGCCGAGTGGTTATGGGTACGTTCCATCATTCCCAATCCTTTCCAACCTTTGCCAAGGGCCAGAACAACTTAATTCTAACTTCCAAACAGCGCTAGTTTCAGGCTTCTCACTTGAAATCTATATTACTAGTTCGAAAGAGCGTGGGTTCGAGTCCCACAGTCGTCAAAATAGTTTAATTTTTTTTTTTCTTTTTAATTTTCCGACACTCAGAATTTTAGGTACTTGTGTACTGTACCTTTTTTGATGACTGCAATTATTCTAACTGAACTTTACCTTATAACAAGAAGCTGCTTTGTATTGTTATGTACCACAAGTTTTCTTAAACCTTATATCTGTCAAATACTTCTGAAATTTGGTTGTAGTCGACGTTGTGGGTGGAGAAACTCGCTGCACTACCGCCTCAGCTTCTAAGCGAGCCTGGGAACTACTCCGCAACCCAAGCGAGAATGTCAACAAAGCCCAGCATTCCATTGCTCCGAGACTCTTTGTACTGAGTCCCTTTGTCTGGAGATGCTTTGTCTGAAGACGCTTTGTCCAGTTACCTGGCGGCTTTTCAACTTCTCCTTTCATGCAGGTGGTAATGTTCCTAGCAGGATCTGAAAAATACAAGTGGGTGACAATGAAACTCATTCAAAGAGAGGTTAAGACTTTTCATTGGAAAAAATCTCAAATCAAAAGCGAGCTACAGTAGAAGGCGAATTGAGTGTCGCTAATTTTATAGATAACTTTTTTAAGGGGTTGCGGAGTAGGCCCTGTGGCTGGTGTGGCTTGTACACAAAGGTACCAGCCTTTTGAAAAGCTAGAAATTTGCTGACCTCACATTTCTTCTTCCTTCTACCATCCGTACACCCACCAGAGTCAGCGTGTCATCACAATTATGGCGCTGCCACTAGATGCTGCAACGCATATTTTGATCGAAACTTTGCTAACACAAGGGTTTGAGAACAAGCTTATAGCCTCAAAAGCCAAGTGCTCCAAACGCGCCGTTGAAAGAATCCGTCGAAAGAGACAGCAGCCCGAAATGCCTACCCCAAGAACGAAGCGCGGCCGTCGTAGCTGCATTACATCCCCTATGAAAAAAAACATTCTTTGATACACTAACTGAACAGCCCTACCTATATCGATGCGAGATGGCAGACCTCCTCTATCATCGATATCGCAGAAAAATTTCGGAACGTTCGATCGGTCGGATTTTACGATCAACTGGGTAAACAAGAACCACGATTCATCGAATCGCTCAACAACGTGATGCCGACTTTCGAGATCATTATTTACATAAGATATCGCAATACAAGTCTTACCAACTTGTCTTTGCTAATAAGTCGGGCTGCAATAAAAGAGCTAGGTACAAGCGCTAGGGGTAGTCTCCAAAGGATTCTTCCCCAATCCAAATCACAAAATTCGGTCGCGGAAAACGATAGCACATTCTCCCAGCATACGCACAAGATGGCATTATATTACGGAGGGTATACCAAGGATCAACAAAACAAACAATGATTATTTTAAGGATCTTATTACCCAATTGCTACATCACTATAATAAATACCTAAAGCCAAAATCTGTAATTGTTATGGACAACGCTTCCTGGCACCATTCAGAAAAAGTTATACAAATGTGCCGAAACGCAAAAATAATATTGAAGTTCCTATCACTATACTCGCCTGATTTCAACCCTATTGAGAAGCATTTTGGAGTACTCAAGAAATTTATTAAAAAACAATAGCACAAAAATGAGAATTTCATTTCAAGGGAATTCAAAATGTTTCTAAAGTAGTGCGTTGATGTGATGAGTAATGATATACATATTGCGGGAAATCACTTTCGTCATGCAGGAATATCCATTACACAGCCTCCCAAATAAATCTAATAAAAATAAACAAATAGAGTTTAGAAATGTTCTCGTGCTTCAAATCTCCTTTCCCTCTTGCAAAATTTTTTTGATATTGCTTACAAATTGCAGTGCAATGCCTGGTGATATCTTAAGTTTTACTATCAAATTAGCGACAACCTTTAGATGCTGCAAAATAATGTTCAATTTTAGGAATTGATTTATTGCAACCCGATTTGTAATTTGTAACGCATTTCTCCATCTGTCGCTATCAACTTGTGTCAAGCCACAATTACAATACTTCTTAAGTTTAGCCTATCTATTTCCTTCTACGTCCCCAAAGTCTTTACCAGATATAGTCTCTAAGTTATAGACTTTACAATAATAACAGTTAAAAGAGTCGTTTACCTTCCGCTTACGACTATTATTTAATATATATTGGAAAATGTGGGGTGGGATCTTAATGTTAATTTTGATGGTTTTCTTTGTCTTCCCTTCCTTCATGTTAGCTTTAATATGATAAATAATTTCCTCCAGCTAAGTTAGCAGCAATTTATAATAGTTTCCTCATTCGTCCGGCAAGCAATGGGGTCTTTGCTTACAGTGTTTACTTTTGCAATTATAAAGCTCATAAAGTTAGCTCTAAAGACCAGCATTGGCAGCTCTCTACTGCTTTTAAGCCTCTATAGCGCTTTTCTTCTTTTTCTTGCCTTTAGCTATTCTAGAATCACCAATAACTTCCTTATAAACAAACTTGATGCTGAAAATTATCTTCCTTCCCTTGCTAAACAAGTCACCAAAACCTTCCAAATGCTTGTTAATTATCTACTAATCGATCCCCAGCTTCTTGTATCATTTTGATAAGCCGCGCTAACAGCTTCGCTTAACCAATATCTCAATAATCATTTCTTCGCATGTATAAGTATCTCCAAGAAACTTATCTTCGTCTTGTAAAAGTATTTCAAGTTGTACTTAAAAGTCAACCTCCCAAAAATCGCTCAGAGCCAGGATAAGATCGGGATTTGTGTTTAAACAAACATGCCTAGCTTTGATATTTTTACGCTAGGAGATCTTCCACCGAAAGTCATAATGGATACATACAAGGTTATTCTTGTCATATAGCTTGTCCATTTCCTAGCCACTTAGTCGAAGAAGTGGTAATGCATGTTCACCACTTGTTTGATCGACTCGTTCACTAGCTTGGCTGGCTGGTTCGGCAGCTATGCCGGGTCTGGGGCTGTCAGATGTCGAAAACTCGAAATTTGAAGCCCAATTGCTGTCTAGCCAGTCAAAGTCGGCGTTTTCCATTTGGCATGTCTCTTGAGTCGACAATCGTGGAGGCAAAAGGGAAAGATCGTTACCCTATACCCTTCTCGCGTGTTCATATTGAGGACAAGTGGCCACTTCCTCGGAGCTTTTACAGGTTTTTACAGGTTTCTATAAGAGTCCCTCCATTTGTGAATTATGTGACATGACTAGAACCACCCAAAAAATCTCCAAATGTTCTCTCTTGATAGAGAATGCTAAGATGTATATATCGTACAGCGCAATTGATATGCCATTTATTAAAAATGGGGGGTGGCCATTTGATGGCTTCACTAGCGCAACGCCATTCGTCGCTACTCTACGCGCCGGCGATCACCTCGAAGCTCTCAGCTGGAGCCTCAGCCTCAAACCTTTTATCAACCTCTTCATTTCAGACCCATCTCCACCATTTTAGCCCCCGGCTAGATTACGCGGATCGCAATCTAAGCACTTCCACCTATACCCTCGTCATATCGAACGGCAGACGCGCAGATCGTTCAACGCTCAGGCCCAAATGCGGCTTCTCAAGCTAGAAGCAAATGGCAAATTCAGCCTCACGAACGACATCACCAACCCTATAACACCCTATGCGATACTTTCACACACCTGGGGAGAAGATAATGAAGAGGTCGCCTTTGAAGATCTGAAGGATAGCTCTGGGAAGACGAAAGACGGATATAAAAAGCTTCGGTTTTGTGGACAACAAGCCGCTCGCGATGGCCTGCAGTACTTTTGGGTAAACACTTATTGCATCGACAAATCGAACAACAATGAGGTATCAGAGGCTATTAACTTTATGTTTCGCTGGTATCGTAATGCGGCAAAGTGCTATGTATATCTGACAGATGTTGTGACAAATGATCGAATCGATCTATTGTTACAGCTGTGGGAAGCAGCATTTGGGAATAGTCGATGATTTACCCGTGGTTGGACACTTCAAGAGCTTATCGCGCCGACATTAGTCGAGTTCTTCTGCTCAAATGGCCAGCGACTTGGTGACAAGAAATCATTAGAGCAACAGCTTCATGAGATAACCGGAATCGCTGTTCCAGCACTTCAAGGAGCTGCTCTGTCTGATTTTGACGTCAATGAACGGATGTCATAGGCCCAGGATCGTGAGACGAAGCGTCCAGAAGACAGGGCATATTCTCTGCTTAGCATTTTCGGCATCTACATGCCGCTAATCTACGGCGAAAGAATGATCAATGCGCTCAGTCGGCTTCAATTAGAACTCGACCGGCGAGCCAATGAACAGTTGCCAGATCTTTCGAGAAATCCCATTCTAAACCCGCATCCAATAAGAAGGAATTATCGCAAAGTAATTGTGTTAATCATATACTGGGAGTTTGATCAGCTGGAGATAGCTGTAAGTTTGCATGCTCTACATCGTTTCTGCCACGCGCTCAAATTATATAAGTTCAGAGAATATCCAACGTCTTCCGGAAACTGTATCACTACGAAGTACGCGAAATCGTGCTTACACTCAAAGAGCAACATAGAGGGGATTATCACTAGCCTTGGATCGACAACTTTGATATTAATGAGAAGGATCTTCAGATTCTGTACTACCTTGGTAGCACTAGATAAGTAGACAACCCGCGTAGTTTTATGGATATACAAGCTTTTCCATTCCAGAGAAACCCGTAAGTATCTGCGTCGCAAGTAAAATTATCAAGCTAATTCCAAATCGTCAATATGATGACCAGATATCTGGCCACAGCAATTGGCTACAATCCGTAATAGGGATTCCCAACCTCACGTTAGACGTTTTACTTGTTCTCGATTGCTACGTGAAAGCGTTTTCAAGGGATGATGTGGAGGAACCAATAACTCATCTGTCTGATAATGAATACCATTGGGCTCGGTATGGAATCATTGCCGCAGGATATACCCAGAACTTAGCTAGTCCAGAGGGATTCTCGAACTGTTTTCTGTCGATCCTAGAAGATCTAGCACTTTCAGGACAGCTCGTGAACTGCGCTTTTGTAATAAGAAAATTAAGGGAGGGACGACGCGCGTTTGAAGATGGTATGGAGCTAGTAGTAATGGGGAACGATGGCAATGATTCTATTATTCTAGCTCCTATCCAAACCTAGAACTTAAACCTAATAAATTACGTTTAACGTTAGCAATGTCACCAGATCGGCCTTTCCCGAGATCGAATGTTTATGATTGTATCAGCCAATTTTGGCGAACCTAGTAGTTCGTGCTAGCGGTACCTTTGGGTACAACCAGGCAAGGGTGCACAGCCACAATGTCAGGAAGTGGAGCCCGCTTAAAAAAGTTATCTATAAAATTAGCGACACTCAATTCGCCCTCTACTGTAGATGGTTCATTGTTATTCAATGACTTTAATTTCCCTCCATGTATGCCCATGAATTTTCAGGAAGCAGAAATTATGGAGTGTACTTACTCTCTAGCTGTTCAGCTAAAATATGATTGTGAGGCATGTAGATCTGACCCACTTCCTTGAACGTGTAGCTTGGACAAATCTACAGATTCATGAGAAGGTTTAGGTGCGTCCATTTTCGTAAAAATCTCTCACACTCGAGCCTGCCTTTTTCCATACCGTCTTCGTTCCTTCTTGGCATTCCCTTTTATGTCCAATCTGACAATCAGCCTCTGAAATTGCAAAGAAGCACAGCATCAACAAATTTCAGGCTTTTCTGACCCTTGAACTATATTCAGAATGGCGCCCCCACCTGCAAAGAAGCAGAAGCTTTCTCACAGTACGTGGGACTCCCGTTTCTTCCTCTTTGATAAAAATTATAGCCAATGAGCTCACCGTCTTCAGAATTTCCATTCACCTTCACCGCGGTCAAGAATGAGCCCGATACTCGCATGTTCGTCTTCAACCAGGAATTTCATGTATTTGCAGAGCCCCTACGAATGAGCTCTGCATTCTTCGAGAAAGCTTTTCACCCATCTAATGGTATCAAGATGACCTCAAGCTCACCTCTTTTCAAGAGTGACTGGTTTACAACTCTGGATAAAGACGTTGGATGGGTCTTGACATGCGGTACAAATTACAACAAGGATGAAGACTTCACTGCTTTTGAAGGCAAACGTTCTCAGGAACAGAGAGCTTTCAACAATGTGCTCTGCGCAATCTTCAATAGAGAGTACAAGATCAGCAGCGCAGGAGAACTAAACTCTATGGTCCGGCAGGCAGAATATTACGGCGCTCTACCAGTTGTCTCAAACTCTCTCACTGGACCATTCTACACCAGTGCTGGACTGCTTTGCCCCGGTGCCGATGCCACCAACCTTCTCATAGCTGCGTTCAAGCTCCGCCACAAGACACTGTTCCGCGAGTGCTTCATTCATGTTCTTGGTCCATGGTCTGATCCACAATACAAAACTCTCACAGATGAGACTCTCTTCAAGCTGGCGGATGCGCAATACAAGAGAGCTGAAATACACATCATGAAGATCCATATGGATCTGTTCCAACTCGCAGCCAACTGCCCTCTGGGTGCTGAGTTCTTTGTTCCCAGTGGTACCGAGCATGTTCAACATCTGCTGAGCTTGGCCCCAAAGTGCCTGAATGACGATGGAAGGATCATCATGCCAAAGTTCCTTCGCAAGTGCTTCACGGCTGCTGCAAAGAAGCACCCTGAGGCCCACGATGAGGTCGAGAAGATGATGGGAAAGCTTCTACAGAACAGACTGGTGCTGATGAAAGATGCTGTGTCTGGTGGAGGGGAGTTCGAGGATTACTTTCTGCACTTCTGTGTTCCAGATCGGATGCTTCCATGGGATGTGAAGGAAGTTACGTGGTAATTGGAATGGTGAATCCCTAGCAGTATCTGTCGCTTTCATTACTGATTGTCAATAGACCAAGGGCCGATCCTCATTGCTATTCAGGTGTCTGGGGAAGTTCCTCTGGCATCATTGCATCATAGCAGCATTCGCTGGTCGTGCAATCCCTCTCACTGGAGAGCCCAGGAAGATGGCAGAGGGCTGCTTCAGTCTCATGGGCACTTCGGTAGACTTGCGATGAATCTCACTGATTAACTTGGAGACTGGTTCTCGTGCTATTTGGTATTCGCAGCATGGATTTACACAGCACATATGATTGTTGCATGAAGGCTGCTGATCAGAGCTTCTTTGAGTCTCCTCAAATACATCAATCAAGCTTTTCTCAAATACAACTCCGGCCTGGAGGCCGGCAGGAAAGGCTAAACGTGCAGGAAGTGTAATGGCTTCTTCGGCTTTAATATGATGCAAACAGTATCTTTGGCATGCCGTAACTTGCTCACATATTCATGCAGTTTTTTGTTTACATTGAAGAATCTCCGTCCCGTGTAACTTGAAACTTCAGGTTTCTTCTAGGACCATGCCAGCGAGTGGGTACTTTGCAGATGACATTCTGCTTTTCACGTGACACTACAGCTAGGAGAGCTTCTTGGACTTCTGAATTCCTGCCCGCTAAGGCATGAGTAGCGAAGTATCAGAACGCGATACAATTTGCTGCTTGTATACCTGATCTGGGTGCGTCCTCTAGCACGTGCCGCGCGTTCGGAGGTAGATCTCGTGATCAGTCCCAGAGGTCATCGTCTGCGTCAGAAGGCGAACTCTTCCGGCAATCTTTAACTTTTCCTTTCCCATCATCGCGCACTATTGCAGCGGGCAAGAACTAAAAGGTCGACAACAACTCAACGCGCGTCGAACACAATGGCAGAACCTGATTCGAAGAAGGTCAAGGTGGAGAATGGCGAAGTCAACAATGGAAAGCAGCCCATCGTTTTCGCAGTTCCTCATCTTTCGGTCCCTGATGTACGACTCACGGTCATGGATCAGCAATTCATGGTTCATAGTGCCATCTTGAAAAGCAAGTCAGGATTCTTCGATGAGATCTTCGAATGGCCTGGCTCCGTGGACTGGCTGGACAAGGCTCCATACAAGTACGACTTGGTTACGCGTGGCTCAAGCAAGTCTGATTGGATTCTTCAAATTGAGGACAAGTCAGTGAGTATCCACTGTTCTATCGCTGTAGTATCTGCTACTCACTACACTGACCTCGCGGTTTGTGAGATCGAAGATGAATGAGGTGCTAACATCAGCTTCTGCGCAGAACTCCGCTCCAAATTACGCAACCTGGACGTCGTATGAGGATGACATTTTCGCATTCTATAACCTTCTGATGGTTTTCTACGGCAAGCCTTTTGGCGCCGATAACTGGACCAAGGTATCGAAGATCACCGAGCTGGCCGAACGATTCAAGGCCTTGCCATGTCTGTCTAGCCTTCTTCCGATGATCTACTCTACAAGTCCTTCCCTCCTCGAGTCTATCGATGTCAACGCACACATGATCCTACCTATTGCTGCGAAGCTAAGAAATGCTGTTCTTTTCAAGGAGTGTCCCATCTTTGTGATCAACCCCTGGAGTTCGAAAGGATCGCGAATTGTGGGCATTGAGGATCAAAGTCTTCGAGCGCTTGCTAGAGAAGTATTCGATGAGATCGACCTCAAGATTGGGAAGGCTCTTTGTTCTTCGATCAATCACGCCGGTTCCAACTACTACTCGACTCTGGGAATGGATGCTCAGAAAGCCTGGTCAACATCTCTGGCGCAAGTTCCATTCCCACGCTTTTTCAGACTCGGGTATCGGGGCGAAGCACATGAGAATGTCGTTGCAAAGTTACTAAAGAACAATTCGGCTTTGGTCTGTCTTCATATTGTGCCAGGTGAGGCCGGGAAATTTGATGATTACTTCCTTTCGGTTGTATCTCTGAGGATAAGTTTCCATGGGATGTCGCGGAAATCGACTGGTAGTCTGCTGCATATTGGCTTATATATTTCTGCACATTAATAGGGAATTCTGTTGAAGGAGTGTATCGGAGAAGGTGTGCGTGGACTTAGGTTGACAATGTTTGCGAACAAGTTTGCTACGCCGCAGGAGGGAGAAATTGTTGGGTGAGATTGGGGGCCAAATGCCCCTGAAGGAGAATATCCATGCTTAGCGAGCTGAAGATTGTTCTGCTTCCATTGGCTCGTGGTCCCGTGAATGATGCAACTAATAATTGTGGGCCACGGAGGAAAGCTGTCCTGGGTCAAATGTATGGAGAGTTTGACGAGGTGTAGCTCTCTATTGGATGATGGCTGCTGAAGTGGACCACATCCATTCAATGAACACTTTCTTCCAAGTTGTACTTAAGCCGTCAAGACCCCTCGAGAATTTCCAGACAAGTGTTCAGATCTCCGATTGAATTTCCCGTCTCAGCGAGACTGCAAACCACGCACCGAGCTCAGTGTTACTGTGATTTTATTCACCCTCAATTGTAGTTCAGATAGTAGCAATGTCGTTACAAAAGCTTATCACGGATATCAATGCAGCTGCAGATGCTCCTGTCTCAGAGCTTACCGACAAGGAAAGATCTGAGATTCTCTCAGCTGCTGATAGGCTGAGAACAGCATATGAACGACCATTCGAGGTTGCTTTGCGAATTCTCCTTGGCGTAAGCACAAACTCTTCGAGCACCGAGCCGGAATCTAGCTCACGATAATACTTAGGTACATGCAGCTACTGTCTTGAGAGTCGCGGTAGACCTCAAACTATTCGACATCGCGGCCAGTGCAGAAGGTGGCCGCGTGAAAATTGAGCAATTAGCTTCAACTGCTGGTGCTGATGCTCTCCTCACCAGTATGGACTCCGAAGCAGTTTCTGCGAATAAATGCTGATTCGAGGCAGAGAGATTGTTGAGAATGCTCGGTGCTATCAATATGTTCAAGCAGATTGATGCTGAGATCTACGCACTGACCCCTATTGGCGCTGGATTCGTTACTCAGTCTCCCCTCAGTGCAGTTACTATCCACATGTTAGTTATGCAGTCAGTCAACTGTTGAGTCCATTAAGGCTAACTTTCCTCACAGAACTCAAATTGGAGAGATGGTTGCGAAGATCCCTACATTCCTTGAGAAAACAGGATATCGAAACCCGACAGATGCTTACAATAGTCCATTCCAGCTTACCATGGGAACCGATCTTCTTTACTGGGACTGGCTGAAGACAAGGCCAAGGGATCAGGAAGCTTTCAACATCACGATGAGTCTCAATCGAGCTACTCGAGGCATCAACTGTAAGTTCATGTTGAAGTCCATGGCGATGAGCTTTCTACCTTACCAGCGGTGCAGATGCTAATGTTCTATGGTACAGGGTTCGAATTCTACCCTGTTGAAGAAAAGCTCATTGTTGAGTCTGACTCTGATATCGTTCTCGTCGATATCGGCGGAGGCATTGGTCATGACCTATCTGCTTTCCACGACAAGTACCCCGCTCTGAAGGGCAAACTCGTTCTCCAAGACCTTCCCATCGTCATCGAATCGGTCAAAGACATCCCCACCAAGATCGAGGCACTTGCACAGGACTTCTTCCAACCTCAACAGATCAAAGGGGCGAAGGCCTACTACCTCCGTAGTATTCTTCACGATTGGCCTGATAAGCAAGCACTGGAGATCTTGGCCCGGATCAAGGAAGCGATGAATGAGAATTCGATCTTGCTAGTCAATGAGAATGCAACTCCGGAAGTAGGGGCTTCTCTGTTTGAGGCACAGGGAGACATTCAAATGATGGCTGCGTTTGGATCTTTGGATAGAACGAGTAAGCAGTTTGAGGAGTTGTTGGATGCTGCGGGGTTCACGTTGATCAAAATTTGGAAGCCAGAAGTTCACATTCCAGGCACAGGAACACTATTTGAGGCAGTGTTGAAAATGTAGAAAGCTCTGTTTTGGCAGGCCTCATCGTTTGAATCTACCTTTCAAGGCGCGTATCTGGCACACAAATGTGTTTGAGTTAGCTGATTTGGCACCAGAGCAAAATGATCGGGGCGGCAGAAGCCATCACTTCACAACCACCATTCTGGCTGGTCATCATCCTATCCCAGTATTAGAGCTTCGTAGACACCTATTTACAGTTCCAATTATTGCCAACATGTTTCCGTAGCATCCCACTGTACCTGTTGTTAAGTTATGCAAGAGGTTTCTCGCCGGTGGCAGAAAAATTACTTACTGGAAGATCCTTGTCTGGGATTTCAATACAGAAGAAATTCTCTTCGAAGTCTGCAACACCGGCCCGGAGCTCTCGGCAAAAATGGAGATTGCTCTTGAGAATATCTTCTAATTCGGAGTTCAGTTGGAGATCGCTCCTGTTCCATGGACCGTCTTTGAGGATGCCTCTGAAATAGCGGGGCAGTGCAGATGTAATATTCTCATTCATGCTTTGGAGTAGCGCCTTGCGCATGTCCATAGGGGTATCCAAGTTGTCATCATTCGAAACTGCTTCTGAGAGATGCAATTAGCCAGAGTATCATAGCCGCGGAAGATGATTTATCGTATCAAGCTGCCGATATGGCCTGACACAACTGGCCCACCAGTATTCTTTCAAATGTATAGAATTTTCAGCATAGGCAAAGCAAAGATCACTTACCATAGAGGAACTGTTATACTTAGACGATTTTCGCCATTAAGGCACTCCTGGCAGTTCAGGCGGCTGTCTTGATCTTGATACTGCCACTTTCTCGAATGCTGGAACTTGACCTCCTTCGAGTGATCCAGCCACAAAAATTAGGCTTCCGTGAAGAGAAGCTTATGTCTGACCTTTGCAGCAAGAACCGTGACCTCGCGGGGCCCGCCCGGTATGAAATAAAGATTGGGAGATGGATTTAACAGAGCGTCGTTGATCGACTGAGATAGGATTGGGAGGCAGCGATAATAATCGGCCAGCGGCACCAAAGTTCCCAGCTGTTTGAGTCTGGTCAAGGAGTATGGATGACTATAGATGGCACACAGCAACTTCCCAAAGCAACTTTGCTGATGGTTTTCATCCCCTGCGTACGCGTGAGGGATATCTTCGTCGCTCTGGACAATTGTATAGTTAGCTGCTTTTGTTTCAGAGTGGAGACAAGGTGAAGGATTACCGATGTTTTTGGCTCTGCAATCAGAAACCAACCGCCTTTGGCATTTTCCAAGGGATCATCGTCCACCTTCGTGATCCAGTGATATTGAAACTGGGCATTGGTGCTTTCGTTGGTATGGTGTTTTTGTCTGCGGAGTCTAGAAACTTCGCAAAGAATGCCGAGTGAAGCTTGAGCAGTGCTGAATGAACATGATAATCTTTTCCCAGAACGTCAAATCGAACATCAGGCTTCAGGCCGCCAGTGGTAGCGAAGACGATTAGCATATTGGGGTCAGTCTTCTGCTTCTTCGATGGTGGCGGCGCCATTCTGTGTCGCGCGCGCGAATATGGACTCGAAGTTTGTTGGAAGTAGGTAAGCTTTGATTTTGTCAGTCCAGGATGCTGTGGATATGTTAGTAGAAGCCGCTAGACTATCTTGCGAAATTATCGAGGCAGGAACCATAGGGAAGACTGGTGTTGGATGCCACGCTAGGCTCGCTTGATCTAGTAGAACATGGCCAAGGTAACATCCACTTCGGGAATCAAGTAGATTCCTTGCGTGCATCAATACAGTGAGAAGCAACACGTTAAAACTTTAAGAATATCTACAAGAGAGCACGTTTCGTTGTTCGTCTTAACGCATTTGTCTTCAGGCAGAGACATTTCGGGTCTTGAGCTGGAAAGCCAAACTCATTCGGGTATTTTGAGCCGTAATTTTATTGAAATCCTTATATTTCTAGTTTATCTTAGACTTTTACAAGCAGGAAATGGATTATCATGAATATTCCAAGAGCACTGAGTGTGTTGTGGTGGGGCAGGTAGGACCAAGAGGGAGACTAAACTGGAAATGCAGGAGACGAAGGAATCAAAAAGTAATCAGGAGAGAAGACTGAGGTCATGCTTTTCCGAGAATTATTCAATTCTATAGACATTGCAGTTTCCGCGTCTTTTGGATATCGGCCTTTCACATAAACAGTTTTCCGAAGGACCCGTAACATGTATGTGTCCTCAGAGAAATCCCCAGCTCATACAAATAGGAGTCCTAGTGGCTCCGGACATGAGAATTAAGCGTATCTGTTCGCAAAATAATCTAATCCTATCAGAAGCTTGTAGCGATAACTTTGAATGGCTAATACTGTGAAGCAGATATTCTCTACTTGACCCACGTGAAGGGGCCATCTGAGCTGTCTCATCCGGGTTGTGGACAAAAGTATACTGTCCCTTGACCGTCCCTGCATTCAAATCAAGCCCCATATCATCTGCTAGGTTCAGATCCAGCATTCGAATTAAGACACTAACACTAGTTTTCGGGAATCTATCATATCTCATCGTCGAGTCAAACACGCTGCCTGTTCGTCTAGTCACCATTTCCGTCCAAAAGATAGTTCCCTACCATTCCTCCTTTTATTCTCGTCCGAACGTTGACGCAAACTGACTACTTTTCGGGACCGAACTCCAGTGCCGACTCACTTCGGCCATGTAGGGCCACTATAGAGAAGTAATTAAACTCTTCGTGTTAAGGGCGAAACGATGTCTTGAATCGGACTGACCCATTAAACCCTGTTTGACCCCATTCCGTCTTCGTCCCTTTCTTGTCAGATCCTAAAAATCAAAAACAAGATTGATACGAGACTTTAGTGTGAACTTCGCTGTGGAAACAAGGTCTTGCCAACACTAGGATCTGTTGCTTTTTTTTTATATAAAGATTTGTAATCAAGCTTCGGTCAGCATTGAAGCACTTCGCTTATATCTCGCGGCATCTCTATTACGCCGATCGCATGTTGACATCTAGACTTTCCGTGAAACTCAAAATGCACGGATGTAGCCTTCTTTATCTTCACCGTAGCTCTGCTTAGAGAGAAAGTATAATGTACGTCCTGCTACTTCTTTTAAGGAAGCTCCCGTACCCGATCTACTGTCTCTCCAGAAACGGTTTCTCCAAACCAAACTTGCTCACTCAATTCTCCATCTTCTCGACCTCCTATCGAGCACTTCAGAAAACAACCCCACAGTCACAACTAAGCTTCCAAAATGCGTTACGCCACTATTACACCCCTTTTCTTGCTCTTTGGCTCCTTCGTCGCAGCACAGAGCTGTCATCGAAGAACAACAGGGTGTGTGAGTACAGACTTGTCCTAAACGCCACCTTCGAAGGCGAACGCTAAGTCATTGATGCAGTCGCCCGCCTCTGTTTGCCATTCCTTGGCAGATCAAACCACTTGTGGCTCGCAAGAAGAGGCGGTGGAGGGGTGCACAATTTCCGGACTTGAAGGAGATCATGATTCTGGGACAGTGTCTGTAAGTTTGGGTGACTCGATGATCGATGATATGTTGCCGCTAACGGAGACTCAGTGCCTTTGCTGCTAAGAAGACTGTCAAAAGTCATCTGCTGCTAGCGAGGAGTCATGCAGCGGGATAGAGAGCTTTTGGGAGATCTTGTATTTGAGGGAGACAGGCATTGAATTGGTTTTTGACTGACCGCTTTTGTCTATCGGCTCTGGAGAAAGTTGTACTTCGAATCTCGTGTTAAGTCATTATTCAAACAAGTCTGGTAAAAGTGCAAGAACAATGGGGTCTAAGCTCAAACGAATATAACGGTATTAATTCACTGGAAAATGAAGTATAGTACTGATACATCCAATTCCACGAGGCCAACGCAAACTTTGAAATGAAGGTGGGGTTCTCCTCCGAAGATAAGACACAGGGATGGAACTTTTGCTCACGGATGATGATCGAGACGATCAAATTCAAATGTTGAGATTCTTTCCGCTCTTCTGATCATTTGACTTGAATATGTCGTCTTGCGATGAAGAGCCAATGAATTTCGAACCAGAAGGAGCCTCTCCCTCTCTCACTAGCAGGTGATGCCCGAAAACCAATCCTAAAGCTTTGTGATAGGTCGAAAAGATTCTTCTTTTATCGAAAACCGACGACATAGGTCCAGCCAGAGTGTTGCGGCGTTGAGCGGGTCTGAGGTTTGATCTTCTTGATGTGCTCGCAATGCTAGAAGTAGATACTTTTGCAATTGAGTTGGATTCATTTAGAAATCGGTCTCATTAATATCCCCTAAGCAATGTATTCGTTAGCAATAGCTCCATATTGGATACTTTGGAGGGAAGAATAAAATACATGTGTGAAGGACATATTGAGACTGACACAAATGGAAACATTGGGTTTGCCCAACACCTACAAGAAAGATCATCGTCCTCAATCTCTGCACACAGGAAATAGTCTTCCATACCGAGATCGAAAGGATCCCTGGAGTTCCAGCTCAAGTCTTCTTCACCTTCTTCATTGTATTCTTGTTCTCGAACCACGGGGCCTATCTCGCCGGAATCGAAACTTGCTCTGTTCAAGACAAGGTTGCTTTTGCGCGGGTCTTTGATAGAATTCTCAAGGGACTCATAACTCCAGTATTTGTTGCGTTCCTCCAGTGCCTGATCCAACTCTCTGAAGTATCTGGGTATACATGCAATGTATCGCTCGCTAGCCTTTTTTGTCCCTTTATCCATTGCCAGGTGAAGTCCGATATTTTCCATGGATGTGCTGTACTCCTTGATCTCAGTCGATATAATTGTCAACAGCTGGTGATGAATTGCATTTATTTTGGATTTAATCTCTGTGTATGCTCTATGAGCGATCTTCCGTAATTTTGGATCTTTCAAACGCTTGTAATTGGGCATGGACCAAGGACCCACGATCCACACCAGTGCTTTTCTGAATAACACTTTGTTTCTCAGCTTTGCCGCCAGCTTGAACACTCCGCATCGATTGTCGGGAATTCTGTCGACGAAATCCTGGCTTGAATGGAGTGCCAGATCGAGCGTCCGGGACACGATTGGTAACGCACAATAAAAGCCGGCCTGTCTTGTCAAGGTGAACAGGTCGTTGTAGCATATGATGTGGTATGGCTTGACGTAGATTGCACATAGCATTGTCTCGAACATTCTTATCTTCGAAATGTATCTCCCGAGAAGTCTGGTGAGGTTGAAGAAGAGGTCTATATTTGTATCATTAACAATAATCCATCATAAGGGCTTCTGTGCCTCACATCGGACTTCGCTGCTGTCAGGTACCAGCTTGACTTATCATCGCCATTGATCTCGGTGACCCAATGATACTTGAATGAACCCTGTGGTCCGTTCAGGGAGAGACGTGAGCTATCAGCTGGCATTGACCTATCTCCATTCGTCGCGCCTGTAGAAACGGTATTGGTGACTTTCGGAGCCTTGTCTGGGGAGTCGAGGCATTTTCTGAAGTATGCTGAACGGAGCTTTAGGAGTATCGAATGGATGTGGAAATCTTGATCGAAGACACGAGGCGCACATCGGGCTGATAGCCTGGTGTGGCGAAAACGATTGGCTTGCTGACCTTTTGCTTCTTTGCAGCTGGAGGATCAGCCATGGTGGACGGAGCTTGAAGTTGTGCCGCCGAGATTGGGGACTGCACGACTTTGACGACGAGCAAAAGGAGGAGAATAAGGAGTACGTCGCAGACACGGGGAGCGCGCTCGGACATTTGATGCGAAGTTCTAGCGTGAATGAGGTTGCGTAGAGGGTGACAGTATTGACTTCGCTTAGTGGGCAGTAGTCGAGCACAACAGAATACGGTCCATGATCAACCTCCTCTATCCTTCCGCCTTCCATTGATCTGGCCTTTCGATGTCAAATTGACTTGACCGACAGCGAAGAATAACCAAGTCCTTGACCATAGATCTACTCTTGATTTGGCTTTTGAAATCAGGACGCCCAGCAAGCAACCTGAGTAACTTCCACACAACACCTCTTTGATACCTACGGGCCTCGGAAACAAATTCTCATCGTCTCAAAGCGAAACTTGTAACACAAAATTATATTAGGTCGAATCACCTCACCATCGTACGCCACTAGACTCGCACCAGCAACATAGCTTCTCCAAGCACCGCAAGTACAGCTGAGCCCGAGATCTTTAGAGCTCGAGGCTTGGTCGTCGATACACGCCTGAAGGTCTTTGGCAAGGTCTTTCATGTACACTCCACCATTCTCAAACTTTACTCTCACTATTTTGCAACTTATATGGACTCGGCGGACAAAGTGAAGAGTGCTTCGGGGGTTACTTCTGGCACAATCAGAGCCTTTGAGTACGGGTGGATGAGCAAAGTGTTGGAAGGTGGAAATGACAGGTAGCTAGTGTGTGCTTGCAATAAGGTAATCTCAGTCCCCATAGCATGATCCGCAATCTTTGGCTAGCAAAAGGAGACCACAGTGAGCTATTGCTAACCAAATTTCCAGGCAGGCCACCTCAGCGTTGCGCCTAGCCGAATCGATCAAGACAAAGAGACAACAGCTTTCCGAAATCTCCTCAACGCCATGTACAATCAAACAAGAGATCTTCGAATTTGATATCGAACCATCGTATCAACGGAGTCAAGTGCACATCTCATCCTCGAAGAGTGCACATAGCGACGCGCGACCTTCCTCTCCAATCTTCAAATACAATTCCTGAACGTCGAATCTCACCTTCAACATGACGACCCCCAACGATACCACACTGCCTCCTAGTTATCTTCAGAGCTCGAGGAATGGATATCGACACTCATCTGGGAGTATTTGGCATCATCTTACAAGTCAGCACCGCAGTCCTGAAGATGCACTCTCAATACTTCTTCAAATTCCTTGACTCGGCGGACAAGGTCGGTGGCACAGGTCATGGAGACTTCAAGTACGACTGGATCACCAAGATTGTGGATGATGGAAAGGATTGGCATGTGGTCGCCGCTGGCCTAAATACACGTTGCTCCATATGAAGATGCCGAGTCCTAATCTTGTGATGACTTTGACGTGTTGAACAGACTTGAACTGACAATCTGGTTCTAGACTGCGAACTCAATCTATCCGAATGGAAAGGAAGCAATGGCAAGAAATTCCTTCAACAAAACTCATTTCAAAACATTGTTAAAGCCATGTATATGCGGCCTTATGTACTTGTCCAGGTACAAGACCTGCTCGATATGACGAGTCTGGCTCGGTTCTATATGTGCCTTCCCCTGCTTTCATGAACCCTCGATGGACCGATGGCAAGAAGCCATGAACTGTCTCGTTCTCAGCTAAAGCACTTTTGCCCAGAACTGCTTCCAGTAGCTGCCGAGCTTAGGCACAAAGATTTGTTCAAGGACTCTTTGATTGAATGCCTTGGTCCGCTCTCCAACCCGAGCTTCAGGAACATAACCGACGAGAAGCTCAAGAGAGTGGCTCAAAGTCACTACCATATACTTAGATCGAAGATCTTGGAGGGACTTTGTACGCTTTGATCCAAGAGGGACCTCACAGAGACACTTCAGCTGCAGAGGATGATTGGTACTGCGATCTTGTTTCCGTTTGGTTCAAGCGCGGAATGATCTTAGAGGCAGACAGAATGAAGTGATTACACATTATGTCTACCCAGGCTGTTCCGTGGAATGGTTGAAGACGAACGAGTCGATGGACGGGGCGTACTGGAGAAATTAGCGGAGCTCATGCGAAATGACTTGACAGTCGGGCTTAGCAGCTCAGAAGCAGCTGGGAAGGGCATCTACGAAGACTACTTTCTCTTCACCACAATCGATGAGGACGATGGTTACCCTTGGGATATGAGTGTCGATGACTGGTAGCCCGAGAGGTCAACTCCAGGCTCAGTTTCCACATCTGAGACGAAGATTTCCGGAGCATCACAACAACCAAGACTTGGTAGCTCCAGCCATTTTAGCCAACTGCATTCGCTTGGAACTCATGAACGGAAGCGCGACAAACTTGAATTTCAGGTACAACATCTGGACACCGTGTACAACTATTCGGACTTGGCTTTTTCTTGACTCAAACTCCACGGTTGGTCGCTACGTGATGGATACAGCAAGACATCTTCCACAACACCGCTCCACGTCTCGAATCGATATCAAAATAAAAGACTTGACTTTCAACTTAAACCATGTTCTTGCCTCTGCTATACCCTGCTCTCATAGATTGCGACTTGGGGCCAACTCCTTGCTACCAATACTCTTTCAGCTTCCACTCTCGCGTTGCGATCTCATGGTCGTCATCATTCCCCTGTCGTCCTGACGAGGCAACGCTTCACGATAAGCTTGCTGTGGTCTCTTTTTTGACAAGGGAAGCCTGGAGGATCTGATGGGCTGTTTGTAGAGAATTACGAGCAGGAAGATGAAATAGCAGATGCATGCGGAAGCAAATATAAAATCGAGAAAATGCATGCAAGAATATGGACCAAATAACGAGAAGAAGTGAACTGTTGCCAAGGTCTAATTTCACAGCAAGTAATTCTTAAGTTCCAGATCTCCAAACTCCTGACAAGAAGGATTAGGCAAGTGCCGATTACCACGCCATGCAGTAACATTGGTGCGAGAGGAGGCTACACAGCAGCTTCTGTTGAAGTTTCATGCATTCATGTCTCGTCTATATGTCTATCGTTTTCCAATTTTGCAGTGCTTTCTCTAATCACCGCTCTGTAATTCCCCAGTTGAAGCCTAATTCGTCACACTCCTCAACGCCATCGCCCCCAACACACCAACCAACAACTCCTTCCTCACCTCCTCATCCCCCTTCCCCTCCCTAGCTCCATTCACCTCTCCATTCCCACCAGCCTTCCTCCCTCCCCCGCCACCGGCAACATTCAACTTATAAATCTTCCTAACCCTCTTCTCATCCACCATCTCCGCTAGATTCTCATCCGTAAATGGGATATTCTCGCCTTCGATTGAAGAAGAGAGATGGGCGGTGATGTCTGAGATGGAGAAGGGTGAGGTGGGGGTGGAGAGTTTGATGATTAGGAGGGTGCTGGTGGTGGGTGTGATGCCGAAGCGGCGGAAGGATTCGGCGATCTGTGTGGGAGCGAGGTGGTTAGTGGATTGAGGTTTGGCGATTGGTGGTTGTGAGAGGAAGGAGGGGGAAAGAGGAAGAGGAAGAGGAAGAGAGTGGTTGAGGTTTGAGGAGATGCTAGGGCTGATGAAAGTGGGAAGTGGGAGGTGTGAAGTGGGGCAAGAGAGGTAGTGCTGATATCAAGAGGATAGGGAGGATCGTTTTGGCTCGAATAATTAGGGGAGCCGAGAGAGAGAAGAGGGTACGTGATGGGAGAAAGTTGAAAGAAAAATGGGGATACGACGAACATTGTTGTTGGGAGAGAGCGAGAACACAATTTCCGAGTGGACGTTGCGACTGCGTAGTCTGTTCTCTAGTAGATCGTTGACGGCCCGGTAGGCTGCTGCTAGGATGTGGACCTTTGAGAGGATCTGGATCTTATTAGTCTTCGCACTTGTACAATTTTCTGATGATTGAGTGGACAAGATGAATTAGGATGCATGGTGTTATTGATGTATGCGTCACGTGATTACCCGTCCAAGATTTTCAGCGGGGTAACACAGCGCATCAGCATGACTGGGCTTCGAGCTGTGTGCCCTGAGTTGAATGAAAGGGGTGAGACAAACCACACTAGCATCTATCAATGCGTACTCAAAATTCGTGTTACCGGCCAGTAGCTGCTGGTGCAGAAAAGCTGCGTTGGTGACGTTGCGGTAGAGAGCGATGTGGAGGTCGTAGTTAGGTGGGAGGTGTTCGAGGTGGATCGTTTGGAGATGCGACATCTTGGTTTGTGCAGGTGCCTGTAGGGCTGAGCGATATTTCGTTGATTGATGGTAAGTTTAAGACGGGCTGATCGGCTCTAGTAAAGTGGCTGGACCGGTCAGGCTATCAACTTCAAGGTTTATCGATGAGTTGGATGCGTAGTCACNAATTTGGCTTCGATAGCCTGTCTTGAAAGGAGTGGGTGTTCGTTCAGCCTTGTGGGCTCAAGGGGACCCTGGACTGTGAGTGGATGTGGGTATTTGCTTGTTTTCGAGGACTGGCGAGATATCCGATGGATTGCAGTGCGTGCTGTCCAGCTGCAGGAGAGCACGAAAAGGGGGAAGTGAGGGAAGTGAAGTACGTTTTTCACGTGTACTCCAAGTGAGGCTGGGAAGCAGAAGCGATGAGGCCCGAAATAGAATTTCGTGGTTTCTGTGTATCTGCCTTGCAACTTGATAGTTTTTGAGTTGTTAGGGTGTGGAGTCGATCTTATTCGGTTGTGACATTGAAGAAGAGAAGTTCAGACGAAGCGAGTGGTTCTTTTCTATGGTAGCGACTCAACTACCGGCTTTAGGCATGAAGCTTATCTGGCTGCCAGATTCCGAGCAACAAATGCAGCGCAGGCCAGGGTCGAAAATGTGACATCACTGAGAGTATGTTCTTCTAATTATTTGAGGCGGGAAATAGTACTTACGAAAGGATTGGACGGCTGAGCAGTGAGTAAGTGAGGGCCTGATATGGTTGGGTGCCCAGGTGGTAAAGACTTTCGCTAGCTTTCTATCAAAAGGCGCCGTTGACAGGCCAGCTGAGGGATACGCCAAAGGGATATGGGTATTGTCCGAGATTTGGTCAACTGCATTAGGAAGACGCCAAGGGCAAAGAAACCTCAGTTTCTTTGTGTTGCAGGAGGATGTGTCGTAACAGAGTGGCGCTTTAGCTTTGTGATGCACCACCCAAAGAAGGGATCGTAGCTGGGATGTAATACTGGTTTTTGTTTGCTGGAAAAGGGGACATGGGACAACTCCGTGTTTGGGACAACTTTGTTGCTCTGCATTTTGTTGCATGAGTGGCGTTGATCGGTGTGAACTTGTTTGCATTTAAGTTCTCGTGTTGATCGGATGCTGTGGAAGTGGAAGCTGTAGCAGCTGTGGGCTGTGAAATGTGTGCTTCAAATGGCAAGTGGCTGTTCTAATTCCCAACCTTTCCTTGGCTGCCTCGTCCTGATGGCGGTGCGCTGCCCTCAATGAAGCCTACCAAGCCATTGATAGGTGACGGCTCTTGGCACCGAGCAAAGTTAAGAGATGCTCTTGACCAAGAGAAGATAAGGCAATAATGTACCAAGGATTGCCTAGATCATTGTTCGCTCGTACTGTAAAGTCCAGCTCCGACTTAGTGGTTGAGGGAGGAATTCAAGTGACCTTGGTTGCGCCTGCCGCTATCTCTGGCTGAAGATTGTAAGGCTCTCACTGTCCTTTCCCAGTCTCTCTGCTCTTTAATAGACATCGCACATTGTCATTCTGTTCAAGACAACTTCACACATTTTGACTCAATACTGTACAGTAACCTACCTTTCAACTCTCTGCTTGGACATTAATTAAAGCATTCCAGTGCCACTTGCTACGAGCGAACTAGCGCTGAATTGGACTAGCGCTTCCTCGAGCAGTGTGTGGTCAAAATGAGTTCAGATGGTGGTCCTCCAGCTGGGCCTCCCGGCGACTTCTACGCCAGTCAAACCCACGAACCCTTCAATTATCAGTACTCCGAAGCACAATTACAAGCACAAGTGCATGCCCAGTCCGCTTCGCCGTACGTTGTTGCAGACTCCAGCGGCAGACTCCCCTATTTTGAAACTCAAATCCGAGCACTGGAATACCGACCGGCTTCTTCCACGGTTTCTGCCGGCGCATCAGCTGCATCCGCAGTTGCGACTCCAAACCCCAGAATGGCTCAAAAACGACCTTCTGAGGACGACGGTGCAAGCAATGGTTCGCCCTCGAAGCAGATCAGGTGCGAGCACCCTGAACAATTCTCAAGGGCTGTCCAAAAGAAATTGAAAGACTCGAACAGAACCGGACAGGCTTGCGACAGATGCAAGGTGAGTCTCAAGGGCTTGCGACGCTCAATTCAAACCTAAGCTTACAATAGTTACAATTGTAGATACGAAAGATCAGATGCGACCCACGCGAGTCGGGATGTGGACCATGCGAGCAGAATCAGACAGAATGCGTCACTACAGACAGAATTACAGGCCAGGCCACAAGGAGAGGATATACTGAAGCACTCGAACGACAGAACGAAGACTCGCAGAACCGCATTCGGGAGCTGGAACGTCAAATACTAGAGCTTGGTGGGAACATTAAGTCTTCAAATGGCTTTCAGAATGGAGAGACAAGCTACAATTATCAGCAGCCCACTCCAACATGGAATGCTACAAACTCGTACCCTTCCCAAAATTTGAATGGCAGTCCACGACAAGAAGCCACCACCTACCGCCCGCTCCCAACCCCTACAGCAAAAACTTATGGATCAACTTATCTCGGAGTATCTGCTGGAAATTCGAATCTGAGTGCCATCAAAGGAACGGCGTTGTCCATCCTCGGAATGGAGATTGACGTTGCCAATTTTGATTCTTGGGACATGGATGATCCGAAGGATGATCAAATGAAGAACAATCCGTACAACAAGTCTTACCAATCGTTCTTGCAGACTGCATTGAACGCCCATACTAGCGGCCTCCCCAGAATCCAGAACGTTGAGCTCCCGGAACGTGCATTGGGCTTCGAATATGCCAGTTGGTATTTCCGTGCCCTGAATCCATACACGCCTCTTCTCCACAGACCTACCTTCATGAAACTGGTATGTTTGTCCTGATTCTCGGTGATGATAGCTGATTCCTGTAGTTGACGCGAGTTTATGACGATCCTGCCTTCCGTCCAACTGCCGCCGAAATTGTCATGGTGCATATGGTCTTCGCCATCATGCTCTTCCAATTCTCCGTTCGCAATAACGATGATATGCGAGTCAAGAATGATCACAATTACAAATCAAATATGCACTACCATTACTCTCTCAGCATGTTCTATCAATTGTCTCGCAGCCACACAGTCGAAGATGTGCAAGCGATGACTCTGATCTGCCTTCACCTACGAAATTTTCCGAAGCCAGGTGCTAGTTGGATTCTGACCCAGACTACCCTGGCGCTCGCCCTTGAGCTTGGACTTAACCGCTCGGCAAAGCGGTGGGTTGTTGAATCGAGGCCAAACCTACTGGATATCGAAATGCGAAAGCGGATCTTCTGGATCATTCTTGCTATCGACGTCACTCTCAGCGGAAAACTTGGTCGTCCAATGAGGCTGAGATACGAGGACTTAGATGTAGAATTTCCAGAAGTTATGGACGACGAATTGCTTTCCGAAGACGGTCTCGACATGTCACGTCCAGGTACTTGTACGCATGAAATCGGCTTGGTAGCCATGCGAATATTGCCACTCTTCATGGAGCTTTACAGTACCATCTATGCTGTTCGTCGCTGCCCGGAGAACTACATCAAGACGGTCAAATCGCTGGAAGCCAGAGTTCAAAAATGGAAGGATGATTTGCCTCTTCACCTCCAACTGACCAATAAAACAGCCGGAACCGAAAATCGACCCTTTGCTCTATACGCAGAGATGTGGTATCTAGAATTCCGACTGTTGCTCAGACATCCATCTGTAGAAATGACGGAAGACAAAGCTTTCAAGGCGGAAGGCATTCGTGCTTGTGATGACTGTTCTCGTCAGATGTTGAAATGTGTCCTTGAGTTGCAACAATACAATACCCTCGACACAACTTGGTACAACGCTGCCGTATATTTGATGGCTATCACCGCTACCCTGTTCGCCACGCATGATAAGAAATCAACCAGTCCTGGCGAGATAGCTTCTCTGAGGACGGACATGGATAAGTGGCTGGGAGTGATGGGAGATGTTGGACGTCTTCTCGGTAAGTCCTCATACCTCGAGCTCCGAACCGCTCTAATTCTACAAGGCTCTGGCGATGGTCTGAAGGAAGCCGTACGTGGCGTCATCGAGGGGACTCTAGGCATGCTGGATAGAAGAGTCACAACCCCTAATACTGCCTACATCCAGAATCCCAAATCTCCTGAGGATTCCAAATTGCAGCTTCAACGATCAAATTCTGGTACGGTGTTCGGCACCTTGCCAGGTCACGGTCTCGAGCAGAACCCTTCTTCGAATGGAGTGACGTCAGTAGAATACTCTCAAGGACAGATGTCTCACCAGACGACTCCATATCCAGCTGCAACAGTATACTCGACATATGCCGAGACACCCTCCGCCATCTCCTATGCGCCTCACGACAACTCTAACGCCTTCGCCAACTACCCAACAGGCAACACTGAAGCACCTCTCGTGGGAGGGTTTGAAATGACGCCAAGTCAACCACAGCAAAACAATCAATGGCAAAGATCGATGTCTATCAACCCTCCAGGTGCACAGGCATGGCAGCAATGGACTCACAGCATTGGGCAAGTCGAGCCTCAAGATCGATACAGCGCAAGCGCTCTAATTCAACTGGGTGCTCGGGGTAATGCTGCAGGTATTAATGGTGCTCAAACTACCATACCTGATATGAATGGCTTACAGCCTGTTCTTGGATTCGATCCACAGATGGGCCATCTGCATGGAGGAATCAATACTTGGCCGCAGAGTACTTTCTTGGAGCCAGGACAGGGAATGGGTCCTGGATCCGGATAATTATCTTGGTTTGGGGTTCACATTTGTGAATTTGCATTGGAGTTTCAAGATGTTATCATTATTTTGGAGGATATTTAATAGTGGTCTCAAAGGCGTATCATGGATGGTTGGCTGGTGGCGCGGCGTCACAAGGACCAAGTTCCTTCCTGATACCCAAGCGCTAAGATTTCATATTGAGTTCAGTTGCGAGATTGTAAGGCAGTGTCTGGCGTTTGCGACCTTTGTATGTATTACAATTATAATTAATAACAGGTAATGGATGGGCAAAATGGGTGGTAACACTGGGAATGGTATGATTGAGAGTCAAGGAGGTTCTGGCTGGCATTGTATTATCAAGTAAAATGAGTGTATAGCTAGAAATTATTGCATCAACGTCAAACTATTCTTGTAGTCTTGATGATCTCTTAGATGTAATTCAGGGTTCGCGATGCTCAGGGATGAAAACGTTGATACTTCAATTGAGGAATCTGAGATTCTCCTACTCGTTGGAGGGGAGTTTTGGTAGGTCTCACCTCCCCGTTTCGCCAAGGCGGCCACTTTCCGCAAAGAGCGCTAGCACGATCGCGGTTTCCACGGCAACAATGCGGAAAGCAAATAATGCCAAAACATCGTCACCGACAATCTGCAATCAATCTGCAAGCAAATAACGACAACCACGACAACGCCGACGACCATTTCGGAGCTTTCATTCTTTTCTCGAAAATTTGACTCTACACGCCTTCGAAACTTCTGCTCTGACTCTGCACTGGACTAAGGGCTTGCGCGACTTTGTTTATGAGCCGTTTGTTGATGGGAGTAGACCGGCAATCTTAAATACAGTACACAATGTCTCTTGCAGACCCAGGAGCGTCGTCGATTTCGGTCGCAGGTATGTGTCTCAGGCTTGAAATGCCTTTCAATGCTAACATTGAACAGTACGAGTTCGACCTTTCACGATTCGAGAAGCTGCGCAAGTGTAGGCATTCCAACTTCCAAGCATCGCAAGACATGATCTGACTGTGTGTAGAACAAAATGCGAAGATGGGACGATGTTTCTGGGAGATGGATCTCTTGCTGGAGCTCCAGCACCAAGATTAGGAGGAAAGGGGATCCGACCAGTGATCAAAGTTCTGGACGACAAATGCTTGTATGTTTTGTTTACACGGAAAGCTGGATGAGACTGACCCTGCCAGAATATTTGACCCTCCAGAGGATAATCCAATTCAGAAATTTGGCCGGTCGATGGTTTCAAATATGGGCAAACGATCAAAGGACCAAACCTTCGGTTTCGATCGAGTCTTCGACGATAACACAACGCAAGGCGAGGTTTACGAAGCAACAACTAGAGGTCTACTGGACAGTGTTATGGAAGGGTACAATGCCACGGTTTTTGCATACGGAGCAACTGGTTGCGGTAAAACACACACGATTACTGGAACAGCGCAGCAACCTGGAATCATCTTCTTGACCATGCAGGAGTTATTCGAGAAGATTGCGGAGAAGAGCGACGAGAAACACACTGAAGTTTCGCTCTCGTACCTCGAAATCTACAACGAAACAATTCGCGATTTACTGGTACCTGGAGGCAGTAAGCAGGGACTGATGTTACGGGAGGATGCCAACCAAGCAGTGTCTGTGGCTGGGCTATCCAGCCATCACCCCAAGGATGTCCAGGAGGTAATGGATATGATTGTCAAGGGCAACGAATATCGAACCATCTCGCCAACAGAAGCAAACGCGACATCTTCAAGATCTCATGCCGTACTCCAGATCAATCTCGCTCAAAAAGACAGAAATGCGGATGTCAATGAACCCCATACTATGGCCACACTTAGCATTATCGATTTGGCAGGAAGCGAACGTGCGAGTGCTACAAAGAATCGTGGGGAGAGATTGCTGGAAGGAGCCAATATCAACAAGTCTCTTCTGGCGCTCGGTAGCTGTATCAACGCGCTTTGTGATCCCAGGAAAAAGAACCACGTTCCATACCGAAATTCGAAGCTTACACGACTCCTCAAATTCTCTCTTGGCGGTAACTGCAAAACAGTCATGATTGTCTGTGTGAGTCCTTCAAGCGCTCACTTCGACGAAACACAAAACACCCTGAGATATGCCAATCGAGCCAAGAACATCCAGACTAAGGTTACAAGGAACGTATACAATGTCAACAGACACGTCAAGGACTTCTTAGTGAAGATTGACGAGCAAATGGCCTTGATCAACGAGTTGCGAGCACAACAAAAAGACTCGGAAGGTGCGGCGTTTGTCAAATTCAAGAAGCAGAGCGAGAAGCGTGACGGAATTGCAAGGGACGGAATCATGAGAATTCGTGCGGCATTCGAACATTCAGCTCCAGAGCGCCAAGAAAAGGTTGGAAACATGAAGAAGCTCCGCCAAATCGAGCGTCGGATTAGCTTGTTGTCATCCTGGATCGGCGCTTTTGACAACATCTGCGAAACCCGAGAGGATGAAGATATGCCGCCAAGTCTGGTAGCAATGCGGAAGACTGCCAGTGGAATCTTGGTCGAACTTGAGAATAGTAGACAACACTACCACCAGCGTCTGGAGAAGATCAACTGGGAGCGTTCAATTGACTCAGCTCTCCAAAATAGTGTTCGGTCCCTTGCTGAGGCTGACGGGGCGGATGGAGTTGAAGCTGCAAGCCTGGGACGCGAAGCAGAGCTCTTGAAGGCCAATGCAGTCAGAGACGCTCTGAGAGAAGTAATCGAGCAAGACAAGGGCGGCGACGCGGAGATCATGCAGATTTTACTATCTGCCCAATTTGACATGATCTCTTCTCTCAATGATATCCTCAGCATGAGTGAACAAGACGCTGTGCAGCATGCGAAGACAGTTCTCAGACGACTACTTCAGGCAGGAACTACCGCAGCTTCGCATGTTATCAAGCCAGACGGATCGTTGAAAGTTGTTGAAGTGTTCCCTCCCACGAAACGTGGTACACCAAAGCGCAAGAAGCCAGCTCATGCGCCTTCACAAGCAGCACCAATTGCCATGCCCCCACTAGCTGCAGTAGCACCACAAGTCTTCTCGTCACCAATGAAGTCCTCGCCTCGCCGAAGAAAGGTTGTCGCGGGTAAGAAGGGTATATCTTTCACACCCAAGAAGCGCAGCGTTCGATGGCGCGATGATACGGATTCTGGTGCCCTCGCAGAATTTGAGAAGACCCCGCAGAAGCAGAACTCAACTCCCGAGGTCTCGTCAGCAGAGCATAATGTTGCACTGCCTGCGCTTCCATCATACCTTTCCGAAGATGTTTCAAACGACTCCCTAGGCTCATCACCAATTCCGCAAGCTCCAGAGCCATCATTCGAGATCAAGCCCAAGGTCAATCGATTCCAAGCTGGATTCTTAGCAAAGAAATCAGAAGGATCACCTCCACCTCCTACCATCACCAACCTCTCTTCGTCGGACAATGATCAATCACCCTTGCGTGATATTAAAGCTTCCAGTGCCCTCAATCGCACATCGCTCAACATCATGCAAGCAGCCAAAAACAACATCACTCCTACAGACAGCGGCAATAACTCATCTTCAGAAGGAGAAAGCAACTGGCAAGTCGACAAAATCGAAGGCGCCAAGATCAGCAAGGCCCTGAAACGCTCCGGCTCCATCTCACGCACATCCAACGTCCACGACTCCGCAACCCGCACCCACCGACGCGCTAGAAGTCCGACAGCAGCTACCATGTCCGGCTCACCTCCTAACGAGAACAACCTCTTCACCGCCAGCCACGCTCGCCGAATGGTCAACAGCCAGAAGGAATCTTCGTTCTCTGCTAGTGTCCTCAGCCCAAGAACTGCACCTGTTGTGAAGAACCACATGCGCCGCACTACTATTGGCGAAGGAAGACAGATTAGTGGCACTATGGCGAGTGCTGCGGTTAGACTTACGGGTACGATTGGCAGTACACCGAAGGCTAGAGAGAGCGTTGCGGGTATTGTGGGGAAGGGTGGATGGAGATGATTGTTGGTGTTCAAAGCAGAGAATGGTCGTGGTGCGGTCGAGGTGTTGTATGAATATTGAGCGAGGGACTTGGGGGAGTTTCGCATTCATTGCATTGGAGCGTTTGGTTTTGCAAGTATTATGATAATGACCTTTCTGTATCCTGTTTAGTTCTTGTTCCTGGCTTCTTCCTCATGCTTGAAAATCAGCAAGGAGAAGTAGTGGCGTCGCGAGTTCTGGCGTCGGTAATTGGTCGAGGCTTCAGATGGCGTGAGAGGAGGATGTTTGTTTGTTTGTTTAGTATCATATCTATCATAGGCTACGGGAGGTGTTTGTGAATAGCATTAGTTCTTCAGTGGAATTGGCGATAATTACATTTCAAATGGCTTCGGATGTTTGTCCTGTGTGAAAGTCATGAAAGGTGCGCGGAATTGTGGTATTGTCCTAGATTTTGTTCTCCCTCAACGCATCGACGGGGCGAACTCCCCTCATGAAAGCATCTCGTTATCATGAATCAGTGCATACGAATGCGACATCAGCACCTCCAATCCCATCGCGTCCCAAAGGTGAGGCCCTCGCTCCCCCACCTTATTGGATCGCGACCTCTAAAATTCCCAACGTCATTGACGCTATCGCGAAAAATTCCATTGATGACACAACCCGATTTTTGCAAATACATTTACACTACGATTATTCAATTAAGCAAATGTTAGTCATAGCATCAGTCACCCATTCTCTACGAGAGCGCTGCTCTTGAAAGGTTTAGGTAGATGCGAGCGAGCTTCTTCAAAATCATGACCTGGGCTCATGGTTTCTATGGGACAGCCGCAGAAGGCTATCCTTAGGGGGTAGATGCGCGGCCCCGGAGTTTTGCTATGTTGACTTTCTGATGTTTCTTCATCTTCTGCTTTTGTCTTAATTTTTTTCGGGTGGTTCTGGGACTTCTGGTTTATTTTTTTGTTGTCTTTCTTGTTTTGTTTGGGGCTTTGCCGGAGCTGAAAGTGGGGCGGGGGTTTAAGCGAGACCTCTGAGGAAGAAAGGGGCTGTTGGATTGTGGCGTCGCGCCACACTGTGATGCCAGGCATCGTTGATGCCCAATCAATGTCCAATGGCTTTGGATTCCTTTTATCTCTCGATAGATTGTTGATCATCGCATGGTAGTGCAGCAGCACCAATGGGAATTCGCTCCGGAGTTCATGATGCTTCAGAATTGGCAGTGTTTTATAAAGATGGTAGAAGGATCTTGTTGGAACACTGCGTTAACCTAATATGTACATCGGAACCTCAATTTGTTTGAATTTGTTTAAAGTGATAATAGTAACTCGTTGATCTGATCTTGATTCGTATTTGATCGGGTCGCGAGGGCTGTGTTTTAGCTTGAGTTGACGGCATAATTCTATTTCTTGAATGCAAGACCATGTATAAATCTGCCATCACGTCACTACCGCAGCCTGGAGAACTCTATTCTTACCAGGTGTTTCGAAGCTGCATTCGCTGCTGCTATCATGTCCAGTGGCAAGTGAATGCTTAGCATCTCTTCCGAGTAGTTTGTATAAAGTTACGCAATCTGTCGTCGCGTAGTTGATAAATGCACTCGAGTTATGCAACAGCTCCCTCAGAGCCCGTAAATACTGCGGTAAACAGCGAAATGAACTTTGGCTGATATCCATTATTCACAAGGATCGCATTCTTGAAAGTTTGTACTGTGGTTTTCACTGGATATATCCGTCCACTGTCATCGCCAATGTCAAGCCCAGCACGAAGGTCCCATCCATGTCAGACTGTATCCTGCTACGTCGGCCTAGTCAGGGTTTGATGATCTCTGACGATACCTGAGGCCAATTTGACGGCTGACTGGCAATCAGACTTGTCTTCGCAGCTCGTTGTGAATGTGCGAGATTTGATTATTTCTTTCAAAAGGAAACTTGGAGAAAAAGTCCCAACTATCTCGTCCAACCTACATCAAGTTCATGCATATACATATGCAAAGGAACACCGGAGACCGATCCCGTTGGTTAGAAATGGCCGAAATACACTTCAACCACCCAGATTTGACTTGGTGGGCCACACCAAAGATGGCCTAATAGCCTGAAGGCTCGTCCAACCCGTCTGGCTATCAATTAGCTGCGAATATGGGCTTTCGATCTCGCTGTTTGGGTGCTTCGACAGTGGTACGTACCCTAGACACAACAGTGACAGCACGAGGGAAGTAATGGACATCTTGCAGTGTCTCGTCCTCGCCGGATCCATCGTTCGTTTCGTCATGTCGGCACGAGACATAATTCCAGGTCTCAAAACTATCCAGGATTCAACGGATCTATGCCATGATATCGTTAAGCTTGACGCAATCATCGAAGAGATATCTGCCAACTATGGATCTAGTCGACTTGCAAATTCCTCGTCCTTCGGTCGCGACCACGGTCCCAAGATACAATATGGAGTGATAAATAGGTTTTGCGAGGAGTGTCTCTGGTTACACAAGCACTTCAAGGGATCCATCGAAAAAACGCGATTGAATGCTGGGACCAGGGAGCTCGAGGCTCTTTGTGCGACGAAGGATATTGGTGGAGAGAATGGCGAAAACCATGGGCTCGAGAAGCGTCTGCAGGAGCTCGAGCGTCAGATCGACGATTATCTGGAATCATATATCTGGTAATAGTAATGTTCCTTTTGCGTAACATTGGCTGATTGATGAATCCGAAGTTCCCAGAAGATCGCGTTCGGGGAAAGGGTTCAGCAGCTCGCCGAAACTTCGCGCCGGTTAAACATCAATCGATCCAAGGAGCTACAGCAACTCGTTACAAGCACAGAGATCGCTTTCCACAATCTTTCTTTTCAGTCACAAGGCGCTCAATCTGGCGTGTGCTCTTCTCGAGGATGGATGGGTAGCTCAATCACGGTCAGTGGGGGCATGACGGCAGGCGACATCGTACTTGCTTTTTCCGATAGTGCGCTGCAGGCAATATGCTATGTAGCAGACTTCGAAATCATCAAGAGTCTCGTACCTACTGGGCACGATTATAGAGGCGGGAGGAAGGACTCAAATTCATCAGCCTCGGGCTCGACTTGCAACTCCTTCAAAACTTGTTCAGTACCGGAACACTTCAGCGAATGGCTCGAGAATGGTGGGGGGATCTTTTGGATATCAGGTGGCCTGGTTTGTGGCAAGTCCACCTTCATAAGACACCTCTCGAGCTGTACAAATGCCAAAGACAGGCTCTTGACATGGTCGGGGATTTTGCCACTCGTTGATATTTTCTGCGTCTCGCAGAACCCGGATACAAGGACACAATACTCAATCAACAATCTTCTCAACACCATTGCATGCCAGATATCGAAACGACATCTCGAGTTGGTAGCAGTAGCTTTCCCTGATCAATGGGTATATATGATGAGGACGTGGAGCAGACCTCCGGGTGTAGACTCAATCACTCGGAAAGATCTCTCCTATGCGGTTAAATCACTTGCGCTTTTGGGCCACTTCGATACCAGCTTCTGCTTCTTCATTGATGGCCTGGATCAATATAAAGACTATGAAAGGGGAACTTTGGCGCTCTTAAAACATCTTTCCACATCGCCATGCCTCAAATTTTGTATTACCAGTCGACTCGACAGCATGAATTCGAATGCCTCGGGCTTCGATCAAAGTCGGAGACTTCACCCGCCTGACTATACCATCCCCAGCATCCATAAACACATCAGCAAGAAGTTGGCTGACAACTCTTGGATAGTGCAACATCAATGTGCTGACCCATTTGGGCATGATAAAGTCTTCGACGATATTCGAATGGCATCGAGAGGGAGTTTCACATGGATAGACCTAGCTTTATCTGCTGCGCTGAGCGGCATGAAGATTCCAGATGACTTGGGAGATTTGTTGGCAAGACTGAAAGAGTTCCCAACCGACTTAGCAAGACTCTTTCTCCACATCTTGAATGGCGTACAGGATGAGCTTCAAGATCGACAGGCAAGGATATTGTTAATTGCTAGCCAAGCTCAGGAACCACTGAATGTTCTGGCCTTCTCATTTCTGGATGAATCAGATCCTGACTTTGTGCTGAGAAGACCAGCAATGCCCATGGACCAGAAAGAGGTGGAAAGCCGGAGCCGATTGACCAAAATGATAATTTTGTCCCTAAGCAGGGGCATTCTGGAAGTTGTTCCCCCTGGCGAGAATTCATCAAAAGAGCTTGTCACCTTCTCTCACAACTCGATGCGGAATTACGTCTGTGGAGTGGAGGCACGAGAAATCCTGACTCAACGGCTCAGAAGTCCGTTCAATCCACAGAAGACAATCTGCGAGATTCTCCTGGCTCGGATCAAATTTCACCAGATGGGTCCGTTCTGGGAAGAAGGTGGCTTAATTCATGATCTTGTTCTGAAATTCCTTGAAGAAGTCAGATTGTACGAAGTTGCGAAGAACGATGTTCTTGGAATGTATATTAACGAGCTTGAAAAAGTCGTATGCCAACGAAAGGGTAGAACCTTCTGGTGGTGGCAGAAACGATCGGTCGAGAAGGGCGAAACGACATCGACGTTCCTTGAGCTGATGATTCGGTGTCGGCTTGTCGGGTATCTCAGTTGGCGGTTCAAACACTGTCCTAATCTGATGCCGGGGCCGCTTGAGATGGCGAATTTGCTTGAATCGACATTGATTCCGCCAGTTGAAGCTCAAGTGAACTCTAACATGGTGAAAGCGTTTCTGGATCATGGCGCAGATCCAAATTACCTTTCAGACCATGGGTATTACTTGGATGCCAAACCGACGCCATGGAAATTGTTCTTGATACATCTTGCCCAGTCAGTCCAAAGTGATCCCAGGACAATGATAGAGGTGGATGAGCAGAAATTCTTGGCCCTCAAGTACCTGGTGCAGGCAGGTGCTGATCTGGAGACCCCTCTTGACCACTCAATCAAGGACAGCAACCTGACATCGCGGCTGAGCGTGGATGAAATTATTCGAATGATAACATCGCGAGAGCAACATTCAATCTTGTGTCGATTGCTTGGCGAGAGAAGAAATCAGAACACGGCGAAGGCAAGCTGGCTTAGGTGGAGGTAGAAGAATAATTTTCACGCACCGTCTTTGTGTAAGGGCACATATGATCTCGGTGATTTTGCGCTCATGATATTACGATATACTTTCCTTCTGTTCTCTAAGTCAAGTATTGACTCAAGTGTATGGTTGCATGTTATTAAGCGCGGGAGACAAGATACCGGGCCAAACACGATATGCACGGGCAGTTTTGATTAGCATGGAGTCCCAGGCTTGTTACATCATGATATTCCGAGTTCTGGAGATATTGCTAGGAAATTTTCATTCGACTTTATTTCCACTACAATTATGGACATCCGAGATCAGAAAGGCGTCCGAGTTCATACCCTTCTTTGGTTCAGCAGACTCCCCAGTACCGATTTCAAAAGCTCCAGTCTTTCCTAGAAGGTCAATCTATCAGCCATCCACTCCGTCTTAGTAATCATCCATTCGAGTTGTAACATGTACCGGTCTGAGACTGAATCGTCTGTCGGGAGTGGACTTCGCCTCGATCTTCTCTCCAACGTTGACTCTTTTCTCATCTTCCGAGGCTTTCTTCCTCTCTCGGTCTCGAACGAACCAAGACGACTTGACGACCACACCCCATCCATCATTCCTCTCCTCATCAGATTCATCCGTCGGGTCTCTTACCGGATCCTCAAAATCTCCCAATTGTAGACGGCGAAGACTTGGCAGCCCGTTCACAACGCCCTCCACTATTGCCAAAATTCTCTCGTCGCCCGATTCAACGCCGTCTACTGCCCAAGTCCAACGTGCTGACAAGATGTTCTTCAGGGCTTCTTGCTCTTGTGTAAGTCTCCTTGTTTTACACCCCAAGACTGGCCGAGAGTCAAGCTTGCCAAGTTGCTGCACATCTGGTTTAGGACAGGAGAATACAGAAATAAGTCCCGTGAAGGTCAAGTTGTGAAGTGAAGTAAAGCCAAAAGCTCTAAATTTGCATGCGGTGGACAAGACGGAAGCATATACTAATTCTATAACTCCCATGAAGTTGAAGTGCGCCCACAAATAAGTGAGAAACCTGTCGGGCACGGAGGTGCTGACTCCTGGCTCAGTCTAGCGACCTTTCGAGGCGTAAAATATCTCAGTTTGGGATGTAAACACCACGTGACGAAGATATATCGCCTAGAACCTAAGGTCATCGATGTGTAAGTAGTACGTGAACAGCGGTAGGGTCTCACAGTACGACTTATTGAATTTGCTCTGTATTCGCAATGAAGTTCATATTGAGTTCTCTATCTAGTCCTGAAGGAGGACCAAAGTCGCCAAGATAACCAAATCCCAAGAAGTCCAACCAAGCTCAGCCTCGGAGCAGAAAACTCTGGCTAGGGGCAAGGTGACAAGCATGCATTGAAGAAAGCGAAAAGTGAAAAGGCGCTTTGGTGAAAGTTATTGACCGAGTCATCCTCCATTGCTGCCATTCGGCCCATCTGCCAGGAGTTTCCATCTTGGTTTTCGGATCTCGTGGAAGTCGAAAGATATTCGTGGACTGGAAATTAATGTCGTGAAAAGGCAGAAGAGCCTTTGTGTCATGATAGGAGATCGTAGATTTGAGGAACAGGTGAGTCGAAATCCATTCAGCAAAGCCACATTGTCGACTTGAGGCAGAGACTATGGAGAAACCATCACAAGTCAGTGGAGGCTACTTGATCGGCCAGATGGCTGACCTCCTGATCGGTCTCGGTCTCCACAGGGTTCACAGCAGAAATGAGGTCACGTTCCTCCACATGTCCAGTTTCTGCAAAGGCAGTGAGATCTTGACTCGCTGATTCGCTGCTCTCAGCTCGATCCTCTACAAACTGAACCCACTTCGTTGCAATTCCCATCTCTCATTCATGTAAAGACCTGAGTTCACGACAGCATTGATGGTGTGTCGGTTTCCGTTCCCAGGACCGCGGAGTTGCAATTGCTTCAGCTGCGTAAGTTCCCTCATGAGCTTCTCTACTGCATCGCTTATGTGTTCATCATCCGTCTTGTGGACAAGTCCTTCGATCTCGTCGCCATTCTCATCGTAGTCGTTCTCGTTGTAGTCATAGCCCCAAGTGTCATCGCCACCTTCCTTGTGCAAAGTGATCTTAGTCAAGCTGTTGCATACACGGCTCATGATCGTGGTGTAGACAGGGAGAATCTTGGCAAAGCTGACGCGGCGGAACCATGTACCTGCGACTTCGAAAGTTCCGGAGATGTCGATGGACTTCAGTCGAGCAGCGTTGTAAGGGCCAATGGCAACACAGAAGCGTAGAAAGTCATCGTACCAAACGGATTTGCAATGTCGAAACTTCTTGTTGAAGAGATTCTCGATAGCCTCTGAGATCTGCTCCTCGTTGGGTAATTTGCCGTCTGGAAGGAGCACCAGGGAGCTCATCAGTATCACACTGCATATCACGGTATCTCTGACAAACATCGGCGTCAAAGTAGAAGATGTTGTGGTCGTACAAGACGTCCGTTCCTTCGTCTCGGACTTGTTTGTAGGTTCTGAGCTGTCGAATTCCGGTAAAGCCGGAGACGTAGAAGGCCTGTGTGGTTCAGATCATAAAGAATCCATTGCCGCACAGGTAGCTTGAATTCTTGACAGCGCTGTGTTCTGCTGTTGCTACACCTGTCTCCGGCAGCGCGGCCCAGCGTCGGTCCAATAAGGACATGGTTTGTTGCTCAGGTGATGGCGACTCCCTTCCATGTATCTCAATCTCATCGATCATACCGTTGCGAGTAGGGAGACCATGTGTACTCCATTGAGGAAGCTTTTGGCGGCATCCCTCCCATTGGTATCGGTAGACTGAGTATTTGCGCCAAACTTCGCCATCACCTAGTCAAGGCTTGTCATTGCGGCAAAGTCAACGTCTGTATCGGTTGACAGCTGGTGCAATGCCTACTGGACGAACGAAACACATCTTGTAAATAATAAACCGGACATCTCTGATTTGTTAGCAAGATGAAGTGATACTTAGGGTCTTTTCAAGTCCTACTGTAGGGCAGGTCAAGGAATCCAAGAGGATTCTTTGCGCCAGCTGGCTCATTGTTGGAATTAGTGTCGCTCTCCTCGACCTGAGAGACTTCGTTGCGGTTGTGTTCGTTGCAACGAACAGATCTCTGGGAAGAGTCCATGTTGAGTGTAAAAGGATGTGAAGTTGATGGGGGTGGTTTTGCTGTGATGTTGCTGTGAAGTGAAGAGAAGCTCGAGAGCAGACCAGGGTATGTAGAAGGGAAGGCAAATGTCGCTGTCGAGGACAGACACTTCGAAGATGTGGATGGCAATACGAGCCGAGGACCAAGACAGAAACAAACGTGTATATATACATATTTCTCAATGACAGACCGCGAGGACGCGCCGTAAGCGAGAGTGAGCGTGTCGCATGTCGTTGAATGAACACGGCGACCAGTATGATTCATCCCGAAGATTGATCGAATATATATTCCTAATCCGATACATTGATTGCCCTCGCAGCCGTGAACGACCCCCTTTTAGGTGCATAGGAGCGATATATATACCAATCAGACGCAGCCATTAAGCAAATACCAGTTGTAATAAGTAGCTGGCGTTTGCGTGTGAATAGCTTCTGTGACCAAGTCGTCTATTGTCAAATTGTTGACTATCCTTGTGGATGTCGCATGCGAGCCGGTCACTTGAACAAACTCTGCTTGACACTAACTTAGTGACAACAAGTCACAACAAGTTTAAGACGTGAGGATGAAGGCAATGAGAAAGATTGGCTCAATTCGCGCTCAAGACCCCAATGCTGGTTAGTCAAGTCGTTGACCACCTTCTTGCCTCGCTTCAAGCAAACACCACCTATACTTTGCAACTGAAAGAAGCAAGGCTGCATTTAAACAAAGAGGCTCTTTTCAAGATGATCTCTACTGAGTAAGAGTGCGAACAGAAAAAAAGGGCACAGAAGAGCCCATTATCCTGAGGGAACTCTCCGGACGATCTTTTTCGGGCAGACTGACGTGCCGGACACATCCAGATAGCAGTGATTGACTCTGCAAAACAACAACAACCGTGGAGTAACCAGGAAAGTAATAAGACGATAGCTGTTGGACTAAAAGCACAACTCAATGGAGCATTGTAGAGATGGAGAAGATTCAAGATTGCAAGTGCAATGTTGCAAGTCACCTGACCGGGGAGAACTGTTTCCAAACAGCTTTATCTCAGCATCATCAGGAGTTGCGTCTATGCTGTCACATCGCAGCTGTGAATTTTCAAATTGTGTCTTGACAAAAGTCAGCGAACTTTGTACCGCGTTGGATATGTTGGAGATATTGGAGCCGAGTGAAGGATGTGGAAGGAAAGAATTTGGAATCGCGGATGTGGAATCAAATCCAATTGAATGTGGCTGAGGATGACCTCGGCCTCTCATTTGTCAGCGGTGCGTTCCATCCCTGCAACCCCTCCATGACGACTTGATGCAATGCATCCGAGAAAGCGACCCTGCGCAAATAGAGCTTCATAAATATCTCGAGCTCGTCCCTCCACTTCAAACACTCCTCATATCTACAAACACCACAACACTCAACCTCAGCACTCACGCCTAATCCACGATCAAGAGCAATACCAGCTGCACGAAGCAAACTCACCACAAAAAGAAACCAATCTGCCTCCCCCAACACCCCGCACCATCCTCCTCCTCTCCCTCGCAATCCTCCTAATGGCTTTCACGATGCCCGGCTTCCTCAACCGCCTCATCCGCCCCTTCAGCGCAAGCACCAGTCTCGGCCTCGGCGAAAGCGCACCCATCACCTCTCCCGAAGGCGCACAACTAGCCACCATCGCAGCAGGATGTTTCTGGGGTGTCGAGCACATGTTCCGCAAAGAGTTCAAGGGAAAGGGACTGTATGATGCGAGAGTTGGGTATATTGGCGGTGATATGAAGAGTCCGAGTTACAGGGCTGTGTGTTCGGGGAGTACGGGACGTATGTATACCTTTCTTCTTTCGTTTTGCCACATGAAGTTGGGTTTTTGGATTGGGACTCATGACTGACTGGATGAATAATTAGATGCCGAAGCACTCCAAGTCTCATATGACCCAGCAAAAGTAACATATCGCCAACTCCTCGAATTTTTCTACAAGATGCACGATCCTACGACATCAAACCAGCAAGGCCCAGACAGAGGTTCCCAATACCGCAGTGGAATCTTCTATCATAACTCTGAGCAGGAGAGTGTGGCAAGGGAAGTAACGAAGTTGGTTAATGAGAAGTGGTGGAAGGGAAAGGTTGTTACGGAGATCCTGCCAGCGGGAGAGTGGTGGGATGCGGAGACGTATCATCAGAAGTATTTGGATTATAACCCGGGTGGATATGAGTGCCCGAGTCACTTTTTGAGGAACTTTCCTGCTTTGTAGAGGGATGATTGGAAATTGAGAGGAGATCGGCAGATGCCGAGGGAACTGATGAATGATGATATTGTATGATTAAGTTCGGGCCTTGAAAACAGCAATGATAAGTAAAGATTTTGTTTATTTACTGCGAACGTGGCGGAACCTGAGCAACAGTGATCTGTGGTGCCCAAGGTTGCGCGCTTTTCCGACCATTCCTTACATAACAAGTATTTGCTGTGAAAGTTAGGCACCTCAATTCCGCAAGATCGTTCTCTGTGTATGTACAATTTCATCCACTTTTGCCTTTTCTGCACAATTGCACTCTTCTTTCTAGACTTGCAGGCTTATTTGAATTGCACAGCGACTCCATCAAGTGATCCTGTGCTACTCATTACATCTCCCCCTGCGGCTACGCCGACAGAGTCTAATGGGCTGTGTAACAGTGCTTCATAGCTTTTAAAAATGTTGAACTATCGTGCTTCGACACTGTCTCCCAACCTCAAATTCCAATGCACTCTCTCAATCGTCCTAGTTCAGACTTACTTACTGTTCGAAGTATATTTCAAACCAAGAACTCCTGTATAGCGAAGCAGTGCAGCAATGCAGCAATCGATACCAGTTCAATCAAGCTATCGAGTCCCCACCAACATACCTCACAACACTTACCAAAGAGTAACGCCATCTGCCTCCCACAGCAATTTGCGTCCGCAAGGATCACTATCCACGCCTTACGGCTCTTCGTCATCCTACACCCAATCATCCCGTTGTGGTCAAGTCGCAAACGGAGATTGGGCATATGGACAACCCCCGAATTATGAGACTCAGAGATTACCAAGTCATTCGTTGAGGCGATATCAAGCATCAGGACACGCGAGAGACGAAGATGATGGGAACATGCATCGAGGCGGTCCATATCCTAAGCGACAGCGTCAACAAGGACCTCAAGCCAGAGATGGGAACGAGAGCGCTGGTTCTTGGGCCAGCACGCTACCATACAACGGACCATGTTACTGGCCTGCTGATAAACCTGGACCTCCTTGCTATTTAGAGTGCGTACACACCTTTACACAAATCCAGTCTCTACCCCCTTCTCCTACCCCGTCTATCTCCTGCCAATTCCATACCAGTTCAATAATCAACTCTAACCACCCTCCTCATCCAGAAAACTCAACTCCACAATCCTCACCCTTCACATTGGCACCCACCCCAACACCCGCCTCTTCCACATCCCCTCCACCATGCTCTTCCAAGCCGTCCACTCCTTCACCCTCCTATTCAACTCCCCGTCAATCACAACAGTCACCCTCCCAAACGACGACCCTACCGCCTGGGACCTCCTAATCCACTGGTGCTACACAGGCAAACTCCCTCCCTTAACACGCACAACTGCAGATCCGGCATTTAACGCACAAGTTACGAAATTCTGCTCTGTGAGGTTGAGGTTGTGCTGTACGGCGGAGAAGTGGGGGTTGGTGCTATTGAGGAATTTGGCGGTTGATTCGGTGGGGGCGTGGTTGCGTGATGGGGTGGTGAAGAGAGAGGGAAGGGAGAGAAGGGTGGGTGGGGGGAGGGAGAGGGGAGGGATGAGGATGAAATTGGAGTGGAAGGTTTTTAAGGGGTGGTGTAAGTATGTGTATGAGCATACTGGGGAGGGATCACCGCTGCGGAGGTTCATGGCGAGGGTTTTTCAGTACGCGATTCGATGCTCGAGTCCAAATCCAGATCATAGGATAGATAATGAGGACCGGAATCTGGAAGGAGAAAGGGAAGAGGGAGGAAAGAAAAGAGAGGGGGGATACTCAATCGATAAACTCCACGCCTTGGCGAACGATATCCCGGATTTGACGAAAGATCTGTTTGCGCTTATGAGAGTGCAAGCTTTCGTACCGAGGAAGGCGGAGGAAGTGCCGTGGGAGGAGTACCCGTGTGAATTCCATTTACATACAACGTCAACATCAAAATCGATTTGCGAGAATTCGAATGAGTCGCAGATTCACGTTGTGTGCCCTATGTCGCTTATCCCGCCCATTGAGTCCTGGCCTTCGCCGGTAGCGAAGGTGCAGTATTTCCTTCAGGATGCTACGCTTAAGGGGACGAAGGCTGTCTGTGTTAGGATTGTGGCGGAGGAGTTGGGGATGGGTAAGGTGGTGGTGAGGGAGGCGGTGGAGAGGTTGTTGAGTGCTGGCGTGGCGAGCTGGGAGGAGAGAGGGGTGAGCTTTCGGCTGGCTGTGCCTCGAGAGCGGAAGGTAGAGGGGCGAGTGAGGGGGGTTCCTGCTGTGAGAGTTTGGGGACCCGAAGAGTTGGAGGAAGAGAATTTGTATTCTGCTGAGGATTGACTGGGTTTTTTGAGGAATTGGACCGGCGGTGATGTGGAGAATTGGTGGNTTTAGGAGGATGGAAGTTCGGCAGGGTCAACGTGAAGTAAACAAATGGCCGCCACTAGGCTTGGGTAGGGTTGGCACCTCGAGACCAAAACAACTTATCGATGCGGAAGAGAAAGAGCGGAGAAGATGATAATATTGGCAACGCTGGCTTGTGTGATTAGGAGTTTTAACGCAGCTCCATACATACGGCAGCTCCATTTTCTCTGCAGGTATGCTGTTTTTGGATTCGACTGACCTTGGCTATGAGCAGGGCAAGTGATGCCGAGTGCCAGTTAAGGAAGCATATTTCGGCGGATTTCTAATCGTAGAAAACATGCTCAACATTCGGACAGCGAACGCTGCGCCTCTCTGTATCTCGCTGGATTGGTATTCATTCTAGAATATGATTTTTGGCCCCCAAACCTCAACTGCATTCGTTACTCAGCCTCTGACGCAGTGTCACCAGCCAGCCTTGCGCCACGTTTTTGGGTGGTTTGATGGAGTTGTGACGTAGACGTGCAGTATTCCGATGGCTCAAGCATCTCGAGAGGATGAGGATCGAAGGACTTGAGCGCAAAAGCGGAACGTCGTGAAGCTCTTGGTTCGAAGAGCTTGCTCATGTGACTTATGACGCTGAACAGTCACGTGTGTTTTGATAGTTTGTTGACTTTGGCTGGCTTCGCATCGCATCGCGTTCGTACAGCGCATGTCTCTTTAGTATTCGAGATCAGATAGGAGAAGTCTTCATTAGTGTTGGATCTTTGACCGTCTCAATCGTTACTTTTCTTTTGGTAGACTCTGCGAGCTCGTCCAGATTGAAGACATTCCGTTTCACCTCAACTTCGTGCAGAAAGGTTGTTTCCCGACGGGTATCCGGCGGGTTGCATTGGCTATGTTGTAGTGCAGTCAAGATATCACAGATCAGAATCAAAACTGTCAGGATTCTCGGCGTTGTTCGCGGTTTCAGAGTTCAAAGAGCATATCTCTGGATCTCTTTAGGACATGTAGGGCTTCTAGTAAGATCTCCTTCTATTCGGGCACTGCTCGCTGAAGGTGTCTAGAATCATTCTTATGAAAAGAGCAGGCTGAAAACTCTTCTTGTGAGTTGATATCTCTCTTTGGTCTTTCACATCTAATCCTCAAAGTTCTCAAAAATGCCTGAGGAGAAATAAAGTCTGGCAGACCGCTTCTCCAGTAAGCATTTTGGAGCCCCGAATTAACCTTAAGCTTTCGGGCAGTTCTTGCCGCAAAGCCGCGTAAATCTTGGAGCTTTACTTTAAGAGCTCACGTATAGCATGTGATCAAGCACTTGAATTGTTCCGTTCCTGATGTGTCATAGCTCCTTTTTGGCTTCCTTTCCAATGTCGGTGATGCCGTTGAGATAAGGTGGCTGAAACGAGCAGGTGAGTCGACTTTCCTTATCTCGCAGTAGACTTTTTGTGGCCAAATATAGATGTTGGGTTACACAGATTGCAAAGCGATCTCGTAAGGCGATTTTTGAATGGCAATCGTCATGACGACATTCTAAGACTAGCTGTTGATTTTCTCTGGGTGTTCGATGGAGTTGTGCTGTAGTAAGCACTCTCGTGTGAGCTCTTTAAGCTTAGTTGCCCGCCATAGGTAGCATGGCATGGGAGTACCTTGCCGTCGAGTTCAAACGGCCATCAGTGGTGATGCAATTCAGGCTCGAGTCGTGAATACTACTTGAGCCAATGAGCACGCCAAAGGAAGCTCTCTCTGTCCTCTCAAGTCAATGCGAGCTCCTCAAACGCGAGCCAGCTAAACTCAATAGAGTAGAGGTGCCGCGAGTAGTAGGTGTAAACCATCGTCCACCAATCTGTGATGAGAAAGGGCAAGTGGTGTGCAGCTGATTACAGATTGTAGGTTCGAGGCTGAAGAGCGGGCGACATGCTTGCATCGAACATCTGGCTTCTTCAGGACTTCTGGAAGGGTGATGGAAGCTGGATGGAAGAAGCCAATCTTATGCGCTGCGTAGGCGAGCCGAGCACCCCTGAAGATATCGACATCTTACCTGGGTCCCGAGCGGCACACAGCGACGAGATGCATGGGAGAGGCATGGCATAGCATGTGCAGGGCCAACAGCGTGCTATATAGCGTACTGATGAAGAAATGGAAGGGCTGAAGAACACAGAAAACGGCTTCGGTCGCATGCATAAATGGGGCGCAAAAGGAGAAAAAAAGAGACGGGGGGACTGGGGCTGGGACTGCCACCCCCAAATGCCTGACTGATCCTACCGGCATACAGTACTGCGGTACGGTGCGAACAGCCTCCACACTTGACCTGGCTCTTGCTCTGGCGGTCAACAATAATATATCTTCAAGACTTCCGTGCACTTCATCCATTGTTCCATCTTTCTCTATCTATCTTTATCATTCGTTAATTGTCTGCTTTTTGCTGTGCTGAGCTGCATCTTCCCGAAACATGTTCATCGCTTCGTCATAATCTTAGTCCAAGACCCCTCCCGCCGCCTAAGTAACCTCTCAGCCCTGAGCCTGTCTCCCTGTCTCCCTGTCTCCCTGTCTGTCTCCCTGCGCTGGACTTCAATTGGGCACGAAGAGCGGTCCGTCTCGTGCTGGATCTGACGGTGCTCCGTGCATCCTTATTCTATGCCCACTCTCCACTCTCTACCTACTCTAAGACCAGACTACTTTCCTCTCCACTTCTTTCACCGTCTGCTACTGCTCCGACCTCTCCTGCTACTCGAGCTACTGTAATGTAACCAGAATCCAAGTGAGACGACCCTTCCACAGATCCTTCGCTGCTCTACCGTAACACGAATTTGCCCCTCGACCGTATCTTGGGAGCGACTCACTTCTTGCGCGACCCAATCTCGACGACAAGCTTTCAGTAGGGACCCCGCAGATGCTTCCAATTTGATAGCCAGCTAACACGGTCTCGCAGTCACCGCGCACGACCCCCTCAACGCGTTGGAAACACGAAGGACAAAGACGACATCTCCCAAGTATAATCATCGACATACTCTTGCAGAATAATTAGGACGTTAAGAAACCCATCTGTTGCGAGCTAGAAATCCTTCGAGACTGCATACGGGCATAACCAAATCGCATATCAACATAACCCCCATACCTGGACCCTCACTGCAGACCTGGCCCTTCAGCTGGCAGGCCAAACGGCACGACGGCCGTAGGCCGTGAGCTGAATAAGAAGGTTGGAGGGGAACATACTTTGGAAACATAATTACAGTCACCATGAGGCGAAATCGAGGAGGGCCCAGCTCTCCATTCAGGACCAATGGCGCACCTATTCCAGACTCATTGTCCCTGATCAGGTCGTTCAATATCGAGACGAATCCGACTCGTCCGGTACGGCCATCTCCTCTAACAGCCTCAACGATCCCAGATATGCCACTTGATCTCGTGGATCGCATACGCTCGTTCCCCCTCTTCCTTTCCGCGCCAGACTCCTTCCTCGCCGCTATCGGAAAGCATTTGCGACCTCAAGTCCATTCGCCACACGACATAATATTGACAGAAGGTGATGAGGCGAAGGCTATGTACTGGCTAGTGAGGGGTGCTGTGGCAGTTACATCCCGAGATGGCGAAGCTACATATGCCGAGTTGAGACCGGGGGCTTTCTTTGGAGAAATCGGGATTCTAATGGATGTCCCGCGCACGGCTACCATATTGGCGAGAACGAAATGCCTACTGGTGGTGTTGAAGAAGGAGGATCTGAGGACGGAATTGCCTAATTACCCTGAAATGGAACAGGCTATCATGGAGGAAGCACAAGAAAGACTCACGATTTTAAATAAGAAGAGGAGGGAGAGTGGATTCGGTCCGAAGCTGGTCTCGACTTCGCTCCCTTCGAGGGGTGGCAAGCTTGCGCGTGAAGCTGCGCCTGGCGAGGTCTCGACTGGAGATGTAGGCGTGATCAAAGAAGGAGTTGTTTTCAATTCCAAGAAGAGGAAATCGCCTAGTCCCCAGACAATTGAGGATCCAGCTGCTGGCAGTGCGCTAGGAAGTGGTTTTGTCAATGTCAGGAAGACTCTCAAGGATCTACCACTATTTTCAACATTACCTCCGGAGATTTTACATTTCCTTGGATTGAGCGCTCAGCCGAAAACATATCCACCATTTACAGATATCATCTTACAAGGATCTCCTGGAAACGAGATCTATTTCATCGTACGCGGCGAGGCGGAAGTTATTCACGAGACGACTAACGGGCAAATGATCAACCAGGCTTTGAGAGGTTCATACATACGGCCTAGACTAAAGCAAGGTCAATATTTTGGTGAGGTTGCTAGTCTAGCATTGGCGCCGAGGAGGACTGCTACAGTTAGATCTATTACGACGGTGGAGTGTCTACAGATCAGTGGCGAGGTCTTAGAGGAACTATGGAGAAGATGTCCACCAGATATACGGAGGCAAGTGGAAGAGACAGCAAAGACAAGAATTGGAAAGTCCGGTGAAGATGAGGATGTTCACATGACTGATGCGGATGGTCCTTCGATGAACAATCTGGAGATCGGGGATCGCCCTTCAACACCTGCTCGAGGTTCCCTACCCAAAGTCACGTTCACACCATCAAAACCCGCCAGTCCGCATAAGCCAAGTCGTGCCGAAGATAAGGACATCATGGAGCCATTAGATCCAGACCCTTTCTTGAGTGTTGATATGGATAACATGAGAGCAAGATCAAGAAGAGGATCTTACGCCCCGCCAAACCCAGAAACTACTCCTGCCGAAGAAGCAAATACACAACCGGGTCCCAAAACGAGATCACGGACACAGAATCCAACTCCTTCAAAATCCAGCCATACCACCACGCCGCCAGATTCTCATTTCCGTCCAAAGCGACCAAAAACTGTACAGAGGCGGCCGAGTCAGTACAATAGAGGAATACTTCCTGATGGCGTCTTGATCATAATCTTCTCATACTTGGATGTTTACCAGCTTATGCGCTTACGGCTGGTGTCTCTACACTGGTCCAAACTTCTTACCACGTCCCCGAAAGTTTGCAAGAATCTTGATCTCTCCATATACAATCGGATGGTCACCAACAAAGCTCTTGTTGATGTCATTTGTCCGTTTGTCGGCAAAAGAGCACTCACTATCGATATCAGCAACTGTTTCCACATAACAGATGAAGGCTTCTCGGCGCTCTCATCGGTATGTGGCGCCGGTGTGCATGCTTGGAAGATGAAGAGCGTATGGGATATCACTGCAAATGCTGTTCTTGAAATGGCCAACAACGCCAAAGAGCTCGAAGAAATCGATCTGTCCAACTGCCGCAAAGTCAGCGACAACCTCCTCGCACGTATCGTCGGCTGGGTTGTCACAGAACCAACAGCAGCTCAGCAGCAAAATGCCGCAAGATACAAGCAACAGAATATAACGATCCCGCCCGTCGGTACGGTGGTTGGCTGTCCGAAACTCAAGAGGCTGACACTGAGCTATTGCAAGCACGTGACTGATCGATCAATGGCCCATCTTGCAGTTCACGCTCATCAGAGACTTCAGAGCATGGATCTCACGCGCTGCACGACAATCACTGATGGTGGCTTCCAGCATTGGAGTATCTACAAGTTTGCGAAGTTGGAGAAGCTCATTCTGGCGGATTGCACGTATTTGACGGATAATGCTATTGTGTATCTGACGAATGCTGCGAAAGGGTTGAAGGAGCTGGATTTGGTGAGTCCGAAATCCTGCATATACATTTCGCTCCTTTACTGCAACAATGCTGACACTTCTCCTCCAGTCCTTCTGCTGTGCCCTCTCCGACACCGCCACCGAAGTCCTCTCCCTCGGCTGTCCCCAACTTCGCTCCCTCAAGCTCGCCTTCTGCGGCTCCGCCGTCTCTGACTCCTCTCTCCGCTCCATCGGCCTGCACCTCCTCGAGCTCAAAGAGTTGTCTGTTCGCGGCTGCGTGCGCGTCACGGGCGTGGGCGTCGAAGCTGTGGTTGAGGGCTGCACGATCCTAGAGACGTTTGATGTCTCGCAGTGTAAGAATTTGCAGAAGTGGCTTGATGCCGGGGGTGAGGAGAGGAGTAGGAGGATTTATGGGCGGAAGGGATTGGTTTTCGAGACGAAGAAGGGGAGTGGGAGTTTGAGGTGAGGACGAGAATAAAGTTTCGAGGTGTGAGCTTTGATTTTGGAGCTTCAGGTTTTGAACGAGAAAGAGGTGTATGTGAATGTGCTGGACGATATTACAGCAGCATATCAGGGGCAGGAAGCGATCTCGTGGCATTGACGGCGGATATTGATATTGATCTTGATGCTATCAAGCGAGGCGAAACGGGCGTGGAAGCGAGCGAGCAAGCACGCCATCTGAATTATGACTTCTATGTATCTACGTATGTATCTACGAATTGAAATGAATGGGAGACGGAAAACCGGCCGGCTGGAAATCTGTATACTTTTTACCACCATCTATTTGTTGTTCCATTTGCATTATTCGCTTGGTCTGGCGTGTGGACTAGAGTGGTTCAGCTTGGGTTGCACAAGGGACAATGTGCCTGATGATGGTTTAACGGGCCTCAAGGGAATACAGAACATACTGAATGGAAGAATTCGATGGTTCACATGGTATTACAAAGATCTAGAAGGTTGATTTGCAATCTGGAAGTATGCAGGAACCATATATCCTTGCTTCTCGGTTAACACTTATACTGTATGTCATGCACCATGATGAACATACACTATCCCCACGGCTCCAATATTACTCAGTGCAGACGCTCTGATAATTCTTTAAACTCGATTTGGCAAGAAGTTATACTGTTTTATTCTGAGCCAGGGGTTGACGTCAAACAGGTCTGGGTATGTTGATCGAGCAATCGTGAGAGGATGTATATTTGCCACCATAAAAGCACAAGCAGCTGAGGAAAGGTAGCCAACTGAATAAGTTTGGAGCCGGGGGGGTTACTGCATCAAACTAGATACTCGGTAAATCAGGGCATTAATACGATCATTGATCTACTTCTTCCGGTATGATGGCTGGAAGCAAAGGTACAGGTCTAGGCCTCCGCTCAATGTCGACGGAGCAAGTTTTCTGGTAACGGGATGATTTACTGACTCGTGCTGAAATTTGAAGATGCAGTGAAATGTTGAAGATTTTGAACTATAAAGGTATCGGTAGTTACATGTGGCAAGAGTTTACCCCTGACATAGTTCGCTTTGCTCTCTTAGACGGGGCGCGCGATGGGGATGATAGTATCCACTCCTTAGCACATCTTCTAGATGAATCCAGGGCCAGAGTTCTCCATTGCTCAAGCCCATACTGCGGTGTCTTGCGGTGGTGGGTTGTTCATCCCTGTGGAGTACAGCTTAAGAAGTACCTGTAGCGGCTCCAATAAGCTTTCAAGTGGACGATATCGGGAAAGGAGCTCACAGCTTCTAGTTTCCTCGACGATTCCAGGACGGAACACTCCATGGCACCGTCTAATACTGCGGCAAACATTTACTATGATTGGTCCAATCCCCGCAAACGCGGCAAATCTACAATAATCTGCAGCGGATTCGTTGAACTAAGTAGTGGACGATTCCGCTGCAGAAATGCATTAAGCGGCAAATTCATTACGCTATTTCCAAACCACAGCCGCAGAAAAGAGCTCATGATACTAAGAAGTGGACGCTTCTTCAGCCTCCATCGTCAGGGCCGAGCCATGTGTTAGCCAGCGCGCTAGAATTCTGCATCGATGCCGCCAGACGCAGATAGTGCGCTACTAAGCCTTTAGTTCAGATCGTAGGGCAAACACTATCATCAAATCCCGATGAAGTCCACGTTGTGGCTGATTCTCATGTCAATAGTGCCTTTGGAATTTTGCAATGTTGCGGCTGGATCCTCAGCTGTTGGAACAGAAGCCATGATATGAGAAAATATGATTTGCAAAGTTCAGTAGGTATAAGAAGAGGGGACTCTCCCGTGTACATATCTTCCCATCTTCAGTAGTATCTCAAGTCAATAACCTCTCGTTTAACTCCTCTCGCTCTCTATCATCATGCGTTTCTCAACCCTTCTCCTCGCAGCTTTGAGCCCTTGGCACTAGCTGCTCCAACGCCAAGTTTCATCAGCAACCTACTCAAAGCTGAACCTGGAATCACTACCGCCATCACCACGGCGCTCAAGTCCGCCGTGACTGATGCCCAGACACTTTCTGCTGCCCTTGCCAAGCTTGGTGTCAAGTTATCAACAGATGCTTCAAAGCATGGCTCTGTGTGGAACCAGGACAACCTTTGTTGTTGATGCAATTAAGCTTTCGCTCAGCCGCTTCGCCCATAGCATTCCATGGTCGAAGCAGAACTCTGCTCAGTATATTGACTGGAAGACCTACAAAGCCAATGGTGTAAACCTTGGAGCTTGGTTGGAGCAGGAGAAGGATTACGATTATGCCTGGTGGAACAAGTACTCTCCCACCACCTTTGATGAGTGGAACTTCTGCAAAGAACTAGGATCCAGATGTGGTCCTGTTTTGGAGGCTCGCTATGCAGCTTTCATCACCAACCACTGCCGACATCGACAAGATGGCCAAACAGAACATCAACACCCTCCGCATTCCCACTACTTATGCTGCCTGGGTCAAAGTTCCTGGTTCCGAGCTCTACAGTGGAAACCAGCAGAACTATCTCCGCCAAGTTTCTCTTTACGCCATCAAGAAGTACAATATGCACGTCATCATCGGCCTGCACTCACTCCCCGGCGGTGTCAACTACCTACCCATTGAAGCCTTCGGCCACAACGCCTGGTTCTTCAACTCCACCAACCTAGACTACTCCTTCAAAGCCATCGACAGCATCATCTCTTTCATCCAAAAGTCCGGCGTCCCTCAAGGCTTCACCATCGCCCCCATCAACGAAGCATCCGACAACTTCGCCCGCATTCGCTACCGCGGATGGACTTACCGCAAACGGCACTAACTGGGTTAACACGTATATCAACGGCGTTTTGTCTCGAATCGCCAAGACAAACAAGAAAATCCCCCTCATGCTCCAAGACTTCTTCCTCGGCGAACCCTTCTGGTCACCCTTCTACGCCTCCAGCACCAACATGGTAATCGACAGCCACATCTACTTCTTCGCGGCCTCGGGAATCTACGTCCAATACGTCAGTCCCGCCATCTGCGGCCAAGCGCAATACACAGCCGGCGATGCCAAATTCCCCGTCTTCATTGGCGAATGGTCTCTTCAGACTTTGTATAATAATACGTTGGAGGGGAGGAAGACGATTTGTGATACGCAGGTTTATGCGTACTCGAAGTATACAAGTGGGAGCGCGTTTTGGAATTATAATATGCTGGATGATACGGATCCGGTGTATGAAGAGGGCGTTACGAGTGATTATTGGAGTTGGACGAGACTGGTTGATCAGGGGTTGTTACGCCTAATGTGAACTCGAGTTATTGTTAGAGGGGAGGGGAGTAGGAGGGACTGGCGCTTGGGGATCTGGGTATATGGCATTGTATCATATTGATAGATATAGAAATGGAAAATGAGTAACTCACGTAATTGTCTTATATTATTCTTTCTCAGGGGATGAAGCTTTCATTCGGACCTGTCATTTGTATTGGTTTTTTCATACTCGCGGATTCCGGAAAGACTACTCGTGACAACAACGCCTCTGGCCTTCTGTCAAGTAGACCTAGCTCGCGGCATTCGTATATCCTTTCATGCCACAGAATAATATGTCCATTTTCTTTGGCATGGAAAGGAAACAGCGGTCTGGAGACATATTCTTGTGAGTCTACGCTCTCTCTCATAGACGAGGAAATCGAAACACCCACCGGCTTTCTTGGTCACGACTCACCTCTTCACCACTCCTTCTTGCTCCTGGAGTCAAATGTGGCGCTCCAAACTCATGGCAGAACCCACTATACGGCACGCCCTCAAGATGCGTCCAGGCTGGATCACCCGGCTGTACCCGTCCCGTACTTAGGTAAGTCATCTGAGTAGATAGTCCAGCCTTTCGGGATCCGAAAAACATGTAACTGATCATCTTCAATGACACCGAACTCCACGTCCTGGGTAGCTATTTCCTCGGGTGTGCCATGCAGCTAGATGAAATCATACCACGCATTCGCAACCTCAGACTCACGATCCAGCACCTCCTCCCTCCTCAACTCACTCTGTCTCTCAATCCTCTTCCTAACCATACCCTCAGTATCCCCAGCCTCCCTCACCAACCTCTTCGAAACATCATGCTCCCCCTCCTCCCTCTCAAACAACCACCTCCACTCCGCCCAAGCCGGCAGTGGACGCGGCGCATTAACTGCTGTCAACTCCGCGCATCGCTCGCACACGCCTAAATCGCGTTCCCTGATCTCATAAGTATACGAGATCTTCGCGCAGGTGGACAGGAGAATGACGCAGCCGTTTGGGCGACGGATCCCGGAGCGCCGGCTGGTGCTGCAGTAGGATGTGTGCTTGTCGCGCGTTATGTAGATGCAGGTGCAGGCGGTCCAGAGGACGCGGGTGAACCGGCAGATTGTGAGAGAGTGAGATAGTTTCTAGGTGTACAGTGTTCGAGAGCGTTGAGGGGGCCACCAGGAGAGAAAGTTTCCGGTACAGAAGATGCTGAGGGTGGGGGGTATGGTGTGGGGGAGCATGGTGAGGGGTGTGAGGGGTATGGAACGAGTGGGAAGGGATGTTTGAAGAGCGAACCGCTTCATTTTGAATGAGTCTTTGGAATTGTTGTGTCTCGAACAGCTTTCGTACCGGATATCTAAATGAGTGAGTGCTTGAGGCATTGGTACGCCCTTGTTGAATCTTGGACTTTGTGCGATGTGGTCTAACGGAACAAAGGGCCATTGTTGACTTCTTTTGTTTCGGTAAGAGCCTGAACAACAAGCACAGCTAGCATTTGGAAGAAAGAAGAATTTGCTTCATTGAAGTACAGTAAAAGGCGAATTTCGCGTCGCGAGCTTTTTAGATAACTTTTCTAAGCCAGCTCTACTTCTGACCCTTATGGCTGTGCAAACCCTACCAAGTTGTACTCCACTGGTACCGCTTGCTACTTATCATGGCAGAGCAGAGCCGATTCCTGCCTGTTTGCGGTCGCTAACTCTCAAAGATTATTTATTTTGACATACATTTCATATGGCACTTCTGTTGACAAAAGGTAGTACAGTTCTGTGGAGCAGGATATCTAAACATCTACAACCATCAGATTCCAGATCTCGGATCTATAGACGATGTTCATGCCTAATGACTTATTCTTATATTATTTTAACATAACAGAAACCTGTTCTTTCCGGGAGCGCTCAACAAAACTGGAGATATTGCTATGCACGCCTTTTATAACTCCAATACGCTCCGCTGTTTGCTCGTACCTCTCGATAAGTAAAATGAATAGGATCTTTTTTCTCCCTTCTGCAATCGAGTAATCTTCCGCTTCCGCAACAACAAAGCCCTCACAAATATGTAACTGCCGCCCATTAACAAGTCTTGCATTTGTCGAAGGTACCCTTGAGAAATGTACGCGTCCTAAACTTGTTCGGTCCGTCAAAGGCTGATCAGGTTCAACCACATAAAACCCCGAACGATTCGGTAGATCCTTTCCATTGAAATATCCAATGGGGAATCTAATTAATTCTGTCGTAACGAAAAGGCACTTCATACGTGAGGAATCTAGGATCCATGGGCTGTCTTTTGCTAGCGAATGTAGTGGCTCTGGATCTAGATTGTGCTGACTAGAGAAGAGCAAACGAGAGCTGTGGGATTCGTATACAGAATTCGCAGGCAGTATCGCAACCCCTCGCCAACCGAACCAAGAAAAAGATGGGAACAAAGGATTTCGTACTGGCATGACTCTCTGGTGTTTGTGAGTCCAGAGCAGGCTGGCAATAAACGGGTGCCCGATGCTTTCCTTCGTAGGGTAGCTTGATGGCAAACCCCAAAAATGGTAAGTCGGAGTCTGACATTTCTCGTAGTGCTTGAGTATCCCCAAAAAGGCATTCATGGAATCCGATATATGAGAAAACTCGCGGGCGCTGAATAATTCGATGTGGCTTCTCAACTCATCAATACTAGACTTTTTAGAGCCATAATCTCGAATTACTGTACCACCAGTGTAGGACTCAAAGTAGCCACGTTTCACATTAGCCAGAAACCCTTCTCCTCCCTTCTTCCTGTGGAGTATAGATAGCGGCTTATCTATTGACTCACAGCAATTCATACCTTTGCATTCAAAATACACTTGTTCGTGTGTAAAAACCAAACGACGGGTTGATAATGCAGCTTCTTGATACGTCCAACCTCGACTCGCCCATTTGGAAGTATGTATCGCATGTTCTGGACGAGGAAGTGATGATACAAGTAGCCTTCCCCGAATATAAGCATGTGGCTGGGGCTTCCTACATCGAGAACCAAGACCCGGTAGGCCAAAATCGTCGTCATCTCCTGCAGCAGCAATGATTGTGATAGTAGATGCTCCGTATATGTCTCCCATCCTCCCTATTTGTTCACTTTTGTCATCGTCATCGTTTTGGTCGATACAGTACCTGTCGATCCACAAATAATTCCAACCTAGATGCTGAACTAGGGAGATAGCATCATCGATAGTTCCAGGAACTACACTGGGTAGGCGATCATTGCCCGTATGTTGATTAGACATTTCATGCCTAGGGCCCCATACATAGCTCAGCGCTGCGTACTCGCAGTTCGGCGGGGCTTTTATAACAGATCGCGTCCTGCAATCGATAACCTTCAGTCGCGAGAATTGTATCTTCTTATCAATCATGCACTTTGTAGGGTGTAGCCGCTTACAAAGAGCAATCCAGCCTTTTAGTAGCTGGAAATTGACAATGTTGGGCTGCAAAGCGCGTGCATTGAACATGACTGTCTCCTGTGCCTCGGGGCGAATTAGGCAGATCAGCCCAGTTTTCTCAAGAGGGAAAAAAAGCTCTCGTCCTGCCTGCATGCTCCTAGGGATTACAGCGAGGCAGATGCAGTCTAGAACTTGTATTTTCCGAGACACTGTGCTACGAGACACATCGGGAGTAGACTCGAGGAAAGACAAGCGTTGCAGGCGGTAATCGCGATTTTGCAGCAGCGTGGCGTCTTTGATATGAACAGCAGCAAAAAGGCGACATAAGGAACAAGCTGTTGCTGGTATTTCGCTGATATAGCCAAGTGCAGCGACTTCCTTTCCTTTACTAGAATGCCGCTCCATCGGTGCAAACATGTCATCGATGTCTAGTGCCTCACACCGCTCGCAAAGAACCTCATTCCAATCATTCTTGTGTGGGTCTTTGATTTCGTCTCGAGACTGCTCGAAGGTATCTCGATTCTCGAGACTCGACCCGAGTTTGCGCACTCCGCTGTAGTCTGCATTCAGCGCCACGACTTTCTCTGCTGGGACGATCTAATACACGGTATCAGTTACCAAATACGCTAGATCCTATCATGCCCTCGATTTACTTCAGTTAGAGCTGTCTGTTTCAGCAGCCGATGCCGGTGTCCGCACCCCATCACCATTTCACACTCCTTATATGCAACCTTTCTTCTCTTCGCAGCAGGGAATACCATTTCCAAATCCCCTCTACCTAGCTGGTCTCTTTGAGACATGCTGAAGCGTCATGCGTGAGCTTGGATCGAGGAGCAAAGGGTTCAGCCTGGCAGATTCCAAGATTTCTCCTAGTATGCGAGAATGGCTGTGTGATCATCAGTATATCATCAGCGGGCGCTTAGACACCTTGCAACTTACTATTGAGTATGTTTTGATTCAACTCAGGTCGGGACTGCTCGCAGTGGTGGAGATGTTGGGATAAGGCCAAGATTGATCAGCCTCATTCTCGACTCCGGTATCATGCATACAGTAACGGCGGCATGTGGTAGGCGGTGAATGGCGCTGAGGTAGGCAAAACCACTCCCTTAGTACAAGCCACAACAGCCACATGCCAACGTGCCCCACATTGTTAATTCACTTGAACTAAAATTCTAGCGACGCGCAATTCGCCTTTTACTGTACCGATCTGTCTTTGTTGATGAGATCAGAGTGGGCTAATGCCCTATGCGGTCGATGGATGTCAAATGCTTTGGGATTCAAGGACGTAGAAGCAAAATGTAGTCGAAGCCCTCGAGACCCCGAGGTTGAAGAATTCGCTTCATATTGGTACATTCAAACTATCACCAGATCGTACAAAACACTGCCCTTCTAGCCACCTAGCAAAACTTACAGCCGGTACGTCCACCGCCCTCATGAACATATCCGCCAACCACACACAAAACGCCACGAAAATGCACAATCCGAGCACAAAACCTACATGGTATCCCATTCCCTCTTTCCCAAAGATTCCCCAGCCAAATTCCCTAATGCGATTGCCGAGCGTCATAATGACGAGTTCGTGTACCAAGTACACTGCATATCCTAAGCGACCCATGTATCGCGCTAGTGGTGAAGCTAGCAGTCTTTGGAGCGTGGGCAGGAACACGACGGAGAATATGACCAGGAAACTTCCTGGTAGGGCGATGTATCGCCACGGTTCGGGAAAGCTTCGTGTGATGGTACACAACGTCCTGTAGCCGGGAGTTTCGCATGTCCCTTCTGTTGGGACGGAGCCTAGGTAGAGTCCTACTACAAAGGTGGCCCACAGACTCAAGCTGATTAGCTTCGTGTTCGGAGCCAGCCAAATGGCGAGTTCGTCGATATCAAGGACCGAGTTCTGTTTTTCTTCCTCCAGATTTGCCTTCTCCTGCGAGTATATGTGCATTTCGGCAATGATAAGGCCGAACAGAAAACATGCCATGTCCCAGCGATCATGCGCAATGTTGTCGACCAGTATAAGCCCTTCGACTACCAAGCGTGGAATCCAACGAACATTCGCAACGCCGAGCAGAACAAGAAACAAAACCATCGAGCAGCGAAACTCGACTGCGATGGACCAAAGAGGATCCAGATGCCAGATCATGTATGGGCTCCATTTGTAAAATGTAAAGAGGTCGCGAAGAGAACGAAGGTAGAATACCGTATCGTTCACAAATCCAGGCTGATAATCGTTATATGGCTGCCCTCTCAATCCAAGTCGGTGGAATATGAATCCAATAAACGATGCTACTAAACTCGGCAGACCCAACCGCACTACTCTGCGGAAAGTCATACTAGTCAACACTTTCAGTATTCCCCCTCGCTTCTCCTGGACCATCAATCGAACGATTCGAGCCGAGAGCACATATCCCGATATGACAAAGAACAGGAACACCATGAAGCCGCCACTGAAGCATAGTTTTATGATTGGCAGCTGGGTGAGGTAATATCGGTTGTTGAAGCCGTAGACTTGTCGGAGTCGTGGATAGGCGTACTGCGTGTAGTGGAAGATCATAACGACGAATGCCGCTACCCCTCGCAGGCCATCGAGACAATCCGTGCTCGCCCGCTGCGCAGCGATGCGGGGATCTATGTGACGAAATAATGCTTGTTCCGGGGTGTCGTCGGCGGCGAGAAAGCTTGGTATTGTAAACTTGAGCACATTTCGAGCTGTATTTGCCAGGGAGGGCTGCTCGGGGACGCGTTGCAGATGTCTGAGCATGAAAGCTCGGAACCGGAATGGACCCATTGTAGGGCTAGGGTCAAAAATTAAGCTTTTCGGAGTATCATTTGCTTCATATCAACTTGGGATACGAGACTGGTGGGTTGTTTGATGAGGCTCAAAATAATCAAACACGAGGTAAAGAAGGGAAGAAAGACAGAAGTAGAAGACCAAGAATGCAAAGGAAAAAATATTGGTAAGGGGTCGACACATGTCAGACACAAGACCTTGGCATGCACTCTCTTGGATAGTAATCTGCCAATCTCAGCCGCAGATATATCATGTTTATCCGAGGTCTTACCGGCATTTGTGGCTCTCGCTTAGCCAGGGGTTTGATGTTTACATGGGTCTGTGAAGACGGGACTTGTGTTCGAACGCTTCTATTTGCTTTCCGTGACCACAATCTGATTTACTTATGGTCAATTGATAATGGTGATCGTGGCAAGTTAGCAATTGATTGTATCCGGGCTTAGGTGATGACTTAAGACTTGCGTGCAGAGCAAACTCCTTGCTGTGGTATATAGAGAGCTTCTCCGCTCCTCAGAGACATGGGTGTGCGCAGTTCAATTTTTCCTTTACTGTGTCATAGAATTCTTGTGTGAAAGGAAACAAATGGCTGCATCCCTGTGACAGGGATTCTCCTCTAAATGAGTGATTGAAAGAGTTCAATACCGATGCGGTAATCAAATGGCTAATGGCGTTCCTGGTTTCGACTGGTTCAAGGAGAAGTCTAGGTCTGAATGCGTAATTGCATTCGTGAATTCCATCTGTCTCCCAATAGATGGACTCGCTAAGATTTAGAGCCGGGGTCTTTCTAGCGTCCAAAGCAATTTTAATTTCCTGAGCAAATTCAAACAAGCTTATTAGACAATTTTGAGCAGCTATTCAATGAGAAATTTCTTTCAATCAGTTGCATACGACCAAATTCATTCGAAAATTCTTCAGCCTTCTTTCAGCTCCCGCTCTCGCTTATCGTCCTTCGAATTCCTATATAAACCCCACCTGTTTCTCCTCGAGATAGCTTTCTCCTCCAGAGAAGACCATACTTTCTACTGTACCTGCTGCGCTCTTCCATTTCTCGAACACAACACAATACAAACAACAACAAACATCTTCATCAAACAATCTGATACCACGCTGCTCAAACACAATGTCTCAACCAAACACTCAAGCAAATGCCGCCTCTCAAGCCATCGCTGCGGCTCCAGCCGCGCCAGCGCCCACTGCCCCTGCCACAGCCACAGTCACGGTCACAGCATCTGCCCCTCTTCCTCCGACCAACAACATGTCCCTGCACCTCTTGGGGTATTTGATCAACTTCGAGCCGATCGACAAGCTCCAATGCCAATACCGCTACGACGTCGGCCTGACCTCCGCGGAGCGCACCATCAAACTCGACGCCATCACCAAGAACGTCGAGGACCAATTTGAGTCTCTCAAGGCTCTCCTCATCACCAACTTGGCCTGCGAGAAGTGCCGCCAATCTCCCTTGGTTGCCGACTCCAAGCACGCCGCCTTCCTCAACCCTGCCACCCAGCAGTTGTGGGATAAGCTTGTTGATGTCGTTGACAGTGAGCAATAACCTTCATGTATCTTACCAACATTCACTTTGTATCTTATGCTAACTAATTGTCCTGGATTAGCCATCAAGAACGAACCAATTCACATAACCAACGATCATCTTCTGGTGGTCAAGCAGTACTTTGAGAAGATCGAGCAGGCATATCGCCGGGACAACGTTGCGGCAAACTGTTAGATGCTGGGCTTGGAGGAAGGTTTTGGGGATGTTTTGGGGTGTGGTTGCGTATGTGCTCTCTCTGCTGGGTTTGCTTTGGTGGGCGTGGGTAGGGGCGATTCTGGCGTAGACTTGAGATTCTTGCTCGTCTTTGGGGCAGATTACGCTGAATGACAAGAACTTTGGACTCTGCCACTAAGATTCAATTTTACACTCGTGACGTCTCGAATTTTTCCATGTTGCGCCAGTCATCATGAAGTTTTATTTTTGGTTGATAGGTTTGTTTACTTTTAGCGGAGTAATTTGAGACCCGTTAAGCGAGGAGCTGGTCGGAGACTAGGTACAGTTTAACAACGCTACAGTGAACCAGGCTCAGTCTTCTTGAGGTTTCTCATCAAAGACATTTGGGCAATTTTTAGAAGGTTTCATCGCAGACTTTCTTCCAATTCAATTTCCAAGGCCACTCCAAATCGACACCTCGCGTATATCGGCCGCGGCTGCATCGTTCGTCTTCTTATCAGAAGATGCCGTGAACGAGAAGCCCGTGCAAGTCTCGAATCGAGAATAAATCCTGGTAGTGATAGTAACACGTTCGTTCACAAATACTTCCAAGATGCTCTGGTCGAAGAACGCTCGTATTCTTAGGGTCTCCTCCTCGAAAGTTTGCTCCGAGGGACTGTACTGCGTGAACAAGGCGAACGGCGCCACTTCTGGCGCAATGATGACAGAATCTTCGACTGTTGGAATATGACTTCGGTCTATCACAAATTCTGATTGTGTTGTGTTGTAAGTAAGACTGGTGTAATGAGAAGAGTCTGTTCTGATTAGCATCACATCACAGTCTTCAATGGGAATGATTTACCTTCAAGATGTGCTACTCGAATCTCGAACTTGGAACAGCTCTTCGCCAGACTGACTTCGCATTTCATTTCCCATTGCGAAGATGGATGAAGCAAAGCCAGATTATGTAAAACGCCTGTCATCAAAGTAACATCAACCAGTCCTTCCTTCTTGCTTCTCGCTCGCAACAACTCGAGGTTTGGATGTGGCGCGATGCTTAAAGTTCTCATGGTGCTTAATCCTCCGGCCTGCAATATCCTCTCAAACGAAGTCATTTCAGAGAGAGTCACATTTCGAGCCTCTGAAACATTGGTGAGTGTCTGTATGCCGAGGACCCGAGGAAGTGTGAGCATGCCTGACCAGTCTTGCAACTGCCGGAGTTTGTCCGAAAGATCATCCTCAGCCGACCAGCCAAGTACAACATGCTTCTCAATCGTCGGGTCCCAAAATGTGTTTGCTGCGTAGCAACAACCATGATCCAGGATCCCACCAAATTCGTGGGACATCAGAACCCTTCTCCCGATGATATCGTCTTTTGGCGTTTGGAATGTACCAGACATCCATAACTGAACTCGAGATTGCCTGGTGGTAGAATGGCATAGATTTGGCTTTGCAATGGTCGTGGTAGTCGATGGGGATCTTAGTCCTTGACTGCTCATGATGAGAACATCCATCGGTTTCTGGTCGGCTTCTGTGATCGTGGCAAAAGTGCTGACCTCCCAGTTCTGGCCCATATCACCACTCCATCGAGATCGACGTGTATTCAACCCAACATCTGCCAAAATACCCAGAAACTGCCACTTGGTCAGATTTTTCGAGTCGAGCGCATAAACAAAAGACGTTGGCGTCCGGTTCCTGATGCCGCCAGAAATTATGCCGAAAAGTGTATTTTGATTTGGGAGATTGAAATGTTCAGCCAACGATGGCCAACGAGAAACAAAAGGATCTCGCCACGCTGTGACTTCATATTGCTTGGGAGGCCCTGGAAGGATTGGATTGCAGTCGTGCTTCTGCCACGTCCTCCCCGCATCTTGCGAAGTCGCCACGCTTAGTGTTTCGGACCCATAAGTGTAGTCTATATCCCAACTTATAGGAAGATGGTTGACCGAAGTGTAGAAACATGTAAGTGTTCCATCCCTCTCGCCTTTGAGATTGAGGTCCGTCATGCAGCCAGTGAAGACCCCGAGTTGGTCATATGGTTTGTCAGGACTCAGCCATGTGTCTGGACAAACTGTCCAGGAAACCAGGTCATTAGATGTTGCGTGACCCCACGCAATATCTCCCCAATCATTTCCGTTGGGATTCCATTGAAATCCAAGATGGTAGAGCTTTGTCCTGGAATCGTATGAAGGAGCGCATGGGTCATTCATCCAACCTCTCCTCGCTTGCACATGATATCTTGGTCGCCAGCGTCGAAATTCGTCCACCAGTTCGAAAACTTCGTCTGGGCAGTACTCTCCCATTGCTGCAGAGGTGTGTGAGCTGCGGATGTTGCAAAATAACTCCCGGATAGAGAAGTTGACGCAACATGGAGAAAATTGAGTATGATTGAGCGATGAAATGGTAGCTCTTCGATAGTCAGCCTGATATCATGCACGCCAACATTTCGAATCGATTCCATGAGCCTGGCTCGCGGCATCAAATCTTCATGTGCTATGTGGTGCCATCATTTGACTCTGTTGTCCGGGATTAGTGGTGCTCGGCTTTCTACCCTTTCTGTAAAATTGCCGGTTAAACCCAAAGACCCCTAGTCACGAGTGAGTATTTCCCGTCACGATTGCCGGGTTGAGACTTCACCCACACGGCCGTTCCTCCCTTAAACCCAGGAATCGAGTTGTACCAGTAATAGTTCTTTCTGAAGTGAGGAATTTACATCTCGGCACATATAGCAGGCAATCATCAAGTTTAGTGGCTGTGGGGGCTCACTTCGTAAGCCACATGGACTGCGGGGTACGCACGAGCGCTGAAATTGACGCGGCGCGGACTCTCCTGAATTACAGAAGGACCCGCCAAATCACGCTCAAGGATAGGCTTTGCCTCAGGTCATTGCAGCGTGCTATGGGTCAAGGAAAAACATGCATATTGGACCCAATTCGTACAGAAAAATGAACATGTCCAGTCTCGTCGATCATATCAGAGAAAGATACTATCACCACTTCATACTTCTTGTACAGCCAACACCAAACATGTACCCACAAATAATTCTGTTCGGTGACAGCGTCACCCAATGCATGACCACAAACATTCAAGCCTGGCTTCAGACACGATACTCTCGACGCGCTGATATTATCAACCGCGGTTTCGGCGGATACACTTCACAACAAGGCCTCTCACTTCTTCCAAAGATCATCCCTTCGCTACATCCCGACACCTCTCCCGAGATCAAACTTTGCTTCGTATTCTTTGGAGCAAATGATGCATTTCAGCCGCCCCAAACTCCAGGAAGGCCTCGAGTCCACTTGGAAGATTTTTTAAGCAATATTAGCAAGATTGTTGAGTATCTTCTATCTATTTCTAAAGAAATGAAGGTGGTTCTCATTACGCCTCCGGCCGTTGACGAGTACAGCCTTCCTCACACTGGACTCACTTCTGAACGGATCGCTGCGTACGCCACTGCAACACGCAAGGTAGCAGCTGAACATGAGCTGCCACTTGTGGACTGCTCGAAGGCTTTCTTGAAGTTCTCAGGCTGGAATGGAAGTCTCGAGGAATCCATTCTGCCCGGTGACAAGCGACTTGGCAAGAACGATGCTCTGGCAAGCTTGCTTACCGATGGACTTCATCTTTCTGCGAAAGGCTATGAGGTACTCTTCCACGAAGTTATATCGGTCATAGAAGGAGAATTGCAGCAGCTATCTTGCTCCAATATGCCTGTCGTGATTTGTAAGTCAAGTCCCAACAGTCCACAAATGCAAATCTGCCATCCTCGAACGGATTGTTGACAACTTCCACAGCAGACAATGAACTAGGAGCTATCTGGGACGAGTTTGGAGCTTGCGACCAGATTGTAAATCAGACGGGTTACCCCGTTACGGAACCAGATCGCAGTAGGGCTTTTCGAAAGAAAGTGGAGCTGGAAGAGAGCATTGGCATGACCATCGATGAATTTTTCCAAGTGGGAACTATCGGGAAGCACTAGGTTACTGGTATTCGATTTGGCATCTAAAAGTATTGAATGTTAAAATTATTTGCCTAGCTCTATGGCATGATTCTTACCAATGTCTACTTTTTGAGATTGTACACTTTGTTTCTACAGTCAAATAGAGCCGGTTGGTCCTACCGGCTCAATGTTTACCATCCACATGATTGCTCGGTAGGACCCCACTTCCCCCTCAATGAAGCTATTCCGCATTGGTGAAATTTCCGAAATGTCTCGGCAGCAACATTTCATTCCGAATCTGTGATATTTCCGACATGAGGCCAATTCTGGCTCGAAACAGCCCGCGACTGGCTTGCTCATGCCATAGTTATGGATGAAGGAGGACCGGGAGTTGCCTTTCGCCCTGCTTCGAGACGAGCTTGCATTGCGTCTCTGTGGGGGCTGGAGCTACGCCCGCGTTGCGGGGTTGCTGGGGTTCTCCAATCCAAAAAAATCTGGAGATTAGGGGACGCCACTGCTCTTCGACCGCGTGCTTCCAGAATCGAGGGACGAAAAAGTATATATCTTCGTTGAAGAACATCCCAGCTTCAGATCAGCACCGAGAAGCACCAAGCAGCGTTGCCCCCTTGAGACCCTGAAATCGACTAAGCGTGACGATTCAACCTATACAGCAGCTCATCACACTTGGATTTTTCACTCGTGAGAGGTACCTTCAGACACAGCCATGGAGGACTTGACGACAGTCGTTGCGCCTTCGCGTGGTATCAGTTGGCAATTGCGAAATAATCAAAAGCTGGTTGGAGCCAGTAGGTCCTCCCTACCCTCACCTATCTTCATTTAATTCTCCAGCCATGACTGACATCTCGATACAGCATTTCTTCTGTCTTTGATTTACTGGAACTTCGGCTACGATGGAGGCATTGTCTCAGGCTTCCTCGCTATGGCACCTTTTGGCAATACATTCGGAAGCCAGACACTCCCAACCGGAGACCACGTCCTCACGCCAACCGATATCTCTGTCATTACAGCTGTCCCGCAGGTTGGAAACCTTCTCGCCATCCCATTTACTGCTATCGGCGCAGACCGACTTGGGCGAAAGAAGATGGTTCACGTCGCGTGCTCTGTGAGCTTGATTGGTGCCGTGCTCCAAACGGCTGCCTACGAGAAGGTCATGTTGGTGATAGGTCGCACTTTAGGATGTAAGTCATTTACTCAGCCAATGGAAACAGTGCAAGATTCACGGACTGAAAATTTCAAGCTATGTCTATTTTCCTGTTCCTTACTTTGGGTACTGGATGGCTTGCAGAGGTCGCGCCCCCGGAACTTCGTGGCAGTTTTGCAAGTCTTTCAATCACAGTCATCGATTTCGCTGCCGTGGTCACGGCGTGCATCAGCCGAGGGACCAAAGATCTGCCTGGGTCCACATCATATCGAATTCCAATTGGGCTTCAGCTCGTGTGGCCATTGATGATTTCTCTTGGTGCATTCTTTGTCCACGATAGCCCAACATTCTTCTTGATCAAGGGTAAAGATGACATGGCTGAAGAGAGTCTTCGATCCATTCGTGGTGGATACAGCGACACAGAAATCTATGCCGAGTTGGACGCACTCAGAGCACAAACATCTCTGCGCCAAGCAGAGGCAGATGTTGCTTGGAACGAGCTTTTCAAAGGCACCAATCGCCGCCGGACTCTCCTCTCCCTGTCGATAGCCAACTTCCAACAACTTTCAGGCATTGCTTTCGCGACAAACTATGCCACAATTTTCCTTATGCAAGTTGCCCCCGGCCAGGATCCTTTCGTTCTAGTCATTGGGCTCGCGATACTGGCTTTGGGTGGCGCTGTTACTGGGTTGCTACTAGTCGACAGAATCGGTCGACGGACACTCGCCCTGGGAACATTCATTCCACTGTTTTTCATCAACACAGTCATTGGAGGTTTGGGATTCGTCAACACCACTACTCACCCTACGGTTGGCAAGGCTATTGCGGCTTTCAGTTTGATGTTCGGCTTTTTCTTCGCCGCTGGCTTCGGACCCCTCACATATGTCGTGGCTGGCGAGATGCCTACAGGTCGCCTGCGAAACAAGACTACATCTTTCACGTTCTTTACGTTGATTTCGTTCGCCACGGCTTGTCAATACGCACTTCCGTATCTGTCCCAATCTAATGGGTTCGTAGTTTCCACTCCTTCCCATCTTCTGGTTTCAACTAACATGTCGGCAGTGCCAATCTGGGTGCCAAAATCTACTTAATTTTCTCTGGCTGGATGCTCATCACTATCGTGACTATATATTTCTGCCTGCCAGAGACCAAAGGTCGCTCTCCAGCTGAGTTGGATGAGATGTTTGCAGCCAAAGTCCCTGCACGGAAGTTCAGAAGTAAGTCTTGAATAGTACCCAATCTCACATCAGCTGCTAATCATCCTGTAGCTTACGTCTGTGGTACTGCAACAAGCAACTTCATCGCTGCTACTACTGCCAAGTCTGGAGCCAATGTTTATCACGAGGAAACTGCAGCACACAAGGACTGATCGACGCGAGAGAGGGGGTAAGCCGACATTCCTGCGTGGTACTGTTAAGATCAGTAATGTTGGATCAGGAAGAAGAAGAAGGGGTGTTATCTTGAGTGGCGTTGTACTTTCAATTGGTCAATGTTTTATCTTGTATGTGTCAAACATGGGGGCCAATTTGGCGGCGTTCGCAATGAGACAGGATCTATACAAATAACACGACTAGCAATATATGCAATTTGCCATAGCTGTATATTGCGCTCAGACCTTTGGGCTACTGTTGTCTGTTTGATCGACAGCGGGGTGATTTCTGACGACATCGATGACCCCGCTTTCAGTACGAGGCTATTGGCTCCAAGTGAAGAGTTGGGGATGTGCTTCCTGTCACAAGTGGATAGGGAAGAAAGAGGAATTTGTCAAATTCATTTTCTCTTTTTCATTGGTTTGTCTCTGCCAGTACTATCTCGAGGTGATTTGGGACGATTTCTACGGCAAATTGAAGGAGGAGATGATGCTACGACGTAGACACAGATTAAAAAAGACAGCAACTCCGAAAATATGATGCTAGAACCACTAAAAAAATACTTTTTCCAATTACATGAATTCGGATCACATGGCTAGCCTGCTAATTCTGAGGACAGCGTTGTATCTTTCCGCCAAATCCTCGCCAACACATTCTCTCAATGTATTAAATTCTCGACTCTTGCCATGATCTGCAAAATGAAAGATTGGACCCAAAGTTGACACCGAGTCAACGGCTACGTCGTGCCGTACTGGCGTCCAAGGACTCTCACCGTTCGCGAATTCAATCCACGATCGCTGTGTCTGTAGCACACCCGCATCCCAGGAAGCTCGATCAACCTCGGGGATCATCTCAGGAGCAGGGTTGAAAAGAAGGAGGTCATTCACTCCATGGTGAGCTTTTCGGTATGAGTGGCTCGCTGGATATGTGTTTGTGATGCTGTATCTGTACAGCCACACTTGTGAAGAACTCCCGCTTTTGTACATGGCGAGGGGAAGGTACAACGTGGGGAAATCAAAGAGTATGTTTCCGAGGAGAGAAGCGATGCCTCCGATATGCTTGGAAGGACTTTTGATCACATCTTGAAGACGATAGGCCTCCAAGACGTTGGAGAAGTGCTCTGGGAATGCTTTGTGGTCGGCAAATGTATGGTTGGTTTCGATCGTCGATTGAAGTTGCTTCAAGATGTCTTCGTCGGACTTCATCGTTCCCTTTTCGAAATCCGTCAAGAGCAATTGGCACAAATCTTCTTCGAAAGCCGCAGCTCCTACCATGATATCAGGAGAGCCATCGTCGCTAGGAGCCCCGGTACACCAACTTTTGCGAATAAACTTGTCCTCGATAAGTGGATGGCAGACTGTCCAAGGAATGTTGTCCGTCAAAACGCTGGTATCGCATGACAGTAACTCCTGAAAAGATTCATCGCTGCTGCTGGCCGGAGCAATCGCTTTCATGGCATGATCGTAGATGTTTTGATGAAAGTCCAAAGGCATTGGTCCGATTCCGAGAGCAGTCCCACTCGCAAGAATTGCGCGTTGGAACTTCCGTTCAGGAAATATGCACTGGAGATGGCAAGATGCAGCGCCTGCACTGGTCCCCTGGATCGTAATGTTGTTCGGGTCTCCTCCAAATCCCGCAACGAAATTTGAAAGCCACTCGATGGCACGAGCCTGGTCATGCAGTCCATAGTTCCCGACAGCTTCGCCGTGTTTTTTGTTGAGTTCCGAAAGTTGCTGAGAGGCAAGGAAACCCAAAGGACCGACCCGATAATTGATGGTAGCAACAATGATATCTTTTCCAATCTCGATGCTATGGCGCACAATTCCTGTTCCGTCGAAGACCTCCCGTCCTGAAAGTTGGATGCATTGGCTGCCACCCACGAATGCACCTCCGTGGATGAAAACCAAAACCGGTAGCTTGCTGCCAGTAGAGTCCAAAGCGCTGCGTGGAACGGTCAAGCTCAGATTCAGACACTCAAACTCTTCGGCTTTCGGTGGGTCGAGTATAGGCCAATCGATGGGCAGAGGGGCTTTCCAGTACTCAAAATATGGCTGGAATGGTTGCGGGCAGTAAGGTCTACTCACAGGTTAGGATACCTCAGTCAAAAATCTGTGGGCTCATAATCTCACCCTGCATTTGTTGCTAGGAATGGTTGAGTGGGTAGAGAAGTTTCCAAAACACTTTGTCGAAAGCGTCCTGGTATTGCGGCGAAGGGGATGCCACGAAATTGGACGATATCGGTGCCACGAGTCCATCCAACGATGTGGCCAAGCTTTTCATGGTCGAAAGAATGTTGCTTGGGCTCAGACAGAGCGGGAGTCTCGATGGAACCCATTTTTGAATATACCTGAGAGACTGTGGCCGGAATGTTTGGTTATTGGCTCGATGAAGTGATTTTCAAGAGTGGTTACCGCTTGCGCGGGAACACTTGCAGAAATGAGGTGGGATGCACCGTCAAGTAGGACTGCACAAGTATCAAGTCGATAAGTTTTTTGAGTAAATATGTCGTAGACCAAGGAAGTATCCACATGTGATGGTTCCAACGTCTGCAGACAGCGGGAAACTGCGGCAGGTGTTGATGCGAGTCGTGATCTATACTTTGCTAATCCTTAGTCGATTGCAATATTTCATTCCTCCTCGATGCCACTTATCGCATTAAAGCCTTGAGTGTTGAACGTTCCCGAGCCTAGATTCGAGTTCGTGATATCCTTCGGGATTTTGCTGTTTTGGGACTGAATCCGGGGAGGGGGCGGGGCCACATTTGGCCCGCAAGAAACCCGCACTTGGGAAGAGCCGACAATATTCCATTCCTTCCATTCTCCCCTGCAATCTCAGGCAATCGTCTCAACGTCAAAGACGATGGCCGAGATTACTTTCGATGCGATCTCAGCCGCTGAAGTGCAGGCTACCTCATGCAATGACTGCAAGATCCGGAAGTTGAAGGTAAGCTTGGCAGCAACAGTATCCCCCTCTTCGTTTCGGACCATATTCCCCAACTTTCCCTCTGCATAGACTGATCACTTCCAAAGTGTACCCGTCGCCATCCTTGCTCTAATTGTGAGCGTAAGAATCTTGAATGCACGTACTCTCTGGCGCCCAAGACTTCATCGAAGAGAAAGCGGTACGGGGCAGAAGATAGCAAAACTTCGTCCTTCAAGTGCTTGACTGGTTTATCCGATGAGCACCACGAACTATTTGATAGTCGCTCTGAGGCCAGAGATTGTGGCGAGTCACCATACGGGGGTACTCAGGTCANAGATTCCAGCATGCGACCCCCGACTTTGGCATCATCAAATCCAATCAATGGCACATCTACTGGAATGCCCATCTGGGAGTGGAATACCGCTTTTCATTGCAACTTGATGGATGAAATCATGTGTGCCGATCCAAGTGTCACTTCATCGTTTGCTCGCCATGACCACTTGTTCACTTTGCCAACCAGTACGGCCTCGGACACTTTCGACTTTCCCAGCTTTTCAGGCGAGCTCGGATGGCTCAATAATGGTTCCATGGGCTCATCAGAGCTCTCCATACAAAGCAACACCCCATCTAATAATAATTTATGTGGTGTGGTTGATCGAGCCCCAATCAAGGCATGGCCGTTTGTAGAGACAACATGGCCCCGCCAGATCCACCATCACCATTTGGTTAAGATTACGAGCTTGTACCTCCGTCAAATTCACCCATCCATACCGCTATATAATGCCTCTGAGATACTGGATGGCTTGAACAATGGCAGATACCGAACTGATCATCCATTCGGGGCAATGATTCTCGGTCTTTGCACTTTTACACTGGTTCAACGGCAAGAACCCAACAGTATGCTCCTGCAGAATGATAATCTTACACCCTCGGACTTCTTACGGGAGACCATTGCTCTACGACGCTCAAGAGACGTTGACGAGAATCCAACACTCGAATGCGTGGTCGCTGACATTCATATCTTTGGTGCTCTTGAGCTCCTTGGGAAGAAGAACGCCGCTTGGCTAAAGCTCCAGGAAGCCATCACACTTGCAGAGATTCTCGACCTCACAAATCCAAACAATCGATACGACTATGACTCCAAGTGTTGGGAGAGAAAGTCTCGCCTTCATATTTGTCTTGTCATCATCGAAAGGTATGTGGCCCAGTGTTCATGACAGCCTTCACTTGACATTGTTGACATTCGCATGTAGGGCATATACCTTTGGACAATGGCGACGAATCTCGGTTCCCAACGTGCCGCCACGGATACTTCAAAAGTTCTCGCAGCTTTCTCTGCAGGACGACATCTTTGAGGACGAAACGGAAGGAAATAATCTTTCTGTCCTGAACTTGATGGCTAAAACTTTCGATTGCCTCGAGGGAGATCTGGTATATTGCTGGGATGGCAGCTGCGATATCCAGCATGGTCGAAAATGCCACAAGCTCTCGTCGGAACGTATTCTCGGTCTTCTGCGGAGAGTTCCAGGACCAGACCACCAAGATTGGTTAAGGCTAGCCAAATTTCGTGAGAAGAAATTGGCCCAGAAGAAGGACAGTTCGGCAGACTCAGACGAGAATGAACGTGGCGACGTTTTATTGACCTGTCTTTGGGTACTCAACCGTCTTTGGCATTTGGCTCTCATCCACGGCCACGTATCGCCCGATAGTCCATCACGCGAGCTTCGACCCAGCTTTTCGGTTTGGCTTGCTAGTGAAGCTCTTGCAGTCGTCAAGTCTTTCACTATCAATGGGTTAGAACTTCATGGTGAAGGATTGGTATGTGTTACAGATCCGATCCGACGCCGTGCGATGCTAACTGTTTCTGCAGGCTCAAAAGATGTTCCACATAGCATCTGACTTCCTGCAGACCACATCTCGTCCACTCAGCATAGGCACCGTCGAGAGTGGAGTTCGCTTAGATACCCAAAGTGGGGATGAAGTCGGTACCCTCCACCAACGTGCGCAAAACTGCATGGACAGCACATCTGATCTTGACCAGGAGATTACATGCGGGAACGAGCTGGTGATATCACATTCGAATACCGATATCGCCAATGGGTTCTTGGGCTTTTTTGCTCTGTTCAAGAATGGTAAACACGCCTACTTGCAGGATTATTTGGGGATTTACAAGCACTCGATCGCTAGCCTATGACTTGATTGGGAGGTTCCTATCTCATTATCATCGTACAATTCCGCGACAGAGAATGTTGCCCGTTCATTACCAGATACACCAAACCCGCAACTCACTGCTCCGGCGAGGTGGTGCATCCTCCGTGCCTTCAATCCGGAACGCACTATGAGGACACATCGACCTGACACTCCCGTCGCCACGCCTCACTGCTTCACTATCATAGAACTTGATGGCATAGATCTCGTCCGGTCTCTGATCACTCAGATAGTACCACTCGTAGGACTTTCCTACAGGAGGAGCCCTCACAATCGGATTGTCGCTGTAATACTCCTTCAAATGCCCTGGCCGGTCCTTGTATGTTCGTGGCACAACAGCGAATTGCAACTCAGATTCTGGCGTGGCGATGAGGCCGAGAGGATCGCGCTTCACAGTCTCCCACGGTCTCCAAATACTGAATATGCCATAGCGTGGGCCGTCGTAGCCACTTCCATCCCAATCCCAATGGCCTCCTTTGCCATTCAGCATGTCGCCATTTCCGGGTCCTAGACCAGCCTTTGCGATGGCGGCGTCTTCGGCTGCGATGACCTCAGTTTTCAGACGGAAGAACAGCTCGCGATCTTCTGCAGTCTGACTTGAGTCCGACCATTCGTCTGTGATGGCTCGGAAGTGGCTCCTTGCTCCGCCGGCGGTATAGTCAGAGTGCGCAATGAAGAATGGAGGTGTGCCTCTCGCCTCCTCTTTTGCTCGAGGATTGGTTTTATCCACATCCTTGATGTCGATTACTGCGACATCACGAAGAGTGTGGTTGACAATAGCGGTTGCTCGGACGCCAAGTTGCTCCTTGAGAACAGAGCAAATCGTGGGGAAATATTTCATGTTGATGACTTCCTCATTGTGGACGGACTCGTATGAGCCATCGATTGGGAGCTTCTGGTCCAGGATTTGGAAGCCGTGAGTTTCGTGTTTGTAGCTTGATAGAGGAGCAGGAAGGCTACGGAGATCAATTACGGGATGGATATGAGGAGTTGATTTGGACGACTGTCCTAGAAACGTGGAGATGTCGTTCAATTCGGGGGGAGCGGGGTCTGAGTAGTAGTTGAAAGATGCCTGCAAGACCGCTGGCTGCTGAGCTGTTGGGGTCGACATTTTGGAGGTCGAGATTTGGTGATGAAATGGAATGTAAGTTTGCTGGAATTGATATGGAGAGAAAGACGTATTTTCCACACGGAATTCGGGCACTCTCTTGAATGTTTTACTGAAGCCTGTGGCCAACGTCAGCACTTATATAGTGCTCAATCGATCCATACTGTGTGCCCCAGCGTAAGAGTGTGGATGGTTGAAACAAGCTTTGAGCTGTCAAACAAGCCTTCCTGGCCTAATGACTCACTGGCCGACGGGAAAACAGCCGACGGGGAAATTAGCAATGCGCCGTGGGAAATCTAGCCAGATGCCTCGGGAAATACTCATTCTGCATCCAAGCGGCTGGTACAAAATAAGGGTTCTGATTTGATCTCGCCGATGTGTACTTTCTGCAACTGCCTTTGGGGTTTGGATGAGATGCGGTGAGATCAATTTTCACGGATCAATCCTTCCGTCGCTGACCTCCCGTAAACGAGGGGAAAGCGAGAAGCTGAGTTGGAATGTCAACGTCATTTCTTCGTGTGAGACACAACACAGATTTTCAATTCCATCGAATATCGGCGAAGAGATTTTGTCCCTTCGAGGGTTGAACTATCGAGACTAAATGCTTGCTTATTCATGCAAATCTCCTGATTCAGCATCCTGCTTAAGTACTTTGTTTACTGTGCTTCGCTACGGGTTGGGGGCTTGCACCTTCGGCCAGCGGAAGAAAGCCGAACCCAGTGCGCCTGACGGCCAAGCGGCACCCCTCAGTTGACAACATCATTACCCGGAATATTATTGACTATAGAGCAGACGATGGAGGCTGAAATTTATATACTTCTGCATGTTTCCGAAGTGCTATATCCCTTCGGAATTTGAAAGCTATATTCTCCGCAGAATAGCTGTCTGTATCTTCTTGGTATCACTGTTACCACCACTTTCACTTTCGGGTTCACGCTCAGCAGACTTGAGTCCGTATCTAGTCCTCCACGTAGCCTTAGGCACTTTCTCATCGCTAGCCAGGGCAACAGAATCACTTGAGGCTCCTAGATCCCCAGACTGCATGCCCATGACCAGAAGCTTCCCAACGGTCCTGTCATCGGTGGCCGGAAGCTTTGCTATGCTTACTACCCATATTATGTACACTACACTCATTGTCGCGTGGATCAGTAGGACCACAACACCGACGTAGATCAGTATCGAGTCCTGAAAGCCGTACCCATAACCATATCGACTCATGTCCATCCGTACCTCCGTGAACCGAGTCGCATCTTGGAAGTCGGCTGCGGTCAAGTTCGCATGCCATTTCGCCCAATCGGACGTCGAAGACAGTAATTGTGCGTCTTCGTAAAGACTTTGACTTATGGAAATGTCTTTCGGATAAATTTCCCTGTAAGGGTCGTCCATCCTGCCTTCAACATCGATATAGATGGGCACAGTGTTGTGAGCTCGGGAAAGAGCATCGGTGAGGTATGCTGATAGAGAAACCTGTAGACAGGTGCTCAGAGCCATCGGATCAAGACTGACATAGTAGAGTTTGCCATCATCGACAGTCTTCTGTCGCAGGTAAGTTGCGTTCAGAAATGCATGTTTCTCAAGACACGCTTGTCCAACAGCATCCAAGATCGTACGATTGCCGGGTTCTAAACAGGACTGTTAGCGCATAATTCTTCTGGAGTTTGTTCCCATTTTCTATTTTCCTCTCTTAGTAAATCGCGATGGCTGTCAATACGTTGGGAATAGGATAAAAGAAAAGATCTACCTGGATTTGCTAAAGAATCGATCCACTCCGAAAAAGTTAGCACTGTTGAGATCAAAATTTGGTATTCCCAAGGCACCGAGTCCGAGGTCGCCTTTCACACACAATCTAAATTTCGGCGCTCAGAAGTTGAGGGAGAATACGTACAGGTCCGTTCAGTAGATTTGCCCACGACTCTCCTATATATGCTGGAATCGCGGGCAAGTCCTTTGTCTGGTCAGGGTCAATATAACCCGGCACCTGCGGATCGGGAGAAGAGTCGTAGACAGTTGACTCGGGCGGAGCAATCTCTAGATGGGTCTCAGTTTCCATCCAACGTGCATTGAAAGTGCAGGCGAAGAACGACCACGGTTCTGTCGATTCTTGGAATGTGCCTGAGTGCAAGATCTCAGGAGTTGCGAATATTGCTCCCATGGATGGTCTGACCTCGCCGAAATACTCAGAGTCACCGGCAATCAAAGTTGAATTAACAATCGTGGAGTTCAAGTCGACTGATAGATTGGAGTAGGCTGAAAAAGGCACAGTCCAAGTGGTTGATGCGACTGGTTCCGAACCCCAACCACCTGCCACCATCCTGCTATGAGGCAAAGCCAAGGAGGATGAATTTGCGGGGAGGCCTAGAGTATCAGAGGATCAATATGGTCCACGTGAACAATGAGGGAGCTGGATCTCACTGACCATTACATTGACTTTCAACGAAAGGTTTCCGAGTAGGGAACTTTTCGCCATCAGCTCGAAATGAAAGATCGTAACGAGCCCTGAGATCGTTATACTGGTAGAATAAATATCTGAGTCAGCATGCCTATCTTGACAAGGCGTTGAAAATGTTTTGTGGAGACCAGGGAGATATCTAGAGCCATTGCTCAACATATGCCGGAGAATTTTTCGGTTTGGGGGGGAGGGGGCTCTTGATAATTTTTACTGACCTCGTACTGCATAGCCCCTTTCCCTGCGTAACTCCCTATGCCCTGGGGGTTGAATGAGGATAGAACATTATGATAGCCCAACATTGCATCGCCAAGGAAAGTCGATAGTGACGAAGTCACATAGGAGCTGCTTGAGCCTTGCATGACCACCCCAACATGTCCTATGAGGAACCTGTTCCAATTTGCTGGCATAGTGATGTTGATTGCAGACGGGGCTGGGAAGGAGAACAATTCTCGGTCTAACATAAATTGACGCATACCATAGGAAGGACATTCGGGCAATATCGATGCATTTTGTCCTGCGCATTGAGGAGCAGACATTCCGGCGGTCAGGACCCCGGGGTACAGCTTTTCTGGACTGGCCTCAATGTAGACGCCGAACTTGATGTTGTCCTTGCCAAGCCACACATTGTCCACAGACCAGTATTGAAGCCGTGGTAGCATGACAATGGCGGAGGACGGCGCCGAGAGTACGGCCAAGAACACGATCCAAGGAAAGATCAAAGTGTACTTCAAGCTCAGACTGGTGAACTCCGTTCGGAAAAGCCAAGTGGGCGAGTCAACATAGAAGTTTGCACTGATTATGCCGAGAGGCAGTCCACTCCCACTGACGAGTCCGTGTTGAATCAAGTTCAATACCATCATCGAGATCGAGGCCACCAGAAGACTTGCATGGACTTGTGCAGCGAATTGAAGGGCACTGAGAATAGTGTTCGTTTCGGTTGTCGGTAAACCCCAGAAGACATTCCGAAAGTTCAGAGCCAGGATCGCGAGAGAAATCGCCATCGGAGGAACGAGAATCAAAGACCTGCCCAGAACACCCCAACGAGTGATCGGCTTTTTGGAGGAGGGCTTCTTGCGGAAGTCATCGTCCTCGGGTGAGGGAGGCCGAACTGAATGGGATCGAAATCCCTTGTTCAATGGCTCATCGCTGGGCTGCATCATCGGTGCATGTTCAAGCTCAAATTGCTCGTACTGCGCTCAATTAGGACTCTTCATAAACATAAATAAAAATATTGGTCTACTCGCCTCATCTCTTCTTGAGCCACCATTCCTATCCATGCTGCTGTCGAATACCTCTGTAATTAATGATATGTAAAGATGCAGCGCATTTCGAGAAGATCGTCAAACATAAGGTTTAAATTTCAGGGGAGGCCCACATTGACTCCCATTGCTGTGCCACCTTGGCACTCCAGGCTGATACAGGAAAACAAGATGGATTCTGTGGCGAAGCCGGCGAAGCCAATACAGAAACCCTATCTGATGCTCTGATCAGGCGCAATTCTAGCACAGCCATTGAGAGCGTGACGATCCGTGAGTTCTGCGTTGCCGTCAGTCAGAGTTCTCTTTGATGTCGCCAAGAGATAGGACCAGAACACCGCGTCTTCTCCTCGAGAATCTTTACCAGGGCATCATCCCGCGTCATGCTTGTCCCGAGATGCGATTTCGTCGGCGTCATCGTATTCATCTGACTGCTTCGGCTAGGAGGCTCTGTGAGGCCAAACTTCAAGGTTCATGATGTGTTGCTGCATCATCACATGGTGATTAGGGCTACATGGTCTAGGAACTGCACCGCTCCCTCAGGCTTCTTGGTCCTTGTGGGTAATTGCTTCGACTTCCTTGATATCGTCATGGCCACATCCAGAGTAATAGTTGATAGTCGCGGAAAGCTTGGTGTATATATAATCAAAAAATGTCAAGTCGAAGAACGCCAACTCTTGACCTCAGGGGGGCGGGCCGACCCCGCCTTCGCCGTCGCTTGGCATCAGAGGCGAACAGGTGAATGATCAGGAACGAGGCGATGAAGACCAACAAGAAAGACCATAGGCATTTGTGAGAACCTAGACGGAAACTTTTAGACGGAAGAGTCGAAATCCTAATCATTCCGTGTGGATGAGCCAGAAATCTTTCGCCCCTTGCTACTCTGAATCGTGGCTAAATAAGAACTTCCTGTTCACGAATTTCTTGTTGAGTATTAAGCGAAGATTGGAATTCCAAGCAACAAAGCCAGGCCTCAGAAAGAAAGTGAGGTCTTCTATCAGGGATATCAGAATCATCATTATTACATGGTAGCTCTTTTTCAAGCAATTTGCTGTTTGGCATGCACAAATAATTTACCCCCTATTTCCGTGTTACAGATTCGATTTCCATCCTGTTTCCATCCTGCTAACTAGACACCAACAGAAAACATTCATAAGAACAACAGAAGACTTGTCAACCTTTCAGTGGGAGTAGCAAAACTTACCGCGGAACTAGTAGCTCGAATTTGATCATTTGATCCTTCCTTTTGTCCATCTGGGAGCGGGGTCGGTATCAGTGCCACTGTGAAATGGGTATCAAGTGTGCTCAAGATACTTTGTTCTCGCCTGTCTACTTCCAACAGCCCGACTACTATGCTCGTTCTATAGTAGGTGCTAACTGAGTTTGATGATATTGGACCATAAGCGAGTCTGACCCCAGATAAGGGCTTCTTGCGATGTACTAAAAGCACAGTCAGACGAGTGAAGATAGTGAAAATGCTTTCTCTGAGCATGCCTTCTCATGTCGGTTCTTACCTTCCATAAGCTCCAATTCCCAATAGCTAGCGCCTTTATTGCCTTGAAGAACGTAAACTATCAGCGACAATGAGTTTTCTGGGACAGATCATGGGCAATGTCGCTCCTCTCCTCGCAGCCGTTGTTGCCTTTTACCGACCTATGGATGGTAAGTTTCCTAATACAAGACCATCACTGGCATCAATTTGTCGACGATGCTAACGTTTATGAAATCAAGCGGCTGTAGTTGCAAGTGGGCTGCTGATCGGTGGCGGTGTCTTTGCAATTCTGTCCCCAATCGAATGTATGTTTTGCATGTCCTTCTTATTGTACAATAGCTTATCTGATTTGCTATAGTGGGATTGCACTATGGGATTCCTTTTGCTGATGCAAATAACACTCTGTTCGTTCCTGGACTTGGGGGCAGAAATGCCGCAATCGGAATCGCCACGCTTGTCTTGCGTTACCTGGATGAGCGCAGGTCTATGGGAATATTGCTGGGAGTCTACACTCTTGCTGGATTCTCTGATATAGGCCTCCTGCTATCAACACCCGGCAGCGAGAACCTCGGCGAGCATGTGAGGAATGTGTCTATACTTTTGATCATAAGTTTCCGGTTGTTGAGAGGCTGAGGGAAATCGAGGTCTCGGAAGCTTGATAACAGGGATAGCGAGCTTCGGTCTATGCGAGGTGGCTCGAATCTGTTCTGGTAACTGCAGTGTTTACAATTTGTGGTGAGAGTTTTGAGAGGGGCTGTACATCTGGAGCACAGTATAGAGTTTGAAATGCATAATTTTATGATCTTGAAGAGCTGTTGATGTGAATATTCTTGACAGGCCAATGACGGAGCTCCTTTTCCAATCAAGGCGGTGTCGCGAGGCAGAATTCGAAGTCCAGAGGGAGCTTCATGGTCCTCTAGAACGATAACAGCAAACGACATTCACAACAACACCATGCCTCCTTGAACAGCTGGCACACATCTGTGAAGATGAATACAAAGACCAATATTATGAGAAAGCTGCTCCGACAGCCAACCGCGACGTCCACCCCGAATGAGAGCATCGATACGAGTACCCTAGATTCCCCACAGCTACGGCCGAGCGCATCGCAGCATACAGTCTATACAGCAGGAGTTCCGATAACCTGTCTAGACAGATCTCCTGATGGACTAAGGGCTGTTATTGCTGGCTCGAAGATCTTCAAGATTTTAAGGATAGATGGACCAACAATCACCGAGGAGCTGGACCTTCGAGCGATCATCGTCTCATATGCGAATAGCCACGATCCATCTGCGGCAACACCAGAGCAACTCAACATAAGGGCAGTCAAGTGGTCATGGGGCGATCTGGACTCGTACATAATTACAGCTTGCGGGAATGGAAGGATAACTGTATACGATCTCAATCGAAGAGGAGAAGGTCTGGAGGTGGGGCGCATTCACGAACATGTTCGACAAGTTCACAAACTCGATATCAGTCCGTTCAAGAATAATTGGCTCCTGTCTGCCAGTCAAGATGGAACTGTACGGAGCTGGGACCTCAAAACTCTTCAGCAAGGTCGACACGGTCTGACATTCAAGGCTCTGGCAACTTTCAAGTGTAATGCGGACGCAGTACGGGATGTGAAGTGGTCGCCGACAGATGGAATGGAGTTTGCATGCTGTACAGATGCTGGCGTCATCCAAAAATGGGATATCCGTAAAGTCACGGCGCCTGTCCTGAAGTTGACGGCGCATACGAGCCCCTGCTTCTCGATATCCTGGCATCCAGACGGCGGGCATCTGATTAGTGCAGGCATAGACCAAGCTTGCCATGTATGGGATCTTTCAAAAACGGGAGAGCGGAGCCAAAAGCCAAGATACACGTTCATGACACCTGCGCCTATCTCTAGGGTCTCATGGCGACCCGCGTGTTGGTCAGCAACTGCCCAAGGGAACCGCGCTGCCCAGGTCACTGTCGCATATGACGATTCAAATACTGGAAGAAACCAAACTTCAATGGTGCATATCTGGGACCTTGCGAGATCTGCCTTACCTTTTAAGGAGGTTGAGCAGTGGACCAGTGCTCCAACCGCGCTTGTCTGGAATTCTCGGGATCTTCTTTGGAGTGTTGACAAAGAGGGCCACTTCACCCAAACAGACGTTGCTTTCGTTCCTCAGCTCATTGACCGGCGAAGTCTTTCCACTTTTGCCATTTCTCCAATGGGAGATGTCGTCATGATGCTGGAGGCCCGGCAAGCTCCTAAGCGGTCACGGCCCTCAATTACATCTCCTGAACCGTCTCCAGGCTTCAAACACAATGGCAGTGGTCCTCTTCTGAGTGTTAGTCGAAGCGACTCGGAAGAAGATGTTGTAGGCAGCTTTCTAGGTCCTAGATTGAGGAAAGGCCATCGAAGACGGCATAGTGGGCGAGGCCAGTTGCTTAGTACTACTCCGCCTACCAACATCGGATTCGCTGATAATAAAGTCATGTCTCTTGATGATGCGATGAAGATAACTGGGACGTATAAACCTCAGCAAGTCATGGCTATTGGCTACGCACCTTCAACCGCCAAACGCACGATGTACCAGTATTTCACGAATCGATATCTTATGCGACTTGACAAACAATGCTATCCTGAAATATACTCGCGACCAGCAAATATTCGTGCGACAATGATTATGGAATCATATGGTCGAACTGCCGAAAATGCTGGATATTTTCGCTTAGCTCAAACTTGGCGATTGTTATCATACACCATGAATCTGCTGCTTAGTAGACGCGCAGAATTCCATCGTCAGTCACGGCTGGCTGTCAAGCCCACTCATCAGGAGGATCCAGAAAAGGATGTAACTCCTGGGTCGAGAGCTGAGACGGATAGGGGAGAAGAAACACCTAGACGGCTCCCACGCCCGCAGCAGTCTCACGATAATGCATTGCATCGGCACGGAATTTCGATTATCCAGGAAGACATTGAGAGCACGTCTAATGTTGCTACACCTCTTGTACGTCCTGTACGGGATCAAATCGTTCATGAGACACGGGAGGCCATGCACACTCCGATGACGATTGACGATGATCTGGTCCTCCCCGAGGCTGTTCATCCCAAGACTCCAAGTCCTATCCCTGTTCCCGGTACGAAACAATCTCCTGAGCACTCATCATCTAGCATCGAGGGCTATGATTTTTATGGATTGGAGTCTTTCTCACCCACAATTGATTTTGCTGCACCTGTCAAGAAAGCTCCGCTGCGGTTAGACTATCACGAGCAGCCTCAACATCCTGTCAGGATCCAACCACAGCGTCATGATTCGGCCGAAAGTTTCCAGATGTTCTCAACATCAGCTGACTCGCATGGAAGTAAGTTTATGGGATCGTCCGACAGCGATCGCCGGAGCGTGAACCAGGAAGACCGTCAATTGCTTAGGGAAAGGGTCTCAAATTGGGAGAATGATCATTTCCTCGGTCCCAGGCATCGACCAAGTATCGATTCGGAAGCTCCAACAGATGGAAGCTCTCCGGGACATCTTACGCCGGAGTTCCATCAGGACAAAGGAATTAGAAATGGACTACCGCGTAATCCATCCTCGCCACCCATTTTCAGACTACATGAGGCGTCAGCTCCGAGGGGCATCGAATCTATCCCAGTCAAGAGTCGGTATCTAGAAGACGAGCCAATCAGTCCCACAACATCCGAGAAAACATCCGAAGATCCCAACATTATCGAGAGCGATTTTCTACCTTGGCCAAACGATCCTGATCTTCTCATCAAGCCCATTGATCCCACAGTCCTAGTCCAACGAATCATTGATTTCGAGGCACAGACCAGCGCTTTGCACGCCGCAGTAATGGTGCTTCTTCTCCGTCCCCTTCTTCCCTCAAGCGCAATAGACGGCATTCAAGCCGGTGCCATCCTACGACAATACCACCTTCGTCTCACGAGCATGAAACTCTTCACCGAAGCTGCCCTCCTACGTAATCTCTGCGTGCCTCAATACCCAGCCGTCTTCGCACCGGCCCAGGAAGATATCAAAATCGGCTTCTATTGCACAGATTGCAACAAACCACTCGAAAACGACCCCTTGATCCCAGGCTCTGTGTGGAAGTGTCCTCGCTGTAGGAATTTCATAGATCCATGTACGATTTGCAAGCATCGTGATCTCCCCGACACTTTGGAGTACGAGAAAGATGACATCGAACTCGAAGCTGCTCTGTGGTGGTTATGTCCCGGCTGCGGACATGGCGGTCATAGCACTTGTATGCAAGCATGGCACGCAGGAGCTGAGTACGAAGAAGGGGAGAAATATTCTGGTGGATGCTGTCCGCTGGAGGGGTGTCTACATCCGTGTATGCCTGGATCTTGGAGGGAGCAGAGGGTGGAAGAGAAGAAGGCTGCGAGGGCTAGAGAGATGGATGCGTTGGTCAGGGAAAATGCGAGAGTGCAAGGGGGAAGAGGTGGTGCTGGGAGGGTGGCCACGCCGGTTAGGAGGGATGGGAGAGAGGTTAAGCAGAGTCAGGCTGTGGAAGGGGTGAGGGTTGCTTTGGGGGTTAATGGGTTGAGTCATGAGAGGGGTGTGGGTGGAGGTGGGGGCTTGGAGAGGAAGAAGAGTGTTAAGCTTGTTGCGCCGGGAGAAGAGGGCTGAGATGTGTTGAGATGGCATTGGAGTATATATGGGTGGGGATGGTCTTTGGCGTTAGAGATGATGATACCCTATGGTGTTTACATTGATTCATTCCGCATGGCGGGTGGCGTTTTGGTTTGCATTTGGATCATTTTTGCTTGCAGGAGTGCCATAGTATCAGAGAATGACACCGGATCAATCTCGTAAACAGTATTCATTTCTCATGGTTTTAACGTCGTCACGGCATCTACAAATCGTGTCCGCGGTATCTGTCCAGCCAACCTCCCTCGCACCCCCTTAGAACTTCCTCTTCTTCTTAACCGGGGCCTTAGCCTTCTCCTCCAATTCCCTCTTCAACGCCTCTCTCTTCCTATCCGCTCTCTCCAATGAAGTCTCCCTCGGCTCCGGCGTCTTCGTCTTCTCCTTCCCAGCATCAAGCGGCGAACTCCCCCTCCCTCGCTGACTATTTTCCTCCTCTTTCACACCATCTTCCTTCTTGCCTTTCTTGTTTCCTCTGAGACCGCCAAGCTTGCGCTTCGGTGTGGTGTTGTTCGAGCCCGGTTGTGTTTCTGGAGGCGTGCTGGCCGGTGGTGAGGATGCAGGTTGTGGTTTTGGTTCCACAGAGGCAGAGGCTGCCGCGGTATTCTTTTTTCGGCCTAGAGAGCCGAGCTTGCCTTTCTTCGCTTTCGAAGGAGGCGCGGGCGGTAGAGACAAGGACGGTTCTTTCTCTTTGTCTTTTCCTGCTGCTTCTTCATCGTCTTCGGTTGAAGAGTGCTGTGGCTCAGGATCAACTTCCGCTTCAGGCTTTGGCGGAGTGGCACCTTTCTTGGTCCCTCCTAGTTTCCCGAGTTTCTTCTGGGGCCGACGAGGCACTGGTACGGGGTCGGGAGTTGCAGATTTTGTCTTTTGTTTTGCGGCACTCAATTTATGGGTTGAGGTGTCGTCTGCGGTGCTATTTTCGTCGTCGTTGTCGTTGGCTACTGGTGCTGGGGAGGGTTGACGAGTAGCTTTCTTCTTGCCTAGACCTCCGAGTTTCTTTGTTGGTTTCGGCGATAAAGGCGGTGGTGATGCTGGGAAGCTGTTGGGGACTGTGGACCGTTGAGATGGACCATCGAGATCCTCATCATCCTCGTCAGTGGAGTCATCTATTTTGGTAGACTTTGAAGTTACTCTGGATGCTGTGGTAGCAGGGGGAGGCGTCGCTTGGGTTTGGAAGGCGTCATCTTCTTGTTGTGTCTCATCTTGCTTGAGAGCAGGTGGCTGGGGCTTAGGTTTATTGGCTTTTGGAGGGCCTTTAGTTGATATCTTGCCGGAATCGAGTTGGACCGTCAATCCCTTGATGTCCTCCCACCATATTTGCTGGTCTTCAGGAGCGGAAGATATCTCAGTACTAGCAGTGTCTGTTTGCGCTGAGAATACCTCGCCAATCAATTTCGAGATATCTCCTGGCTCCTCGTGACTAAGTCCTTGCTTCCAAGTATCCACATCAAATCTGGCAATACCCCTCACCTTGTCCTCCGCCTTCTTGCGATCCACTTTACGTCCAACCTTCCCCGCGACCTGCGGGAAAATCTGTCCTAGCTCAGTTCCCTGTTCCTCCAACTTGTCCAGCAGCTTCTGTATAACGTGATCCTTATCTTTGAGTACATCCATCAGCCCAGCCATCTCCTGCATATGTGCATGCTGCGTTTGTAACAGTGGCATTGTCAACTGAGTCGTCAGCAGCGTCTGCGGTGCCGCAGAAAGCCGGACGGGCCAATGTAGTGGTAGAAGCCCCCCAGGGAGATTGACCGATAAACTGAGTACCAGAGAGGGCCGATCCGGATCGCCGTTGATAGTAAGAGCTAATGTTGTGCCTTTCCCACCTGCAAGCCCGAGCTTGATCTTCTCCAGGAATATTTTCAATTGGCCCGTCTCGCTGGGATCGATACTTGTTCCCTCCTCTCTGCTGCGTTGTACAATCGCGGCCCGGTTAAGAGTCTCGCTCCAGATGTGCGTAAGGTCTGTGAGGTGGACTGCAAACGAGCTAGCAGTGAATGCCGTTGAGACGAGGAGAGGCGGCAGATGCGCGCCGGCACTCGCTGATAATGGTAGGGCGTACCACACCATGTCGATACCCGTTACTGGTCTGGTTGACGGAGGGGAAGGAGTGCTGTTGTGCTGCTGGAAGTAGACTTGTTGACGCGTCGCTTCACCGGCGAGGCTGTGGAACAGAAAGAGCAGAATCTCAATTTGGCCGTGACCCTTCTGCGAAAGGAGTCTTGAGCGCGGGTATCGACAGACCTTCAATTAATTGTACATCTGCATTGCATTCTCAAGGCGGGCGATACATGTATCTGTACATGTCGTGGACGATAAGGCAGGTATGCGTTGGTGATGGTAGTGTGTTGTTTAACAGGCAGCCGCGGATCTTTGCAGCCTTGTGTACCGCCAAAGGACCGTGCTTCAAGGCTGATCACGTGCTGGGGACCTTTCCTTACTACCTTATCATTTTAAATAGTATTTAGTAAAAGGTCCGATTGAATTCATACGGCTAGAACTTGACAAGTCAAATGCTTCTAAGTTCCGTGGTATCAAAGCGTTGGGGCGAGTGATAGAAACGCGCATGTGGGATAGATGACCTCGCATAACCATGAGTAACAGTCTGGTTGGCACCTCACCGAAATATCGGAAAAAGTTGTTCGATCAAGATATACGAAGATGATATTCAGATTGAATGAAGCCATAGCAATGCAATCGAATCGAAACTCCTGCTCTTGATCTATGCTCTAAACCGCTGAAATGTCTCTGTTGACTTCAAAATCCAGAGGTGAGGTTTCGCTTAAAATCGACTGGGCGTTTTGCAGTTTCTCGGAAGGCCAATTAGGTCCAATGCAGCTGCTTTCTTTTTCTCTACATGATGCAAAATATAAACTCTCCTTCCTATTCGGGATCAAAGGCAACAAACTCCCATCATTTTTTCATTCTGTCTAACCTGTCCATCATAATTCATATTTACTCTTATGTTTTAACATCGACCATCAACTCAACAGCTGTTCATCAAGTCGTGAATCCTGTCCAGTGGCGAAGTCTATGCTACGGCTTTCGAACACATATCTCGCATCTAGTCAGGCCTAAGCCGTTTCGAAACCTAGCTTGCTTCACCATTCTTATTATGCAGTTATTGATTTGCTTGTTGATTCACACAGCTTGCGATTCTTGATGCACTATTCTAGGAGATGTTTTGCGATCGAGTTTCATTTTGACTTTACTCTGATTACATCATGTACCATCCACGACACCCAATCAGTTGAATCCCTTGAAGACCGTTGTGCACTCCACATCCAACGTAGTCTGGTCGACATTCAAGCAGTAGGCTTGGTCAGTACCATTTGGACTGACGACGTCAATGTTCGAGGCAAGGATATTGTTGCAGACATTCTCGCTAGAACAAGCGAAGGTTCCGATCTGTGGCTGATACTTGCTGCTTGTCTTGCCCTTGAAGTTCTTGAACACGATGTCCGTGATCGTCAGTGGCGATGGGAACTCCAAGCAGAGCGTCAGATTCTTCTGTCCGTAGCATTGGTCAACTTCGATGGCGTAGTCCACGTTGTCGATGATCATTCCGTCGTATGTGATGTTGTGCACTCGGCCATCACCACCACCTCCTTGCAAGTCACCGCTGAGGGCTGTTGGGGAGTTTGGCCAGACTTTGATGCGTGCTCCGTCCTAGATCATGTCAGTAATGCATTTGCTATTTTTTTTTTTTTTTTTTTTGAAATTCTCGTACCGTGGCATTATGAAGAGAGGTGTTGTAGACATAGATATTCTCGACGATATCGTATGCGCCGACGTACTGGCCAAGGGAGCCGACAGAAATGCCGTGAGAACCGTTGCAGAACATGTTCTGGACAAGAATATTGGTGCTATTTGGTTTGAATGACACGCAATCTTAGCTTGTCAGCCGTTGTCTAGGATTTATTGTGAGAAGTTCTTACCATCCCCGTTATTGACAACTGAGTTCTGGATAACGATGTCAGAGCTTCTGTATGTGTCCCAACCATCGGTGTTCTTTGCTGGGTTGGCAGACTTGCTTCCACCTGCGATGTCGATGGTGTCAAAGACTACGTTGGTCGAATTGGCAACGAAGAAGTAGTACTCGGGCGAGTATCTCAAGACCAAGTCACTGATAATCGAGTTCTTAAGTCCGTCGATTCCAATCAAGACAGGACGAAGAGTATAAATGTCGGCGGCATAAGCATCATACCAAACTTGTCCATTTCCATCGATTGTTCCACCTCCGTAAATGTTCACATCATTTCCTCCGAGTTTGAAGAACGAAGTGACATTTTGGAACACGAATGGAAATGAGTTGGCTTGCCAGTAAGTGGTGTCATTGGTGAACTGGATGTATGACTGGATGTCTGGAGATCCAAGTTAGCTGATATCTTACTTTCACAAGAGCTGGGAGCTTCATACCAATGTCAATGTGGTTCAAGAAGGTTAGATCAAGGGCAGTGCCGATGGTGTATTTGACACCTTCCTTGAAGACTACATGGCCGCCGTTGTTGCAAGAGTGGAGAGCATCCATGACATATTTCGAATCGTCACTGGCGCCATCATTGTAACTCTTAACGTAGCAGACTCTGTTTCGTGAAGGAGGGGATGGCGGTGGGTGGTGAGGAGTCTTTGGATGGCAATGAATGTTTGGCCGGGAAGAGGTGTGTTGGGGAGCTTGCTTCCCTCTCGAGCTTTTTGCCCATGCTTGAAAAGCTTGCCAGGTTGGACTTGCACTCGACAGAGTTGTCGATGCAAGGAGGAGAAGTGCTGGCAATTGAAGACGCATCTTGAGCTGATATCAAAGAATCTTGTCAAGAGGAAACAGCAGAGAGGGCGATGGCTGCTGAACAATTGAGCTGGGAATCGTCTTGAATTTATTCTTTGAGTTCATCTGAAATTATAATGGGGCTACAGACCCGGTGGAGCGGTCATTAGGATGAAAAGCTGTCTATTTTTCCGGATTGCAAGGCCATTCCTAGACATGACGACGATATCCAATCTCTGCTGGGATTTGTTTTCAGCTTCAGCCAACCACCACCTTCAAATCTGCGAGGGGTAATCAACGACCCCCAGGTTCTCCATTGAAGCTTTGATGGAAGCTTCATGGCTCTCCCCAAACCCCGCATAAGAGCCCCATCAAAAGCTTGATTTTGCTTGGAATGATTCGCCGAGAGAAATCACTTCAGGTACCCGAAGTGGCACCCTAGTCGATCAATATCAGGAGTTCAGACGATTGGTGGAACTTCACAAGAAACATCCGGCCGAATTCCAACCCGCTGGCCTCGAGACTAATCTTTGATAAGGGACGGCAGAAGAACGGCAGCAGACATCGCACCGAGTCCGCAAAGTTGTGAGATATGAAGTTGTTCGGGTGGCTGAAAAACCATCTTTGAGAGCCTCGGACGGAGAATCTCAAGACTTACTCAGGAAGCCGACTTCCGCCGCCCCTTTCAATCACGATCATGTGATCAGTAGATCTTATTCAACCTTTCTTGCACGTTACACGGATACTTTACAGGAATTTTTTACTCGATTTATTTTCATTCTGAATTTTTGAAGCTGCTCGCAAGTGCCAATATATCCTCCGCTCGAGGGTTGTATTCCTTGTCACGTTATCACATGTTGTGTAACCACGGGGAGGAATTCCAACACTTTGACGGACTTGTTGCTATCAATGGTCCCACATAGCCATGCTGCCCTGGTACGCGTAATCCACTTAGATTTCTCTGTGTTTGATATCAGTCGACTCAAGGAATATAATCGTCTGAATCTCTGACCAATCGATGCAATTGCAACTTGCACAAGGATGCTGTACATAGAATCACTCGCAAATTCCTCTCGCATGGCAAATTTCATCAGTCAATCCAAGAAAACATTATTCGAAGCATGGAATATCTGAACAGGTGTATGTGCCAAGTCTCGAGGATTGCCATCCAACAAGATCATGGCCCACGTCTTGTCCCGCATTCTGTTGTTTGATGGCTTGGAGTAGTGAGAAGCTGGTGTTTCTGCTTTTCATTTTGATCTGTTACCATTGAGTTCTCTTTCCCTCGTCCAGCACCCCGTGGATTAAAGAAGCGGCTCAGCATGACCAATGCTAGTAGCTACTCCATGGAATTTATGCAGGTCATCGAATTAAGTTTTTTCTTGCAGCGCCAGGATCCAAAGTTGCCGACTCTATCATTTACATATGCACCTCATCCAAGGAGATCCCAGCCAGATCGTTGGAATCAACAGGGGCTGTGAGAGACGACATGCGTGATTGATGAGACACCAAACGTCTTGCCGAGTGCGTGGGTCTGCCACTACAGAGATCCGAATTGACTCGGGAGACCAGGGGCATGTTCTCAACCCAACGGCTGGTTCCATGCGGTCAAGACATGATATGCAGCATGAATAGCCTATTTGGACATTTCTAGAAACTATGGGTGATCGGATGCTGCTCTTGACCCTCATATGCAAGCCCTATCAGCACACCCCCACAGAGAGACAGGACATGAAAGTGACTGCTAGTCTTTTCCGCATCGATCTGACCATACACATCATCACACATAGCAAAGAGCAAGAGCACTTATCTGCACGAGTCTAGGCCGGTCCTTGTATCTCGTGGCTTCCACATGCTGGCTGGAAGTATTGAGGTACACGTTCGTGCAGCACAACAGCGTAGCTGGTGTTAGCGAGACGCCAGTCGTTGTTTTTAAGTTTATGCTCCCCAGAAACCCAAATATACGCCGGGATCGTATAGGTGAGCCCGTGTCTGTTGGGCTCAGTGATTGCCATGTCGCACCACAGTATCGAGATCTCATCGATCGATCTCAATCTCATGCGACGCAGGCAGCTTGGACTGAGTGCTGAGATCCGATGACCGGTCTCCCAAACGGTTCGGGACGGCGGGCTTCGCTGGCCTGTCTGCATTCTCAGGTCTTATTGCATGAGCCCTGGTCTATACTCGGCGGTTATCCTTTCGATATGGGGCAAAATTTGCGAGGACTGAAGCTGACCACACGAGAAAGATGATATCTTGAAGAACGACGTCAAGATACATGAGCAGGAGCGATTCTATAAGCTTGTGCGAAATGCACGAGCGGGGAGCCAGGGTGTTCCCCATGCGGACTTCTGATGGTGTTCCAAAATAGGGAGCAGTGGCTTGCAAGCCCGCGTGGATCGGTCCGGAACTTTTGGCGCCAAGTATTTATTGAAGAATCGACCGTAGGAGCACTACCAGTAGCCCAATGTGTCAACACTGAAGTGCAGGACTCTTGCAGCGGGGGTTTCCAAAACGTTCCGTTGCATAGCAGCTTGTGTTACTTCACGTCCCGTCGGTCTAATACCAAGTGAGCAAGTTCACGAACTTCACCTTCAACATTCTCAACAAACACACCCAAGTTTGTCGGAACTCTCAAGACCAAGGGTGGCTTGATGGGCTGAATTTTTCGTGCTCGCCTCCCAATAATCGGGAAGGTCAGTTGTCTCGAAGAACTTGAAGCAGGCCGCAGGCTTACTAGTAAGTAGGCTTGCATACGAGCTGGAGTCATTACAAACGAGCTCGGTCCAACGGGTCCAGACGCTTACAGGGGCTTGAAGGCAACCACCATCTTAAGGATACTCCTTACATTCAACTACAAAGCTGAGGAGCATGCCACCTCGACAGGTTAGGCACAGAAGTGACATATCAGATTTACATTGTGATTGAACGTCGTTATCATCAAGATTTTCTTTTCGAGGTCCTCCAAATACTAGGCCGACACGTCCTCGAACGCATCGAGCAATTACATCCCGCATGCTTCAAGTCCTGCTGAGGATATCCATATGTCTACCGACTACCCGAACTCCCACTTGACGGAAACAAAGCACCACTGACAGAAACGATACAAAGAATAACCGGCAAAAGACAAGCCATCACACACAAAACCATTACGCTGAAGCAAAACTGCCGAATCCATCCTTCACCATTGTCAATGTCATTGTGCAGGAAGTCGTGTTTGATGAAGAAGCCGCCGAGATATGCGTCTAGTTCCGAAAAGGTAGTCAACCCCCGCTATACACGATACATCACAAAGAGCCAGCCTCCCATACCGGGTTTCCGGATGCGACCCTCCTCAAAAACGATGACTGGGCATGGTGCAGCCGCTCTGGAAATGGGCATCGGAGCCGTTGCTGAAGAGGGGGCTCCCGTTATCGATGCAGACTCCTTGCACATCTTCGAAGCGATACAGATCCTCGTATGACATGTCGAATTGCTCGGTCTTGGGAAAGAAATACGGACCAGGACCATGACCGGGTGAGGCGACGATGCTCGCACTAGGTGGCGTCAAGGGGGATCTCTGACGCTGCGAGATCTGCGATCGAGTCTGCTGATGGAACTCTGATCTCCTGGCATTGTCAATGCGCTGGGTTGCCCGCGTGGGGTCGTTTTCTCGTGGCTCGTCATCGTGACCCCCTTTCATAATGACACCGCTTCTTTGTCGCTGCTGGTGCTGCAGCTTGGCTTGCGCTTGCACTTGCTTGGTTCTCATGCCTCCTTTGCGGCCGGAGACCACGCGAGAGGGGGCAGGTGTGTCGTGCCTGATGAACTTCTTGGAGCCAGTGCCTTTGCGGTAGCGGGTTGTTGATTGTACGCCGTCTCGGATGGCGAATTCTTCGAGGACCCATTCGGTGGATTTCTTGGTGTCATCGCCGGCTGTCTTGCGCTCGGTCTTCTTGAACGCCTGGATGTAGAGGAGCCCATCAGTTTCGTGGACGAAACACATGCATAGGATAGCAGGTAGACTTACAGCGTTCATGGACAAGTTATGGCGGATGCTGTTCATCCATCCTTTAGTGTCAGAACTACCCTTCTGCGTATTCTCTCTGAACCACTGGTAGATCTCCTGTAAAACCATGGAATGATCGGGGCGGCCCATCAGAGCTCGGTAGATCAGCTTAGCGTATGGCTCGTCAATATTGTGATCTTCAACGTCCACTGCAGTCATCTCGCGCGAGCTGTTGCCTTCTTCTGAACTCTCGCTTGATGGCATACCGAATGGAGGAGGCCGCTCGAAAGACAGGACGCTATCCATAGCATCGTCGTGTTCGAGCTTTGGAGCTGGACTGTGACTGATGCTGAGGCGTTGGAGATCGCGGGCGTTGGACATGTTCTGGTAGTCGAACGGAGAAAGCATGGCGCTATTCGCATTTTGAATTCCAGGTTTGCTGGAGTCGAGCAGATATGATGAAGGCTCGATGCTATCATCAAGAGACATGCCATTGTTATTGTTACTGAAGATGTTTGGCATGTATCGAGGGGTCTGCTCAAGTTGCTGTTGCTGCTGCTGGAAGCCTCGGAGAAAGCTTCCATTGTGCTCGTTTCCGGTCATGTTTGATGGTGAGTAGCCATAACCGTAGCTGTTACTGTTGTTGTTTTGGCTGTCGAAGGATCCAGCAGGTTGATTGGGATCTGCCCACGCCATAGAGGAGTTCGATATTGACATTGACATCGACATTGGCATTGGCTGGTGCAAATTGAAGCTGCTGGTCTCAGCCAGAAGGTTTGATGTCAAAGAGGACGAATTCATCAGATTCTGGGACGGAGATCGAGGAAGACCGTCACAGGAGGCGAACATGGGATGAGAAGTTTGGGTTGAGAGATCAAGGCTGTCGTCATACTGGAAGTCCCCAGGCAAGCCGGACGACATCTGGGCTCGACGTTGGTAGAAAGCAGCCGGATTCATAGTGAGTGGAACTGTAACGACAAGAAGACAACAACAGATCTCCCCGCCTGTGATGTGGCGAAAGGATGAGGTGGTATTTTGTTCAAAGAATATTGGATTGCTGTTACTTCTTATTGTACGACGAGGGAAGACGAAAGGAATGGGAATGGAGTTCCGAGTCGGAGAATTCGAAGGTTTTGGAATGGCAAAGGTGATCGGATGTAGATATTGAATCAATGGAATAGGAGACTTAGTGTGCCTGTCACCTTTGGAGACCGACTTAGCATACCTACCCCGGCGGGTCGTGACATGACAAGGCCATAGAGAAGCCATGCCATGCAGGAGCGCGGTGACAACGCATGGGTACAAGCTCATGATCCGTCGTGCAAGCCCCGTTTGAGCGGAGAGTGACATGAGAGAAGGACTGAATGGAATGGCCTACCGTGCGTTGAGAGGCTCTGGAAAGCAATCAGTTACACTTCTGTGAGTGAAGTAAACGCTGCACTGAGGCAATAAGGCCACAGAAATGCAGCTGCATATGCTGTGACCAAGGCACGGCAAATGGTTGCTTGCATGCCCGCAACTCTCACGAAAGGCAAGATGATGGTCAGTGTGTGCTGGGGGGAAGCTACCAGGTTCCACCGTAAGCCTCAAATCTAGCAGGCTTAGGTTTTGTGCAAAGGGACCATGCTATCAGAGAAATACTTCCTATTCCTAATTGGGGAATCCAGTGAACGTGCTTCTAGAAATAACGGCAGAAGTGAGTGGCTGCCGTCGCCTATCCGTGCGGAAACTTGGTCCATTTCCGCGCACACCTTCGTGATGATTGGATGAATGCAATAAGAATGCCGAAAGTAAGCCAAGGTGGGATATCATCCAGGAGAGTGGGGGTGAAGCGGGAGAAGGCTGACGACACTCAAGCTACACCAGGGTAATTGTATGGAGAGTGTCAATAGTGCCGAACTATTAGATGTGGAAACCATGGCCATGGTCTGACAACGTGGGCGGAGGTTGTTGACTCTCGTCGTGGGGTGGCATTGCCTCCTTTCCGTCTACGCACGGTTTCTCTGTTGGCCTGCACTGAGGGTGCACACACTTGCAACGCAACGGCCACGGTAGTGTGCAAGGGGGAAGTTTGTGTAACACATGTTATGTAGCTTCATCTGGGATAAAAGTTTCAGTGAGAAGCTGTATTATTGACCCTATTGGACAAGTCTACTTCCCAGTTTCCATATCCCGGATTCGTTTCCACCGGAGGTATCTCCTGAACAATCGATCACTTTCTGTAGTAAATCTAGATGACTTATCAGCAAATAAAGTACAGAATTATGCACATGATTGATGCTCACCTTTTTATACTGGAAATGGAGTTGGAGGATGCCCTGCATGGGATAATCAGTTTCCAGGTCAAGAGTAGGAGCAGCATGGGGGTCTTCGGGGAATCATCTGACACGCGCGCCTGATGAGTGTTTGTAGCAAAGAAATAAGCGTACCTTGTCGAAGCTGCTTCGGAAACCACGATCCCTCTTAGCGCTGTAGTCCCACTCTCTGTCCACGATTCGAAATGCGATATCTTCATATGGTGGTCCCGCGACAAATCGTATTAGACAGGTATCTTCTTCACCGGCTGGAGCGAAAGACTCGCCACGCTTTCTACCATGTTCTCTGAAGATCTTGAAGGTCGGAGCCTTGGCTTTGTCAATCAAGTCTGGATAGAAGATATTGAACTTGTATCCCTGAACAACTTTTGGTGGAGGGTTGTCATGGTCGTAATGAGTTTGATTGTATTTGTTCCACTCGTATCCCATCTGCACACGGTTGAAGTATCGAGGTTTTCTTGGTCTGTATTTGTCGGCCCACTGTGGTTGTGAAGTTGTTGCGACTGTTTCCTCTCCCGTGAAAATCTCCTCGTNCTCATCGACACCTCGAGCAACCTCTCTGTCGTACAATGCCTTCGTAGCTTGCGAAAAGTCTTCGTTGACAGCGGTCGAAAATCGTTGGGTTCCAGGAGGATGTACCTTAACGGTTGATGTGGTGACTGCCTTACTGCTTGAGCTCGTACCCTTCTCATTAGTGGCCTGCCTCATTGGGACGTATCCTAGCTTCAGTACTTTGCGGCGTTCTGCAGCAATTCTTTGTAAGAATGCCGACTCATCCACGACTTCGCTCGACTTATCCTCGGAGTGTAGCTTCAACAGAGGTTCTGGATCGTACTTTGACGAGTACTGGAAAGTGGGTTGTCGTCGGACAATTTGTGAGACATCCGCACCTGCAGCCGGGTTCTCTGCACCCTCTTCGACGACTGGAATTGGATCGCCAAGTAGGTCTCGCATCTTCGACCGCACGCCTTCCGCATCTTCTTGCTGTTCTTTTCGCAATTTTTCGAGGCGGCTGTCGAGAACGGATTGGTAGACCTTCTTCAATTTCGCCTTTGCCTTCCAAATTAGCAGACTGCGCAACAATTGTTCCCAGTAATCCACATCGATGGGTTCGTTTGACCGTAGCTTTGCCCTGATTTGAATCTCCAGAGATTCTAATTGCTCGTAGGTCTTGGGACCTAATAGCTTGTCAACATCCGAGGCAACAGATCCAACAGCACGCTCCTCAGGTCCGAGAGGTTTCAACTTCTGGCGGCGGTCATTGCAGATGATCTGCATAGTCTTCCAGTAATCCAGATTCTTCTTGTTCTTCTCCAAAGCCAGGTATGATGCGATGTCTTTGTCCAATTCGATCAATTGCGCATCGTTGAGACCTTCAAAAACGCCCTCGGGATCGACCACATCATGCTGAACTTCCTCCTCATCGTCATCCAGTAGATCGCGATCAGGGTCAATCACTCGTAAAATGACTGCCAGCCAGTCGATTGGCTTTGCTCTTCCCTCCCGGACACGAATGTCGGCCTTCTTCTTGGCTTGCTTGAGAACAAAGCTGTCTTCCTCGGAAACCCACTTGCGCGACTGTTCGTCTTCGAGGGAGCTCTGATTAGTTCGAGAACGATTGTCTGGTGGACGATTTCCTGTAGGTCGCGAAGGCTTTGAGACGCGCGCAGACTGGTCTCGCCGTGGTGATGTGATGTCTCTCGCAGGAGAGTCCCGACCTGCTATCATTGCTCTTCGTCCAGAATCCATAGTATTGAGTTGTAGCTACCTGGGTATGTTGAGGTATTGAAGATGAAGTATTCTAGACGAGCAGCATTTTCAACGTCGAGCTATGCCTTGCCCTAGTTCCTAAGCTGGCTTAGCGTAAATCCGGGTATCGATAGCGGGCCTGGCGGGCGCCTGTTTGATCTTCAGCCTCGTCAAGGCGGAGACAAGACCCCACCAGTCCCCGATCTGAATACACTCACTCTTGTTCCTCAGCGATCCGCTGCAAACAAAGGATCCGTGTTCTGTCGCGTCTCGAGGAGCACTATTTCCCGTTTTCTTCGAGTTGACCACAGTAAACTTCCTGCCTTCGAAAACTTCACGACCAAGCCTTCGAGCCTGTCAACTTCCCAGTCCTACTGCCTCAGCCTTAGCTTCACCAGCAAATAATGGCGATCCTCCCAGCTGTCCCTGGCCTCGAGGTCACGATTCAATCCTTCAACGAAGACTTGCCCGAGTATGACGATGAGGGAGATTTTACCCAAAGCAAATTTGCACATTTGCCAGAGGGAAAGCGATCGCAGAAGTATGTTGAGTGCAAGACGGACGCTGAGTTCCGTATTCGACTTGTTGTGAAGCATCCATACAAGATGGACTGCCAAAGTCTTGCGTTCAAGGCAAACGTCGATGGCCATGGAATCGCACAGGCTACATGCACGGAAGCTTGGTTCACAAGATGTTCTGGATATTACATGGAACTCATCACTGCAAGACTCGATCGCATTAGTCCCACCCAATTATCTAGCAGAACCCTGAAATTCAGCAGCATCAAGAAGGGTAGGTCCAGTACCTTCTCAATTCGATTTCATATACTGATTCTTTCCACAGTTGACGACCCCGACTCTCATCGTGTCAAGAAGGATGCAAAGGCTCTGGCAGGTATTGGTGAGATCGTTGTTTCGGTTCACAGAGCTGTCCAAAGAGACTCGAACATACCTGCGGTCGGAAACTACAATTTGGCACAACACAAACCCCCCGCGGAAGTTGCAGAGAAAGCTTTGAAAGGCAAGGCTATCTCGCATGGGGTGTCGTATGGGGAACAACAAATCATTAGTCGGACAAGCAAAGAGACTGTCGATCTTGATGGACCTCAGAACCCAGTTGGTGTCTTTGTTTTCAAGTACCGCTCTCGAGGTCGGTGTTCATGGACTGAGCTTTCGTAATTCTTGGGCTAATCCATCACAGAGGACCTCCAGTCAGAGTTAATCATCCCTCGCTCGCCATCCCCGGAGTCAGTAGCACCCTCTCTCCAGGCTCGCAACAGCAATGGTAATAATGCTACGATCAGCAAAGAGGCAAGACTAGCCCATCTAAAGGTACCTACGATCATAATATAAGCTTTACTCCAACTGACAACTTTCTAGAAAGAGATCGCCGAGATCAAAGCCGAGGGAGAAGATAACTCGCGGGGACAGAAGAGAAGCTGGGTAGGCGAAGCCAGTGCTAGTGGCAGTGGCAGCGGCAACGGTAGTGGCCGACCTCTCAAAACTTCTCGCGCAGCCAATGGCAATGTTGTCATCGATCTCACAGACGATTGAGCAACACAGTACTGGAGCGATTTTGCGGTTCGTATGGTATCTCTCATCTCGGAGTTGGCGCAACACGATTTCCCCGATTTTCTGTCTCAATCATAGCGCCTAAGGCATATCTGGATTCAGCGGCGCGTGGCTACATGCCAAGGGATTGCTTTCATATGATACCCGTGGTTACACTCACCAGGATGGCGCAAAATGGCTTGGTCTTGCAATAATAGAATTCTTTCAATGAAAAACCTTCATCTATGTATGATTCGAACCTTGAAATTAGGACGAATATTCCTGACAGATGAAACGAATCCTCTGAATAGCAATCTGCATATGCTTCGATGGAGATTCTTTCGAGATGGAAAAAGAAGCAGCTCAACATCTCAGGGCCAGAGCTCAAAGATCGACTTGAGATCAGAAGGATATTTATGCATTGCTTCCCCTCGCATCCCCTTGCATCTTTATATTCACCATTTCCTTCTAGAAACTGACTTCTCGCTTAGCCTTTCCCCGACAGCTCGGACAGCAACAATCAACATCAACATTTACGACCGGAGAAAAAAAACGAATTGAGTTGCATATGGTCATTCGTCATGAAGCACCCTGTAAAACTGCGCACTGAAAGTTTGGGTCGTCCTGAGAAGGAGGATCGTGGTTCATCACAAATTTATCAAAACAGTATTCAAATGGATGGTGGTGTTGCGACAGCGAATAGTTCTCATGCTCCAATGGGCCTACAAAACCAACCCAACAGCAACACTCAACGCAACGGCACCCATCAAAGCCCAGCTTCCACCAACTTTCACCGCACCATTCTCATCGTGCTCAACCTGCGTCAAGTTCCTACTGCCCGGCAGCGTATCATTTGCAGTAATACACATCAACCTCGCATCCGACCACCCACCAGCCTGATTACCATTAACAACAATCGGCTGCTGCCCAGTCTCATTACTCGTCGACTTCAGCCACGCCACCGTCAACACCGGCAACGCATTCAACACGGCGCGATCATACAGCGTATAATTATCACTATCCGTACTCTCCTGCAACCAAGCGAAAAACGGCTCATCCTCAATCGTCGAATTCCCCACATTCGTCAACGGACATCCCGGCTCAAGCGTATTCCTCCTATCGGTGAAATTATTCGGGAGGAACTGACTTGATACCGTGCCTGACCATTGATCCTCGCAGGGTCCGTCGCTGGTTAGACTTCCGCCTGCGCCGAAGAGAGTCGGGCATGAGAAATCGCTGCGACTTCCTCTTGCTTGGCCGGAGAGAGAGGCTGCGTTCTTGGTTACGGTATCGAGGAGGTGGGCGCGGCAGGAGGAGGAGAGGATGGTGTTGCAGGTGCCGTTTTCGGAGTTGCCTTGGTTTTTGTAGTTGGAGTCGCGGCCGAGGCTGTTGAAGACGAAGACGCAGCCTGTGTACGGGAGGGAGGAGGCGTTGGTTAGGTTCTGGACTGGTCTGTTTGGAGAGGGTATGTCAGTGTTGTGTGCTGAATTAGAGATGCATGGAAGGGGGTTTTGTTACTCGGTTTGGAGACCAATGGTTTGTGCGACTGCTGTGCGGTTTGGTGATGTCTCGTATGAATTGAAGTATCTGGTCCATGTCCATGTTGATTCTGGATAGGTGTCGTTTACTCTGAAGCCGGGAACGGAGACTGAACCTGAGGCGTTGTATGTGCCGTTAGGGAACCAACTGTTGTCTCTCACTCCATCCTGAATTGTGTCAGAGTATTCTAGATAGTAATCTGTTCTGAAGTACTTACTCGACACTGGGCTGCTGGGTACTGGGCATCATATTGTGCTCTACAGAACCCGAAAAGAGAGACTGATGCAAGCAGTGGGAATGTTGCTGAGGGTTTCATCGTGAAAGCCTTCAAGTAATTGTTCTAAATATTTCATGCGTATCCTTTCGATCATCCAGGATTTATTACCAGTCGTTCTTAGTTGACAAGCGAGTAAACAATGCAGCAACTCAAAATCAACATGCTTCCCTGGCTCTTGGGAGAATCCCGTGCTTTATGTACCTATCCACAATCCTTGAAGGTAAATCCATGGATCTGCCATCGCGAATTGTCCCTGCTACGTAACACGAGCCTTACGTGCAAGATCAACAAGGCTGAGCTGCCAAACCACAAAAATTGGGTCACATTGCGGGAGAGCCAAGCCTTTAAAATGTGGAGTCTACGAGGTAGCCAATGAATACTGAATTTGGGTTCCAAGACGGGGAAGGCTACGACGATCAAGAACCCACAAAGAAATGTCCCGCGAAATTTGAGCGTTAGGGTGAGGCACAGATCATTTGAAAGGAATGGGGCTGGGATTTCTGATGTCATCGCCGCGGTACTGCGGCACTGGGTCGGATTGGTCAGGTAGCTAATCTGTTATTCACTGCAACGGAAAGGCAAATTGCGAGTTTTCTTCTTTGTCTTCCTTGATCTGAAGTTTGTCGACTGTCAGGATAAAAGATCTGGAGTTTCCAAAATGAAAGCTCGGAAAGAGAGGACGCCTCTGCAGCGCGCAGGCAGAATTCTAGGAGTCTCCCTGTTTACGATTACTTTACCAGGAATAATGAATGAACAATCACGAAGCTCATACGACTGACAACTGATAGTCATCGGAGAGGGAAGGTATATCCGTAGCATAAGGTTGTGGCGTTGACATGGCTGGTTTCCCCAGGTCTTGTCAGTAGATCTTCCGGCGTTACATTTACTCCCGGTTCGTACCGACTGGGATCTTGGCATACAGCACCAACAGGCATAACCACAGATGTTAAGTCGCAAGGTTTCCATTGATCTTGTATTTATTGGCTTCTTCTTCACGTAAATTACCTTGTAATCCCATTCGGGGTTTTGAATTCTGTGCTATGCCACGACCAAGAGTTGAATAAATGGTTGGCTGGCCGGAACATCGGAAATTTTTCCAGAACATGGGAATTGTATTTCGTGGTCACCGCGCATGATGATGGTCTTGGTATGATATTCGTTGGATTGCTTCTTCTTATTTTGAAGTATACCCCCTTGTGCTAATGGTTGAGCGGAAAAGGCTCAATCTCTGAAGGTCACCGTTTTGGTTCGGACCCATTCCTCGAGGCCGCTGGCTCCGAAACGGCCATAACCACTCGACTTGACACCTTTACGTTCACGCAGTCAGCATTCTTTCTCATATCCAGGAAGAAAATTAAGACCAAGACTTACCACCATGAGGCAAGGCCGTCTCGTCATGCACTGTCATTCCGTTAACGTGGACAGCACCACTCTCAATCCCCTTCGCAATTCTCAAAGCCCTTCCCAGATCCTTTGTAAAAACAGCAGAGCTCAATCCATACTCGGTGTCGTTCGCCAGCTCCAAAGCTTCCTCCTCACTGTTCACGGGCATCACACTGACTGTCGGGCCAAAGCTCTCCGTGTAATACAGATCCATCTCCTTCTTCGTTCCCACAACCACAACAGGCATCATCATCGCATCTTTGCCATTCTTCGGATCTCCATGTAGAATCCTCGCTCCCTTTCCAACGGCATCATCCAATAATTTCTTGTTCTTCTGCACGCCCACCGCATTGATCAAAACCGGCTTGTCACCTCCCTCAGGCGCGAACTCAGCAACAGCTTTCTTGAACGCAGTTTCGAATTCCCCGAGCACTTTTTCAAAGACAATAATCCGCTCCGTACTCATACAGATCTGACCAGCATGCAAGAAAGCACCAACAGCACACTCCTTAGCCGCAAGCTCCAAATCCGCATCGTCGCACACGATAGCTGGTGCTTTCCCACCGAGTTCAAGAAGTACAGGCTTGAGATTCCTCCCCGCGAGCTCAGCGATAATGCGACCTACGCCTGTCGAGCCTGTGAAATTGATCTTCTTGATCACAGGACTTTCAATCAGATATTTCGTGATGCTAGCCGCATCTTCGACGCGGTGCGCAACGAGATTCAATACACCAGCCGGTAGTCCTGCATCGTGAAGAAGTTGAACCAGGTGAGTTGAGCAGAGAGGACTTGATTCAGGGGCTTTCAGAACTACGGTGTTGCCTGCTGCAAGGGGGAAGAGCATCGAGCGCATGCCGAGGATGTAAGGGGCGTTCCAGGGAGCGATTGCGAGTGCCACGCCGAAGGGTTCTTTAAGGACGAGGGCTGAGACACCTTCTTGGGAGGTGGTGGGGATGGAGCCTTGGATGCTGGATATCCTTCCGGCGACATCACGGAGCATGTCGGCTGTGAGATCTGTTGCTTGGTTAGTACGTCAATTCACCATGATTGTCCTATCTCATCCCTATGAATGAAATTGTGGGATTCGTATAAAAAGAATGCACTCACTCAGGTTGAACTCCGCCCATGCTTCGGCAGCACCAGTTTCCTGGACCATGGCCTTCTTCATATCCTCCGTCCTTTCGCTCATCAGATCAGCTGCCCGAAGAAAAATATCGCGTTTCTTTGGTGGTGGTAGACGTTTCCATGTTGGGAATGATTCTTGAGCTGCTTTCAGAGCGAGATCGATATCAGATTTTGAGGCAGATGAGAAATTGTGGATGACTTCTCCAGTTGCTGGTGAGGAGACGGGAAACGTGGCCGAGGTAGAATGAGTGTTGTTGTTGATTAGGAGCGGGTAGGTTATTGGCGCCATTGTGCCGGTTGTTTGAGAGTTTGGGGATGTGTTGAAGGAGGTATAAAGTTAGATTTGAGCTTGAGCTTGATTTCGAATTTTTGATGAAGTGATGAGTGGAGTGGAGTCCCTTGACTAAGTTGGAGCTAAATGAGGGGTAGATTTGAATGGAAGCTGTGCCTTTGACGCCTCAAGCTTGTCTTGCCGTCTGAAAGTAAGTGGGGGAATCCCGTCAGGTGGATATCTTGGCAAAGGATTTCCAATGACGTCTACCAAAAACAGGAGAGTTGAATTCACGTTGATAGGTGACAAGAAATGTACTCGAATCGATGTCGACCTAATAAGAATTCGCAAAAATTACTTCAGTACATATATAAGTACCACCGGTACGCGCATCCCCGAGATATTGTAACTTCCTTCCCCACATCCCGACATCACGATTCAGACTCGCTTCGAAAAACCGGCAAGCTGGGTCGGGACATGGAGGCGGGGCCCCCCGCGGGTACATCGGGATAGGTGGCTGCTGATAGGTTCATCTGCTGCCTTGCAGGTTGTGGGATACCGGTAACGCGGAATGTTTCGATTTTCCTGGGGCTGATTATTAATTGTGCATGTTGAACTCCGTTAATTTCATTCCGTACCATCGAAACAGATAGGAACGGATCCGGGCCACGGCACATCTCTCGTCAGATTAGGTGGTCCAGTCGTGGGGTACTACTGAGTATTCAACACCAGACTCCAAAGACGAATGGGCAATCAATAAAATGGATCAGATGCACGTTCTAACAATTTTCTTTTGTGAAGCAACAATGTTGAACACCCAAGTCAACTGTCACTTCACCCCACAACAAACGAAGCGAGGTGGAAAAGGGCAACGAAATTTACGGTATGTTCAAGCGATAATTGATGATGAACGTAGTTCGATTCCCAAAATTCTCATATTTCTTGTTTCTCTCGTGGTCTTCTTGTTCTTTTACTTTGGTCTTTACCAGGTATATCTGAAATTGGGATTCTCCCGATCAGTCAAGTCTTTGAAAGCCGTCTCAGCAGCACTCTCCTCCGAAACGGAACTTTGTCTATCGCGGTTCTTGTTTTCATTCTCCATATAAAACCGGTACCCTACTGCCGCGACAACATTGGCTACCAGAAATGCAACCAGTGGTTTGAACAAGGTAGGATAGTGCTCTGCAACTTCGGTTGTCTTAACGAGCAGAGGAGAGACACCATTTGAACTGCAATACGTAGCCCACATGAGGCCAGCGGTGAATGCCTCCTTTGTATGGCCAGCAGTATTCGCGGACATGAGGGCAAGGATCATGACATATCCGGCTGCGAAGAAGCCCGGCAGGTAGAATCCGGCGATCGGTGCTGCCAGTGGTTTTCAGGGTGCTTTCCAGATGATGATGCAGCCTGCAATCACGGGCAGGATTACCACGACCATGACGATGATGCGTTGGTTCTTGACATATACGCTCCAAATACTGCTATAGTTAGTGCATGTTGACACTTTGATAGAAGTCAAAACTGAAGTAGACCTACCCGGAAATTATGAGTGTTGTGAAGACGATGGCACCGACAACACCGAGAAGCAAGACCGCATGGAGACCGTTGAAGCCAAATGCACTAACAATGATCGACCCGAAGCCCGAGACAGCTCCATTCACCATGTGAATACAAAAGGTCATGAACAGCAAGAAATAAGTCTTCGGGTCAGTCAAAGCGTCGACCACCTGATAAGCCTTGAAGTGGCTATACTCCTCTTCATCGTCAGAGAGGAGGCGAGCTTTTGTGGGATTTTCCGAAAATAGCCACGTCACGACAACGCCCCAGACCGATGTGATAGCTCCCAAAAGGAGGTATTGGTATTGCCATGAGGAAACATTTCCGTGAATGTGCCCGATTCCCCATGAAGACAGATTACCAACCAGGTCTCCCATACCAGTGGCAGCATACCAGATGGCGAGGCGAAGTGGTTGCTCCTCTCTCTTTTACCCCATTGCTGTAACCAGAGAAAATGCTGGGGATATGGCTGCCTCGCAGAATCCCAAGAAGAATCTGCAAATGTATCAGAACTTTGTAGCAAGTAACAGCAGCTTCGTGGACGCTTACCTTTGAGCCAGGAAACCTTGGTAAGTTGTGACGGCTGCTGAAGACATTGTCACGCCGCCCCAGACTACGATGGCTACACCAGCATATTCCCCGATGGGTAGCCTCTGTGAGAGGTAAAAAGCCGGTAAACCTTAGAGGTCAATAGCTCCCTTCCCAGAAATGTGTGCCACAACTTACATCTAGCAAGATATCTATCTCTAGTAAAAGATCATTGTGACATAGGAGAACTTGGCCGGCCAGGGAAGAGATCGGCATGAGAGCTGTGCTGCAGAATAGCGGTCTTGAGCGGCAAATGAGGTGAAGTTTGTTTACTTTCGAGCTTGGCGACCGGATGTGATGAGAGAGGGGTAGCGAGAGCGAGACGAGATGTGGAGAAAGAAGCGAAGTGAAACATGCCACTGCATCCAGTCGGGGTGAGTTTGTCCGTTCACATTCAATGGGAATGTAGCAAATTGGTACTGCTGCAGGAAATTGTCGACTGATCTCAAGATCCCTCATTCATACAAGCTTGCTAGCTATTTAACACTACACTAAGTATCCAGCTTTTGCTGCCAAGTATTTCATGTATCATCTAGAATCGAACCGGGCCAAACCAGTAACGCAGGCAGTCGAACGCCCTGAGCGAATGAAGGGGTATTTGTTTGTCGTAAAATCGTAAATTCTGTCTCTCACCCGCCGCACCACAATCGATGTTTTGCTCCTCAACTTCGCCCCGAAGCGAGTACTGTACACATCACATCTCTCTCCACATCAACAATCTGGCTCCAATATCCAACAACGGCTGCCTAGTTCCCTGGAATCATACACTGCGAAGTCTGGCACTGGCCTGGGTGCTTCCTCGAAGTCAACGGCTGCGGAATGATACCCGCGCGGGTCAAATCCCTAAAGTTCCACTCCGGGGCACTCTCCGTTTTCCACGCCCAGAAGATCCAGCCCGAATGGCTCTCATAGGCATCCAACTGTGCCTCGATGTAATATTCCATATTGACCTTATCGACGTCCAGCATGCCATCGACAGTACCTTGATACTTCTTCTGGCAGTCGCCATAATAGCCTTTACCTTCTTCGAATGTGCCGTCGTAGCGTGCACCACGGCCCAGCCCGTTCAGCCATTTCGCGCAGTCGGTTTGTGCGCCTGTCCACTCTCCTACAATGGTCCATTTGTCGGTGCCACTTAGTTTGGGGATGTTGGAGCAGGCGTTTTGGACGTGGGCGCAAGGCTTGAGGGAGATGAGGTCGTCGGTAAAGATTTGGTAGATGTGCGTGTCTGGTGGAGGAGAAGTTAGTAGTGCTTTCTAAGATTCTTGGGGGATTACAAGAGAAGCGGAATGTCGACTTACCTAGGATCACGTCGTTGACACCGCTCTCGAAGTTCATGAACCCATTCCAGTACGACTGTGGGTCGAGGAAGGCATCGTGAATCACTACAGCAGTGTCCTTGTTGAAGTCTCTCACGGTTCCCCATCCATCGTAATAGAACTTCTTAACTTGTCCCATGTCATTGCCCCAGTTTGCAGGTTCGTTGAGAAGCTGAATAGCCGTAACGACGTCGGATTGACTGGCGTAGCGCGAGGCTAGATTGCGGATCGCCTCGACTGTCTCTGGGACATTGTTTCCTGATTGCCATTGAATGGGACCCTTCTTCCCACTATTATCGAAACTGCAGGCTGTTAGCAGGCTTGGTTACTGACGCGAAAGGGTAGACTTGCCCATTTTGAGAACCAGGTGCTCCATGCAAATCAAGCATGACTTTGAGTCCATGGTTTCTAGCCCAGACAATTGCCTGATCAAGGTAAGGTAACTGTCCTTGGACGTATGGATCTCCTGGTAGTGGGTTTAGAGCCCAGTAGCCGACTGGAATTCGAACATGGTTCAAGCCAAAGGAAGCGATTTCTGCGAAGTCTGCTTCTGTGACCCAGCTTGACCAATGTGCGTTCAAGCGTCTCGATGCTTCCTCTTTCCCAAGAGCTGCAGTCAAAGTGTACTCATCAACGACTCCACCTCCATTTGCCCATTGCTCGAAAATCGATGGAGTGATCCATGGTTCGAGAACGAGCCATCCTCCTAAGTTTACTCCACGGACTTTGTTGTCATTGTAGTTGAATCCTTCTTGAGGTAAGTCAGTACAAGTTCTCTGAAGCTTTGCAAACAATTTAGGGTTTGGATGTGCCTGAGTAGACGTACGGGCTCGCTCTCGTCTGCTGAATGTTAGCTTGAAGTTCGCGCTTTCCTAGCCAGGAACCACTTACAATGGGTTCGCATCCACCAGCGAGAGACAAGTAGTTGCAATAGCTAAAGCTCTGAATAATACCATGTTGATAGGTACCTTGACGAGAAGATATTTGTAGATGGGTAGAGCATTCAGTGAAGAGTGAAGTCAGTTAGTCGTAAAGGAGGCCGAGAAAGAGCTTGAGATGGTACCTGGGCAACCACAAGCTTAAGTAGGGAACCAAGAAACAGCCCAACCTACCAAGAAACGTAAACCTACATGATCTGATCACCTACCTTGCAGTCCCATCCCCCGCAAAAGCACACATCAGGCTCAGAAATTGGGCCGGAGCTGTGTGCCCTGGATGGTGCAGAGGAGCAATGCCGCTGATCGTGCCTGCAAAAGGGATATGGATCATATGGCTTGGCGCTCCCGAGGTTGATTGAGCGCTGTGAGAGGCTGGCTGGTCTGGAGCTTTGCCGGATGATCACCAGCGAAGGTCACTTTGGTGATATGTTTATGCTTCTTTGGTGCCAGTGCTGGCATCGTCCAGGGTCCAAGTGGCTGCGCGTGGCTTGCTGTGAGGCGTGCACGCTGGTGTTGGCATCAGTACCGCATCGCCCCAAGTCCTGCAACCTTACATCGGAACATGTGCTCATCGAAAGGTACCGCGGTGTATCTCCTGCAGGCCCATTCAGCCGCGTGCGTTGTCATTGGGTGCTTGTTCTTGATTTGTGGTGTTTTGTGGATGATCCAGCCAGCTCATTCGATGCTCTAGACGAGGGTTTGTGTAAACATTTGGATTGATAGGAGGGGAAGAATCCCAGACCCCTCGCTGTGATCCTTGTGCTGTGCTGTGTTGTCCTCCTTGTTCTTGATCCCTGCCGAAAGCCAGACCGTGCTCGGATATGTAATCGCCATATCAACAGATTGAAAGATCGACAGAACGGCGTCATAACTATTTCTTGCTTGTTCGAATTGGTTAATTTCACGCTCCGGGGAAAGGGGATTCCAGCCACCGCTATTTTCCTCCTTCGAACTTGTCCATCAAAATTCACAGGCAGGGAGGCTGATTGCTGAATGGAAGCCTCGGGCCTTTCCAAGTTCTAGTCGGTTTGCACCATAGCTGAGTCTGAAAGAAACGGACCGAGCCAAGTCAGCAGAAGGAAAGCTACTCGCCCCACTTTGTCAGACTCGGATCCCAATCGCCAAATCGAGAAAATGAAGCCAGAATCTGTAAATCCCCGAGCGATAGCAACACGAGCATTGATCCAGTGAGATGTGTTCCCATAATGGAGCTTCTTATTCGCAGTCTGGAAATACCACTTTTGAATAGATCGTATTTCATTCGTATTACAGGTGCTTGAACTTTGGATGAACATGAGATGTGATACACATGAGCTGTCTTGTTTCCGAAGCACAAGCATCGGATCTCCACTACTCCCCTCATGTCTCGGATACGCCCTGGGCTCCCCCAGACCGAGGGGCTTGTCAAAAACGACGATCTTGCAACTTAAAATCTTTAGACGATACCTTATTTCGCTTTATCTCCGGGACGTGATGAAGAAAGATGGGCATCATCGTTACTTTCCACTTGCATCGCGGAATGAAAGCCGGATGGATGATGAGGATGAGTCGTGATGGGAGAGGTCGGCATCTGACACAGTCCACGAATATTTCGAAAAGGCATCAGCTGGCACAGAAGAGATCGATTACTGAGCTGATACGAGTCATTTGGAGTCAGCAAGTACCTATAAGTATATTTCCAGGTAGCCTTGGCGGTGAGATACATAATCGCTACACATACGTCTCGCAGTGTTCCCTCAAACCTCAACGGCTTTTGAATTATTGAATTTGTACAACAGAACCGTCGGAATAAAGGCATTTTCCAAATGCCAGCCACGAGAACGCCATGATACCACACTAGAAAAAGAGTGGAACGCGAATCGACAGATCTAAAGGCGGGGTACATCTGATCAACATGTACCCCTCCTGGTGCCTCTCATGTGATGGTCAGAGTATGTAATTCTGCAGACGCCACAAAATCATCGAAACATATTGCTGATCTTTTGAAGCTCACGGTGATTTTGACCTCAGCCAGCCCCAGCTCGACGCCTTAAAGGGAGGTGCCGGAACAGGTCCACTGCCAAGACACCGTCACGCTCCTCATTAGCTCCCTCAGGACGTTCAAACAGAAAATTGACGGTCTTGCAACAAAAGCTACACCGCCCTCTGGGAATTAATTCGAACGTAAGAGTGGACCCGGATCTCCTTTAGCATATCAGGCGATCGACTCGGTGATGCCTCCATAAATGAGCAAATAAAATAGAGTCACGTGATTTGGTGATGGTCTGGATATGATACCCCTTCAAGCTTCCTGAGACGAGCCTTCGATCTTGCTTTCTCTGTCCTGCTTCTCTTTCCACTCTTTCTCCTCTCGAATGCGTCGTGAAAGAACAGCCGGGTCCAAAAATGGCATCGGGACAGCTCCCGACGAGAACTCGATCACTGTGCCTGATATGAGCAACTCGACCCGGGTATCATCAGACCACGACCTACCTGAGACTTTGTCGTTCCTTCTACTCTTTACTCCAATGTGATCTTTTGATATAGGATTCACTGTGTAGGATTGACTCCACGGTTCCCGTTTGGGAGGCAGAAGTTGCCCCTTGAAGAGCGAACGCCTGGAATCGGAAGCCATGATTGTTGAAACTGCCAGAATGGGAGAGAGATGGCGAAGCTGAGTCACTCGCCAGTTATAGCATCTCTGACAAACTTGAATTTGACCCTCTCCTTCGAATGATTCTCTGAATTGGTTATGATATCAAGGCAGTCTCTTGACGAGGCCTGTCGTAGAACCTCAATTTTCTCATCTCACGTCCCCGGTTGATGCCCGCACGCCCTCGGTTATCACCAGCCAGCCTCCTGTGATTTTCTCAACCACTGGTGACCCCGCCGCCTCCAAAGCATCCGCCTACGAACGATATCGGGCTCCTCAAAACACCAGACGAGCGACACCGGACACCCTCAGCGCAAACACTCAACCAGCCGGGGCTTCGAGAAGCGTTTGGCGGCGGCAAAAGCAATCCTCGGCAAGCAATCACTTCGAGTCCTTTCGCTCCATTTTCTTCTCCGCATGGAAGGGGGTCAAGGAGCTGGCGCGAGTGGTGGGGCATCCAGCCCAACTACGAGCGTGCGTCCAGGTACGGGAGGTAGCTACAAGAGAAAGAGAAGCGGCATTGAATTCGAGAGCAGTCCTGGCAGCGGCGGAGAGGAAAATGAAGAAGAGGCAGAGAGACGCAGACAACCGGGCGTGAAGAGAGCTTGCAATGAATGCCGACAGCAGAAAGTGAGTCACTTGGAAGAGAGAGGAGAGGAAGAGAAGAATTGCATGCGACTCTACACTGCGGCTGGATAATACCAATTGAAGGGCAAGGCTAACATTGTGTCCTGATAGTTGCGCTGCGATGTCGTCCAAGATCCCTTCACCGTCTGCTCGCGGTGCAATCGATTGAAGCTCGAATGCAAGATCGAATCGAACTTCAAGCGCGTGGGCAAGAGAAGCAAGCATGCCGAGATGGAAAAGCAGATTGAACGCCTAAGACGAAACCTACACCGCGCGCAGGCACAAGGCTTCATAGTCGAAGATGAGGAGGAAATCGAATCACCGCTTGCGAACGGCTCCTACTCCCGCAACAACCAATCCTTTATGGGCTCTGAAGAGGCTGTCTCGTCGCTACTACACTTGAAACAGGGCGGAGCATACCAATTGCCACGCATTGTCCATGAAATTGAGAATGTTGGATTGACGGAGGTAGCTATCAATGATCTCTTCACGGATTTCTGGCTGTGCTATCACCCATACCTCCCATTCTTGAATCCTCATCAGTCGCCGGATCAATACCATCAACAACATCCTTTGCTTTTTTGGGCTATTATTGCAGTCGCTGCGCGTAGATATACGGCTGATCCTAGCTTGTTGACCTCGGTCTCGGGACCTTTGTCAAGACTTCTTTGGCAGACTGTTGGGGAAGTTCCAAACAACCACTACGTCGTCAAGGCGCTATGCTTGATATGTACTTGGCCATTACCGACAAGCACAACTTCCACAGATCCTACCCACATCCTGTGTGGTGTCATGATGAAGACGGCAACCGGCATCGGTCTCCACCGACCCAACCATACACAAGACTTCTCTCGGGTATCTGTTGACCTGAACAGAGAGCAATTGCATGACCGAGTCACCACTTGGGCGGTCTGTAATATTGTAGCTCAAAGTGTAGGAACTGGCTATGGACAACCAGCTTCCACACTATATGACTGGACACTTGCTATCAGACCTGGAGAAGATGGGCCTTTCACCTTATCTACAGAACTTGAGGCTCGACTTCAGATTGAGCGATTCTGCGACAAAGTCTCGAAGGAAATGTACAGTAATGCAAGCGATCCTCGAGGTGTCGCAGGTGATGAGCTGAGAGCCATGTTGACGCGCGTCTACAAGCGAGAATTCAGCGAACTTCGAGTCTCAATCCTCTCCAGAGCCGATCTTTCGCCAGTTGTCCAGCTACACCTCAAAGCCGCCGGCCTTCATCTCCGTCTTTCGGCATTCTTCGACTCTAGCTCTACCCCTGGATACCTCAGCGACTTGATGGGATTGTGGTTAGCGACTGTCGAATTCTTGGATTACGTCCTCGAACTCGACGCGCCTTCAGCAGACGCCCCTCGAGGTAGCATCCTTCGCTATGCCACTAATTATATATTGCAGATGATCGATGCCGCCTGCTTTACCCTGCTCAAATTGCTTGGTTCCTTCTTCTCAGCGTCAATCGACTTCGATAGAGGACGATTACTTTTCCATCGCACGATCCAAGTCATTCGAAGCATGAGCATCATCAACAATGACTTACCATGGAGACTTGCTGAGCTCATGGTCCAAATGTGGAATGGTGCACGAGTTGAGCAACGCAGCCAGCAACAAATGAATAATAACGGCAATGGTCACGAGCCAAGAGCCATCGTTGATGATAGTCTTCAACTAAAAGTTCGTTGTCGCATGAGCATGTCGCTAATGTTCGATTCCATCTGGCGCTGGCGTGAAGAATTCCAAGCCCAAGGGCGCGGCAACCTTGAAGGTCAGCTCTCCCATTTTCCTTTCCTTTCCCATGGTGCGCAATTCACTTTAAACTAACGCCAAACTCATAGCAGCCATGAAGAATCCCACTAATCCGGATAGCGCAGCAGAATCCTCTGCTTCCTCTACACACATGGACTCGACGCTTATGCCACCGTCTCACCAACTACAGAATCAGCTCCTCAATGCTGCTGGCTCTGTCACGCCTGGCTCACATGGTCTGCCGTCTGGTATGATGGGTGGGGTCGGATACGGAGAGAGTAATTACGAGGTCTTTGATCCGCTCAATTGGATGCTGGATGGTCTTGTCGACTTCCCGTACTCGTATGCGGCTGTTCAGGGTCTTGAGCAGAATGGAATGGGTTGATGGCCCGTCTTCACGATTTACCTAAACGCACCTACGGCGCTTCGAGGCATCTCGCGCGCGAGTGGCGGCATTTGCATCCTTTTTAACAGCTCGATACCCACGACTTGCATGTTTCATCAAAGAGCAGATCTCATATCCAGCACATAATGACACCTCCCACACTTGCTCAGCTCACCATACGCCCGATCCCGTCCACTGCTTTTCTTCTCTGTTACATATTCTCGCACGGGCTTGGGCAAGTGGGCGTTCATATCACGGTCGGGTCTGGTTGGTCTATCACGATGGCACGAAATTGTTCTGGAACGAAATAATTTGCATAATATCATCGAAATGGTGGCGGCATGGTCATTTTCCTGCTTCTTTTTCATTTCTCTGTTCGTTTCTTGATTCCCAAAAATGAGGTGTTGGATGATGTGAATGGTCTGATTGAATGAAGGGTTATTGTGGATACGAATGCATGGATTGACGGATGGAGTGATGGTTGTGGATATGCGTTAGAAGAATGATTGATTGGTTTGGATGTGATAGGATGAGTCTGTCTACATATACCGATGTATGGATGGAATTGAGTGGCATATAAATGTGTCAATGAGGGCAATTTGATGGGGAGAAGACAATGATACAGGAAAGAAAGACGGACAGATGTTGCACGCGAGTAGCTAGCTAGCAAAGACAGGAATGGCGAAGATCATCTCCTACTGACTGGCTTGAGCTTTGATAACCAAGCAGCTAGGTAGCTAGGTAGCTAGGAAGTCGATGGACAGATGAATAAAACTTGCTACGTACTCCTGCACTCATTATTCTTCGCCTCTGCTAATAAACTTGTCCCTTAATTCATTGCCTCAAGAATCCTAAGTGATGGAGGACTGTGTCTTGGGGCAGTACAATACAGCGCCAAACTGAGACTGTGGATAGTTTGGGTATGGGAATTGGCAATTTGGCTATGATTTGAGAGACGGAGTTGCTGATGATGATGGTGTGGTGTGTGTGGGTGCTGTTCGTGGGGTTTATTTATAATTTGAAAATAATTGGGATTTGGGGGACGAGAACCTTGGAAGGGAGTTGGGAAGGTTCGCAGCTTGATAAGTTGGAGAGAGGATGGTAGGCGAGGAGGAGGAGGAGGAGGAGGAGGAGGAGGAGAAGGAGAAAGTAGCAGGAGGTTGTGATAGGATTATTGAGGGAGTTCTGGAGGCCGAGTGGTAACATGAGATGAGATGAGGTGAGATTGACGTTTATGAGCTTTTTACATTTGTTGACAGAGAGAACAAATGAGGTATGGTGTGGCAGTTATAGCGTGATGTAATTTGGTCGATGCATGGAGGAGACGAAAGAAGGGAGAGAGTTTTCGTGAAGGTGGTTCTAGTTGTTGCTGGTAGGATTTGTACGTACTGGGTGAGAGTGGCAGGATGTTATGTTTCGAACGATGGCGGTGAGAAAAGAACAATGCATACATGATATGATACAATTGAAAAGTTTGCCGAGAGGAATGCGAGAACCGTACAGAGAATACTGATGAGACAGCGCAAGAGGCTGTTGGGGAGTGGAGGAAGAGGTAGGAAGTGGCTGGATTCGAAGGTGGCGGAGCGATGGATGAGAAGTACGTACTTTTTATGATATTACTTACGAGATACTGGTATGTAGAAAATAGATATATCAAGAAACTCGCGCCCTGCAGCTCTCTGCGCGACTTCCTAGTTCCCAAAGTCTGGCGAGCATTCCTTTGTGTCTCAGAGCTGGTCGTGGCGGTTGTGAACAGACGAAGGGAGTGATGGTGATTTGATGCCTGAACGACCTTTTCAGGTCCCTCGAACCTAGATTAAATGGAATAGAGATCAAGAGAAGAAGTTCTCTCATATTTGGAAAGAAGTATAAAAGAAGCAGGTGTTGAAGAGGTGATGTGAGAGAAGCACTGAGTAGGTTGGTCCGTGAGCGGACTACTTGCTAGCTTTGGCACTAATTTAGTGCTTGGGGAATGTGTATCTCAACGACAGCCATAGGCTCTCCCTCGGAGAAAGGATCAAGTTGGAGAGCGCGCAGAAAAGAAACAGGGTACGGCGATATACGCGCGTGTCTGTTGGGGAGTTGAGGGAGTGAAGGGTATCGAAAGCTTTCACCACCACGCCATGAGATGGCTGAACGCGCAGAGTGTTGGGGACTGAAGGAGAAGAGAGGTAGGAAAACAGGATGAAGGTTGGTGAGGACATGTGGAGCAGTGCTAGACCTTCATCACATGTTTACTCACTCCTAGACTTTTCTGGGTCTCCGCTCTCTGCGATGAGGCTGGTTGAGCTGGACTCCACCCACGTCTCCTTGCGCGACTTACCAGCTGACATTATGCAGTTCCGATGGGCTCGTAAGACCAATAGAGCGTATGGCATGGCCATGAAGCTCTTTACACTCGATCTTGAAGCCCTGCATCTTGTCAACCCATAGTCGGGGAATCTTTGCGCAGGTTCGGGGGTGGCTTGGAGAGCTGTGGCCTGCCTCGAAGTCTAAGCTCCGGTCGCTGATCGCTGTAGAGTTCACTTATATTTTATCAATCTGAAGCGCTCCGGAAGTCGATTCGATTCGATTCCTTGAACACCTTTGTTATGGGCACAACCATGTTGTGCTCTGCTTGGCGAATGGCGCTTGCTTCAGACCAGACTGTCGCGAGGATGACCTGCGTGGTCAATACACAACGTCGCAGCAGTTCTGAGCTTGTTCAGATCGCTCTAATGATCTTTCTTCTTCGATGGTGATCATCATCGCGCTGACATGCTGTCAAGCCAATGCTACATTGCTGGCTGTTGGTTGGCACAATTTCGCGGCATGTATCATGCGGACTCGACCGTCGATGAGCTGTCGAGACCACGACCCCCATCGTAGACTTTGTCTATGACTTTATGACCCAGTACAGTATTGATTCGGACCGCGTTTTCTTCGCTCTGTTTTGGGTGCGTTGTTGACACCAGGTGCGGGGTGGAAGTGGGGTGGTGGCCTCCAAGAAGGTCTCCTCGAAATTGCACGCAGTCTGAGCATTCTCTTTCGAATTTTGGTCTCTCTTCTCCTTATCAATCTCACGATTTCCCGGGTACTATCAAAGGGTCGTCGTGACGTGCGACTGCATTGAAGTCCGAGCCAAGCTCATTGCTCTTTCCTAACCAGCCATCAGCACGAGATCCCGAGGAGGTCTCATTTCCTTTTCTCTTGACAGCATTGTCCACAATTGACTTTTGTTGATACTCCAATGCTATGCGATCATCGATTGTCTACCGTCGATCGCGTTCTGGGCCGAAATCGAGGTGGGTCAAAGGTCCAAAGATGGCCTTGTTATGATTGCGGCCGGGGTGTGGGCCGGAGATACGTGTGTACCTGCTAACCATGCAGTCTCGCATTGTGTGTATATATATATCGAAGTCCCACTGATGAAGACGCTGCCTTCTAGTAGCAGATACAATTCCCATCCCCCTCTGTGGAATTCTTTCGTCGCCTTATTGACTGGTCTGGCTGTTACGTACTTCGGAGCGTCTGCGTATGCTCGGATACTTGGAGAGTTTCGAATGCTCATATGTCTTAGAGCACCATTGAGGACCCGACAGAGGATTGTAGCGTCTACTACAGTCTGAATGATACCGTGATTCGGCGACAAGATTCCTGGGTTTTTGTCCATTCTTCTTCAATAAGAGAACCACTTCGGTCCGTGTAACCAAGCTGGCTCATATCCTACCAGTCATTCGGTCAGTCGTGGCTCATTGTACGGTCTGATCACAGCCAGTTTACTTACAAGCTTATATCTCGAGAGGTGTCCATGACTATCTTGTTGTTGACCAAACTTGCAGACGTCCACCCTGAACTTCTATTCTACCTTTCGCTTCGTGTCCACGTGGAAGCGCGAGAAGCCTTTCGTATGTTATTGCCGGCAGCAATGCGGTTCGTACGTCTCCAACGTGGCCTTGCGCGAAGAAGGTTGTTGACATTGCCGCCGGCGCCGGGGTGTTGACGTAAAGCTGGAGGCTGTTGGCGGGTAATGTCGAATAGAGAGAGATTGTGATGCGCCTTGACATCGATGAGATTGCGTCGACCACTTTATCGCATCTCCCAAAAAGAAAATTAAATGATGTCAAAGTCAGTGGCCGTGGTTTGCTGATTCTGTGGTGGTTGGGTTCGAAACGAGTGCTAGATCGAAGAAGTGGGAGACCCGGAATCCCCCATCACCCTCCGGCGATGGACAAAGACCCCAGAAACTTTGGCCTGGCGCATTTACCAAGGTTTGTTTCTATCGCCTCCTGTTACTCTTCCAAATACTGATTTCTCTGCACATTCGAACCAGTTTACGGATCCGGGCATGTCACGCCGCAGTCCTACCTCCATATCTACGGTACCATGACGGTACCAGGCCTGCGTTCAACCCAGGTATCCTTGGAGACCTTTCTGCTGTGATGAGTATTCACTCATACTTTGCTAAGCGCCGATTTCCTCCCTGAACATTGATGCCCCACCCATCGCGCGAATCAGCCTGACTATCGTGGCCAGATGCCGGTCAGGACTCGTCGTTGCAGGTGCGGGTCAGAGTCACTGGCCATCGTCATGGTCTCGTGTGCTTGCTGTTGATCATGGATGAATGAGGATATGGACACAAAAAACTTACGACTCCCCTCTCAGGGATGGTCATAAATCCCTCGCTCCTTCGATGCAGCTTCGCGGTTTCATGTTTCTGGATGGGATGCTTACAAGCAAGCGAGGATCATGCTGGGAATAGTCGAGGACTTCATCTCGACGTCCATATTTCCCGAGCCTGTGCGACCTGAAAGTTGTTCACTCACCTCTCACCCTAGGCGCAGGTTTGGGGTCTTGAAGCAGGTGTGTGTCGATCCTGCAAGGCGTCCTTGCTTCCTTGGGCACGTTCTCAGCTTCGAGGAGTTCGGAAAAAGTCCCCATTGGACTCAGTATCTGTCAATGACATGGCAACATCTTCAGGCCAGACGAGCATCCCACCCACCATATTTTATCCAGCTGAGCTTGGACTTCCAAAGTAACAAAACCTTCATGGTATTTCTCCACGCTGAGCGAGACTTCTTGATCGATGTTCTTATCCAAAAGGCTCATCTTTGCCAACAGACCAGGCTGCAAAGATCCCCGCGGTGGCGGAGCATATTCGGCTGGTGACCATCATTGATTGGGGATCAACTCGACTCAGCGTCCTGGATCCGTTGCCGATTCTCAACCAGAGATCTCGGATGTCCCGCTCCCCCGCCCGTTTTCACTCAGCCCGGACACCAATGAGGGCCCTGTCACCTGAAAATTATCAGACAGGGAGCGGGATAATATGTCCATTGCCTCCTGATTGGCAATGTGGATCTGTAATTAGGTCCAGAGACGGGCCATAATCAGCATACGTGCTCCATTAGTGGCCGTTGATGGTCTCGATCAACGGCGGCCGGCTGCGGACTGTGTACATCATTGGTTAAGAAGTCCAGACGTGGGTGAGTGTAACCCTCTCTGGATTTTTCTTCCGTGCAAATTCTTCTTGAGGGTGCAAGCTAGACGCATGAAAAGATCAGGTGGCAGTGATGGAGGGCTAGTGACGGTGCGGAACTATTTTGAATATCGTTAGCCGAATCACCACTTCTCGAGATTGAGGTCCGCATCAAATCTCGCCTTTGCAGGCAGGTGCCAGTCAGTGTCACTTCAGATGAACGATGGCAGTCCATATACGATATGCGATTGCCGCCGTGTTGCAACAAAAATCAGATCGGCGTCAAGGAGCGCTTCTGTTTTGTTGTTTCCCCCGCACGCAGCACGGTTCACACGTTGCGCTTCGAGAAATCTGACAGCTTGGGGGCGGCATGGGCCATGACACCGCATTTCGGCACTGTCCCCTGGATGTTTCGCCTTTTGAAACCGGAGCGATCTCCATCAAGATGCAAAAGCGTTGATGGGCTTTTCTGGCACAGCAAATACCTCGTAGCAAGCGCTGTGCATGCAACAACTTTCAGAAACTGCTCCGATCTCTCATGCAGTACACATCACAAATGCTGGACCCTGTCACACTACACTAACCTGACCTGACCCGCAAAATTAAAAGACGATAGTGATGGTTTGGGCACTATTTGGCGAATTTTTCAGGGGTAGGCGAGAGGCGGAGGAGCCTGAACTTCCTATGAAGATTGGGGAGGGGTATAGGGAGGGGCCGTCGGATATGAGATAGGGATCTCGGCCTCGGTTGGGGGCCGGCTGCGCCATGAGATCAAGGTACCGGCATTTGTCTGTCGTCAGTTTACAACAGGCGACTGGCGAGTCATCGCCAACGAGTTGTTGATGTTCAGCTGGCGCTTGAAATACTTTCCGTGCTGCACACCCGTCCCAAAGCAGCCGAATACTGCCGAATATACCCCAGGAGTGTAACGGCACCTCGCTGGAAGAGGAAATAACGATCTATTCTCGCGTCAAAGATGTAGATGGATGTATGCAGGCTAATTGTGGGGATGCTGGCTGTGTTGACTGCGACTAAAATGCTGGCCGAGAGTGCGCTGTGCCGCGCACGCACATGAAATCACACCAAGGCGCGCGGTTACGAGACATCTTCGTCTGCGCTCGCTCCATACAGCACCTTGCACATCTCAACCGAGACGGGCTGATTCGCTGCGGCTGCTGTATTCCTTGCTAGCTGGTCCCGACAGTCTGGTTCTGCTAGGATCTGAAGTCACTTTGAACTCCACTTGCACTCCACTTGCTCTCATACTGAACCAGACGGTCGGTATCCTTGGCGGGCAATCGACCAAATCACGTTACGAGACAGAGCACCAGACCACGGGGGCCTAACAGGGCAGGGAGCGGCCGAAACGCGAACTACGGGGGTAGATATCCGCTCTCAGTCGCCATACGCTTTACGCGGCCTAGCTACATGGGGCAGGAGGCAGAGGGAGGGAGGAGGTGGGCAAGGACTAATTCGACCTGTTTTCGCTCTGTGCTTCATCAACCCACCCCCCCTTTTTCCTCTTCACTCCTCAGCCGTTTTCGTATCTCGTCTCGTCTGTCTTCTTCTCCCCCCTTTGGTTTACCGATCAAGATAATCCGCTATGGACCCCAGCACCGAGGCTGATCCGCATCTTCCGCTCCAAGGCAGGCGACAGTCTACAATGGAGGGGTCGGCGAGAAAGTACAGACAGTACCGTAATGGATATCAACTCACACACACCTTCTGGTCCGGGAGTAGACAGTCAGATTCTTTGCTAGTCATTCTTTCACTTGCGACATGGCTCCTCGCTCTTTTGCGACCGTTGCCACTCGGCCAAAATTTCGAAGTCGAGACTTGCCCGTAATTTTCCTTCTCGCCGAATCACAACCGTCAATTATATGCGGCAATACAGCCGTCGGTCCGGCTCGACCCTTGCCTTTTGTCGTCTATACCTGGCAATGCCCTGGTTTTACCCCCGTTACGCTGCGATTCTAACCAACAGACACGCGCCTGCAGCGCATACTTACAACAGGAACCAGATCATCCATACAGTATTCTGCATGGCCAGAGGAGTTTAGTGAGTTGCTGCCTCCTTGCTACTAAACCAGCGAGTAGGCTGGCGTAGGCAGGAGATAGAAGTGCCGTGCGTCCACAATCGCTTCCCCCAGTCCACTGGGCGGCTACCTTGCATTTCCCACAATTGGCGCACCACCCTTTTGCTACTGCCACCCAGATGGCCTGCTGTTTGGCGACCAGACAGGGCTCATGCCTGCTGTGCCTCTTCGACCTGGGTAAACTTATAGGCCTTTGCCGGCCAAACTGCAGCTCAAACATTGCCCTAGCAGCGAGGCTCTCTTCAAGCACATCCTTGAACCTTATAGTCGCCAGGCAGACTCCCGGATGAATCTTTATATAATTTTATCGACGCATCTTGGTGGCTTGATTTTGATTTGAGTAAGATATCCTGCCTCCCGTGCGACCTGAAGTCTTGACTTTGTGCATCTCTTAACCTCTCTGAACAGTTCTATTCTCCTGTTCAATTGCAAATCACGATAGCCAACCTCACTTCAAAATGCCGAAGACTAAGCAGGAATATTGTCAAAACGATAACATCTATCTTCTCAATCATCTAGGACGAACACAAGCTGAAGACCTTGCTCCATACAGTGCACGGAGTGGTGTATGTCTCCACCAACATCGTAAAATACGTCGATGCATATCTAACTCCCTTGCTTAGGTATCTTCTTTCAACTTGCCAGTCAATTACGGGTCAACCCTCGTTACACCTGTCTCCATGACAAGCTCGCCTGCCCTTACCACCAAGTCCATGCCTTCAAATAGCGAGCCGGACATCAAGTTGTCTCCAGGATCACTTTCACCCACTTACGGCATCTACAGTCCAGACAGTGACTTCGACTCCAAATTCAATCCTCCGATGAAGCACAAAGAATCGTCGGGTGTGCTACACATCTCGACTTCTGATAACTTCTTTCCTCCTGGCTCTCCTTATGTTTGTTCCTCGCCTTATTGGGGCAATTTTGGAGTCTCTGCCCCGTCACAATCAGCCAAAACATCTGACTCCTCTTCAAACTTCCACCAAAGTCCACACATGCAGTCTTCTGGTGGATACAGCAGCAATGATTACTACTCCCGGAATCAGACTCCAGCACTGAGTGCTAGCAGCTGGAGGAGCAGTGCTACACCCATTCAGATAGCACCAAGCCCGTCAAGTCCTCCGATCTTGCAGGCGCCTACTCCATCAACTTTGAAGCCAGCAACATCAAGATACAATACTGGTGGACGTCGACAACACTCAACAGATTCGAACCGAATGTCCCGTCCGTTTCAGAAATCAACTCAACAGAACTACGCTCCCATCAGTCACTGCCACTCATCGAAAGTGCATAAGACTAACTCCAAAAGAAGCAAGACACCAAGTGGCTTCTACGAGAAGCTCATGGCTGCTGCTGATCTCTGTGAAGTCACAGACCAAGAGCGGGTTCTTCTTCAATTCGCCGTCCGCGATAATTTGCCTTGGATAGAACTCAGGGACAAGTTCAATGCAATTTTCCCCGGAAAGTATATGCAATCTGCAGCTTTGCAGATGAAGAAGAAGAGATTAATCGAGAAGCTCCAAGGTTGGACTGAAGCCGAGGTACGAAAGGTGTCTAGCACTCGTTCTTTTTCGTCGTAGAGTGAGAAAAGAGCTGACATGACTAAAGAAGTTGGCGCTCGAGAAATCTGTCGAGAAGAATGGGACGAAATGGGTGGCCGTGTCTAGAAGCATGAAAAGCTGCGGTGCGAAGTCGAAATGGTCGGCAGAGGCTTGTCAAAAGCAATGGGAGGAGTTGAGGCCCAAAGACAGTTTTTCACCTTACGAGATGGCTCAGACGAGCGACTACAGACGCCAAAGAACCTCATCTTCCGACTACACTCAACTGTCTGTAGATCAGCAAGCATGGTCTGACGGAGCGAATAGCATTCATCATAGCCCCTTTGCCGATGATTCCGGGCAGCTGGTCTCGGCTCTGTCAAGTGCGACGATGGACGACACACGAAGCAGGACAGCAAGTGATGCCAGCGCTCAGCTACAGCTCCAGCAGCAGCACCTTCGACACGTCCAACAACAGATGGATTACGGTCGACAACCACATCATCAGGGTCAGCAGCAACAATCACGAAATGGCAGTTGGACTCCAGGAGCTTAATTCTTCATCAAGACTTTCTTCATCGTTGCATGTGCTTTTGGCTCTTTGGATAAGTTTTGTGTGTATTCACTTCTTCTGATATGAATTTGGGATCATTTGGCTTAACTATACGACGACATGAAGGTTGGCAGAGGTGGTCTTGGTCTAGGTCAAGTGTGGATACGGGGACATGGATATAGGGCATTGTTGGGGTTAACAGAATGCAGACAGTAGATTTCCTTTTGGGTCAGCAACAGACAGTCATCAAAGGGTCACAATGGGTAACGCGCAAGTCAGCAAGCATGCATACATATCTTTTGACTATTGAGTTCACTGTAGCAATATTCACCTGATTGCAGATGAAGCTCGAGAAATTGCACCAGTTATGAATAGCAATCAATCTATATAATTGTATTGATTAGAGCCTAACGTCTACAAAGAGGATTTTGAAGATATCCAATAGTGAAAGTGTCAGCTCTTCCGTCTCTTCCAAGATTAAGTCACTATCAACATCCAGCTCAGGAATTTCGTTTGTATTTTTTTTGGCTTCCAGCCAGCACCCCGGAAATCCTTCATACAGAACAGCAGACACCACCAAAACAAGCCCTAGCAAGCCGTTCACGCAACATTCGCGGTCATGCGCAACTTCACCCATCACACGGGAATTGAAGGCATGTGGCATGGAACACAAAATCTGGCATTGACATGGGTATCTTTCTCGTCACATCTAGTCACATCTGGGAGGCGCTTATTTCTCCTCTTCCATGATGTTACCTTATCCTAGGAGAACATTGGCGTGGCGTCGACAGGGTAGCGCAGCTGCCGCTACCGCAGCGTGATACCCCTTCCAGAACACGATTGACTGCCCATCCCTTTTCTACTTGCGTTCTTCTTGAGATCTCTATGCAAGGGAGGAAGGGAAAGCGGGTGAAGTGCATTGCATTAGACGACAATCAACCTATCTCGCGATTCCATCGAGGAAAAGAGGGAGGGGTATTTGCAAAGCCAAGAATGGCAGAAAATCATTTCTTTTGTTCTGTTTTGAGGAGGCAAGGTAGACAAGGGGAAGCGAGAGGAGGCCAGGTGAACGTGCGAGAGCGGGATGATTTGCCAGAGGAGCGAGGCAAGACAGACATGTCCATGCCATGCCTTTGCCATGCCAGCCCTAAAGCTCCCTGCTGGCCTATTGATCAATGCTTCTTTCTAAATCGCCGTCCTCGCTTGTACCACCGTGGGTCCCGAGCACAAGCTTGTGCTCGAGCTATCTTCCCCATGCATCACTCGTCATATCTTGCTAAAATTACAGTGTGGAACCGTGTTGAAGTGAGACTTATTCAACGGCTTGCTCGCTGGGCGGCCACTCGCGTGTCGGCACTGGATAGGAAAAGTAAGCATCTTCAGGTAAGGTAAGACATGTCTCTCTCCGGGGCATGCCGAGATATCTAGATGGGTCCATGGATTTCTTTTGCGGTCCTCCGGTCTACTCTGTCTTTCCAAACATATAGCCCTGTATGACCATGTGGCAGGGATGCGGCCAGCATGGTGTAGCAAGGGATGAAAGACGATGAAGGATAACGGTGGAGGAAGCAGAAAGGAATGGTGGCGTAGAACGGGAACTAGAAACTGGAAGCATCAACCTGTGTCAACGATACAAGACCCCTGCGTACATCATCACTAGTCACCTTGTGCCATCACAGCATCAACACCAAAGCTAGACCGAGCCCTATCTTGCTGCCGGTCGTTCGGCATCGTGCTCCGGTAGAGCTTGTTGAAGACCACCATGGAGACAAGTTCATCATAAGCTATGACTGAACTTTCCTTCATTGGCCTAATATATCCTGCCTCCATATCTGCCGCATGTGTCGCTGTGGCGAGGGATGGTAGGGGACAATGTGCTGAGCAGAGCAGAGCTTTTTTGGCTTTAGCTTTCGGAGGGCTTCAATCTACCCGTACGGCACAAACTCTGAACGGAGATGAGGGTGTGCAGACCGCCGACCGATGGACTTTTTCCGTCCGAGGCAATCCCTCAAATCCCTCAAATCTTTTCATCCATACACAACCTTGACCGTACGTTGCGGTTCGGCATTTGAACTTCTGCGAATCGAAGTATGCGCGAACGACGCAAGCCACTGAATGTTGGATCCCATGTGCCTGGTTCGAAATCTTGGTTGAGTTGCTCTGCTTCCATTCTTGGCTACCGCATGTGCTATCTTGCGTGCCGCTGTGCCTTCTGCGGAAAAGAATCGAGAGGCTGGATGGTAGGCAGGCAAGCCTTCATCTGCCTTCCTGCCTACCTGCACGACAAGTTGTTTCGCATGATAAAAGGTACGGATGAGGGACGGATGCCTATCAACACAGTCATAGGTACCTATAGTATTCAGACTCACCTCAATTGTTCCCAAGAATACTCTGTTACATCGAAGTCATCCTACCGAACAGCCCAAAGCTAGTCATTCCCGAAACACTAGTAGTTCAATAGCTTTGACTTCAGACTACCTGATGCTATACAGCCTACTTTCCTCCAATTCATCCTCTATTAAGCTTGGAAATAGGCTTAATCGCTCCTACTAATTGATCTACTCGTTGACTCAAACTCGTCTTGCTACTTCTGGAACCGCAGAACTGCCGTCGGGTATTCTGTTGCTCTAATGTGACGAATGGACCACTCCTATGACCGAAGCGCCCTTCATTCTTCCAGTCACCTACTTACTGGCCATTCCAAATCTTCCGATGGCATCCGTGAAGACGTTCAACGACTTTCTATTTCTAGCTAGATAGTTTCTAGATTTCTCCGTGTTGTGATAGGCACCGACCGACCATTCGGTAGCCATGCCGATCGACAATCACTTGACCATGTGGACGCTGCGACTATCCTCAACTGTATACCGGTAGACAACCCATGCAGAATATAATATTACAGGACTAGATTGAGGGAAATGCGAGACGATTGGCAAATCACATCGCATCGCGGACAGAAACAACATCAGATCTAGAACCTCTTCGCGTCGGGGAGATCGCATCGATGAGTCTGCCCATACGGAGCAAATGTGGGTGTCGTACACATGCGATCAGTGGCCAGATCTTGATCCTGGTGGCTTGAGGAATTCAGGGTTCAGGGCAAGCGGTGGGGAGTATCGTCGTTGCGTTCCGTTTCGTTGTATTGCATCCCCAGCGGCACGCAAGGGTGGTTTTCTTATCTTTCTTCCCCAGTCCAATACATGCTCGATCTGGTGATGAAGCCGAATTCAAAATGTGAGTTGTGACTTGATCTGGTGCCAGGAATGCACCAATGCAGCTATCCAGCGATTCTGAAGAAGTGATTTGAGGATGGCGGGTGCATGGAAACATGGGAGGTGCGCCTCGCTGTACGTCTGGCACTGCAGCTTCGGGGCATCCTTCCATTCCTGCTCAGTTCGAGAAGAAGCAAAACTGGAGGTGGAATATGGCATGGGAGGAGGTGGGAAGAGGTCTGACAATGGAGGTATTGGGATGAGATTTGGGAATTGGAGATTTGATAGAAATGACAGATGTTTTGATAGCTGTCTAGCCTTGTCACATGGGCTCGATCGTGGTTGGAGATGTGTGAGTTCCAGTGCAGATGTCCTGTCATGCGTACGATATAATCCTTGAAGCTGAACCTATCAGAGCAGTCATTACAGTGGCTCAGATTTCGATCGGGGTTGTATCCAATTAACTTGACATCTGGACCGTCTCACGACTTCGCAGCGCCACGTTTGTTGTAGATTCTGGAAAGATCAGATCGCAGATGCCAACAGGAATAGTAGTGGGGTACGCATGTCTTAGACCGAAATCTGTTGAAGACTTTGTGAGACTTTGAGTTGTCTAATCGTGGAGGCAGTTGGTCCAACGAAATGTTGAAGTTGGATTTCATACATAATGTGAATTCGTGGTGAATGTTGGTGAGACCTCTCGCGGCTATGGCGTTTCGCCCGATCCTGTATTATTGAAGAAGAAAGCAGTGTGGGATGTTGCGATCGGAGAATGATGCTCTTCGCGCTTGTCTGTCGCGAGAACCTGCAAACTGGTTTCAATGTCAACAATACGCTCATCCATTGCCGGGCACCGTAAATCTGCTGAAACTTGACAATAATTGAGTTCAACTCTCAGTACCATGTGATTTAATTGTCAATATTAAAGTCCTTGGTCTTGGGAAGATTATGTTGCTATTTTTGTGTAAATTTATTGATTCTCGCTTCCGTGTTCCTCTCTTGGACAGAGCCAATTCCCGAATATTCGGTCCAACAAAAGCTGACAAAGTTGGATGAAACCTCCCAACACAAACGCATCCTCATAAATCAAACATCTTTAGGTAATTGTTATCTTGCTACTGGAGATTGATTTCCTGTAGCTTACGTTGCTAAGACGATATTGCGAAGTCCTGACGGTGGGCATTGGTTTGTTGATGTTGAGTTTCTACGACGTTTCAGCCGGCGTCATCGCTGGCGCCTTTTCCTATTTGCGAAAACTTTCCCAAAACCTTCTCTTCATTACCAAAATCTGGTCTCGATTTATGCAAGTATCTCTGTGTATATTGTGACCTGCGACTGACGTACACGGAGCAATGTGCAAAAGGCAGTGCGAAAATTGCGATCGATCCCAGTCCTGTCGAATTTGACTTCTAGTCTCCGACTTTGAAGCACTACCGTTCGACCACTGCAACGTCCATCATTGTATGCAATCTACCTGTTTCCTCTCCTGGCTTCCTCTGCGAACTGCTACACCACGAAAAGCGGTCAGAGCATTGCTACGGACCGGAGTACGAAGGTCTGAAAAGGCATGGAGTCTCTGTTGGGCTGATTCTCACCCATTTTGGAAGACTCCCCGCAATCACGATCAGCACGTACCGAGAAAAGATTCCGAAGACAAAACGCACATGTTTAACAGGTATGGCCGCCTGCTCGGATGTTTGCTGCAGAGGAAATTGCATTAGACCATCCCAGGGTTCATGAATTGCAGGTGGACACACCCGAAAGCGACGAAGCCATACAGGCTCTGCAGGATGATCCTTGGAGTAACAAGCATGTTGTATACTTCAATAGTCCACCAGATTCGTCCTGTGTACGGAGAACGTAAGGCGCCAACGACCAAGTGGGACGAGCTGCAATAAATATACTCGGGATGATAGTGTTCTAAGCCACTCCTCGAAGCTGTCAGGCATGGCTCTGGCCTGCGAATATCAACTGGGCACATCATTTGAGCAACAGTCAAGCGTACACTCCATCACAACTGTCTCATAGGAAGACTTAGTGAATTGTTATCTTCAATTTCCGGCAATTCCAATCGAATTATTATTGATGGGACGTCAAAGTGGGATTTGAGACGCCTGTTAATTCGTTTCAAGGATCATTTAAAGCCGTACATGCTCGCAGTATGAGAATTCACTTCTGTTTAAAGTCTCGTCTCCACGTGTCACCATCATCATACAGGAAGCTGGAGTAGTTCACATAGATATAGGCTCGAAAAAAGTCCGAGAAAGTCGCCTGGGTCTGGGTATTGACTGGCCTCATAAGAGCACTGGAGACTTTAATTTCTATCATTCGTTTGTATGGGACCATCCTTCTATTTTCAAATTACTTGACAAATTATATCGAGGGATTGCCGACCTTAGTGCCAATGTAGAGGTCTAGCAGCGATGCTCACAGCGTGCCTACACAGGCAAGCTCTCTACCGCATCATACGATATAACATACTGTTCAATCCATGTGTTTGTCTACCTTTCCTTAATTCATTACACTTTTGGATCACCGCCAAGCCTCGAGCAGGCTTCAATCCTCCCCCCTACTCCTCCTCATGCAGCTGGCCGCCTAGCCGAATTTAAGCGGGGATGAGGATGTGGCCACAACAGCGACCTAGCGGACACCATTTTGCAGGGAGGCTCAGAGCTGTAATGGAGACGGCCATCTATGTGGCCGCTGATCTGCACAGTGCAAAGAAAGTCTGCCTTGCCACGTCGTCTGTTTTCTAGGATTCTGTGACTCCTCCCCCGATCGGACCAGTTCCTTCTATGTGGGATGACGCATTTTCAGAAGCAACGCCGCGGCTGGACAGGATGTGTATGTCGATGACAGGGTTTGGTATAACATCTATATCAGGATTGAAGGGGTTTGAGGGAGATTTTCTCAGCTCTCGCAAAAAATTTCTCGACGTGGCATGGTGTGTATCTTTGACTTTTTCGTTCCCTTAAGCTCAACCTTTTACTCACACTCGTCGTTGCCTATAAAAGATCTAAAGGACCTATAGCAATCAAGAGAGTGCGACAAACAAATGCACAGCCCCAATTCCAGTGAAAGTTTCTGCTTTTTAGACTTTAGGCTGTTTTCTATTCTGGAGAAAAGCGTCAGGTGATCTTACTATGTCTGAGGGAAATATAGATAGGTGTACACATGAGCTGATAGAGTAATACTCGTGTCGTAGATAGGATCACCTTTTCCCTTTCAAATCAAGTGTGGATCTGTGCACTTGTGCAGCACTCATGCATGGAGAAGGGCCGATGGCTTGGGACCTTTCAAGTATTGCTTGCAGGTGATGCAAGCTCTCTAGAGAATACACACTTCATTGGACATCTATAGACCTCAAAAAATCTGTCGGAAACGAATTCATGGTAGCAAAGTACTGCCTGCGGCTCGAATCATGCTTCCATCGGGAGCGAAGTGAAAGTCACAACTGCCGATTGGCACAATATTTTCGGCTCTCTTAACTTTCAGCAGATTAATAGCTGCCACTGTTGTTTCCTTTCGGTACATCATATGCAAATATGAACAGCAACTACTTTAGAGGATTTTCACGCTCCCCTCTTCCTCGCGTCTGCCGCCGCACCGGTGCCATTTTTCTCTTGGGGTTTTCGTGCCGACAAAACGACATACCGCCAATACCGCCGTCCCAGATACCCCTCTACGCCCGCCACTGTATTTACAAACCTTCTCTCCAGCCCAAACAGCCTCACAAATAAGTACGGCACTACCCCAAGAACAAAGAACAATCTCAACATCGGCTCGATATTCTTACTCAAATCCTCCACAACCACATCCTCGAACCCCGCATCCTCAAGCATTTGCGGCAATACACCTTTCTCGAAAAGTGCATTCGACGGCATAGCAGCATATTTGTTGATCTTATCAAGATGGGTTCCCAGATATCTCGGCGCTGATTCCGATTTCTCATGATCATACTCGTAAAGTCCCAACCTCCCACCCGGTTTCAGCACACGGAAGAACTCAGCAAGAGCCCGTTCTGGATCCGTAGCATGCACGAACGTTTCCATCGTGTAGGCTCCATCAAACGTCTCATTCTCAAAGCCATCCAAATGGTGGTAATCCATCTTCCGCACTGAGACCACATCATCCATTCCTGATATTGAGATGTTGCGCTTGGCTTTCTCGATGTGGTGATCAACAACATCGATACCGTGGACTTTCAGTCCTTTCGAGGCCATATGAATAGCGACGTGGCCGACTCCACATCCGGCATCGAGCACTGATGAACCTCTCTCCAAGCGGAGGGTGCCAAATAAGTGGTCTTCCATGCGCCGGAGAGCTCGGCTGATGGGGAATGGCCATGATGTCNATTTTGAGTAAAAGCCGAAGTGGCGGGTTCCACCTAGGACAAGACGGTAGCCGAGACGCGATTCGAGAGAAGTGTAGTAGTTTTGAAGTGAATTGTTCGTGTTGATGTGTGGTGTTGAGGATCCCGGTTCGGATGTCATGTTGACCTTCGCTTCGGAATGTTCGGGATCGGTTTCTGGTGAGTTACGGTGCGTTATTGCTCTAGGAAATGCGTAATTTTTCGGGATTTCTGTGAAGCTACAGAGCTGTAGAGGGTATTGCAAGGAAGTTGAGGTTTTTTGGCCTATCAGCGCGGTATCAGGAAGCAGGTGCGAATGAAGGTTGGGTAAGTGCCCTGCAGGTGCCTTAGGATTTAAGGTTATTTTTAGCGAGGATGACGTTAGCTTTGTTGATTGGGAGGAGTGGAAAGTGCGACCCAGGGCTGCGGATTTATCCTTCTAAGTTGAAAGAAGTGTAATCTCCTGTATAATTAAACGCTTTCAAATTAATATCAGCTTCCAATTATAACCAAAGCAATTCCCTTGCCGCGCAATATCAATCCCTTTCTGCCGTTTATTCCCTTGCCTTTGGCTTTCCCCAATCGCCTTGGTCTCTTGGACTTCCCCTGTCGGGCCGTCCCGTGTGAGTAGGTCGACTGGGGACTTGACCATACATAGGTACCGATGAGAACAGCAAGATGGGTTGTAATGATTTGCGTGACTTACAATCGCGCACGCCTGGCGCGAGCTCAGTGTAAGCCCCCCCTCGACGACCACTCTCGTTCAGATGCGTGGCCTAAATACTCATGCTGACATGTCGGCTTTGGGGAAGGAGAGTTGAGAATGGATGGGTAGATATGTTGACAGTACTGCTTTTTATTTCATGTAAGTTGAGACTACTACTCAGGCAGATGTTAGTATTTACTTCTACTAGAGCATAGTATACGATGGTCTATTGTCTAGATCCGAAAGATTGCAATGTCGAGTAGGCTTTCCCCACTTCTACTCTAGACAATTAGCCGCCAGCCGCACAAGCATCCCTATGTCACTATACCATTACCCCGCAGCTTGATAGTTGCACTCCGTAGTCAAGTCTCCCCCCTTTCTCACCGCTCTCTTAGTCTGGAACCCCTATTCCCCCACGAAAGCACCGAGCTGAAGCGCGAGAGGCAACACTACCCGGCCAATCACGTCCTCAGGCCACTTTCTTTCTTCGATCGACCATCTGAAAATACCGGAGCGATCGGCTCTGTCCTGCGATAGATATGGGACATCTGAGGTTAACTTAGGGGAAGGAGAGCGGTGTGTCTCGGTCGGCCTGATCAATACTGGTGTCGAATTGTTCCGAGCATTTCACTTTTCTGACTTGGGAATGTGAGGACTCGTGTAAGTGAGCTGCCACACGAGGCTCTGATAGTAGACTGAGCTTAGTAGAAATCACTTATTGTCCTGTCACAGACATTCTTGGGGTTTTCTGTTCGTTCATGAGGCAACTGTTGATAAATGCTAAGCAGTACAGTGTCATTGGTAATTGAACCGGGAAACTGGAGGTGATGTATGCTTGCGTGAACACGTCTTTTCGATGCTAAATTTGAAGCTATTACTCTAGGAATGGACGTCATCTGCCCCATTTTGGCAGCTGTGACCGTCCCACTCGCTTGCTCTCTGCTGATAGCAGCATCGGACAACGCGAGCCACCATCTGGCAATGTAGCAACAGTATAAATCCATCTACTCATCCGAGTTGATATCGACCTCGGTCTTGGACCACTTGCGCGCAGGCACGCGACGCTTGAACAGGATGTCAATCTCACGGTATGAGCGATTCTTCATCTCTGGTAGGTAGAAGAACGCGACGACCAGGCAGAAAAGACCTGTTCCACCCCAGACAAACCCACATTTACCTCCGAGGTTGCCACCCTGTGGATATATTAGTACTTGTCACAAGTGTTTTGGGTATTGAAATGAGACTTACAGTTGGGTTCAACATATAACTTCCCAGGAAAATGCAAGGTATCTCAACGATATAGTAGGTAGCACGGCCCATGCCCGTAGTGAGAGGTCTTAGACGGATAGCCGACGTCTCTCCAATGATAACCCACGAGGCAGGCGCAGGACCCAGGGTGAATAGCACAGAGACGATAAGACCGAGTGATGCTTGCGCCAGAGACGCGGCATCTGACATGCCAAAGCAAGCTGCGATACCAAGGGCGAAGAGCAGAACTGTGTTGACTGCTGATCCCCAAAGATAGATTGTTCGTCTGCCGGCATAAGTGGTGAGGATCCAGGAGAGCATGACGAAGATCATCTGAAGTGCGGAGGTGATGAGACCGAGAGCGAAGGCTGTGTTTGTCGATACACCAGCCTCTGTATTTAGATCAGTATTGTAATTTTGTTTGGGATGATATTTACTCACGCTCAAAGAAGTACACGGCCTGGTTAGCGATGAGGTTACCAGTAAGATTCTGGGCAGCGTAAACACCGCAGACAATAAGAGTACGGTAGAGATCAATGCCCTTGAACAACTCGAGGTGGTTGGGCTCCTTCTCTGAAAGCTCTAAGTCGACGACACGACGCATCATGGCAACAGTTTCCTGAGGCTTCAGTCTTGATCTGCGTCCTAGACGGCCGATGGAATGGGCAGCTTCTTCGAGGCGACCCTTGCGTACGAGCCACCATGGAGACTCAGGGGCACACCAAATGAGAATGGCGAGTGGGGTAGGAAAAAGCCACTGCAGAGCGATTGGGATTCTGGACGAAAGATTGTCAGCGTGTACGAGTCCAACATCTGGAAGTACATACCTGTAGGCATCCTGGTGGTTGCTGCCGTTGTAGTGGTAGGTAACGCCACCAACAATGATACTGCCAATAGCCCAGAACATCTGCAGCATCTGGGTAGCAGGAGCACGCAGTCTCAGAGGCACGATTTCAGAGCAATAGGCGGGGGCATTCGCAATGAAGATACCCCATGGCATGCCCTCGAGAATTTGGGCTGCGAACATCACGGGAAGTGACTTGGCGAAGTAGAAGACGAAGATGAAGGCGTTCAATGCCATAAGACCGGTCAAGGTTGCGTAACGGTAACCGATCTTGCTGGTAAGTGGTCCAGCGAGGAAGACACCGATTAAGGCGCCCAACTGTATGCTGAAATTAGTCTAACTGACTTCACAACCGTAGTGCCTGAGGGCCTCAGCTCTGCTGAACTGCCAGGAAGTAAAGTCAAAGCGTCGTAATGGAAAGATCTTACCTGTCCAGAAACTTGCAGTGCTGATTGCCACTTTGTTTCAATCACCCATCCATCACCGTGAGGTACACCAAAATCTTCTTTGAACTTAGGCAGAGCGACAAAGTTCCCCATGAGGAAAACATCGTAAGATTCCATAATCTGAATCGTCATTGTCAGTGTCAAATTTTCTATTTTAACAGGAATTGAATGGGAATCGGAAATGCAACTCACAATAGTGCAAGACATGACAAAGGCCCAGAATGAAGCCATGGGATAAGCTCGAACGGCTTCCAACACGCCCATATTATGTTCTGTATTTTCAGCTTCGATGGCATCAGCCTTGAAATCGGCGATCTTCGCCTTCTCATCAAGATCGTAGACATTTTCGTGTTGGGAGTATGCCTTTTCGACCTCGGCGTCTGGGCCAGTGCCCGTCTTGGAATCGGTAACAGGATCACTCATTTTGGCAGCTTCTTCACCTGTTCAGGGAAATGAAACAAAGAGAGGACGAGTGAAGGATGAAGAAGAGGAGGTCTGGAATCGGGAAACAACTGGGCAACTTGTCTCCTTTTATGTATTTCTCACTGTCCCACTGTAAACCCCGGAGCCACCTTGCTCGCTCATCTGCTCCAGCTGGGGGTGTACGCGACATGGAGAAGCACGTGCGGGGTCCCCCATCACTGACTTTTGACACTTGTAGGGTTGAGGTGATCACTGTGGATCCAAACTGTCGGATTCCGCATGAGGCTCGTGACAGGGTGGACGAGCATGCATTTTAACTGGTGCGCATAGTCTGATGATTGAGGCGGCTTCCGCTGATTTGAGTAAGATGCTGCCGAACTAGATTAGATCACCGTGAGTGTGGAAACCACATGGCGAGCTATGCCGGACTTGGTCGAGACTCGACTCAAGACGAAACCAGTCAACAGTGAGATTCTTGCTGAAAGCCTGGAAGAACCAAGTTTCCCCGAATTGGAAAGTGTTCGTGACCAGTGGTGGAGGCGCCAGGAGCATCAAAGCACACCCTTCGAAGAGGCCCAACGGAAGCGTTTTCGTGTGACAAGCATCGCCGAACGAACAGAAGCTTCGCAGAGCATGGCAACTGCTTCGAAGAGTAGTTAGATATCATTGGATCACAATGGGATGGGGCTTCTCTGGAAGTCCTTTGAGAGCCTGTGAGAGGGCCGCGTATAACTTTGATCGTCAAAAGAATGCTGCCAGGTTGGCTGCAAGCCTTTTCCAAGGGTCCACCAGGTCCGGCGAGCCCCAAAGCTTAGCGCTGTTAGCCCCGTAGCCGCATTTCTTGTCCTGCTAGAGTACCTCGGCATATCTCGGCGACGACCGACTACGCGGTCCGTCTGTGCTGTTAGGAGCACGTTTGAAAGTGTCAAAGTCGAATAGTTGGTACAGATTGGTTGAGGGGACTTGTTCCTTGGTACTGGGCTATCTGGAGTCTGGATATTAAAACAAAGCAAGCCGGCTTGCCGGTGGCGATGGCTGCTGATTATTGACAGCTGGTAAGAACAATTTGGCGGGCGGTCCAGCGGATGAGTTTCGGATGGGGAAGGTGGATGATGGAGGTGGATATCATGGAGGTGGATTTCTCTCCACTGCAATCACCCCGAGAGAAGCACCGTGGCATCGTGACCTGATTTCGCGCGGATGGCGGGGAGAACCTTGGAAGAGAAAATTACCTACGAAGTGATGACTGATCACTGAACGAAGAACATCCCGAAACCTGATTATCGTTCAATAACCAAACCTGTATTGATGATCCTAGGTTGAAGAAACCGAACAATACATTGCGTACATCTACCTTTCCTCAGGAACTAAATTTGGAACATATCCATTCATCAGTCACGATTCGGACCCGTGATTTGCGTTGTTAAACTCTCTTTGAAACCGACCTGAAATTGCAAACCGAAGGTACCCTACTTGGTATCTGATGAGGATCATCAAGTGAAGAGAAAATGCCAATAACTCAAAAGTTGTGTTTTCCAAATAATGGAATATGAAAACGTGCCGGCGAGGATGTCAAGAACGACACATAGATTGTGTTCACCTATGGCAATATCAGTCAAAGCAACGAAGACTACTCCAATATCCATAGCTTAAGAGACGAGAACATGGTCTTCACAATATTGGTACTTGTATGATCAATCAAAAGGAGTTTTGTAGCCAGAGCTTCGTCACGTTAGGCTTGCCAGCTGGATTTCAGTCAGACTCCACACATCACTTCAACGAATGATTGGATCTAGGTCCAGCTTTATAAGCAAACCTGTTAGGAACTTTATTGTGAATGATTATTCGAGTTTTCATGAGTTTCCAGACACGACAAGAAGACTTCCTCGATCAGGTCTCTCAGATCCTCTCGCTCCGAGGACAATTTCTACGCTAACGCGCACTTTACAACAGGATCAATGAAATGAACACAGAGAAAGAGTTCAACAAGGTCGAAAATCTGAAATTTCTATCCTAGATACTGAACCTTGCTAAATACAATGTGCCAGCTGATGAGTTGTGAAAGAATGTCGCGACCTGATGAGAATCGCCAAGTGACGAGCACTTCAAAGGAGGAGAGGAAGAAACATGTGGAAACACACATTCGCTACTTAGCGACCAACACATTCATATCTCGTGATCGTGAATTTCTTTATAGTTTGGCAATGTAAGAGTAACAGATATTGGAAATAGGAATTAGAAAACGAATTGTCTCTATCCGAAATGACTCAAGGTCATCGCCTCCCAAATATGTATGAAGATGAGTAAGTACGCGCTAGCGCTCGCCACATCCAAACAGCCACTGTCGTCAACCACCCCTAGAACTAGGTCAGCTAACACCGCAAATTAACGGCCTTAGCAGCGGATCTACACATCCTCCAGATTTCCGCCGGTCAAATTGTTATGTTCTCGATATGGAAGCTGTAATGCTTGGCATGCCCCGGACAGGGAGATTAAGCGGAGGTCAACCCCGCTAGATCCGCTGCTGAGCATGGGGAGTGAGATTTTGAGTGTAAAGCTTGATCTAATCTTCTTTGGTCTACATCTATGGGATGTAACTTGTCTAGTAAATACAGCATGCGTCGCCTGTCTGACAGACCGAAGTACGCCACGGTGTCATGCATCCGTCGACTGTCTTTTCGACTCTTACGGCTGGGTCAGAGTGCTGTGTTAGGGACGAGAGGGCTGAAAGCTTGGTATTGATGATGACGGGTCGCGTCTTTACTTGTGCGGTTGGTTAGTTTTTTGGTATGCCACTTACGCGGCTGGGTTTTGTCCGAATGCTGGGACGACTTGGAGTGGAACGGGATGAGCAAGATGAGCTGAGATAACGATGTGCCGGACAGCCGTGCAAGTAAGCTTCAGGACGAAGGGATGTCTGACAAACCGACATGGCTATGGTTCCACAGACTCGGTACGACCGTGTCCAACTACGCGAAAAACTCCCTTGTCTTAGCCATATTGATATTGAATGCCCTCGCATCCAATGCGACCCGACCCAACCCAAACCGAACCCGAAAACCACCTGAGCTGATATTCAAGCACCTAGTCGATTTCACTCCCACTAACCTCAGGTTCACTCTCCCCATTTCCACCTTCATGGTCCATCGCCTCTAGTCCATCAGTCTCCTGACCCAAAAGCGGCGCTCTCTCCCCTTTCTTCCTTGCAAAGTGCCCAATGATACTGATTCCCACCGTACTCAATCCATGCACCAGCGTACTCCCCAATACCACAAAGCAAACTACCGGCCACAGCAGCTCAATGGCCTTATCCTTGTCGCTATATGGGGGAACAAGCTTTCGTGGCTTGCCGAGTGGCACGGAAGTGCCGACCTCCAGCTCACCTCTTGCTTCCATGGCTAGAAATAGGGCGCCCACACCCATTGGTCCAAAGTGTCCGCAGAACAGTGCTTCGCGATAGGTTCTGATGTCTGGGATAAAGCGCTTCATGGCGAGCACGATTGGAATGCGGCGGAACAGGAGAACGAGAACGAGGAAGAGGATGAGCTGCCAGATGCCACAATCGGGCGTGACATCCCTAGGACTAAATCGATTCCAAGGGATGATGGAGCCGAAGAAGACAAACATCCCGCTGTTGAGCATGAGGTCAATGATTGTAGGGAATGGTACTTCATTGGTTTTCTTAGCAAACCATCCGTCGTGGGCAAAGCCTACTCCAGCGCCGAATGCTACGAGGAAGTCGTCGCTGCCGAGTGTGGAGCCGACTCCGATGCTGAGAATGGCCAGCAGAAGGTAGAATACGACGAATGAGGGCTGTGAGATGTACCCTCTTGTGTCGGAAAATCTCAAAATTCTGTTGGCGACATTACCGATGACGAGACCTATTGAAACACCAAAAACACACTGCCACAGAACAGTGATGAGAAACCATTCCTTGATCGCTTCTCCAGTGCTGGAGGAATTGAGCACCACGAGACCGATATATAGGAACGGGAAAGATATCCCATCGTTACAAGCAGACTCTGCCGATAGCACATGCTTCAGTCGTTTCGGAACTCTCTGGCTAAATTGAGACTTGGAGAGCACACTTGCTGCGAGCACAGGATCGGTTGGAGACAAGCAGGCTCCAATGATCAAAGCAGTAGGTACCGAAGTCTTGAATATGAGATATGCGAATAAGCCTGTAATGGCCCACGAAAAGGTCATGACTGGCCCGAGAAAGTAGAGTACCGATAACCCGTGCCGTCTGAAATAGAACTTGGGCAGTTCTATGCCGACTGCGAAGCATTGGATTCCAACAATCACTCGCGTGATCTCCTGTAAGATCTCATCGTTCATACCCCATTTTCGCGGCGCGATGACTTTTAGGACATGGGGTCCCAAAATTATGCCATAGAGAACTGCTAGAGGAGGTTCTATGTGGTGTCAGCATAAAATGGTACTAGGTGCAGAGATTACTGACCTGAAAGATGGAGCTTATTTCGAATGAATAGAGAGAAGAGCGCATAGATGATCAGAAATGTCGAGATGGTGAGATACGCCACATGAGGGGGTGTAGGTTCGAGTTGATCCCACATGATGGGGTATCGTGTGCTGCCGAGATTGTTTGTTCCGTAGTCTCACGCTTGCCTCCGATCTATTCAGCGTTTTGTAGGATGGAATTGCGGCCTTAATATCATGCAATTTGATGCATGCAACAATGTTTTGTTTTGATCTGACCCACGAACTGATCCTTCCAAAGTGTCAAGCAATTGTCATGATGTCACTAGTCACATGACCTTATTTTTCCTTGATCTCTTTTTTCTCAATGTAAAGACTGAAGAGAACAAAATGTCGGTGCGATCCATAGGAATTGCATGACTTGGAAGGTGCTTGATGTGAGTAAAATGATTAAATGTTGTAGCGTCGCCAAGATGAGCCGAAAGCATTAATCAAGCACCTTGCCCAAAGTGCCGAGAGTGGTATCTAAATGCCGACAACCTAAACGCCCTCAATGCTTTTTAGAAGGTGCGATGCCCTTGCGACCAAAATTGATGTACAAATAGAAATCATTCATCATCGTCAATCACGCCATCTTCTTCCTCGTCGAACGCTTCCGAATCTCCCAACGCCGAGGCTTCAGATGAAGAGTCTCCGTCTTCAACATCTTGACTTTGAGCATTGTCATCCTCCGGACGAGGCTCAATGTTGGCCATCTCACTCGGTTCTGAGAATCCCACTGTCTTGGAAGCACCTATGGGCTTAGCCACCTCCTCAATTACATCCCCACTCCATGGCTTGCACTCCTTGACTTCTTCTCCACATCTCAGACAAACCCAACCTTCCCCGTCTTCAGCCTCAAGTCGACCTGCTAAGCAGACGAAGCAGTATATGCACCCGCATGGAATAGTCTCATAGGGATTTGTGATATCAGTCTGAGCTGAGCCCACCACACCTGATGCACCGGAGGCAGCAATTACTTCCGCCTCGGATGTTGACGTTGTATTCTGATCTTGGTAGCAGATTGCGCAAGTTCTTTCCGGCAAGAAAGCAAACTCCCCGCTCTTGATCTCTACATCATCCTCCCCGCCGCTGCGCATGACGGACTTGGTTTTCCTCCAAGCTCGCGCAAGCCATCGCCTCCATCTACTTATGCCGACAAGAGNCAGCACGAATAGCAGAAACTCCGTGAATGCGTGCCACACTAATTGTCGGTTGAGGTACTCAAATGATACCTCTCGACTGACCTGGCTGGTAGGGGGAGCCAGACGTAGTCTCAATACTCTATCGAGCAATGTTCGGTATCTCCCGTTCACGAGAAATACCAGAAAAGATGCGAATGCTGCTGTCGAGTGAACTGTTGATATAGAATCGGATAACCTTGACAATTTCCGTAGTGTTGGACTGGGTTGATCATAGCCGTTGTCGTTATCCACAAGCCAGTTCTCCCACCTTGTCCAAGCATATTTGCCTCCAACTGTAAACAGTCCATACAGAGACTTCTGCCATTTCGAGGGGGTCACCAAGACTGGCCCTTTGTGCCTCGCATCCGTAAACTTCAGGTTCTGTAGCGCAGCACCGTATGTTGCGTCGTGGTCCCAGACTGTAACTTTGAACAGCACTGCTCGAAGGGCAAGCATGATCTCCGCTGACCAGTCATCCTGCAGATGTGATCCAAAGTATTTCAGTGCATCCCCCACTTGTCCCTTTAATAGTTCAAGGAGCTCCTCGTCCAAGAGCTCGGCGTCTACCTGCCCAACTCTGAAGGCTGGACGGGTACCCTCTCGCCCGTTTATGCTATCCCATACCGATATGCCTGCGTGCCCTAGTCGACTGAGGGGATAAGGGAGTCGATTTAGTTGATCTGAGGCCTGCGAGACTTGTTGTTGCGCGACTACTCGAGCTTGAGCATCTGCCTCTCTTGCTTGCCGTCTCGCAGCGAGCCGTTGCTGGGCTAGGGCGAAGTCATTGGATGCCATCGTCGGTGCATTGAGAAGAAGTTGCTTCTTGCTGAATATTCGCAGTCAATCACGGCCGTCCCTATCCCATCACGCGTTCAATAATGGCATGAGGTGAGGCTGGCGACTGGCATGTGGATCATATCGGAGTTCCGTATCATCAGGCAGGGCCGAGGTTGAAATTGCTAGCCGAGAGTCTGTCGCTAGTCCTAAAGAAGCCAAGTCTTCTGGAATGTTTATGGAATAATTGCTTGGCCGGAGCGATTCGCGCTTTGTCACAATTCGAACCTAACGTTCTGTGCCTTCAGTTCCTGCTTGGCTGCAATTATTGTACACTTGAGTGGCTTCGCAAGATTAAATGATGCCAAATACCTCCCCTGCTACGAGCTATCTCCACTACCCTCCTGCATATCGTCTACCCTCCTCGACTAGGGCTTCGATCCCGCGTCGTCCCCTTTTAAAGCTCATGTACCCCTACCAAGCCTCTGGCCAATGCCTTTCACTTGGGCGATGAATGCTCGCTCACGTTCTGTGTCCGTCGTCTATCGTACTTGACTATCGCCGACGGCGATAATGTGAGCTCCTCTCGAGCAGGATCTTACTTCTTGCTCACATGATGGCGCTGATTAAGCTTGTAGACATGAGTAGTTCTCTTGGAAAGTCCGCGAGCTGTCGGCCGCCAGCAGCATCCTGATTCGTTAAGTGCTGCTCCTCTGCGTCTAAGAACAAGGATTGTCCTGCCCGACCCCCCGGAAATGGCAGCAGGTCGTGAGCTATTCGTGTTAATTGGCAGATGAGCATGTTCTGATTCGTTGAGTTTCTGAGACTTCTAAGAGACAGTGACGTCGAAATGGGCATATTGCCTTCTCGATTCTGGCACTGGTTTGTTGGTGCGGTGTGGATTCCTAGAAGTTTTGCATTTGGTGTACGGATTTACTAAGCAGCAACCACTTCATTCCTAGCAAACCAGCACTGCCTACGTTCGGCCTGACCGCCTCCTCATATCTACCGAGTTCAATTGCCATGTGTACCAGATCTTACTACCTCAAATGCCATGAAGGCAGCAGTCTATCTCGACATTCCACATTGTCGGGACCTGCCAAGAGATGTGTGATGTCTAAATCCAAGACGCCGGTTCCTTGTATTTAACACATGTAGCTCGAGGATAACACCAGCATCTACAGCTTCCCGTCATGCAGTTTTCGAATCTAAGATAGTTTGAATGTTTTCGGTGCAGTTTTTTACTTGAGAGGCGTGCAGCGGATCGGACACGGTTTGTTTAAGCCGCTGAAGCCGGGCCTAGTGTTTATAGGCACACGCTTCCCTACCCGCTACTGTGATCTCAACCACCGTAAAAGATGGACCAAGTCCCATATTCTACCCCATACCCCAAAACGTCTCCAGGACCTAATTTCCTAGCTGGGATAGTGTCCAGACCTCGTATGCCAGCCATACGCAGAGCTGTTGGCGCGCTTATCCGCTTGTAGCAGTCCAAGTGCCCGACTATTAGGTCAGTGTTTCACTCGGGTCTTTCCCGAAATGTCAGATTATATCTATTGCTGGCGGCTACGGGAGGCTGAGGTGGAGTTTGTCATAAGATTTGCTAGTAATAGTAAGGCTGCAAGTTAGTGCTGTTATCATCAGCGTGTGAACTATGATCATTCATCGGACACCTCTGTACCGAGTTGGTTGGCGCGGCCACGTGAAACCCATCTTAAAATATGCGTGCTAGTAAATTTTTGATGAAATAACTTAGGCATTAATCTGAAAGTTTGTTGTCACGAAGAGGAGGTTGAGGAATGGCTAGCGAGAATCTTCAACCTCAACTCTCACAAATCCGCTCAGCACGCAGGTACATCGAGTAATAATGGAAGTTCACAGCGGCCCTACTACTCTCATCCCGCGGAGGTGCTTGATGGGTATGTCAATATGGAAGATACTGTACTGCATCCGCAGTATGGCTGGAAGACTGCTTCCTGAAGATCAGGGCAGTTCCCGGTTTACAATGCCCCTCTCATTAGGGGTGCAGGGATTCATTTGATGTCCACCCACATGGCTTCTGCCTCACCAATCTACAATCTTGAACATGCGAGATCCCGCTGCTCGGGATTTGATTGTTTCACTGCCTCGATGGCAAAATTACGCCGCGCAAACTGCGAACTCTGACGGATATCGTGAATAGCTCAGTGTGCAAAAGTCCGACCGTCGGACTAACCGTAGGTGTTTAACAAGTCTGTCCAAATGTCAATGTCAAGAACCGACTACGAGCGGGGGTGAAGCTGTAAGGCAATCTGCTTCATGAAAGTCGCTGAGACCTGGGCCTTCTCTTCTATCTCAAATCATGCAAGCCCTGTAAGGGATAATGCAGGGTTGTCTAGAAGAGCAAGCGTGAATCGATGCCGGTTTAAGGCTGAAGAGAGCCAAGGGTACAAAAGGACTGATGCCAGTCTTGTTTCCCTGAGAAACGGGTCGCTAGGATAAGTAGGGTAGCTTCTAAGAAGGTTATTTCTGAAAGTCAGCGCTGGTCTCGACTCAAGTCCTTGTGCTGACAGATGCTGTGCTGACCGCAAGCAGGACCAGGGTTCCTGATTGGGAGGTAGCGAGGACATCGACCCACATTGTCCGTAGCTCTATGCAGCTGTGGTATATCTCCAGCCCTCATCTCTTGCCATATGTTTCTATCGTCGATAGGTTTTCTCTTCTATATCATCTCTCCCTTTTCAACAATCTTTCCTAAAGAAAAGCCTTGGTCAAAGTCAGAAGTCCGCCGAGTGAGACTAGTCATAATAATTCTCTCAGCGACGGACAACTCTTCGCCAAGATGAATTACCCTACAGGTACCATGGGCATAGAATCACCAAACTTGAACAGTTCTGAGGATCCACTGTCGATGTTCTTCGATTTCGGTATTGGATCACCACCACAGCAGGACGTCGAAGCAGTACAGATATCTTCAACAAGAAAGAGCCAAGAACCCCCACCAAGAGGGGGCATAAGAGTTTCACTAGCATGTGTACCAGTATGTTCAAACATCACTCCGTTTTTCAAATCTCCTGCTGATACTTCTAAGTGTCGAAGCAGACATGTGAAATGTGGAGCGGAAATGCCAAATTGCAGTCGCTGTCTTCAAGATGATAAACCTTGCTTCTATGCCAAATCGAGACGGGGAATGAGAGACAGAAATGCACCCAAAAAAAGGGCTTCGATGCGAGAAGCTGGAAGAGGGAGTCCAGTTCAAGCCAGTTCGAGTGGGCCAAGCATCAATTCTCTCTCATATCTGAGAGCGAATTCTTCAAACGATTCCTACACCGGACCATCGTCTGATGGCTCTGCTAGCCCTGAGAGCTTATCGTCAAAATTGAGTGGTAAAGTAGCGACACCCAAGCGCTTGCTGGACTTGTACTACAGGTATGACCACAGCAATTCGGAATCTGACGGTCGCATGCTTACGCTGTACAGCTCCTTCCACAAGGCGCACCCATTCCTGTTGCCACGATACTACTTCCACAACCGGCTTCAATCCGATCCCGAATCCTTAAAATTCTTGTCTCCCGTTATGAAGTGGATCGGCTCAATGTATTCCTCCGACATGATTTCGGCCGAGTTACGTGACATAGCCATGAGCCAAATAGAGATGGAAAATTTGCCACCAAATGGCTTCACCGTTCAGGCGTTGCTGTTGGCTGCGATTGCTCTACATTCACAGGATGACATGGTCAGATCCCGGGCCATTCTAGACAGGGCCATCTATCTCGCGCTGAAGATACGGATGAACTCTCGGACCTTCGCGAATATGGAGAGAGATCCAGTATTGGCAGAGTCTTGGAGACGTACCTACTGGTTCATGTACGTGACGGATGCAAAATTTGCAGCATTTAGAAACGCCACACACTTCATGTACGCTGGGTCCAGACTTCTGACTTGGTGGCTACGCTGACAATTGACAGATTGTATACGATCGAAGCTAATGTCGAGCTCCCATGCGAAGAGTGCGATTACGATGGAGTATGTTGTTCCACCAAAATCCCTTCCTATCTCGAAACTAACGCCTTCCAGATTATTCCCCGCTCCAGAACTTTGGGAGAATATGACAATAGGGACTTCCTTGATGAAGAACCGGTCTTCTCGTCGTTCACTTACCTGATAGACTTGACTCGAATCTCCGGCTCCCTCCTTGGCCTCGACAGGTTACCACCTAGCGATGTGGAGATTGCAGTCAACAACGCAGACGCCATGTTGGTCAACTGGAAATTGCACTTGCCTCGGGAAAAGCAAGGTGTCGTTGACAAGAACGAAGAACTGGATGAGATTCTGTTCTTCGCGCAACAGCAGCTCCAAGTGTATCTACTACCTGCCGTTCCCATAAATTTTCGAAGCTGATATTGTCCAGACTCCTCGTCTTCATCCATCGACCCCTCTCCCGCCTCACACACTGTCCGCTAGAGGACATATCCTCCTGTGCTCGCCCACCTCTGTCCCTCCAATCGACGGGAGAGGAAGACAGGACACACTGGCTGCACACAAAGAAGACGCTTGAAGCAGCCGAAGCAGCCATAAATATTTACGCTCTCCCCTGCCCCATCATCTCGCACTCACCCCTCGGTATTTGCGGCCTCGCATTCTCCACTCTGGCCAACCTCAGCGCCTGCGCATTCATCCTTACAGGCCCGGAATGGTACCGAACGCGTGATAGAATACGTCTAGGTCTCGGGAGTTTGAAGACCATGGGCGAGGTCTGGGCCATTGCTCGCAAGAGCGAGAAAGAGACGAAGTTGATCGCTAGGAGTGTGTTTGCCATGCCTAGGCCTGGGACAGTGACGATGGAGAACACGAGGAGTAGTACTCCTGTGTTTGGGTATGCGAGTGCGATACCATCATCTTCATCGATGAGCTTGATGAACCATACACCGATGGATGTCGGGTGGCAGGAGCTTAGTGAGATTGATTATTTTGGGACTTGGAATGCTTTCTCGGGTAGACAGCAGGACATGACTGGTATCTTGACTTGAGGGCTGATGGATGATGTGGCCTTCTGATCGTTGGTTGATGTATGATGGTTCATGAGAGACGATAAAACGTCAGGAGAGACCGATCCCCTCCAAGATATACGCATGGGCGATATGATTGGTGTTGGGAGCTGGAAAAAAAGCCGACTGGGTCTCTTGTTATTCAGCTTGTTGCTTTGGCAGTAGATAGAATGCAAGATAGATTTGACGAAGAGAGAAACCATGCAACAGTAATTATCTTAACAGAAAGGCCGCTTTTGGTGGAAGAAATAGCCGAGGTGAAGTCATATAAAGGAAACTTCACTGAGAATGACTCCTCAAATCCTAAAGCCATGGAAAACCTCAGATATAAGTATTGGAAATGCCTTGATTACCATATTCAGTAATCGGCGACCAAGACAAAATCTTTCCACTCAGCATCATCCTCCCCGTCCACTCTACCATCTTTGCCGTACACTAAGTCAGGGTCTAGCGATAAAATCACTCTCTCCTCATTGGTCCTAAGAAACGACAGAGCGTCAGCTCCGAGCTAATACATACCCGAGTCCAGTACCCGCCATCAAATTGAGGGTCTAGGGACGGTGGTGCTACTTATATTTCGAGGGAGGGATTGTGATTTGTCGGCAGTAGAGGTGGTGAGGGGTGATTGGGAGCCTAACCGGGAAATGGCCAGGGTCCGTTTGCTGTGTTGGGAGGTGCGGGAGGCAGGAGGAGGAAGTGGAAGGTTCGGAGCGGATGTTGATTATGAATGCACTTTGGGGTTGGCTGGAAACTAAGACAGATAGAACTGATTGAATATGTGGAAATTCTTGAAGTAAAGTTCATGAAGTGATGCACTGAGCAGAGAGCACAGTGAGGTACATTTTCAGAGATACATTTGCAGTGGTACGCAAAAATCAATGCTGCGAAAACGTCCGAGCCCTAATTTCTACTGCACACCGCAACTCCGAACGCGGCCAGACAAAGATTCAGAGTGTCTGGTTCTCTGACGTCCGTCGGTCGAAAAGTCCTGAGGTGACTGACGATAACCGAGCCAGGGGTCGCCAAAACACTCAACTTCGCACCGGTGAAGCTGCAATTCCAAGCCATAGCACCATTACGGAATGGGCAGTACAACTTTACCCCTCACCCGCATACTCTGTATAGCATCGATAGCCTTTCTCCAAGCTTCCCTCTCATCGAAGATACCCTCCAGAACCTCGATCTCAACATCGGCTAACTCGCCTCGCTCGGCAAGACTAGCAATCTGCTGAAGATACTCGCTTTTCTCAACGAAAGATACGCAGGCATATCGGGGACCCCATATGTAGCCTTTGATGTAGCGTAGTACTTGAGCCGGATTGGTGAAGTAGGTTATTGGGCCACCGATCATGCGGACGTCAGTTTTATCACCGACTATGCTGAGGTAGGCACCACGGGGGTGTAGGAGTTGTTGCTGTGAGGACATTTTCAGCATATTGTTTGAATTTGGAGGACAAATATGATGGTCTGAATACGCACGTAGAAGGGTATAAGCTCTGTGCCGCCGACACAGTCGACTATCAAGTCATATTTTGCGTCATCTTTCAGACTTGAGAGAAGTGACTGAGGAACGCTTTGAGTAGTATAATCAACTATCGAATCAGCACTGAGAGAATTCACATATGGGACGTTCTTCTCGGAACAGATCGCTGTTACATGACAGTCATAAACAATTTTGGCGACTGCGAGATAGTGATCAGTAAGCGAAACACACTGCAATCGTGAGGAGGATGTCATCGAAGACGACAATTGAAGGAGCAGCACGTACTTTGAACAAGCCATGATCCAGTCCCACCGGATGCGCCACGAATGATGACCCGTCTTTGAGAAGAGGAGGGAGCTGGCAACCATTCGAGGCAAGCATATGCTGTTAGAGCAACCAAGGGAATGGCCGCTGCTTGCTCGTGGGACAGAGCACTTGGCTTTTTGGCAACGGGATCAGTAGCTGGATCCACAGTGATATATTCACTGAATGTAGCTTGACCAAACTACCATGTGTCAGTGACATTGGGACTTTGACAGAGGAGACTTACAATGTGAAATAATAAGCCGAATATCTCGTCTCCTTCCGCCCATCCCGTCACTTTCTCTCCAACTGCTACTACAGTACCAGAGAAGTCCTTTCCCATTCCCTTGTCACCTGCCACTACGGCTACTAGTCCGGATCTCCACAATTGAATATCACATGGATTGATTGAAGCAGCATGGACTTTGACGAGGATTTCATTAGTTGGTAGGGGCAAGACATCCTTTTCCACAATAGCAGGCTCTGAGCCTGGTAGACCTTCAAAGCGGAGGCATTTAGTCGTTTCTGGGTAAGCCATCTCCCTGAGCAGTCTCGGTGTAAGTTCTCCTGTGGCTCTTTTCCGGTGTTTTGTTTGGAGGTGTTTTGACGAGGTGGCTGGCATTCGCTTCCCCTCCTCAACACCCCTGCCCAATCGCGCCGTCATGAGCGGTCCCGCCCGCCAGCAAGCGAAACGCGGGACCTTTTTCCACAGCCTTGCTTTGCTTTCCAACAACCACCAACTCACATACATCCCACCCCATACTTAGACCTGGGAATACCCTCAGTCATGGCATTTGCTATCGAAGTACCTGGAGAAGCTGTACCCCTTTCCCCACAGCAAGTTTACTTGGCTCTGCAATCTGCAGGATCTTCGCAACAGCTCAGCATACAGACCGGTACCCAACAGCTCCAGGCCTGGGAAACACAACGAGGCTACTACTCTCTACTGCAGGCAAGGTTCTTTGTACAGCCTCTCGTTAACACCCAGCTAACAGGTCTATGACAGGCAGTATATCTTGACAAGTCGCTTCCTTCCGAAATACGATATCTTGCGATTATACAACTGAAAAATGGCATAGACAAGTACTGGCGAAAGACAGCAACAAATGCAATTTTGGCGGAGGAAAAGGCACAAATACGATCGAACTTACTTGAAGGAGGCATTGGGGAGGCGGAGAATAGTCTTGCGCTACAAAATGCATTGGTCGTTGCGAAAGTCGTACGAATAGACTATCCTCAGGACTGGCCGGATGTTCTCACGAGCCTGATTAAGATCCTACGGAACGCGAGCCAGTCGAATCCTTTGCATCTACGGAGAGGTCTGTTGATATTGCTTCAGGTGGTGAAGGAATTATCTACAGCGCGACTACGAACTTCACAGACTCGACTTCAGTCCGCGACGCCGGAAATTGTCTTCTTATTGAGCGAAACATACACGGAAAAGGTCACAATGTGGACATCCTTCCTGAATGGTAGCGGCGAGGATGAAGGTGGAGCTATGGATGCCATGGAAAATAGCTTATATGCGATCAAGATCCTTAGACGGCTGCTGATCTCTGGCTATGAATATCCTAATCACTCAACTGAAGTCCAGCAATTATGGGAGCATTCTCAAATACAGTTCGGGCAATTTCTTGGCATGATCTCTCAAGATCCACCAGTCATAGTGTCTCCTGCGAAGGACTTGGTTGAGAGGCATCTAGTACAGTTTTCGAAGCTACATACCCAGATGTCTACCCAACATCCTGCTGCGTTTGCTCTCCTCCCCAGCTCCATCGAGTTAGTCCAGGCATACTGGGGTCTTGTCGCTAAGTTTGGAGACTCTTATGGGTCGGAGACGCAAGACTTCAGTGCGAAAGCATTGCGGACAGATGAGCAAATGAAGGACCAGAGACCCGTTATGGAGAAGCTGTGCCTGAAGGGACTGAACATTCTCCGAGCCTGCTGTAAGATGGTCTTCAGCCCTGCACAGTCTTTCAAGTACCGCACCCCCGAGATCAAGCAAGAGCAACAGGAAGGTGTAGCGCTAATAAAGTCTCGGCTGCTCACTGACGAACTGGTCAGTCAGATGGCGAGTGTCATAGTCACGAAGTTCTTCGTCTTTCGTCAGGTGGACCTAGAGGCCTGGGAAGAGGACGAGGACGAGTGGGAGATTAGAGAAGAGGGCGGTGGCGACACTTGGGAGTTTGAGGTTCGGCCATGCTCCGAAAAGCTCTTCATGGATCTCGTCATCAATTTCAAACACCTTTTGGTGGAACCTCTACTTTCATTCTTCCAGTCTGTAGCAGGTACGAGTCAAAGTACTGTCGTCACCAAGGATGCGGTCTATACAGCTATGGGACTGTCTGCTCCGGTTGTTCATCAAAGCTTTGACTTCGACTCATTCTTGACATCAACTCTGGTCAACGATATACAGCAGACAGGACCTGGATACAAGGTTCTCCGCCGAAGAATAGCCATTTTGCTCGGCCAATGGATTACAATCAAGATTTCGGACGCAAATCGACCACTTGTTTACCAAATCTTCCAACACCTTTTGAAAGCTGAGGATGAGACAAATGATCATGTTGTCCGCATCACAGCTGCAAGGCAGTTCAAGGCTGTCGTGGATGACTTTAGCTTTGATGGAGAAAAGTTCCTTCCATATGCTCCTGATATTCTGGGGAGATCCATGGCATTGATTCAGGAAGTGGGAAATACCGAGACAAAAATGGCTATTCTGGACACGATCAGAATGATTGCTGTACGTATGGAGAGCCACATTTCACCATTTGCCGACCAGATCGTATCGATGCTTCCAGGTCTGTGGGAAGCTTCAGGCGAGGAACATCTGTTGAAACAGGCAATTCTTACTCTTATGTCAACGCTCGTGACTGCTATGAAAGAGGCAGCTCAGCGATATCATTCCATGATACTGCCATTGATCCAACGAGCTGTCGAACCTGGCTCGGAAATGCAGGTCTACCTTATGGAAGAAGCTCTTGATCTATGGGTCGTCATCTTGGCTCAAACACCGTCTCCTGCCACACCAGATGTGCTCGCCTTGGCCGATTCTGCATTCCCACTACTTGAGATTGGCTCAGATAACCTGCGAAGTGTTCTCAACATCATCGATGCATATATCATTCTGGCACCAGAGGCAATGCTTGGAGATCAAGCAAGACTGCGTATCATAGCATACATGACCAATTTACTGGGTGTAACCAAGAGAGAGTTGGCAGGTCTTGTCACTACCATTGTTGAGAATATGGTTCGAGCTGCTGAGAAGCTTGGAGGTACCAATGGAGTAGTCCAAATCGCAAGGGATCTCCACGAGAGTGGATACACCGAACAAGTCTTTGCGGGCCTTCGTGACGCCTGGGAAGCTCACCAAACCACTGGGCCTGGTCGCAAGTATCCGAAGCTTGACGATGTCGTGGAGACAGACTATTTCACAGTCCTCGCTCGAATTGCTTTAGCTGATCCTTCCGTGTTCGTTACCATCATGAGCTCTGTCGGGAATGCAAACGAGGTCTGGGAATGGCTCAGCACAGAGTGGTTTCGCCATTTTGACAGTATGGCCAATATCGACCGCCAAAAGCTTTCTTGCCTAGCTCTCACCCGTCTCCTTGAGCTTCCACCTCCCATGACACCTGTCATTCTTATGCGTCTGCAAGACTACTTCGCCATGTGGACATCAGTCATCAATGAGATGATTGGAGGTCGTGACGATGGAGGAGACAACTTGATATGGCTGGCCTCGGAGGGTAGCGAGTACGAAGGACCTGAGGATGTGCGGAGACGTCTTCATAGTGCTGAGGATCCAGTGCACACCATTCATACATTTGAGTTTGTCAAGGAGAGACTTAGCAGTGTGGTTGCTGTATGCGGCGGAGATGAAGCATTTCAGCGAGACTGGGCAGTCAACGTCGATAAGGATGTGTTGGCAGGATTTCAAAATTTGGCGACGACGGATACTAGCCAGCAAGTCTGGAGGCGTCAGGATTAGATTTATGCACAATAGATACCCTTAACTATACTGAATCTTGTGAGTCCACCCAAACTCTATCCTGACGTCTTTATTAGCTCCTCTCTCTTCTTATTAAGACTGTGGCCCGACACCTCATGCATTAATGGAAGCAGCGAAGAGTTGCCACTCCTTGTTGTTTACCTCACGTGTCCGCCATACACACGTGATCAGCTCCCCTATTGGATCGCTTCACCAATCCATACGTGTACTCGGCGTTCATCTCATGCACGTCTTGCGGTCTCGCGGGTGTCCGCGAGATTGCTTGGCTAAGGCCCTTTACAGCTCAATTTACAAACTTGACTTCGAAACTCGAGGTGCTTTCACACATCGGATCTCATGACAAGGCTCCGCAGTCAACATCACTCGAGATAGCCGGCTACCACTTTCGGGATTGCCGCTTCTTCCTCTACCCTGTCGGTCCTGTGCCGATATTCATGGCTCTTTCACCAATCAGCAACCATCATTTCCCCCGTTCTCGGCAATGAGTGGTATTGGACGTCAACAGACATAACTGGAGCATTGGCCAAGAGAGATAAATTGCTTCCTCCCATTCTCCGGCAGGTTGTAATCAGGGAAATATTATATCCCCGTAAGTCAAATGTCATGCTGAGTGAAATAAAGCAAATATGTAGTGCTCTCGGAAGCTGATTAGTGGCCAGGGGCGTTTTTGAGTGGCTCTGAAAATGGCCGATGCCTCCAAATCCAAGATGGATAGCACTGGATCTAGCTCCAGCAAGTACGTATATGAATGGCTGTGGGGTTGCTGTTACTGCGGTGGACAGGCTGCTATGTCCGTGGACAGTACGCTGGCGTGCCCCGAATGTGGAGTGTATCGATGCGAGAATTGCGCTTATGAGACGGTCAAACGAAGAGCACATCCTTCAATCCCAGCTCCTTCAGAAGTTTCTACCTTGAAAGACAATCCAGTTCGTACAGGTAGTGTGGCCATTGAAGATCCGATTCAGCAACAGATCGAAATATGTCAAACGAATACCAGGGAGTCTAGCAATGCGAAGGGTTCGAACCTAGCGTCCGTCACACAGCAAACAGACCTGGATCTATCCCAACTGCGCGTTTCCCAGAAATTGGACACCACAGGCTTGGTAGCGCCAGCTGAAGACCTGACTACCGTGGCTGTGAAGATAGCGAAATCTTGCTCCGAGAATGAGTCTGGGTAGGCAACCAAATCCTGCATTCTGCGCAAGCCTCTGCTAATCTTCGGACAGTATCAGTTCTGAGAAAGGCTCTCAAGTGCCCACCGATGCCAATCGAAAGGAAAAAGTAAGGTTGAAGACTTCGGGATTAGATGTCCATCAAGCGACGCAAACCTTTGCGTGCCCCTATAATAAACGAGACCCATACAAATACGACCCTAGAGTCTGCAAGAAGTATCGCACTTGTCTCGTTCCGAGTGTTCCGGTGTATGAGCTTCGTCGCTTGAAGTAAATCAACCTCCACGCATTTTGCTGCATTCAAAGCTAACGAATAAACAGAGAACACTTGCTTACGGCACATGGTTCCTTGTATTGCGATAAGTGCGCCGAGCCCTTTCTAAAAGAGTCCGAACTACGCAAACACAATAGCGAATCAAAACGATGTCAATACAGCATAGAGCCGTTGCTGCATCTTGAAGATGGAATATCAAGCACTCAGTGGAGAGCTATCGTTGACCTGCTCAAAGAGAGGGGCCTAAAGGGCTCCGAAAAAAAGAATCACGAAATAAGCATGTGGGAAAAGATCTGGGATGTGCTGTTTCCGGATATGCAGCGACCATTCAACCCATGTGAGTGAAACCGACAGCTAGATGGTGCAGCCAGCTAATTATTGCTCAGGGGTAGAAATGCCCTCCCGCCCACTACCCTTTCTCGCTAATATCGAGGCGTTCATTGCAACATACAAGCAACTCACTACGTGGAAGATTAAGCAAGGTATACTGGTACAGAATAGTAATACGGAGCGAATCCACGAGAATTCAATACGAGAATCATATGACATATGCTTGAAACAAATCTCGAGCCTCGCGATCGAAGATCAGTTGGGCACAATGCCGGAGCCTGAACTTCAGTGGACGGAGCAGACTACTTCCGCAACAGTCCGGAAATCTCCGACGACCTCCTTTGGAACCTCAGATTGCTCGCAAAACTACCAAATGCACAGGACTGGATCAGCCGATGTCACGCCTCGGTCTGAGAAACGATTGAAAACTTCCGAACAAGAGTTCAGCCCACCAGAAACTTCTCCTAAGCCTGGAGTAGAAAATTCCGTAACCTCTGTGTCTCACAATCCTCAGATGTGGCCGTTCAACACGCTCTTTGACCCAAATGCGACCTTACTGTCAGCACCTCTATGCAAGAAATATCGGCCAGGCGAATTGATGGAAATGATCGGCGATCCTAGTCTCCACCCACGTACTGATCGATTCATATCTTCTGTCTCTAATGATAGTCTGACTAGGGAGGTACCCGATTTCCCTAGGTCGTCATCTCCCCTTGGTAGTGGCTACCCACAATTACTTGCAAATTCTACAGCTCGAGAGTATTACTTTAGTAGTGAGGATCATCAACTATCTGTTGCTGAGCTTGATGAGCTTCTGAATCTGAAACATACCGAAAGTTGAACATCAAGTTCTGGGTTGAACTACAGTACACAGCGATTGCAACAGGTTTACCGTTCTCAAAAACCGTGCTGAAGCAGCTCATGTTCGGTCTTATCTCTGCTTTGATTGGTGGATCATCGAAGGGTTGTTTCTCTGGCTTATGCTGAAAATCTACACTCCGTCTAGTGTACAAAATGCAGCCTCCAGATTTTCCCAAGGCCACATGGGGTCGCGCCCGTCGCAACTCCCGTTGGAACACTCCAGTATCTCTAGGTGTCCAATACAAGCAGCCATTGCGCTCCCACCTCAAACAGCCGTAGGCCCAGTCGTCGGCCGTGGAGAAGGAAATGGCTGGATTACATCAACATCAATTCATTCTGGAGGTGGAGGAGAGAAGAACAAGGTTACCAGGCGTCGATTGTGAAAGTTCATCGTCTTAAGCCTCGAGTCTCAATCCACCGTACCCTTTGAACATGAGAAACGTAGAGGGATCTGGAAGGGACTTTCATACCGGGGTCAGTCGGCTGGATGACAGGCTCCGGGTCTCCATTACTACTACTGTTTCTATTCGCGAGATGGATGGTGATGGCTGTCATCTCTGAAATGATATATAGAATTGAGTTGGCAGGTAAATAGGTTCACTAGGCAGAATCTTTTGTCGAAAGTGAATTGCAATTGAAGAGAGGAAAGGGCAGATTCGGCTCTCTTAAGAAGATGACATCGTCTTTCCATGAAGTGCTTTCGCGAGAATTCGCGAAAATGTTGCCAGACATGCATTGGTTCGCGAGTTCTCGCGAAATATTACAGCCACTGGGTCCTTAATTATTGCCCTCTCTGGTGACGTGTTCGCAGCTAATTTATCATTGTGAACGTACGAGACAAGGCATGGGAGGCAAAGTGGGCTTTGCTACCCCTCTATTTACTGTTTACCCTGCCTCCTTTTTTAAGCGAGCGGTGCTCCACCGCCTTTCAGCTTACTGTTGCATGACACCGAAAATTTACCTCTCACATGCCCAAACATTTGCTGATTCAAAGTTTCAAATCTTTCCAGTCCCAAATGTACCGACAAAAACTTTCTTTACAAAGCTCCGCGCTCAGCCTTTCTCCAGGCCTTCCAAAAGCTCACGCGCAACGAAATACCCCTGACAGGGAGCTTATTAATCTCTCGAAGAGCATCGTTTCGTAGACCAGCGGCCTCAAGCCTTCCTCCTAGGTGGTAAATCTCGATCCAAGTGTTCATAATGTTGTGGCTTCTGTCTGTACGCAATACACCATGAAGCATCCAGTCCAGAAAGATTCGGAAAGTCAACGGACTTGTATCGAGCAATTCGGTGTACCGAAATTTGAAGTAGTTTTGCTTGTCAATTTTCTGATACTTTTCGGCGAAGTAATCCATATACCCGCAGATAAGATTATCAGGCACTCTGAAGATCTCCTCTGATGTGCCGTCAGAGACCTTTATGGATAGAAACTGGTGACGCGAGCCACTGGAATTTGTTTAGCTTGCGATTCAAAACTTCGCGATGTCTTACGCACCTAATATGAAATGCGACACGTTCATGTGACCCAAGTGGAATCAAATCGTTCGAAAGTAGATAGTTGCTTGAATTAATGGGGCATCGAGAAATTTGCCCAAGAACAGCATCTTCACAGATATTGATTGCTTTATGATTCGGTCAAGTTCGGATGCAGGCTGATCATTTACAGAAGTCAGCATGGAAGCAACCAAGCACAAAGATATGAATAGCGAGGCTATCTCGAGACACTATGTTTCTTCCTCTTCTTCGTTGCCATCGAGACGTCTAGCGCCAGCCTTACGCTGAACTATGCAACCCGTAATTTCTAACAACTTCTATGGTGGAGACATCAGAGACAGATTGGACGTTTGGAGGTCGAGTTTTGACGTGAAACCTGATGGCCACAAGAGGCGAAAATCGGACGTTGGCCTTATATACCCGCATTTGACTCGCATGTTCCTCGAGCCAAACATTACTCCGAGGACTCAGAGCCTTTATTTGAGGATTGTTCAAACTAGATAATTAACGCAACCTTCCCAAATCTTCCATACTTCCAAAGTAATTCATAGCCATCCCTTTCTCTTCGCACCGTTTATATCTAAACACAATCTTGCCATCCCTTCTCTTTTCTCACCCCCAACCCCATCACCGCAACACAAACCCCTGACAGCAAATTAGAGCAAACATGTGCACCTCCACCAGCACAAAGTGCAAGCACTGCACACACACTCGCCAGCATATCACCTTATGCGATACTTACAAAGCCAAGCAAAACTCTCTCCCCAAAGTCAAAGGATACATTTACAAAGACTGTGGAGATCTGAAGGAGGTTGGGGTGGACGTCGATGCTTTTGATGGGGAACATGACTATCCCGCAGAGTTCAGAGAGAGGATGAGACGTTATGGCATGACCGATAGCACGAAGGACGAGGAGAAGAATGGAGAGAAGAGGAACCAGATGCGGCAGGCGAGGGAGAGAAGGAAGAGAAAGGTGGTTGTGTCGGCATGTAGACAAATGTGTCGAAGCGATTAGGGGATGAAGCGAGCAAGTATCGATCGATAGACTTGCTTCTACTATGCAACAGAAAATCAATATAGTGTAAACAAAAACATAGAAACAAGAGGAAGTTGAAGATGCAAGAAGGCAGCCAAAGAGCAAAATCGTGATCCTGAATCTGAGGATGACCGGATTCAAAGTGCTGAAGCGAGAGAGCTCTCGATCACTGGATGTCTTCTCTTTTCGAGCATGCTAGTTGTCCTCAGATTTCAAAACTTTACTCACCACTTTATAGAACCATTCCATCCCATCCTCAATCTCAGCTTCCCAGTCACCTATCACATGCAGGAACCCGCCATCAGCACTTACAAACACCACCCTACAAACGAATCGTCCTTCCACCCTCCCTCAACTCCAAACAACACCAGGATCAAGTAAAAGCAAGCAAGAAAGCGAACTACTTGTCCACCTCAAGCGTATCAAAGTCCACGAGATCTATATCCACCCTCGCTACTCGAGTTACGGGTCAAACATCCCCATATATCAACTTCCAGGAGCGAACATGTGCATCGAGCAAGACATCGCATCTCACAACCATGGGATGATGGGGACCATGATCATCATCTGTAAAGCTCACAAGGCAGCTTTGTACGCCGAATCTGAGAAGAGGAGTGAGACGAAATCCAACACGAGCTTCAGCTCGACCATGGCGGGCCTGACGGTCAGAGACTGCCCGAAGTATGTGCTGGTGCCTGTTAAGTATGAGGATTGTGGTTGGTAAGTTCGAAATGGTTTCGCCTTTTTATGGTGGAGGTTAAAGAAAAGAGGAGAATGCTAACTCTTGAGTAGTGGCAAGGAGAGCAGGAAGTGCTGGAGGGGTTGAGGTCTGGACCTGTCTGATGAAAATGGATTTGGGAGAAAGAGCGAGAGAGATTATGGGAGCATCACCTAAGAGATGAAAGGAGAGCTTGGATGAAATGAGAGGACAAGAATAGAGAGAAAGTACTTAGGATGCCACCAGTTCGGAGAGACGAGACCTAATGGGACAGCTGGAGGGGAGTACTGCATAGGTCATTCCAAAATTTAAGACACACATCTCAGTCCACAGAATCCAAAGAAAGCGAGTGTCTCGGCCATTCGTTCCATTCATAACACATGGTATCTACTCACCGAGAGCACAAACCCCCAAACGCCGTATCCCAGCTATATGCAAGTATGTCTATCATTTCCAAAACCATATCCACACGTTGTCTATTCACACCACGATGATATTTCCAATCACCATACCCTGACTCTCGACGTGATATCTCCTTCGCAAGCCCACACTCCTCGTCCGTCTGAGTAATTCCTCAGTGGCATCTCCGCCGCCTACCATGACCATGGAGATCTGATGGTGTCTTACTAATCCACTAGGCGTGACCTGCGCCTTGTCCAAGAGCGGCCTGATCAAGTGTTCTCCGCTCCCCTTTGGCATACCGTCTGCATTGTCGTCATCCTCCGAGCCTGAAATGACAATGACGAGTTTCAAGCTCTTAGACGATGGTACGAAACTTGGGATGTTGGCGAGCTTCTGAGAAAATGTACAACCGCCGCGACGAATCACGATGATATTGTGCTTCTTTGCAGCATCATCGGGGAGCTTGCCTTGGCATGACTCGCCGGCGAAGTAAATACTCGACCAGGTGAGGGGCTCGGATTGAGGGCCCAAGTTTGGATCTGGTGCATCTGCTACATCGATAATAGGCGCGGCACCCATGCCTGTAGGAGATATTGCTGGTAGAGTAGTGAAATGATACGTCACTGGGATTTCGGGCTCTGGGAGAAGAGTCGCCGCAGGGTCACGAAGAGCTGATGTGACCTGGCGAAGGAGCGACGAGATCATGGTCCTATACTCGGCGGCAATGCCAGTGCTTGAGTCACCGAAAGAAATCTTCGGGCTCTCTTCAAGACTGTTCTGGTCTGTCTCGGATTCATAGAATTCTTCAACACTGCCGGTAGCTGTAGTGTTGACTACAATTGGGTTCTCAAGTTGAAGTACAATATCCGCCATGATTGTTTCACGAATTCGCGTGAATGACGGGTCTATCATATCACCGATCACGTCGCGTGGAATGAAGATTTGCTCATCTCTTCCAAGAGGCATGTTGGCTATGCTCGATACGCGGTATGACTCCATGAGCGGCCCATCCATTGTCCGGAAAGGAGACGGTGATTCGTAAATCATACCTAGCTTGATGCCTGATAGACTTTTGACGAGTATTCCCTCGTTTAAACGGACAAGTCCTTGGGGGCCGAGGACTAAGTAGTTCGATGCTCCAGATGCAGTCGTCAGAGGAGTGCTGACTGGAAACTCAATGCTAAAAGTTTGCTTCAAAGGCAGCCTGGCACACGTCCCGTTTGTTGGCATGAGTGTATCTGGTAGTGTCCAGGGATAATAGGTGTAATTCGTAGCATGCGAGCCCATTTTTTGTGTGTCATCGACTAACTCTGAGCTTATTCTGCCTTCTATCGCATGCGTGTTTGGTATCATATGCAAGCCTATCAAACTGGCAGCGTGGAAGATATCGTTTCTTACCGCAGTCGCTGAGATTGTCAGAGGCACAGTCGCTGGAGCCACTGGACAAGTATCTCTCACTTCTATTCCATCATATGTCTGTACAGCTTTGGTCGAAGGAATTTTGCGCCTGACGACTCTAGGACTCCTGGCTTTGGGAATGAGTAAAGGGTGGCCTTCAGTAGTGAAGACATAGGCCGCATCGAGGGCGTTGAGAGGATGATCTGTATCAAACAGAAGGTAGAGGTATTTGGCAGTCTCGCCAAGGAAGAAGCTTTCCATACGGTCACTCATTTCTCCTGTTCGAACGTCCTGAAGCCCAGACCAACCGCATTTAGTCCAGCATCGTCGCTTAATGTCCTCAAGAACCATCTCTCCAACATGCAGATACCAGGGATCGCGAGTGGCTCTGTAAAGATGATAATTTGACTCGATGAATTCGGGTCGGCCCGGCCACCAGCCCAAACCACCTTCGACTTGGCCATCTCTGACAGACCACCTCTCTGGCAAAGCTGAGTATCGAGTCCACAACGCTGTGTACAAGAGATTGGTCTCGATAGCCTCTTCCACTTCTCCAGCGAGTGTCAATAAACCAGGATAGTATGCGCCAAGACTATCAATCCAATATGCTTGTGGTGATCCCGTGGTAAGATGAGCATTAACATAATGAGGATGATGGGTCCCACTATACAAATGCCTCTTGATTGCAGCATGTGCCTCCTGCCATGCTACTAGGAATGCTTCTGATGAGTTTTCTTCCACACTCAAAGGGTTGTAGATGGTGTTGGGATCCAACCATGACTGATGTGGTTCCTTAAATGGTACCGTCAAATTCGGCTGTTCATGTCCAGAAAGTAGAATATGCGTTTTCAGCGCATACTCGAAAAAGCTGTCTGCTCCAGCGCCAATGCCAGCATATGGCCCAATCCAATGGCCGTTCTCGGCATCAACACCAGCTCCAATGAGTCCAATATTGCTCCTCCTAGCCCAGACTGCCCAAAATGCTCGCTTGCCAAGTTGCTCGAATCTTGGATCTCCAGTGAGACGACTCAGGACTGTAAATTCCAAAACCAGACTGCCAGCTCCTGCGCTACAAGTCTCTGTTATCTCCGGGGCGCCTTCTTGGACATGTTCGTCTTGATCGGAATCTTGATTCAAAGGGGAGTTCGCATAAAACGGTATACCATGGCGTAGATTGACACGAGGGTACGGCATTCCAGTAGCAGTGTAGAAAGCTGGCAGAAGTCGCTGCGCAAGATCCAAAGCTAGTCGAAGTAGCTGCCCATTGTATTTGAACCCATTCGGCCACGCAATCGCAGGTATCTCCCCCTTCTGCAGCTTTCGTTTTGTCCCCGAAGCTCGCCGAGGCTTGTAGCCGGTAATTGGCAGCTCTCCAGCAGCAAATAGATGTGCGCTCAGCAGCCCGCCGACTCCTCTGATGACTGTTTCGAAAACTTGGACTTTACTGTCAACGTCAAACCCCCGCGCCCGCTGCCCTTGGCCTGCAGTGCCGCTTGTGCCATCCCCATATTGCGATACCAACGAAGCCACCCCGTTCTGGAAGTCTCGCAGAGCCTTGGGCCCAGTATCCGCTCGATCCGGAGGTGCAGACGCCAGTATGGCGAGGGTTGAGAGGCTGTCGATTAGGGTGAGGGAGTAGTTTCCCAGGACGTCATTGAGTTCGACATTTCGCGGATTTTGGGAGTCTCGAGTCAATGGAACACACGAGACTGGTCGCAGCTTTAAAAAAGTCAGTACAAACGCCGGGTCGCATGCTTGGGAAGTCTGACCTCGTCCTCCGGGAATGCGACATTCATGTAGTTATCGAATCCATGATAGAACATGTCCACTGTCTCCTGTCGCAATTCCGCTATCCTGGCCGGCGTCATGGCACTGGCAACAGCCAGCCATACTGTGAAAACTCCCCATAGTATCCATCTAGACAGCGGGCTACCCATAGAGTGAGCGCTCCAGGACATGCCCAGTAAAGCTCGCCATCGCAATGGCATCACCGATGAGTGTATTTGGCCGAAGGCATGAGAGCTTGGCCAGTGCTAGATCACAACTGTGTGTGCGGATCGGGTCCAAATAGGAATATCAAGGTTCGAGGAATTATGTCCGTTGCGCGGGGTGGAATCTGGAGGTTGGTAATCCTGAAAAGTGGCCGCTTCCACCCGTACAGTACCCCCTGTGGCTGAAGGGACGAATGTCATCAACTTCGGCGAGGGCACGTGAGTACGGACAAACTTTGAAGACCGTGTTCTCTTGAACTTACTTACTTGCCTTTCGTAGCTTCACAGAGCGACAATGGCTGCGGGAGAATACTGCTTACTCATGTATTATATGGGAATGTGATTTGGCTGTTGTAGGGAGAGTGGATGTTCGTTTGGCTGCCTTCTACCAAAAACTGCTGGAGAGTAGAAATCATATAATACAACAACAAACAATGCTCGAAGCTCCAGTAACCAGAAAACAACAATCCTTTGCTCAATTGGCAAGTAACTCAACACTCAACCTAGCATTGATCGCTCCTAGGTATAACCAACGCCAGTTCTATCCTCGTTAACATTCCGTCCTGTTTCATGGTATATTTCCGTCCGATATTTTGTCGCTAAAACTCCAACCACTCTTCACTTGAAGTATCAAATGTGGGGATAATCACCACCATTGGCCCATGCCACCTAAGGTTGGTCCTCTCACCATATCTGGTTGTTGACTATTATCTGCCTCCAATTGGAAGTCCCGGACGAGATCGTCCCATCCCTCCCAGTTGATTTCTCCTTCAACAGCTGTCATATCCAGATCAAGCATTGCATTGTCGTCCAACAGCCAGGGTGCCTGCTGCTGAACAGACTGATCCTGCTGTTGCATCTGCTGCATCTGCATCTGTACCTGGGCGGGGGCAAGCATACCCATTCCAACTACTTGGGGCCCTAACATTGGAACGTCGTTGGTGTACATCTCTGGTGCGCTAGTTTTCGGCAGTACTGGATTCGAGGGAGCGCCTGTAGTATTGTTGGCCTGCTGTGATAGCTGACGGTCGCGAGCGATAGTCATTGGGCAGGGGCCAGGCATAGAATAAGGCTGCGGAGGTGGATGTCGATCCAGGTAGACACTCGACATGCCTAGGCCATTGTTTGTATGATCATTGTTTCCTGTGCTTGCATTTTCCAGTCGCTTCCGTCGTGCTTTAACGAACAGTCTCCTCATGGGCTTCCAAAGCATGCCGGTTTTCCCGTGAGGAGCTACTCCTGGCCAGTCGCTGAAGACAAGGTCTACAGCACGCCATGCACGCTCCACGACTGCCGAGTTGGACCTTACACAAAGCTCACCCAGGATGAAGGCGATAGCATGCCACTGAATGTAAGTGTGGAAAAGCCACCCCCATTTCTTCGTCGTGGCCTCCGACTCCAGGATCCGAGAGTATTCAATAATTTCGATGGAGGAAATGAAAAGTCTGTCTTTGATGTCATCAGACAGACTGCTGGGCTTTCCAGGTAATGTGAGTGGATGATAAATGACCAGAGACATTTTGGCAATAATTAATCGGGCAACGGTAGCAGCGACCCAGTAAAGTGGACCAGCATCTTCGCAATACTGGAGATACGTAGCTTCAAGATGGTCGGCGCAATCACGAACCAGCTTCTCCTTCTGTTCAAGCGTCAACATCTGCCCAGAAACCTTGCAAGGAACCGGTCCAGGAGGTATGTATGTCAGTTTCCTAGAAAGATTACATATCTCGTATCGAATGAGGCAGAATGTCATTTCCGAAACCCCTTTCCTCTCGACTGGTGGCTCCGTCGCAGCTGGATCGAGGTCATCGTCGTCGATGGATAATGGAAATCTTGTATCGTAAGAGAATTCTGTGATCGAGGGATCTGATCCATGATCTTCAGATGCCCGTGTATCCAGAACGCACACTTGCCACCATAGTCTCCGCCTCATTTCTGTGTCGAAAGGACTCAGTCCGAACTGTGATCCATCCCGGTGAAGTCCCAAAGATTGCGCGATCCTCAATGTCAAGCCTGTCAATGACCAGACAAAACGAGTATCATCATGCCGACGAACGCAAACAAGAAACATGACGAGTGCCTGGACCGTGACAATCTCATTAGTATTGAGGAAGCCAGCTCGCGCAAGAGCTTGCTCAACACCGAAACGGTATTGTCGGAGCAAAACCTCCTTGTCGAGACCGAGGTTTGTTCGGACCTATCGCTATCAGTCAATGCTTACTTCGTATACCCACTTGCGTCGAAACATACCTCTTGTCCATTCATTGAAGTTATAGTCGCGAAATATATTGAAAACATTAAGGCTTCCGTACTCTTGCTTAGACTGTTCAAATTGTTCTGAACTTCCTTGATGACTTTGTTCATGGTAGGTTTATGCAATATCATCACCAGTGGATGAACATTCTCGAGAAATGTCTGCCAGTAAAAAGGAATTTGAGATGGTAGTGGATGCAATCCTTTGAGATTCACATCACTGCTGTTGTATCCCATTATAAAACTCTGGTGATTTGGCTCGGTGACTGTATCGGAGGGGACAATTGGTACGTCCGAGTCCGCTGAATCGAACTCTTGATCATCGAGTAGCTCACGAATCTCGTCTACCTCGTCTGATATCTGGGCCCAGAATGGCGACGCAACATAATGACTCTTGCCCTCATCCACGACCAGTCGTCCAACGCCCGACTGGAGCTCATCCACGCTGTATGCTGTTTTGGGAGGACCGGCCCCAATCCTGAAGCTCCTAGCCAGCCATGTCTTTCTGTTTCCATTCCCCTCGTCCATTCCTACAACCCGAACTGTGGTCGGTTTTCCACCGTGTGTGTCGCTCGATTCGCCATCTTTAGGTAACGAGGAGTTGTCGCTTGACGGGGAGTGTTTCACAGCTTCGATTTCTACCTGCCCGCTTAATTCCTCGACCACCCCCTCCAATCTTCGCAGCCTCTTTAACAACTCTGCCTCACGTTCACTGACAACTTTTCCGCCTTGTCTTGGTCTGCGAGGAGCTCGTCCTGGTGCTGGGAAGACACAAACGCTACCAGCCTTCGCACAATTCGTGCAAGGGTTCTTCTTGTCGCATTTGACTTTCCTTCGCCTACAGGTGACACAAGACCGCGCATTCAAACCATGTGGGATCTCGTGAGATGACCTCCTCTCGTTCGGACTTTGCTCAGCAGATTGCGGATTCGATGCGCTTGAGGGTTCTGGTGCTGACGTTTCCGACTTTGGATTGGGCGGCGCAGCGCCTTGCGCTGGTGAGAACATCTTTCAGTCTACTCCTTTCCTTCTTTCCTTTCGCTGGTAATTCGCTGGCCAGTCGGCGTGTTGGAGATCATGAAGCTCATGCACCAATCGTCGGATAACTGACAGTTGCGTTGAGAATGAAAGGAGTTCCAAGGGGGAGGACGAGTATATCGCTTGATGTCAAAGTCGGAGGGCGGATGGGATATGCCGCCGAGAGATAGATAGAGTCTAGCCTCGTCGAATCTGACTTCAGCAAGGATAGATGACTGATAATAGAGAAGATCTGATGACCCACCGTACAAACACATCTGATTGTGAAAGCCCTATGAAGTAGCCATACACATTCCACAGCGGCTTGATCAATATCCCGCAGGTCGATCCTTAACTCCAGAAATCACCGATGACTAAGGTTCGCGCCACAGATTGCTAGGTACGGATTATTAATATTTCCAATTGTAACTGTTTTCTCACGAACATGGGGAACAAAAATACCGCCACGACGTAAAGCCTACAGTAATTTTAATTCGAAAATGCTTCACGGTATTGGCGTTTCCAGTTCATGACGAAAATGAGTACTCTATTGATACGCAGAAGATGAGTTGGCATTGATTGGTCGGTCCCGAATTCTCTCCCCAGAACGCATCGGAGCGGATCTTGCTCTATCTTTACACCGACGCGGAGGAAAGTCTCAGCCACATGTTTCTTCTGCCTCCGCCTGTGTGCGTTTTTGAAGGTTAAATGTTCGCTTACAGGCCACGTCTTTGGATCTTCCCAGCAGTGCTAGGGAGTTCTTGCGGACTTCGGACACTCGAGGCTTTCCGCGATTTTCAAGAATTTGAGTTTCAGCCTCGACAGATCAGATATATGAAACCCGAGCCCTGTCATGACGGCTGCCAAGGCTTGCTGGCAGATACCGGCAGCAAGGCTATCGGTACTTTTGGGATTTGCATCTCTATTCTTGTGTTGGTGCCCTCTCTATCGCTAGGGGATGCGAGAAGATCATGTGCAGTTCACGTGTACGTCTTGCCAGCCGCGCCACATCATCCTGCAGCTACGAGGCTCAGTCGTCCTCGGTGAGGGCAGAAGCTCCACTCCTCGTAAACATGCCCATGCAGCGCCTTTCTTCTTTTCAATCCCCGTGCCATGAACTGTTCCTGGTCAGTTGTTGATATCATATAATGTTGATACGATGGTGATGCAGCATGATCCTCTCCCCTTCGCCTCTCCAAATGACGGCTTCGTCGACGTGATCAGCCAGGTTCAGCGAGTAGGCAAGGCTTTACAGAGCCACAATGGAGCCTCGGCAGAGATGCAACGACTGCTGCATCAACTGCAAGCACTACAACTAATATTCCAGCATATTGAGGGGCTTGAGGCGAGTGAAGCGAACCGCACTCTGATCGGAGCCATTCAGACTCAAGCCCACTCTTCACTCAAACCATTGGATGATTTCCTCAAGGCTACCTCGAAATATGAGAAGCGACTTGGGGCTTCATCGCGAGGCTTGAAGTCTTTTGGAATCACCAGAAAGACTCATTGGAACGTTGCCGTTACCAACGAGGTTTCGAAACTGCAGTCGACAATTAGCTCAGAAGTCGAGAAAATGAATATGCTTGTAGGCATCGGACAAATGTGAGAGATTTCCTGTATATGTGCAAACAAAGGAATGTTGATGCAGAACCTTAGTAATACCTTGTCTCGTATCGAAAATTATCTGTCGCAGAATGCCCCTATCTCGATTGTTGCGGAGAGCAGCAGAAGCTCCCGTTCAGTTCGACTTTCTGGATACACAATCTTTGATTACTCTGACACGGAATCCATCACAGAAGACCGAGGACTGTCAATTATGGACTCAGAGTGTTTGACTGGACCTGCGGTCCCTCCTTCAGCTGATATCACAATGATCGATGTCGTTCATGATACTCGGAATTCTCAAGACGCCAACCAATCAATTCCAAGTGCAATTCTTCGAGGTACTGTTGAGAGATTAGCCCTCATCACAGATGCTTTAGTTGCCCAGAGATCAAGCCTCTCTCTGCAATTCACCAAATTTCTCGGGATCCCGATCCGCAATCTGCCACAAGCTGATTTTGTATGGCTCCAGAACCAAGCCTCAATACTGTAAGTAATTCAAGCATCCGCGCGGTTGATGCTGACATTACAAAGATACTTGGTGATTGCATCCGTCTTGAGCCGGCTACTTGGCAATCTCCTGTAAGTTCTCAATTCTTAGTCGACACGGGTGCACCAGCAGCTGATCAGGAGAAGACTCGTTGCTCCACAGCTCGCAATGATCCTGAGGATGACGGGAAATTGTATCATTCGCGCGCCAAGTCGACTTCTGAGCACGAATATATCATTTGAAGACTGCCTTGGCCAGAGACGGAGTCTTGATTTTGCATATTTCCGTCACTGGGAGGTATAGAGTTCCGCGTTCATACTGTATGCTCACAATGTCGTACTGAATGATACAAGGTATTCCAAACCATGATCCAGGCCGAATTCAAGAACAAGCCAGGGGCGTCTTTAGTCATGCAGAAGCTCTACCAAATTTTGAGCGCTGATGGTCAATTGGTCACCAACGATAATTGGGAAAAGATCGCGGTACCAGGATCAAGTGTTGCAATGTCTATGATCATGAGAAACTTGAGAGTTAGAGGAAACAAATGCCCCCGACCAAGTTGCTCTGGTGACGGGAAGGTCTTTTCTAGGTCACTCTTTTTGTTTCAATGGTATGTTATTTGCATGCTTGTTTCTACTCGATGTAAAATTGCTGAATGTCGAATCGGCAGCTCGGAATGTGGGCTCAAGTTCACACCTACCAAAGAGTCCAATCGGCCCACTCGGCGAAACTTGAATCTTAGAATTACTGCGAAGGTGATTGAGGGCCAAAGTCTGGATAGACCTACACCTGCTTCTCGACATACCAGCCTTGTGCCAGTATCAGACCAAACAACACTTTCGCCCGTAGATGAGAAGATCGAGCGACGTCTCCGTCAAGCGAGATTGCAAGCCCGAAAGCGAGAGCAAGAAGAAGTCGCGATATTTAGGAGGATACATGTTCCAGAGTCGACTCATACAATGTCTTTCCGGCAGGCAGTTCTAGTTTACGCTCGTCTTTCAGCATGGGCCGCACAATATGAAAGAGTGCACGAAGCGTGTCAATTAACACCTGAGGAGATTACTGAACTCCTCAACTTCTGCGTCAAGGAATCTGTAGAATCCAACTTCAAGATCTCAAAGAGGATGGGCGCGCATTCACCAGAGACTGTCTTATACAAAGCTGTCACAAAAGGCCAGTATCAACATCGATCACACCAAACTGAATTCCTCGTCCTCAAGAAAGTCGATATTAAGCGCCCACGAATGGTAGGAGATCAACAGCTCTCTGTCTTAGACGAAATCCGGGTCTTGAAAGACTGTAGCCACAGTAATATCGTCAGCTACTATAGTACCACATGGAAAGAGGGATCCGGTTACCTGTGGATTGCCATGGAATACATGAATCAAAGATCTTTGAGAGATTGGATCTCATATCAGCAAAACCTCGCGCTCAGCGAGCCATGTATTGCGATGATAACTCGCGAGGTAATTGCCCGACTACCAACTAGTACGTAAGTAAGACATGCTAACCACTAGCAGGTGGCACAGGGACTTGCCTTCCTTCACTCGCAGCAGATTATGTTCAGGGATGTTCGAAGTGATAACATTCTTTTCAACAGTCAAGGAGACGTCAAACTCTGTATGCCCCTTCCTCTAAATGCATCTACACCGAGCCTTCATACTGATACGATCAAACAGGTGAATTCAGCCTCTGCTCACGCAACCAAACAAAATCAAGTATGATGGTCGGCTCACCACACTGGATGGCTCCCGAAGTTATCAAACAGAAGCCCTACAGCTTCAAAGTAGACGCCTGGTCACTCGGCATAACCGTCATCGAGATGATGGAAGGCGAGCCCCCTTACTTCAATGAAGACCCCCTCAAAGCCTTGTATCTGATAGCTACAAATGGCACCCCGAGACTCAAAAGTCCCGCATCTTGGAGCAAAGAACTCAAGACAATGTTGAGTTACATGCTTTGTGTAGATTACAAATCGAGGGGATCAATATCTGAGATCTTGACACTACCGTTCCTGGAGAAGGCGTGCCGCAAGAAGGATTTAATGGGGTTGTTTCTTAAGGATACCTAAGAAATGTAGAGAGTTCCTTGATCCCAGTCTCTACGCTTTTGGGTTTCCGAATGTAGCATGCCCTCAAATCAATTGACACAGCTTCATTGTCCAAGGCCAAAAATCAGAGATAAGCTCATATCACGATTTACAATCAGTTATCAGAATCTGGTACCTCTCCTCCGAGTCTCCACACATATATCCCAACCCGGCAGGACGTTATGCAAACTTTGGACCCTTGCCCGGCACTTCACCCCCTCGGCTAATCGCGACCCCACACCCAACCTTGGCCCTCCAATCATCTCATGTTTCCACCAATCCTACTGTCCTGCATTCACGACGTGGAAAGAAACCCTTTTTGAGCTGCTAAATGAAGGCTATGATCCGATGCAGGCGGGGTATGTTGCATGGTCTCGAGGAGCACGTTACATTGTCTTCCACGATCTGCTTTGGCGAAGCAATGTGATTGCAAGCGAAGTGCTGATCCCAGCCTTTAGCAGAGGGGAGATATGGGCAGTATAAATGAAACATGTTTCCTCCCCCTCATGTTTATATTTCATATCATCTTCTCTTTGACATCCGGAACACAGAAAGACAGGCTTCCTCTGCCACCACAATCATGAAGTTCCTCGCCCCTCTCCTGCTCGTCATCACTGCGCTTCAGAATGTCGATGCTGCTACTTGGTACATTCTCATCCCCCCCATCACCCACTCATTATGTCTAATTATTCGTCTAGGTATTTCTTGCGCTGGTATACACCAAGCTCTTCCGCTCAACTACAAAAAGTTTGCTCCTTCTTTCAGTTGATTAACTTCTGATCTCTGACTTGATCAGTTCTCTATGGTGATGACCGTCCCGCCAATCAAGCAAGCTGGAACATATTACCTCTGGCCTGGACTTCAAGATACCGGTAACACAGGGGTTTACCAGGAGGTCTTGGATGGAAGGAAGGGCGCATGGTGGATTGGTGCTGGGTGGTGCTGCAGGTAGTCCCACCGCTTTTCTTATGCAAATTTGAAGATTATGCTGATATCTGGTAGCAACCCAAGTCTTCCCTGGGGCTCAGGATTCTCGGTAAGTATTACCGCCTGCAGTCTGCACACCAGTATGAAGCTTGTACTGATATATGAATAGGCACCAGTCGGCAGCAAAGTCACAATCTCCAATACCCGTGATTCAAATGGCGTTAATTGGACGGCGACTATGAGTATGGGATCTTCGTCGACGAAGGATTCGTTTCCTTTGGGGTACAAGAACTTCAATCAGGTGCGTCCCAAGTCTGCTTCTGGCTCGTTGGCATGGCTAACATGGATATTGTTAGGCATTGCTAGCCATTGAGCTTACTGGTGTGACGTGGGATTTCGGACCACTGACGTGGAACAATGTTGTTATGGTGCGTTCTTGATTTTATTCCCTGCCACTCTCGCGGTAAACTGAAATTAAAATCACAGGTCATGAACACGACGCAGACAGCTTGGTGCACAAAGTACGTAATATAGACTTCTGAATTCAATAATTCAGATGAATTAAAGTGCTGACTGAGGCATTCAGTGCGCCTCAAAACTACAATTCAGCGACGAAATACACCATGACTACGCCGAAGGTTGCGACTTCTGGAGGTTTGACGACGTGTACGATCGATCAGATTGTTATGCAAGGACCGGCTTGAACGAGGAATAACGGCTGTGAGTTGATAGGGCCGGGAAGGTTGAGTAGTGCGTGAAGCAGTGCGGAAGTTTTGAGAGATGGGCCAAACATAGTTGCCGTATAGTTCATTATGGATTAGCAACGCTAGATACATTTGAGCGATGATGGTCTACATCGAATAAAGTCCCTAAGACTGTATCGCAACACCAAGTCCAGCTTCATCTTCTCCTTCCGCGTCGTTTTCACAACACACCTCCACCCCCTCCCTAGCAATCCACCTCTGCACCAACCAAAACGCCCTCAAACACGCCGTACCCAGCAGGAAATCCTCCAGCCCAATCGCCATCCCCGTACACGCCATCTGCTTCCTTAGAAACCTTCCCCTGTGATCATCCTTCGCACACGGCGCCGCCACTAACAGAATCCAGAGGAAGATCCCAGGAATTTCTTTCCAGTTCTGAAGGCCGACGAGAGAGAGGTTCGAGTACATGCGTTCTTGGAGATCAGGTGGGAATTTCTGCGAGAGTGGTGTGAGGGACTGGATCGCGGAGGTGTAGACGAGTGCGGAGAGGCGGATTGTGTCGTTTATTATGTCGCTGGTGGGGGTGATGGATACGATGTCTAGTGGGGGAATGGCGCTGATGCGTTTGTGAAGCCCTAAAAGTGTGAGTATCTTCTCATTGTCATTCTTGGGGAAAAGTAGAAGGTTTCTTCCTACATGCTGCTGTGCTCTGTATCTTCGACGTCTTGGTGGGCTCCAGCTCAGGCGAGAGAAAGCATGATGTGATCGATGTCGTGAGGAATCTTACATCATCCAAGATTTCCGCAGCTGTGATACTCAAATTCAGAGTCTCTCTACAGTCTAGGAAGGTTGTTGGATATGGGAGGACGGGGCATCGGGCTTTGGCAGGGTAGTTTTCTCGGATGGGAAGCGGGGTTGCGATTGCTGTTTCCATGGACTGGAGATCCAGTTCTCGCTCGAATGCGCATGCTAGCTCGTAATCGGTTCTACGATGTTTAGTCCAGTGATCATCAGATGTAATGTAAAAGGACTCACACAATCAATACATGTGCGTTTAGGGGATCATTCATTCCTTGCAAGCCACCCCGAAGTCTGAGCATCTGCTTGATGCCCTGCATGTGTGGCCAGATGTTCTCTGCATTACCCCAGAACAGCTTTGATGGGATTTTAGTCAGTCAAAGTCAATTAATTTGGAATAATCATTACATACCTCTAATACGACCAAGTGTATGACGATTCTCAGCGCCTGATTTCCAACGAGGAAGAAGTCTTGCTGAATGAACTTGTTCACAAGAGACAGAACATGAGATTTGATGTGCAAAGTCTCGGAATGTTTTACCATGCCAGCATGGTTCTGAGCCGCTGATGCCATGAGAATGGCCACATTTGGCATGAGGGGTGATTTCATCATCCAAGGCAAGATCTCGCTTGCAAAGAGTGGTGGAATGCTGCCTCCATCCACAGAGCAGAATGTCGGCGCTACGTAATTGTGAACTAGAAATCGCTACTTAGTACAATTAAGGTAATCAACACTTTTCGGGGAATTTACTCACAGAAATGAAATAATTCCGTGTTCCGAAGAGTGGTTTTGACTGGCATCGTGTTGAAGGTATTTAGCATTGATAAAACCCCACCAACCCCCCTCGGGCTCTCAAGTTGCTTGTGCATTGCGTCTTGCATTCCAGGGTCCATGAACTTCAGTCTCTTATGTATTAGTTCCAATTTAGTATCCGACGGCGAATCATCTTCGACGAATCCTGGCTGTACTTCTTCAGTATCATCAACGATAGACTGTTTTATCTCCTGCTTTATAGCAAGAATAGCTTCATGGTATGGGTAAGGGTCTTCTCTTGGGTGTAAGATGCGACTCAACGGAATCCCTGGATATGTCGGAACCTGTGGCTCTTCAATGGACGGCGAGATTGAGCCTCCTGAGCTGGTAACGTGATCGGCAAATCTCAAGGAAGTCTCACTTTGGATGCTTTCCTTCCGAGGAGCACCACGCCCATTATTCGGATCGTCAAGTTCCTGTACATAGCAAGGCACTGGTGGGTACCGCCGGAGACAATTTGCACAGGGGCCATCTTTTCTCGGGTTACACTACATGGAACTTGAGTCAGTGAAGTCCTCAAAATAGCTATGTGACGACCAGGAAAAAGCATGCCTTTTGTTTCCGCCTTCGACATTCGGTACATGAGATCTGGGGTCGTCGTCTCTGCCGCTGTGGCGGCGCGGTATCAAGGGTCTGCATCTGGACGTTGTTACCTTCGCATGCAACGATGCGGACTTAACGATGATATATCGTCAGATGTTGGTTGGGCTTTGGGGTTGCAGCAAATATGGAGACCCGGAGACGTGGGCCATCGATGGTCTGGCTGCACGACCATTGTTTGCTTTTGTCGGTTGAGAGCTGGGAGCTGAGACCAGGGCCGGCGAAGGAATCGAATGAGGGGTGGTTTGGCAAGCCACATCATGAACCTAAAACTGGTTTGGGTCTCGCTTCGTGATCTGTGACTCGGTTGATCTGAAGTGGCTTGTCTAGATGTCTTGGACATCTGGGAATGTCCCGTTCTTACAGCGTGGCATGATTCCGAGTCGATTAACTCTGCTCCATCGACAGAGAAGTGAATTGATATTTGAAGCAATGTGCATGTGAGAAGATGTTCTCATAGGGGTTCCGGTGGTCGACTGGCTTTTTCTATACATATCCCAGTTTGAGATTGGCTCTTTTCCATGATCCAGCAGGTCCAGGTGAGGGTTTCCAAAGATGTTTTCATGCCAAGCGCAGCTGAGAGCGGGGCTTCCTCCTCCACATGCACTTGAGTGAGTGCCCTCGGGACAGATGAGGTTGCCTGTAACCTCGCAATTACTCGTTTCAATCAAATATACTGGCCTTCTTTCCGATTTAACACACCCGGCGCTAACAATAACATTGCTTCAAGGCACACCACCTTGGCCTCGTCACGTTTTGTTCACGTTGGCAGGCTTGTCCGTCTCAGCTGAACCGTGCTTCCCTTCCATTCTGGACTTTATCGTCATCTTTCATTTGCAAGCCTCATTTCAATGTCACATTTCAGCACAGTTCTTCTCCTTTGCCATACGCCAATGTAAATATGCCTCTCCCGGATTTATTTTGAAGATTCAGCTCCCGTTTCATCGAACCTTTCCCAAGTGTGAACTCTGCGTGGGTTCGTTGGCCCAGACCTTCTGGGTTCATTCTAGATAACGGTCCCCAAATAGGCAGCAGCAAGTTCTCCTTCATCTTTCTGGCTGCAATGAATAATTGAGCTTTGGAAGCAGCCGTGCTGCACATTTAGGGGCGAAGTCATTGTCCTGTCAGCCTATCAAGATGAACCCCGCAACGAGAACTTCATATACTCGGTAAACGAATCAGGCATAGTCCATCATGCACGTCAATGATTCCAAGTATCTCGAGTTGTCATCGTTAGGCGTCACTTGAAGCTCTTCGCTAGAGGACTTCCGACACAGCATTCCAGAATGACACGGCGGGCTCAAGGTCCCGAGCTTTCTCGACCCCGCTATGGCATCGCCTGAGTTCTTCATCCTGTCCGATGGAGATTCTTCAATTGCCGGAGGAGATTCAGTGCACGAGAGAGACACCGATCTAGACAGCATTCAGTCGGATGGTACTGCTCTGACCTCACCACCTAGAACACATGATACGTCAAGACTGGGATGGCATCTAAAAGATCTGAGCAGCTTGGCAGAGAACATAGAGAAAGTAGGTTGTCAACATTTCCAATGAGGAGGGACCAAACTAACATGTATTAGGCTGTCAGTTCATCGTTCCCCAACCATGGAGGTTCACGATATAAATCAATCCATGTTGCTCTGATGCGTTGGGAGAATGGCGAATGGGGATTCGAGAGGGAACTCGATGCACTTCGTAGAGTCTTTCAAGAGGAGTACTGTTTCGAGACCACAACGTGGATCATTCCATCGAATGAGAGCTCGCAGTACGACATCATGTCCAACGCTCTAAACTTTATCCGAGACTTTGACAATTCAGATAACTTGTTCATCTTATATTATGCTGGGCACGGTCTTATCAATCGATACCGTCAGTCGACTTGGGCATTGTGAGTGATCGTCTAGCATTTTCTGTCCTGAAATCTCCTGTTGCATCTATTCCGTAATCGCTATCCGTAACACTCGTCTACTCGTTTTCGCATCTGTAGTGCTCAAGCGAAGAGAGTCGCTAATATCATCTCAGTTCCCAGCAACCCGGCTGTCCGACCGTCGAATGGTCCCATATTCAAGGCTTATTCGAAAGAGCGAAGTCAGATGTCTTGGTTCTCTTGGACTGTTGTGCAGCTGCGAGCTCTGCCCCTGCACCATCCAACTCTGCAATGGAAACCCTTGCAGCTTGTGGATTCGAAGGCATTGCTCCGCCACCTGGGGAGCATTCTTTCACAACTTCCCTGATCGAGGTTCTTATGGACTGGAAAGATGTTCCCTCATTTTCAATCACCATGTTACACTGCGAAGTCCTTAGGGTCTTGATGCAAAGGCGGAAAGAGAGGTGCTCAAATGGCCAGAGAAGAGAGTGGCGCAGTACCCCTGTATACATCAACGGCTCAAAAGATCCTCGTGTTGAGGGTATCAGACTCTGCAAGCAGACGCTCATTGACATAGTTGAAACATCACCAAGTGGTGCAACGTCGAATTCGCCTGAGGGAATCTTGCCGCGGGACTGCTTAACACCATCTAGCTATTTCGACCTAATGAGTCTTGGATGCGAAGAGCTGGAGGGTCTATCAAGTTCCAGCAGCGGACAATCGAACTTAGGATCTGCACCTCGACTAGAAGATGGCTCTTCAGAGTCGAATTTCGACTTGAAAGTGCCACACATGCTTGTGTCGATTGCACTTGACGAGGATCAAGCACTTCCAAACGCAGAGGCTTGCCGCCGCTGGATCTGTAGATTTCCTGGACTAGCTAAACACGTGAAAGTCGAAGGAGTGTACAGCAGCTACTCGACAGTACTGATACTGTCAATTCCAGTCGCGGTGTACAATATGTTACCAGAACACCCTGCATGCCAACCAGTAGCATTTGTCACGTCTAGGAACCGCTTCACAGACGCGAATCCGGAGCAAGCAATGCCCATGATTCAGCATGAAGCACAACACAAGTCTTTCACTGCAGAAGAGGACTCCACACAGATCAAGCTTCGAAGACATCTGGAATCGTTTGCACAGGAGCACATCAGGTCGATGTCCCAAGTTATGCCTGTCTCGGGCGTGCCGCTTCCCTCGATCGCCGAAGCGGAAGCAAACAAATTCTCAGAGGTCAAGATTGTTAAGCTGAATGACGAGTTCGAACTGTTGACACCCGAGAAATTCTTCCACCGACGTACTCCAGCGAATGCAAACGAGATTCTTCGTCTCCTGAGAATACTCGGTGCCTTTGCATCAAGTCAAATTATATCAGAGTTTTCTGACAAGCTTCTTCACGCACACGCCATAGCAAACAAGGATTGGATGCCGTCTTGTCGAAAGAAAGACGGATCATGGGATCCGGAGGCCTTTCGGGATGTTCTCATAAAATTACAAGACTTGTCGGTCCTGATTGAGTGTCAAGTTGAAGAAGATGAAGTCGTGATCCAGATAAGCGCGGAGGTGCTGTCATGGGCACACTCAACTGCGTCATCCATGCTCAAACGAGAATGTGGGATCGAAGGGTCCGTGATATTGGGAGCTTATCTTCTGTCACTACGATCTAAGAACGTCGAAATCAGTACCAGAGACAAGAAGCACATTCAGCAATGCATCGATGGTCTTCTCCATAATGGCATGGTTACGGCAGCCCCCACATTCGTGGACGCTAAATCACCGTTCAGTGCATCTCAACAAATCGTGTGGTATCTAGACGCCCAGGGTGATTATAAGCGTGCAGCAGAACTTTGTCAGATAGAGCTTGCTTCGATCATCGACACTTACGGAGAGCACCACCAGGACGCGCTAACAGCTATGAGCAATCTCTCATTCTACCTGCGGCGCGGAAGTCAGTATGAAAAAGCAGAACACTATTGCCGGAAAGCGCTCGAGGGTAAGTCCCAGGTCCTCAGCAAAAACCACACCGAAACGCTTCGAAGCATGCGGCAACTTGCGAACCTGCTATACGAGCAGGGCAAGTTCGCGGAAGCTGAACCCATTGCGAAAGAGGCCATGACACGATTCAAGCCCAGCGTTATGGATGGAGATTCAGAGGTACTTTATTTGACAGCTCTAGTAGGGTCCATTCTGAGACGGCAGCGCAAATTCGATGAAGCCCTGCCGATCTATGAAGAGATATCGGCCCTCAGCGCTCCTATCTTGGGATCCCATCACCCTGACACTCTCACATACTACAACAATTATGCCTTTCTGCTAAGAACTCAAGGTCGACTGTCTGAAGCAGAAACCATATATCGCACCATTGAGACTGCCAAGCAAACATTACACGGCGAGCATCACCCTGAGACTCTCGCGAGCATGAGCAATGTCGCAGCTGTCTGCCAAGCGCAGGGCAAATTCACCGAGGCTGAACACATTTACCGCAAAGCGCTGGAGATCCGGCAGAAGACTATGGGAAAAGAACATCCGCAGACTCTCGTCAATGCCAACAATCTTGCGGTGGTTCTGCAATTACAGGACAAGCCCAAGGAGGTAGAGCTTCTGTATCGTGAGACCGTTGCTGTGCAGGAGAGGGTGTTGGGAAAAGACCATCCAGACACGATGGCCAGTATGAGGAACTTGGTGTCTTTCTTGAGCAATACGAAGAGATCTTCAAAATACAAAGCCGCAGCTGTAGAGGCTGCGGAACGTAAGAAGGCAGAGGAATAGAATTTATAAACTTGGATGCTGCACAATCCGATCATACCCGATTCAATCACAAGTGTAGCCCACCTGAAGCCTGTGAATAACATTGACCTGCACCAACTCACCAAGGATCCGCTCATCTCAAAACAGCATCGTCATGACGTCGCCGCCGTCAAAATAGCAATTCAATTTCCGCCCACGAAGCCCGCCATCCAAGCGAGACCCACAAAAACACCGACGAATCCATGCCATCCATCTAGCGAAATAAGCAAGCCCATAACATACTCGACGTACACCTCTGGTCTAACCGCCAAGAGAGTAAGTGCACCCTTCTGAGGCGTAAGCTAGTTGGGAGAGCGCAGGGTAAAATCCCGTCGACGGCCAACTTCAAACAAATCAGTTCGCCTGGTTGTTCTAAGTTGGGACTGAGTCTCCGGTCTCTTCTGAGTTTTTTCCGTTTTCTTTTCTTCCTTTCATCATTTTGTGCCTGTACGCATTTTTGGGTGGTCCTAGTTCGGATCCAGGGACTTTTTGTTATGTTTATTTTGGTTGTTTTGATGCCTTTCTCCACTTTTTTATGTCGTAAGCGAAGGCTATCACCTCAACGACCATGTTCCGTCGTCTGGCCAAATTCTCATGAACTCGCAGTCCGATTGCCTCTAGGAAATCTAATAGTAGACAAAGATCAATGAAGCTAAACAGGGATCAGCGGACATATCCATTTCTCTGTCTCTGGTAGCATTCCTCACATGTAAGGTCTAATGACTTCCATCAACCTCTCCCAGACCTTTCTCGGCGCATCCAACCTTTCCAAATCCTCCATAATCTTCTCCTGCTGTAATACCACCATCTTCCTTCTAACACAAAACAACGCCCCTGTCCCCTCCGTCCCCTTCATGTTCTTCACCCTCACCTCACCCTTCTCACCCTCAACTCCCCACCCACCGACCCTCCCACTCGTCATCAAAGACACACAATTCTCCCCCGCATCCTCAACTCTCGTCCCCATCACCGCCACCAAGATCCTCCCATACCAACTATCCACCCAACTCCCCTAGGAATCCCCGTCGCCACCAAGCCAGGCATATTAAACACAAACATTACATCTAGATTCTCCTCTGCTACACGAGACAGCGTGAGCGTCATAGCCGTAGCGATATATTCGATAGAACACCACATCGAGTGTTCCCTGGCTTGTTGAGACCGAGATCGTCGAGTATAAGATTCGAGACCTCACCGCCGGCGCCGCCGAGGTTGATGACGCGCGGGTGGTGGCCGAGAGACGCGGAGGCATTGAGAAGGGGGAGGAGATGGCCAAGCTGGTAGTGCCAAGGAGTAGAAATGTAATTGAAACTCGGACAGGGAAAGAGGTGATGGAACGGAGATTTTGAGCCTGTGGGTCATCAAGCTTGCAAGTGGATGTCCGAAAAGTTGCACCCTATTTTGAAATACCGTCATACTGAGAAACATACACTGGTCTTTCTCAGCATCTGTGCAAATTCCATGACATGAGGTTCCAGCGCTTAACGAAGCTACACTCCTGCATTCGTTTATATTTCTTGCACAGTTGGCAGAAAGCCTTGCTTGACGTGTAGATGGCAGGAAGCAAGACGGACATTGTGGGCCAGCGATTCCCATAGAAGCCTGAGAGCTGCACGAGTCTGGAGACCTACAAAATACTCATCACAAAAGCTTCATCCGCTGTACCGAGGAACACATAAGGCCTCCATAGCCATATCCGCAGAAGAAGACTTCATTCCTAGCTGAGATCTATTTTTGGAGACCATGTACCAGTACCACCCAAATGTGGTGCCCACCGTCAAAGCCTTTCCCTCCCGATTATTCCACCATGTATTCACGCGAGAGCGATGCACTCAATTTCTACTGGCACACCCTTTGGCAGCTGGTAAACAGCCACGCAGCTTCTCGCCGGCTTGTGTGTGAAGAACTTCTCGTATGTGGCATTCATCTCCGCGAAGTTGTCCATGCTAGTCAAGAAGACATTGACCTTGACGACCTTCGAGATATCAGAGCCGGCCTCCTTGAGGACTGCGGAGAGGTTCTTGATGCAGAGTTCGGTCATCTGGGTGATGCTTGAGGATTCGAGGGTAAGGATCGTGCCGGCGCTATCGCAGGGGATTTGGCCGGAGCAGTAGATTGTGGTAGGGGTGGCAATTGCTTGGGACTGGAAGGTTTGTCAGTTACGTTTGTTGGGATAACCGAAGATATCTTGTAAGATTCAGCGCTGAAGAAGACGTACGTATGGTCCTGCAGCTATGGAGGGGTCAGTTTGCTTTCTTGGGAAGGTGGGGTAAAAACGTACGGAAAGCAGCATCCTTTGTGTAAACGACCTTCATGTCTGCCATTGTGATGTAGTGATCTGATTTCTGAGAAATTATCAATTGTCGTATTGAAGTAGTGGGCGAACTGCAGTGGGTTGAAGATCTGTTGATATTGCGAAGTCTAGCTTTGACGAGAGGGCGCGGAACATGAAGGTGGGGTTGTTTTGTTTGGCGGGGTTGATTTATTAGTAAGCAAGGATGACTTTAACGAAGCCATTCTAACGACATATCATTAACCCAAGCGCCAGATATCCACCACCACGACACCTAAAAGGATTTTGATCCCTGATACGATATCTGGACGAGAATCAAACGCATAATGCCCGGTCGGAAGATAGCAATTGGCCCTGGAAACCTCAAGGAGCAGCATTTGCTAGCGTTCAGTGCTGCAGGCAAGGGAGATCTGCCTAGCAACACCAGTGCACTGGATCTCGACAACTTGCCACTTTCATACTCACACAGTGATGGATTACGAAAGGCTTCATAAGGCATAGGACTCATCAAAACTATATCGATCGTCGCATGTTCATTCGTCGAATATCTCATAAAGCACGGAAAGGTAGAAACAACTCTCGATCCTTCCCAAGGATGCCAGATCCTCCCAGTCCAGCACCAAAGCAAAATCATGCCGAAAGACAACAAACGCCTCATTACTGGGTATACATCGCTCTAGAAATATCCTCATCATAGAAACAGTCTGAGATGTCTCAATGCAGTCTTACAACATTCACCCTACGTTCGCAGAATCACGCCTGGCGCTTCATATGGGCCCTTGCGGCTTCCACTGTTTCAGTCAGCAAACGAAAGCCTTCACTACAGTGGGATCACCATACACTGAGCATCCATTTTGGCTATGGGTTTCTTCCCTACGGAGATGAAGTCTTTCCCAGACACGATCAAATCGCAAGGACAGAACATTTCACCATCAACATCCATTAAATCCGGAGTTGGGAGTCGCGATGGCCTAGGGGCTGGTGGTGGTCTCTGATTTGGCCAAGAAGGAGCATCTGGAACTCTTGGAGGCACGTGAGAAGCGTTCCTCACATGTGAAGCCTTGTCCCTCTTCACAGCAGAGTTGGCCGATCCTTTGGCAAAGGTGCGGGAGCCCGATGTGCTGGTCATCGTGGGTATCCTTGGCTCAAGGCCAGGCAGTGGTGTTCGAGCCCGATTTTGGGTCAGGGGATAGAGAGTCCAACTTGCCTGAGCAGGGTACCGCGGATTGGCCGCCAGATCTAGTTTCCTGGCCTCTTGTGATCGAAACTCGGTCGAGAGGGGCCATGGAGCAGGTGAGTAGGTTTTTCTTGACACGCTTGGGCCTGAGTCTGCGGCTGAAGACCACGACGAGGGCAAAATTTCAAAATCTCGCGAGAAAGCTGCAGTCCCAATCGGTGATGGTCTCTTTTGTCTGGGTCTCATCTTGTACTCGTTGTCTACTGCCGTTGCATCGAAACGTACTTTCTTTTGGTTTCTGCTTTGACGGCTGTCTTCCAAGAAGTGCGAGGCAGGCCATGGTCCACTGAGTCTCTCACTCGATAATACAGCTGCCTGCATAGTTCTTGGTGGACGTTTTGTGTGTCTAAGTTTGTGGTCGGCCTTTCCCAATGCTGGGATGGTGGTGATAACCTCACGAACGCCGTCAGGCTAGTACGTTGAGAGCCCAAAATCTCGCTAAGGATGGCTGACGGGTCTCAGAGTTGATATTGATTCTCAAAGTTGATGAAACAATAGTGGTTGATGGATGGAAGTGATGGAAGCTTCCTCGACGACGAGGTGTGGATAAAAAGTGATGACAGGTGGGTGCCTTGGCGACTGTGTTCACCGAGTGAAGCGATGAGATGAGATCGAGGGTACCAGATATGGTTCACGTGTGGAAGTCCTCACAGGGGTCCGATGAGCCTAAAATAAATCGGGATGAGTTCGATGATGATTGGGATGATGATACCGATGAGGGACGGGTATGCAAAAGAGTGTGGAAGAAAGATGGTGGGAATGGGGGGAGTGCCAGCTTTTATGGTGCGGGACTCTCGGGGGCAGCCAATGAGAAGCGAGCACCCCTTCAGCGGCACTGCATATCTTCTCCCTCCCCAACAGGCTTAGCGACATGTCATCACATACACCAGGAACATGAGCCAGCTCCTGGAATACCTGTCAACAGGTAATATTCACCATCTTCACCAGCTTTTCCAAATCACATTGGGACTATTTCGTCTCCTTTCATGTGGTCCGTGCACACTCGAAGGATTTGATATGAGGCTGCCCGATGTGCCCACGGCATCTGCACCCATGCTAGCAAGGGGAAAAGATGAGCAATAGTTCACAAACATTGGCACAGGGCATCAGCTGTCGATTTCTTTCACTTCTACACGAATGTCTTTCACATCTTGCGTACTTAGTGCCCATATTTGTCTCCTACATAACAGCCCCGCACTGCTCTGTCTTCTACGGCAATGTTGTTGAGACTTTTCAGTACTTGTTCAGAGCATGAAGGAAATAAAATAAATTCGAAGGAAACTCCCTTTCGTCTACACATTGGGATCAACCCGCGGCTGGTTTGTTCTTCGATCCTTCTCTGTCTTCGTGTTCCCACTAGCTACACAAGGTCCGTTGAAGCGATGGGCTCACTACAGCAAAGGTCTTAAGCCGTGTAAATATCAAGCGATACACTGAGCATCTAGAGAGCTCGAAAAAATTGAAGCCATGGTGCATAGTGCTGCCCATGACTTCACACAATGTTGCGTCAACAAAGCCATCCACGTGACCGCTTGATCTCGGCACATAGACTCACCCAACTCCCGAGCCAGTCCCATTCACGAACGGCCGGTCCTTCCAGACAGTTTGTCTTTGACATCTCACGCTATTTGAGCAATGGCGTCCCACTGCCACCAGAGCCATCATCATCTCGATATCTCTTTCCTTTGTCCAAACCGAATCCAACATCTATCAGAGTCCCCCGATTCTGCTCGTTACCAGCCTTGATCATCAAACACAGCTGAGCCATAACTCTTCTCGCAGTCTCGAACCCTCCATCGAAGTACACTGCTCCAATAACGGCTTGCATAGCCCTCTCGATGGTTCTGGTTGCATCCTCTGTTCTCGCATCGTCCACCAGAAGTCTGAATGGATTCCTCGTCTTCCCTTCTTGCTTTGGCATCTTATTCCGTACCCAGCTCTCGATTTTGGTATTCTTGCCTACTTTGAAAAGGTTGCTTCTCCCGATCATGTCATTGATGATACGTTTCTGATTTTCTGGGCCTCGTCAGCTATGCCTTCCCCACAGTAAAGGAGGAGGAAGGCAGACTTACTGATCCTGAAAGTATAGCACTGATCCAGGATCACTAGCTTTAGAACTTTCTTTCCCACCTTCGCAAGTTGCTTGTTGCCCTCTTCACATCGCCGGTATGTCTTTCCCACGCAGGTCATTCCTGATCCGGGGCTCTCCAGCGCCTCTTCCAGTAGATCACCGTTCTGGAAAGTGTATCGCAAGATCCTTTCGATGTTGACTTGGAAATGGCCGCTGGATCCAGGAGCACAGTGTGTCAGAACTCCTCGACGGAGTTTGAGGTCTGTTCTGATCCCGCCAGAGGCATGCGGCGGCCAGTGCTGTTCTGGTACCAGAGTCTGATAATCCTGAAACGAGGGTTTGGCCGTTGCTTTTGACGCAATGGACTCTGGTCGGGCCGCTGGAAATGTGCTGGTGTGTTGCGGGGTGGAGGGTTGATTGGCGAACGTGGAGTAGTTGATGGTCTGAAGGTCCGGATGCCCTGCGACTGGACTAGTTGTTGTACTTGTGTTAGTGTGGTGTTGAGGAGTGTATTCCATCTGCGGGATTTGGGACGAGGGGACTTCGTGGATGATGGCGCTGGACCGAGTGTTCTCGGCGTGCGCGGGGATGGTTCTGTCTGTGTTCCAGCTGTTGGCGCTGACGGCCGAGAGAGCGGAACGGGTTAGAGATGATGAGCGATTCATTCGAGAGGACTGGGTATTCGTCGAGGTCTTTTGAAGAAAGGAAAGATCTAGGTTTGTACAAATTCGTCCCTAGCTTTTATGTCCCTCAGACGAGCGGTATCTTCAATCGGCTTATACATTGTGACTAGCTTCTCGGGGTGGTCAGGTGGAGCGGGCAGTCACGGTTGATGCGGGGAGGGGGGGACAGTAATATCACATTCATGAGCCGTAGTCTGGAATGGTCTGTTTTGATAACTTTTGGGGTATCTTTTTGGGGAAGTGGTGGGCTGAATAACGTGTGAAGGGAGTCTTGGATCATAGTAAAGCAGTCACATCTGCTCAGCACATAGACACATCCGTACAGTCAAGACTCAAGTCCACCTCCAAGCCCGAAAATCTCTAGGAGGATAACACAGTCCTAGATGATGCAGCAATGAATCAGGCAAGGAAACTTGAGCAACAAGTGCCCGAGATTTGGGAACCAGTCCGTCGTTCTTTTGTGTTTGTGTTCAATTTGAACATTTGCCTTCCTTGATTGTCGTTTCATCTAACATAACAACAGTGGGGTGAACGCTCCCTTGGTGTGGAAGGCCATTTTGGAAGCGACGCGGGAGACAATCCCAGATCACTTTCACCAGCCCAGGATTCTCAGAGCAGAAGCAGCTTTGGTATCTCGAGCTTCCACGCATGCTTTCGAGCGAGCTTTCTTTTTCTTCTTCGCCTGGCTATCCCAAGACTGGTTCTTTTCTTGAAAAGATGGCTTGATGGTATCTGCTGATCGAGGCATGGATAGATCGCATGCCCGCTTCTTGCTGCGTGATGTAGCTTTAGGCTTGTGGCTCTGTTTGGAGTTCTTGGTGGGTGCCATGGCGATAGCAGTAAAGGTATCTCGAGGGGCTCGTATGTTGATCGGTAAAGATGTGTGGATGAAATCAGCGCCGAAGCATGAATTTATGTTGTGGTTAGAGTAGACCTACGATACATATATAATTGCTGAGGAGACATGGGCGGGGACCTGGGCGAGGGACATCGCCTGGCAGGAGCTGCCCCAGCCGCTACCTCTCTCTGTCTTGTTCTATCCGCCAGCTCTATAGCTATCAAACCAAGCAACAGCTCGGCACTGATGAATCGTAGAGACAAAGAAATCGTAAGCCATTGCCGAAAGGCTCTTTGTGGGAAGCACGTGCTATGTGGCGATCCCTTTGTTCGGCTCGACAGAAAACCAATTAGATGGTTTCGAGGCAACGTGTTAAAGGAAAACCCCTTCCCCAAGATATCGACGGCATTGAACTGGCTCAAGCATAGATCGATGCCTGCTTAGCAAATACTGTAGGCTGCGGAGACACGTGGAATTATTTTTATGTTGACGAGGGGCCGACTCAGGCGAGCTGTATTGGGAGGTGTCCACGTATTGCAGAATCCCGATCTTGCGGCCCAAGAAACTGCAGCAACAGCAGATATACATACATTAGGACTTGTTAAATGAATATGCTGGTAGTACCAGGCTTCTGTAGTCTGATAACTGATTACTGATGCAGTAATGGATGCCTTTCCAGAACGACTCGAGTGAAAATGTTGAATGTAAGCAACACCATTTATGACATCAGTAAATTGAAAGTACAGTCAAGATACACTCAAGTCTGCTTGGGCATCTCCATTAAATGCCATATCATTATCTATGCCGGTAGGACCTGTGAAGATGTGAGGGGGTCGAAGCTTAGCTATTCAGCGACTGGAGTGTTGATTCTCGCTTAATTTTCTTCATGGTCTTGTAGCGAAATACAACCTTTTCTGTCAATCTGAGTAGGCCTGGCTCAGTGGAAAGATCCATTTGGACAGTAGACATGTAGGCAGGCCTGTGGGGGTGCCCCTTAGAGGGATAAGCCCCGTGAAGACCACAAACTTCTTTTTTGATTTCCTTTTTGCTGTTCTGTCAGAAGACATTGTTTTTAATTCCAACAATTTCAAGGGCCTCGCCAATTTTCCTTCGCTCTTGAGGGAGCTTTTTTAGGACATTGTATTCTACTAACTTACTTCTGGTTCCGGTTGGTTAAGCGACCCATGGCTCTGCGACTTTATTGACACGCTAAAGTCTTCATCTCACGATAATGACCCTCGCTTACAAGTCAGCGCCAACGTCAACGCGAATATCAGAGATCGTGTGCAGAAAGTTCGACCGTCTTTTCGTCCGGCAACTTCAAAAGTTCTCGTTTCTACGCAACACAAGCCCAACACAACAACGATACACCACACCACACCACAACACAACACAACACAACAAAATGAATCCTTCTCCTCCCAGCACCGACCCCGTCCCTCTGACTCCTGAGGAAGAGGCCGAGATAGCGGAGTATGAGCGCATCGTGACCTTCTCTCAGCAGGTCATGGCCGGTACCCATGCCCGCGTCAAGATCCCCGCCCACCTCGTAGGTACCTCTTTCTAAATGTTCTGAATCGGGAAACTTAACAATCCACCGTCTAAAAGATGTTGACGCGTTATTGACATTCGATACTGATGGCATAATAGCTCCCAAACCCCGTCAAAGCTGCCCCATCTTCTGCCGCTGTTCCCGCCGCGCCCGCCGCAGACCCCCTCGCTGCTCTCGGTGAGCTGGAACCCCCAACTGGCCCACGTGATGCCATAAACTTCGCTCGCGACTACTACCGGGACCTGGGCGTTCAAGCCAAAGTTACCCAGGACGGCATCCTGCGTGCCTACAATGGCAAATGTATGTCCTCAATTGTAGCAGGAACATTGAAAAGAGCTAATGTGTTGTTTTCCAGGGGCAGAGTTCGGCCCAGAGTCTGCTATCGGCCGCGCCAAACTCCAGTCTGGCAATGTCAACAAGGTCAGAAAGACCACGAAGGTCTTCGCCCAGGTCAAGGAAGCCTTCGCCGTCCTCTCCGATCCAAATCTCCGCATGCAGTGCGACGCCGGTCGCATTCGCGATCGTACCCCTCCCAACGACCGCCCAATTGCTCGCCCTGCTCCTCGTGGAGGTCGCGGTGGCCGTGGAGGACGTGGTCGAGGTGGACGAGGTCATGGTGGAAGACGAGGATAGGAGGGATGACTTTGTGTGGCTCGTGCTTTGGGACTTTGGTGTACGATAGGCAGAGAATGAAAGCGCATGAATACCCAACAACGGGAAAAGCAATCAAAACAAGTCAAAAAGTCTTGAAAATTTACCGAGGTAGATCTTTACAGTGCTGGCAACCTGGCGGATCATATATACTGCCTCCATACCCGCCCGAAACGTAGTAGTACACATCTTCTGGCTGACCTACCACAGGCGACGACGATCTATCCGGGTCCAACCACGTTCTGCCGAACCAGAAGTCCGCAAGGTCTCCAAGACGCAGGCGATAACAGTCAGCCATGCCCAGAAAGCGTGGTTGTGGGAACGCCTCCACAATCTTCACCCAGAAGAGTCCGCCAAGCTTGAAGCTTTCAGACGTAGATCGAGCGTCCGGGAAGGATTTGGAAGTGTTCTGAAGGTGATCCATTGTCTCGGCATCGAGTAGAATGCAGGACTTGAGTCGAGGACTTGCGGCTGAAATGTGTTTCGGATTACCTCCCCAGTGTGCGTAGGCCCAGCGCTTGAAGTACTCACTGACCTGTCTCAACTACATGAATGATGTTTGCTGTTAGTAACTGGTATTGCTCACCTGCGCCACAGTAGCTTCGTTCAATTTCTCCTTATCTTCAACGATATCATTGACGAACCGCCCCAAGAACAATTCATTCGGAATCGAGCTCGCAATCTCTGGCATTCTCTCTGGCCAGTAGTATTTGAATTCATACTTTCCCCTAAGGCCCCCTATGCCGTATATTCGCTTAGTAGCAGACTGAACCTCGGTGTCACTCCAAAGCCTGAGAAAGCGGTGAATTTTATCGATCCCGTGCTTGAACTTCTCATCGTCGCCATCCCGGTAGGCGGTGCGGATAATGGTGTAGCCCCACGTTCGAGCACGATAGTTATCGCACCAGAAGTTTTCAGTGAGATATTTCAGGTAGTCAGTGATTTGGGATCGGTCTGGCTCGCAGGATTGAAGCTGCGCTTCTTCCAGAAATGTTCTACTATTGCTGATAACTTGTAGTATCGTTTCGTTGTCTGTCAATGCCTCAATGAGAGTCGGATCATCGGCTGCGATTGTCCGAGAAGTCATCCTCCGAGAGTCGACAGCTACTGGATCTTGAGCATGGATTGAATCTGTTTTCAAGAACAGATCGTGTGTCTCGGTGAAATTTGTAAGCATAAACTTGGCAGTCCACTTACACCTGATGATTTGCCCCTCTTCCATCCCTATTTCAGGACTCCATTCCGCCTATTTTCAACCACGACTAAATTCGTCTCTTTGATGGGCAGATGCCACTGGAAAACTGGAGTCAGGCAAACAACAACACGGAGATAGAAAAATAAAACTTGAGGTTTCGTAGAATAACACAACGCTGAGCACTTGCTGCGGCTAATCCCGCGAGGAAGGCTACTCTTCAATATTTCTTTTAACATCTAGTGTGCTCTAGCTGTCATCTATTCCTCAATATTCGTTCTCTTCGAAATCTTCTCATAATTCTTCAAATTCTCCTTGTACTTCTCTACCTTCTCCGTGATTTTCGTAAACCCGTCAGAGCCAAGAGTGATCCTCAAGGGCGGATCATTGTTAATAGCAAGCTCGTACATGGCTCTTGCAGCTTTGGCTGGGTCGCCTGATTGAGTACCATTTCTCGCTTCCTTGTTCCTCTTGGTATCGATGTGATCATAAGCGGGATGTCTCTTCGCGGAGAGTCCATCGACCTTTCCGAGGAATCAGTCCTGAACCCACCCAGTTCAATCAGTGTGAACTTGATTCCCCACTCAGGCTTGACCTCCTGGCTAGTCGTCTCCGTGAAAGCCTCGACAGCCCACTTACTGGCGCATTAAACGCTGAAGGTGGGGACGCCAATTTGACCTCCTACGCTGGTGACTTGCTGGATCAGTCCTCCTGAGGGTTTCTGCTCGCGCATGGCTTCCATGGCTTTCCGCGTGACATTGATGAGGCCGAAGAGGTTGACTTCCATTTGCTTCCTGATTTGATCGTCGGCCAATTCTTCGAAGGGGCCAGAAAGACCGAAACCAGCATTATTTATTATAAAGTCCACGCGCTCGAATTTCTCAAGGGTGGATTTGAATGCTGAGTCGATGTCGGATAGCTAGGTGACATCGAGTTTAAGAACGAGGAAGTTCTAAATAATGGTTAGGCTAGGGTGTCATAGGCCGCTACACAGAATCTCACCTTATCATTTGTTCCTTTGAACTTAAGAGATTCGGTCTTCCGGGCAGTCGCAACTGCAATGTCACCTCTATCAAGAACTTCCTAGACCAGGTTGTTTCCAAACCCCGTGGAAGTCCCAGTGATTGAAAAGACGCGAGGCATGATAACTGTTTGGTTAAGGTAATGTTTCAATGTTATATGAGAAAACAGAGAAAATGTTAGAAGATATACTTAGCTCTTTCTACCTTGAGTTCGCCATGCTATGAGCTTGGGCGAAGGCAACATCGTCATCGATGCTTCGGCGTTAAGCTAGAAGCTATTCTAGAGGTGAAACTATACTCCCCTTGGTAAGTCTCAGTAAACATATCCACTTTCTTGCATTGAATGAGCATTCTGGCAGCATCTGTTTCCAAATACCAAATGACGTTACGGTCGATGGTGATCGAGTGTTGAACTGATGTCGTTAAAGTCTACTCTAAGCCGAGTGAAGTTTGGGTTGGGCGGTGAAAAGGGGCACAATTCAGGACGTCATGAATCGAGAACGACAACGACTGACTTTCAGGTTCCTCATGTATAAATCCGTCTCTTGAAGAATATCCCATGCATTTAATTGCTTCGGAACTCTTTTCGCTTTTTCGTCTGTGTTTGAGCAGTCTATAAACCTAGTTTCGACATGGCTCCGAGAGACTTCTAGCATACAGCCGCAGACTCCCGGAACTCGAATTGCGAGAAATTTCCAAGTCACATTCCAAAGTTCTCCAGATCTCATACGAGAAGATAAAGATTACCTCTCAGTTCCATCCAATCGAGGTATGATCAAAATGGAGCCATCTTCCGGTGGAACGGGTAGCAAAAAGTCTCAAGTGACGGCGTCCTCGGCACGGCAACTGAATGAGGGGGAAGGCATCCGATGGAACCACTAGAGCGCCCAACTTCAAGCCATTTTTACAAGCGTCAAGCATTGTCCTATCATTTTCCATTAAGTCTCAAACCATGCCCCAGTGATGAATTCTGGAACTCAAGGAAATGTCTAAGTACAAGCTGTCGTTGCACCGCTCTTCCACCCCGCAATGCGGGGTATCTCTCTGACGATGAGTTCCGCGTTGATCTGGTACAAGTATTCTATGTTTCTCTAGCATTCATTTTTCTTTTCTTTTCTTTTGCATACTATCCTTCAGTTCGATTTAAACATATCTTTCATTCTTCTGTACACTCACAATCCTGCCCTCAAAATGCGCGCCCAAGATCTCCCTTCCTTCAAGGACATGCCAGCCGTCAAAGGCATGCCTCACGGTGCAGCATGGGGACTCTTCGACAAAGACGGCAAACGTGACAACTGCGGAACACTGAATCTCCTGACCCCCGAAATCGCAAAAGAAGCTCAGAAAGAAATCCGATCCGGAACAAGCGTTGCCCTGAAGTAAGCACCTCTCCAATCTCTCTCTCTCTCTCTCTCTCTCTCTCTCTCTCTCATCCTCGCTTGACGAACAAATAAACAAAAAGCTGACCTGAAAACCAAGCTGGGGACTCGAAAACGTCCACGAACCAGGCTTCACCCGCGAGAAAGCTCAGCACCACTTCAAAGATCTGAAACCCCTCGGCTTCTTCGCCTGGGACGATCTGATCCACATCAACACGCAAAGCGGCTCGCAATGGGACGGCTTCCGACACTGGGGCCACCAAGAGACGGGACTCTACTACAACGGTCTCAAGCATGAAGAGATTCCCGACCCAAAGCACATCTCCGACAACAGCCAGCACCACTGGACGGAACGGGGCGGTATCGTCGGTCGCGGCGTACTTATCGACTATGCGTCTTGGGCAGAGAAGAAAGGGATCCAGTATGAAGCGACGAGCAGACACGAGATCACCGTGAAGGATGTCGAGGCTATAGCTAAGGATCAGGGCGTGGAGTTCAAGCCGGCGGATATCCTGATTATTAGGAGTGGATGGGTGAAGTGGTATAATGGTGCGGATGACGAGGAGAGGATTGCGAAGGCGAAGAATGGGCATGAGTTTGTTGGATTGGCGGGGAATGAAGAGAGTGTGGAGTGGCTTTGGGATCACCATTTTGCGGCGGTTGCAGGGGACGCGATTGCGTTTGAGGCGTGGCCTCCTAAGGCGCCTTATAGTATGTCCCTTTCCCTGTTTTTGCATGACAGATCCTCCGTCCCTTATATACTTGTCACATCTCTCTGGTCTTCCGAGCCTTGCTCAAAATTGAGTCAAGTGCTGACTACATTAACAGGACTCCACGACCATTTCCTCGCCTTCTGGGGAACGCCCATTGGCGAATTGTGGAATTTGGAAGGGCTAGCTGAAGCATGCAAGCGCGAGAACAAGTACAGTTTCATGCTTACCAGCGCCCCATTGAATATCCAAGGCGGAGTAGCGAGTCCTCCGAACGCCATTGCTATCTTGTAATTACCACGCTAGTCATTAGAATGTTTCGGTCCCCATGCTGAAGTGTAACCTCAGTACAACTGATAAGCATGTTGGAAATTGCGTTGCTAGTTTCTGTATCCATGTGTTTTTGAGAACACAGGCATAATTGTACTTTATTCCGAGAATGTGACTCGTCGAATGGAAGACAAACAATCATCCGATAATACTAAGCGAGAACTCTGGGGTGTTTTTGACTTTCGCAGGTAGAAAAAGCCCCATTCAAAGTGTCAAAAGGCGGACAGATATATTGTCTGCAGCGCTGTCATAGCGCAGCAGTCTGCTACTCGAAGCCTTTTGAGTATCACTTGTACACAGAATGTCAGTGGAGAGAGGTAGCGGCAAAAAATGCACTTGAGAGAAGTTGTTTGAGTATTCTAATCATCGAGTCGAGCTACAAGGCAGGTACTTAAGTACTTGCTTACAGATTCATCCGCCATTGTGTCCTGCATCCCTTCCTTCGTATGCATTCCCGCATAGCACAATCTCCCATTTCGCCCACACCTTCCGAACCCTCAAGAAATATCCAAATCCCACGCCATGAAACGCCCAGCCGCCCATAAGTACAAACGCCACGCAATGCGACGTTAAACCATTGCTCCATCCAAATAGATACTTACACGCACATAATCTCCGCGATGAGATCAGGGGATGAAAAAGAGAGCTGTGGAGAGGTATGACCATCTCCCTCTACAAAACCACCTGCCTAGCATCCCGCATCAAACTCTCGTTCGGACAATACGGACACTTGAATCGACTTCCCTTGCTCAACCTCTGCAGACTCTCCTTCGCCACCACGTGTCCGCAGGGCATCATCATGGGCGGGTTACTTTCCGTCGTCTGCTCTTTCGACACGGGACACACGAAGATGGCGTGGAAGATCATGCTTCTCGGGAGTGCAATCTCAACGGGTAATTCGTCTTGAGTCGTCCATTCCGTACGTTTCTCTTTGACGATCGAGGCGAGTTTGAGGAGGGTGGGGAGAGCGATTGCGCCTGCTGTGCAGGCTATGTAGAGCGGTGAGGAGGGAGATAGGCCAAGTAAGCTGCAGAATTCTCGGGTGAAGGATTGAGAGACTTCGGACCAGGCTGTTTCGGTGTTGAAGAGGTACCAGTAGGGGCTCGATCGCAAGTTGGTTTTGTATAGGATTGCTGCTAGGAGTTGCTGGCAGTCTTTCGTAAAGCGGATTTGGTGTCGTGGGAAAGTTTCTTGAGCATATTTGATTGCTCCACTCAGACCATTGTTCTCGTCATCTGGGAGCCCATTTATTTCCGGTCCTTGGAATAGCCATATGTATTGTAATTTGCAGAGTTCGAATTCTAGATTGCTGCCTCTGTTTTCCAGCTCTGCGCTATTTTGTCGTGCCCATTCTATGGCGGGGTGGAGGTTCTGAATCTTGAGCTCGTGGAGGATTTGGTACATATTCGAGAATTTCTCTTGGAGTTCTTGGGACTTGAGAGATGCCAGGTCGTTGGAGTCGTTGCTTGCTGGATTCGGAGTTCCTGGAGTCGCGTGCGGTTGGGGCGGATTGTCGAGAGCTTCGGAGAGGAAGGTAGATGCTACGTCGAATTGCCCCTCTCGTAGAAGGTGCATGGCAATAGCTCGATTTATTAGAGAAGGATGTGATGCCAGAGCATCGTATTCCGTAGGCAGAGCTTTCACTGGAAAGTACTGTGCAGCATCAGCAGAGGAACCCCAAATCTAATTTGAATACATACCTTGTCCAGAGCTTTCCCAAAGCTATTATGTCCCTTATGAATTTTCTTCAGATCCTCGTTAACTTTCCAGAAGCCTTGCTGAACTGGATTTTGTAGTTTTGCCAGAGTGATGGAAGCAGAATCCGGTTCTAGAGAGGGATTAGTTCGCTCCCGGAACGCAGCATTATTTTTCTCAGTCTTCGTACCTGCGATTATGGTTTCTCGAGCTCTCTCCAGCTGCTCAATAATCTTGTCCACGTCTTCCATACTCTGCTTGAGGTTGGCATCCCTCCGCAGCTTCGCCAGCTCTATCTGCAGATGATCCATGGTCATTCAGCCACCCCGCCTTCGATTCTGGTATGATCCTCCTTGCTGTAAGTATTGTCTCCCGCTGCTATCTTCTTGTTCTTGAGGTCGAAAACATGTGTGATAGTACTCCGGGCTTGTTTCGTGAAAGCTGATCGTCGAGAGGTGGAAAAGCTGGTGTGTATCTAGAAGATTGTTGCTGTTGTCGTCGTCGTGAAGTTGGGAAGCGGTGGAACCAGAAGTCAGGTAAGTCACTCAGTCGCTGGTCGTACCCCGGAAAGTCGATTAGTGGCCTTGCATTAGTGAGTTTGGGGTCCAATAGCAGTGTTCGCTTCAGGGCCTTGGGGCATGTGTGCAGGGGCTATTCAGTACTACTAATAAATCACATGCAGTACGCCGCCATTTCGTGAGCTTGAAAGGGACAATGCAAGGAACTGGATGAAGGAAATAGCCGGATACTATCCTTTTCTTATTCTTGATTACAACGACCTACCTGACAATATAGTCGTTCGCCCTTCTCTCTCCAGTCACTGAATTCTGCAAAGCCATGAGTCTTCTCAAACTACCCTTTCTGCCGTTCTCTTGAATGCCGCGGTTTAGCCATCGCGACGTCACTCAAAACACCCCCGTCAAACAGAGCAGCCAAAGCTCCCAAAGGAGCAGAGGATACTCCGAAGTAAAGCATGGCAACCAGGTTTAGCTTCCCCAATGTGTACGATCCACAAATGCATCGAGAGGAGGTCCTCACTCTCTCAAGAACAACTTCGCAACAAACTACAAGAACTCTTGCGAATGGGACAGCCGGCTCTCCAATGACCAGACATGCGCCCCCCTCCGCCAGGAAACCCCCTCATACTCTGCAACGGAGGAATATTGTGTTTCCAGATCCTGTAGCTTTCAGGTAGGCAATCCGGCCCTAATAATGCTTCATTTAATTGACCGGGACAGATATCTCGAAGAGGACCCTCTGGCTGTGGTAATAGAACGACGAGGCAAGATTGTCGGCTACGAACTCTACCTGGTAGAACAATGGGCCTGTTCTAGAGTACACCCGACCTTCGTGATAGCGACATATACTGGCGATCCGAATCATGTAGCTTGGGTGGGGGTTCTGGGTGTGCCCGCGGACGAAGAGACTTGGTCACCGAGAATGCGGGTATACTTTGCTGCTGTTGCCAAGTTCCATGCTAGACCAAAGGACACACCAAAGGGAATGCTGATGGTCACGAATCTCAGCAGCTTCCCTTCAGCTCTTACCGTTATACCTGTTCCAGATGGCGATATCACGAAACACAGGGAGGACTTCATAGTCAATGAGAATTTGAAGAGGTTAGGATGTTCTGGCCGGTCTGGAATGAGCTTGGCTACTCCCGCTGGAGCAACGCAAGCCAAGTTCTTCCAGTTGTACAAGACGAGCGATCGAATACCGCTCTATGGGGCTGTTCTTGAACTGGTTAAGCTCTGCCAGTTCGCTCTGACGATATTTGGGAAGTTGGAACAAGAATATGCAGATGGAATACTCTGCGATGTCACAGAGAAGGCTGTGAATGACTGGTGGACTGAGATCGGATCCGAGTACTACAATATTGAACCTACAGATGGGATACTTGGGCCCACCACAGTGGCAGCCATGTTGGGAATGCTGATTGGAGCTCGCAATCGCCTTAGCTGGTATGGTGCACCAGTTCCCAAAGACACCTTTGATTTCGTCCTCATGAAACGTGGAGTGGCATACTTCCAAAAGTCACAGAAGATGGAGCGCAACAGACAGCTGGACCGACATACGCTTGATCGACTCCACAGAGTGACAGCGAAGGCTGCTGCAGGAGAAGGGTGGGCGGTACCGAAAGCTGTCAAATCAACCGTCGCTGAGCTGAGCGGAAAAGGTGGGGAGATGGTAATGGGAATGGTTGGGAGAGATAAGCCTGGCATCGGAGATATTGAGACCCTCGACTATGATCGATTCGTGAGCCTACTCCACGGCGAGAGGGCAAAATGGCTTTGGTATGGTAAGCCTCGCAGGAATGGTGGGACTGAGCAGTTTGGTAGGCCTGGAGATCATGATGCAGGGCACCTAAAATTTCAGAAAGATGACCAGGGTGGCTATATTTGGTCACACAGCAGAGCCGAGTCAACACCAGCAGAGGAAGAGGCTCAAAAGAAGGAAGAGAGTCCTCAAGCCGTGTATAACAACAAGCCACCAGGGTCAGCAACAAGCATGCTCGAAAGCCCGAACGAGAAAGATCCGCAGCTGCGGAAGACTGTTTTTAAGAGTGTGACGGGAAAAATGAGTGATGCTCGATCTGGTTTTGGGAGGATCAAAGATGCTGTTGGTCTTCGTGGCCACACTAGCAGACCTTCGAAGGATGAAGGCGTTGATGTCGGCTATTTTAACAACCCGAACAACAGCTCGAGTACATTCGGAGTAGGGTCAACCGGTACACCAATCAGTCCAGTTATGGTTGGCAAGGCATTCACGTGGAAAGATACGCCGGCCCAATATCAAAATGGCGCTCCGAAGGCAGAAATCCTATCTTCTGGAAATATACAACGGGAGCCAGAGGCCATGATAGAGGAAGTTCGATCGGATGTGCCTATTGTCAACGTTCCAGAGGAAGATCAAAATGCAATGGAAGCCGAAGCAAAATGGGCTGAGCAAGTCAGGGAAATTCGCCGAGATGTCGTTGCAAATGATCTATCTGTTGCTGGATCCGTGTACGATGAAAGAGATCTCGAAGGCCCATTGCTAGAAGCTCTCCGTGAGCCGAACAATTTCCAAGTACTTCTACATCGTCGCCACAGCTTCTCAGGAGCCTTTCCCGTAATTCCTAAGCAACGGAACGACGCATGGTGGCCTCGCCAAATGTCGTTCACCGATGCCGAAGATGCCATCTTGGGCTGGGAACCTGTTGGCGCTATCGCAGATGATGGCGAGGATGCTGATACCTGGACGGCTTTGCAAAGACAAGAAATGCTCTCCACAGATTATAAGAATCTCTTTGAGAAGATCGTTGATCTTCAAGATAAGATTCGACCTTGGGTTGAGCAAAAGGTGGAAGGGATTGAAAAACTCGACGAGCAAGCTTCGACGGACCAAGAGCAATTTCAGACGCTCTACTATCAATTGACCGAGCAGTACCAGGCTGTGAAGCAAAGCTCTCAGGACGTACTCGGCGATGAAAGATCTCATGTCATGGAAGCTATCAAGGACATCGAAGTGCTGGGAGCTAAGCTTGAGTATGAGATCAATGCTCTGGTATCCAAAGTACAAGACGTTGAGGACGGAGTCCTACAATTTGAAAGACAAGTCGATGATTTAGAAGGCCGAGCAGACGAGCTGGAGAAGCAGTTGAGTACGGAGAGTTGGCCTCACTGGCTAGTGAGAAGCATCACAGGAATCGGAACAGGACCTAATATCACGGCACCTCGGCGGCATCAGCAACAGCAATAAATAAAGAAGCGGACAGCAAGCAAGCAAGCAAAAAATACAGGATATCGGAGCATTGGAAGCATATAGCGGGCGTTAGGGATACCCCATGAGCATTTACATGGCAGCATGATAGCGAGCGTGGCGTGTGTGCAGACTAGAACCAGATCTGAGTGGATAATGAACGCCGTTTTTCTTCATACACGTTCTATAATACATTTGCCCTTCCAAGGGCTTATCTTGAATATCCAAATCCAGACCATATCATGCCCTCGATATGACCGTGAATCAAATAAGACCCATACCAATCTATCATTCCATGACACAAAGCATGACCGAGATATGATTCCCAATATTCAGCAGTAATACAACATCAGAAATCTCCCTCCCATCATTTCGTCTCTCCACCCAATATCATCACATCACAATACATCCCATCACGCCCTCAATCCTCTTCTTCTCCCTCTCCAGTATCATTCTCGAAATTTCAAAACCTTTACATCCCACCAAACCCCATGCCTCCACCACCCGCGCCCTTCGCCTGCGCCTCCGCCTGCAACAACTCCGAGATCTTCATCTGCACGTCGAAGAATTTCGAGGCGCAGCGGTCGATGCAGACGCCTTCGCCCTTGTTGATCTCGCCTTCGCGGTACTCTTTCGGTATGCATTTTTTCATGCAGGCTTGTTGGAGTCTGTAGGGGAAGAGAGCGTTAGTTTTGGATTTTCAATTTGGGATTGGGTAGGTTGGATTGGGGAGAGGGTTAATAAGGAGGAGCGTTCCGAAGGGACTTGAAAGAGAAGACTGGGAAGGAAGCATTGGAACGCAATGAGGGCATAGGGTCCCATGTTAGAAGCAATGGCAGACATACTTGTTGAACATATCCGTCACCAAGTCCATCTCCTGCTCTGCAGCGGCAATCTTTTCCGCCGACGAGGGCTGTGGTCTACCGAGTCCGAACATTGACATGATTGCGATTGTGTTGGTTATCGAGGGATTAGATCAGGGTGTTGTGTTTGAGAAAGTGTTGGAGCTGCGGATTCGAGGTTGAATGGCGATGATGCAGATGTTGTCTTTCCTTCCCGGGTCCAAAAACTGGAAGCTCAAGGCTCAAGCTAAAATAGTGGAGACCAGCAGCGGCCGCTAGCACGAACAGCTGTGACCATAAATTATTTCTGCACTGCGAAACCCGAGTCCTTCTCTCTTAAACAGCTTGGAGCAATTGCTTCAAGCCGCCAATTGTTGCTGTAAGTCTATACGTTCTCTTTCCTCGATCTGTGCGTGCGGAGGGATCCAATGATGATTTCAATATAACATTAGAACCGTTGCGACTGACACCTTTCGCGGTGGTTGATCTCACATCGATCCGTTGTCTGATATATCCCTCACTGCTACACATTCTTGCTTGGAACGCTCTTGGCTGGACAGCATGCTAATGTGTGCGATGACACAGATGAGTTCTCTTACCGGTCTGCGGTTCCTGCGACCATATCTGCAGCAGGATCTGCCTGTCGTTAGGCATGCAGCATATCTCCGATTCTTCTCGACGACGCGATCATGTCTGTCATCCAAGCAGAAGAAAGCTCAGGACGAGCCAGGGATCAAGAGAAACAAAGTCGCGATCAAGAGTGATGTGCAAGGCAGAATAGAAGAGCTGCAGAAAGCAATGAGACTGGAATGGCCGATGATAACAAGTAGTCCACACGCAATGACACTGCTGGATTATACTCTCAAGTACCACGACATGAATCCATCTGAGCTTAAGAAAAGTGACTATGTGATGCTACGAGGTATGGAAGGAAATTGATGTTCTCCCGGGAATGAGCGCTGGCGCTGATGGGTATGTAGGTCGTGTGCTCTCATGCCGTGTTGCCAGTTCAGCTCTCGTATTTCTCGATATAGTTCAAGATGGCACCACTGTTCAAATAGTCGCCGATCTTTCTCGCATTGATTTCATAGGGGGTGAGAACAAGCGCTCTTTCAAAGCCTTCTACCGTCTAATTAGGAGAGGTGATATCATCTGTATGCCTCCATGCCCTCTCGTGCCCTCAGCCTACTAATTTGATGAAGCTGTTTACGGCCATCCTTATGTTACTCAACGAGGAGAACTATCTCTCAATGCTATAGAGATCCCCCAGATCCTTTCACCCTCCTTAGCAAGTCTGCCACGTACTCTGGAGGACCGAGAAACCCGCGTCCGAAACCGCCATGTTGACATGTTGGTCAACAGCAATGTAGTGGAAACCTTACGGCTCCGCTCTCACATCATTCAAAGCATGCGAGACTTCCTTCTGAAAGATAACTTCATGGAGGTACAGACACCACTCATAGCCGATAAAGCTGGAGGTGCAATCGCCAAACCTTTCACGACTGTCGCCACAGAGTTCTCGGACAAGCAACTCGCTCTACGGATTGCGCCTGAGATATGGCTCAAGAGACTAGTCATCGGAGGCATGGATCGAGTCTTCGAGATTGGTCCTGCCTTCCGGAACGAAGGCTTAGATGCTACCCACAACCCTGAATTCACAACATGCGAGTTCTACAGAGCGTTTACAGATCTAGAGGAGTTGATGAGAATAACAGAGAGTATGCTCTCCAGCATCGCAACTCGAGTCTCCGAACTCCGCAAAACAACACTCGTCAACCTACCCGCCGGTCCACCGTTAGAAGACTTCATCAAGCCATTCCAACGATTGGAATTCATACCCACCATCGAAACCGCTCTCGCTACCTCACTACCTGACCTCTCTTCTCCAACTGCTGAAGCAGACCTCACGGCCCTCTTCGACAAACATTCTCTCCCCCTCCCACTCTCACCCACCCTCCCCCGCCTCCTCNACAAGCTCTCCTCCCTGTACATCGAACCCTCCTGCTCCACACCCACATTCATAACGCACCACCCGTCCTGCATGGCCCCCCTCTCCAAATCCTTCCTCTGCCCCAAAACCTCTCAATTCATCTCCGCCCGCGCCGAACTCTTCATCGGGCACCGCGAGATCGCAAACATGTACGAGGAAGAGAACTCTCCTTTACAACAAAGAGAGAAGTTTGTGCAGCAATTGAAGTGGAAGGATGATGAGAATCGCGCTGGTGTGGATGAGAGTTATATCGAGGCGTTGGAGTATGGATTGCCGCCTACGGGAGGCTGGGGGGCGGGGATTGATAGGATTGTGATGATGTTTGGGGGCGCGAAGAGGATTAGTGATGTGTTGGCTTTTGGGAGCTTGAGGAATGTGGTTAATCTTGGGAGGGAGGGGACTGCTGCTGTTGATGGGGTGGTTGAAGGGATTGAGTGTCGGGGTAAAGGACCGGTGGAGGAGAGGAGGGAGGGGAAACTGAGGAGGAAGGAAAGTGAGAATATTAGGAGGGAAAAAGTCAAGGCGGAGGTGAGGAGGGCGAGGGAGAGGGATATTGTGGTTATGATGAGGAAGGCGAAGGAGTTGGGGTTGGGGGATGTGGTTAGGGGATTAGATTCAGAATTGAAGCTGCAGGAGGAGAAGGTTGAGGATCCCATTGGGGAAGAAGAGGTGGAGCATGTTGATAAAGAGGAAGTCGGTGGAGGGAAGAAAGCAGGAGATGTTTGATTAAGTACGAGTATTGAGTATTGAGATCACGACAAGCCGGCTGTAAGATATATATTGTAATATACGTGTTAAATGAAAACGATAGACAAACAAGTAAGCAAGAAATCACCATCCAGATCTAATACATAGTCTTCTATCATATCCAGATATGCACACACACTCTCTCTTGCATAAGTCCCACGAGATACAAATCACATACGAATGTTCTTAAATCTCCTCGCATAACCTGTAACAACAACCAGCTAGTCTCTCGATCCATCCACCGAATCCCTTACTCCAATCCATACTATCCATTCCATGATCTCAATCACTCCCCTCCCTCACTTCTCCCAACAGTCTACAGCACGACACCACTTATATTCCAGATCCTCAAACCCACAAATCTCGAGTTCCCTCTCCCTCCAACATCCCATCTCAGCCAAGCCACATCCCAAACCGTCCAAGCACCCCAGTCTCAACCCTTGCACCTCCCACATGACAAAGCTCCCCACCCCGGCCCGAAAGACCAATGAACGACTCTCGAAGACGCCCATCTGACTTTTTTGTCGCATGTCGCACATTTCGAGCTTGGCACTCTTGGCAGAGCCTATGAAAGGCCTTGGAAGAGGTGAGGATGGAGGTTTGCCAAGGAGGGGGGAGCTTGGCGTGGATGGATGGTGGAGGATGGTTGGGATACTGTATGGGTCAGGACTCAGGATGAGGCTGAGGCTGAGGAGAGATTGTGATGGCAGTGGTATTATACTGTAATGTTGATTTTGGTGAGGGCGAGGGCAGAGGGAAGAGTACGGAATGACATTCATAAATGATGATGTATGAGTGAAACATTATCAGGTAGTGAAAGGAGGTCAGATAAGATAAATAGATTACTGAATGCCAGTTAGCACAGAGCACTGGTAGTTATATTGGTACCAGTGGTATTTCGAGTCTTGTGAGAGTATGTGCCGCAAATAGACGGTGGAAGTAATGTAGGTGTGCAATAATAGCCTGGGCAATTTACCGTGAACATGGACAGCATGCCATATCGTGTGGCGATTGCCATACGGAGGCGGACTTCACCATAGTTCAGAGCGAGCGACGGTGTGAGGTCTTCATTTTGTCGAGTCAAACATTTCAGGTGCCGAAACCATATCCCACGCTCCAAGATTTCATCAACTACTCCAAAGGCATTTGAACGGTATGTCTCATGGCCTGTGAGGAAGTATTGTTCTGGTCCTTGTCAATGTTGGCGAGGGCTCAAAGACGAGGGCTCTGTTTATTATGCGTATAATGAAGACATCCTCTTCCGTTTTAAAACTCCTTAGACATTTGGAAAGGCCTTCGTTCATTCGATATCTGCATGTCTAGCGCCACATGCTGCGAAAAGTCCCAGAACTTCCTCATACTAAATCATACAGTCGTGGTATCCACAGCATCAGGTCCCTTCGTCTCTCCCTCCTCCCCAACCTTCTTCTCATCAGCTGTCTTCCCATCGGCATCCACAATATCCACATCTTCACTCTTCGCATCATCGGCCTTAACCCTCTTCTCCTCTCCTCCCAGCTCCTCATCTGCATCACGCTTAGGTGTGCTGGGCTCTTTACTCTCAGCTGTGGCCTCCTCTTCATCCTTGACTTCCTTCTCGACATCTTCCTCCTCGCCATCCGACTTAGGGTCTAATCTTCTGCCAACAGCGGCTTCGATGTCGATACCCTGCATACCGACAGCACCCCGCTCAGTGCCACTGCCTGCCGCATGCTGCGGTCCCATATCCTCCATACCAATCTCCTCTGGTCCTCTGGCATGTGGTAGCTCATCTTCCTCTCCCAAGCCATCACTATCCCCTCGTCCACCAAGCTGCGTCGCTGGTACCACGCCAGCTCTCTGTTCCTGTCTCAGCAACTCGCCCTGCGTAATGCCGCCCTCAGCCCTCAAACTTGCGACTTCACTCTCACTCCCTGTCTGGGCCGTAGCCGACGAGACACCGTTTACAGATACAGAAACCGTCTCAATGCCACCCATTCCATTAGGCCCATCAATCATCTCTGTGCTCTCTGTCCTGACTTCTCCTTCTAAAGGTGAATGCGATCCCGTACTCGACCCTCCATTGCGATTCAACCATGATATGGGTGTCAACAATGCGCCACCTAGACTCTCGTCCGATCCTAGCGCTGGAGCTATCGACGCTGCTGGGTTTCCCCATGAGATGCTGAGGGGATCAACACTGCTAGATGTGCCGTTCGAGAGGAGGCTCAGAGAGGAAGGATCGGGGATTGCGGGTGGGAGTGGGAATGTGTGTGCGCCTGATGTGACATGTACGACGCGGTCGAGAGCGTGAAGGTAGGCTGGGAGGGAGCGGTAGTGTTGTTTTGGTTCAAGAATTAGTTCAGCGAGACGCTGGATGGTGTGTGGTGGGTTCTTGGTGAAGAGGGTTGTGAGCGTGCTGATAATTGAGGTGAGGAGGTCTTGGATTGGGGTTGGGAGGGCAGTAGGTGTGGGTTGTGGAGGGGCGTTCTCTTTATTTTGGGAGGAGTCGCTGGCTGGTGGTGGGGAGGAGGGTGGGTTGGAAGATGAGGCTATCGTGGATGCTGATGGTTTGGAGGAGGGTGGTGGAAAGTCTTCTTGTATGATCTGCGGGTTGTTAGAGTGAGTGCTGCGAGGGGACGGGAGACTTGCTTTCTCTAATCGCGGAATCAATCTTGTGAGTAGGCTGGGCCATTGCTCACTAGATATGTTAGCTATGAACGGGCGCAAGAGATGTGAGCATACTAATCCATAGACTTGCCATCTGCAAGTGCTCTCAACACTTCATCGTCAGCTTCGAGATCCATTGTTGACGTTTGCGACAGGATGGTATTTGGGTTTAGGATTCGGATGGAGGCGCGATTAGATTTCGGCTGAGGTTGACGCGATGTGGAGATGGAGCTTGCCTGGCTTGGCAGGAAAACTTGACGAGGCTGGAGACTATGATTATGGATCTGACTGAATTGGCGAGGACTTGAAAAACGAAGATGAAGATATTACATAAATCGACGATTTGCCAGACAGTACGGAAAAGTGTGACATCTGTGCCTTTCATACTGCCTTCTCCCAGCTCTTCTCTTCACTTTCGTCAGTGAATACAGTATCTATCTAAGCAAACAGTGCAAACATCCCGCAGAAGCACAGACCACACACGTGAGATTGAATCAAACGCAGCAAACACTTCGCTTCTGCCTAGCGGCTGCCGCCTGCTCAGAACACTATAAAGTCTCCGTCTCCTCCCGCTCCCTCACTTTCCTTCTTCATACTTACCTTCTTGAAAGCTGGCCGCTCACGAATGGCTTCGCTTGCGATACAAAACCTCCATTGCACATCGGGGCGTTGAGAATCGTTATCTCTCCTTCGGGGGCGATATCGGGGGAATTTTTGATTGCACTCTCTTCACTGAGAATTTACTCCTTTTCATCGAGATCTGGGCTTTATGCCCGGGCTTGAAGAAGAGACTTGAGGTTACGTTATCGCAGTCCGGTACATATACTTCGACGATGTGATGCTGGAATGGAAGAGCATCATGTCGTAGTAACGCGGTATTCAAGTAAAAAAATAAAAAAAAGGAAAAATTCTCCTGTATAATGGCTGTTCTATTGTTCTGGTGTTGGAGATGTCCCTTTCAGCAAGCTCAATCACGACTTCGAATAGCCTCCATCCAATCAGATCGTTCCTATTGTACATAATCCTATCACTTGCAGAAATGCGATTACTGCCTCCTCATTATTCCCCCTATTCAGTGTCCGAAACCTACCAAGACCTCCGCCCGCTTCTCATCGTTTGATAACCAGATTCGTCTTCAATGTGGGTATCGATCTCCATACCATCCCAAGGCTGGTAAAGAAATGCGTTCGACTGGCGCACATCGTATCGAACGAACTGCTCTGCCCTCAGATTCCCCTGGGCCGTTGAAAAATCAGTTGCCGATGACATTTGACTGGATGACCAGACTTTTACAATTGTGGAAGTCTAGATCTTCTCCTGAGCTAAGCGTTAGTATGGAGAAGAGCCGGCGTTTGACGTGAGCTTAGAACGCGCGAACGAGAAAAACGTTCAGCTGAGCCCCTCGAAACATCCTGAGCCTTGGCAGGGAATGAAGTCGCGAGGAACACAGAGAACAGGACAAGGACAAACATCAATAAGCAAATGCAAACAAAATTAAAGTATATACTTCACGGACCTCATGGGCTCAGCCTCGAATTTGGTCCCACCATGATTCAATGTTTACTTCCCAGAAGCCCGGGAGGACCCTGAACCGGTAGCAGAGCGCGTGCTCAGCCTCACTTGGATGAAGAGCAGGGCTCTCCGACTTCTGCGCCCATTTCTCCCCTCGTGACGGAAAGCAGCGATAAGGTGCATTTTAACTCTCGCAAAGCCCAGGGCTCCATCTGCCCTTGTCTCTGCCATCATCTCTGACCTCACCGTCGCTTCAGCCCCAATCATAGAATTGTTTTAACTGTTGATATCCTGCTGTTCGTTGACTGATTCTCAGCCTTCTCTCTCCTCCTCTGCTCCATCCTGTCCCCGTCCCCGTCCCCGTCCCGCTGCTCCAGTCCAAACCTATTTTCGTCGGCTTAGCGACTGCCCTATTTGACTTGGCAAAATCTGCTGGGTGAGACCCCATAATCTCTGACCTCCGCCCTCACCACACCACGACCCGACCCAATTCGATCCTCATCCATCCTCCAACCTCCACCTGGAATCTGCATCTCCATCTCCATTCTTTTCTCGACCTCCTCCTCCACCTCCCTACATTCTCTTCATTCCATCCGACCGTCGTTCTCCTATTCCTACAGCCCCCACGGCATTCGCTCCTGTTAAAGTGCCGACTGTGCCGCCATACCCAAACAAGCCGAACGCCAACCCGAACTGCAACCCTTTGCCACTGTTTCACGCTCGTTGCAGACCTAACAACCCTTTTGCACAACGACATCACTTCCATCAACGCCAAACAGACCTTCCCAGCACATCATCAAATAGACTTCAGTCATCCGAATCTTTGTCTAGGCACAACTGCGTCCTTCAACACGTACATACTCCTCGTCCCTTTGTTCTCATCCAACCAGCTCCTTGTGGAGCGCTGAACTCTACCAACGGATGTCTTACAGGCATGAATCAAGATCTTCTTTGATCCGCGGCGACTCTCAAGATCCTTTCGCATACGTCGGCGGTTATCATTCTCGAGAAGGCCTAACACCACCAGTTGCAGGCGCGGTGCCTCGAAGAAGGAAGATGTACAGGTACGGAAAAGAGAAAATGATAGATCGATGGATGGTGCTGATTTGTCTAGACCAAATACCACCTGGACCTGGGCGTTCTTGATTACAACAATTGTACAAGCAGTGATTGTCCTCGCCATTGAAGCGTAAGCATATCAGAGCCATTATGCGATACTAAGGCTAACATCTCTAGATATCTGTTCGCCAAGTTCCAAACGAGTCTGAAAGATGGCCTCTCCAGCGAACCATTAGCAAAGACGATTCCGACATACCTTACCCTCTTCATTTTCGGTTTCCTCTACCAACTTGTCCTCGTCTACGACTCCCTGCGGCTGAAGAATACTATTCAAGTCATCGGATTATGCATCTATAATGTGGGAATGCTGATCTATGCGTCCATTCAATATGACCAAATCAACAAAGCCATCGAGGCTTTGTCTGCGAAAGGATGGGTTAAGGAGGGCATTCCGATCTGGCCTGATATCCAACCATACTTGGTCACAGTGCCCTGCATCATCGGGTTCTTCACAGTGGTCATGTCCGTCATTGCATGGAAACTGTACGACGAATTTGCATGGACAATTTACAAGCACATCAGTGCCGACCTCAGAATGAAGCGCCGCTTCTTAACATTCCAGGTAAGCATTCGCATGGCATTTGAGGATCTCCAGCTAACAGCCAATAGATTTATATCGCGCTCCTCAAGTTCGATTTCTTCTTCTTCCTTGGCTTCACAGTCCAGTTCCTCGTCATCGTCACAGGGTTGGCAGATGCTGAATTCGGTCTCACAATTGCCGCTATCCCGGTCACGGTTCTTATCCTCTTCATGGCCGCTTTCTGGACTCGACGAGAGAACAAGATCGGAATGGTTGCGATCATCTTCCTCTACTTCTGCGCCATGGCATACTTCATCTTCAAGCTTGCAAGAATGTATCAGCCAAGTCGCAAAGATGATTACCTACCAGTACGGAAGAGTTTGACAAGTTTCGCAGTCATCACCATTGTCCTGATTGTCCTCACAATTATCAATGCATCAGTCTGCATGGCCAACTTCGACAAAGGGTTGAAGCCTCATATCATGAAGAGGAAGATCGGTGGAGAGGAGGCAGCAGAGAAGATGGACAACATGACCGAACTCCCAGACCTCAAGCACGGGGCCCATGGACCAGTATCGAGTCGGATGACCATCGATTAAACTGTCAATACGGATATGGCGCATTTGGGAAGGAAAGGAAAGGCTGTGAGATGCATGGCCATGTATACTGAGACGACACCAACGACCCCTTTCTTTTCTGTTTCTTCGAAGGATTCTTCCAATATTTTCTTTTAAAATCATATGTCCTTGGCCAGCGTGGCATATCAAGGCTGGGATGGCTTCTCATACCCGGGATGGNGTTGTGGGAGAGATTAGATGGAGTTTGAGGAGTTGATCCATTCCTTTTCTTTTGTGCCCTTTTTCTGCTTGTTTGTGAATGCGTTCCGTTGGATAGGAGGTGTTGAATGCCTGCTGTCATTCGTGGAGCGAGCAAGCGAATTCTAGCTAGCATAGTGTGTGGTGTCTGTGTAGGTGAAAATGTGAGAGATTCATCTAAACTCAGGGCTCTGCCTACCACCATGACTTATACGTCTCATTTTCATGATGCTGGCGCTTGAAGACAGGTGGGAAATTTGGCCGTCGGTCTGGACTAATGGAGATCCGGAACTCGAAGATTATCAAGTCCATTTCACTTGCCCGGCCTGTCATCAGCGGCACAAAACTCGAAACATCAATCCAGGAACGAAAATCTTCAGCAACCATCCCGTCCCGCTACTTCATCAGGGTCATGCTCATGCTCAAGATCCCGCTTTCTCCAGGTGGTGTTCTGCCCTGGCTCTCGGTTCGGGAGCTACCCCGCATAATAGTTGGCCTCGGTTGACTGTTCCCGATTTAGCTCGTCTGCCCCGGATTTCTTTAACGTCAAGCTACTCTACAGACTCATTTTATAGCTTTTCTGTTCTGCATATTTTGTGATTTGGATTTTGCCAATTGTGGTTTGATTATTCGTTGTGAGCTGTAGCTTTTGTATGAATTTCTCCAAGATCTGATCTCCTACGTCCTGACTGGTATTGCATTTTGGAAAGAAGCTCTCGTATCAAGCTCTCGTATTCTCAAGGGCCTGAGCTATCTGCAATATCCTTGATACAATCTTCCCTCAGCTTGTCAAATTGAGCGATCACACACCAAGAAAGGTATAGGGGCTCTCCTGAAAACTTACTACAACCTCATCCAAAATGGCTACCCTTCCAACAAGCTACAACGACCTCACCTACAGCGACATCCGCGTCTCACACGTCCCCTCCTCCTCACCAATACCCACACCCGTAATACTCATCACGCTCTACCGACCCGGCAAAAACAATGCATTCACAGATGTAATGCACACGGAACTTGCCCAGTAAGTACCATATCAAATCACAACCCATCCTTTCCTTTTCCAAACATTTCAAGATATCCTTTCTATAGACATATCTCAGCCCCTCCCATACCCCCTCCCTGAAGATACGGATTCGCTAACTTTTCCTGCCCGTTCAGAGTCATCCCTCTCCTCTCCTCCGACCCCCGCGTCAAAGCCATCGTCGTAACCGGCCACGGCAAAATGTTCTGCGCCGGCGCCGACCTCTCCACCGGCCTCAGCTACGCCAGCGACACGCTCCGGACTCACCGCGACGGCGGCGGGCAAGTCGCGCTCGCCATCCACCGGTGCAACAAACCCGTCATCGCAGCCATCAACGGGCACGCCGTCGGCGTCGGCATAACCATGACGCTCCCCATGGCCATCCGCATCGTCAGCTCGAAAGCGAAAATCGGATTCGTGTTTGCTCGACGTGGGATCGTCATGGAAGCCGCGTCGAGTTTTTTCTTGCCAAGACTGATTGGGTATTCGAGGGCTAGTCATCTCGTTACTACTGGTGAAGTCTTGCCTGCGAGTCATAGGTTACTGGATGGGCTGTTTTCGGAGGTGCTGGAGGAGGGGGAGGTGCTTGGGAGGGCGTTGAAGATTGCGGGGGATGTGGCGAGGAATACGAGTTTGGTGAGTACGATGCTGATGAGGGATTTGATGTGGAGGGGACCGGGGAGCGCGGAGGAGGCGCATTTGCTTGATAGTAAGGTTTTGCTGGGCTTGTTTGAGGGCGAGGATAAGAGGGAGGGGGTGAGAAGCTTTCTGGAGAAGAGGGAGCCGGAGTTTAGGGGGACGATGGAGGGGGCGCCGATGGTTTGGCCGTGGTGGAGGGAGGTGGATGTTGGTGTTAAGACGCTGGAGGGAAAGGTTGAGGGGAAAGAGGAGGGGAAGGAGAAGTCGAAGCTGTGAGGTAGGGAGAGGAGAGGAGAGCTTAAGAGGAGGATAGAGTATTTTGTTCAATATATGCGTGGGACTATAGAGAAAACGATTTCAGATGTGCTTCTATCCCAAGCGCAGCGGGAGATGATGTTTGATCTGAGCTCACGAGCAACGAAGACAGTATGGCGCAAAGAAAAGTTTCAAGTGATTCAAGACCGATGGGCATGCAAGCTCCCGTCTAATAAAATGAAAACTATCTATATAAATCTCTGTCTCAGAAGTGTACGCAAAAATCCGTATTTGGGTCGTCAAATGCCTCTTATAAAGTCTCATAGTGGGGTCATCAATTACCCCGCCATGTTGACATCACATAACCCAAAATCAGATTATCCTCCCAGAGAAAAGTTATCCCGAGTAAGGAATCTCATGCTTCTTGGAGCGTAACAAATTGTAGCAACCAAAACCGGACATCAAGGTATCACGTACAAAGTAAAGCTCACTGGCCTGGTTCGGAAATCCCGTTTGTCATGGAAGCCAACCCCACCCCACCTTGTGCATCCCCCACTTTCGACGCAACCAAAATTAAACTCCACGCCCTTCACTCAGAATCACCACTGACAACAACATAAATTTCTTATATTCTGACCAAGCAAACAATTGTCATCAAGCCCTTTCACCCTCAAAAGTCAAAGATAAAAACAGATCATCTTTCATCTTCCAGCTTTCTTGACCTCACACATATTCTTTCGACCATACCCATCCATCAAAATGGCAGCCAAAGAATCAGTAGTCACCGACAAGGCACCACCGCCACTCCCCTTCTTCTCCCAGGCTATCAAGTGTAATGGGATGGTCTACTGCTCTGGATCTATTGGGATGGATCCCGTGTCTATGAAGCTTGTGGAGGGTGGTGTGGAGAAGAGAACTGTACGTATCTATCATTCCTTTCATCCTCAAATCCGCAAATTGCCATCTCACATATCACGCCCAAACTCAAACTTTACAAAATTCCAAAATAACGCATCAAGAGACGAAGCACAAGTCTCAAAGAACGCTTCGAGCATCCCTACTAACAAACAAAAAACAGGAACAAGCCCTCACGAACCTCTCCGCCGTCCTGACCGCCGCCGGCTCATCCATCGACAACGTCGTCAAAGTCAACGTCTTTCTGACCGACATGAAGGATTTCGCCGCTATGAACGAGGTATATGCGAAGGTTTTCAGCAAGGATCCGAAGCCGGTTAGGACGTGTGTTGCGGTGCATCAGTTGCCGCTGGGCACGGATGTCGAGATTGAGTTGACGGCGCATTTGTGAGTGAGTACTGTATGCTCTTGTTCTTCTGTTTTGTGAGAGGAAGTTTGATTGAAATTGAGACTGACTTGTTTGTTGTAGGGGCGAGGAGAAGGCGAAATTGTGAGGGCGAATTCATTGCGTGCGAAAGTCAGAGACGTTTGTCTCCCGAAGCTGAATGCAAAAATCACCCTGTCAATTGACGCTATGTGCCTACCTTACAAGTACTATTCTTCACTGAGATCTCATATTTCCTTTCACGTGAAACCATCTCCTAACATCAAGCAACTCTCCTCAGCCAAGTTTCTATCTGGTCTAAACATGCATTTATCTGCCCTTACGCTATACAGTACCTCAAACTTCAGTCTTGCCAAACAATTATTGACCAAGCCGTTTCCCGCTCTCAAATTAGTTTCAAGACTTCTCGTCGTTTCCGTCGATCTATGATGATTTTTCCTTTCACGAAATCCTTTAGGAATGCTAGTCAGAAACACCCCATTCCGGCTCGCTTGCGCTCGCTTCTTTGTTGAAAAACATGAATTTGTCTGCCTTATCCCAAGGCTTTGTAGAGGCTTTTTGATCACAAAGCCATTGAAATACGGCCATCGGTGCTTGTGGATTGATCCTGAATTTTCGAGTGGTTTGAGCTGGTGTGCCCGAAGAGTTTTATCGAAAATTCTGTTATATTTGGAAACTTCTTTCTGATTTGATATATGTTGTTGCTGGGTGGAAGCGATCATGAGTGATTATATGAGACCTGTGGCTCCTGTGCCTCGTGTGGTACCTAGGACTGCTAGGACTTATAGGGAGCCAACGGTTGGTATGTATTGGTTGACTTTGTGGAAAGAAAGAACGTGAAATTGACGTTCCCAGATGACGATGGCACCGAAGATGAAGAAGTCGCTCGTAAGTACTATCCAATTATTCTCAGCTCTTGCTCAAGCCACCCTCTTCCAATTCAGAACGAACCAAAGACTAATATCAACGCAGCCAAATCCACACACACGAATGACCTTCTCTATCCTCGCCGACGGCCGGCGAATAACAGATTCCGTCGCTCACGCATCTCCCCAACTCAACGGCAAGCCTTTGACCCCCTCACAAACACCCCAAACATGTCCTCTCAAACACGCATCCAATTCCAAGCCAGCGACGTCCTTCGACAATTGGAACCTTTACCGTCTGGTCCTTTTGGTCCGGAGCATCAGTTGGTCATCGCGAGGAATATGGCGCTTATTCAGGGAGTGACTGCCGATTCGAGGGAGGAAAGGAAGGAAGCGGAGAGGAAGAGGGGAGAGATCGTCACACGTGCTAAGAAGGCGCTGAGGATTAGAGAAGGGCTCATTGGTATGGAAGTAGACGATGAGGATGAAGAGGCGGATGACGGAGAGTCGTGGACACCTAGTAGCAGTGAAGATGGAAGTGGTAGCCCACTAAATGGCAGAAATAGCAACAGGCCAGAAAGCAGAAAACGACGGCATTCGGACCCAGACGTCGACGACAAGAAGCAGATCAAGAAAGCACGTCGTTTCGCCAACCCCTCCCTCCAAATCCAACAACCCCTTGACATCACCACCCTCTGTCCCCTCCCCCTCCGCATGACCTACCCAGCACACCCCTCAACCGACCGTCCCGACACCTGGTTCACCTCCAACTTCGCCTCTCTCTACCGCCAAATCGAAACCTTCTGTTCAACCTACTACTCCCTACACTCCATCCCGCTCACCGACGAACCCTGGTCAAAATGCAAAATGACGCCGGAATTCATCAAATGGGCGGAGATGGTGGCGGAGCCGGAACCGAGGATGGGGTGTTGGGATGAACTGTTGAGGGATACGGGGATGCGGAAGTGGTTTGTTATGGCGGTGGTGGTGAGGGTATTGAGAGTTAAGGTTTTTGGGGTGGAGATCTTTGGGGGGACGGGGGAGCAGAGGGATTTGATGCATCAGGTTGATAGGGCATTTTTGGGGAGGGAGGGTGAGTTGATTCTCTTTGATTTTCCTCTTGTGTTGCTTTGTTTGTTTCTTTTGTTGTGGCTCGCTTCGTCTACTGATTGGCTCGCCATGATTTGAGTCAGAATGAGATGAGCCAAGTGGTTTGTTTGCACCAAACTTACCAGCATGGGACGGCGGGAGGAAGGGAGTGAGGGAATCAACTGACGATATTCTTTAATAGGGTTCCAACGCGACGCTCTCCGCGCCTCCCAAACCCGTACAATCCTCGGCTCCTCCCCCGTAACCGACCTCTTCTACCCCTCCGTCGCCCACCTAACCGCCAAACTCTTCCTCCTCCTCACCCCCCTAACATCCTACCTCTACTCGCTCCCGCCTCCTTCCTCTACCCCCGCGCCTCTCCTCACCGATCTCTACCAATCCCTCCACAATCTGGTCTCGCAAGCAGGGTACTTATCTATTTGCGTGAAATTGACCCCGAGTATTATACAGATGTATGATGTGAGACCGGGCGATATCTGGCAGCCGGATGATATGCATTGTTTGGAACAGGCAGCGGCGTTCGTAGGTAGTAAGGAGGTTATTGTGGAGGATTATAGGAGGGAGAGGCATAATATCAAGTTTGCTAGAGCAGAAGCGGAGGAGTATATGAAGAGTCTTGCGCCGCCTAGCATCCATCTCCATCCTCATACCCAGAAGTCCAAGAAGGAAAATGCTTGGAATGGGAGTGAGGAGAGCGATGATGAGGACGAGGATCAGGATGAAGAGGTGAGAGAAGTGAGGGAGGTGAGAGGGACAAGGGCATATCGCCGCGCGAAAGCAAATTTCGAGAAACTAGACGCCATGTACGCCGATAAACTCGCCAACCCACCATCACGCACTCACCGCGCTCTAATCAAGTTATCCGTCTGGCCCGTCATCCGCCGCTACACGCCCGGTTCCGCCGCCGAAGACTCAGAACCGAACAAACCACTTCATGAGAAAGATGGGTTTCGGATCATCCTGATTGCGAAAGCGGGTGTGGTGGCGTATTATGGGAGGGAGGAAGGGGGTGGGAGTGGATATAGGAGGGGGGATGAGGATGGGTATGTAAGGTTGGAGGAGTGGATAGCGATTAATGAAAGGCAGAGGGAGGAGAAGGATTGGAAGGGACTGGTGGGGAGGGGAGCGAGGAATGCGGTTAGGGCGAGTAGTGTTGTTGCGGCGATTGTGGCGACGGGGTTGGTGGGTAGGGTGGTAGATAGGGCTATTGGGGTGGGGATTGCTGATGAGTTCAAAGGGTGGTTGGAAGGGGCTTTTGAGGGGGCGTTGAGGAATGTTGTGAATTTGGTGATTTAGGTGAGCTGATGTTCTGTGGTGTTGTGGTGTGGTGTGTCGGAGAAGTGAATGCTGTTATTGTTTTGATATGAAGGGGTTTCTCGCTTCAGATCGCCGGATTCAAAGATCTCTGCGCCAGATCTGCTTGATGGGCGTTGCGGTACACGTGTGGACATGGGTTGTTGCAGATAACTTGATTTTGTATGTTTTTCATTTTGTATTTTCCTTGGTATTCGTAAGCAAATTTAATCATTAATCAATAAATCTTGAAGCGAAGTCAAGCAACAGTGAGAATACCTCCTCCTCCTACCGTCAAAACGCCTGATGAGCTAAAAGCTCCGTTGCCTGTTTCCATGGTATTCCGAAAAGAAGTCAAACCGCCATCTCAGCCCGATACGCCATCCGTTCTTAGAAAAGTCAAGACGAGAATAAAATGGGCCTCCCCAATGATTGCATGCGAGTCCCGCTAGGCATGTCAAATGCAAACGCCGAAAACAGCCAATATTCTAAGTCATCGGTCCAGGAGTGTTGTTCGGTGGTGTGGGTGAGATGTGAGGTCCTTTCTTCTTTTCTTTCTTCGCCCAACGAAGACCGCACGCGTTGCAGAGGGTCTTGGGTCCGGTGGGTCCTTTCCTCCATTCGGGTGAATCGAGTGTACCTTTGATAACATGTCAGCACCGGAATCGGGCAAATCGGTGGATTTACATACCACAGTCTGTACAGACATACTCATCCGGCAGCTTGATCTTCTTCTTTTTGTCTGATCCTCTTCCGTCTTTGTCTACTGGTATCGCAATTCCGGCATCTCCGCGAATGAGAGCTGGACTTTGATCGCCAGTGCTAATACCTCGACTCCTTTCGCCGTCTTGGTATCGTAGACCAGTCAGCATTTCAATGGTTTCTATATGTGTGGCGCCTTCGTAGCGAGCCATCTTGTCATTGATCGAATCTGGTCTAATTCCGGCATTGGCATCCGCCAAGTTTTGGGTGGTAAGAGCAGGATTGATAGATGGTTTGGCTGGAGGCGGCATGGCCAATGCGTCTGGATTTGTCGTATGTATCGATGTGCTAACGGATCCCATGGTATCCGTCTCTTCAGATGGCTGATCTGATCTGCCTTCCTGTTTCTTGAGCCAGCTCTTGTGAGATTCGTCCGCTTCCTCGGCCTCTTCCCGCTTCAAGTCCTCAATGCGCTTCCTTAACCTCTCATTCTCGATCTTGTGTTCCAGGAAAGAGTCCAGTAGAGCTGCATTCTTGGTCGGATATGGCCGAGCCATCATAAAGAAACCTCGACAGAATCCAGATGCATTGACTGGCCCTCCATATTGCGCAGCCTCGGATGTAAGATGTGGATGTCCATGAGACTCGAAAATAGTGTATGTATTGTCCTTCCTCCGAAATCTGTAGAAAAATCGAAGAGGGTGCCCACTTGCAATGGATTCATTGAATTCCCGTACGAAGATTCCACTGTCGTCCGGATGTATGAAGTCGACAATAAACTTCCCCACTAGCTCGTCTCGATTATATCCCGTCAACTGCTCTCCGCTTGGGGAGAGGTATACAATCCGACCATCCGGAGTCAAGATGTGCAAAAAGTCCTTCAATTCCTCTACTACTCTTTGTGACCAGTTCCTCCTCTTCGTGAATTCTGTCAATGTGCTGCCACCAGTCAAGGTTGATTGCGCTCCAAATCCGGTAGGTAATGGTCCAGCACCTGCACCTGTCATTGGATTGTCCACTGGGCTGGATATCAGACCACCTCCTTCCTCTCCATCGGCAATTTGTTGTTGGGCGCCCGAATTGATTTGTGCATAGCCCTTCTGTCCATTTCCACCATCGACTCCGGTGAGGTCGAGCTGGCCGGGGATGTTATCGTAATCGTCAAGCATGCCGTCTTCTAGCATACCGCTCATAGATGTATCGTTTCCATTGGGAGGTGCCTAGGAGAGGATATTATCAGTATATCGCAGTGGCAAATGGAATGGCATGTCGTACCTGCGAGGCTGACAGACCCCTAGAAAGGCTGTCCATCGCCGCCAGGTTCGTATAATACATGGACGCATCCATGTTGAGGGTGTTTGGGTTCATCGCGGGACCATCCAAGAGTGGCATACTCTATAGCAAGACCGCATTCAAGGTTGGGAAGGCCAAGATGCCTTATGCGGACCTGTATACTTTGAACATTACGAAGAGTGAAGTTGCGCCTGTGAGGTCGGCAAGTCGCTCAAGGATCCGGCGGGATCGCAGATTGAATGGCCCGGTTGGTCTGGTGGGGCTCTAGCGAGGAACAAGCCTTGGGCATAGGAGGGCAGAGGGAATGAGTGATGCGGAAGATGCGACAAAAAGGTTGATTATATGAATTATGACAAGGCTGATAGTACTATACTTGGCAATGAAATCTCCTATTTGAGCTTTTCGGCTGTCTTTTTACTCAAAGTGGTCATGTTTTGGGCTGGACAGTCTCTCAGCCATGCGACTGGAGAGTGAGAGTCAGAGATGCCACTTTAGCGCAGTCACGTGTTCTGGCAGCCTGCCAGACGCGCTGAGTTCAAGCCGTCGCGTCCCGCTCGATTTCGACCTCCAAATCTCTACAAAACCAAGCTTTTCCTCCACTTCCACCACCCCAGAAATCTCGACGAACCCCAGCTTCTATGGTCTCGAGGAAGTTGTCACACCAACAAGGATAGGAAGTATCCATCAACATGTAAGTCAACGCAAACCTATTCAGGGGACATCAAGCTAACTATCACAGGTGTAAGTTCAACAAACGGATCCAGCCTGGAAAGTACTGAAAAGTTTATAGCTTCCATTACCAAACTCGACATTAGAGGGTAAGATGATCCACCAAAACACTCTTTGGGTAACAGCTGACATTCATCATAGAGTGCGCTCCTTCGATTCCGCGGACCACCAAACAATCCAGTTTCACGCCCCCCTCACCCTTATCGTCGGAATTAATGGATCCGGCAAGACTGTACGTGGACCTTGTGCCAAACTTCCAGGAGCTTGTGCTAACATGTACAGTCCATCATCGAGTGCCTCAAATATGCTACGACGGGTATCCTTCCACCGAATACCAAGAACGGCGCTTTCATCCATGATCCAAAAGTAGAACCCTTCCACAGCATACTACACTATGGCACAAATGCTAACGCGAGATAGCTCAATGGAGTAAAGGAGGTATTGGCACAAGTCAAGCTTGGTTTCCATAACGCATCCCAGGCGAAGCTCGTCATTAGTCGGAGCCTGTCCCTCACCGTTGCGAAGAACTCGGTCAAGCAAAAGACACTCGAATGCAACCTGCTCATCAAAGCCCGAAATGGCGAACGGACATCCATATCCACAAAGGTCAGCGAGCTGGACAAGATTGTACCACAACATTTGGGAGTCTCGCCAGCCATTTTGGAGGCTGTCATATTCTGTCATCAAGATGAATCTCTTTGGCCAATGAGCGAGCCATCCAAACTCAAGGTCCGATTTGATGAAATTTTCGAGGCTCAGAAGTACACAAAGGCTATCGAGAACATTATCAAGATTGGCAAGCTTCAAAAGATCGAACTCGGCAAGCTCAAGATCCACGAAGCAAACTTCAAGGAACTCAAGGACAAGGCGGAGCGTGTGAAGCAGAAGTCTTATGATCTCCAAGCGGAAATCGATGCCCTCGAGATCAAGCAACAGTCCCTTAAGGCGGAGATTGCTGCTGCAGAGAAGGTGTCTGCCGAGAAGCATCGTCTCAAGACTGAGGCTCACAGCATCGCTGGTAAGTTGGAGCAGAAGCGAAATCATGCCGAATTTCTCGAAAGTTCTTTGGAGAGTCTGAGAACAAACTTGGTAGAGCTCAAGGAGTCTGATGAGTGGCTCGAGGCGACCCTCAGCCAATACGAGGAACGCATGGCTCAGTACCGAGAACAGGCAAATGAGTACGCTGAACAATACCAACAGCTTCTCGACGACTCCAAGGAGTGTCGGAATCAGATTTCTCAGAAGGAAATTGAGCAGGGACAGCACCAGGCTACCAAGCAGGCTTATGAGGAGAATCTGGTTAAGCGAATTGCCCTAATCCATTCAACTGCGCAGGATTACTCCCTTCGCGGTTATGATGGTGACCTAGAGGACAGCCAGATCAGTGAATTTGTGCAGAGAGTTCACAAGCTTTCGCGTGATAAGGAGCGCGAGCTAGAGAGTGTGAAGAAGGCCACCGCTGATGAGTTGCGCCAAACTCAAGCCAATCTTACGAAGCTCGATCAGCGCAAGGCTACCCTCAACCAGGAAAAGGTCAATGCTAGTCAGGCAATCACCGCAAATGACAAGAACATCCGCCGAAGACAGGCTGATACGACCAGCATCCATATGGACGAAGGAGCCAAGGCTAAGCTTGACGCTGCGCTCAGCGATGCAGAGGAGCGTTTGGCCAAGGCTAATAGTGACTGGGATGCTGCTTCTTGGGACCAGAACTTGAAGGCCGAGAAGGCAAATCTCAAGGGACTGGAACAAGAATCAGCTCGTTTGGGCGAAGAGCTTTTCCAGATCAACAAGCTTGCCAAGGACCGCGCTGCACTTGAGTACGCAAAGAAGGAAGCAAAGAATGCCCGCAGCTCGCTTGAGACAATGCTTGCTACTCACCAAGAGGAGCTCAATGAATTGATTGGTGGAGACTGGACCCCAGAGACCATCCAAGAGGAATTCGAGGCCGTGCTGGAGCAAAGAAGTCATACACTTAAGGATCTGAAGGCTCAGCAGGATTCCGCTGTCCAGCAGCTCAAGCAGACAGAGTTCGAACTCAAGACGGCCCGAGCAAGTGCTACAAAGAAGAAGGCCGAGCTGGAAAAGAACATGGCAAAAGTATTGGCTTCCGTCGTTGACGACCAAGACAATGCAATCACTTCTCTGGAGCAATACAAGGAAGAGTACGAGGCCTTGGAACAGGATTATGCCAATCACAAGAGCGGTCTTGCCGGCACCAGTGCACTCTTAAGTATGTACACCCAGTTCCTCACCACGGTGAATTCGAAAGACTGTTGCCAGCTATGCGAGCGATCTTTTGTCGACCAGAAGCAACGCCTCCACGCCGCTGCGAAGCTGGAGAAGCTGGTGGCTAAGCAGAACGAGGCCGACAAGAAGAAGGACTTGGAGGATGCCGAGGCGCTTTTCAAGGCAGCTGACCGTGTCCGTCCTCTCTATGATGTCTGTATCAAGTTGCGTGACACCGAACTACCTGCACTTGAAAAGGACATCAAACGACTTGAGGCTGAGAAGAGCTCCCGAGTTTCAACCACTGAACGCCAGGATCGTTTGTTCAACGAGGAAGAGTCCGCGAAGAGAGATATTGTAGCCCAGAGCAAGACTGTCAGCGATATCACAACATACCATCGTGATATCTCCAAGCATGAGAAGGAGATCACTCGATTGGCCTCTCAGGAAACCTTCTCCAGCACCATGTCCATCGAAGAGATTCGGGAGCAGTCTGATGCTTGCAACGACAAGATTAGAATTCTCAAGGCTAAGACGGACAAGATGGATGCAGACAAGGAGAGCGCAAGAGTCGAGATCCTCACCTTAGAGAAGCAAGTTGGTAACTTCTCTCAGCAACTTGCCAGTGCCAAGCATCTGCTGGAGAAGAAGCAAACTCTTGCCGCTGCAATTGAGGAACTTCGTGAGTCTAACAATCAACAACGTAACGTCATCGACACGGCCGATTCCGAACTCGAGTCCCTTGAGCCTCAATTCGCCAAGGCAAATGCTCAACACGAGGATGTTCAGCGACGAGGCAATGCCAAGCAAAAGGAGGTTCAAGGCGACAAGGACAAGCTCTCCCAAACCGTCAATCGATTCAAGCTCATTGAAGACGCAATTAATACATACATCGACAATGATGGACCTGGGAAGATTGAGGCTTGTGGACGTTCCATCAAGCTTCTCAAGAAGGAATTGGACCGATACGAAAAGGAGGTTCAGCAAGTCACCAAGAAGTCCAACGACTTGAAGACTCAACTTGCAGATGGCGACAACACCAAGAGAAGCATTCAGGATAACATCCGATTTCGAAAGTCGGTCAGAGATCTCGAGTTCGTGAACGGAGAGATTGCTGAATTGGAGACTCACAATGCCACAGAGGACTACCAACGATATCTTCGCGAGGCCACAGCCGCTGACAAGCGTGTTGCGAAGTTGACTGCCGAGAGAGGCCCTATCATCGGATCCATGCATGCCAAGGACGAGGACCTCGGAAAGATCATGACTGAGTGGGAGATCGACTACAAGGACGCTGCCGCAAATTACCGCAAGGCCCATGTGGAAGTCGAGACCACCAAGGCTGCCATTGAGGATATGCAGAAGTGTTCCAAGGCATTGGACAATGCTATCATGCAATTCCATAGCGTCAAGATGGAGGAGATCAATAGCATCGCCGCCGACCTTTGGCAGAAGACATATCAAGGGACTGATGTCGACACCATCATGATCAAGTCCGAGAATGACAATCCATCAGCCACAACTTCGACCAGACGAAACTTCAACTACCGTGTGGTTATGGTCAAGCAGGATGCCGAGATGGACATGCGTGGTCGATGCAGTGCTGGTCAGAAGGTGCTGGCCTGTATCATCATTCGTCTTGCCCTTGCCGAGTGCTTTGGTGCCAACTGTGGAGTAAGTCACCCTTCGCCTTTTGCTATAAGGCATCACTAACGCATGGCTAGGTCATTGCTCTCGACGAGCCCACCACCAATCTTGATCAAGACAACATCAAGGCTCTGGCAGTGTCACTCCACAAGATCATCGAGAGTCGTAGACACCAACCGAACTTTCAATTGATCATCATCACCCACGACGAGGAGTTCTTGAAGGAGATGAAGTGCTCCGATTTCACAGAATCCTACTACCGTGTATCCAGAAACGCGGCCCAGAAGAGTGAGATTGAGAGACAGAGCTTGACAGATTTCATGGGATAGATTTTTCTTTTCAGTCGGTTCATGGAGTTATGAGACAGGCAGTCCTGGCTAGGCAAGGGGCGTTTATTTCCAGCGATTTTTTCATTTGAGCGACGGAAAATGGTGCACGGTTATGGATGGGCATGGCATGGCATAGCATAGCATAGCTACGGCGTTAGCTTCTGGGTATTTTGGCTTGCTTTCTTTTGGGGTAATGACTGTACATTAGCGAGCGATCTGGAGTCTTTTAGAGTCTTCTAATATGGAGTCTTCCTCCCTTGCATCATTTTGAATTTGTAGCTTTTCTTTCGTCTCTTCTTCCTCGCTAGTGCGAAGTCTGCGGAGATGCTTGTACTGAAGAAGGGAGTTAGCAAACCATAGGCTTGTATCTGTTTTCTCTCCGATTTGCAGTGACTTCAGATGAACATGCGCTAGTAGCATAGAAAAGTTTCTGTGATGCTTCAGTTTTTTTGTTTTTTTTTGCTAGCCAGCTAAATCAGCCGTACTGGGTGTAGTTACGTGAGTGAAGTCCTACAATTGTTGGGTAGGTATGTTACAAGAATCGCGTAGATGCCCTCCCTTGCTTAGGACAACAGATTGGAGATGAATGATGTCGAAGGGCAGAAGAAGTTCAGCGTCAACCTATTCCATGCACGCTGTGGAGATTTCGCAAGTGTGCTTTCTCATAAGCATTTCGCGTTTTATACCTCTTGTGAAGAATGTTTTTCATTCTTGTGATACGAAATTATGATGTATGATTTGTTGTTATTTGCTACACAAAATGATATTTGGTGTGAGTTGATTTAAGTTAGATTATTTGAATTCGTATTTTAGATTAGAAATGGTCGTTAATTATCTGTGTATCATCTGAGTTCTCATTTCTTACTTGTAGTATAGGTATTTGTGGGGTTTCTGTTTGATAATTCCATGAACTTCTTTTGTAACTTTGGGCTGTTTCTGCCTGGTGCAGACCATACAGAAATGTAGTATCAATGCTGAAGTTCCCACGTGACAGCCTCACCCGGGAGGCCGTACCTCAAGTCTCAATACGCCCAGAAGGAATGAGGAAGAGGCCGCCCATATGCCCCTTCGCTAATCATCCAATTGTGCTTCCATGTAGCCCATCGAAGGTGCAAGTGGCTGCGTCCCCTCAATATTTACTGGCCAGAATGTCTCAAACCTACAGTAGTCTTTCACGTGGGAGGCCATCCAAAATCAATCGAGAGGCCGACCGTAACGATACTTAAGCGCAGCTCGTCTCCTGCCTCACATTTCCTCCCCAAGTCTTCTCGACATCAGCTTCCGAGCTGCATCAAAAGTGTTAGTATTTTCCTTTGATTTTCAAATCAAGATGACGTTCTAACAACACCATAGCCTTGGACTACCCGATCGTCCCTGAGCGGAGCACCCCTCCGCTCGCCACCCAATCTCGCGCGAATGTTACAGTGATCAAGTTCAATCAGATGGCCTCGAGGCGTGTCTCTGGCCTGATGCTAGTCTTGAGGACTTCTGTTGTCCGGGAACGACAGAGTCTCCTAGCCAGGATGGAGCGTCTTTGGGGTCGGCTGAGAGTCGCGACCACTGCGGGCTGGGATTCGAGATCCTCAGTGCCGAGGAGGAATTGTGGAGGGATAGTATGTTTGACGGAGTGGAGTGGTGGCGGTTCCAAGAATTGGAAATACCGGAGGAAGACGAAGACCGGACCAAGGATCCTACGAATAGCTCCTCGAGATCATTTTTGACGTCGCCAAATGATAGTTCGAGTCTGTCGTCGAGTGTTGGTTCTGGAGAAAGTTGTCGAGATGAATTGCAAAGCCTGCCTGTGCCGACACCCCAAGCCCTGGAAGTCCCATCGCCCGCCCAAGAGTGGCTGTGCGAACATCCGAATTGTGGTCGGTCGTTCACACACCGATACAGGCTTAAGTATGTTTCCTCTCAACCAAACCACTTGTTATATGTATCACAGCTAACGATGCTTAGCAAACATCAGAAGTATCACAACAAGCTTCATCGTTGTCTCGAACCATCCTGCCTTGCGAGAAGAGTCAAGTTCTCCCGCGAGCAAGACCTAATCAGACACCAGTCGCAGCACAGTGGTCGCCGCTTCTACTGCCCCTACATTCATTGCTCATATGCAGTTGGTGGTGCAAAAGACGGCTTCACAAGGAAAGACAACCAGAAAAGACACATCGCCAACCAACACCGACATGCTCAGCAACAATAATGTCTTCAATGGTCCTCGAAGGACGCCAACGAATTTCTTTTGTTACATGTGATGTTTACGAATTGCATTTTACATTCTGAGTGAAGGCTCGGAACACGTGATACCAACACGTCCCGGCGTGCCCCAAAATACGTTTACACCACACTTGAGACTCTCTCTCAATATTATCCCCAAATTATTGCAATAATCGAATCGAATCGTTGCAATATTGTGAGAGGGTTTAAGGTCAACCAGGCAGCAAGTGATGTCAGAGCCTAGGGTGGTTCCTATGGCTACACGTCTTTCCAACTAAGTCGTGCAGGGGCTCTGAAGGATATATCGGCACGCGCTCGTTACATTATCTGTTACATACGTAATAAAACAAGGTTCCTCCCATCTCAAGTCTGAGTTTTTGGTCGATTCATCGAACTGTTGTGATGCACTTTCTTCCAGTAAGGATCATGGTTGGATGGTTTCACTTGCGCATTTGCATCATTTTAGAAATAGAAGGTAGAAAGAGTGCGTTTTGACTGTTCAGTTGGCAGCAATTCCTCCCAATCACCGGGTTGCTTGCACTGCCAAGCTGACAAGGGAAGCTGCATGGTGGCGCACCACAGCGACACTTCAACTGGACGCCGTCACTTGATAATATATCCTCACTACAAAGCAATGGAACACATCCGTATTTTCTCAACATGCCTTGGAACATTCTCAAATCTATAAAAGATAAGAGCAAGACCTCCTCCAATTCCATCTCCTCAAAACCCGGCTACCAATACACTCCTCTCCCCACCACACCCCCATCCATCCGCCTCGCGCACATCTCACCTGGTCCCCCATCCTCCCCCCTCTCCATAGCGCTCCATCACGTTCCGCTCTTCACCACTCCTCCACCAACCTACGAAGCCCTCTCCTATACCTGGGGTCCTCCAAACCCCAAATCCCACATCCAGCTCCACGACCTCACACACCCGGTCAACCCCAACCTCTCCATCGCACTCCAGCGTTTGCGTCTCCCCGATCGCGAACGCGTGGTTTGGATAGATGCACTATGCATCGACCAATCCTCCACTTCAGAAAAGACCTCCCAAGTCCGCATGATGCGCGACATCTACGACCGCGCATCGCGGGTCGTTGTCTGGCTCGGCCCATCTGACAGCACTAGCAAAATGTGCGCTGATTTCCTCAGAAATGTAGCACTGATGCCATTTGCCAATCGCCAGGCCGAAGAGGATTGGCTGGTAGGATTCATGAATGACCCTTCTAACGACGTGGTGTGGAAAGCGCTGTTCGATTTCACGCGCCGCGAGTACTGGCGACGGATGTGGATCGTCCAGGAAATCGTCACTGCGAAGAAGCTCGTCGTGTATTGTGGCAGAGACGAGCTATTCTGGGACGAAGTCCTCAAGTTCATGTATCTGGTGTACGAGAACCCTGCTGCGTTGTCGAAACATAGACGCCCGGAGATGGTGACGCGGTTCATGAATGTGTGTGATGGGCTGCTGCCTGCAAATCTGAATAACATGAAGAAGTCTGAGGGCAGACATGGCAGTTTGTGGGCGAATCTGAGTTTCTTCCGATATTATAGGTGTACGGATGAGAGGGATAAGGTTTTTTCTATCTTGGGGATTTCGGGTGTGGAAGGAGAGACGAGTGAGAGCCTTTGTGAGAGGATTGATTATGAGTTGGATTTGAGACAGGTGTTTATTGAGAGTGTGAAGTTGTGTGGGAAATATACTGGTCAGGGATATGGACCACTGACGGTGATATGTTTGAGTACGCCGTGGGCGGGGAATCGATCACTGCCCTCGTGGGTGCCGGATTGGACGTACTGGCCTGATATGATGGCTTTGCAGGGCATTTATCACGGTTTTCGGCAGAGCAATGTCTTTGCCAGTGGGGCTTATGATAAGAGTATGACCGTTCAAATCGAACGCGATGTACTCGTTGCTTCTGGGGTCCGATTCGACACCCTGGCTACAGTATCAAACACAGCACTCGGCGCCAACATCACCAAAGTTGAATCATGGGAATCGATGGTCCCGGGTAGGCACCACACATATCTCATCTTGCACGCTTACGAGACTTTCTTCTTATGGGCAAAAATCGCTTTTGGTCCCAGTCTCGTAGGTATCGGGGATGGAGAACAAGTCGATAAATTCTGGCGGACTCTTTGCTGCAATCGCGGACTTCAGAGTCGGCAGATGCCGTACTTCAGAGAACAATGTCTGCGATGGCTGCGTAGAGGCAATACGAAAGCAATCATGCAGTACTGGGAAGAAGACATGCGTTCTGCTGGACCGCAAGAGAAGGCGTGGGAGCAGAGCTTTCTACGGCATGCGAGGGGCAGGAAGTTCGCTGTTACGGAAAGTGGAAATTTCTGTTTGGTGAGCGCTAATGCGAAGAAAGGGGATGGGGTTTGTGTTTTGGTGGGTTGTGATTTCCCTGTTGTATTGAGGAGGAAAGGGGGAGGGAGTGCGGAGGGAGGAGATGTGGTGTTCGTGGGCGAGGGGTATGTGGATGGGTATATGGAAGGGAGAGCTATGGATGAAGCTGCTAAGGGGAAGTATTTCCCAGAGGAGTTTAGGATGCATTGAAATGAAGAAGTCGATCAGAGGATCTATTGACATACGAAATACATGAATTATAGCAAGCAGAATTTGAGGGCAGGATAGGTAACCCCTTGCTAGATGCGGTGAAAAGTTGCAAGTCCAGTATCCGCCATGTTGTTCGTTGCTGTAAGGAGACTTTCCTCGAAGTAGGAGATGTCGTGCGAAAAAGCATTCAGAATCAATAGGCTATTTCGGTCCTCCTTGATGCCCTGTCATTATAGAGCCACATGTAAGGAAATAATTTCAGAACACCAAAAACATCCAAAGAGCGGACAAAGTGTACCGTAGGGATGAAGAAAGGGAAGCAAAGCAAGGAGCACTTCCAGATATGAGAGGGTCACGTGATGGATGATTTGCTAAACGGAAAAGTGCTCCTGTTCGCGAGACTGTACTCAAGTTCTCATGGCTCTTAAGGGTGCCATCTGAAAGTGGGTCGGATCAGAAAAGGAGATGGAGATAACCCATCCCATCTATCAAAAAGAAACAAAAGATCGGCCGGGACTCAGATGCTCCAAACAAATCCGAAACGAACTCTAAATACCCGGTGTGTCACGGATATGCACGCATCAAATCGCCCGGTGATCGTCTGAGCAGAGCCGCAGAAGATTAATTGTCATCCAATGAAACCCAAGACTCGTTTCCTCGAATTGATGATTGACGGACAGATCGTCAGGGGAAGTGAATGCTATGATATCCAATCGCGAATATAGGTTTGAAGAAAAGGTAAAATAAATGAAGCGAGGGGAGAAGAAGAAAACGGACGGATGGAGGAAGGACTGGGCTTCACCGCATATTAATGAGGAAAGGAGGAAACAGCTTCTTGATGCGGGTAGTGAACGATGATCATTCATCGCAAGGCATGGCATGTGGTGTGCTGACAGTACAGAGGTACATGACCTTGAAAATGTAATTCGAGTGAGGCCGCGATTCCAAAAACAGCGCTCGTACCGTGAGTCAAAGACATCTGAAAATACCTACGGCGATTTCTCGTCCTATGTTCGCCTCCGTGAAACTCAAATGTCACGTAACGTCGCCCATCGGCCATGACCGTCCCGTTCTATTGTCATCTTCAGCCATGGGCAAAAAACTCTCAGCGAAAAGTATCCGCACAGCCACTGACAGCCACTCGACTTTATTCTTAGAACTCGCCAATTGGACTGCTCCACCTCTGTGGCGCGCACCAACCACAATGCGTCACCTTCGCTCGGCTCCAATCCGTAAGCGTGCGGCTAAGCTGAACGATCCAGGATCTTCCGACCATCAAACACCAGTGCTTTCTTCCGCATTTCTCCCTTCGCCGGAACCTGTCAATACGAAGCAGTGGCCCGACGACAAGACACGATTGACAGGTATGACTTCGTGATTACTTCATCAGCAGCATGGGAGCGGCTTCGTTTTCCTGGTTGGTATTCTTCCCATCCTCGTTTGCAGCGGGGCTTGCGATACGGGTGGCTGGGAAGGGTCAAGAGTCCGTCTGCTTGCATGCATTTGTCTTAGTCCACCACCGAGACATGACGGTACAGGTAAAGTCAGTTGAGGTGAGGTAAGGCCTCAGATATAACTAGTTTCACCCACCCCTCCTTTCCTCTTGGTACAATTTCTTCAGTTCATAATCAGATCTTTTCACCATTCCTCTCGTTCCCTCATCAACAAATACACGCACCCGCTTGTCGAAGAAGGAAGTAAAGAAGAAGGAAGCACTCAAACACAGAGCCTTGTCGTTCTTGCATCAAGGAAACACAAAATCTCGAACCGGGAAAACATCCAACCAAAGCATTTATCGTATCACATCCGAGACGGCAACGTAATCGGCTATCCCTCCCTCGGAACACTCTATTTATCTCTACAATACATCAGACGCCTGTCATCGCAACCTCTTGTCTGCGAAAACTCTAATCGCTTCCACTCTACGCATTTACTCGAACGGACAATACACATATTCACAATGCTTTTCACAAGGCAAATCGTCACTCTCGCTATTGCGCTGCTGGGAATGTCCTCGATGGTAGCAGCAACTCCAGTACCTTGCACAGACGTATGTCTTCCATCTTCGTCGCACGATCTCCACACCGCAAGCATGTACTAACAGCCCAAATAGAGAATAAGAGACCAAGTCCTCATGGGCCAACTCGATCCCAGCGCCTGCTGCAGCTACGGAGTGTGCAAAGGAGACGTCAACATCCAAGGCGCATAAGACTCGACTGCCAGCACGATCAATTTTGAACATCGTACATACCTACAAACATACATAGACTCGGCAGCGGGAATGGCGTTATAACACTACACTTGCAAAAGCAACGGCGGCGCAGTACAATTTTTTTTTGGAGCACTGGGAATGGATCGGATCTGGCTTGATCCTTCGGTGGGTTTACGAGGCGGGCGTTTTTACACGGCATGGGATAGCACGGTTTACGGCGTGCTCGTCGAAGGCTGACCGACACGCATGGGATGGATACTGGTTGGATTTTGTTTTCGGCTTTGGGATTTTGGATACTCGTCGAGGCGCGCATTGCTTTTAAGGTGGGGTAGGCAGGGCTGAAGCCATACAGAGTCAATAGGGCTGCATGCATCAGAGAAAGAGGCACTTGGCGGATAGTTTGTACATATGAGAGAGGAGGATGAGGAGGAAGCGAGGCGTTGGGGGAGTCCGTGAAATCACTCTGTCAGCCGTAGCTGGTTGGTCACACGAGCTCACGAGACAGACGCATGCACATACCATACAGGTCGAATGAAATCAAAAATCAAGAAAGATCCTTCTCGAATAATTCTATCATTCATTCTACTTTAGAGCTGCTTCTTTTTCCACATTCCTAGCAAAAACCTATGATAGGATACGATAAAACAGTTCCCGCATCACACCCCATCATGACATATCTTGGACTCGTATTCGGAGTAGGCTATCCGTCCAAACAACCTTAGTCGCCCTACATCTGTAGCTGCATCGTATTGAATCTTGGATTCTTGACTGATATACCCTTCCTGCCGAGCGATGGGTACTGTACATACATACTTACCCCACCTTCGCAGCAAGCAGCTCGTCGCTTGTAGTAACGAATCCGTAGGATGACTGTTTTTGGCGGGTCAGTAAGCACATGCAAATCCTTATACCGCCTGTCTTTCCGACAACAGCAGAGGGTCTTTCAAATCCATCGAGCAGCAGACCAACTTCCTCGCTTATTTGTACGAGGAACACTAATTCTCCGCATGGCATAAGACGCTACCAGGGGGTTTCTGCTCACTTCAACATCCACAAAAGATATGCGGGAATACAACAATTCAGATAGCTACTGCGACTTGATGGGAGAGCAAGGGAAATTGATTGGGCGGGCAATAGAGAAAAGATGAGTGACAGGAGCTGAATCCAGAAACAAACCCTCGAACCAGAGTAGAAGAGAATGATGTAGAGCAAGTACAAACAAAACAGAACCGTAGCGAATATTAAGACTATTACTCACAGCAACATTCCACAAGCTCACTTCCTTCCCACCCTTCGTCGTCGTCCCACAACAATCATCCACCAAAACACATCCCCACCCGCAATTATACGCATCCACCAGCGTCCCAAGCACACACTGATCTGTATTAACACCCGCAAACAACAACGTACTCACCCCCTTCTTCACCAGCATCCTATACAACGGCTGCTCCTCATTCCACAATCCACTCATCCTATTCTTCGGGACATGGATGTCGTCTGAAGAGACGTGAGCCGCGAGAGGAGGGTAGATAGCTGCGTTCCAGGTCGAGGCAAAGAGTGTGCGGCCTTTTGATGGTGGAGAGAGGAGGCTACCGAGACCGGTGTAACTGGCTGGTTTGTCTGGTGAGGGGGCGACGATGAGGTTTCGTGCAAAGCCGCGAAGGACGCTGGGGGGCATGGTGGACATGTCGGTGTCGGTGAGGCCCCAGTTGAGCCAAATAACCTGTATAGATGATATGGTTACTATGAGAGCTGAGAAACATACAGATGTAGCTTTAAAGTAGGGAATGTAAAGCGTAATCGAATAAGTATAAAATACTTTCGAGGAACTCTTGGTTTGGAGTGCTAGTATATAGTCGACTCATGTGTACGATGAATCCAACTCAAGTCTTGATTCTGGGCTCAGAGGAGAATTTGGTAGTGTTTACTTACTTGTATCCCCACCTTCCTGCACCATTCTACAATCTTCGCCGTTGGCTCCACAGCTTTCAATCCATTTGGGTGAGCCATACAGCTTGCATCGAGGAAGAAATTCTGCATATCGACTACCACAAGAGCCGATTTCCCTGGGTCTATCGTCACGAATGTATCTGGTAGCCCTTCTGTCGTAGGGAACGTGACTTTCGATTTGGAGGAATTAGAGAGATCCCACGTTTTGGTGGGGTGGTCGTAAGTCCACTTGTTGGTTGGAGGACCGAGAATGAGAGGCTCGTTAGACATCGTGATGAAAAGACTTGTGTTTAAAGAGACGTAAATGTTCGGGATTATTACGATGAGTAGTTTTAATGATCATATTGTACACAGGATGTAATGATGGAATAGGTAATTGCTTATTGAGGGGAAATCGAGGGGTACGTTCGTTATCGGGATCTGAAGTCCTTATCGCGGATGGGATATCCCACTTTTCAGGGGTTCGGTTGCTGGGGTTAGGAACTGTTGATCCGTGAAGTCGCAGTCCTAATCGTTTTTGCCTCTAAATCTAGAAATAGCCGATAGAAATTTCAATCCTTATCACGAAATAGATGATTAAAATAATCAGACCAGCATTATCGGATATATTCACTGACGTTGATGATGTAAAGATGTTTCTGAATATGCCAAAATCTTGCTCTGATGTGTTGCGCATTTTAGTGAAGTGGTAATACAGTTGTTTGAAAATGATCGTTTTTCTAATCAGTCAGCACGTAATAATGTAGTAGGCCAATACGCGCTGCAGGCAGTAGATGCTCGAAGGTAACTTGGTACACTTAAAGCCAGCTCGATACTCGACCTGTTTGCCACAGTGCGGGCCAGGCGAGCGGAAGTAATGTCATATGTATTATTTCGCACGTGGGGACACTTTGAGTATCTCACGAAAGGGCCACGATGTATTTAAGTTAAGTTGATCAAAGCACAACTAGCCACATCGACGCTACCAAACTCTGTATCAAGCCCAGCCTCTCTGTTGATGTCTCGGGTGGCTAGTCTCGCTTAGTTCGGAACTTTATGCGGGCCGGGTCGCCCGCCACCTGGAATAGCGAACGGGTGGTTGGGACAGCCAGCACACACCCATTTCCCTCACCCTTTATCAACCCCTGTGTCAGGATTTGCATTCCTTCCTCATTCATTCATATTACCGCTTCTATCGATTTTGGCTGAATCTTACCAAAAATGCAGTCATCTCAGAACAGATCACAGCCCAGGGAAGCTGATGATCGTAGGCGGGGAAGCTCACACTTTTATGCCGATGTTTACGATCAGATGGAACAGCCAGTTGTTCAACGCTCGCCGACAAGAGAAAATGCTTCTCAGATTCCTCCACATCAGGTAAGTCGTTCTTGGAAATCTATTGTGCGGTGTTCTAACCTAGAAGCAGCAACATATGGTCCCAATTGAGCCTGGACCGCCAGTCGCGAACAACACGTCTTCACGGCGGGGTGTCGCAGCAGACAGGCCACGACCTCCGTCTTACTCAGGAGGTCCTCATGAAGAACTACTGAACAAGACAAATGAGGCTATGAGAAGACGTCAAGAGCAGCAACAGCAACAACAGCAGCAGCCCAGACGTCGTGGATATAGACGAACCGATGAGGATGATCAATCTCCTACTCGGCCTTCCCCACCGCAGTCTAGTAGAGCTGAGGCTGTTGTGCCTTCTCAACCCAACTCAACAGCATACAAGCAATCGCTTCCGAACACCAGAAGTAGAGCTGATCCTGTTCCTTCCCAGCATAGTCCAACGAGGGCGACGGAGCCTGAGCAAAGGTTTTCCCGCGGGAAGGAAGGCGGTCATGCAGTGGGAAATGCTATCCCTCGCTTGAACAGCCCAAGCGTCATGTCCAGCGTCTTACAGCCTCTGCATGGCAAGATTCAGGAATACAATTCGCAGATGAACGATGCACAGAATCTGGTAAGTCAATCTGCAATTCTGTCGACTTCGGCGCCAAGAGATTGTTCAAGCCAGCCAATTCCAAGGGCTGTTGGTCCGGCACCCGACAGTCATGGAGGCGGTCCATTTTTCGGTACCCAGCCAAGCTAATCAAATCAACAGATGGATCAGCTCGATGCCGAAATGGCCGCACTTCAAGAACGCAAACGAGAAGCCGAGAAGCAATACATGGGTGCCAAGACTAAGCACGATGATTATCGCCGCCAGTACCAGGGTGTTGAAAGAGCTATGAAAGGAGAGCCCGATGTCTCATTCTCGAGATTGAGTGTTGATAGTGAGAGGCCGACGACACAGCAGACTGTTCAGCAGCAGCCTCGGTCGCCGCGTGATGATATGCGGGCTCGGACGGAGTCGTGGAATTCTTTGGGTGGGGAGTCGAAGAGGGAATCGAGGGGATTTAAGCTAAGGAATCTGTTCGGCTAGAGCTGGTGTGAATATTTGGTCGAAATTGGTGAGTAAAGAGCTGCTTGGAGAATTGGTTTCGGTGAAGGACGGACAAAGTCTTGTAAGATGTGGGAGAGATTGTCAACATGATGGGAATGATCAATGGAGTTTATGATGTATATATCTGATGATTACATGAACCACAGGCACTTAATAATATTATGTTTACCCCTCACTTTATCAATTGACTTTACATTCCGTTAACATGTGAAACAATAAATCCTAAATGGCATATGTATCCGCAAGTAAACATTGACAACCCTTGAACAACATCTGTCTTCCAACTCTGGCTTAAGCTGAATACTATTTGTGGGCATCAAGGATTGATGATCTATAGTAAAGGTGCTCATTATATTCCAGATGTTGCCTGATGTAATCAAAGATTGGTTTAGGTGATTGCTGGAAAAAAGTTCAAATGTGAATGCACACCTTCAACAACCTCGGCGAGGAAATTCTTATTCCATATAAATAATAAAATAAACACTTTTTAAACCAAGCACCCACGTCTTTACGTCACGGTGATGCCTCTTCAAACCATAGCTAGCTTATGATTTCCAACAGACCCTGTTGCTTCTCGGTCAGATACGTCCGCCTCATCGTGATCGGGTCTGTGAGTTTTGCTTTTTTGAACCATGCTCAATCTATTCGTGTTATTGAAGAATTGTACTTAGGGGAGCTGTTGCTTTGTGTTAGAATGTGCTCTGGATGGAAAGTGTTTTTCTTTTTATCATTTTGCACCATAAACATTCGCTAAGCGAGACCATGTTATGGAAGAGACCCAGTTTGATGCTTGCCAAAGTGACAAACCCGAGCTAAACCAGATTATAAATCATCTCCATAACCTACACGATTGAGATTGTATAACCTCTGTCTCCAAAAACTCATACTCTAGTGAGGCAACAACATCAGACCTGCTTTCCTTGAACCATGGTCTCGGCCCAAATGAATTCCCTTCTCCGCTGGCCCAACCCGTATTGCTGACCAAGGAAGTCATCTCGAAAGTTTTACAGCGCTGGAACTGACCACGTATGACTCCAGTTGATATCAATACCAAACCCTCGAAGCGCGAGCGAGGCGGTCTCTTCACTATGAAACTTCTCCGTAGGAGAAACAGATGTGGTCTATCTTGAGTTCGAAGCACCTCCCCGATCTGGTCCATGTGAATGCAGGTCTTGCCGAAGAAATAATGAGTCCGATCACGACTTCTCAGCTTTACGTTATTTATCAGATAGTCAGCTTGATCAGACCCACGCGAATGATTTGTAAAATGCAGTTCTCTAAGCATCCAGTGACACGAATGTATTCGCCATGACAGTATCGCGCCACATGCCTGCAAGGTAGTCAGTCTTCAGGACCTCCCAGCACCTTGAACTCTCGTGTAATGCCCGATATTGCTATCAGCTTGTCACTTCTTTGGGTGAGAGCGCACTTGTAATATTCCATGACAATCTGATTCCAGTGGTAAGTTGCACTGTACATGTCAGCGTGCCCAGATACATCCGCTTTGATGCCACTCAAGGGAGAGAGATCGCCCAAAACAGCCGAGATTCCACCTGGATAAATCTCCGATGCTTTGCAGGTCCTGCATTCCCAGAACAAGTACTGACTTCCAAAATTGAGTACCCGCGGAGCCAGAAAGCGCTCCTGTATCATCCAGGCCCGGCGGTAAAGGGGTTGTTGCTGGTCATGCGGTACCCCCTGTTCGGATGGACTTTCCAACAAATAGTCACCATTTGCCCTATTGATGAACATAGTCGTGACGAGGCACGGGCTGATAAACTGCGGGTCTCGTTCGCAGAATCCCCCCCTCTTCGCTGCTGCTGGAAGCTGCGGCCGCGATGGTACATAAAGATCCCTTGTAGAAATCGCACATAGTCACCGATTCCTGATGCCAGTCTTCCAACGAGTCTTGAATGATGCACAGAGAGTCGATCCAGATGTATGAGGCGCCGGATTGCTCAGCCACATACATTGCATCTTGAAAGGTGTTTGCCAACAGAGAATTCGGGACCCCATTTGACAGCCGCCCGTGCCAAGCTGGTGTCAACTTGAAGAATTTTGCATTTCCCCAGCAATGACTCAAAATCATATATGAATGGTTGACGGAAGATCTTGCGTGTCCCGGAGTCGAACGAGTCCGGAGTTCGTCTTGCTGAGCTCCAGGAGTCTGGTAGGATGTTTTGTGGTGTCGACTCGACACTTGGGATGAGAAGATGTAGATGTCTGAAGCCATTTCCTGGCATACTCGAAGCTCGTCCAGAACGCGTGCTCCTGAATCGACGAGCTGGAAAGCCTAGAACTTTTTGTGGTTTTGCGATACAGTAGGCCAACAGACTTGACAACGCGAGACTTGCTCCCGTTTTCCTCGCGAGGTATCTTTTGCATGATCGATTAAATAAGTCAGAGCAGTCATTGTATAACATGGTTACTTGTGTTCTGCTGATGAAATGTTATTGACCATGAAACAGATTGTTGATTAATTCAAAAATAAGTAAATTTCGGTTCAAGTTCAGCTTAGTACAGTAGAAGTACCAATTTAAGATAGCCACAAGGTAAAAGAATATCGAAGGATATTATAGATTAGTACTTTGTTATACATTACCAGATGTTTGTGCTACAGTAACAGGCTTAGTATGCCGTATTACCATACAGCCTTGAATTTAATTTGTACGTATACCTTTTTGTTTCAAGTTTGCTTTACGACTTCGGGGTCACAAGCATTGTGTTTAGTATACCCAGATTTCTGTATCGCTAACCGAGCTCAGAGCCTGCCTAAAGTCAACGAGGCATCGCAAGGAGGCAGATTGTAAGTTCTTCGCGAATAAACTATACTATAAATTGTTATTTAGATTCTATGGGAATAGTAGGGTATTTGTTCAATATGCACAAGGATAGCACGTTCAGAAGCATGTAAAATAAATCAAAAGTAAGAGCTCTCCGTGCCCTCTTCGTATGAGAAGTCTTTTGGCTCTCAAGCGGCTCTACAAGACGACTGTTTTTCCTATCTAATGTAAAGAGAAAGAAGCTGGAGTAATTTAGCCGCCCCATACTTCTGACATCAGGTACTTTAGCCACGGTCTAGGGCAGACATCAAGCAAGCGCAGTCATCGTGCGATCCCGTGATATACCAATCGGGGAAATATATATATCACGTGACTAATCGGCGCAGGCCAGCAGGCCGTTTACTTGCTTCAGTACATGATGCCTCGCTCATCAAGCTTATATGTTCCTGTTCATATAAGACTGCTTCTGCGGACTCCCTCATTTGAGAAGTTTATCCCAAGAGATGTGGGTTTAATTCCGAAACACTTATGATAATACCATCCACTGGCGCTACTACTACCGATACTACTTAACAGAATTGTCCCTCACATAGTCCCAGATAGTCTCTAGTGAATATTCATCTGAGAAAGCCCCGACTTTAGATGTATTCAGATACGCCCCGAAGTAAGTCTAAAAATGCGTACCGAAAGGAATCAAAGGTTATCACTTGTCAGGTGCCAGTAGCAGTAGCAGTAGTAGCAGATAGGAAACATATGATTGCGAGTAGGAACTCGATGAATAGGACGTCAGTGAATAAGTACCTCCGTGAATAGAAGACCGTCTGACTTCCAAAGTGTCGTACAACATTGAAGTGTTTTGATGAAGATCTGGGGGATATCGCTTAGTAACCTGCGTCACTAATCCGCTGACAATTCGCAGCGCTGCTGCAGCATTCGAGGCTGGAAAGCAAGCTACGGATCTCGCAGCATCGGCGAAACATCATTTTATTGTCTTGAGGAGAAGCGCAAGTCTTCAGAAGCCGCCCAGAGTAAAGAGGAAACGATTCCAGTAGATTCCTTGTGACTGCAATTAGCCGAGACTTTGTTTAAACACCAAACGGAGCCTCTTCAATACGCTTTGACCTCTCGAAACATCACCATCCATTGATTCTATTTTTCCGAAAGTTTCATATTTTTTTGGGATTTAATCTCCTAATATAAAACGCGTTCTTCCCACTCATCTCTTGGTCTCCATTTCACCTCCCGAACGCACGCCAAACAGACTATAATCATGGTACATAAACACGAAGTCCAAGGCCGCATCTATCGCTTCAAACCTCAGTCTACCTGCTTAGAGCTCGGTATTGTTGAAGACGGAATAACCACCATTCCTTCGCGCATCAGGTCGAATCTAGTCCTCGTGCTCGACACAGTGAAGGGCTGGAAGGACTATGTTGAGATCATGGCTGTACGTTTTTTATATCTGCCCTCCCTTAACTTCCCCCGTCTAACTCCCCAATAGATAATGTCCCACCCAAAATCACCTGGAACTTACCTCCCCATCTCACCGACTCCCAAGAAACGCTACCCACTTCAACTACAGCTTTGCAAGAACCGAAACGACCAGTCCGAGCTCTTGATCACGTGCTTGCCGGGAAGAGGAGATAAGTATTTGAGAGTGGATGAGAAGTGGGAGGTACAGATGAATATCTTAGAGGGGTTGGTGGATGGGATTGGTGATGAGATTCGGGTGAGGATGAAGAGGAGGGGTAGGATGGGCGAACTGGGGGAGTGGATTGGGAGGTGGGAGGCGGAAAGAGCGAGGGAAAGGGAGAGTAAGAGACGAGAAGAGATGGAGCGTAATAGAGGGGACGGAGGAGAGGATACGCGGAAACATGTTGAGCTTGAGGGGGATGAGCATAAGGGGGAGCGCGTAGAGCTAGTTGGTGTCTGGACAATGGTCACGGAAGGGATATGGTGGGGGTTTGAGAGTCTGGGTCGGGCGCTCAACCCAATGTAGAGATGTAAAGAAAGACTACAGCATGCTCTATCAATATATCACAGGATACAGTACATACAGCTACTTCAAGCCGTGTCTCTTCCCAAACCCTCCTTATACCTCGACAACGCCCTCTCCCTGCACTCCTTATGATCAACGATCCTCTCGGGGTATCCCAATTTCTTCACCTTCGCGCCCTCACCCCTTCCGTAAGGATCATGAATCGCCTTTCCTTTCACACCTTCCAGCTCCTTCACCCACTTCCGAATGTAACCGCCCTCCTCATCAAACTTCTCGCTCTGAAGCAATGGATTGAAAATACGGAAATAGGGCTGTGGATCGACACCTGTCGAGGCACTGAATCCCCATCCTCCATTGTTCGATGCAAAGTCACCATCGATGAGATGCTCCATGAAATAGCGCTCGCCCATCCGCCAGTCGAGCAGGAGGTGTTTAGCGAGGAAAGAGCCGACTATCATACGGCATCGGTTGTGCATATATCCGCAGTGGTTGAGTTGCCGCATAGCTGCATCAACAATAGGATATCCGGTCTTGCCTTCGCACCAGGCTTTGAAGTGCTCTTGGCTGTATTCCCAAGTGATGTTGGTGTATTCCGGCTTGAATGGTTTGTTCATGCAGACGTATGGCCAATGTGCTAGGACGTGTTTGTAAAAATCGCGCCATGCTACCTCGCTGATCCAGGTTTGGATGCCACTGTTTCCGGCGTTGAGTTTCTTGCTCGTGTTGTAGTCGCGTGCTGTACGAATGGCGGTTCTGGCGCTGAGGGTTCCGCTGGCGAAATGGACGCTGAGTGAGGAAGTTGCGGCAAGGGAGGGGAAATTCCTCACGTCTCCATATTTGTTAATGCGTTCGTCGCAGAACTTTGTCAGTCTCTCATGAGCCTCTGCTTCTCCAGCAGGCCACATAGATCTGAATCTCTTCTTCTCTTCGTCCGTCAATTTCTTGTTGGCTGGTGCATCGGGTATAGAACTGTCAAACAGCTTCTTAAACTTCTCTCTGGCGCTTCCAGGGTTCTTGCCAGGCGCATCGAATAGGTCTAGAACCTTTGGGTTATCGTGAATATAGGCCATCCAAGCACGGTACCAAGGGGAGTAAACCGAATATTGCTTGCCAGTTCCACTCCTCAATTCTCCGGGACTGACCACACACGTATCTGGCACGACATCCATAGCAATGCCCTTATCCAGACATGCCCTCACCATCCTGGCCTCACGTCTCAACTCATCGACCTCATATTCCACATTCGCAAACAGATGACTCGCTCCCCATTCCTCCAATAACTCCAATATCCTTCCTTGAATATTCTTCCTCTTCTCCACAGTCTCGACATACAGTGGAATATCCAGCTTCGCTAGATCTTGCTTCATAACCTCCAGGGTTCGCAGAATGAAATCCACTCTCACCGGCGCTGTTAAGTGGGCCTGGAAGTCCTGCGGACTAACAATATATATGGCAATGAGTGGTACACCCTTCTCCTTCGCCTTCTCACTAGCGAAATGCAAGCTTTTGTTGTCCTTCGTCCTCAGATCGCACTTAAACCAATGCACAACCGCGTCCTTGACATTTATTTTCTCTCGGTCCGCCTTGGTCTCCTTGAGCGCATTGTTGAGCAGTTCGATCGGCCGAGGCAATTCATCCGCATTGTATGCCGCCGCGCGCGCATTGTTCATCTCGTGCGGGTAGAATTCGCGGAGGACGATGCCGTTTTCTTCTGCTTCTTGCGCCGAATCGTGAGGTTGGCGCAATGGATCGGAAGAGTCATTGCTGATCTTGGACTTCTTTGCAGCGGGCTCTGGGGGCGATGAGGCTTTGCGCTTGCCGTTTGTCGCTGCCTTCTTGGGTGGCATTTTGTAATTTGGAGAGGTCGTGAAGGTGTTGATGCGAAATGCTGCAGGTATGTAGAGAGTCTTCGCGTTCACTGCGGATTGAAGATATGTTCGGAATGTCCTCGTAGGCAGCAGACGCAATGTAAACATCCAAAAGCAACCCGGTGATGCGAAAGAGTTAACTGCTCGGTCTAGACACGGGAATCTCTAATGTTGTCTTTGGAGATCGAGATTGACGCGAACTTCAAGGGAGTCGTGAACGTCATTGACTGGGGCTAATGCAGGGGACGGTTTAGCGCCAGATTGCCAGATTAGCGAGCTGGTCCATGCTTATCGCGGGGTCTTCAAGGGCTGTGGAGAGCTGAAGATCCGGATGTCAATACTGGTCTAGAAATGCCACGACGGTGAAGAATCTACCTTACTCAGAGAAGCAATCAGTTCAATAGCTAAATATCAGGCCTCATTATTTGGAACGGAAGATGGAAAAGATAAGACTCCCATCCCTCGAATGCTAACGTTCATTGGAAGACGTCCTTGTATTTGCCCCTCCAGCTGTTGGACTGTGTCACTTGAAAATACATAATTATGTGCATGGGCTCTTTTGATGGCTATTATCAGAGGTTATAGAATGAACAAGAGAATTTGTCGTTGATCTCATCACTTCATTACTCATAAAGTCTCGCCGAAGACCAGAACTAGGAGCTATCTGACATGCCTTCATTCTCGGATTAATGACATTGCCAATATTCGCACGCCTGGATATCTCTCGCACTTAAACAGAAATGACTGACATCAATACCAAACAAGAACGCCTTCCGGGTACTCCTCTTGAACACCCAAGTCCAAATCCAACATTTTTGCCTCTCTCCGTACAACAGAATGGCAACAAAATACCACTCCACTGCACTTCACCAATCCTCTTCCTCCGAATTCCATGGCAACTCCGAATCCGAAATCTCTGCACAGAGGAACCCATGCCTATACTCATCTTCTCCAGCCATACCACCTTTCCGATCCAACACCAAGTTGTTCTCCAGCAGCACCCTCAAAGCTTCCATAACATTCTGCATACCATCCTCCTGCTCTCCTTCCCACTGATTGTACAGGTGTCGATAGAAATGGGCATTCTGTGTCGGAGTCTCCTCTCTCTCCAGCCCACTCGTAGCAGCACTAATATCCACCTTAACCTGACCACCCAATTGCATAGCAATGAAAATTTCCTGATTAGCAGCCAGCAATCTCTCGCACACTCTGTTGTACGCCGAGGTGACAGCACAAACAAGACCATAATGACCCTCCAGGAAATGACTGTAGCCTTTCCACTGACAGACGACATGTACAAGAGCTTCGCGGAAGAGGAGCGGATGGCGTAGTTTCTGGGCGAGGATGAGCGTCGAGTTGCAATTTGAAGAGATCTCGGAGATGAGTGCAGGGCTGTGCCAGAGTGCAGAGTAGAGGGAGGAAGAGAAGGTGGGGAGACAGCAGTAGAAGTCTGCGAGACGGGTCATGTCGGAGAGTTCGCGGAGGCCGCTGATGCTGTATTTCTTGTGGTACATGGCGCAGAGAAGCTTTTCGAAGGCAACCTCGTCGTTGCTGGTTTCCATGCCTTCTTTGAGGGGGCTGAGGACTGTGGGGGATTGCATGCCCTGAAGAAAGAAAATGAGCAAGCTTGCTCTCATTGTTGAATTGAATCAAATGGAAGGAAACATACTGGCTTAGCAACTTCGAGTCCCCAACCGCCATCTGGGTCAAGCACCGAGACGTAGTCGTATCGAAAGTGTCCCTCTCCAGTCACGGTTCCCTTATCCGCCGAATCGAGGAAAGTTCTGAAAAAGGCAGAGTACAAACGCAGAACCACAGAATGAACGTGGAATTCTCTCTCAAACACTCTAATCCGCACATCTGTCTTCATACCAGGGGCATTGAACGCCTTGGGTATGCCACTCGAGCTCGAGATCTGACTCCATGACCCATTCCGCGACATGTTGAAGGAGGTGATGCGTTTGGCGGTTGCGATGGGAGAGGTTGCTGATTGCGGATCTTCGTCGTTCTCGAGAGCTGAGATGAGGTCGACGTAGAACGCGAGATTCATTTTGGCGAATTCTAGAGGCGGGACCATCGCTTCGTTGGTGTGGGCGGTGGTGAATTGCTTCCCTGGCTCGTGGCGACGTTGTGTGGATGGTCGTCGGTGTAAACAATCTATCGAGGGCCTCACCTTTGGCCCAGATGGAGATGTGTTGTGGTCAACAAACGAGTAGCGAGACATCGTGATGTTAGATGGATACTTCTGAGTTCCTTTGGACGCATGTTCTACTCCTGCTCAGCTCAACCTCACTGCTCCAGCATGGCTGAGGTCTTCGCTTTTAATGACCTTCTTCTTGTAAGTTTATGTACTGATGGTGGCAAAGATACTCTCAGAGCGGCGCTTTCCTACCTCGTTTTCCATTCATCGCAGTGGGACGAACAGCCTTACTTTACTACTTCTCTACCTTACTGGGATTGAAGATTTGTTTCGCTCGGGACTTTTATACCCTGAGTTCGGGTGAGGCGAAGGCATTGACACATCCTAACCTCCGAAGGTTAGGAATACCGCCAAAGACCCCGCGGATCAGACCGAAGATGCAGGAGAAGATCCCAGTAAAGTTCAGAGAGACTTCGGGAGGACGCAATATGAAGCCGCGCACCGTGAAAGCATATTCGACCGGGCGAGGCGAGTGATCTCCATGAACTTTGTGGTAGCTGTCAGGCATGGCCAGCCGTTTGCATGATGTGATGCGAGAACCAGACCAAATCGCTTGTAGGCAGCTCAGTCCATCACATACGCTAACAGAATCAACATTTCGATTATCAGCGTCTAAAACTGGCCGAGCATTGCTGATTGGACTAACTGAAGCATGGAGAAGAGAAGAGGGCTCGAGCTCGGGCAGCGACGTCGAAATAAACTCAAAGTTCGGCAGCCAAGCGAGGACGTTATTGGTGCAGACCAGCACATGCTAAACTCAATGTAGGACAGAGGGTATGAACGTGCAGGTATGAAACCAGCCCAATTGAAGGCATGCGCTGTTTGGACTGGTGTTGAAGTGAAATAGAGCTCTGGTGCTGTGCATTGGTGATAGATCCTCGTAAGAATGAGAAGAGGATGCTCTGTGTTTTGTTTCGTTCGTGAAGCTCCTTGCATGAGCGGAAAGAGCTCCGTCATCAAATGAAGACTTATGATTCGTCTTATAGCTTGATGTTGAAGTCTATTCAGATGAATTTGATACTGTGTAATGTATGAGCGCTTGTTGATCATGTCGAATGAGCGAGAACTGGCCTCAATAGCAGACTCAGACAATCCACTGATCATCTTCTCTTAAAAACTCTTATCTAACAGACTCCGTAAGACACAATAGATCTGGACTTCTCAATAAGAACTTCCTCAAAGCTTCTACCCGATGAAGTGAAGGATGATCCTCGCATGGATTCTAACAAAATCCCGTTCGCTCGCACATCATGTCCAAACGACATCCGAGGCGGTCCAAGACCAAGCGATCTAAGCAAACTTACTTATTATTCCCCTAACCCCGCACCCGCTTCTTCGTCATATACACACATTGAACCCGAAAGACTTGTTTCGATGTTTGACGGGACGTGAAGCACTTGTTCTAGCTAGCCCCGAACAAGGTTCGAAAGAGGGCTCCAGGTGTTCGTACTCGCGGCGAGACGGAGCTTTTGACGAATCTGGGGACTTGTAGAACGAATTGGTGTAAAGTTGGGCAGCAGTACAGATGGTGCAAAGACTCTTTGTCGCTTTCTTAATGCCCGCTAATGTGTGTACGCACAGAGCCGTTCGCGGAGTGCTGGCTTGGTGTCGAAGGGCAGGGGGTGATCTGGGTGAGGGTATAGTGGTGAGATGACTTGGTGCTTGAGAATATAAGTTTCTTAGCTAGCAGCAAGATAGAGGAAGCGAGAAAATTCTCTCGCACGGAGAAAGCTTGCAGTACAAGAGACACCGAAAAATGCAATCAAGGACTAAAAGCAGTATAGCACAAGAGCTGTTGAGGAACCATGAGTTAATAGAATTGCTCTGAAGATACTTCGCCGATAACTGATGAGATTGATGAAGGCACGCGAAACCGATATGAGAGAACGGGAAGCGAATTTGGTGTGAAAACAGCGATGCCGAAGCAGAGGGATCAGGGTTACCATTAACAACAAGTATAGCATACATCAGACGCAAGGAAAGGTACTGGGTATCAACATGGCTTTTGTTACTCCACCATCATCTATGCATCTATTCGAATGGTCTTTATGTATCTTATCATTCATTCAACCTTATACCCAACCAATCCTTTCTCTACCCCTTCTCCTCACTCCAGTACAAAATCAAAGAGCCCCAACCCACCTAAGATCAAAACATTAAACACAGAAAATCACAAACATATGAGTATCCGAATTGGCATCTTAGTTGCCCAAAAGAGCGCCAAGATCCAATCCAGTAAGACCCTTGACGATCTCACTCGCCTCGCCTAAGCTACCCGCACTGATGACATTGGAGCCACCAGCTGTCTAAACAGGAGATACAAGTTAGCGACTCTAGTCTACGCCAGAAAGATAATGAAGGAGGGACACGCTCTAGCTTAGATACATCTGGATCTCTCGCTGAAATGACAGACATTGAACGAGGGGAATGTGAGAGGGATGAAGATGAAGAGGGGGTATTTACAGATGCAGCACCTTCAGCGACAACAGGCTGGGCGACTTCAGCAGCAGGTGCAGCGACTTCAGCAGCGGGAGCAGCAGCTTCAGCAACAGGAGCAGCGACGACGGCCTCTGCTCCACCGGCTACCGCGGCCTCTACCTGCGCAACAACCTTTGCGCTCGCAGCAAGGAGATTGTCCTCTCCAACGATGTTCTGGGTGAAGCGGGCGTTGAATCCTACGACAGCCTTGATCTGGTTGAAAGTTGCGACGTTCAATGGCAGTTGCTCGGTGGTGATGAAGAATGTGAGACCTTCTGCGCAGGGAGGAGTGGTGAGGGATCCGGCGTACGTGGAGAGTGATTGCTTGGAAAGGATGTCGACAAGGGGAGCGAAGTCAAGAGCACCAGTTTCTGTGACGGAGCCAGGGGCGGAGATGGCGCCGATGTTCTCGACGACGGATGTCAGGAGGGACGTGGTCTCGCCAGTCTCAGAAAGTTGGAATTGTGCTGCGATGACGGCGATTGTTCCATCTGTTGTAATCGTGTTAATCAGGAACTTGTGAAACTAGAGGAGATTTGTATGGTAAGCGAGAAAAGAGAGGGCATACCAGCAGCTTCGTGCACCATGTGCATTTCCAAGGGGAAGTATTCGCCATTGACAGTATGCTCACTAGGTGAGTGGAAGTGGAATTGCTTGAGTTCGAAACTGTTGTTCAGATGTCAGTCAGTGCTCGTGTATTAAGCATCCCTTGGCTAAAGCTTACGCCTTTCCGCCGACGACAGTCTCAGCACCCTTTCCTTCCATCACTACCTCGATTGTGGTACCGATGTTCTCGAATTCTGCGGCTTCAACGTTGGGGATCTTGATATCTAGGGTACCTGGAGCCACAAGTGTTGTTGAGGTGTTGGTCACGTCGATAGGTGATTGTTGCTTGCTGACAGCACAGTCGCCATTCTCGGCAGCGAGGGCGGCCCAATTGGTACTTGGGGATGTTAGTATTTGACGTTGGTGGGAAGTTGGAGAACATACGGGCCAACAGATCCAATGTATCCGAATTGTCCAACCTCGACAACCTTGACTGCCTCTCCGCCTTCTTGTCTCTTGTAGTTGACTTTACGCTTCAATAGACTGGTACCGTGACCACATGATGCAGATGCGCTATCGAGGAACAGAGTAGCGAAGAGAAGGGCGAGGGTTGATGTTGAAGATCTCATATTGGTCTAAAGAGAGTTTGGTTTGCTGGGTATATTGCGTCGGTGAAAGATTAGAAAGATTGGAATAAGATTGAATAATAGAATGTAATGAAGACCAAATGAGCGCCGGGCCCTGTAGAATAATACCGATCGACGGATGAAAGAATGAAAGAAAACGGAATAGAAACTAAATGGATACGGACGAAAGAGAACGAGAGATGATGATGGACAAGAAACAAAATGGTCTGATGGAGGAAAGAGGTGACGATATATAAATGAGCGCTGCATCTGGCACCCGTGCGTGTCTCTTGGCTACCATCCTTTCTCTTTGGCCGAGCAGGCCAAGTCAGCTTGACCGATCCCCAGAATACTAAGCTCCGTGTTAATGTCCGTGTTGCATTTGGCCCGTTCTGAATCATGAGGCTTGGAGTCTTGTAACGCTTGTAACTGCCAAATATCTTGGGAGCTGGACTTCTCCATGGGTAACTGGGCCTCTCTTGTTGCTTTGGCAGGAATACCAAGAGAAGAGATATCTTGGAAGGGGGTGAAGGAGGTGTGTCTGTCCCATCTACCGCCAACGCCCCCGGGTGTGGCTTACGGGGGTTGCGGCATGCCGGTGAAGTGTAAGCCAACCGTAGACGCGGTTGTCCCGTTATAGTTTTAGCCTTTCAATCTGACAAGCCAAAATGCCATCTTGCCTCTCGAAATAGTCCAAAACACTTCCAAAGAAGGAGTGGCTGACGGGGATTACTTGATGAATAGACGCGGGCAAAGAACAGAGAGGTTATTCGCCGAGCTTGGCTACATCCAGTGAGGATGCCCATGGAGGACCAGAATCTCCGAAAAGCCGAATGCAGTGTTTTCCAAGGAGAAGTGGATGCTGTCAAATTCAAAGAAGCAGGGACGAGATGGTCTGAATGTGGAGGCGAGCGCAGAGAAGCACTGGCGTGGAAAGGATAAGAAATTGCAGACTCCTGCCCAGTCAGACCGGTGAGACAGGCAAAATTGAGGGAAGGAGTTCAAGTGGCGTATCGACATTCATCGCCGCCGTTGCGGGCCAAATCATCCATTTGAAGAAGCCAAGGCCTACCCATGGAAGAAAAACAGGCCACAATCAGAGCGACGATGCAAGCCACCCCGAAGCAAAGTAATGCAAGCGCGGTAACGCGGTAAAATTCAGATACAGACACCAAATAAACTCGTACACCCTCCGACATATTATTGCACCGAAAGCTCCTGTTCTTGCGCACTCGTGGGACTTTTTTCTTATGTGTTGTGATAATTTTTGGTTGAGATCTTTTGAAGTGATGTCGCGCTCGCGCGCTCGCTCGTCCACGGGAAAAAACAGGCGGGGTCCAGAGCCTGTCGTTGACAGCTGCAGCCAAGAATTTCAAGAAACTCAAGATTGCTTGGTGTCCTTAGGGGGCTTCTCCAAGCTGGCCGCATCCGACTTGGAAACTGCAGTGTAATTTGGCAGGATGATCTAGCTGGTGATATACAGAGAGCTCACAACCCATCATACAGTCGTCGAGTTATTTTATTGTCGTTGTCCCTCTCCTTCTCTTCTTTTGTTGTGGTTGTTGTGGTTGTTGCTAACCAAAGTCTAATGAGCCTAAGCATTCAGTGCCCTGGGATTCCCCATTCCCCATCTGGGCCACCCCTTTCCATCCGAAACAGCAACTCGGATTTTCAACAGAGGACGAACCTCTGGTCCCTCCCTTTCTCGCCCTATGCTCTGCCCTACCGACTCCTCGGTCTTGCAAACTCTTCTCTTTTTACCAAGGCGTCTCATCGTCCGTTGTCAGCCGAGGAACAGCCTGAGACGCTCACCCCGCCTCCCTGACGACCCCTATTTCCTGGGCGGCGTTTCGGCTTCACAGCGAAAAAGTCTTGGGAGTTGCATGTTCAGACGACAGGCCTGGACTCGTCAGCGCTGGTTTCAGGCATAAGGAAGTCAAGCCTCCGCGGATACTTGCCCTATCGTGGAGAAATAGCTTGAGCGATGCATCCAGACCGGATTGTTCAGGTCTTGGTATGGGGTGATTTTGTTCTTATTGCTTGGGATTCCTGGCAGAGCTTGTTTCTGAAGCCTCGAAGTACGATCCAAAGACCATCCATATGGTCTTCGAAGTTCGAATGACAGGTCGGGGGCGCTTCGACTGTTTACATTGAATGCTTTCGGCGCGGCTCGAACTTCCATGTTCAATTCGCCGAATGATGTCAACATCCATCTCACAGCACAATTCTGTAAATCGGAACAGAAGATCGATCCATCGATTGCTTTTCTTCACGGCAAGAACGGAAAGGCTCTCACCAAAATTCGTACCAAGCTTTCCTCCCATTGACGACCCCGTGTATTGAAACAACCCCTCAACACCACCCCACCCATATCACGACCAGCCAAGTCTTCCACGCAACGTTTCCAAGCTTTCCGAAAACGAGACTTCCAAGATATCTTGTTCTGTCCTGACAGATACTCTGGACACCCACGTGTGAAGACCAGGCCGATCGGCCGAAGCATTTGAGTTCGATGCATGGAAGTCTCCACTTGTCTGCTGTTTACGGAGAAAGTTTTCAAGAACTTTTTTTTATATCCTCATTTAAATTGCTTCATGCATATTCCTGCGCCAAGGCGATGTGTTCTCCTTGTGAGAATGCCTTGGCTGCATTTCCAGACAACGCGCTCTTCCCATCGTATTGAAAAAAGAAGAGTTTTCCAAGACTTTTATATCTTCATTTCGCCTGCTCCGACTCAGCTATTTCTTTCAGATTTGGAAGATTTGAAAGCGACATATGTGGGAGCTTTGTTTGAGTCTCTTGCCTACAATGACTTTCTTGGCAGTAATTGTTTCTTTCCAGACTCTGAAGAGAGTCGTTGAACCGTCCGTTTTGCAGACCTTCAAATCATCCAAACCATTGGGACGACCGTGCTCATATCCCATCATTCTGGCAGCTGCTACCTGCCACCTGCCACGTGCCAGCCAAGAAGTCCACACATCGGACCTTCCTACACACCCAACAAGAATTTCCCCCGATCGAAACCCTCCAAGATCGCTTATCTGCCTCCCAAGCTTCTTCGATGCTTCATCCAAGACATCTGAAAGCGAAAATCGAAACTTTGAACACAACACTAGGCCAAGCCGTTCCTTGAGACTGGCTGAAGGAAGCCAAGCTTCGGACAGGATGCGAATTCTGGGAATTGAAATGAGTGACTGATTTCATGGTAATTGTTCTTGTTTTGCTGACGAGTCTAAATACCAATCCTTCTATCGTGAAGAACGCATTGGATGAAAACACCCGATTCTTGGCAGCCAAGCAGAAATTGGTTTCGGACGTGGACAATTGTGTATGTTCAAAAGAGCCCGACTCATGTCCATTTCCTATTCTGGTTGCTGTGCTCGCGTCCTTGCTCGAATGTTCAATATTCTATCCTGATGTAAACAGCTGGTTAGAGATTGTCAGCTCTTGGCTGCCAAGCGGAAGTCACGCATTCGACCCTTATGCAGCTGTCCTCTGTATTCTTGTCCTTGCCTTGATGGTCTGATGTTTACTTTGCTTACTGCTTGGAGAGTATATGTCTGCTGGTGGGATATACTCTGCGCCGGATCCGAAAAACCGAAGTCTACGACGGAAGGCACCAAGATTCTACGAAGCCCGAGCTCGTGGTGTGCCCTTTTGATTCAGAAATACGTTCAAAATCCATTCCACAATACCCTCCATTGAGACCGAATCTATAAAGATTCAAGTCTGCTCTTGGCGATGAAACCCAGCCGCCAGCTCTACAATCACATTCTCCTCTGCTATTAATTTCTTCTTCTTATCCCGCTTTGCCGACACTAATTGACACCTTTTCGGATAGTAAAACGTTCATCAGTCTGCATCAGCCTTGACCTCTTTGGCATGGAGACATCCAGACAGGAAGAACGAAACCCGATTAGCTACACGCACACACGACCAGGCACACACGACGACCTTCAGAAGCTTCTCTCCAACGTTTTGTTACCATCGAGGTCTAGCCACAAGCAAACCGAAAGTCAGATTAAGTGCAGCTTTCTTGGACTTATACTGTGCAGTATCTTTTCAGAGATATGTACGGAAGTGAGCACTTACTGAAGAAATATCATGAAAGATCTGGATTGCATGTCGCAAGGCTCAAGCAGTCCGTCAAGATAACTTCTGATTGATCTCAGCGATCCTTGGGACATCTCCAAATTGGGAAATAGTAGTTCCACTGCTGTTCCCGCTGTTCCGCCTGCTGTTTCTGTCAACCATTCCTATTTCCAAAGCTATTGCACGTTGTCCATCCAAATTCATGCTTGACCTTCCAGAATCTTGCTTCCTGTTGCTCAAGTGCTCGTATGGATTTGTGTTACAGCTGCTTTGGAAGTGGAAGGTAGCCAAGGGAAAAGGGTGTGTGCGGTATAGTAAGCAGGGAATGGCGTTCTTTACCATTTCGAAATTCTTGTTTTTGACTCCTAGGGGGCTTTCCCCTGTCTCTGTCTGACTTCTCGTACTGTCGAATCATAGATATGAGTTTTTTTAGCAATATATGTATGTTTCATCCCTGCATGCTTTCCAAAATCAATACCAACAGACACTGCCTTGCCTGTCTTGCCTACCCATCCCAGCATTTCGACAACATCACTTTCTCCACAAAAGCACTTATTCAAGATTCATATACTGTAGCCCGGCCGCATCATAAACGCGTCTCTTTCTTTCAGCAGCAGTGCCTGCTTGCTCCCTTGCCATTGTACGCCAAATCACCACAAGTGTAAGAACGAAACTTTACGATGCGTTTTTTTCTATAGCTTTCACTATTCCCAGCCACATTTTTTCTCTTCCTATTATTGAGACCCTCTGCTACTTTATAGAGGAATATACTAGCATAGGAAAATGGAAACGAACTGTGCTGTTCTGCACACCACCGCCGCCGCCGCCTCCTGTTTCTAAGCCTGTGGAAGGGTCTCTTCTACACCATGTGGACAGGTCTGAGATATCTTATTTGTTTGGATCGAGTGGCTGGTGTCTCGCACGCTAAACTGAGACGGTTGATCGCGTATCGCACGGTGTAGAGGTCTTCTGTCTTAATCGGAGGGTCCAGTACCTGCAAGTTAATGTAGACGAAAATGAAGCGCTTCACGCGCTTTGTTCTCTGGTTGAGTTGAGTCCTGGCGACGATCAGACGATGATATTTGTGGCTATGGAGGTTAGTTGGTTAGTTACAGTATGTGGAAGCTCGTCCTGGCATTGTTGTCGTTGTCGTTGATGGCGATCCGTTGATTCGCTGTTCGTTGCGTGATCGAATCTGTTTTTCTTCTTCTTGAACAGGCAGGCGTGGAGAGGTAATGTGTATGTGCATGGCGAAGTGTTTTTTGATACTTGGTTACCAAAGTTTCTAGTTTCGTCAATCCGTGTGAAACTACTGCAAGGTACCCGCTCCTGTCTTGTTTGGCTTTGGAGGGGAAAGGTGAGAGGAAGTAGAGAATGTGCAGCTGATGAGATTTTGAAGGTTTGCTGTCTATCAGTCTGGGCGAGTTCTGGTGATGACGACAATGTTTTTGTAGTGTGTTCTGTTTCTTGTCGGAAATTTTGAGGGTAAAGGGGAAGGGGATTGGACTTTCTTGTCTCCAAGAAGTCGATTTGTACGTGCGGTGGAAATCGTTACCCTACTGGTCTTAGAAGCAGCAGAAATTGGCTGAACGAAAGATCGTTACACCAACTCTGATAGATCCAAGTATATCAACTCTACCCCTGCCACAGGTCAATCTTTCCTTTCTACAAGCAAAATATTCGATGAGCCATCTATCTCCACAACACAGCTCCTTGCTTCTAACTTGGTATTTTCTGGCCAAATCCTTCTCAGGTATCAAAGTCCGGCTGCTAAACCCAAGATGCACTTCATTTCGGAGAATATCCTCCACCATTTCAACGGCCATGCAGAAAAGTGACGCCGTTGGCGTCATACCGTCTTCTTGCCAGCCAGGCTTAGCTGCCGTGCTTGAACGGGAGTCAAGGGGCGCGCCGTTGAGGGCCGGAGAAAGTGACGTATGTTAAGCGAGGATTTCGAGGCTGAATATTCCATGTGAGATGGGGGAGGGATGAGTCCAACTTGGACTGTCCAAGTTTACCTTGTAGTACAGTACAGTACCGGTTGTGTTCCGAGGGGATGCAGGTTGATGCAGGTTGATGCAGGGGAAGGATATGATGGTGATTTGATACGCACATGTGTTTTATCTTTTTCTTTTCCTGATAATGTGAACGTCAAGTTTGTCGAGCCATCAATTGTCTCTCTGAGCTGCTTGTTGCGGAGTTGGACACAACTGGAAGTCAATCCGAGGTAGAAGATAAAGTACAAGTATTGTGATATCACATTTACATTATCTCGGATGTTTCCATGTCTAGTGCCTGCATCAACCTCACAAGAATGAGAAGAAACGAACTATGATGTCGGATGTGGAGCAGGAGTGAGTGAGGGTCAAGTGATGTGATGGTGTGGCTGATGAGATATGATGCGACGGCATGTAGATCAGTGGTTCTGAAACGTAGTTGATGAGCGATCTGCAGAGAAGATATCTGGGGAAGCTGGCCTGGGCAAGGCTGAAGGTATGTAGCTGTACGAAATTACTTTGGATGATTGTGGACGATAGGATGGGTCTCGTTTTTCTCATTTGGGGGAATTGGTTGGAAAAATTATGTGGAAGCTAGATGAAGAGGACATTTACATCCCTCGCTCAGCTTCTCTCGATGTATTTGTGTATGTGTGATTGTTCATTAACTCAAGTCTCTCGTCCTTCGGCAATGCGGTCAATTCTAAAAGTGAAGAAAACATCTCGTTGGTCTCGGATGCAGCTTCACATTGATCAACCCAAAGATCCAGCAGTATCTCGAAGATCGTATGCCCAATTCCTCAGATCCACTTCTTGGCAGATACAGAAAAGAGGGTATTACCCGGTCGGAAGAAAAGGTCCAGCTTTAAGTACAAATCAAGGATACAAAACCGGTACACATCCGAGAGGCTCTGTCTAGCAGCCGTGCCGGTGTATCAAGAAAGCAAGAGAACACCTAGCCGAGCAGGGAACCTCTGTACTTCACCTGACAAGCACAGCGTCAACAAGTAGAGAAATCAGGGAAGAAGAAAGAGAGAAGAAATGAAGAAAGACATAGAAAGACCTCGAAAGTCTATTTTGAGCAGCGGAGGCTGTGTGTATGACTATCCCACCCCTTTTTGACTTTTGAATTTGACGTTTCCTTGTTTGTTGTTAGAATTGCTGCCCTTTCCAAGGGTCCTGGCTCGCCTTGTTTGCATTGCACTGCATACCTCTCGTGCTTGCCCAGGCCTGCTCATGAAGTCATTCCGCATTCCGCCGTTGTGGTTGTAGACCATGCTGCATCTCGCAGATGCATGGATTAATGTATACAGTAGTAGTCAAGTCAGTCACTGATCCCCTAGTTGCATAGCCAATACTTTGTGGTCTAGAATGCTTCTGAGCATCAGTCATCAACATGCATCTTTCCCCCTATGCCAAACCCACCAGATATCTCTAAACAGAGATATCTACTTGTTTGCTGAATTGGGTCAACCAAGATGTGCTTTCGGCACAGTCGGAATAGGATGCGCGGGGACGGGCTTAACTGGAAGAATACTTGCTTGTTGCGGAGATTCGATGATGAGATGTCGTCGGTCTGGATGGTCGATGATTGTAATTGAGGCGCTCTCTGAGTCGTCTCATGTCAATAATCCCGGCAAAGCGAGCAAAGTCCCCAGCCCACCTGAACCGAGCGAGCCCAGCGTAGCGCAGCGTGAAGGGTCCTGGTCCTGACGCTTTAGCAGCGTCATCGGTCGATGACGTTGATACAGCGGGCCGCGTGCAGCCACAGCCCCTCGCTGGGCCAGTCAACATCTCTCCCTGCTTCTGATTAGGTCTGATCCTGCTTGATAATGGTCGAGTGCATCTAAAAAGAATAGTCCCCAGGGATCCCGTCACAGGACAGACTATTATTGACTACTGCTCTATTGCTACGCTGTGCCGCGCTTCGTTCTGCTTGCTACGAAGTGTTTACCTGCGGAATCTATTATCTCAAAATCTTTGAGGAACCATACACAACACTCCTTCATATCACACATACCATACCTGTACTGCACATCTCTTCTACTTGAAGACATCGTCGATTGCAGCATTGGTCGATCTTCCTGATATTTGCTCTCGACAATCCCGGTCTTGTTCTTTCACAGGCAATCCCTTCCTTCCCCTCCATTCTCGCTTACGCTTTCCTGCACTCCATCCACCCCATCCACTCTAATCCTCGTCCCTCGTCCCTCATCCTCATCCTCCCGCCGACTCTCCTCGCTCTTTCTGCACGATTCAATACTTTGCCCCGTCTCACGCTGCTGCTGTTCTGGCCATCCTCCAAGAGCACTCGCATTCACGCCGCAGGTCGTCCTATTTCTAATCATGTCGAGCATCTCGCAGTCGATCAAAAACTTAATCCGTCACGGTAAGCAGTCTCTTCCTTTCCCCCATTCCATTCCAATCCTACCCCGCCAAGGGTAGCACTTCAATCGTCAACACCGTCATCAGAACACAGGACTCAAATCTAATATAGGAAAAGGAGGCCGATCGCAACCTCAAGACGACCCTACCACTCACGTCTCGCCCGTCAACGTCCACAACAGTCGGCATCAAGAACATGCCCCGCCACAACATCCGAATAACCACTACGCCAATAGCGATCCGACCATGAACCAGCAACACCACCAGCCGCATGCCGGCGCTGAAGCATACTCGACCGCAGACCTCGACAACCGTAATCGCGGAGCGCAGGCAGGAAATGTTGCAGCACATGCCGCGGAACACAAGCAGAAGAAGGGAAAGAAGGTAGATCACGAAGAGTTGGCACGGATCGTCGCGGAAGAGAACGAGAGCAAGGGAAAGCTGCCCAGATACCCCGACCTACAAAGATGGCAGCTCATCGAGAAGATGGGCGATGGCGCTTTCAGCAATGTCTACCGGGCACGCGATTTGGAAGGACAAGCAGGAGAGGTCGCTATCAAAGTCGTTCGCAAGTTCGAGATGAACTCTGGTCAGGTAAGTAGGGACTACAATGCGTCTCTTCTCTTGCTCGAGCGTGTTTAATCTTCTATTGGAATCTTTTGGGAATACTTGCCAACATGTGTGGCGGTCTAGGGAGAAGCTCACCTCCATCCGGATTTCAAGAAGCAGCCCAAGACTGTGGAGGTGCGCAAACTTTCCACTTTTTGTCGGGCCTCTGGCTTCTCATTTGTTCTTCGAAGAACCGAGACTAATATGTTCTGTACAGAGAGCCAACATCCTCAAGGAGGTTCAAATTATGCGCCAGCTGGATCATCCCAACATCGTGAAATTGGTCGACTTCTCCGAATCAAAGCAATATTACTACATTGTGCTGGAACTGGCGCCAGGAGGAGAATTATTTCATCAGATTGTTCGCCTGACATATTTCAGTGAGGACTTGTCAAGACACGTCATTACACAAGTTGCACAAGCACTCGAGTATCTGCATGAGGAGTGTGGTGTTGTTCACAGGTGCGTTGGTTCAAAGCCTCCATAGGCTCCTCGCTGACGTCATGACAGAGATATTAAGCCAGAGAACTTATTATTTTCGCCCATTCCACACGTACCAACAAAGAATCCAAGGCCCAAAGGACCCGAAGATGAAGACAAGGTCGATGAGGGAGAGTTCATTCCAGGGGTTGGTGCTGGTGGAATTGGCAAAATCAAGATCGCGGATTTCGGCCTTAGCAAGATCGTGTGGGACAACCAAACAATGACGCCATGTGGAACTGTTGGATACACCGCACCTGAGATTGTGAAGGACGAGCGTTATTCGAAGAGTGTTGATATGTGGGCTATGGGTTGTGTACTGTACACATTACTCTGTGGATTCCCGCCATTCTACGACGAGAGTATCCAGGTGCTTACCGAGAAAGTCGCCCGAGGTCAATATACCTTCTTGTCTCCATGGTGGGACGATATTTCCAAGCCTGCCCAGGATCTCGTTTCTCACCTTCTTACCGTCGATCCAGCAAAGCGTTACACCATTAAAGAGTTCCTAGAGCACCCATGGATCAAGAACACCAGAGAACCAACATATGCCGCCCACGATGCACCACCTCTCGCAACACCAGCTTTCGAGCGCCAAAAGCAGTTAGGAATCAACCCTGCACTTCTCGAGTCACCTGGTGCCGGAAAGCGTATGGATTTCCGCAGCCCAGGCCAAGTCAATCTCCGCGAAGTCTTCGATGTCAGTTATGCCGTCCACAGACAAGAAGAGGAGGGCAAGCGCCGCAAGAACTTCAAGCCCGGATACCGCAATGCCGCAGCCATGAACGGTCTCAACCCCATCGACGACGACGAATTCGACGAGGAAGAAGAGTACCAAGAAGACAACGGCATTCCTTCCAAAGTCCCCAAAGCCCGTGACGCCGATGTCCACCAAGTCGAGCAAGGGCTGAGGAATACCAACCTTAATGCTGCAGCTGCGGCACGAGCTCCTCCTGCGCAGCAGAAAGGATATGGTCAGCATAGTGCGGCGGTCACGGCGGCTGCTAAACAGCAGGTACGTGCCAGAAAGGGCAACTTTGAGCTGAGTCTCGATAATGCGACGTTGCTGGGTAGGAGAGGCAATAAGGGACCTAGTGGCTTGAGGGAGTCGACTATGGCTGAATGAGATTCTGCTGTGGTGGAGTCGAAACCGAAGCCGAAGACGAGTAGGATGTGGAGTGTTAGCTCATTAGGTGGCTGAGGGGCAGTTGGTGTGCTTGATGCGTGCATACATAAGAACGAATATTTTTCTTTCGACATCGATGAGGAAAGGTCCAGTCAGGCAGGCGTTCAGGAATGGAATGGAAATTAAACGATTGCACGCACGTTCTTTTGTTTTTGTTAGTGCTTTCACTGATTGATCGATTACTTTTCCGTCCCATTGCTTGACTTTCTGCCTGCAGTTGGATGGAGATAAGATATCATTGCTTGCGTGCGTGCGGTGGAACTTTTCTTCTACTTTTTTCTCTTTCCTTTCTTTTCTCTCTTCCTTCGCGTGGTTGATCTTGATTCTTGATTCTTAAAGCTTAGAGGAGAGGAGATCATGATCATGGCTGGCTGGCAGGCAAGATTTTGTGGTCCGGTTCGCACGCAGAGGAGGGAGCGGATTCCGGCTGAGAGAGTTGAGTTGAGTCGTTTGAACTTTGCATGGTTCATGGAATAAGGAATAAGGGGATGGATGAATGGATACGCCAGATGGAATGGAATGGAATGAAATGCATCACAATACATTACATGATCTCGTCTTCCACTTCGATTTTTTTTTTAAACAATTTCTATTTTTATAATACGGTGTGGACCTTCGCTATGTGAGATTGTGAGACTGTGATGTGATGCGAGCAAGGCTGGTAGAATAGGTGCCTCCCCATGACATGGCTTTGATGATTTGATCATCATACCCTTCCCTTCGTTTGCTTTCTTTTCCTTTCCTCTCCTTTCCTTTCCTCTCCTTTCCTTTCCTGTGCACTTTTCTCTTTCTCTACTCTCCACCACCATATTCATGAGCTTTGTTGTTTGTTTCAAAGGTGTTCGGCTCGGCTCGGCTCGGGGTCTACATTACATATCCATCCTCTCTTATTTCGTGACAGGACATGACAGAACATGGCTTGTCTTATCTTGCCGACCCGAATTCAACTGCAGTCAGTCGTTCATGTCCTTCCTGTCTGTCTGCGGGCAAGGCAGTGCAGTGATAGTGATGTTTTGAAGTAGGTACATACAAGGCAGTATATCATAAGATTTGACAAGGAGGGAAATGTCTAGCGAACGAAGTGAAGGGGGAGCGAAGGGGAGCGAAATTGAGGCTTGCTTGCTGATATCTATCTCTATATATATATGTTGGAGGTGTTTATATGCCATACGTACAGGTTTAATTTGTGGACATGGTGTATCGAGTCGTTTACCTTGGAGGAGAGACTGCTCCTTGTGCCTTCATGAACATATGGCTAGCTCCAACACATGGTGTTCTAGGCAACTTGGAATGGGAAATCTTAATGGTGGATAGGGATCAGCTCGACCGATATGTCTCTTGCCCTCGAAGCCATCGTCTCTGTCTTCTACACAAATGGGAACATGGGCAGGCTCGGCTACAGTGCGAGAAGGATGCAATGAGGATGTGAGATGAGAGACTGTGGGATATATCGTATTGTATTCTGGTATGGTTCCTTCCAAGACCAAGGGGAGAACTACACAAGCAGGAATAAGGCTCTCCTAAAGAGAGTAAGAAGAAAAGTATGCATGCATCCTGATACAAGCAGACAGAAGAACGCCATTCCTCCGTATTACAAAACTCGCTGAAACAACAGTACCTCCTCGATACGATCAAAACAATCCCGCTCTAGCGGCCTCTCCACCGCCATCACTCATGATCTCCTCCTGTCTTGCCTTACCCTTCCCAATACCTCCTTCACCAACACCCATCCTCCTCGCTACATATCTCTGTGCTACCACTCCTGTCCCCAACGTCAGGATCTCCTCAACCCACTCGGCAACCCACTCTCTCGGATCAACACCTCCACTCTCAATGATCTCCGCAATCTCCTCTGGCAGATTTGACTGGTATCCCTCTGCTTCGTTGGCGAAAAAGCCCGCTTTCTTCTCGCTATCGCTAGGTGAAGTTGGTGAGGCAGGAGTCATGGGCGAAGGGGCATCGAGCCATCTCATCCATTTCGCAGGCACAGATTGCGAGACCGTGTAGAAAGTGATGCTGTGTACGGGATCGTGGAGATATAGCGCAAAGGAGATAAGTTCGTCTGCTTTCTCTTTATCTTCTACAACCGCGCCAGATTCATCTTTCTCCTTCTTTGGGCCCTGGAACAGTTCCTCTGGAGCGTCATGCGATATGGCTTGTACAGCGAGGAAGATATCACTGCTTCGCACCGGATTGGACTCGCTGAGGTTCTCGGTTGCTCGCTGAGCTGCAGCTTCCAGACCGCCGTGCGAGGTAAAATATTCATTCGCGTAAGCTTCGGCACTGACTCGGACAAGCTTCGTTCCTTCGACGAGACCCTTGACGGCGCCTAGGTCTCGATGTTCGTTGCTTTGGCGCCACCAGGGACCGTCGCTCCAGCCTGCGCTGCCGCCTGAGTAGCCAGCTTCTGAGTTGCGGCGGGCGGTAGATTCGTGGCCGCGTTGGATGACGAGGAGGTCGCCGCCTTCGACTTGTGCCATTACACGGGAGAAGGTCGAGTATATGAGGGGGTCGAGGGAGGGGTAGCCGATGAAGTCGTGGGTGATGTGGATTTGGAGGCGCTCGTGGGAGGAGATGGGGGGAGCGAGGGTGTGGAGGATGTTGGTGAAGGTTGGGAGGGCGCGGGAGCGGAGTTCACCACCTGGTGGTGGGTGTTAGTGATGTGTTGATACCTGTTACGGAAGTGGTTGAAATGGCATGAAAGAAAGGACAATGAAGCAACCTAGCGATTCAAAAATGTAGATAGAGCATGGAACGAATAAACCAGAAGGTAGCCTTACCGAATCCCCTCAATACACCAACATTGCCCTTAACTTGCTCTGCCCATCGCTTTGCTTCTTCATTCTGTTGGATCTCCTTCACGGCAGCTTCGGCAGTCTTGACAGCAGCACTTGCGGTCGCAAAGACACTTCCCCACCATCCACCACCGGTAGCAGCAGGAACCTCCTCAGCTGGTTGGGCAATTGGAGCTTTCTTCTCTGCTTCTTGTAAATCACTGCTTGTGGCAGAAGGCGTAAACGATGTGTGGAACGATCGTGTGCTATCACCCGACGGCCGAGGACCAGCTGCCTTCTCCTCGCTTGTTCGTGATGATTGTGGTGGAGGGGTTCCAGTTGCAGTCCGTTTGATGGATTGGATGCGAGGAGTATGCGGTCTTGAGGGTGGTTGTGCTCCTAGATTCTCCAGGTTGTCCAGCTCAGCTAGTAGGTCTTGCTCGGACTGAGACTGGGCAGCTGGCTTTGTTGGTTTGGAAGCTTTGGATGTTGGAGCAGGAGCTGTAGATTCCTCCTCTCCGATGCCTTCAAGCAGCTTGTTCAACTCATCATCAGTTGGCGCGGCGGCCTTGGACTTTTTCGTAGCCATTTACAGCTTCAAGAATGTGGGATTGGGTGGTGGTATGAAGTTGGCAGCAAGTAACACAATAGACACCGAACAAACGAAGGTGACAGTTGCATGAGGCTGTTGATACTTACCTCACCTTACTTGCTGTGGTTATCCACCCGCCCCAGCAAGGCCAGTTCGTTCCGGGCCTAGCTCGTCTCTTGATTGGCGGGTTATAGCCGGGGCACTACGCACTACCTGTAGGTCAGCCACACCTCCCTGCACCTCACTGCAAACCCACTTGCCCAGCCAAGACTTGACTGAACCAGAATCAGACTTGAACCCGACCAGACCTGAAGAGCAAGTGACCGACAATACCAACCATCCTTCGACTGGCAGAACTTCGACTTTGCTATTGTTGCAGCGACTCGGATTCTGCTCTCTTTCTGCATCGTCGACATCAGAAACTTCTTGGTCTTCCGAATTTCTACACCACGATTCTTTCCAATACATCAACTCTTTTTCGTCCAGCGCATTCTGTCGTGAGACAACCGCACCCCCGAAAACTGTTCTTGCAATCATTTGCGCACTCTACAACCACCATTCTTTCTCTCTCAGCATCTCCAATCTGATCGAGAATATCGACATCAAGATCGTCCATCATGGCGAGAACTAAAACCAGTGTCACTGACACACGCGCTTCGCCGCCGCCAGCTCAGCTACCAGCCGTTGCGCAGTCAGATCCAATTCAAACTCCTGCTAATTCCGAACCTGTTGTAGCCAGCGCAGAGAATAGAATCTGTCAGCATTGCAATCGAATCATGGACAACATGTCAATTGAGGTTGGTGGTCTTACAGATCGACTTTTTACCTCTTGGAGTTCACTTCTAACCCTGTTACAGGACTTCGACGGTCACGTGTCTACTTGCTCTGCCATCACTGAGTTTACCATTACTCCTCACAGTGGCACCCAGACAAGTAGCCTCTCTCCCCCGCCTAAGTCTCCCGCCGGTCCCAGTGCCAACGATACCCCTACTCATGATGTTGAGCAAGTCGACGTTGTCCCCAAGGACTTACCTGCCGACGCCGAGGATGTATCGAATGAGCCACAGGACTTGTCAGATCAACCTGATTCTGAGCTTGCTGATGCCGGCCATCACGTCCATCCAGATGAGGACTCAGCTATCGAGGACGATGAGGTTAGCGCGACCAGCTCTATCTCTCCATATATCTGGGATGAAAAAGTCTTCTACGATTCTGATGAGGACGAAGAAGCATCCGCCGTCGAAGCTGTCAGTAGGAGGTCGTCGGTCTCAAGGAAGAGCTCAAGACGAAGCTCCAGGAGAAACTCTGCCAGAAGCTCTGCCAAATCCTCAAGAAAGTCCTCTTTGACTTTCTCAGACGCCGAGGAGATTCTTGGTCCCAATGGTGTTAAAAGCTTCCGGCGAAGCAGCAATAAATCCAGATCCTCACCCACCCCCACGGATGTCGATCAACCACAGCCATCACAAAACTCGGAACTCCCCGATGTAGTTGTCACCGAGGTGTTCGCCAATTCAGAAACCCCAAAGGTCTGGAAATCCATCTTGAAGAACCCAAATGGTCAGAGTCAAAAGCCTGCTCGATCACGTTCAACGTCTAGATCTAGGCCTCATCGTTCTGGCTCAATGTCCCGATCAGCTCGGTCCGGCTCAGTCCCCAGATCTGGCCGTTCAGGTTCTGTACCTAGGTCTGCTCGATCTGGATCCGTCCCACAGGTCACACCAATGCGCCGAAAGAAGAAGACAGCACCAGCCAAGCAAGGATTTCTCAAGTTGACTCCTATCGAGGCATTTGAAGATTATCTTGCAAAATCTGAAGAGATGACATACGAGCAGCTCTACCACAGAACTTCTGTAGTCGCAAACGCTCTGTTCTTACTTCAAGAAGAATACGATACGTTGGACAAGAAAACTGACGACTACGAAGCTTCGAAGAAGTTCCAGGCAAAGATGGCAGCTGAAGCAAAGAAGGAGCAAGATGACAAGGAAGCTGCAGAGAATGATGCCATCCTTCTCCGACTTCATACTCAGTACCGGGAAGAGGTCAAGCAGCCATTGAGAGACTACAACGTCTGGTTGGATCAACTTCAAGCTGCTTCCAATCCCGAGACTACCCCACCGGGACATTGGGACTACATGAAGCAGATTAAGAACCCCGAGGTGATGTCCAAAGTCCACAAGCGACGTAGACAGCTAGAGAAGCAAGAAGCCAAGCCTACTCAACACCTCGAGGATACTCCACTACCTGCTTTGAGAAAGGGTGATGAGGAGGTCCGCAAGAGACGCAATATCCTAGTTGACCCAGTTGTCTTTGAAGATCGAAAGACCGCTGATGTATACATGGCTGATTACAGCAAGCACAAGGATGCCATTGGCTACCAGGTCCTCAAGGATCGTCGCGCTGTTGTTGCCACCGAGGAGAAGGATGAGAACGGCCGACCAAAGAGAAGCAGAGGTAAACGTGCTTACGATACTGAGCAAACCAACACTCCAGGTGGTTCGGACTCAGAAGAAGCTCCCCTCGGCAAACGCAGACGCACTGCAAGAGTCGTTCAGGACCTGCCCACCTCACCCGCTCGTCGCCGAACAGCAACTCGTGAAGGCAGTCCGAAGGTCTCGGTATTCCCCAAATCTGGAAAAAGAATTGGTCGCCCACCAAAGGCCAAGGGTGAGGTCCTACCACCAGTTCCAAAATCCGCCTCCAAATCCAAGCTTCAGCAATCTCACCTCCCACCTGTCTCTGAACCCGCACAGAGCTCCGATTCAGAAGATGAACTTGCCAACCCACAAACACCAAGAGAACTCGAGCCAATTGAAGAGGCACAACTTCAGGAGGCAGCTGAGGCTCTCGTTCAACAAACCCAAGCAGCAGCTGTTGGCCCTGCCAAGCCCAAGCATGCAGGAGGACGACCAAAGAAAATCATCCTCAATGTCAAGAGTGGTGATGAGGCCCCAGAGGTCAATGCAAGCCCAAAGAAGGGTGGTCGTGCAGCTGCAAAGCCCAAGGCCGCTAGGGGTGGACGTGCCAAGAAGGAAGTAGAACCTCCGATCGAGCCAGTCCAGCTTGGTGAGGAGAACGATGTCATTCAGTCTACTGAACAAGACGATGAGTCTCGTTTCGCGTCTGCATCTACTTCTCGACCTACCACGTCGTCGTCTGCCATGACTGCATCTACAGGTCGTCCTTCGAGAGCTGCGTCCAGAGCTGCCACTCGCGAGATGTCTGCACAGCTCGGTGCTTCTACTGCCAAAGGCAAAGGTGGCAAACGCAAGCGTAACGTGGAGAATGGAGCGCCCGCAAACGGTCAACCAGCTGCTCCTGTCACCAAGAAGCGCAAGACTGCTGCAAAGAAGCAAGAGACTATTCCTGAGGTCCTTGAGCAACAGCCAGTAACTCCAGAGGCCACTGGTGAGGCAGTTGCTGAGGGTTCCGTCACTGCCAGTGGGCGCCCAAGGCGAAAGAGGGCTGCCACACTAACAGATTCTATTTATGTCGCTCTCCCTGGTGATGGAGACGACTTCGCTCAAGACGACGAGAGTGAGCCTCCACCTCAGAAGCGACGCAAGGGCGGCAAGACAGCTCGTCCTGCTAGGAAGGCGAAGGCTGTCAAGCAAGAAGCTACCGAGTCCGAGTACTTCAGCGAGGCAGCAGAAGATGCTCCACCACAACCGAAGAAGCATATGATTCGCTTTGGCCCACAAAGAAAAGGCATCAGACCTATGACTGAGGAATTCCAAGCCGGCTTCGAGATCTCTGATCAATCTGCCCCCGAGTCCAGCCAGCCACGTGCTTCTAAAGCCAAGAGCAAAGGAAAGGAGGTCGAACAGTACACGTCTGAGGATGCGGGCAATTCATCAGCTGCCAATGGCAGTGCAACACCTCTTCAAGGCTCCGAGATCCCAAGTGGTTTCCAGACTGGTGAGGAGACTGATGGTTTCAGTATGAACTCCAAGTCAGCTGCTAAGAGAGGAAAGAGCAAAGCAGGAAGTTACACACCAAATCTTGAGAGTGGAGCAGAGCAATCAGGTCATGATGGAGATGGAGAAGACGGCGGTTTGTCAGAGGAGGCGAAGAAGAAGGCACAGAAGAGCCGCAAGCTCGCCGAAGCCACAAGAGAGCGATGGGCCAAGGGCTTGATGAAGGGACCTATGGAGAAGAGAGCTGCTACGAATGCTGCCAAGAAGGCCGCAAAGGATGCTGCCAAAGGTGGTGTGCCAAATGGTGGTGTCCCAGCCTCATCCTTCACTCCCAACCCATTCTTCTCCGCACCTCCCAATCCTACTCAACCGATGACATTCGATAACCCACCGAGCTTCGTCGCTGCACCACAAAACCCATTCAGCAATCCAGCAGCCAACAATGCGGATATGTTCGCTTCTCTAGATGCCATTTCTTACCATGGTGCACCTCACCCTCCTCCTGCTGCAACTACAACGTTCGTTCCTGTCACCGTCGCTCCCTCGAATCCAGCACCACGCAAGCCAAGAGCACCAGCAAAGAAGAGGAAAACCGCCGCACAGGCTTCTAACTCGAACGATACCACCGCCACGGCATCCTCTTCGCAACAAACCTCTTCTCAACAACCAGCCTCCAGCACAGCTACATCTACCACGAACACAAATACATCCGCATCAGGATCTACATCCACCACAACCCCAGCACCTACCCGAGGCAGCACTCGCGTCCGCAAGCCCACACGTCTTGCAATGGGCATGGATGGCGCTGCTGACGATGAGGAGTCGCCACACCAGTTCCGCAGCGAGTACGAGCGCTACCAGGCTCTTACTTCACCCCGTAGTCCTTTGACATTGGGAAAGCGCAAGCGGAAGTCCATCTATGATCTCTCCGCCATGAGAGATGATGACGAGGACGACTTTTTCGAGTGAGGGAAGGTACGATGGAGGGGTGGGAGAGTAATTTGGGAAGGAGCAAGGGGATTGAGGCAAAAGCTATCACATGTACATATAGACCCTGTTCTGCAGGCAGGATACCGGTCTCAAAAAGTGAGCGCTTGTTTATAGGGCGCTTTTTACGCGCTACGATATCACGAAAAGGATCGAGGACTTTTATAGAGAAATGGAAATACATCTGAAAACTTCGATGGATCGGTTGAGTGAATGTAACTTCATGATATTTTTGAGCGAGGACAGAGAAACAGCTGCAGACTTCATGTCTCATATAAATAATCTTACATTACATCTGCCATCCTCGATACCCAAGTCGACGACAACAACTGCTGCGTATCCTCCAGGTTGCAGTCTGTGCGATCTGATCCGCTGTTAATCTTCCTCGTCGATTGAATTTGAAAGAGAAGCTATCTCGAGTAACTATTCACAGAAGTATGTACTACGATGATTCTATCATTATTGATCCCAGTTGAAATTTGTATCCAGTCATGCGAGCCTGACAAGAAGAGCTGTATATACAGTGCCGTTCTCGATTTTGTAACTTACTTTCATTACGGCATCAGTCAATCACTTGATGATATCTTCATAAGACCACAAACTCATCCTTATGCATCATTTTCTATCATGCCTTGGTACATCATCAAAATCAGCAGCAACTTAGATCAACTACTATTTTTCATTTCACGTGTTACTCAATTACTAAAGGGCTCAGAGGTTGCAAGTGACTACACGCAGTAGCTGAGAATATATGCAGATCTGGATACAAATCTAATATATACAAATTAGATTACCTTCGTCTCCTAAACATCCACTCTCCACACTTCACTCAAACGACACCACCCTATCCCGGCTCACACCCATCTACCCCGCAAAATCAATCGCCTTAGCCGTCTGCCCCTTCGCCGCCTCATCCAGCGCAACATTAGTATCCAATTTCTTCTGCTGCGTCGCAATCTGGTCCTCCAGTCCCGCCTTCCCCTGCGCAGCCTGAATCTGCAACCTCAACACATCCGTCTGCAGCTTCAACACCTTATTCTTAATCTTGCCGACCTGCAACGCCTTGCCCTCCGTCGTGCCCTGTCCGCCAGCAGCTTCAATCGCGTCGTTGAAGCCGCCCGTAGCCACTTCGGCTTGTTCGGAGACCTTAGCTGCGTCGGAGATTATGGTGAGGTCGGATGCCGAGACGGTGCTGAGGTCGGAGGGCACAGGGAAGTTGGCGTTTACTTCTGCCAATGCGGAGCCGGCGACGCCCGAGGAGACGGAGAAGTCGTTGTAGGATTTTGCGGTGAGGGCGCGTTTCACGCTGTGAGCTGGGGTTGGGGCTGAGAGGGTGGTTGCCGTGAGGGCGAAGAGGAGGGTGAGGGTTGAGAAGTGCATGATTATTGACTTGTTTGAGTAGCTTGCTGAGAGCGGGTTTTGAGGAAGTGATGATATGTGAAGTATGTGTTGATTGAGTGAGTGAGTGTATGAAGAAGAGGAAGATAGACAACAGCACAGCTGGAAGAAGAGAATGAAATAAACAGATCAACCGAAAAAATGAGCGAATGAATCAAAACACAAGACGAATGCAATGGCTTCCCAAGAGAATGAACGGCGATCCCCCTCTTCTTATACCCGTTACCACAAACTCGCTCATCCGAAAACCAAACCATACCTAGGTACAAATCAAAACAAGCATCTTCGTCTCATCCCCTCCCATCCATTCTTCATCTCAACCTCGAAGATCCACTGTTCGAGGCAGTTTTAACCATAACTTTAAACACAGCCAATGGTCTTGTTTGCAACAAGAAGAAAGACTGGGGCAGTTGAAGCAAGAAGATCCGGTTTGCGAGATGAAGGAGGAGAGTGTGTTCGCGGGAAGGCGCGTGTCTGATTCTTGGGATGGTTTGGAGACGAGTTGTGTGTGAGGTGCAGGCGATCAGATGGCATGCGACGTTTGAGCGGCGGTAAGCGAGGTTTCGAAAGGGGGTCGGTCACGTGCTGAGCCACACCTTCTCTGCAGCTCCGAGCTTCAGGAGCTCAGGAGTGTTGAGTGGTGGATCATTTTCACGCCAGGAGGTAACTTTGCGTGGAATGAAGGATGGAGGAGAGACCAATTGGGGAAGCTCGTGTAGCTCCTTGCAAATGTGAATAGTGATCTTCCCAATCCAGAAAGAGACTAAGCCACATATCATATCTATTCTCCTATGTATATTTGAATTATACAACACCCTTTTTGGACACGGGACAAATACCAAATCCTAATATGCGCCTCATACATATAGATACTTCCGGACGCCATGCAAAATATTCCATCCATTATCAAATCGTCCTGGGTATAGTCAACATCTCGTGACGCCTTGCCGTGACATTATTCAATTCTGTCCCTCCAAGAAAGCTCAGGCCCTTCTTTATTTGTACATCGCTCCATATCTAGATCGAAGGCCCAGTAAATATTCTCGGAGTTTGGCCAACTGCGATAAATGATATCTTGAGATGCTCTGGTATAAATCCGGGTGGTAGCGACTGATAGACGTCGTTTAGGGCCAGTTCCCCGCAAGTCTTCAGAAGCCATGCTTACGCAGGCTTGCAGTACAGCTTCCCTGGTGGAATAAACCACTAGGCAATTAGTGAGTTCACCAATCGGATTTCCCTGTAGCAGCAGCTCTCTTCTCATCCGCCTTCTTCTGACTAGCAAGTCGCTTCTCTTCCTTCGCCAAAGCCTTGATCTCCGCAGCCTTGCGCTTCTCCTCCGTCTTCTTTATGAGCTGTTCTCTCTTCTCTTCTTTCTTCGCGAGTTTCTCCTCAGCAGCTCGCTGTGCGGCAGGTATCTGGGGTTCTGCTCGTTTCGTTACCGCGGCTATCTCTGGCGATGCTTCAGCCGGCTTTGCGCTGACCGGAGGGGTAGATTCGTCCTTCTTGGCCACAGCTTGTTGTTCGGACGGTTTCGCTTCGTTCCTGGTCTGCTGCTGTGCTTGGGCAACTGGTGCTGCTTGTTTGACAGGTTCATTCTTCTTCACTTCCTGCTTAGGCTCGTCCTTCTTAACTTCCTTCTTCGGCTCATCTCTCTTCGGTTCGACTTTTTCGGGCACTGGGATCCACTCGTACTTTTGGTCGTCAAAATGATGACTGGGGATTTGTCAGTACTAGGTTCTATATATCACCGAAGGTACATACCCTTCGTATTCCGTGTTCGTCAGTGCCTTTTGCTTGTATTCTGCTTCCAATACCTCCTTGTAGGCGAACGGGATCTTTGCTGGCGTTCCCTCGAAATAGGTATCTCGCAGCGGGAAGATATACGAGTCCTAGAAGCAACAATCAGCATCGTTCTGTACATTCCACCACAAAATCGTACTCTGTATTCATGGCCGTCCTTGCAGACCAACATCCCAGGTCCTGCTGGATGTGTAAGATTGTACCGTGCAGTCGTGATATCAATGAACAATCCACTCGTAGTATCCACCCATCTCGCATCAATCACATTCAGCTTGTCCGTCTGTAGTCTATTCACATAATGCGGATTGACCTCCAGCATGTAGTCCCTCCCTTCCGGAATTCGCGGGGTCTTGTAGTGGAAGACCGACATGTTGTAGTACGACGCGAGGTAGTGCATCGAAGCTTCGGAAACTTGCACATCGGAATCGGAATCCCAGGGGAGAATCTACCACCACATCGTCAGCTGCGGTACGTTCGAGGGAGGTGTCCGCTCGTACCTTTCGATTCCACCACCAACCCAACAGTGTTCCGTGCATAAGCCATGTCTCTACGCCAATATCCGAAAAGGTCGCTAGGTATGTTTGGATGAGGTTTGATAGGGCTTGTTTTCGTTCTCGGTAGCCCAATTGATGGTCCGCGAATCTATCGTGGAACAATTAGTACTTCCATCCGGCACAACCAAAATGCTGGGACATACCGGCCATCGTAATGCGGATGGAACCTAAATGGATCGAGTTAGCATTTATTGAAGCTTGCATCATTCATCCGGCGGTATCCGGTTAGATTGAGATACATACACGCTTTCATCTGTTGAAGCGGGCAATTAGCAGGCGTCTAAATCAAGGGAGCACGCGACACTCACGAAAATATTTCTCCGTCGGATCACCCTTCTTTCCACTCATGTCTTTGTGCATGTGCGTCCGGACACTGTAAAAGTCCGCATCTCGCTTCTGTATAGCGAGTGCCGAAACTGTTGAAAGCACAGCGGGAAGTGAGAGAAGCCATGATAGCCGCATGGTGTTGAACAATAAAAGATTGTCGGCTGGGAAGCGGGACGATGGTATTCACCACTCTTGGCAGATGGCGGATGATGCACTNTCTTGGCACAACTAGGAGCTCGTTTCCGTAAGCCCTGAAGCTTGATCCTGAGGAAGGCTGAAAGCAAAGAAGATTGTTGAATTGTGAGAATTGAATTGTTGATTGGACTTCAAAAAGACTAAAATCAAAGATTCGCCAAAGAGAGGAATGAGAAGGAGGAGCGGCAAGCTCTTATCACTACTGGCACATCGAAAAGTCTTGTACTCCTCGCCCAGTCCAGGTATTCGTCGCCAGTGGAGCTTGGTGTGGATACTTCAAAGCAGTCTGTGGACTGGTCCAGGACCTCCCCGTTGCTCGTGTGCTTGAGCTAAAGTATCCCTGCATAGACAATCACAGGGCACGCGACCAACGAAATGTGAGATGACGAGGCCATCGACGATTGTGGAAAGAACGCCTTGCCCCGAGTCAAGAATTAATTCCTTTCAGAAAATGAGTTGTATCCGGATGTCTTGTTGATTCAGGTGTCACCCAATAAAATCTGTCCACAGAGGGAATGGCTGAGAACTGTCATCTGGCTGATCTGCTTGGCTGCCAAAAGCCCCTTGAATTAGTCGCGCGACCAGATACCGAACCTGTCTGTCTAGTGCTGGGGATGCAAGGGGGATTCCTCCAGCATGCCATCGCGCGCGGCTTGATTTTGCGGCTGAGACTTCAAAAGCAGGGGAAATCCTCAAAACTATTAATCTTTTTGACACCATGAGCGAAGGCTCTCGCAAGACGAACTCATTTTCCGATCAGATGAAGTCTAAAAATTCATGAAACTGCAGACGATCATGACGGTTGCCAACGCGTCAGAAGTCCGGACGATTCATATCCGCTGCCGTTATCCTTGCACACCCGAAACCTCTCGAGATTTCAACTTTGATGCTCAGCTGTTCAGCTACCACGGAGAAAGTATCACCCAACGCTCTCCTTGTTGTACCAACAACGGCAATTCATCCTCCATTCAGATGCACCAATCCCCGAGATTTTGATATCTCAAACCCTGCCACTCGGAGGGACGCGTCAGCATGCATTTCGAGATGCATTGACCACCCTGTTGGATCTTAAGCTTTTTGGCGAAAGGCTTGGCAAAGCTTATCAACGCCCTGTGCTCCCTCTTTTCTCCTTTGGGTGGTTCAGCGAACTATTGTTCAGCCATCGCGTGCACTGATGCGACAACTCGTATGTCAAAATGATAGACTGTCAGCCTTTGGCAGCTCAAAACAGAGTGTCCTCTACTTCCAGAAAAGGAGAACTTGGCATTAGAGGAAACATAGTACACCGAAGGGACACCCAGCTTGGGATTCAGTGTCGCGCGATAAATCGTGAAAACTGCTGCTCTGAAAGATGCTCCAAGGTCACTAAGCTTAGTGGATAGAGCTCTCTGCTCACACTACTAGTAGCTCTCACTATCCGTTCCCGTATCCTCGGATATGGTCTAGAATCGGATCGCTGATGCTCGTCCATACAAATAGAAGTTTGGATTTGGTTGGTGCAAAAGCTCGACGGATCAAGCGGCCACCTGCAAGTCAACAGGCTTCGTCTAAATAAGGTTAGCCGAAGCTGACTAAGATAAATACAGACTCCCGTCCACTTCACAGATGGCCGATGGGATTTCTGAAAAAGCAACACTGGATTCATCCTATCACATCTTTGTGGACTTGCCAAAATGTCTTGGACTTCTTAGAAGACAACTTTTCGTCTTGCTATTCACGGAGTATCATTTCGTTTCGCAACCATCAAATGAAAGGTGTCTGTTAGCGAAACTACTGGACTCTTCCTATTGGACATGTTGGCCTTCTATTTGTTGGAAAGTCGCGCTTCTGCCATTTCTCCGTTGCCGTTTTGGTCTAGAGTGACTTCCAGCCAACCCGGAAAAGTCTTTCCTGGTGCATTCTCTGCTCTTTCCGCACATTCCTACTCCTCATTTGCCTAAGACATTTCCGTGGTAGGGATAGTCAGCTGATTATAATCACGTGTACTGCGTACCCCCCAAAATCAAAGGAAACAAGTGCTGTTTGGCCCCTGTCCTTCTCGACAGATTGTGGAATATAAGCGATAACATGTTGTTAGTTTCGTCTGTTTCCTTGCCCCAGAACGGTCAATGTTCTGGGAGAGCAATGTGAGCGTGTTGCTGTACTCCACACTTACTCTTACTATTGTCCTCACCAGTCGACTTCAAGATTCTGTGGTACAGATCCTGAGCTTAGAATCGTCGTTGGCTGGTCTTGAGCCAAACGACAACTCGCATGAAATGTGTCTTTTCACGAGATTCCATACTGTCCAGACTTCTTGTTCTGCAATTATGGAACTACTTTTTATTTACCCCTCATCATAACATTGCTTTTCCACCCTGCTCAATTGAAAATGAGATCGCTTGCTATAGCGTTCGTCCCATTGGTTACAAATGCTGATCATGCAGATACTCATGAGGTGGCGATCTGAAGCGATATGCAAGCATGACTCGGGTAAAACTCTAAGTCTAGACCCCATCACTTTCACATCCTCGTTCCCCTCAATTCAACAGATCCTAGAAGTAATGTTTCAGTACCTCAGTATCAACATGCACGACCTCATAGTCAATATCTTTCGTGCTTTCACAGCTGCCATTATACTTGTAAGGCTGCCCTACCTCGCTCTTACCCTTTTTTGACCAAGTGACAAGGGACTACTGTGCATATTCTCCAAGGTCATCTACAACATCTACTTTCATCCCTTGTCAAGGTTCCCAGGTCCCAAGTGGGCTGTGGCTTCAAATTTATTTTATGTATTCGGATGGTAGGTTGGTCACTGAAGTCCTGGGTCAAATAAATCCGTCTGACGATCTCGTAGGACGGGAGGACGATGGGCTTTCATCGTCGAAGACCTCCATGAGAAGTATGGACCAGTCGTCAGATTTGCGCCAAATGACCTGTAAGGACCAATAAGTCTACATAGCGATCTGCATGTTCACATTCAAAGGGACTTCTCAACAGCGGACAGCTACCAAGACATCTACGGTATTGCCACCAAAGGCCGCAAGCAACTTCTGAAAGGCGAATGGTACAATCAAGGGCCTGGAGGTACAAGATCCCTTGTGATGTCGAATGAGCGAGATCCCGCCAAGCATCGCGAAGCTAGGAAATTACTTGCTCCAGCATTCAGTTCGAATGCGCTTCGTGCGCAAACTGTCTTCGTGTTGAAATATGTTGATATGTGGACTGAGCAGATCAAGAAACATGGCAATACCGATGAGGGAATCAACATTGAAGAGGTACATACTCCACTGCACCCATGTCATCGATGATCGAAAAACTAACGGGGTAGTGGTTCAATTGGCTCACTTTTGACATCATCGGCGATCTCGCATTTGGCGAGTCTTTCGGCGCGGTGGAAAATGCCAAAGGCCATGAATGGGTTCCTGCCATCAAGCGAGGTATCGCGGAAGGCCAACTCATCGACGTCTTTCGACGAGTTCCGCTCTTGAGATATTTTCCTTCCCTTGTCAGAGGTCAAAGAAAACCTGCTCATCGGCTCGCGAACAGCAAGCGTTCGAAAGACCTCGTCGAGAAGCGTCTGAGGAGCGGTAGCGAAAGGGCGGATTTCTTTTCTCATATCATCAAGAACAAGGAGCTGGATTTAAGCTTGGCATATCTGACTGGACAGGCGAATATGCTGGTCATCGCTGGGTCTGAGACCGTCGCCACAGCGCTTGCTGGTGAATATCCAATCATTTTGCCTTCAAATATGTCATGCTGATCACCACAGGAACAACCTACTACCTCATCCATACACCTCGTGCTCTCGATCGCTTGACACAAGAAGTCAGGTCCTATTTCGCTAGCTCCAAGGACATCAATGGAGGCTCTACTCAGTCTCTTTCTTACCTCAACGCCGTAATCTCAGAAGGTCTCCGCATCTTCCCACCTGTTCCCGCAGGTCTTCCGCGTGTCAGTTCCGGCGACACCATTTCCGGATACGCTGTCCCAGCTGGGACTAGCGTCTCAACTTCTTTCTGGACGACCACACGGTCATCCTCATACTTCGCATCACCGAGACTTTTCTATCCTGAGCGTTGGCTGGATCATGACCATCCATATTGGGAAGACAGATTCGCAGATGATGTGAAGGATGCTTCTAGGCCGTTCTCGATCGGTCCCAGGGCTTGTATTGGACTTGGACTGGCCGAGTTGGAGATGAGGATTATTCTTGCAAGGCTGGCTTGGGAGTTTGACATGGAAGGTATTCATGGGACGATGGAGTTGGACTGGGAAGAGAAAGTTACGATGAGGATGTTGTGGGAGAAGCCAGCGTTGTGGATTAGGTTCAGGGAGGTTGCGAGGTAGGAGTTATGACGTGGTATGGGGAGGCTGCAGATCTTACTCACGACTATGAGATCTGGGCGAATGTTCCTCCACAACTCTTTGGAACCTTAAGCTTTTGCGTCTGAAAATTTGTTTACAAGGGGTGGATCTCATAGTTTAAACGAGAACGACAGCAACTGGGGTGTTTAGTGGTGGAGCCACTAACCCGCCTGGGCCTAGTAACTCCTGAATGACCTCGGCCTCCAAGATAATCTGAAGCTTTCAATATCAACCTGCAACGTCAAACCTGACATATACAAATCGCGTCCTTCAACATGCCTAATTTAGCGTCAGCTCCACCGCCGGCCATATCAGAGTTCCGTTCACGCCTCCAGGTTGTCCAAATCCTCAAATGCCCAAACGTTCGGTCCCTACGCCTCTGATTATAAGTATGGGTCGCCCCACGGTGAGACCCTTTATTGAAGAGACTAAGGTCGAAGTCAAGACGGAACCCGACTGTTATGATGATGATATGGATGATATTGAAATCAATCTTGATCAAGTTATGGACGTGGCATTACGAGAGCTTATGAGTCACAAACACCCACCTGAATGAGTATGATCTAGTCGAAGCCTCCTCAATTCGAGCCCGGGCGGAAGCCATTTTCTCGGCACTGTGGCCATTTGACCTGTCAAGAGGACCTTGACAATGAGAATAATTCCGGAATATTGGAGCTCGCTGTTTCGAACTCTGTCACTCGGGTTCTTGCTTTACCTTGTGGTTGGGGATTTGTTTTGATATGAACTTGTTGAAATCGATTAGAGAATGGAGTCTGCGCTGGTCCCAGAACTTTCCGGGGTATAGATTAATCCTAAATTTCCTGCCAATAGGGGACCTTTTTTGTGAGAGGTGTGGCCCTGAGCTCCAAGCGACAGCAACAATTGGCTTCCAGATTCGGTGAGCTGAAAGGTGCATAAGCGAGCCAATTCATCTTCCCTCCACAGCCTCGTCATCTCTTCATCCTCACTTCTCAACACCATTTCTCCAGAAATTCATACAACTGTCTCAAAGATGGACACGGAATCAGGAATCGCAATGATGACGGAACCAGAATCGCCTAAATTCCAATACTCCGCTCTCATAAGGACCGATGCAATCCGGCTCCTCATCATCGAGCCTGGCCTCCCAGATACATTCATTGCCGCCTAGACCATTTAGCCTTGTCCGAATGCCACGATGATATCTACAAGCATTACACCGCTCTGTCGTATGTTTAGGGAGACGCAACACAGAAGCGTACGGTTTTCGTCAACTCTCTACCGTTTGAAGTCACGAGCAATCTTTTCGATGCGCTTCATGATCTACGCCATCAGAAGGAGCGGTTGAGGCTTTGGGCCGATGCCATCTGTATCAATTAGTAGAATTTGGAGGAGCGAAGTTCACAGGTGGGGTTGATGAGACAGGTTTATTCATTCGCTGCGTTTACTGTCATCTGCTTGGGGAAGTCGAACGGAGAGTGCGACGAGGCGATGAATGCCTTGGCTAGGACGAAACTCAATGCTACGCTACGTCGAACCATCGAAACCCAGATCCTCACACGACCTTGGTTTACTCGAGTCTGGGTCTATCAAGAGCTTGTACTGTCCCGAACCTCCCTGGTACAATGTGGCCGATACCGTGTCAGATGGGACGGCCTGTACAATCTCTTTTTCCAGCATACTGCTGAGATAATGGCGCGAGGATATATCGAAGGGCTGAGTGTATATACATCGACAGGAATTGCCTCTGAACCGAATGAAGATGAAGACTATCTTGGGTACCGATCGATAAGGAAATTACAGCCTGAGAACAAAGCAGTGCCTGCTCATTCTGGTATGAATGAAGCAGTCCGGATGTTCTCCGATATGCACGCAGCCCGAGATAAGAAGAAGGGCTCTCCATCCGTGCTATCAATACTCAAGTCTAGAAAATGTTATGGAGTTTCTGATCTGCGCGATATCATCTTTGGCCACCTAGCTGCTGCTAATCTGCCATCCGCTACGAACGATCCCCCTTGTCCAAAGATCGATTATCAATGTTCTGTGCTCAATGTTTTCATGGACGCCGCTAGATTCATAGCGCAAACTGCCATAAGAGTTAAGCACAATATTAATTACATTGACCTGCGCGCTTTTCATGATATTTTGAGTCTAGCTGGAGTGGCTCAAAGCTCCTCTCATGCTCTCAAGGAACTTCCATCCTGGGTTCCCGACTGGTCGTTGCCTATGACGGCTCGTCAAACACTTCTTCCACCGGCGACCGCCCCTGCCCAGATCCTAAACGTTTCTCGATATTTTGAACTAGATGCCTTTCATGTACCGCATGGTGATTCGCTCCAACCAAGCGTGTTGATTGCTCGATTCTTCAGGGCTGGAGGATTATCCCAGATCGAAAAAATCATAAAGGAGATGGACGCCAATGTCGATCCACAAACACAAACTATGCTTGAAGAGGCACAAAAGCAGTTTCCCATTGTCATTGACCATGGTACTTATCCATTATCGTTTCTGCTAGGAAGGAGGATTGCGACGCGTGAGAATGGCATGTGCGTAGTCCCACAGAGTGCTCTAAGTCAGGATGTCATCTATGCGCTTCCACTTAGTGGTAGGGACTGGAGCTGCTTCGTTCTACGGCAATTACCACTTGAGTCGGGGACGCGTGAAGTCGGTGGAAGAGGTTCTACCCTCAATGAGAAGTACGATTTAAAGAAGAGACATATCACCCTCGTGGAGCAAGCCTTGATACAAAATGCCACTTTCGAGGTAGCGGTAGACAAGCTTCACCACGCTTGGCGGCTCGAAGAGGAATCGCACCTCCTTGGAGAGCTTGTCTTTATACATTGATGTGGACTGAGCGACGACGGTGTCTATCAGCAGGTTTGCTCAGTTTCCCCACAGGTGGTTGCACGATGTCCCATTCTCGTTCTGGCCGACTTTCGATCGACAGGCTTTGAAAGTCAACAAATGAGAATAGGTCATCTCACATTCCCTGGGTCTGGCCGATTCTCATGCATTGAGGAATATATCTAGTAATCAAAGACAGGGCATCATAATAAAATGTCAAGTGGAAGTTGAATGGTAGTCTGAAGATTCAGTTTATTCCTCTACCAAGCCTCGAGTCAGATTATATACTATCTTGGATCCTGCCGTCAAGCTCTTGCCTGGTCATCTCATACTCAAAACGCCGATGCTATAGCCAAGAAGTCACCCAAAACGAGCTCGATACCCAAATCCGAATCCGGGTGCCCAAGTATTTTCCAGAATGCTTTGCAATCGTCAGGAAGGTCCAGGTACGACGCTGCCTTCGATCCAATGGCGCCTCAGTCCAATTTCGCAATTCAAAGGTCCAAGAATTTCCCCAAAATTGAGCTTCACAGCAACCCCAATCCTCTCATCGCTTCCTTAACAGCCTCCAAACTTTCCCCCGAGTCCATAAAGACCGCTCCAATCAACGCCTCAACAGTCGCGGACATAGTCCGCGGAGGGATCTCTCGGTTAGCAAAATGTTTGCCCCCGCTGATATAATTCGAAAGACCGTTCGCTCTGCCGCAGTCATCAAGATTGCGATTGCTGGCGATAGAGACGAGGGTGAAATGTCCAGATCCTACACCAACGAATCAGATTAGTTTCGACCGGCAAGGCTTTTGTACCTGGGCATTCAAAAAAAGAACTCACGCCTACTCTCACCGTCCTTAAACCAATCCATCAATATAGCAAGCTGCAAGATGGCATCTCCCACCATCGCCAGCCTCTTATTCCCGTCCTCGATCTTCCGCTCGCCGAGCTGCAATACTCCGTTGCCGGCGGCTTGGAGTGCCTCGAGGAGGATGGTGCGGTCGGCGAAGACGTGACCGAGTTTCTGCTCGAGGTCGTGCTGTTGGGCGGGGGTGAGGGCGGCGAGAGCGGCGGCGGTGGCGGCTCTTCGTCTGTTGGCGGCGCGGTTGGCACTGCGTGTCATTGTGGGTGGGTGGTGAGAGGAAGGATATTGGTGTAGTGGTATGGTGTGGTATTGAAGAGAGGAGGGTGATTGCTGTTGCTGTTGCTATTGCTGTTGCTATTGCTGTTGCTATTGCTGTTGCTATTGCTGTTGCTTAGAGTGGAGATGTAAAACGAGGATCGGTGAGAGAGTGTCTTGACGTATCGAAATCCTCAACTGTTTCTAAAAGAAAGGAAAAGGAAAGGAGAACAAGAAAAGACAACCCTCGAATTGAATGCAATTCCTCTCACCAAGAGGTAAGCGAGGCTGTCCATCTGTTCGAGTTTAGTTTCTTTCACCTAAAGACCGCTGGCCTTGTTGGGGTGTAAGGAAGGATCATCTTGGTGAAGATGCTGGTGAATGCCATGAGTGATAAATTGACTAGATATACGCTGGTGAACAATATAACTGGGAAAGATGAAGTCGAGAACTGAGGTGGTGGGAGAGAGATGGTGGGATGTCTATGTACTTGTAGGTATGATTGAGAGTTTTAGAGGGTTGTTTGACTTGGGTTGTAGATGGAAGACAAGCACAATCATGATGGGTGGAGCAAGTTACAGACACGAGAGAGTAGTCAGCAAACGTGAAGATATGGCAATCATAGCTTGTGTCTGAGAAGGAGAGAGGTTTGTCCAAATGCTTTGCTAAAGTGCCTTTCTAATGTGTTAGCTTTACCTTAAAAACACAACTAGCCAAACTGTTTTTTTTTTTTTTTTTTTTAAAAAAAAGATGAAGGCCTTGGAAGAGAGCAAGCAGAAGTCAAAAGCAGAAAATTGATACGGAAAGAGTTGCCTGGGCGGCGTAAAATCAAGGCGTTTGTAGAGCGAGAGGAGGTAATGGTAGAAATGGCTCTATGGCATAGGTGACGCTGTTGGAAAGGCTTGTGAGAGGGCCATCTCGGCATGTAGTAGCTCAGAAGTGAACTTCATCTTCCCAAAATGCCCGGGGTTCGTTGGGCTAGCTTTGCAAATGCTGAAGTGTTCGAGACTGGCCATTGATGGCTTTCTTGGCGGTGAATGGGCCTTTGAATCTTGTCTCCATCCCTCGACACTTGCCGAAGAGAAGCATCAAGTCTGCCCGAGCCAATTCCCGGAGCCTAATCCCCTTGCCCAATTTTTCGGCCTGCCTTGCAAAACCCCAGAGCGCAATCATCGGTTGGTCCCATGTCACAGCTCGAGTCGGTGGTAGATCTGTAGGATGTCTTCAAGTTTCCATGTGGAATGCGTCAAATTTTTGTTGTTGTGATCGCTATCGTGAGAACCATGCAACAGCAAACCCATTTCCATGCCCAAACCCCGAAAGAAACAACCCTTTACATGACGACACCGGAGTTGCTGGCAATACGCTGGGGAATGTGTTAGTTTCGTGCTTGCTTGCCTGCAGGTATATTTGCGATGTGATAGGAAGGGGAAAACTTACTGGCCAGAGCTCAGCAGCCTCCTTTCCGACTGGTCCTGTAATAGCAGATCCCTTCATCTCTCCCTTTGGGTTGACGATCTATAGAAATTCCGTCAGTCAAAATCCTCTCTTCCAACTCCCGCACCGGTCCCGCAATTTCCCGCCAAGTCTTTCAGCCCAAAACCCAGCCGGCGCCAATCCTTCAAGTATAGGTACGAATGAAATCCAGCACTCACCACACCAGCGTTGTCCTCGAAGTACAAGAAGACACCATCGGTTCGTCTCCATGGCTTGCTCTGTCTGACGATAACAGCAGGCATGACCTTCTTTCTCAACTCAGGCTTTCCCTTCTTGACTGTGGCCATAACCATATCTCCGACACCACCGGCTGGCAGTCTGTTGAGACGCGCGCCGATACCCTTGACTGAGATGATGTACAGGTTGCGTGCTCCGGAGTTGTCGCAGCAGTTCATGACGGCACCACTATTCCTCCGTTAGCTAACTTTCTCCCCATATCCTTCCCTTTCCTGTTCCGTATTTGCTTCAATGTGATGTGCCGAATTCGATGCCTGAAGCAATGCGCCATGCCATCGTCGTCTTCCAGTCCAGCTCCCAATCCGATTCCAGCTAAAGTTCCAAGCTCGCTCCAGAGGGGGTACGGGTAGAGGGATTTCGAGGTTCAACGTACACTGGGAGACCGAGAGTCATCTTAAGCTTGCCACCAGGGGCACCACGTCTATTACACGTCAGTCAGGTCCTTCAGCGCCAGTTCAATTTCCCCTCCATCCATGATAATCAATCCATTAATTCTTTCCATCACCTCGCAATCACATCACAGTGAGAGCGCAGATGCCAACACCATGGGGAAAGCGTGAAATTGGGGCGCACGTACGAGATCTTTGCCATCTTATCGGTAGATCTTCGAAATTTGCTAGAAAGTCAAAGATGTGGTGTTGTCGTTGCGGAGGGGACAAAAAGTTCGAGGGTTCGTCGTCGCGAAATTCGTCGGGGTTGATGGAATTTCCGGACTGTGGAAAGCCCTAATCGCTTAAGCGAGCCCACTAAAAATTTAAGCTCCTTGGGGCGAAAGACAGGAAAGTGTATGAAGGAAATGATGAGAATTGAATTTGCATCAGAATTTCAGATCCGGGAGAATAATTGTATGTGGTACTGGCTCAAGAAATGCTTGAGTCTCAGGTCCTGTGTCTAATGTTTGTGGGATGGTGCAATGATTTGTGCTGAAGTTTGAAGAGAGATTATCCAAACCGACTTATAAGCACGACAAGTACAAGGAGAGCGGTACTTCTATTTGATCATGCAATTGCAATTGATGTAAAGTCTACATAAACAAACTACTCAAAGTTCAAAGATACCTGGTATGAACATTGTAGCTATCCTGGTCGCCTCCTGACCTACCTTTTGGTCACGACTCCAAACTCCATGCGCCTTGCTCACAAAGGTACAAATACACGCGAATCGGCTATGCTCCATGTCGCTGGCCCTTCAATCCATGATAATCACCGTGATACAGATGTCTCTTCTCACGGTTGAGCTTCCGCCACGCTGGCCTTTCGCTCCATGATCTCGGCATTGACCTCAGCATTTGCCTCCGTGACTGCCGCTGCGATCGATTCGGGTGCCTCGCTGGTCTTGGGGGCTGCATCAGCTGGAATATCGGCTTCTGCAGGCTCAGCATCTCCTTCCTGCTTTACTTGAGCGGATTCTGGCTCAGCAGACTTGGTGGCGGTCTCAACGGCAGGGGCTGCGGTTGGGACAGGTGATGGAGCTGGAGGTGATGGAGCTGGAGGTGATTGAGCTGGCTGGGCTGGGCCATCAGTCATATCAATATCTCCTTCGGTATCAACGACGGGTTTTGGGGTGTCAGCTCGCGATGGTGCGTTGGAGCCAACTTCGCCAGATACGGTGGTGGTCAATTGTGCTGGAGGGGGAGACGGGGGTGTTGGAGGAGCGGGTGTGACGACGCCACTGTCCATATCGACATCAGACGCAGCGGTGTTCTCGTTCTGGTAGTCCATGATATTGCGTCGCTTGCTTGGACCATCCTGTGGGCGAACACCGTTCTTGTAATTCTCCTCCTCGTCTTCACTCTCATCAAGCTCATCATCTCTAGTGATGCGTTGGTCGTTGCGTCGCTTGGAAGAACGTGTGTCGATATTCTCGTCCTCGTCCATGTCGTCAAGAATGTCCTCGTCCTCATCAACACCTCCGGTCATGGTGGTACGGGGAACATCGGTCATCTGGACGGATGGGGCATGAGCAGTCCTCTTGAGATTCTCAATGACCTGGATCTTGATCTTCTCGAGGTAGTCCTTGGAGTTGGCATTGTCCATGTTTGAGGCACGAACATCCAGCTCATAGTCAGGGCCATAGTACTGAGAGGTGTTAGATAAGTGCAGTAAAGCTTCAAAGTTGCACTTACCTCGTAGTACTCATTGTAAGGAAGAGTTGAGTCGAGCTCCTCGCCAACGAGAATACCGGTCTCATAGGCCCAAGTACGAGCGACATTGCGCATGGTATATCCACCACCGCCAAGGACAAGGGTAGGGAGATTGAAGCTCTTGACGAACTTGACGCAGTTGGCATGACCTCTCATGCTGAGGTTGAAGCATCCAAGACGATCGCCAGACAAGCTGTCACCACCACATTGAAGAACAACAGCCTCTGGTTGGTAGTAATCCATGACAGCCTTGATAACTGGCTCGAAGATGGACTTGTAGGTGGTGTCATCGATGCCATCACGAAGAGGGAAGTTGACGGCGTAATTCTTGCCCTGGCCAACACCAATATCACGGAGCTCACCAGTTCCTGGGAAGTACTCGCCGTACTTGTGGAAGGAGACGGTCATGACACGGTCGGTGGTATAGAAAGCCTCCTCAACGCCATCACCGTGGTGAACATCAATATCAATGTAGAGGACTCGCTTCTTGAACCGCAAGAGCTCGATGATGCCGAGAACGATGTCTTGGAAAGTCAGTACACGCTCAGATTTGCCTTGAAACCTCACATACCGTTGACGTAGCAGAAACCGCTCGCCTCGCTCTTCTTTGCGTGATGAAGACCGCCAGCCCAGTTGATCGCAATATCGCACTTGCCACGGTTGAGGCGCGCAGCACCTTCCATACTACCACCAGCGCTGATTCCGCAGAACTCGAAAAGCCCGTCGAAAACCGGGCAATCATCTCCAACGTTATATTTTCCCTGCTCCTTGGAGAAGGTATCCATGTTATCCGGAGTGACCTTCTGAAGGAAGTCGATGTACTCGTCGGTGTGGAACTGGGTCATTTCATGTCGAGTTGCAGGCTTCGCTCGCTGAGAACATAGTTAGCATGATGTTCTAAACATAACGCAGCGCAGGAGCTTCAAAAGCAAAATGACAGAAAAGCGGAATTTTCCATAAAAGTGAACTCCACAGAACCACCAGCCCACCCAACTTCAAATGCCAGTAAAACAAGGTTGATTCCAAAATGATACGCAGAATGTGAGCCAATATCATTCCCCATTGCCTGCGACGCGTCCAACGGTGATGGTAGAGAAGCCAGAAGGGGAGGAAATGCGACCGAAAGGAAGGACGAAACTTCTGAGGAGCCAGCCACGAGTGTGCCATTGAAGAAAAGAGAACCGAGAGCGGAGAGAATGTGCATGTTACTGATAGAGCAGATACTGAAAAAGCTTGAAAGGTACTGAGCTTTGTAACGTACGTAGATTTCCATGTGCTTATAAGTGCCATAGTTCATGATCAAGCTGTGGGCCAACCTGATTCTGTGCGGCTTCATGGGATGGCCAGCGACGTAGGCGTAGTTTCCAACATCGGAGTCGTAGAAGTATGCAACCCTCTTCTTGTCGTCTCCGCTCTTGAAGTTCGGCGCATCGAGGGGCGCGAACGAGGAAGTCATGGTGAGGAACTGCTGGAGGTGTAACCAATGCTGGAAGAAGTTTTGACGGTGTAGAAATTATTCTGGAAGAGAAAACGAGGGCGGAGTTGATCGTGGTCAAGCTCCAGAAGAATGTGGTATTGTTGGTGTGAGAATGGAACGAGGAGGGGAAGGAGGAAGATGGAGGAGCTCTGGGAGATATCAGATCCCCCGGCCTCTTTGGAGTGCATGAGCTTGGGCCGGCCTTTACCGAATGGGGATTAATGCCTCTAATTCACTTGAGCAGTTCACTTTTTCACAGCTATATACGAAGGAGAAAATCTTCATAGACTCTTCTCAAAGCTGAGAACTTACCATTGTCCTTCGTTTCTCTAATTCTTCTATCAGAATATCGGATGCAATCATCACGTCGGCGCAAAAACAATTGAACAACAGGCGAGGCTGAAAGTTCAAGGCTGAGTCATGTGACAAGCTAGCTTCGCGCTAAACTCCAAATTGATTCGCAGCAACTCGCGTCTCTGGACTGCCTGGCTGGAGAGCTCCAACTCAGCATCAACAGAACCAGCGAGAAGTTGTGGCAACGACATTTGACGACTCACGAACAATTATCTTCTCGACCAACATCTCAACCTGCATAGTCACACACTGCCGTCAAGATGGACAGGTTAAATCGCATGTTGGCTTCGGCTGGGAATATGGGCGGTCTCAACAGCGCTGCACCCGGATCTGTAAGCTATGCAACCTGCATTACAGCTTCTATGAAGCTTGTCAAAGTGTAGAAACTGATATATACCCCCACTAGGATAATACCACACTGATCGATAACTCCGAAACCGTCTACATTTCCTCCCTTGCGCTCCTGAAGATGCTGCGACACGGCAGGGCTGGAGTACCTATGGAAGTCATGGGTCTGATGTTAGGAGAGTTCGTGGACGACTTCACAGTACGGGTGGTCGATGTATTTGCTATGCCGCAGAGTGGTACGGGTGTCAGTGTCGAGGCTGTCGATCCAGTTTTCCAGACGAAGATGATGGACATGTTAAGGCAAACAGGACGGTAAGAATAATGATCGTAACAAACTTCCGAAGACCATTCTGACATGACCTGCAGACCAGAGACTGTTGTCGGATGGTACCATTCGCATCCTGGATTTGGCTGCTGGCTCTCTTCGGTCGATATCAACACCCAACAATCCTTCGAGCAGTTGACACCCCGAGCCGTCGCAGTTGTTGTTGATCCCATCCAATCCGTCAAGGGCAAGGTCGTCATTGATGCTTTCCGTCTTATCAACCCACAATCACTTATGCTCGGCCAAGAACCCCGCCAAAGCACATCTAACTTGGGACACCTCAACAAGCCTTCCATTCAAGCACTTATCCACGGATTAAACAGACACTACTACAGCATTGGCATCAACTATCGGAAGACCGCGTTGGAGGAGAACATGCTGATGAATCTACACAAGCATGTTTGGACCGAGGGTCTGCAAATGGACGACTTCCGCGTTGAGGGCGGCAGAAACAACGAGCGCTTAAAGAAGCTGGTCGGACTTGCAGACGGTTACGAGAAGCGAGTTAAGGAAGAGACAGAGTTGACCAAAGACCAACTGAAGACGAGATACGTAGGAAAGGTGGACCCGAAGAAGCACTTGGAGGACGTCGGACAACAGCTCATCGAAGACAACATCGTGTCCGTCTCGAGACAGATGATCGATAAAGAGGCTTCGGCACCAAAGGAGAAATCTGATGCGAATGGGCATGCAAACGGCGATGCCATGGATGTGGAGGAGGAGCTATAATGATATCTGCATTACACTGTACTGTACTATAGGCGTTTGGTTCTTCGCATCAGGTAGAACTCTATGCAAGGCGTGGTTCGTCAGGTGCTAGAGTCAATATTAGGAGTTTGCGGAATTCTGAGTATGTGTGGCTTTTACTGTCACGATGAGCTTTTGCGAGTCTGCGCTGCGTGCCGTTTCTCACTGCTTTTGCATCATATTTCTTGGTTTCACGCCGTTCTTTTATCTGCACTATTTATATGTATTCTGCCATCGCAAGCAAAAGGAGGCAGAGAATGGCCGATCGTGTCTCCACCAGCGTTCAAGAGTACTTTAATTATGGCTCTGATTTGCAGAATATGTGGGCGAGGTTGGGCATCAAAAGGCTTGGGTCACTCCTTCCTCGTTTGACAACAGGACCACTTGCCGAAACTCAATTTGTCTAACCTCACGTCAAGTTGAGTCTTATTTCAACGTCAACTTTGCTTCAACCTTAACCTTAACCTTGAATCTATCACAACCGCTACTCACTACTCCCGTTCAAGGAGGGGAATCTCGATGTCTGCCACAAGCACCTTGACTTCAGTCTCAGCCTTCCATGTTTGTGGGCAAAGTCATCACATTGTACAAGTCAAGACGGCCTTCACGTACACCTTCCGGGACGCTTTTGTCAACTGACAACGTCTACTTCCATTTCTTTACAGTCCATCCCTGAAGGATAAGTGCAGTGCGTAGCGCATCTGCAATGCTCTTTACAAGTCAGGTACAGCTGGTATCCCTTCCTCGTCGCGAGATAGGCAAGTGATGACCTTGGTTAGGACGGTGACATGACCCAAGTTTGCAGTCTCATCGACAGCTTCCTCTAAGACCTCATGCTCTCCTCCGCTCAGGGCAGATCTCTCGCTTTCTACCCCCCGACAACGACGTTTCGGAAGAACAGTCTTGCACACAGCTTTTTCAAAAGCAGAGCCTCTACTCGTCGGACTTGGTCTTGCTGTTGCTATGGAGGGAAAATCTTGATCGCACACCTGCATCGACCGCTGACAGGACCGCGACATGGGGGCAATTGCACTTTGACAACGGTAGTCGTCCTCATGAGAAAGTCCCGAAAGCCTTCTGTTGTTTACTAGCAAGCCATGACGCGCACCGATCACCTGTGGACAAACCAGCTTCTTCATGAAGAGATGCCTCCGACGTATGTGTGCTTCCGCAGCAGCCTCGCTCTATTGGGTCTTGATGTTTCCAAGGAATGCAATGAATTGGGAACTCGTGTGATAGGCGTGGTGGATACCATGGAAGAAGACGGTGCTTGGCGTTCAGACCTCCTGCTTCATTTGACTTGCAGACGAATGATATTCACAAGTCATCTGCAGCAGCTGGTTTGAATCTAGTAGTGGGAGACAGCCTGCATAGACGGTGACAAGCCTGTTTGAAACTGATCATGGACTCTGCGAGGTTTTGCACTTTTCCCACCTCGTCATCTAGTTCGGGCTTAAATCATCCAAACTCAATGTCGATTCGAACAAATGCACTTTTGCACCCCGCCTCGAGGTCGAAGACGACACACTTGAAACTTCATTCTTTGTGTGCAGCCTTCTTGCAGCCGTCTGGAAAGCCACATGCACCATTCGACAGCGGCTGCAACGATGCTAGCCTCGGGTTCATGGGACACGAACATCTGAACGAGAGCTGTCAAGGCCGACGTTGAGAATGTCCGAGAGCTTGCATCTCTATTCCCCTGTCCTGACAGTCTGCAATTCATTACCATCCTCAAGACGATTGGAGCCAAGTCGGGACTTTGATGCGAGAACAAGGGTTTGGCTGACTGCAGGGCCGAGTTGTGCCTTCCAAATTGCTTCCATGCAACCTTCCATGGAGTCTCCTATTTCAGCTGCAGCAAGATAAAACACCATTTCGATGCGCGCGGTTTCTTTCTCTGGATGGGCGGAGGGAGATGAAATGTTGCTGACTGCAGCAAGCACTCCTGCATCAATTTCGGGTTGAGGTTGACTCGAGTCTTAAGAGCATGGGCGTTTCGCTTGGGACGAGCTTTGGGATAGAAGGCGGTTCGAATGTTCCATCATCCTTGTCCCGGAATTCTCATCCGGTCTCCTGGGTCAGCGCTCAAAGATCCGCCCCAATATCGACCACGTATCAACGATCGGGATCTGAATGTCTCATTCAAGCATTGTTGAAACTCGTTGATAGGCTCGAGCAACATCAAGCTGCGACTACAGGCAATGTCATCAACTAATCATGGCATTCTTCCTCCTCCATGGTGCTCAAGGCAGGACAAGCTCGATCTCGTCTGGTGCGTCGGACAAACATTACCAGTTATTGAGTGACAGCTCAGAGCGGAAGGCGGGAAGGATTCAATTCGCATCGATACGATTTGCAGCCCAGCGCCCGCTCTCATCGGTCTTGATACCCCAGCCACACCTCTGCCAATTTCATGGATATCTTTTTCCAACAAACCCAATCGTCTGGTAACTGTGGATGCCCACGTGGGCTTTGGCTCAATCATTGGACAACACCTTCAAGCCGCCATCAACCATTGGAGAATTGACTTGTACTCACACACTGTCTGTTCCTCCTTTGACTTCGGGGTCGGTTAGATGAACAAATGGAGGGATAATTTGTTGGCTGTCAAGACCTGATACTTTTAGCGCTGTAGTACCATCAGTATACAGTGACCACCAGCCAAGTACTGTAGGTGAGTCGGAAATCGAAAATTCCTTCAAAGTCCCGAAGTAAGCAGTTGCCGAACCGGCTTCAGACAATACTCGAATTTGACACTTAGGGATATGAACGCCTTTCGTTCAAATGGCGAGTCACATTCTATGTATCGTTCCCCTATTGTCTCATTCAAGGTTCTAGGGGGATAAGGTGCGCAGGACAGGGTTGCTGTCGAAGTGTCCTGCAAGGCAGATCTCCTGATTTCTGTACGTTATCATATTTGTTGTTCATTTATGATGTAGCTTTACCGACTATTCACCGCAAACAAGGGCACATATGAAGCCAAGTCGGAGGGCTCGGACAGAGTCCTTGTTGGGAACCAACACCGTGTATGTTTGCTTTTTATCTTTTGTCTCCGCACCATCCCTCCTGCTTTCCGGCTCCAAAGATCCTCGTCCCGCCAGAATGGCACGGGCTTGCTTTTTATCTCCAGCGGTTGCGTCGGTTCGTCGTATCGCGTAACAGGGACACGTCCGGTTGACAACTTGATATGCGGCCTTTTGGGACGACCCGAATTAATTCATAAGCCACCACCCAACAGTTTGGCGTGCCTGGTGAGTAGTCATCACACATAATCATATCCCTGCATATCGATGATCCCTCCAGCTGGCATTGCTTGCGATTGATTGATGGCACGGGCAGAACATCCATGGCGAAAGCTCTCTCAATGTCCCTGTCTCGAGGTTCAAAAGCTGGGACGACATCAGATAGGGGCTTCTGCTCCGTATGTCCCAGCCTTACATTTCCCCCGTTCATGCATGCTACAGCCTGACATACTCTTCGAGTCTTCTGAAGTTCAGAGGTGCATCGTCGATAGACTCAGCGTCGAATGTTGAATTGTTGAAGCTTTCCAGCGAAGCCTGGGGAAAGTTCACCGCTTCAGTTTTCCGCACCTCGATCGCTTATCATCTAATTGAAGTTTCTTATTTCTTGAAAACTATATGCCGGCCTCGACTTCTCTGAGGGTGGGCCACCCACTCCCTCGGGTCGCATTTTGGTTGCTGCAGGATTCCCACGTCGCTGGGTCGGGATCTTCATCTGTTGGTGACCATTCCACATGCAGACGAGTCCTACCTCGAAGGTTTATCTTTCGTAACGCCATCCAACCAGGTTGCTCGCAATTGGCAGGCAATCTGATGTTTCGTCTCTTACCCCTCCTTTCCTTGATAGATTCCTTGCCGCTTTTGTCCCGTCTTATGCACGTTCTTTTGTATCTGGTCAAGTCTCTTTTCCCCGACATCAACCCAAGATCTGGTCTGTTCCTGAAGCGCTACAAGGTTCCGCTACAGACCCTTGCTGTTCAGACGCTGGGACCATCGGTAGCCATATATCAAACCCAAATCGCCACCAATTCGTCTCTGTCCCCCGGTTTAACTTTCTTGTACAAAACAAGCTTACTTTTTGGTCCTTCTTTCAACGTCGATTATGGAGGTTCAACAAATCGAGCTGACTGGTGAAGATCTTCTGAATTTTCATCGGTACTACATTACTCGCCTCTATCTGGAAGACAAGAAGACGGATGTAGAAATTATTCAGCACCTCTACGAGAAGTACAAGTTCCAAGTTACGTGAGTCACTACACCATTCACTCTGTAGACTCTTACTGATCCAGTACAGGCTCCAACAAATTCAGAAATGCATCAGAGATTGGATATTAGAGCTCCCTATATCACCGGAGCTCAAACCAGAGGATCCAACGGAGCCAGCGACTCCCTCAGACGACAGTTGGGTAGTCATCCCCTCCGCGTCGGCTGCTCAAACTCCGCCAGCACCTGCAGCCAATTTATATACGCCTAGCGATCCCAAGCTCGTGTCTCACTACACCAAGCGTCCCCTACCATCTCTCCCAACTTCAAAGTCAAATACGAAAGTGGATACCAAATCCCGAGTTCGCAAAAGACAAGCTCCGAATACCGACAGGGTCAGAGGTATATGCCACCACGGCGCTGGATCTTCAGACTCACATGATATTGAGATGACGTTGAGCTCAGTGCCAGTTGGACCAACGCAAATGGAGCTGTACGTCGATGATGATCAGGACTACGAACGCGTCGCCCAGGGTCTCAGGAGTACGTTGTTTGACTTTGCGAGGTCCGGGCAGTTCAAAGAAGGAGCAGCTCGTCACCACAGTACCCCTAGGTTTACGAAAAGACCGAGTAGTACAAGCAAAGACAAGAGGGACAAGGGGAAAGGCAAAGAGACTGAACGGCAGAGGAGTCCATCGGATGAGCCAAGCGAACGCGAAATGAGCCACGAATCATGAAAACATAGACAGGGTCGGAAAAATTCTTTTTTGTATTTCATATAATTTCTTCTATCTTTTCTGCTTTTGTTCATTTAGATTTAGCGATGGATATAATTGGGATCGGCGTTAGCAGAGGGGAGCGCTTTGTATAGTAGGGAGCATGGGACTCAAGGACGAGAGAAAGATACCATGGCGTTGGATTATGTATGAGCGAGTGGTTTTGCTGTCAACATTCATTACGTTCATTGTGTTGTTGTTCATGTTGCTCTATCACAAAGATATGGAGGATTTGCGATCCCAAGGGTCACGTCTCCGCTTACTTCTTTCCTTCCATCCAGTCTTGCAAAAGTCGTTCGCTTTCTCCATGACAATCCGCCATTCTCACTTAAATTCCTAAATAGCCAACACGTAACGATCAAACGATCACTCAATCCAAAATTTCTAGCACCATTTCTCCTTGCTTGTCGCTCATTGCTCGTCTAGTTCCACATCTTCACTCTTCACCAGACCCTCTTCTCCCCCTCGATCGGGAAACTTCGAGGTCTAGCACAGACACTCGCAGCACCAGTTTGTGTCGCACTTGAATTGTCTGTAGGCACCAAATCATTAGCTTGTCTGCTCTCGTTAGATCCTTGGTATGACTTGGATGGATAGCTCGATCTCAGCCTCAATCACAGTGAAGCGTCAACTCAGACTCATCTTCCCACTGTCACACTCCACAATCCCTCACTCGAGACAACCTCGCAATATCTCGCTCACTATTCTCAGCCTCAACTTATATCATCATCATCGTCGACTCCTTTCCTAACCCCATCCTCGCAATCCTCGTCACCCAAATACTATCACTCATCTTTCTTCACTTCCTCTCTCATGTTTATTCTCGCAAGCAGTATTTTCCAATCGTGCAGTGCACCATGAACGAAGGCATATGGACTCGACTTACTCATGGCCAGTCAGTGAATCACAACTACTGCAGTACCCGTAGTCGAAACATGGCTTTCGACATCCTTCTGAGCAGACTTGGCTGTTGGTCCAGGACGTTCCTGAGACCGAGGGTGGGAGGGCAGCGGCTTCGATGTTGAGATGTGTGGTCGATGGGACGGCGACGGCGAGGGTCATGTATAAGAACGATGAGGCAAGGATGATGAGTGATTGGAGAGGTGAGAGGAGGACGATGCGTGGCATTTTGTTTGTGGGTATGGTTTTGATTTTGGTTTTGGATTTTGAGATTATGTCGCTTTGAAATGGTTCAGTACAAGAGAGATCTGGTGAAAAGTGATGAGTGTGAAGAACAAATATATGTATGGGTACAATGACCCCGCTATATGCTCTTCAATCTCACCTCGCCTGTAGTGCTAGCTTTACTTTGGCTAAATTCGAGTTTGTTGGACGTCAGCAGGACCTATCAGATGCTCTCGGACTCTTCGCCACACGTATGTTGTTTGCTGTATGCAGATACAGAGATCATCTGGTCTGCGGTACACTTTATCTAGCTGGTATGGTATGGTATGGTTTGGCGTGGTGTACTGTACCTGTGCCTGTGCCTCGACTTTGCCTTGGCTAAAGTCGTCGCTAGATCGTTTATACGGCTAAAGAGTTTCCGAGCGAGATCGGGAATTGTGATAATCATTTGACGATTTTTGGTGATCGAAAACTTCGCCTTTGCCTTCTTTCTGTGTGAGTACACGTCAATACCTGTGTGTCAATACCAAGATCCCTGTACTTCGGACCGAGTGATTACAGAGATGGCGGTGCGCTGTACTGTAGTCGCTTGGCTGCAAGAAGAGGTCAAGTGTGAAAGGCTGAAGCCGTCTGTTGCCGACGAGGCGAGGCGAGTGAAAGTCAATCCACGCCACGAGGGTACTTTGTGAAATGTGAAGTGGAGGTGAGGGGTGGGGAGATATCGTAGGGCTGTCGAGTATGTTGCGCTTGGAGATACAGATCTTGGATATGATCGTGGATACGGGTACTTGGCTTTCGAGATACTCGGCAAAAACGCCTTAACGAAAGTTTGTTGGACTCACCTTTGAACAATTCGGCGAAATTGAAGCAGGCGATATGAAGCAGATGACCTAGATTTCATCATTACCTGGGTGCTGTGGGCTAGCCTACCAGATGCGAGACCGAATCAGAGGGGCTTTGAGATAGCGTTAGAAAAAGATTCCTCGTTTGAATCAAGATTTCATTTCATTATCGTTAGATGCATTGTCCATCCCCATTGCATTTTCCTCATCTAACACATGTTTTTGTGAGCTTTTGCGCCAACCCATTTACTTCTCCGATTCCAATTCCAGTATCGGACCCAAACAGAATGCCTTCCCTCCCAACTCCATGTGTAGCCCAGTCCATCCTTAACCCTTTGAATATTGCCATGATTTTTGAAAGCGTAATGTATAGTCCCATCCCCACTCTCATCCCCAATCGCCTACTTTCCCACACAGGAGTTCTATGCCGCGAAGCAGAAGCTGCATGAGACGTCGTCTAAGAACAAGGAACACACTCGCAGCAAACATTCGTGGAGCACTGGAACTGCCTATTCATACACACACACCCCCAGTTATCAGCCACGCATTATCCAATCTCTACTAACTCACACCTCAACAACCCAAGACCAAAAATCTATGACAGTAGAGTAAAAAGTGACAATGATAAGACGGAAAACTCACAGGAACTGATCCGTGATAGACGCGCAACTATCACAATATGCCTTCAGATTGTTATAGCAGGCCCTCACGCATTGACAGCTCGTTGTGGTGCTGTGTTCGATGGTGATGATGTCCATGTTGAGATCAAGTGGCGTTGGAGATGTGAGGGTCGTGGTGAGGAGGAGGGAGAGGGAGAGGGAGAGGAGGGGAGATAGGATGTTGATCTGCATTTTGGTGAGTTGGAAAATGTGTGAAGCGTCGGATCTGAAGGCGAGGTGGGAAGAGTAACGATGTCGAGAAGTTGGCTCTTCCTCGGTTGGCACTACACTCAAAACAGAACAAGAAATAGCCTCGCTAATATATTGTTTATGATATCCATGTTTTATACGCTGAGGGGTAAGGTTTGGAATTGACAACGCAGTGATAGATGATGCAGAGGGATAGAGATGACACTGGTCATTTGATGATGCTTTCAGTGCTAGCGAAGATAAGACCTTACAAATTGTAGGTGATGAGGTTGAACCGCCAAAACAGAAATGCATGCACTGTAGCTACCCGGGAACATTCTAAGGCCGACTACAGCCACGGGGTCATCATCCTGCAAGGAGCCGTATCGATATGTAAAGACCCCTCATCGGAGGTTGAACGGTGCCCCTGAGCCCCATCATCACTTTGTCGGCCTTGTGAAATGGTTGTGCTTCCCCATGATGGATAATAGAGAGTAAACATAGGAAAAGTCCGGAGGAACACCTGGTTTTCTCTCATTCGTTCATTCGACTGTATTCATGACACTATTGTACAACTATGCTGCCTAACGACGACAGCAGACAGATAGATCGGCGGACGAGCAAATGGAAAGAACATCAATCGAGTGTGGCATCCCAACCAATCCCGACCCCGTCGCCTGATATGCGTACCCTCATACACACGCTCACACCCGCTATGCGACGACCAAACCGTTTCTAGAGAAGAGATGCGAGCTGGTGCTCATGAGACCAGCACCGTCCGTCGAAAATTCATACACAAGTGCAACCCCATCATCTGCACTTCCAATCTCATTACACTAACACCAACCCCTTCTTTCCTTTAGACCGCTTCTTCGGCATCTTATTTCGAGCCGCCGAACCATCCCGAGAAGCCTGACTTCATGGCCTTGGTCGCTTCCTCCTTAGCTCTCTCTTCAAGCGCCGCTTCTTCCTTCAACCATTTCTCGCCATTCTCACGAATCTCCTTCTCTAGCGCCTCATAGTTCCGCTGTCCTCTCTCCCGAGCCTGATCTTGCAGCATCTTCCCTTGTGCAAAAGCCTCGGCTGGTGTCTGGTCTGCCGGGTCCATCATCATGCTCTGGTGCTTGATACCTAGCGCGTTACCCAGGAATCCCATACCGGAGTGCTTGGGGCGCTTCTTCTTCTCCTCTTCTACTTGTTCCTGGAACTTCTTGCGGGCGATGGCTTCACGGCGGGCGAACTCGGTGGGGATGTGCTGTCCGTCGAAGGACGAGATAGCTTTCCGTACGTCGGAGTAGGCCATTGTGTGGATGTATTCTAGAAATGGGATGAGAGAGACGAGTTCCTTGTCTTGTACGTTGCCTTCCCATGGCTTAAGGACGATGGCGTTCTCAGGTTGTTTTTGGACGTGGGAGGCTTTGGTGTCGAGTATAATCACTTTTGAGAGGTCGCGGTTGAGGTATTCGAGATCCTGCATTTGTTAGTGAAGCTCTAATTCTCTCAGCAAGTAGCATACCTTGATGTACTCTCCATTCTCATAGCGAGTCGCCTCGCGGAACAGGGGCCAGGTGACGATATGGTATGGATCTAATTTCCGAATAATGGGTTCCGCAACTGCCCAAGGTTGACTGGTGAAAATGACCAGCTCGTAGTATTGACTCAAGTACCGCAAGAAGTAATCAACTCCGGGGCGCTTCGCCATTCTCCATCCGTGCTCTCTTGTCCATTCGCTGTGAATCAGAAGATCCTCCATGCTCAAAACCAAGGTATATGGGCGCTCGAAAATTGGATCTGGATCTGGCAAAAGTTTTCGGAAAGCTGGCTCGTTGTAATAATTCAATTGATCTCCCAATCGAGCCTTTGCACGGGCCCACATCAATCCTACTGCCCATCCTGACGGCGCATCTGGGTGTGCCTTCTCCTCTTCTTCTGTCTCCCAATTCCGTCCCAGGAAAACTGTTCCAGTCACTGATAGGACAGCAAACATGGCGTACATGTAGTTTGCAAATCGTAACCGCTTCTTCTCGGATGAAGAGACATATGCTGAGGCTGGTAGCTCTCCGCGACCTCGTCCGCCTCCACCTGGTGCTTCTGGTTCCTCCGCTTCTGTCAAGTTCAACTTCAGTGGCGATTTTGATGTGCTGCCTGTAGTCTCGTATTCCAGAGTAGATGGAATTCCTCTTGTCAGATCCGGTAATGGCTGACTTGGGGCTTGGGCTTCTGCTGGGTCTACGGCGGACTCGGAGGATGCTTGGGGAGCTGTGTTTTCTGACGAGGAAGCTCCAGTTTCAAACTCACTTTGCTTCTCAGAGAAATCCTTCTCTTCTCCTTTTTTTGAAGCAGCATTGACAGCTCCCGATCCTGCTCCTACAGCTCCTGCAGCGCCTTTGCCGAATTCTGGTTGCTTCTTCGAAAATTCAGGTCTCCTGTCAATACTCTTGGGTGGCTGTTGACTCGAAGTTGGGGCTGAACCGACTGGCTTTCCTATGGGAGCATTCGCAGTTTTCGAGTAGTCTGTCGGCTTCTTTGGTGCAATATTGGGCGGTCGATTGTTGCGTGCCATAGATCGACTCCATACTGTTGATGAGGCTATCCTGTATGTTGCTGCCGTCGCCCTCAAGCCGGGGGTTTGCAACGAACGAAGAGCTGCTCTGGCCAACATGTTGAAAGACAAACGAAATTATAATACACAGCTATGTTCAATTAAGAAGATAGGCTGGCGCGTTGTGTAGGTTGACAGTGGGATACTCGAGCTGGGTGAGGCCATCCCATCTAGAAATCTTTATGGGCAGATGTGCCTAGAGCCGATGTGGTTAGCTCGAGATCCTAGCTCCGAGCTCGCGACAGAAGTATAAATCTGCAAATCTTCCTTGAACCTTCTTTTTCTCACCAAAGTTGACAGTCGCCTTTCAGAAATTGATTCGTTCTTCCCTTCTATGGATCTCGAGCTGAAAAAGGTAGACAAGAAGAAATGGCATGCTCAAGAATTGGATACTAGACGGCTGGTGCTTAGCACCAGCCGTCAAGAGTAATTCGATCCCGTTGCACCTCTACAAACCTACTACAAACCTCGAACCCTCTTCTACCAAGACGGTCTTGTTCCAATAGTCACAAGAGTCAATCAAACCATCAATTTATCATACCTACATTCAGACTGTGTCCTACGATTGCGAATCACCTCGTGTCCTACTGAATTCTTTGACAAACCTTTACTCTACCCCGCTCGAGAACTCTCCCAGACTTCCTGCAACCACCCCAACCAAGATGAAGGGACGCGCGAACAACAGACTTGCTCTACGGCCAAAGAGTGCCTTTCCAACTCCACAGGCCTCACGGTTCACGACTCCAGCATCTTCCGCTGTGACTTCTGCGGTCAACTCAGCATATCCTTCCGAAGCCGAAGATGAAGACGCCACCTCAAAGACAAAACCCTTCCCCTTTCTCTCCCTTCCCTCCGAGCTTCGAAACAAGATATACTACATGGTATTCTCCGTTGCGCCTGCTGTAATCGACCTCGACCCCTCTACCCACAGAATCTACCACCGCACGCAGCTTTTTGCACTCTTCCGAGTCTCCCAGCAGATTTACCGCGAAACCAAGCACCATTTCTTCAGTACACATACCTTCCGTATCTTCCCTACCTACCCAGGCAAATACTTCAAGACCAAGAGACCATTACTTGCGCGTCTGCCGGCACACTCTCGTGAGTCTATCACATCGTTGCAGTTGCGCGTTGGTCCCGGTTGGAATAACCCGCCTCAAGGATGGGTTGTCAATGATGCGCTGGGGCTGAAGGACTGTACAAGTGTTAGGACACTCAAGGTCTTCGTGGAGTGCGATCCTAGTGATGTCATATTTGCTGGGTTCCGGAAGAGTGAGGGATTCTACGAGCGCTTCTCTGCGAATCTGCTGGAGTCAATTCTAAAGGAGGTGCCCAGTATCAAGGTCGTGGAATTTGATGCATATACCTCGGTTTCCAGGACTGGAGATATGATGTCTGGACTGGGCGCCGTGGTATCGAAGCATGAGAAGATTGTCGCTTGGGGCGAGGAGCGCGGTTGGGATAAGGAGAGTGATCAGGTCTGGCTGGATGCTATTTTAATGCATGGTGGTGGGAGGTTGAGTAAGAGCGTTGCGGTCTTTGCGTGAGTGTGAACGTACAAGCATGGACACTAGTTTCACAGTCTGCCATGAAGAGCGTGCGTTAAATAATACATCCTATGAGAAAACTGCTTCTCCTCTCAATGTTGTATCAGTACGACGCCAATTAAGGAAACTCTATCCAGTCTATCAGAACCCTTTTGTCGACAAGCCTTGTGGCCCTGAGGGTGACGCTCGTGCTCTAATGATTCTGTGTTCATTCCTAAAATTTTCATTGCCATCATCGCGGCGCAGGGAGTAGCCAATGCCCAAATTACTCGTCTCAACAGCAGCAAGACCTAATTACCTCACAAGATGTCATCTTATCATCATGGAAGACAGAGTTTGGGTTGGATCAGAATTACAGCGTCCAAAGAGAAGAGAGCTCGCGGCTCCTCACTCGATAAGCTGTTTCTGCGTTTAATCCTAAATCGTCTGTCTGCCTTTGAAGCCAGGGACGGACTTCTTCCTTGATTGCAAGGCATAGTAACCACAGTTTCGACGTTTGTTCGGTGGAAGTCGGACAAAGCTCATGTCTTTTCTCTACTAAAGATGTTTCAAAGGAATATGGTTTGGATATTCATTCCTAGTTCTGCTTCCAGTGAGCGTGAGGACTGTGAATAGTGATTATGATGTACCTCTTCCGCTATTCAGAGAAATTGATGAAGGGAATTCCATTTACTCTATCTAATCGTTCATCAGTTGCAGGCATCAACTCTTTTGCACCAACCTAGGCAGTAGAAGTCAATCATACGCTTTGTGTAATATTTTGTCAGTCTTGCAACGTGGAACTGGAGAAGTGGCAGGCTTTGGTACCAATGTGAAGACAAGATCTGATGTCACTGTCAGTACGAACTCTGAATGCTATATCAACAATAAAGACGGTGCATTTACACACTCTTGATTATGAAGAAACATCTTGCCTTTGGCTGAGCCATCTCCACTTCATTTTTATAGAACGTCTCCTAAGCACGTGACATATGAGAAAATAATCTATCTGAACCCTCAAAAGTTTCGGGCGTATAGACTGACGGAAGCGAGTAGAAACTCCTAGGGTAAATATTTTAAAGCTTAATATATGATCTTTGTTAAAGGCCTTGAAGAAGAACCAGTAGGGCAGGCTATAAGGCGCCTCAAAGAGGAGAAGAAAGGAGCCGCCAGACCGGACTCTGTAGAGTTTCTATGTGTACCAAGGACGGAATATAAGGTAGAAGTTACTAGTCGAGCCGAATCGGACATCTTGCTTTCAGCCATTTTACTTCTTAAGCTTGACTGTAACATTCTAGCATCCAGGAGTGCAATTCTGAAAAGTAACTCCTCGCTCACAACTTCTCAAGGCCAGGATCCAGGTCATCTGAGACGCGATCTAAGCATTCATCTGCTATTCATTGCTCGTGAGACTTTATCAATATAAAATCATGAACCGTAGAAACAAAAATCCACACTCAGGTATCTTTCACATATGCAAATACATCCGAACATTCATAAACGTCAAGTGTCGAATCAATATTGGCCGGCGTCCAATCATAAGCGAGCCGACGCTTTGCCTCCCAAATCCAGACCTATTTTTGGCTCACGGGCCCAATGCTTAACAGTCATGTCTTTCAGCTAGGCGAATTATGTCGCATGGTAAGACTCACGAGGCTGGCATGGTTTGTTCGCGTTGTCTACTGGGAAGTTCGAGGTCTTTCTTGGTTGCAGGACGACTGGAACGCCAGCTGGGACATTCTTGTTTCTGCGAGCGCAGGTTGTCGGTTCTGTATTGCTGGTAGAAGAAGTTAGTAAGTTTAGTTGATGGATATTCATGAGATCTGCTAGCTGATAGGTCTTAAAGCTACGACTTGATCCCAAGATGGCGATTCCTACCGGCGAGGCAACCGACGCTTCAGCAGGAGACGAACCTACGAATATCCCTCCAACATCCTTTCGTTACCAAGCCCAAGATACTACCTGCTCTTTCAGCGACCCAATTATCTGTAGCAGCAATATCACTACACCAACCCCCCCGATCATCGGCTTGAGCCAGACCCAAGCTCGTGGAACCAACCACCAACAACATACGCTTCCTCAACGAAATCTCATCTCCAAACTTCAGATTTTTCGGACTGAAATCCTCAAGAACTACATCCAGGAACTCCTCTCCCTCCTTAAATGCCTCCTAAACTTCCTCTCCAACTTCCATTCTCACAAACAAAGGTACATTCCATCCCATCCCATCCCATCCCATCCCATCCCATCCCA